>Ga0207684_10000058_pt1 | contig 211166 bp, 199 predicted proteins | sample KBSK5501metaG_FD_184342 | JGI IMG/M metagenome (GOLD analysis project Ga0207684, IMG submission 184342) | Corn, switchgrass and miscanthus rhizosphere microbial communities from Kellogg Biological Station, Michigan, USA - KBS K5-50-1 metaG... | ecosystem: Host-associated > Plants > Roots >... | reverse complement strand
CCCGCTCGCCTGTGTCCGCGGTCGGATGGCGACCGGGAGGGATCACCTGGCGAGGATCTCGGTCGTACGGTCGATCCCCCAGGTGTCGCCCACCTCCATCGCGATCGACAACGACGCTTCCAGGTGATTCCGCGCGCTCGCGGTATCGCCGTGCGCGAACGCCACCTCACCGAGGCGCCGGCGTACCGTCGCGAGGTAGGACGAAGGCACCATGCCGCGGCTCGCGATCTCCATCGCAGACAGCAGCAGGGGCTCGGCCCCGCCATGGTCGCCCTCCGCCAGGGCGACGCCCGCCGATGCTTCGAGCGCGCACACGATCAGCAGCGGCGCCTCGACCTCCTTCGCGAGCCGAAGGCTCTCGTCCGCGTCTACGCGCGCGATCGTCAGATCCCCCGCCTCGGTCGCCACCAGCGCTAGGATCCAGAGGAAGTACGAACAGAAGAACAGATCACCGAGCAGCCGACAGATCGCGAGTCCTTCCTCAGCTGCCTTCCGCGCCTGATCGAGATGCCCGAGCCGCGCATCGCACAAGGCGAGCGCGAACAACGCTTGTCGCATGCCCTGGCGGTCATCGTTCTGTTGCGCGAGGTCGAGCGCCTCGGTCGCCATCACTCGCGAGCGGTCGAACTCCCCTTGCAGGGGATAGATCGAGCCCAACGTGCCCAGTCCGTCCACCAGGCACCAGTCGTCGTGGGCCTCCCGAGCGAACGCGATGCTCTCTTCGAACGACGAGCGGGCGGTCCCGACATCGTTGCGGAAGAACGCGAGCAGCCCGATGTCGCTAAGGGACCGTGCGGTCATCGAGCCATCGCCGAGCGAGCGCGCCAGTGCGAGGCACTCTTCGGCGAGGGCGAGCGATCGTCCGCCGTCGCCGGTCACGGCTCTGAGCAGCGCCGCTCCCCACAGCGCCATCGCGCGGGCCCGGGACCGATCACCGTCCGACCGCGCGATGGCGGGCTCGAGCCAGCGTAGCCCCTCTTCGAACATCCCACGAAGGAACCAGAACAGCGCCAGCCCTGCGGCAAGCCGCAGCTGGAGACCATCGCCCGCGTCGGTGTCTGCCGTCCGGTCCAGGACGGCGCGCACGTTCTCGTAGTCGTCCGCAAGCCGGCTGACCCACACCTGCTGGTCGGGCCCCGTCAGCTGTGACTCCGCGCGTTCCACCAGCGCCACGTAATACGTCGCATGCCGATCCTGCGTCCGTTCCCAGTTGCCATCGCTCCGAAGCCGGCTGACCCACACCTGCTGGTCGGGCCCCGTCAGCTGTGACTCCGCGCGTTCCACCAGCGCCACGTAATACGTCGCATGCCGATCCTGCGTCCGTTCCCAGTTGCCATCGCTCCGGAGCCGCTCGGCCGCGTGGTCGCGGATGGTCGCGAACAGGTCGAAGCGCCCGCGTTCAGATCGAACCAGGCTCTTGTCGACCAACGCCTCGAGGACGTCGATCTTCGCGTCGCACACATCTTCGGCCGCTTCGAGGGTCCACCCTCCGAGGAAGATCGAGAGCCGCGCGAAGAGCTCCCGCTCCTCGGTGTCCAGCAGTTGGTAGCTCCATGCGATCGTAGCCTCGAGCGTCCGGTGGCGCTCCGGCGCGTCGCGCGCCGTACTTGTCAACACGGGAATTCTCGCCTCCAGGCGCGCGAGCAGTTCCCTCGCGCCGAGGAGCCGGACCCGGGCCGCGGCGAGCTCGATGCCGAGGGGGATCCCGTCGAGTCGTGAGCAGAGCTGCGCTACGACGCCGGGATCGGGCTCGAAGTTCGGGTCGAGCCTCCGTGCGCGCTGGACGAACAGATCGACCGCCGCAGCCTCCGCCAAGGGCTGGAGCGGGTAGTCGTGCTCACCCTGGATCCGCAGGGCTTCCCGGCTCGTCACCAGACACGTCAGACCGGACATCGAGTCAGCAGGGATGCCACGGTGCCGGCCGCCCCCACGATCTGTTCGAAGTTGTCGAGCACGAGCAGCGTGTCCCGGTCCTTGAGGAAACCCCTCAGCTCGGCCGTCGTCCCGAGGGCGTCACCGATCACCGGCTCCAGGAGGTCCAGGTCGAACACGGCCGAGAGGTCGACGAACCACGCACCATCCCGATAGGAGCCCGCGACCGCCCCCGCGACCTCGACCGCGAGTCGCGTCTTCCCGATGCCGCCCGTGCCCGTGACCGTGACGAGTCGAACGCGACCGTCGCCGAGGAGATGGAGCAGGTCTTCGCGCTCGTCCGCACGGCCGAGCATCGGCGACGCCATCGCCGGGAGGTTCGTCGATCGAGCGCCCATGACCGGTGGGAACGGCCGGTCGCCCACCTGGTACAGATGCATCTCCCCGACGTCTTTCAACCGATGCATGCCGAGATCCAGCAGCCCCGCGGGATCGACCAGCTCGTAGGTAGCGCGCGAGAGCAGGATCTGGCCGCCGTGCCCGGCGGCCGCGATCCGCGCCGCGCGGTGTACGTCCATCCCGACGTACCCCTCGTCGGTACGGATCGGTTCACCGGTGTGGATGCCGATGCGGAGGCGGATCGGCGACGCCGCCTCGAGCTCGGCCTGGGCTTCCTTCGCAGACACCAGTGCGCCGGTCGCCGACGTGAACACGACGAAGAACGCGTCGCCCCAGGTGTCGAGTTCGATGCCTCCGTGTCGCTCGAAGCTCGCGCGGAGCAACCGGCGATGTTCGGCGAGGAGGTCCGCGTAGGCGTCCCCGAACTCCCCGAGGAGCCGCGTCGAGCCTTCGATGTCCGTGAACAGCAAGCTCACGGTCCCGGCCGGCAGCTCCATCTGGGGAACTATCGCGCCTTCGGCGGTCGCGCGCTTGAGGAGACGCGTCATCTCATGATGCGTCTCGGAGAGAGCCCGGTCCGGAGGAACCCCGGATCTGAGCTGGGAAGCGGGCGCAGCTCTCGGAATACCAGCGCACCAAGATCACCTCCCCCGACTTCGCGTTGTTCCGCCGTCGATCGCAGGAGAGGCTTCGAGAAGATCCCGGACCGCGCCGAAGAACAACTCCTCCGAGCGGCGCCAGGTCGGGAGCGTTCCCGCTCGCCGTCCGGCCCCAGCCGCCAGTCGCGCTCGAAGGACGGCGTCACTCGTGATCGCCTGCAGTGCCGAAGCGAGCCCGCGGAGGTCCCCCGGCTCGGGCATCAGCGCTTCACCGCCGTGCTCGACGAGGCGCGGCAGGTTCGCCGTCCGCCAGCCGACCACCGGCAGACCCGCGGAGATCGCCTCTGCCCAAGCCGTCCCGTACGCGTCGACGAACGAGCAGAGGGCGAAGACGTCGGCGGATCGATACATCCGGCCGACGTCGTCGAACGGAAGGGCGCCACGAACCACCACCCGACGCGACAGGTCGGGCGCCGATATCCGCCGACGGACGCGCCTGGCATACGCTCGATCCACGTCGGTTGCTCCCACGAGCCAAAGCGTCGCGGCGCGCTCCGGCAGCGAGGCGAAGGCGTTCGCCAGCTGGACGATGCCCTTGTTCGGCGTCCAGTTCGCGACGCACAATACCGCCACATCGCGTCCCTGACGGAGGTCGAGTGGCGGCCCCCCATCCGAAGGCACATCGCATCCTGGGGGCACGAACCGGATGCGGCCGTCCGCCACCCCGAGCCCGTGGAGCGCCTCGACGAGGCTTTGGCTAGCAGCGATGAAACCGCCCGCGTGACGGTACGCGACGCGGTCGAGCGCTCCCTGCGAGAGAGAGCGGATCCACCCATGACCCACGCCGCCCGGTCCCTGATGCAGGACCGCGATGACCGGCACGGGCGACCGAGCGATCCACGGAGCCACGAACGCCGCGGCGAGGCCGTCGAGCACGACGGCGTCCGAGCGCTCCGACGCGGCGCGGAACGCCCGCGCCGCCGTCACTATCGGGAGGGGCCACGAACTATCCTGGATCGAACAGAACCGGATCTCCGCGCCGTATCCGGGAGCGGCCCGCGCCATCTTTCGGTGGTAGCGATGGCCACCGGTCTGCTGGTTGGGGTCGCCGAGCGTCAGGAGAGCGAGGCGGAGGATGGGCTGCTCGATCAGGTCAGGTGAGCGAGCGATCCTTGCGGATTCAGAGTCGCGCACGCATACCTCCGAACGCGTCCTCCGACTCCCATACCCGGACCGCAAGGAACTCAGCCCCGTCGAGCCGGAGCGGCATCGCCAGCCGGCCATGGATCCACGCGGCCAGGACCTCCACGGTCACGACCTCTGCGTCGCAGACGTCGGCGAGGTCGCGGTCGAGCGCCCTATTCACCGCGCCCGCGAGAGACCCCGTGACGACGTCGAGATCACACACCATCCCTCGCTCATCCAGGCTCTCCCGTTCGGCAACCACCTCCACGCGGTAGTCGTGGGCATGGCGCTCGTTCTCGGGCGGTGGCTGCAACGGCATGCTGTGGAACGCGCGGAATCGCGCCGTGACGCCGACCTCGAACATCAGTACCTCAGAGCAACGTGCATGAGCCCGGCATCTCCCCGATCGAGCGCCGCGTACGCTGCGGGCGCCTGGTCGAACGCCACGTCGTGGGTCGTCAGAAGCTTGAGGGGCAGCTCGCTCAACAACCTGGTCGAGACCCTGCGACGGCGCTGCACATCCCACGTTCCCGCCAGACGCGCCGGGATCGTCGACACCTGGGTGCTTCGGATCTGAAGACGGCGTCGATGGAACTCCCGACCGAGCGGCAACGAAACGTCCTTCGTCCCGTACCAGCTGCACACGAGCACCTCACCCTCGTGACCCAGGAGCTCGAGCGCATGCGCGAGGGCGGACGGATGCCCGGTCGCATCCACGACGAGTGGGACGCCGGCACCCGACGTCAGCTGCTCGACAACCGCGTCGATATCGGGGACGTCGACGGCCGGAACCCCGAACAGGGCCGCCGCCTCACGGCGGTCCCGGCGCGGATCGACGCCGACGACCTCGGCCCCCGCCCGGTTCAGCAGCGAGGCGGTAAGGATCCCGACCGGCCCGAGGCCCGTGACCACGACCGGCTCTTCCAGCCGGGGACCGGCATCGAGGGAGACTTGGAGAGCTGTCTCGACGAGCGGGAAGAGGGTCGCGAGGCGACCGTCGACCTTATCGACGATGACGACGTCGCTGCCGCGAACGGTGAATAGGTCCTGGTGCGGGTGGAACGCGAAGACCGTCGCGCTCTCGGGCACGCCGTCGACCCTGGAGGTCAGGACCTCTCCGACGCAACTGTACCCGTACGCGAACGGGTACTCGAACCGGCCGCCGAGCGAGCTGATCGTCTCGTCGCGGGGAGACCCAGCGTCGAGCTCACCTCGATACGCGAGCAACTCGGTCCCGCCGCTGATCCCCGACCAACTTGTGCGAACGAGGAGCTCTCCGTCCGCCGGCGGAGGAACCTCAACGACGGCGAAACCCACCCGGCGAGGTGCGACGAACCGCAGGGCATGCCCCTTCATGGATGTGACCCTACCCTTAGGTCACTCGCAACAACCGCGGGCGGTTGGATAGATGACGTGACGGGAAAGGCGGCGGATACATGTCCTCGATGACGGTGATCCCCACGGAGGTGGCGGAGCTGACCTTGCCCACTCCCTTCGGCGAGTGGCAGACCCGGGCGTTCGATTGGAACGGCTCGGTCCACCTGTGTCTGTGCCGGGGAGCCATCGGGGACGGCGAAGACATCTTGGTGCGTCTTCATTCGGAATGCCTGACCGGCGACGCGCTCGGTTCGCTCCGGTGCGATTGCGGCGTCCAGCTTCGCCAGGCACAACGAGCGATCGCCGCGGAGGGCCGAGGCGTGCTGGTCTATTCCACGGGTCACGAGGGTCGAGGGATCGGTCTCGCGAACAAGCTGCGGGCGTACGTGCTCCAGGATGGTGGTCTCGATACGTTGCAGGCGAATCAACACCTTGGCTTCCCCGCGGATCAACGGACGTTCGCCGATGCGGCGGCGTGCCTGCGGGCACTCGGCGTCCGGTCGGTGCGCCTGATGTCCAACAACCCGGACAAGGCGCGTGCCCTGGCGGATGCCGGGATCCACGTGCTCCGTGTGGTGGGACTCCCGACTGCCGCGCACACCCGCAACGTCCGGTACTTGACGACGAAGCGAGACCTCCTGGGCCATCGCGTGCCGATGGGCTCGCCTCTGACCAACGACGTGAGCCCGCCGGCGGACATCGGAGCCCTCCTGGGGACCGTGCGTCCCACGGAGACGAAGCCGTACGTCGTCGTCAAGTACGCGCAGACACTGGACGGCAGGATCGCCACATCGAGTGGCGACTCTCGGTGGATCAGTGGCAAGGACGAGCGCCGGGTCTCCCACGCACTTCGCGCGTCGTGCGACGCGGTCATCGTCGGCGTCGGGACCGTCCTTCGTGACGATCCTCAGCTCACGGTCCGGATGGTCCCGGGGGCATCGCCGATCCGTGTCGTGCTCGATTCGACGCTGCGGATCCCCGACGGCTCACTCGTGCTCGCCGACGACGCCGCCACCACGATCGTCACGACGGATCGGTCGTCCGCCGAGCGGCGCGACGACCTCCGGCGACGCGGGGTCTCGATCGTCATCGCGCCCGAGGGCCCATCCGGGGTCGAGCTGGACGCTACCCTCACCATCCTTCGTGAGCGGGGGATCCGGTCGGCACTCGTTGAGGGTGGTGCGAGCGTCATCACATCATTCCTCGCTCACAGCCTCGCCGATCGCTTGATCGTCGGCATCGCTCCTCGGGTGCTCGGGAGCGGCACGGACGCCGTCAAGGATCTCGGCGTGAGGGAGGTGTCGCAGTCGCTCCGGCTCGAACGCCGAGCGGTTCACTTGGCCGGTGACGATGTGCTCATCGCCGGCGACGTTGCTCGCTAGCCGCCCGACATCTTCCGCCAGACCGCGGGGAGCGCTTCGCGGACGATGTCGAGCTCACGGGCCATCGCGTCCACCCGCGCCGGCGCATCATCGAGCACACCCCGCTTCGCGGCGTCCTCGAGCTCGCGACTGAGCCCGGCCAGTTCGTGGGCGCCGAACGTCGCGGCATTGGACTTCAGCGTGTGGGCTGCCCGCCGAACCTCCTCCGCGTCGCCGCCCTCGATACCGGCGCGCGCGGCGGCGACGAGGCCCGGGGTGTCGGCGACGAATTGCTCGATCAGCTCCCAGACGAACGCCACATCACCCCCCGTCCCGTCGGCGAGCCGCGCCAGGACCGACTCATCGATCGGATCATCCGTCGGCGCATCCGCCACCGGGCTGGTGTCACTTGTCCCACGTCGCGGCGTCCGCTTGATCGCCGCGACCAGCTCATCGACCCGGATGGGCTTGGCCACGTAGTCGTTCATCCCTGCATCGAGGCATCGCTCCCGGTCACCGCTCATCGCCTCGGCGGTCATCGCGATGATCCACGGGCGCTCGCCCTCGGGCCAGCGCTCGAGGATCTGACGCGTCGCCTCGAGCCCGTCCATCTCCGGCATCTGCACGTCCGAGAGCAACAGGTCGTACGTCTGTCGCTCGAGAGCCTCGAGCGCCTCCAGACCGTTCGCCGCGATGTCCGCCCGATATCCAAGCTTCTCCAGCAGGCGGATCGCCAGCTTCTGGTTCACGACGTTGTCCTCGGCAAGGAGGATCCGGAGCGGGTGCCTGGATGCGAGGCCTTCATCAAGGGCGCTCGTAGCCTCGGCCACATCGTGGTTCGTGGTCCCGAGGACCGTGGCCACGGCGGCATGCAGCGGCGAAGCTTTGATCGGCTTCGTCACGACCGCCCCGATCCCCGAGGTTGCCCATCGGGGATCCGCTGTCACGTCATGGTGACTCACCGAGGACGCCAAGACGATCGGCAGGCCCGGCGCACGTTGGTGGATGGCCGAGGCGAGGTCGAGTCCGTCCATCCCGGGCATCAGCATGTCGAGCACGGCCAGGTCGATCCGGCCGTCCGCCAGGGCCGTGAGCGCCTGCTCCGAGCCCGGGGTGACGACCGTCTGCATCCCCCACGCGCCGAGGATCGCCGTCATCAGGCGGCGGTTCGTCTCGTTGTCGTCCACGACGAGAGCCCGGCGATCGGCGAACGACCCGTCCCGGCGGAGTGCGGTCGGTGTCATCTCGGTCGCCCCCACCTCGATCGTGACGTGGAACGTGCTGCCCTGGCCGGGCACGCCGGCGCTCTCCACCCGGATCGTGCCACCCATGAGCTCGGCAAGGCGCCGGCTGATGGCGAGCCCGAGGCCAGTTCCGCCGTAGCGCCTGCTGGTCGAGACGTCCGCCTGACTGAATGACTCGAAGAGCCGGTCTGCCCGATCGGTCGGGATCCCGATGCCGGTGTCCCGGACCGTCAGGTGGTAGCCGACCGTGCCGGGTCGCTCAGAGGTGATGGAGGCGGCCGTCACCACGATCTCACCCGTCTCGGTGAACTTCACTGCGTTGTTGAGCAGGTTGAGCAGGATCTGCCGCAGGCGACTGACGTCGCCGACGGCGGTCTCGGGCGTGCCGGGCTCGATGTCGTAGGCGACCTCGAGCCCCTTCTTGGCGGCGATCGGCCCGATCAGGTCCACGACCGACTCGATGCACGCTCGGAGATCGAACGGCGCCCGCTCGAGCTCCATGCGCCCCGCCTCGATCTTCGAGAAGTCGAGGATGTCGTTGATGATCGAGAGCAGCGCCTCGCCGCTGTTGGCCACCGTCGCCGCGTAGTCGCGCTGTTCCGCATCGAGCGAGGTCTCGAGGAGCAAGCCGCTCATCCCGATGATCGCGTTCATCGGCGTCCGGATCTCATGGCTGGTCGCGGCGAGGAACGCGCTCTTCGCCTCGTTCGCCTCCTCGGCAACCTGACGCGCGGCCTGGGCCTCGCGGAACAGCCGAGCATTCTCGATCGCGATCGCAGCCTGATGGGACAGGCCGACGAGGAAGCTCAGGTCCGCGTCCGTGAACCGGTCGCTGGGACCCGACCGCCACACGGCCATCATCCCGATGACGCGCCCGCGGGCGAGCAGCGGAGCCGCCATCAACCGTTCCTCGGGGTTCTCCTCCTCGCCGGGGATCTCCACGGCGCGATCGTCGCCAGCGGTGTCGTTCACCACTTCGGCAGCTCCCCGACTCGCCAGATCGCCGATGATGCCTTCGCCGAGCTGGATCGTGTCGGCCATGATGAGCTCCGCGAGATCCCCGAGCGCGACGGTGGGCACGAACGTCCCATGGTCCCGTTCCAGGAAGACGGCGCTCGTATCGGCCTCCAGCAGCTCGCGCGCCCGCTCCGTGATGCGGCTCAGGACGGCATCGAGATCGAGCATCCCGCCCACCTCGCGCCCGAGCTCGGCGAGTGCCGCCATCTCGCTCGCCCGGCGCTGCGTTTCGCGATACAGCCGGGCGTTCTGGATGGCCACACCCACGTTTGCGGCGATCGTCGACACGAGCCTCGTGTCGTTCTCTCCGAATCGTCCGGCCTGTTGCGTGCTCTGCACGCTGATCACGCCGATCGCGCGGCCCGCGACCAGGATGGGCACGCCCAGGTACGACCGGGCAGGGGTGCCGACCACCTGCACGCCGACCTCTTCGAACGCCTCGGCGCGGTTGAGCAACAGCGGTTCGCGCTCCCGCAGGATCCGGGACGTCAACCCCTCGCCGAACTGCATCGCGCGTGCAGGGTCCCGTCGGCCGTTCTCGATGTAGTACGCGAACTCGATCAGATCGGTGGTCTCGTCGTGAAGCGCGACATAGACGATGTCGGCAGCGAAGACATCGCGGAGCTGATCGCCCAGCCGCTCGATCAGCGCGTCCAGATCCAGCTGGTCGGCGAACGCCTGACCAACGCTGTTGACGATCGAGAGTTCCGCTGCGCGCTGCCTCGTCTCCTCGAAGAGGCGGGCGTTCTCGAGCCCGACGCTCAGGCTGCCGGCGATCGTGGTCAACAGGCTCACGTCCGAGTCGCTGAACGCGTGTTCGCGATCGAGGTTGTGGAGCGAGATGACGCCCGTGCCCCGATTGCCGATCAGGAGGGGTACGAACAGGGAAGAGAGGGATGGTTCTCCCGCGATCGCCAGCGGATTGCCGGCTTCGACGCATCTCCGTTCCATATCCTCGTTGACGACGACCGGCTCGCGTGTCTCCAACGCGATCCGACGGAAGCCCATGATCTCGACCGGGTGGTCGATCAATCGAACGCCACGTTCCAGCGAATACGGGAACCAGATCGTGCCCGCGTCACGATCGACCACCCCGATATCAACGGTCTGCGCGTCGAAGATCTGCCCGATGCGCTCGCCCACGAGGTCGTACATCCCCTGCATCTCGAGGTTCTCGGCGAGGCCACGCTGCACGTCGTTGATGAGCGCCAGTTCGGCGTTCCGCTGGCGGGTCTCCTCGAACAAGCGGGCGTTCTCGAGCGCGACGCTGAGGCTGCCGGCGAGCGTCATCAACAGCCTGACATCGGCGTCGCTGAAAGCGTGCTCGCGGTCGAGATTCTGGAGCGAGATCAGCCCGATCGCCCGATCTCCAACGAGAAGCGGGACGAAGACAGCCGACTTCGGAACCTCACCCGAGAGGACGGGGGGCTGCCCGACCTCGGCGCTCCTCATCACGAGGTCCTCATTGATCACGACCGGCTCGCGCCTGTCGATCGCGATGCGACGATGACCGATCAGTTCGATCGGGTCCTCGTGGAGCCGAACACCCCGCTCGATCACGTACGGGAACTGCACTAAACCGGACGCCGCGTCCAGAAGTGCGATATCGACGACCTGGGCGTCGAAGATCTCTTGGATCCGGTCCCCGACCAGGTCGTACATGGCCTGAGCGTCCAGGTTCTCGGCGAGGCCACGCTGCACGTCGTTGATGAGCGCCAACTCTGCGTTCCGCTGCCGCGTCTCCTCGAACAGTCGGGCGTTCTCAAGCGCAACGCTGAGGCTGCCAGCAAGCGTCGTGAGCAGTCGGACATCTGCGTCGCTGAACGCGTGCTCCCGATCGATGTTCTGGAGCGAGATCCTGCCTATCGCCTCGCCACCGACGACGAGAGGAACGTACACGGCGGATTTCACGATCTCGCCTTGGAGCACCGCGCCGCCGAACTCCTCGATCCGCTCAGCCAGCCGCTCGTTGATGACCACTGGCTCACGCGTCTCGAGGACGTGTTTCGTCACGCCCATGATCTCCCAGGGCTCATCGGGGAGATGCTCGTCGCGTTCGACGGAGTATGCGGAGTGCATCAGCCCGTCCTCGCGATCGACCAGTGCGATATCGACCACCTGCGCATCGAAGATCTGCTGGATCCGGTCGCCGACCAGGTCATACATCGCCTGCATGTCGAGGTTCTCGGCCAGGCCTCGCTGCACGTCGTTGATCAGCGCCAGCTCTGCGTTCCGTTGCCGCGTTTCCTCGAAGAGCCGCGCGTTCTCGAGCGCCACGCTGAGGCTGGCTGCGAGGGTCGTGAGCAAGCGCAGGTCCGCCTCGGTGAACGCGCGCTCCCTCTCGACGTTCTGGAGCGAGATCACGCCTGTCGCCCGGCTCGAGACGACCAGTGGCACCCACACCGACGACTTCGGCCGCTCCCCCACGAGCACTGCCGGCTGCCCATAGTCGGCCAACAGTTCCGGTGTGATGGCGTCGAAGAGGAGCGGTTCTCGCGTTTCAAGGACGTGCTTGCGGAACCCTCCGGGTGCCATCGACTCGACCGTGAAGCGCTCCCCCTTCTCGATGACATACGGGAAGCTGATGAGGCCGCTGGCGTCGTCGAGCACGGCGATGTTGACCGCCTGCGCGTCGAAGATCTTCTGGAGCCGGTCTCCTACGAGGTCATACATCGCCTGCATGTCGAGGTTCTCGGCCAGCCCTCGCTGCACGTCGTTGATCAACGCCAGCTCGGCGTTCCGCTGCCGCGTCTCTTCGAAGAGCCGCGCATTCTCCAGGGCGACGCTTAGGCTGCCGGCCAACGTGGTCAGCAAACGGATGTCGGCACCGCTGAACGCATGTTCTCGGTCAAGGTTCTGCAGCGAGATCACGCCCGTCGCCCTTTCACCGACGACGAGTGGGACGAATACGGACGACTTCGGGGGCTCTCCGGCGAGTACGTACGGCTGGCCGGCCTCGGTCGAGATCCGCTCGATGTCCTCGTTCACGACCACCGGCTCGCGCGTCTCGATGGCGACCCGACGCAAGCCGATGATCTCGATCGGCTCGTCCGGGAAACGAACCCCGCGCTCGATCGTGAACGGGAAGTGGATCAGCCCCGATGCGTCCTCGAGGATCCCGATGTCAACGACCTGCGCGTCGAAGATCTGTTGGATGCGGCCGCCGACCAGATCGTACATCGCCTGCATGTCGAGGTTCTCCGCCAGGCCCAGCTGGACGTCGTTGACGAGCGCGAGCTCGGCGTTGCGCTGCCTCGTTTCTTCGATCGCCCGTGCGCGGGTGAGTGCGGAGCCCACATGGCTCGCGACGAAGGTCATGAGGTCCTTGTCCGCTTCGGTGTGCGGCGGATCTCCCGCATAGCTCTGCGCAACCATCGCGCCGACGATCAGACCCTCGGAGCGCAGGGGGGCCCCGAGCCAGTCGAGCCCGCGAACGCCGAACTCCTCGGCTTCTCCCCGCTCGAAGATGACGTTCATCTCGTCTTGGGTGAGCAGCATCGGAACGCCCTTCCGCAGGAGGTACGCGGTGATCCCGCGCGACTCGCCCGTGCCCATCGGCTCCCAGACGTTCGGGTCAGGCCAGTCGGTATCGATCTCGTCGACGAAGAACGGCCAGTTCATCGCCCGCCGCTCTTCGTCGTACAGGACGATGTAGAAGTTGTTCGCGTACATCAGCTCGCCGACGATGCGATGGATCTCGGCGTAGAACGCCTGCATGTCCTGGGCGGCGCTCGCCGTTTCGGCGATGCGGTAGAGCGCTGCCTGGACCTGCGCGGATCGCGTGTCGCTCACGGCGATGCCTTGGGCTCGTCCGCCGTCCACAGCTTGAGCCGCGACTGCTTGCCACGGATCTCGAACTCGTCGACGAAGGTCAACTCGTCCGTGTGACCCGTCATGTTCGTGCGTGTCTGGTCGGCGAGGAGGATCGCGTGCCCGGTCTGCTTCGTGAGCTGCTCGATCCGAGCGGCCGTGTTGACCGTATCGCCGATCACGGCATAGTCGATGCGCCGTTCCGAACCCAGGGTTCCAGACATCACCCGACCAGAGTTGAGACCGATCCCCATGTCGAACCCATCGTGGACACCCTCGGCGCGCAGCCAGCCATTGAAGTCCCCCAACCGGTCGCCCACCATGTCCCGCGCGGCCGCGACGGCACGGTCCGCGTGGTCGACGCTCTCGATCGGTGCGCCGAAGACCGCGTAGAGGCCGTCGCCGAGGTAGTCGACCAGGGTTCCGCCATGGTCGAGCACGGCGTCGCCCATCGTCCCCTGGTAACGGTTCAGGACGGTGACGACCTGCTCGACCGGCAAAGACTCCGAGAAGGTGGTGAAGCCACGCAGATCGACGAACATCGTCGTCGCCCAGAGTCGCACTGGTCGGATCGATGGCTGGCCTTCGCTCCGCGCGAGCATCTCCGCCGCGATCGGTTCGGGTAGGAACCGCGTGAAGACGGTGCGCACGCGGTCCTGTTCCAGGTCGCTCAGGCGTTTGCGGTTGAGTCCGGCTCCGATCCGTGCTCGAAGGATCACCGGATCGAACGGCTTGGGTAGGTAATCCTCGGCTCCGGCCTCGAGGCAGCGAACGATGCTATCGGTGTCGTCGACGCCCGAGATCATGATGACGGGGATGTGGCGGAGGTCGGCGTTCGCCTTCATCCGCTCGAGGACCTCGATGCCGTCCAACCCCGGCATCACGACATCGAGGAGGACCACGTCGGGCGGGTCGGCCTCGAGCGCTGTCAGTGCAGCGAAACCGTTGTCAACGTCCGTGGTCCGATGTCCGTCACTATCGAGGCTCTTCGTCAGGACACGGCGGTTCAGTGGATCGTCATCGACGATGAGGATGTGTCCGGGACGAGCGTGCATCGGGTCTCCTGCCTCGGGCGCAACTGGGGTGACCGTTGAGAGCATCGAGGGTCCGCCCAGCGCCGAGGGAGTCTCTCACGCGGTTCACGGAGCGAGCAACAAGGACCGCGAGGGAGACCGTCATGGAGAGAGACGACTACTCGAGGCCATTCCAGCTCCAGCGAGGGATGGGCAAGCCCGCGATCACGCGCGATCCCAGCGGCGAGTAGGAAAGGACCTCGCCGACCGCCCACTCCATGTATGCGCGAAGGCCGGCGCGGAAGTCAGCGTCATCGGGGAGGCCGGCGTCCTCGGCAGCCTGCACGAAGCAGGCGACGAAGCGGACACCAAGATCCTCGTGGGCTCCTTGGCCGGCGTGGATCCCGAGCATCGCCGAGTGGCCCCCGAACGACCCCGAGTACCGCGGAGGGCCACCGAACACTTCCGCCCAGTAGTCGGCGAGCCTCGCGACGTGTTCGGGGTTGCCCGGATGGGAGAAGGGGTGACTCAACACCGGATCCTCGAGGCAGCGTCGGTGGTGGGCGGTCGCGAGCGCCACAAAGGCCGGCTCACCGCCCGCGAACTCGAACATCGACGGTCTCGTCACGATCGAAGTCTCCCTCGATCATCGCTTACGGTTCGGGCATCTCGAGGCCCATGCGAGCAGTCTCGCAGCTGCCGCCCTGGCCGGACGATCGTCGGTAGCGGCGGAGCGTCTAGCGACATACGCTACGACCTCCATGGATGGCAGCGCTGATGAGCTCTTCCACGACCCGGCTGAGCAGCGGTACTACTACGAGACGCTGATCGAAGCGAGCCCCACCGCGATCGTCACCGGGACCCCCGATCTCATCGTGACCTCCTGGAATCCGGCGGCCGTGCGGCTGTTCGGATATACGAGTGAAGAAGCGATCGGCCACCACATCGACGAGCTGGTCGCGAGGAGCGACGAGGTCCGCGATGAAGCCGCTTCGGTGAACGCCCGACTCTTCGAAGGCCCCGTCGAGTTGGTCACCCGGCGGACGCGGAAGGACGGCACGCTCGTGGATGTCGCGATCCGCGGGGTCCCGATCATGATGAACGGCCGTTTGGTCGGTGTCTTCGCGCTGTACGAGGATGTCGGCGAGCTGGTCCGGCAACGCCGCTTCTTCGAATCCCTCGTGGAGACCAGTCCCACTGCGATCATGATGGTCGACGCCGATTTCGCGGTCACGTTGTGGAACCCCGGAGCGGAGAGGCTGTTCGGATACTCCTCCGAGGAAGCGATCGGTGCGCAGCTCGACGACCTCGTCGCGAACCATCCGGACATCCACGCCGAAGCCGTGGCTTGGAGCGCGGAAGCATGGGAGGTCGACTCCTTCCGGCGGATCGGAAGGAGGACCCGCAAGGACGGAACGTTCGTCGACGTGGAGATCCTCGCGGTTCGGGTTCTTCACGAGGGCGAGGCGATCGGCTACTACATCATCTACCACGACGTTACGGAACTCGAACAAGCACGTCGGCAACTGCAGGGCCGCGTCGATGAGCAGCTGGCCGAGCTCGTCCGAACAGGCGAGCTCGCCCGATTCCTCCCTCGCCAGGTCGCGCAAGGATTGCTCGCCGGACAGCTCCGGCCCGAGGAGCCGTTCGAACGCCGCAGGATCACGGTCCTGTTCGCGGACATGGTGGGCTTCACGGACCTGTCGGAGACCCTCGAGCCCGAGGAGTTATCGGAAGTCTTGAATGCATACCTCCGGCAGATGACGGCGGCCGTCGTGGGCCGCGGCGGGACGCTCGACAGTTTCATCGGCGATGGGATCATGGCCATCTTCGGTGCGCCCGAGGAGGCGCCCGACGGGGACCAGGCCTGGGCCGCCATCAATGCGGCGTTCGAGATGCGGTCTCGCTGCCGGGACCTGGCGACCTCACTCCTGAGCAAAGGGATCCCAGCGGATCTCGACATCCGCGTGGGCCTCAACACAGGCCATTGCACCGTCGGGGTGTTCGGCAGTGAGATCATGCGCGCGTACAAGGCTGTTGGATTCGCTGTCAATGTCGCGGCGCGACTCCAGAGCGCGGCCGACCGGGGGTCGATCCTCTGCGGCTTCCGGACCTATGCGTTGATCAAGGATCGCGTGAAGGCGGAGGAACGAGAGCCGCTCATCGTCAAAGGGGCATCCAGGCCGGTCGAAGCATGGGAGATCGTCGAGCTCGTCGACGACGAGCTCCCCGCTCGCGGCCAGTAAGCGTCCCGCGCATCGAGCCGGCTTCACGACATCACCGGGTCCTAAGTCCGCCGGCTCATCGATCGTCGTCGACGGGCACGACCCGGATCGAGGGAACGTAGCCAGGAGGCTCCGGCGTGCGTCGTCTCCGGAAGAGGGGGCGGACCGAGTCGATCGGAACAAGATCGACCGCGTACGTGTCCAGCAGACGCGCCTGGAGCACCCTGGGGTCCAGACCCGTTGGCCGCGTGCGTCGTCCGTCCTGGAGCTGGATCCCGCCGCGATGGACGTCGCACAACGCATAGCAGGTGCCAGCGAAAGAGTGCACGGCCGCGGGAACCCCCGGTCCCGGCTCGAACCAGGCACACATCGAGCAGACCAAACCCAGCCGGGCGGGATACGCGAACTGCCCCCGCCAGCCGATCTCGTGCTCGATCACCCTCCCCCAGAGGGCGACGGTGCCCACGACGCACGGCGGCGGCCATGCCGGTCGTGGACGCTCGCTCTCATCCAACGAACGGCTCGCGTAGATGCCGCAGCTGCAGCCGATGTCCGGTGCTTCGTGACGTCGTCGCCCGATCTTCAGGATCGATGGAACGCCGCACCGTGCCGTCATCACCTGCTTCGGCTGCCAGGCATCGCCCACGCCCGAACCCGCGGGAAGGAGGCGGGGCGCCGCTGCGTCGTTCGAGAGGTTCCAGATGCGCCAGCCGACGATCGGTTCGTCTCCCCACTCGACGACGTTCCGGTCGGCTGCCATGAGGCCATCGTCTGGCGAGCGGGGGCGTGTGACAAGCGAGAGGCTCATCCCCTCGAGCTGTTGATGCTCGCGGCCCGGGGCGCTCGTTCTCAGTTCGGATGCGGATCCGCGTGGTCCGTGGCGCCGGGTGCGCGATCCCGTTCCGTGACCGCTACCTCCTCGGGCGAAGCGAACTCGTCCCGTTCGACGACCGCCTCGCCAACCAGTTCTTCTTCTTCGTCGGACAAACCTTCGTCGACGACCGAGAGGACCTCATCCGTGCCCGGACGCTCGGGTCGTTCCTCAGCCAACCGCTGGTCGAGCGTCTCGCCTTCCAGAGCCTCTTCGGCGGTCGTGCCGACCGACTCCGATGCGAACGCGTGATCGGCCCGCATGATCTCGGCCTCGAGCTCGTCGTCGTCGTTCGCGTCCTGTGGCTCAAGATCCTCCATGGTCAGTCTCCCGCGCGGATCGCACCGTTGAGCGCCGTCAGCATCGTCTCGAAGTCGTACGAATCATCGTGCCGTATCCCGTTGATGAAGAAGGTGGGCGTGCCGTTCACGCCGCTGCGAACGCCGCTCAGGAAGTCCTCGTGCACACGGTCCGCGTGGACGTGTTCCGCGAGCTCCTTGTCGAACAGGTCGAGGTCGAGGTCGATCGTTCGAGCGTACGAATGCAGGTCGTCGGCCCGCAGACGTTGCTGGTGCTCGTACAGATGGTCATGCATCTCCCAGAACCGGTCTTGCGCGGCCGCAGCTTCGGCCGCTTCGGCCGCGAACTCGGCATGCGGATGCGCGGTGCTGATCGGGAAGTTCCGGAAGACGAACCGCAGCTGCTCCCCCATCCGTTCCTGGATCTGCTTGACGATCGGGTAAGCCTCCCCGCAGTACGGGCACTCGTAGTCGCCGTATTCCACGAGGGTCACCGGCGCGTCGCTCGGTCCCTGGATGTGATCCCGCTCGTCCGAAACGGGCAGGACCAGCGTGGCTTCCCATCGCGTGGCTTTCATCGTGCGACCCCTTTCGCTGCGAGATCCTCGAGCGCCCGCAGGATGCCGTCCGCTCCGGGATTCACGTCCGTCGGGGAGACGTAGCTCCAGCTCACGACGCCGGCCGGATCGATCACGAACAGCGCCCGCTCACTGGTGCCGTCCTGGGACGCGTACACGCCATAGGCGCGCGACACCTCACCCTTGGGCTCGAAGTCGGCCAGCAACGGGAACCGCAGGCTCCGGTCCTTAGCGAAGGCCAAGTGAGACCAACGCCCGTCCACCGAGATCCCGAACAGCGCCGCCTCGTGCTTCTCGAACTCCGGCATGACTTCCTGGTACAGGGTCAGCTGATCGGTGCACACGGGGCTCCAATCCGCTGGATAGAAGACCAGGATCAGCGGGCGACCCCGTCGGTCGCGCGGGCCCAGCGGCCCGTCCAACGTCGAGGGGAGAGAGAAATCGGGGGCAGGCGTCCTGGGCTCCAGCGGGGTTGCGCGCATGGGCTCGGCATCATAGACGCATCTGCGACATCGGCCGGGCGAGATCACCCTGCCGGCCCTGGCAGATGGGGACGGGCTAACCCCCGAAGAGCCCCGTTCAGGCCGCGATCCCCCGCACGATCGCGAACCCGCCACCGGAGAGCTTCCGGAGCATCACGCGGGAGAGCCCCGCCCGTTGCAAGAAGGACCCCAGCTCGCTCGAGCGGTAGAGACGGACGTGACCCGGCTCGATCCGGCGAAGGACGGCATCGGCGATGCGCGCGGCCGGAAGATCCGCACACGCATCGCCGATGACGAGCTTGCCGTCGCTCGCCAGGACCCGGGCCATCTCTCGCACGGCTCGGGAAGGATCGGGGTAATGGTGGAACGAGTTGGAGCACACGACGGCCGTGAACGCACCGTCGTCGAAGGGAAGCTGCTCAGCGTCGGCGACCATGAACCGCACGTTCTCGACATCGCCCGCCAGCTCGGTCGCTCGTCGGATCATCTCCGGGGAGAGGTCCACCCCGACGACGAGCCTCGCCACGGCACTGGCCGCACGAGACGCGGCACCCGTCCCGCATCCAACGTCGAGGAGCAGGTCATCTTCCGTGAGATCCAGGGCAGCCAAGGACGTTCGTTGGACGGGGTCGCGCCACCGCGACGTCGCACCGCCTTCGTAACTCCTCGCGCGCCGATCGAACCATCGTCGGGCGGCTGCCTTGGAGCGGTCCATCGGCGTTCAGTTCACGTAGCCCTCGACCGTTCGCTCGTCGCGCACCTTCGCCTCATCGGGATCGAGCCCGGCGTCCCGCCGCGCGCGCCGTTGATGGAGCAGATCCCACGACTGGTCGAGCGTGACCTCGAGGTGCCGCAAGCGCTCCACGTCCTCCTCCGTGGCCTCGCCTCGCGACTCCTTCTGGAACAGATCGTGCTCCTCCGCAGCGAGCTCGTTGATGTGATCCAAGAGCGTCTTGTCTTCCACGGTCCCACCCCCTTCGACGATCAACCTTACAGACCCGGTACGGGAAAGCCGTGCCTCGGAGCCATCTCTGCTGGAATCGCGACAGTTCGCCTTCGACCTGCGCATACTCGATGCAGGACACGAACCCGTCAGTGGTGGGAGAAGAGATGTCACGGGTTCGCCTCCGCCGGATCCGTCCCACCGGCCTTCTCGGGCTTCGTGAGCCGACACTTCGGAGCGATCTTCAGCTCCCAACCGTCTCACCACTCGCCTCGGCCGCTCCGGGACATCTAGCGTAAGGAGCACACGCTGATGCAGGCATTGGGTATCGCGAACTACAAGGTCATCAAGGGCACCTTCCCTGAGCTCGCAGAAGAGGCCAGGGGCGGCATGCTCAACACCTTCAAGACCCAGCCGGGCTTCATCCGCTACGGACTCGCCGACACGGGTGATAGCACGTGCGTGTCGATCAGCCTGTGGGAGACGCGCGCCCAGGCCGACGCGGCAACGCCGATGGCTGCCACATGGGTGCGCGAGCACCTCGCGGACCGGGTCGAGCTCCGCTCGAACCAGGTCGGCGACCTCGCCTTCTACGAAGGTGCACCCGCAGCCGTTTGACCGATCGGGATCTCGGATGGGAGCTCTAACGGGCTTCCCATCCGCGTACCCCTCGGATGCCGAACCATCTCGGCGGCCGGGATCGCGTCCGCTGACCGAAGCGCAGGCAGAGGGTCCCGTGCAGACGAGTAGGCTCCATCCGTGCTCGGCGAGGAAGAGGTCGTGGTCGTGGACGTGAAGCCGGTCGATCTGCACGGCGTGATCTACCGGGATGTGACCGTCACCTTCCCAGACCGTTCCGTTGGTCAGGCTCGGCTGGGACCGGAGGGGGTTCCCTCGGATCTTCGACCGGGTGACGTCGTGCTGGCGACGAAGGTCGTCAACGTGATCGTTTCGCTGCGTCGTCCCTGAGCAGATCGCGCTTTACGGTCTGACCCTCGGGGGCTCGGTCGCGAGGTGCGCGTACGCCTCCGCGAGGTCTCGAACGATCTGCGCGTCGACCTCCTTCTCCACCCCGGGCGCCAGCTTCCGGATCCTCTCGGCGATCGCCTTCCGGGCACCGGCGGCCGCCCGCGCGGCCTCGTGCTGGACGTCACGGTCCTCGGCCATCACCCCTCACCTCCGCCGCGATGGTAGTCCTGCTTCGTCCACCCCCGAGTCGACGCAGGATGTCCGAAGCGACCGCGCACCGGGCGGTCGTTGGGGACCGACAGGTCGCCCAGACCGACACCGTCTCCGGTCGTGAGCCACGCCTTCGCATCGCGCAGGTCGTCCTGTCGCGCGGACGTGATATCGGGCGCGAGACGCCGCTCGATCTCGGAGAACGGCACGATCAGCTCGACGACCTCGAGCGGCATGGAGAGCGCCGATCGCAAACTCTCGAGCTCCGGAGCGGTCCTGATGGTTCGCGCGAGGATGAAGTACCGCACGCCGGCCTCGAGGTAGTTCGCGACGACCGGAACGAGGTTCGCGAGCATCATCCGATGCTCGGAACCTTCTGCTCCCCCGGCCCATCCCCAACACAACCAGTCGAGGTCCACGACCGCGTACGGAAGATCTCGCTTCTCCAGCACGTCGGCCATCTCGACCGCGACCGAGCTCTTCCCGGTGCCGAACAGGCCGGTGATGAGGACCGCCCGGGGTTCACCCTGCACGACCGGACCTCCCCGACCCCTCAGGCCTCAGGTACCGGTCGAACCAGGCCTGGGTCCGGACGATCGCGTCGCGTGCGTGGGATCGTTCGAAGGGAACATGCCCCTCGCGCGGGTAGACGACGAGCTCGGTGTCCACACCCGTCCGTGCGATCGCCGCGAAGAGCTCCTCGGCCTGTCCCACCGGCGTGCACCGATCCATCGCCCCCTGGATGATCAGCGTCGGCGTGGTGCAGGCGGCCGCGTGATACACGGGAGACCAGCGAACGTACGGGCCGTTCGGATCCGCCCAGGCGTCGCCGATGATGAAGTCATCGAACGCGGCGATGTCCGCGGTGAGGTGGAACGACACCCAGTTGGCGATCACCGAATTCGCGACCGCGGCCGCGAACCGGTCGGTCTGCGTGACGGCCCACGCCGTCATATATCCCCCGTAGGAGAGCCCGGAGATCCCGAGGCGGCCGGGCTCGGCGATCCCGCGCTCGATGCACTCGTCGATCCCGGCCATCACGTCGGCGAGATCCTTGCCGCCCGGATCGTCGATCACGGCTTGCGCGAACGCGTGATCCCGGCCGTTGCTCCCTCGCGGGTTGGGCATCAGGACCGCGTAGCCGGCGCCGGCGAGCAGGGTCGCGTTCGGTTCCGAGTCCGAGAAGTAGCCGTTCCAGCACCACGACGGTCCACCGTGGACGAGCGCGAGCAGCGGGAACGGCCCGGTCGCGCCCCGGGGCGTGAGGAGGAGCCCGTCGATCCGCAGCCCGTCGGTCGCCGTCCAGCTCAGCGATCGGAGGTCGGGGAAGACGGTCCCGTCGACGATCGCTTCGTTGAACGAGGTCAGCCGCTCCCACTCCAGCTTCCCGTGATCGAAACGCGCGAGCTCCGGCGCGAACCCGTGCGCCTGGTGCGTCGTGTAGACGACGGCTCCGCCCTCGGCGACGACACACGCCGGCTTCGTGATGTCGCCGCCGATGAAGGGAGCGCCTGCCCACACCTCCTCCCGTGATCCGTCGAGCGCGATCCGGCCGCAGGCGGTGCCGGTCCCGTCGTAGCGCGAGTACCACAGGGTCGCGGCGTCGCACCACTCGACGAGGCCGACTGTTTCGAGTCCCATCCACGGGTCCGCGGCGCCCCCGGCCACGACGTCGACGATCTTGACGCTGCCGCTCAGCATCCCGTGATCGCTCGAGTAGCCCTCGACGATCGCGGCGCGACCGCCGTCCCGTGCGAGCGCGAGCCCCTCGAGTTGCCAGGTCGGCTCGTACAACGTGGTGGCGCTTCGCCTCCCCAGATCCAGACGAGCGAGGATGCAGCGATACCAACCCGATCCGCCGGCCTCCTCCGACACCAGCGCGACCACGGTCGCGTCGCCGTCCCAATCCGCCTCCCACACGCTCCGTCCCGGCGGGCCGACCTCGTCGACCTCGCCGGAGGCGAGGTCGACGAGGAAGAGGCGGCGCCAGGCGTCACCCGGGCGCCGGATGATCGGATCGGGGTCGGGCTCGGACCCGGTGACGGCTACCGCCGACCAATCGAGTCCGTAGGACCATGGGTCGGCCACGCGTGCGAGGAGCCGCGACCCATCGCTCGACCAGAGGAGCTGCTCGGCCGAGCCCCGGAAGGTCGCGGCGAGCTCGGGCTCGCCATCGATGGTCATCGTGTACGGGAGGTGATGCCCGTGCAGCAGCCGGTCCGAGAGGAACGCGAGGCGCGAGCCATCCGGAGACCAGACCGGCGATCGATCGCTCCAGTCTCCGTCGGTGAGGCTCGTTACGCCGCCGTCCGCGTCGAGCAGCCACAGGTCGCTCGGGATCGAGACCCCATGTTCGGAGACCGTGGCGTGCAGGCTGAACACGACGGTCCCGTCGGGTCCGATCGCGACGTCGGCCGGTGTTCGGACGTTCAAGAGGTCATCGACCGTCGGCCGCCGTGTGCCTACCTCAGCCGCCATGCGTCCTCCTCTTTCGCTGATCGCGCCCCGGACGGTACCCGACCGATGCACGGCCCTCTTCGCGGGCTCCAACTGACGCGACACCATCGCCGACCGCGGCGGGATCCGGAGGAGTCGCGGACGTGTCCGAGGGGACGGCCGACGGGACGCCGCCTGCATCGCGAAGCGTCTGGCCGGTCGTCGCCCCGCTCAGGAGCCGGCCTTGGCCACGCGCTCCGCGTGAGGCCGGTCCCTCAGGAGGTGCCCTCGCGCCACTCGCGATCGAGCATCGCGTAGACGGCCTCGCTCTGCCACTCTCCTCTGATGTACTCGTTCTCGACGAAGTGCGCTTCCCGGCGCATCCCCAGTTTCTCCAGGACGCGGGCCGAAGCCGCGTTCCGTGGTTCGAGCCGGCCGATCACCCGATGCAGACCGAGCTCGTCGAACGCGATCGAGAGCATCGCGCGCCCTCCCTCGGTCGCGTACCCGCGCCCTTGCTGGTCCGGATGGATGATGTACCCGAGCTCACCGGATGCGTGTTCGCGGCTGAAGAGGTCCAGGGTGAAGTCTCCGATCACGTCACCCGTCTCCTTCAGCTCGGCCGCGAGTGCCAGGAAGTCTCCCTCCGCGACGATCGTCGTCGCTGCGATCTTCTTGTCGAGCGCCTCGCGAACCTGGTCGTCCGTCCGCGCGCCCCACAGCAGGTACCGCGTCACGTCGGCGCGCGACTGGTAGGCATGGAGCGCCGGGAAGTCGGCCGGTGTGAACGGCCGCAGGAGGAGTCGGTCCGTCTCCACGACGGACACGGGCTTGCCCAGGTTCACGCCTGGAAGGCTACTTGCGGATCTGCACGACGACGTCGAGCGCGCCCCCGGCCGAGCCGAACGGTTCGACGCGGATCGTGAGCTCGTCGCCCTTGACCAGGTCGTGGGAGCCCAGCGAGCCCGGGATACGGAGGTTGTAGAGGTACATCCCGTCCAGCGCCCGCATCACCCCGGGCTCGTCGGCCGTGGACACGGACACGGCCGGGTACGTCTCACCGCCGTGGACCATCGCGATCGTCGGAGCCAGGTCTCCCCAGAAGGCGCCGTCGCATCCGATCCGGACCTTCACCGGAACCACCTGCCCGGTCTGGACGAGATCCTTCCCACCGGACCCGAGCGGCGGGAGGACCGCCCCCTCGCCCACCGAGACCGTTGCGCGCGAGGTGGCGGAGTCGGAGCCGCCGTCGTCGTCGGCCACCTTCGCCTCCAGCGCGTAGGTTCCGCACGACGCGTAGCTCCGCGTGTAGGTGGTCGTCAGTGCGCCGGCGTTCCCGGCGCCCCCGTCGAACCACCAGGTGAAGGTGTCCGCCGTGCCAGGATCGGTCGCCGTGGCGGTCCACGTCACGTCACTGCCGGCGAGCGCGGTCGTCGTGCTCGGCGTGAGGGACACGATCGTCGGCGGGACGTTGTCCGCCCGCCACGAGAAGACGTCGGTGGCGGAGCCGCCTTTCCCATCGGAGGCCGTGACCGTCACCGTTCCGTTCCCGTCGTCCGGCGCAACGTAGTGCCACGACCATCTGCCGTTCCCGCCGTCCGTGAGGGACCCCACTCCAGATCCCGAGATCGCCAACGCGTCGCCATCTGGATCGCTGAACGACCCGTCGGTCGTGAGCGTGTCACCTTCGAGACCGATCGCATCCGGGGCATGGTCCTGAACGACCGGTGCTCGGTTCAAAGGCGGGGCGTGGCCGAACTTGATCTCGAGCGCGCACGAGTCTGCGCACGTGGCGAAGGAGCCCCCGAGGTCGAGCGAACCCGAGACGGTGAAGCCGTCCGGTGCGTCGAAGTCGTATCCCGACCCGAGCCAGTCCTGGCGGGAGCCCGAACCCGGGTTGAAGGGTCCGACCGGAACGGCGCCATCGACCGACGCGCCGCGTAAGACGATCCCCGAGCCCGTCTGGCGGCCGTCGACCATGACGCGCAGTGCATTCACATCCCCGAGCGCCGACTCCGCTCGTGCAAACGTCCACCCTTCAGCGTTCGCGAGTTCCTGGGTGAAGTTCCTGAATACGAGCGTGCAGTCCAGCGAGTGGTTGACCAACCGCGACGTGAGGACGCCGGCCCCTCGGTCCCAGGTCAGCGTGATCTGGTTGGCGGCGGGGGTCGCCAGCGTCCCGATCTCATAGTTCCCGATGCAGTCGCCGGCCGCGGATCCGGAGTTCATGTTCGTCACGAACTGCGGAGCCGTGAAGTTGGACTCGATCCGGTTCACCGCTGGAGCGAGGTCCGCGACGCCGAGATACTCGTCGGCGGTGGTGGTGAGGGAACCGATCGCTCGGAGTCGGATCCCACCGTAGCTCGTGAACGTCGCTGGGCTCGGCGTGCTCACCTGGATCCCGGGCGTTCCCACATCGGTCCCGGCGCGCGCGGCTCCGGCGACGACCGGGCTCAGGGCGGCCACCGCGACCATGGCGACCATCGCTCTCCTCATCATCGCCCCCGGCCTCCTGAGGTCCGTAACGCTCCGCGGCTCGCGGGCGTCTCTTACCTATCGGCAGGTCCACCCCTTTTCCTACAGCTCGGGTTGTAGGTCGTCCGGGTCGCAACGCAGATGTATCGGGGCGGTCAGACCGCGCGGAGCGGGGCGGGGCGGGTCACATGCCGGACATCCCCGGGGAGCGTCACGACGAATCGGGCGCCTCCGCCGGGCCGGTCTTCAACGCTCGCCGTCCCCCCGTGGAGCTCGGCGAACCGTTGGACGAGCGACAGGCCGATGCCCACGCCACCACGCGCGCTCGCACCCTGCCGGAAGGGCTCGAAGATCTCGTCCTTGATGTCGTCGGATACTCCCGGGCCCTCGTCCTCCACGACCACGACCACGCCGTGTCCCTGCTCGGTGACGAGCACTTGCACGGGCGTTCCCGCGGGGGTGTGCCGGGCCGCGTTGTTGAGGAGGTTCTCCACGATCCGCTCGACCTTCGCCCGGTCCACGTCGACGAGCATCGGCTCGCTCTCAATCCGGATCGGGTGCCCCGAGAGGGAAGGAAGCTCCAAGGCCACCCGGTCGGCGAGTTCGCCGACGTCCGTCGGCTCGCGTTCCGGCTGGAGCTGGCCGCGGCGGAGGCGGTCGAGGTCGAGGAGATCGTCCACCAATCGCGCCGCCTTCTTCCCCGCCTGTTCGATCACGCCGTAGAGATCATTGAGCTCCACCCCGGTGAGCTTGAGCTGGTCGGCACGGCGGATGGTCTGCATCGCGCCGAGGATGCCCGCGAGCGGACCCTTCAGGTCGTGCGAGACCGCGTGGAGCAACGTGTTCTTCATGTCGTTCTGCGCGCGCAGGTCGTCCGAGACCTCCTCCTGCGACTCGAGCTGCGACCGCTGGCGTTTCGCATGGTCGCGGATGATGGCGAGGAGCCACACGACGAAAAGGAACACCGCGTACCACACGAGCGCGTTCCACGACGGCACCAGGACGTTCGTCTCGACCGACCGGACGTGGGCGAGTTGCATCGCGACGGCGGCGAGACCGGCCACCAGGAAGCCCCACGCGCGGCCGAGGTTCCAGGTCGCGATCAAGATGGGAAGCACGTAGAACGGCGCGATCGAGATGTTGGGGCCGACCAACGAGTCCGCGACGCCGACCCCGATGACGAACAGGACGGCCACTGCGAGCACGTATGCAGGCGGCCGCCCGGAAAGGAACGCTTCCAGCGGAAGCGCCCGCCTGTCGCGGTTATCGAGGTCCACGGATGAGTCCTCGGCGGACCACGCATCTACCTTGAGTTCGGTAGGTGGTAAGTCCGTTGCTCGATGGGTCAGACGTCCGACAAGAGCGCCCGGAGCGCACGGAACGCCCTCCCGCGATGGCTGATCCGATCCTTCTCATCTGGTTCGAGCTCTGCCATCGTCCGGTCCCAGCCAACGGGGACGAAGATCGGGTCGTAGCCGAAGCCCCCGCTCCCCCGGGGTCTGGTGGTGAGGGTTCCCTCGCAGAGGCCCTCCGCGGAGACGAGCTCACCACCGGGCGCCGCCGACGCGGCCACGCAGCGGTAGCGAGCCGTGAGACCGGCAGCCGGGATCCCCCGGATCGAGCGGATCAGCTCGACGAGGTTCCGCTCGTCCGTCGCGTCCGGTCCCGCGAACCGGGCGCTCCGAGGCCCGGGTCGGCCCCCGAGTGCGTCGACCTCGATGCCGGAGTCGTCCGCGATGGCGGGGATCCCCAGGGCGTCGGCTACGGCTCGAGCTTTGAGCGCGGCGTTGTCCAGGTAGGTCTCCCCCGTCTCGTCGACGTCCGGGAAGGTGCCCGGGTCGCGATCGCGGACCGTGACCCACTCCACGGGCCAATCCGAGCAGATCCGCATGATCTCGACGAGCTTGTGCTCGTTCTTGGTCGCGAGCGCGATCCGTCGCGGCGGCGCCATCCGGCCTTCAGATGCCGAGGGCCTCGGCTTGGATCTTCGCGAGCTCCGCGATCCCTGCTGCGGCGAGGTCGAGCAACTCGTCCAGCTGCGGTCGGGAGAACGGTGAGCCTTCGGCCGTTCCCTGGACCTCGACGAGCGCCCCGCCACCGGTCATCACGACGTTGCAGTCGACCTCCGCCCGCGCGTCCTCTTCGTAGCAGAGGTCCAGGCGAGGCTCTCCGTTCACCAGACCCACCGAGACCGCCGCCACCGGATCCTTCAAGACGTCGGCAGGGGCCGGACCATCGGTCAGGCTGCGGAGGGCCAGGGCGAGCGCGATGTAGCCGCCCGTGATCGAGGCCGTCCGCGTTCCCGCGTCCGCGAGCAGGACGTCGCAGTCGACGGTCACCGTGCGCTCGCCGAGCCGTTCGAGATCGGTGACGCTTCTGAGCGCTCTTCCGATCAGACGCTGGATCTCCTGCGTGCGGCCGCCCGGCCGGCCCCGGTTCACTTCGCGGCCAGAGCGTTCGAGGGTCGACGCGGGCAGCATCGAGTATTCGCCCGTGACCCACCCGCGACCCGTTCCTCGGAGCCAGCGCGGCACGTCCTCGGACACGGTGGCCGCACACAGGACGCGGGTCTTGCCCATCGAGAACAGGACGGACCCGTTGGCCCACTCCTGGTAGCCGAGCTCGTAAGTGACTGGTCGGAGCTCGCCGGACGCGCGGCCGTCGGGACGGGTCAACGTCCGACCTCCCACACCGCGTCGCGCGTCGCGACGTCGATCGGACCGTCGAACAAACCGGACGCTTGCTCGAGCGACACGCCGGGGTCGAGCGCCGGCGTGAGATGCGTCAGCACCAGCCGGCGCACGCCGGCTCGGGTTGCGTGCTCGGCCGCCTGCTCCGCGCTCAGATGGAAGAAGGTGTGATCCATCGGGTCCTGGTAGGTCGCCTCGCAGAGGAACAGATCGGCACCACGTGCGAGCTCGATCGCTTCCTCGCAAGGGCCCGTGTCACCCGTATACGCGAGGGTGTGCCCTTCTGCTTGGATCCGGTACCCGAGCGAGTACACGCCGATGTGGGTCATCTCGAAAGAGGTCACGCGGAAGGGTCCGACCTCGACGACGCGCCCGGCTTCCAATTGATCGAACGCGTACGCCTCGGCCATCACGTTCCGACCATTCTCGGAGACGAGAAGTGCGGCCAGATCCATGAACCCGGTGGGTGAGTAGAACGGGAGGCCGGGCTCTCCGAGGTCTCCGTAATGGCGAGCGTAGAACGCGGGGATGACGTCGAGGAAATGGTCCGCGTGGCCGTGCGTGATCAGCACCGCATCGATGTCGCTGGGCGGGACGTGCTCCTGCAATCGAGCGAACGTGCCGGTTCCCGCGTCGAGCCACAGATTGAAAGTCCCGCTGGTCACGAGGTATCCGCTGCACTCCCCGCCCGTTCCCGGCCACGTCCCGTGCGAGCCCAAGACCGAGAGCCTCACGGGCGACCCCCCGCGTCGATGTGCACGGCCTTCACGTGGGCGAGCTCCCGCCCCAGGAAGAGCTCCGCATGTTCGCGGAACGGCTCGGCGTCTCCCGTCGTGAGGAACTCGTGGTGGGGAGGCTCCGGCTCCTCTCGGAGGCCACCGGCCCGCAGGAGCTCGGCGTAGACATCCTTCGCCGTCTCCTCCGCGGACGACACCAGGACGACGCCCGGGCCGACCTCCAGCTGGAGCAGTCCTGAGAGCAGCGGGTAGTGCGTGCAGCCCAAGATCAACGTGTCGATCCCTTTCTCCGTCAGCGGTGCAAGATACCTGCGCGCGGCCGTCCGCAACCCTTCCGACGTGGTGTCGCCCCGCTCGACGTGCTCGACGAAGACCGGGCAGGCCGCGGCGTGCAGCTCGACCGTCGACCCCACCGCACGCTGGTAGGCACCCGTGAGGATCGTCGCAGATGTTCCGATCACGCCGACCACGCCGTTCCTGGTCGCGCGGATCGCGGCGCGTGCGCCCGGGTTGATCACCCCGACGACCGGGACCCCATGCGCGGTGGCGATGTCGCCGATCGCGGAGACTTCGATCGAGTTGCAGGCCACCACGAGCAGCTTCACGTCGCGCTCGACGAGAGTCGCGGCGATCTCCATCGCATACCCGCGGATCTCCTCCACCGGTCGGGGGCCGTACGGGAAATGGGCCGAATCCCCGACGTAGATCAACGATTCGTTCGGGAGGAGATCGAGGACCGCTCGCGCCACCGTGAGACCGCCGACGCCCGAGTCGAACACCCCGATCGGCCGACTATCGGACACGGACTACCACCACAAGGACTCCTCGACCCCTCGCTCCGCGACGGACAGGTCGTCCGCCCATGCGTGCGTCGACAAGTACTTCCACCCACCATCCGGGAGCAGACAGACGATGTCGCCATCGTCGAGCTCCTGGGAGACGCGCTGCGCGACGTGGATCACCGCGCCGCTGCTGATCCCGGCGAAGATCCCCTCGCGAGCCGTGAGCTCCCTCGTCGCGTGCAGGGAGTCGGCGGCGTTCACCAGGAACTTCCGGTCGATCTGCTCGGGATCGAAGATCGGCGGGATGAACCCTTCCTCGAGCGAACGCAGGCCGTAGACCAGATCGCCCAACTCGGGCTCGGCGGCGACGACCTTGATCTGCTCGTTGTAGGCGTGGAGCCCGCGACCCACGCCCGTCAGCGTGCCGCCGGTCCCCATGCCGGCGACGAAGTGCGAGATGGCCGGAAGGTCGCGGATGATCTCTTGCGCCGTCCCCTTCTCGTGTGCGTCGGGGTTGGCGGGGTTCCCGTATTGGAACGGCATGTAGTACCGCTCGTCGGCAGCGAGCGCACGCGCCACCTCGATCGAGCCGTTCGTCCCCTTCGCGCCGTCCGACAGGACGATCTCGGCACCGAAGAGACGAAGGAGACCGATCCGCTCCTCGCTCGCGTTGTCCGGGATCACGACGGTGAGCCGGTACCCCTTGCGACGCGCCACCATCGCGAGCGCGATGCCCGTGTTCCCGGAGGTGGGCTCGAGGATCGTCCGCTCGGGCGTCAGCTCGCCCGAAGCCTCGCCGGCTTCCACCATGGCGAGCGCGATCCGATCCTTCGTCGAGCCGGTGGGGTTCTGCCCCTCGAGCTTCGCCCAGATGCGGACGCCCGGCGCGGAGGACATCCGCGGGATGCCGACGAGCGGGGTGTCCCCGATGGCATCCAGGATCGAGTCATAGCGCACGGTTCGGGATTATCTCAGCGCGCGGCCTGCGAGCCGTTGCACGACCGCAAGGACGAACCATCCGACGATGCCGCGCCGGCCACGGCGGCGACGGTCCTTCCCGGTGACCGCACACCCCTCCTCAACCCAGGACCCACCACGGCGTGTCGATCGTGGTCGAGCCGGGATCGACGGCCTCGTCATACAGGAGCCTGGCGGCTCGATGACCGGCGTCGCTCAGCATCCACATCCGGGAGAGACCCGCGGCGCGACCGTCCTCGGCGAACGTATCGAGGAGCTGCTTGCCGACCTTCGTCGATCGCACCGCCTCCGCAACCTGGAGGCCCGCGAGGAGGAGCAGTTGGCCGCCATCGGGCAGCGAGACGGCCGACCCCCACGCGAATCCCACGACGGTGTCGCCGTCGGACGCGACGTAGGCGAACCCACGCCCGTCGGCCAGGAACGCGGGGTTGGGGCGGCGCTCGAAGCCGCGGAACGCACGGATCGCGGCTTCGAGCGCCGCCCCATCGTTCGGCCCGAGCCTCCGGATCTCCACAGGTAGGAGCTTGCCCCAACCACGGGAGCTTGCGCCAGGCTCGGCGCGATCAGGCGGGCAGGATCACCTCGCCCGTCGGACGATCCACGACCACCTTGATCGACTCGAGCGGGGTACGGGTCGGCCCGGCGATCGCTTCCGCTTGGTGTGCCGGATCGAACTCGGCCCCATGACACGGACAGACGAGGATGTGGGAGCTCTGGTCGTACCCGACCAGGCATCCCTCATGGGTGCAGGCGCGGCTGTACGCGACGACCTGATCGTTCGCCAGCCGTAGCAGGACGGCCGGTCCCACCTGCGGATCCGTGAAGCCGACGGCACGACCGACGGGCAATGCGTCGAGCGTCGTCAGCACGCGGCCAGGTGTCGCCGGGACGACGCTTGGAGCCGTGGTTGGAGCGGCGGGTGAGTCGGACGCCGAGGACCGCGGCGCCGATCGACGCGTCGGGTCGGCCAGCGCGCCCAGACCCGTCGACGACGCAGGGGCCGCGAGCGCCTTCGATGCGATCCCGAGCGCCACAGCCACGCCGGCGATGAGGCTGCCCCGGGCGAACTCGCGCCGGCTGATCCCATCGAGCCGCTCGATCGGCCCGGCGACCCGACCCCGCCGGGCGTGTTCCACCTCAACGATCCCGGCGGCGAGCGCCAGCCAGGCAACGGCATAGATCGAGTCGGAGCCGAGGAAGTACGGGTGCGTGTGCCAGGTTGCGGACAGCCAGAGCGTCGCGTTGACCCCGAACCCCACGAGCGCGGCGGCAAGCATGCCGATGCCCGCCAGCGTCCCGAGCCCGACGGCGATCTCCACCAAGGCGATCGCGATCCCGGTGAGGACCGGGGCCTGCTCGAGGATGCGCATCAACGGGGCGGCCGGTGTCCCGGTCGCGAAGCCGGCGAGCTGCGTCCCGATGTAGTCGCCGCCAGCAGCCCGCAGGAAGTTGGGATCGAGGAACTTCTGCATCCCCGCGAAGACGAACGTGATGCCGAGGAAGGCCCGGAGGATCCGGGTCGACCACGGCATCTCGATCCAGCCCTCCGCGATGCTCGGCGGGCGGTTCCGCCGGCTCCTCCCCGGATACGTTCCCCGCCGGATCGTGTCCGGTCTGAGCGGGGTCTTCGAGCTTCGAGGGTCGGTTCGCATGTTCCGGATATTCGCCGCTCATCGTTCGGCGGCGTTCGGAGGACGGTAAGAGAGCGGTAAGGATCGCCTCGTCCGCGTCCTGGCCTGCGACGATGGGTTCGTGAACATCCTGGTGATCGAAGACGATCGCCGGCTCGCCGACCTGATCGCGCGACGCTTGCGGACCGCCGGCCACGCCGCCGAGACCTGCGACGACGGCTCCGCCGGTCTGCAGCGCGCCTCGGCCGGGGACCTCGATCTGGCGATCGTCGACGTGATGCTTCCCGGGATGGACGGCGTGTCGCTCACGCGGACGCTTCGCACCCGTGGCGTCGCGATGCCCATCTTGATGCTGACGGCGCGCGATGGGATCGACGACCGGGTCGACGGGCTCCGCAGCGGGGCGGACGACTACCTCATCAAACCGTTCGCCTTCGACGAGTTGCTCGCGCGGGTGGACGCCCTCGCCCGACGCTCGCGCGGCGCGCCGGCCGGGGCGGTCCTCCGACACGAAGGGGTGAGTCTGGACCGTCGGGCTCGCCGAGTCCACGTCCGAGGCGGCGAGGTCGAGCTCACGTCGAAGGAGTTCGATCTGTTGACGTGCCTGCTCGAGCATCAAGGACGCGTGCTCACGCGGGCCGAGCTCAAGGAGCTGGTGTGGGACTTCCCCTTCGACGCGCAGACGAAGGTGGTCGATCTCTACGTCCATTACCTCCGGCGGAAGCTCGGCCCGGGTGGCGACATCATCCGGACGGTGCGCGGCGTGGGGTATTCGGTGGGGCGCTAGATGTTCCGCTCGCTCCGCGTACGGCTCGCGCTCTCGCACGCGTTCGTGATGCTCGTGATCCTCACGATCTTCGCGGGCTTGGTGTTGCTCCTCCTTGCCAGGAACCTGGACCACGGCGCGACGGACCAGCTGGCGGCCGAAGCCGGCGCGCAGGTCGAGCGGATCCAGGAGGGCGGCGCGTTCGCGCCCACGACCGATGTCGACCTCCCATCGGCATCGGCCGTCCAGGTCGCCGTGTATCGTCCCGGCGAACAGGCGCCGGTGGCCGAGCCGAAAGAAACGCCCTCGTGGCTCCGGCCGTATCCGGATCGCGTCACCGATCTGCAGATCGCCGGCGAGAAGGTCCGCGTCCTCACGCTTCCGGCCGTGATCGATAGCACGACGGTTGCGTGGGTCTCCGCGGGGCGCTCCTTGGAGCCGGAGGAGGCGTTGATCCACCGGGTCCGATCATTGTTCCTGTGGGGTGGCGTGGCGGCCCTCGCGGCCACGCTCCTCGCGGGGTGGTGGTGGGCGGGTCGAGCGGTCCGCCCCGTGGAGGAGTCCTACGAGGCCCAAGCCGGCTTCGCCGCCGACGCCTCCCACGAACTGAGGACGCCGCTCGCCTACATCCGCGCGGGGGTCGAGACGCTCACCCAGCACGATCCGGCCTTGGGGGCCGACGTGCTCTCCGAGGTCGACTACCTGACGGGTCTTTCCCAGCGGCTCTTGCAGCTGGCACGGGCAGACCGTGGCCAACTCCAACTGGAGCGGACCCCGATCGACCTCGCGGTCACCTGCAGATCAGCCGTCCATCGGAGCAGCGTCGCGCACGGCAACCGCCTCAGCTCGCGCGGCACCGGTCCCCTCATCGTCCCGGCCGACCGCATCGCGCTGGAGGCGGTGCTCGATGCGGTGCTCGAGAACGTCGCGCGACACGGCGGCGGCGAGGCGGATATCCACTGGGACCTCGACGGCGCGCACGAAGCCGTCGTGACGATCGAGGATCACGGGCCGGGGATGCCGGCCGAAGCGCATCACCGGGCGTTCGAGCGCTTCTTCCGTGCCGACCTGTCGCGAACCAGGGATACGGGGGGAGCGGGCCTCGGTCTCGCATTGGCGCGCGCCTTGGTCGAGGCGCAGCGCGGCAGGATGTGGCTCGGGCCCACGCCCGGAGGCGGTCTCACCGCGTCGATCGCCCTTCCCCTGTCGTGAACTTCCTCTGATGCCAAGCGGCCTGTGCCCTTCATCGCCACGGGAGCGCGGCGCGGTCCGTCCAGTAGCGCTGCGGCGGCTGCGCGAACCCCTCCAACTCCGAGAGCGCGTCCGCAGGAAGCGTGAGATCGACCGCTGCCGCGTTGCTCCGGACCTGGTCCACCGTCACCGCGCCCGACAAGACAACGTCGACCCACGGATGTGCGAGAGCGGTCGCGAGCGCGACCCGATCGGGGGTCGTCCCGAGCCCACCGGCGAGGCGGCCGAGCGGTCCTTCGGGCACCGCGAGCCGGCCGTTCGCCATCGCCTCCTTGATCAGGACGCCGAGCCCCTCGGCGTGAGCCTCGGCCAACGCGGGACCGGCCGAGGGCTCCAGGACGTTCCACGTCGACTGAACGGTCGAGAAGAGCGGCTCGCCGTCGACGCGTTCCTCGATCCCGCGAGCGATCGCATCGGCTTGCTTCGGGCCGCTCGTGGAGAACCCGAGCAGCAAGCCCGTTCCGCGCAGCGAGCGGAGTTCATCGAGCACTTCCTGATCGTCGAACACTCCGCTCTCGATCGTGGAGGAATGGATCTGGTAGAGCGAAAGGCGGTCGCCGAGCAGCCGCCGGGACTCCGCGATCTGCCGTCGGAGCGCGGCGGCCGAGAGATCCTTCACCTCTTGGACGTGGGCGTCCAGCCGCCACCCGCCCACGTACGTGTACCCCCACTTCGAGCCGACGACGAGGCCGGGCCGGTCTCCGGTCTCGAGCCAGTCCGCGAGGAACGCCTCGGCCTCACCGTAGGACCGCGCGGCGTCCACATACCGGATCCCGGCGGCGTACGCCGCGTCGAGGACCTCGTGGCACCGACCCTCCATCGCGGCCCGCGTGCGCTCGTTCCCGAGGTCGCGGTCTCGGCCGACGTCGATGTAGACAGGGCGCCCGAGCGCGGCCAGGCCGAGCCCGATCCGAGAGACCACGACCCCGGTCTCCCCGAGGCGACGGATCTCCACGTCCGACAGCTTGACCCATCCGAAGAGAAGGGTCAGTCCCTTGCGGGCGACCACGAGGCGAGGTCTACGCGCTCTCTTTCGCGTAGTTGCTCGCGCCGAACCAGTCCACGACGACGACCGGCTCGTCGCCGAGGACCCACGCGTCATGTCCGCTCGGCAACGACGTCACGTCGCCCGGCCCGGCGATGAACTCCGTACCGTCGTCCATCCGGATCGCCAGCTTCCCGGCGATGTGGTACTGGAAATGTGGTGCTTCGCAGCTCGGCGTCCGAGCGATCGGCTTGACGTCGTTCGACCAACGCCACCCGGGCTCGAACACGAGCCGTCCGATCTCGGAGTCGCCCACCTTCAAGATCTCCGCATGACCGTTCGGGAACTCGCGGAGTTCGTCCGGCTCTCCGAAATCCCTGTGCTCCGTCTGCTGCATCTCGACCACTCCTCCCGACCCTCGATGGGTGTATCCTTACTTACTAGTAGGTCAGCAGTCAAGCCCCATCACGAGGGAGACTGCGCGGGCGATGGGAGCAACCGAGGTGGATACGGCGACCCAGATCCTCGACGTGGCCGAGCGCCTGGTACAGGAACGGGGCTTCAACGGATTCAGCTACGCGGACGTCGCTCGGCAGCTCGACATCTCGAAGGCGGCGCTCCACTACCACTACCCCGGCAAGGCGGAGCTCGGTGAAGCGCTGATCGAACGCTACGCGACGCGGTTCGCGGACGCGCTCGTGGCCGTCGATGCCCGCCTGAGCGACGCGGCGGAGAAGCTTCGAGCGTACGCGCAGCTCTACGCAGAGGTGTTCCGGGACGATCGGATGTGCCTGTGCGGGATGCTCGCAGCCGACTATGCGACGCTGCCCGAGCCGATGCGCGAGCGGGTGGTGCGGTTCTTCGACGACAACGAGGTCTGGCTCACGCACGTCCTCGAGGACGGGCAGGCAGCTCGAACCCTGCGCTTCCAGGGACCCGCCCGGAGCGTCGCGCGGACGCTGGTCGGCGGACTCGAGGGCGCGATGCTGGTCGCGCGTCCATACAAGGACATCCGACGCTTCCGATCGGCGGCATCTCTGTTGATCGACGGTCTCGCCGTCGAACGATAGGCCTGGGGGGTGCTATGCGCCGCCCGCGACGGCCGGAAGGATCGACACGACGTCGCCGTCCGCGACGGCGGTCTCGAGTGAGCCGAGGTAGCGCACGTCCTCATCGTTCACGTAGACGTTGATGAAGCGATGCAGCCCGCCGCCGTCGGCGAGGACGTTCTTCGTGACACCCGGGTACCGCGACTCGAGATCCTTCAGGACCTCGCCGAGCGTGGCACCCTCGGCGGTCACCCTCGCCTCGTCGCCGGCGAACTTGCGGAGGATCGTGGGGAGCTTGACGGTCACGGCCATCGGATCAGCAACTCCTCATTCGGGTCGGGCGGGGACACCGCAGAACTGCTCGTAATCGATCAACTCGGTGATGGTCGGCTCTTTGCCGCAGACCGGGCAATCGGCGTCCCAGCGGATCTTCATCTCCTGGAAGTCCATGTTGAGCGCGTCGTACAGGAGCAGTCGCCCCTCGAGCGTATCGCCCTCCCCCGTGATGATCTTGATCGCCTCGGTCGCTTGGATCGAGCCGATCACACCGGGGAGCACGCCGAACACGCCACCTTCGGCGCAGCTGGGGACGGTACCCGGCGGAGGCGGCGCGGGGAACAGGCATCGGTAACAGGGCGTCTCTTGGCCCGGCATGAACACCGTTGCCTGGCCCTCGAACTGATAGATCGAGCCGTAGACGAGCGGCTTGCCCATGAACTGGGTCGCATCGTTGACGAGGTAGCGGACCGGGAAGTTGTCCGTGCCGTCGACGATCACGTCGTAGCCCTCGAAGATCTCGAAGACGTTCGTCGAGAACAAAAGCGTCTCGTGGCCCACGATCTCGATCGTGGGGTTGATCGCGCGCAGGTGCTCGACGGCCGAGGCGACCTTCGAGCGGCCGACATCGGCCGTCGTGTGGAGGATCTGGCGCTGCAGGTTGGTGACGTCAACCCGGTCGAAGTCCACGATCCCGAGCTTGCCGATGCCGGCGGCCGCCAGATACATCGCGACCGGGGAGCCGAGTCCGCCGGCGCCGATCACCAACACGGAGCTATCGAGGAGCTTCCGCTGACCCTTGCCACCGATGTTCGGCAGGATGATATGGCGCGAGTAGCGCTGCACCTGCTCTTCCGTGAACATCGGAGGCGTCGAAGCGTTCATGCGATCGAAAGCTCCTCTTCCGTGATCACGCCGTCCCGGATCCAGAACGAACGGGCGATCGGATCGGTTCGATCGCAGAGCGACACGACGATGTATCGAGCCTCCGGGTAGAACGCCAGCCGCGTGTCCGTCTCACTCGGGTAGGCATCCGAGTGCGTGTGAGAGTGGTAGATGGCCCACAGGTCCCAGCCCCGCTCGTCGAGCTCGTCGAAGACCCTCAGCTGCTCCTTGCCGTCGAGTCGATACGTCGCCGGGCTCGCGTCGGCGTTCGTCATGGGGAAAACCCTCACCGGGACGCCGTCCTCCGCTGCGATCAGACCGCAGCATTCGTTCGGGAACTCTCGGAGCCCTTGTTCCACGATCTCTTTGTAGAGGACACCGTCCAGCTCAGACACCATCATCTCCGAAAGGTCGCCGTCGGGGGCAGTCGCCTTGTTGCAGGTGCAAATGCTACCAGTGGGGTCGGTTATTCCCGGAGCCGTCCGGTCACACTGATCGAGCCCGGGCGGCCGGCCACGACCTCGCCGATCTCGGTGAACATCTCCGTGGAAGGGCTGCGATCCGCGGCAACCAGCAGTCCTCCGCTTGTTTGTGCGTCGGCCAACACGATCTGTTCGGGCGTCGTGAGGTCACCCCACTCGGTGACCTCCTGCAGCCACGCGTGGTTGCGTTTGGTCCCGCCGGCGACGATGTCGCGACGAGCCAGGTCGAGCGCGGACGGCAGCAGCGGCACGGAACCCGCGTGCACGATCGCGGCGCACCCGCTCGCTTCCAGCAACTTCCGCAGGTGCCCCAGCAGACCGAATCCGGTGACGTCGGTGGCCGCCCCCGAGCCGCTCGAGACCATCGCGGCGGCCGCGTCCGCGTTGAGCGCGGTCATCGTGTCCACCGCGAGCTGGGCGAGCCCTTCCTCCACCTGCCCACGCTTGATCGCCGTGGTGATGAGCCCGGTGCCGATCGGTTTCGAGAGGTACAGATGCATCCCGGGGCGAGCGGTGGAGTTCCGCACGATCGCAGCCGCGTCCACGAAGCCGACGGCCACCATCCCGAACAGCGGCTCCTTCTCGGTGGTGATCGTGTGTCCGCCGACGACGCTCACACCGGCTCGGACGGCAACCTCGCGAGCGCCCGCCAGGACGTCCGCGAGCAGCTCGAGCGGAAGCTCGTCGACCGGCCATCCGGCGACGTTCAGGGCGAGCCGCGGGATCCCGCCCATCGCGTACACGTCGCTGAGCGCATTGGCGGCCGCGATCCGGCCCCAGTCGCCGGGGTCGTCGACCAAGGGAGTGAAGAAGTCGAGGGTGAGCACCAATCCGGTTCCGTCGGCGAGCCGGTACACGGCCGCGTCATCACCGGTCTCCTCCGAGACGAGGACATCCTCCGGCTTCGTCATCGGGCCGAGGAGATCGAGCACCCGCGTGAGCTCGCGGGGCCCGAGCTTGCATGCGCACCCGGCACCATGGCTGAACGACGTGAGCCGAAGCGCCTGCACCATGATCAGACCAGATCCGTTCCCATCGCGTGGAACCCTCCGTCGACGTGCACGAGCTCACCTGTGATCCCGGACGACAGGTCCGACAGCAAGAACGCTACGGCGTTGCCGACCGGGGTCGGGTCCTCCACGTCCCACCCGAGTGGCGCGCGGCGGGCCCACGCACCGCTGATCTGGTCGAACCCGGGGATCCCCTTGCCCGCCATCGTCTTGATCGGGCCGGCGCTCACGGCGTTGACCCGGATCCCCTTCGGGCCCAGATCGCGGGCGAGGTACCGCGTGACGGCTTCGAGGCCGGCCTTCGCGACGCCCATCCAGTCGTAGATGGGCCACGCCACGGTCGCGTCGAAGTCGAGCGACACGATCGCGCCGCCTTCCCCCATGGTAGGCAGCATGCCGACCGCGAGCGCCTTCAGCGAGAACGCGCTCGTCTGCACGGCCGTCGCGACGCTCTCCCAAGGGGTATGGAGGAAATTGCCCCCCAAGGCATCTTGGGGAGCGAAGGCGATCGCGTGGAGGAAGCCGTCGAGCCGGCCCCATCGCCGGCGTAGCTCCTCACAGACCGCGGCGATCTGTTCGTCGGAGTTGGCGTCCATCTCCAGGACATCCGGTGTGCTGGGGAGCCGTTTGGCCGTCTTCTGGGTGAGGCTCACCGTGCGTCCGAAGTTCGTGAGGACGATCTCGGCGCCCTGCTCCTGGGCAGCCTTCGCGGCCGCGAAGGCGATCGACTGCGGCGTGAGCACGCCGGTGATCAGCAGCTTCTTCCCCTCCAGCAGCATCCGTTGCTCCTATCCGGCCTTCGTCGCCTTCCAGGTCACGTTGCCATGATCGTCGGTCTGCGTGACCTGGATGGTGATGGTCTTGCCCTCCGCACTCGTCGCGGTACACAGGAAGACCGCTCCCGCTTGCGCAGGCTCATCATCGGGGCAAACCACGGTGATCCCCTGCGCGCCGACCTTCTTCTCGACCTGCGTACGGAGCATCTCCTCCAGGCCGTTCGCATCCAGGGTCTTCGTGCGGCTACACGCGCCCACCAGCGCGAGCGTCGCGAGCACGACCACCACGCTTCGCTTGTGCACGCGCCATGCCCTTTCCTGTCGAGGCTCGGTCGACGGCGGCCCGAGCCTAGCCCCCCACGGGTAGCATCGGCCACCATGGACCTCGGGATCGACGGCAAGGTCGCGCTGGTCACCGCCGCGTCGAAAGGGCTCGGCCGCGGCACGGCGGCGGCGCTCGTGGCGGAGGGCTGTCGCGTCGCGATCTGCGCCCGCGATGCCGAACGGCTCGCCGCGACCGCGAACGAGCTCCCGGGCGACGTCCTCGCGCTGCACGCGGACGTCACCGATCCCGCCGTGCCGCAGCGGCTCGTCGACGCCACGGTCGAACGCTTCGGACGCCTGGACATCCTCGTGGCCAACGCCGGCGGGCCGCCTCGCGCGCGCGCGCTCGAGGTGACCGACGACGGCATGCTCGACGCCGTGAACGCGAACATGCTCGCCTCGATCAGATTGGTCCAGGCCTCACTCCCGCACCTGCGTTCGGCTGGGCGGGGGCGGATCGTGCTCATCACCTCGCAAGCGGTCAAGCAACCGATCCCCGACCTGGCCTACTCGAACGCGGCGCGGACGGGTCTGTGGGCGTGGGCGAAGACCGCGGCGGCGGATCTGATCGATGAAGGGATCACGCTGAACCTCCTCTGTCCGGGGCTGCACGCCACCGATCGCGTGACGGAGCTGGGGCACCAAGGACGTCTGGGCGATCCCGGCGACTTCGGGCGGGTGGCCGCGTTCCTGTGCTCGGGCCACGTCGGCTTCCTCTCCGGCGCCGCCATCCAGGTCGACGGCGCGGGTACGCTGGGGCTCTTGTGATGCGCGAGAGGGGATATCCGTGATAGCCAGCCAGCAGGTCCGCGACTTCGTGGATCGCTATTGGGAAGGGCTCCTCGAGCGGGACCCGCTGATGGGGACCTTCGTCGGAGACGAGCGCTACGACGACCGGCTCCCCGACCTCGGTGCGGACGGCCGCGCCGCCGAGGAGACGGCCTCCCGCCAGGCACTGGAGTCGCTGGCGGCGATCGACCCGGACACGCTCGACGAGGCGGACCGCGCCGACGTCGATGTGATGCGAGCCATCTGCGAGCGCTCGCTCGCTCGCATCGAGCAGCGGATCGACCGGTTCGAAGTCGTGAACCACATGCACGGAGCCGGCACGATGCTCGCCCAGATCGCCTCGCTCCAGCGAGCCGACACGCCCGAGCGCCTCGACCGGTACGAGGCTCGGCTCCGCGCGTTCCCCACGATGCTGGACGCCGCGATCGAGATCGCGCGAGAGGCGGTGGCGACGGGGGTCGTCACGCCTCGGATCGTCGCCGAGCGCGCGCTCGCGCAGCTCGATCGGATCCTCGCGCTGGCACCCGACGATTCACCGGCGATGCTCCCCTTGGGCGACGACGCGGCGGTCAGGGAGCGGATCGCCGACACGGTGCGCGACGTCCTCTACCCGGCGCATGCGCGCTTCCGCGACGTCGTCCGCGAGGAGTACCTCCCCGCGTCCACGCAGACGATCGGCATGTCCGCGCTGCCCGGGGGCAGCGAGATGTACGCGGCCGAGGTCCTCGGATGGACCAGCCTGGATCTCGATCCGAAGACCGTCCATGAGCTCGGGGTGGATCGATTCGAGCAGATCCAGACCGAGCGAGAAGTGGTGGCGGCCGAGCTCGGCTTCGCCACACCGGCGGAGGCGATCGCGGATCGGACCGCTCGCGGGGAGAACACGCTTCCGAGCCCCGAAGCCTTGGTCGCCATGGCGGAGGATCAGGTCCGCCGCAGCTGGGAGATCGCTCCGTCTTTCTTCGGCAGGCTCCCGAGCTCCAACTGCCAGGTCCGCAGGGTCGAGGAGTTCCGTGAGGCCGACGAGCCCTTCGCGTTCTACAACCCGCCCACCGAAGACGGCTCGCGTCCGGGGATCTACTACATCAACGCGTACGACCTCCCGGACCGCGCGCTGCACCACGTCGCGTCCGTCACGTACCACGAGGCGAACCCCGGGCACCATTTCCAGATCGCACTCGAACAGGAGACATCCGGGCGCTCAGCGCTCCGCCGCTTCGGCGGCGCGTTCGCCGGGAGCGCGTACTGCGAGGGGTGGGGCCTGTACTCAGAGCGACTCGCCGACGAGATGGGCCTCTACCTGGACGGATGGGAGCGGCTCGGGATGCTCGATAACCAGGCGCATCGAGCGGCGCGGCTGATCACCGACACGGGGATCCACATGCTGGGATGGACGCGCCAGGCCTCCATCGCGAAGCTCGAGGAAGCCGGCCAGACCCACACGGATGCCGAGATCGAGGTCGACCGCTACATCGGGATGCCGGGGCAAGCGCTCTGCTACATGGTCGGGATGATCGAGATCGAGAAGGCCCGCGACGCCACGCGGGAGCGGGAGGGCGCCGGCTTCTCGTTGCGCGAGTTCCACGATCGTGTACTGGCGGTGGGACAGCTGCCGTTGCCGTCGTTCCGGCGTGCCTTCGGAACGTCCTGATCACTCCGCGGAACGCCAGGCTTCGCGGATCCGCACGCGGCCGCGCGTGCGCAGCACCGCACCCGAATACAGCCGGGCGGCGAAGGGCACCAGGAGGACCGTCGAGCCGACGAGCGCGACCAGCGACACCGCGACCTGCCAGGCGGGCGCCGCGCCCACGACGATCCGCACGGGCATCGCGAGCGCCGAGGATGTCGGAAGGATCGACGCGATCACCTGCAGGCGCCCGTTCGGATCCTGGAGCGCGCCGATCGAGATGAAGAACGAGACGAGGATCGTCAGGTTGATCGGGACGATCACGTTCTGGAGCTCCTCCATCCTCGTCACGAGCGACCCCGCCGCGGCGAACAGCGTCGCGTAGAACGCGAAGCCGAGGATGAACCACCCGATCACGAGGCCGGCCGCACCGAACGCGCTCGACGAAACGTTGATCGCGTTCGTCGCGAACGCGAGTCCGATCGCGAACGATGAGATCACGATCAACTGCGCGAGACCGAGCGTGCCGATCCCGACGATCTTCCCCAGGAGGAGCTGCTTCGGGCGGATCGCTGAGAGCAGCATCTCGACGACCCGCGAGGCCTTCTCCTCGATCACACCGCTCGCGACCCAGATCCCGTACCCGAAGAGCTGCCCGTACAGCAGGAGCACCCCGACGAAGGCGACGGCGGCGTTCTCGCTGCGGTGGGGCGGAGCAGGCTGCAAGACGGCGAGCACCAGTGGCGTCGGGTCGTTCGCAGCATCCCGTTCGGTCTGCGGAACATCGTTCCGGTCCAGGAGCGCCGTCACGGCGGCGTTCCTCGCGGATGCCTGCACGAGGCTCGAGAGCACGTCGGGGATGTCGGTGAGGCCGATCAGATGGGTGCCGACGACGACGGCATCGACCGATCCGTTCCGAAGGGCTGCGTTGGCGGTCGTCTGATCGGCGAAGGCATGCACCCCGATCGGGATCGGAGGCTGGGCGTCGTGGCCAAGCTGTGACGCACCCGTCGCGATGGACGGCGAGCCGACGTAGCCGAGATCGAACGACGGTCCCGAGCCGCCGACGCTCGATGCGCGCGCCAGGACGAGGATCGAGATCACGGCGATGTTGATCAGCGTGGAGATCAAGAAGCTCCGCTCGCGGATCCTCACCCAGAAATCGCGCCGCGCGACGAGTCGCCAGGTGCCGCGGTCGGTCGGCTCCGAGCTCATTCCGCGACCACCTCGCGGAAGAGCTCGGAGAGCGACGGACGTACCGGTCCGAACGCGGCCACGTCGCCCTCGGCGCGGGCAAGATCCAGGATGCGCTGCGGGTCCGCGTCGCCGTTCAGCTCCAGTACGACGGCCCCGTCGTCCCGCCCCGCGAGCGAGACACCCGGGACGACCTCCCACCATCCATCCGTCGCCGCGGGGACCTCGATCCGCCAGAGGTTGCGCGCCCGCATCGCGCGGAGCTCACGGATCGAGCCCCGCGCGACGATGCGCCCGCGATCGATGAGCACCACCTCGTCGCAGAGCCGTTCCACCAACTCCAGCTGATGGCTCGAGAAGACGACCGGAACGCCGCGGTCACGCGCCTGTCCGCGGAGCACCTCCGCAAGCACGTCCACGCCGACCGGGTCGAGCCCAGAGAACGGCTCATCGAGGACCAGGACGTCGGGTTCGTGCACGAGGGCCGCGGCCAACTGAACGCGTTGCTGGTTGCCGAGCGACAAGGTCTCCATGCGATCGTTCGGATCGCCCACCACCTGGAGGATCTCGAGGAGCTCTGTGGCGCGGCTGCGCGCCAGGCCCTTGGGGGTGCCGCGCAGCCGTGCCAAGTAGACGAGCTGTTCGCGCACGCGCATCTTCGGATAGAGCCCGCGTTCCTCCGGCATGTAGCCGAAGCGTCGGCGGGTCACGGCGTCCACCGGTCGTCCTTGCCACATGACTCGACCGGCGTCGGCGTGCAGCACGCCGAGCGCGATGCGCATCGTTGTCGTCTTGCCCGACCCGTTGCGCCCGACGAACCCCACGATCCGGCCGTCGGGGACCTCGAAGGACACGCCGTCGAGCGCGACGACGTCGTCGAACCGACGGCGGAGATCGATCAGCTCGAGCACGGGCGAGGCCAGGATAGGCGACGTCGAACGCGGCACCGGTACCCAGCTTTCGAGGAGCCGGTACCGGTGCTGCGTTCGATCGTCAGGCCGCGGTGACCGACGAGGTCGCCGGCTCGCCGAGCGCGATGCTCACGACGTCACGGACGTCGTCGGCCAGGTGGAACCGCATCTCGGCGCGGACCTGCTCCGGTACGTCGTCCAGATCGCCTTCGTTCCGCTTCGGCAGGATGACCTCCGTGAGCCCGGCCCGGTGCGCAGCGAGCACCTTCTGCTTCACGCCACCGATCGGCAGGACCCGTCCCTGGAGGGTGACCTCCCCGGTCATCCCGACGGCCGGCCTGACCGTCTCGCCGGTGAGCAGCGAGACCAGCGCGGTCGTCATCGTGACACCGGCGCTCGGTCCGTCCTTGGGGACAGCGCCCGCCGGGACGTGGACGTGGAACCGGCCGCTGAGCCGGCCCGGATCGATCCCGAGCTCCGTCGCGTGGGAGCGCACGAACGAGAGCGCGATCTGCGCCGACTCCTTCATCACGTCGCCGAGCTGCCCGGTGAGGGTCAGACCCTCCCCCTCGTCCTCGCGCGTCGCCTCGATGAACAGGACGTCTCCACCTGTGCCCGTTACGGCGAGCCCCGTCGCGACGCCCGGGACGGAGGTCCGCTCCGCCATCTCCTCGAACGAGAAGCGCTGGCGGCCCAGGTAGCCGCGCACGTCCTCACGATCGACGACGACCGGAGCCGCGGCATCGCCGGCGGCGAGCTTGGTCGCGACCTTGCGGAAGGTCTTGCCCAGCTCCCGTTCGAGGTTGCGCACGCCGGCTTCCCGCGTGTAGGAGGCCACGATCTCGCGGAGCGCATCGTCCGTGACGCTGACCTCGTCCTCACGGAGTCCGTTGCGCTCGATCTGCCGGGGCATCAGGTGATGCCGGGCGATCGCGACCTTCTCGTCCTCCGTATACCCGTCGAGCCGAAGCACCTCCATGCGGTCGAGCAACGGTCCGGGGATCGTCTCGGCAACGTTGCCTGTCGCGACGAACAACACCTCGGACAGGTCCAGATCGACATCGAGGTAGTGGTCGCGGAAGGTGTGGTTCTGCGCCGGATCGAGCACCTCGAGGAGCGCGGACGACGGGTCCCCGCGCCAGTCCGCGCCGACCTTGTCGATCTCATCGAGCATCATGACGGGGTTCTTCGTTCCGGCGTCCTTCAGGGCGCGCACGATCCGTCCCGGCAGCGCGCCGACGTAGGTTCTGCGGTGACCGCGGATCTCGGCCTCGTCGTGGACTCCGCCCAAGGAGACGCGGACGAACTTCCGTCCGAGGGCACGCGCGACCGACTCGCCCAGCGAGGTCTTGCCGACCCCGGGAGGTCCGATCAGCGTCAGGATCGCGCCGGATCCCCGTCCGCCCTCTTCCGAGAGCCCGCGCTCGGCCCGGAGTTTGCGGACCGCCAGGTATTCGACGATCCGATCCTTCACATCGCCGAGGCCTTCGTGATCCTCATCGAGGATCCGGCGCGCATCGGTGATGTCCAGGTTGTCCTCGGTTCGCACGTTCCACGGGAGCTCGGTCATCCAGTCGAGGTAGGTGCGGATCCACCCGTACTCGGGCGACTGCTCGGAGGTCCGCTCGAGCCGGCCGAGCTCCCGCTCGGCCTGCTCACGAACGGCGTCCGGCATCCCGGACTCCGTGATCTTGGCGCGGAGCGTCTCGATCACGTCCTCCGAACCGTCCTCTCCAAGCTCCTTGCGGATAGCGGCCATCTGCTCTCGCAGGATCGCCTCGCGCTGACGCTGTTCCAGACTTTCCGACACTTCGTCGCGGATCTTCTCCTTCACCTGCACCTCGGCGAGGGTGTCCTTCGCCCAGCCCAGGACGAGCTCGAGCCTGCGCTCGACGTCGATCGTCTCGAGGACCTCGACCTTCCGTTCGAACGACAGGTCCGGTGAGTAGCCCGCGATATCCGCGATCTGTCCGGGATCCGACAGCCCCCGGAGGAACTCGGCCACGGCAGGGACGCCTCGGGCCTCGACGATGCTCTCGATCGTGGCGCGATATTCGCGGGCGAGCGTCTCCGCCCGCTCCGACGACGGCTCGTCGGCCACCGGCTCCAGCTGGACCCAGGTCGCTTCGCCGGTGCCCGCCACACCGACACCGATCGACGCCCGGCCGAGTCCGCGGATCACCAAAGCCTCGGTCCCACCGCGGATCCGCCCGAGATCCTCGATCTTGGCGATGGTCCCGACGCGCGCGTAGCGTCCGTCGAGACGAGGCACGAGCACGAGCAGCCGGTCGTCGTCCGAAGCGGCGGCGTCGACCGCCGCCCTGGCCTCGGGCGACTCCAACGTGAGCGTCACCACCATGCCCGGCAGGACCACGCCGGTGGTCAGCGGAAGCAACGGGAGCGCCAAAGTGTCTAGATCTGCCATCGAAGTCCCTTTCGCATCGATCGATTCGCACCTGCAAGAACACGACGCCTCGCGAGGGCATTCCCGGCCTCCGCGGGGCGATTACATCGTTACATGCTTCTCCCGATTCGACGAACGTTCATGTGTCGTTGTCATCGGGAGGCCGTAGTGTGTTCCGATGGCCGGGGCGATCGTCGTCGAAGGGCTCGTCAAGAGTTTTGGCTCCGTAGAAGCATTGCGCGGCATCGATCTTGATGTTGAGCCCGGAACCGTCTTCGGCCTGCTGGGGCCGAATGGAGCAGGCAAGACCACTGCGATCCGGATCCTCACGACCCTGCTGTTGCCGGACGCCGGCCGGGCCGAGGTCGTGGGGCTTGACGTCGTTCGGGACGCAGAGGTCCTCCGCAGCCGCTTCGGGCTTGCCGGGCAGTCGGCGGCCGTCGACGAGAACCTCACCGGTCTCGAGAACATCGAGATGGTGGGACGGCTCTACCACCTCCCGTCCGGGGAAGCCCGACGACGCGCGGTCGAGATCCTGGAACGGTTCGGCCTCGCCGACGCCGCGGACCGTCAGGCCAAGACGTACTCGGGCGGGATGCGTCGTCGGCTCGACGTGGCAGCCAGCCTCGTCGCCCGCCCCGACGTGCTGTTCCTCGACGAGCCGACCACCGGGCTCGACCCGCGGAGCCGGATGGACCTCTGGGCGATGATCCGTGAGCTGGTCAACGAGGGCAAGACGATCCTGCTCACGACGCAATACCTCGAGGAGGCCGACAACCTCGCCGACCGGATCGCCGTGATCGACCTGGGCACGGTGATCGCGGAGGGCACGTCGGACGAGCTAAAGGATCAGATCGGCGGGGAGGTTCTGGAGCTCCACGTCCAGGATCGGACGGACCTCGCGAAGATCGTCGAGATCCTCGCCGGGATCGGCACCGGCGAGCCGACGCTGGACCACGAGGCCGGCAGGATCCGTATCCCCGTGGGGAGCGCGGGTCCCTCGGCCCTGCTCGACAGCGTGCGCCGTCTCGACGACGGCAGCATCGCGATCGCCGACATCGCCCTTCATCGCCCGACCCTCGATGACGTGTTCCTGTCGCTCACCGGCCACGCCGCGGAGCAGGAAGAGGATCAGGATCCGGCGGCCACTAAGCGTCGCGGAAGAGCCCGCGGGGAGGACCGACGATGAGGGTCGCGACCCAGCCGTCGTCCGCGGTCGACCTCTCGACCCGGGTCCGGTACGGCTTCGCCGACGGCATGGTCGTCATGCGCCGGAACCTGCTCCAGATCCTGCGCATCCCGACGGCCCTCGTCTTCGAGTTGGCGCAGCCGATCATGTTCGTGCTGCTGTTCACCATCGTGTTCGCCGGGAACATCGCGAACCTGCCACCGGGCTTCACGTACGTGATGTTCCTGATGCCGGGGATCTTCGTCCAAAACGCGATCTTCGGATCGACGACCACCGCGATCGGTCTCGCTGAGGACATGAAGAAGGGCCTCGTCGACCGGTTCCGGTCGCTTCCGATGGCCCGTTCCGCCGTCCTCGTCGGTCGCACCACCTCCGACGTGGCGAAGAACCTGATCCTCCTGCTCCTCGTGATCATCGTCGCCTACCTCGTCGGGTTCAGGTTCCAGAGCGGTTTCGTGGCAGCGATCGGGATGATCGCGCTCGTGCTCTCGGTCGGGTTCGTCTTCTCTTGGATCTCCGCCGTGGTCGCACTCGCGATCAAGCAGGTCGAGGGCGTCCAGGCAGCGATGTTCACCGGCATCTTCCCCATCGTGTTCGTGAGCGCGGCGCTCGTGCCGGTCATCGGGATGGCCTCGTGGATCCAGCCGATCGCCGAACACAACCCGGTCACGGTCTGGGCCAACACCGCGCGCGTGCTCGCGCTCGGCGACGTGGCGATCCCGCCGAACTACGGACCCCAGACCCTGCACGCTCTGATCGTCACATCGCTCATATGGATCGCGGCCCTGCTCTTGGTCTTCGTGCCGATCGCGATCAGGATGTATCGGAAGCTCACCTGAGGGAACAAGAGCGGATCCGGTTGGGTTGGACGACGTAACTCGCCCGCTCGTCGTCAAAGGGGGTTCGATGTTCGGGTTCGAAGGGGACAACGCTCGCGAGAAGGTCATCGTGCTGTTGACGATGTGCTTCGCGCTCGCGATGGCCATGCTCGACAACACCGTCGTCAACGTGGCGCTGCCCAGCATCAAGAACGACCTCGGCGCCGGGTTCAGCCAGCTCCAATGGATCGTCGACGGCTACGTCTTGGCGTTCGCGTCGCTCCTGTTGACGGGCGGGATCCTCGGGGACCGATACGGGCGCAAGAAGATGTTCCTGACCGGGGTCGCGGTGTTCACCCTCTTCTCGTTCCTGTGCGGCGTCTCGCAGACCCCCGGGCAGCTGATCGCCTTCCGCGCCCTCCAGGGCGTCGGCGGTGCCCTCCTGCTCCCGGGGACGCTGTCGATCCTCACCGTGACGTTCCCGGTGCAGGAGCGGGCGAAGGCGCTCGGTATCTGGGCCGGCGTGTCGGGGATCGCCCTCGCGCTCGGCCCCACACTGGGCGGCTACATGGTGGAGCACCTCGGCTGGGCGTCGGTCTTCTTCCTGAACGTCCCGATCGGGATCATCGCGTTGATCGTTGCGACGCGGACCGTCACCGAGTCGGTCTCGGAGGTCGAGCGCCAGCTCGACGTCACCGGACTGGTGCTCGGAACGTTGGCGCTGTTCTTCGTGACGTACGCCTTGATCGAGGCGAACCAGCTCGGTTGGAGCAGCGCCAGGATCGTGGGCTCCTTCGTCCTGTTCGCAGGTTTCCTGGTCGCGTTCCTCTGGTGGGAGCTACGGAACCCGCACGCGATGATGCCGCTGCGGTACTACAAGATCCCTTCGTTCTCTGCCGGAAACGCCGTCGCGTTCAGCGTCGGGATGGGGATGTTCGCGACGTTCTTCTTCCTGACCATCTACATGCAGAGCATCCACGGGTACTCGCCGTTCAAGGCCGGTGCGGGGTTCCTGCCGATGACGCTCGCGATCATCGCGACCGCGCCCAACGCAGGGCGGTACGCCTCCACGCACGGGTCACGAGCGCCGATGACGTTCGGTTTGCTCCTCACCGGCGTCGGGCTCGTACTGCTGGGCGTGCTCCTGACGCCCACCACGTCGTACTGGCTCCTGTTCCCGATCTACCTCGCGATGGGGATCGGGCTCGGGGCCACGATGGCGCCCATGACCGCGGCCGTCATGAACTCGGTGGGTCCGCAGCGCGCGGGTCTCGGATCGGCCATGACCAACACGAGCCGTGAGGTCGGCGGCGTGCTGGGCATCGCCCTGCTCGGGGCGATCCTCACGACAGAGCTCAAGAGCGCGTTCGCTCCGGCCGTGGCGGGACTCGGCCTCAACCCCCAGCAGCTCGCGGCGGTCAGCGAGGGCGCGCAGCACGGGAGCCTCGTGACCACCGGGATCGGCCTGACCCCGACGCAGGCCGTCGGGTTGCAGCACGCCTTCAACGACGCGTTCATGAAGGGTTTCCAGCCGGCTCTCGTGTTCGCCGGCACCATCCTGCTGATCGCGTGCGTGATCGCGAACCGGCTCATCCCGGGGCGCGAGACGGTTGCCCAGGCCCACGCAGCGGCTGCGGCGGACCATACGGAGCCCGTGCGGGTCGAGATGTGATCTGAGCGTTCTCCCGGTTCAGCTCCCGGGCTTGAAGACCATATCTGCGACGACCAGGACCAGCACGACCAGATCGACGCGCGAGACCGCGAAGATGCGTTTGATGCGTCGTTGGATCTCGGGATCGGAGGGGTCGCGCTCCGCCGTCAGCTTCCGGAGTCGCTCGGACTCCGGTCCCAGGAACCCCGCGCCGGTAGCGATCGTGACCGCGATCCCCGCGAGCCCGAGCAGCACCCACGTATCGGTGAAGTTCCACGCGCTGACCGCGACGATCCAGACACCGAAGACGAGTACGGCGATCGCAGCGGGCGTGATCAGCCGCTTGCCGAGATCCCCGATGTCCTTGGCCGTCGCGGCCAGGCGCGCGGGGTCACCCTCTCCCATCACCTTGGTCGCGAGGACCTGCGCATAGACGGCGCTGCCCACCCATGTGGTCGCCGCCAGGACATGGAAGAACTTCAGCGTGTCGTAGTACCCGGTCGAGATGGCGATCATCGCTCCCCCTTCGCACGGTCCGCGGTATCTCAGCGCAGATCCCCGGCCGGAGCAAGCGACCTAGGTGGTGGGGTGACGTCCGTCGTAGCGCCAGAACCCAGGTGCGAACCAGCGGAGGACGCCGATCCCGACGATCGTGATGAGCCCGCCCGACACGATGGAGATCGCCGGGGTCGTGAGGGTCGCGACCGCACCCGATTCGAAATCGCCGAGCGCCGGCCCGGTCGCCCAGACCGCCATTCCGATCCCCTCCAACCGCCCCCGGTAGCGGTCCTCGACCGCCGCTTGGATGATGGAGAGGCGAAAGATGCCGCTCACCATGTCGCCGGCACCGGCGATCGCCAGCATCAGCAGCGACAGCCACAACACGTGCGACAGACCGAAGACGACGATGGCGGCGCCCCAGACGACGATCGACAACATGATCGCCCTGCCTTGGCGACGGACGTCCTTGGCTCGGCCCGAGAGGAGGGTCGCGAGGAACGCACCAGCCGCCGGGGCGGCGTAGAGGAAGCCGAGGTACTGCGCCGGGTTGGTTGCGCTCAGCTTGAAGGCGATGGCTGGCAAGAGCGCCATCGGGAACCCGAAGATCATCGCGTTCAGGTCCGCGAGGAACACGGACTGGACGTTCCGCTTGCCCTTGAGGAATCGGAAGCCGTCCTTGACGGCGGTCCAGCTGACCTCGTTGCCCTCGTGCGCGGGTGGTGAGGGACGCATGAGTCGGATCGCAAGGATCACCACCACGAACGTCGCCACGTCGAAGAGATAGACCCCCGCGGGCTCGATGGCGACCAGCAGGAAACCCGCCGCGACCGGCCCGAGCATCCCCGCGAACGTGCCGAAGCCGGCATCGAGCGCGTTGGACGATGGAAGGAGATCCTTGTCGAGGAGCCGGGCCGGCCAGGTGTCCAGGGCGGGACGGTTGAACGTGTAGAGGCCTGCCGCAAGGAACGTGAACACGTACATCGGCCACAACAAGGGTTGTGGGAGCAGCGCGTTGATCGCCATCAACCCCGACAACCCTGCGAGCACGGCGTGCGTGACGGTCACCAATCGGCGTCGCTCGACCGCGTCGGCGACCGTGCCGCCGATGATCGGGAAGACGAAGACCGGGATGAGCGCCACGAGCCCGAGCAACCCGACCGCGAAGGTCGATCCGGTGATCTTGAAGACCTGGTAGGGGATCGCGACCGCGACGAGCTCGTCGCCGAAGTTCGAGACGCTGTGCCCGAAGAAGAGCAGCCGGAAGTCGCGTGAGACCTTGAGCGGCGTCAGGTCCATCAGATGGCCCCGCGCGCGCTGCAGCGCGCCCACTCGCGGCGGCGGATCGGGGCGTGGTGTCATCGGCAGCTGGTCCACGGTCGAGGACCGTAGCACCGAGCCCGAGGCGGCCGGCGGAGCCATGCATGTCAGACTGTGTCCCGTGCCGTACCAGGTCATGGCTCAGCGCTGGCACGACTTCTACATGCTCGCCGGGACGGCGGCAGCGACGCTCGTCGGCCTGCTCTTCGTAGGCCTCTCGTTGCACCTCCGGGCGGTCCTGGCCCGGTCGGAAGTCAGGAGCCTGGCGCGTGTGACGCTGGCGAACTTCGGCCTGATCCTCTTCGTGTCCCTGTTCATGGTGATCCCGCAAGGGCCGTCAGCGACCAGCCCCGACCTCATCGGTGCAGGGATCTTCAGCTTCGCCGTGGTCGCGCCGAGCCTCATCGCCGCGGGCCGCAGTCGGACGCGGACACTGCGCCCGTACCAGCTCGCATCGCGGTTCGGTACGAGTGCCCTCGGCTACGCGGCCGTGGCGCTTGCGGGCGTGCTCCTCGGAAGGGGATCACAACAGGCGGCGTTCAACTGGTTGGTCGTGGCCACCGTCATCCTGTTGGTCGTTTCGCTGCGCAACAGTTGGGACCTCCTGGTGAGTGTCGGCGCCGCCACGCTCGAAGAGCAGCGAGGTCCCTGAACGGTCGCTGCCTCCGACGCGATCACACGGGCGAGCGTGGACCGGCATCACCCAAGCCGACGGATGCCGACGGCAAGCCGTTTCGACCGCCGCGGCGCTTCAGCGTAGGAGGCGGTCGATCCGGCGGTCGTTCAAACGCCGACCGCCCGTCTGGCACGTTGGGCAATACGTGACCTCGTACTCCTCGTACGAGACGCGCCGGAGGTCGGCGCCGCAGCGGGGGCACGGCTCGCCCGAGCGTCCGTGGACGGTGAAGTGATCGCCGAGCTTGGTGGCGAGGCCCCCGGTGCGGCGCCGTTCGACCTCGAGCGCGTCGCCGAGGATCCGATGGATCGACGCCACGAGCGTCGCCCGCTGATCGGCATCGAGCTTCCCGAGCTGCGACGTCGGCGAGAGCTTCGCGTCGTGCAGGACGTCGTCGGTGTAGCCGCGTCCCATGCCGGCGATCGTGCGCTGGTCGCGCAGGATCGTATGCACCCGCCGCGTGTCGGTGGAGCTCAGCAACAGCGCATCGGCTTCCGGGCTCAGCGCCTCGGGCCCGAGCTTCACGAGCGGGCCATCATCGCCAGCGGCGAGGATCCACCACCCCGACTTCCGTTGGGTCCCGAATTCCTTCACCAGGAGAGAAGGTCGCTCCTCGAACCGCAGCCGGACCACGCTTCCACGCGGTTTCGTGCTCTTCGGCGGCGCCTCGACGTCCACGCGGCCACCCTGCGAGAGGTGCACGAGCAGCCGGCGCCCGTCTTCGAACGTGAAGACCAGATACTTCCCGCGGCTGCCGACCGACGCGATCGTCGCTCCCCGGAGCTCCACCGGCCGCGGTGCGTAGGTCTTCAGCGACGAGAACTGCAAGATGTCCGCGCGGTCGAAGCGCGCTCCCCGCAGGAGCTCATCGACGCGTTCCGAGAGCGCGTGCACCTCGGGGAACTCCGGCATCCGCGCCGTTCACCCCGCCAGCCCTGCCGCGGCCTCGCGCACGATCGCCGCCGTCTCGTCCACGCGGTCCGCGTGGGTGCGATGCGACACGATGCAGGCGCGGACCCAGTACTCGTCACGGATCATCGTGCTCGATAGGAACACCCGCTTGGAGTCGTTGATCCGTGCCAACAGCGCCCGGTTGCCGGCCTCATCGGCTCCGCGGAGGCGGAACGGGACGACCGTGAGCTGCGGATCCCACCCGATCTCCAGGTTGGGATCTGCGGCGAGCGCTCGATGGAGCCGGTCGGTCAGGTCGAGCTTCTCGTCGAGCGCGTCGCGGAACGCCGCGACTCCGTGCAGGACGAGCGGGAACCACACGCGGAACCCTCGGTTGTCGCGCGAGAGCTCGGGCGAGTACTCGGTGTAGTTCGGGAGGGCGCCCGTCGGCGGGAGGTCCTGGAGGTAGGCGGCGCCCTCGTAGTGTGCGTCGCGGAGCGCGGCCCCGTCCCGTACGACCAGGCCGCCCGTCCCGTACGGGAGGAAGAGTCCCTTGTGGGGGTCCAACGTGACGCTGTCGGCCCGTTCGATCCCGCGGAACCGCTCCCGGCCCCGGTCGGTGAGCTGGAAGAACCCTCCGTACGCGCCGTCGACGTGCATCCACAACCCCTCCGCCTCCGCGACGTCGGCGATATCGGCCAGCGGATCGACCGCACCCGTGTTCGTGGTGCCGACGGCGGGGATCACGAGGAAAGGACGGCGTCCCGCCGCGCGATCCTCGCGAACCATCGAACGGAGCGCGTCGGGATCCATCCGCAGCTCCGGGTCCGTCGGAACGAGGCGGAGGTTCCGACGGGAGAACCCCGCGATCGTCGCCGCCTTCGTGTTGCTCGCGTGCGTCTGGTCGGTGCAGTAGTAGGTGCCGTCCAGGAAGTCCTCGCCGAGCTTCGCGTGCCGTGCCGTCACGAACGCGGAGAGGTTGGCGAGCGAGCCGCCCGTCGTGAGCAGCCCTTGGGACGCTTCGACGGGGAAGTCGAACAGCGAGCACATCCACCGGGTCACGTTCTCTTCGATCTGGACGACGGCGGGGCTGGGCTGCCACAGCGCGTCGAACCGGTTGAGCGCTTGCGCCAGGAACTCCGCGAGCGCCGCCGTGAACAGGCCCCCGCCTGGGATGTAGGCCAGGTAGCCTGGCCCGCTGAACTCGTACGTGTGGCGGGCGGCCTCGATCGCGTCCTCGAGGAGCCCATTGAAGTCGCGGTCGCCCTGCTCGGCAGGCACGGCCTCGAGCTTGGCCGCGACCTGCGACGCGTCCGCGGTGTTCTCGGCGGGCGCGTCCTCCAGCCCGCCGATCCACCCGATCACGGCGTCCAGGACCGTCCGGCCCATCGCCCGCATCTCTTCGGGCGCCGGGTCGAAGGCGAAGCCGCTCGGACTCACGCCAGCTCCCGCGCGACCGCGTCGAGCAGCGCTTGGGATGCCTCGGCGACCTCATCGACGGCCCGGTCGAACGCGTCGCGGTGACGGGCGGACGGCTGCCGGAAGCCGCTCACCTTGCGGACGAACTGGAGTGCGGCCTCCCGGACCTCATCGGGCGGGGCGACCTCGGAACCTTCGCGGAGACGCTTGATGCTTCTGCACATGCAGTCACGCTACCGCGGCCGCGGGCTCAACGACGCGTGAGCTCACGCACCCGGGCCGCCGCTTCATGCGCACGCTCAACGGCGCCGTCGTCGGGCCGGCGTGCGGGATCGCCGAACCGCACCAGCTCGAACGTCCGCACGACGATCCCCGCCTCCCCCAGCACCTCGGGCGGGAGCCCCCGATCGCCCGGCAGCGACGCGAGGAGCTCACTCGGGGTCTGGCTCGGCGGCCGCGGGTGGCCCGCGGCCGCGAGCGCGTCGACCAGCGCTTCGAAGGCACGGCCGGCGGCGTCGGGGGGGCGCGGCGCTCGAGATCGCCGGCGACGACGGCGCAGGGATGCGATCGCGAGCGCCACGCCCCCCACCGCGAGCACGGCGACCGGCCACCATCGTCCGACGAGTGGGGCCGCCGCCAGGAACGCGTGCACGCCCCCGCCGACCGCGTCCTTCAGCGGCGCCGGGACGCGTTCTCGGATCAGCCGCTCGATCGAGGCGACGACGTCGGCACCGATCAAGCTCCCGGAGACCGGCTCGGCCGGCGGGACACCGAACGTCGGATCGTAGGGCAGCCACCCCACCCGGGGGTAGAAGACCTCGACCCACGCATGCGCGTCCGCCTGTCGGACCTCGAAGTATCCGGTGAGCGGGTTGCGCTCCCCCGGCCCGTACCCGGTCACGATCCTCGTCGGGACGCCCTCCGCGCGGAGCAGCACGGCCATCGCGCTCGCGATGTGCTCGCAGAACCCTCGATGCGTCGCGAACAGGAAGTGATCGACCGCGTCGACCCCCGGGGGCTCACGCGGGACCGAGAGGTCGTAGGTGGTGTGCTGCTGGATCCACGCCTGGACGCGGACGACCGCCTCCTCTTCGCTGTCGGCGTCGCCGACGATCCGAGCCGCGAGGTCTCGGTCGCGCTGCGGGAGCTCCGCCGGGAGCTGCAGGTACCGTGCGAGCGACGGCGCGTCGGTGTTCGGCCGAGGCAACAGCCGCAGCAGCGGCGTCGGCACGACGGGCACCTGCGACACGACCGAATACACCATCCCCTCGTCCAGGAGGAAGGACGAGCGGATCGAGCCGTACCGGTCCATCTGCAGACCGCTGCTCGGGAAGTAGACCTTCTCCGGCCGCGCGGCGGCGAACAGGACGTTCGGCTGCGCCTGGGCCACGTAGAAGGTCTGGACGACCTCGTTGGAGAACGGCGGTGGAAGCGGGGCTTCCATCGGCGGGTACTTCGGTTCGAAGGACTGCGTGTCGGCGTCGAGGTTGAGACCGGAACCGCGCGTGTCGGATGCGGTCCAGACCGAGCCGTCGTAGGTGTCGAACACCTCCGCGCGCCAGAGCTCTGCTTGATCCGCCCGGACGCGGAACACGATCTGGTCCGACAACGCGCCGCGCGCCCGGAGGTCCATCGCGGAGCTGAAGCCCGGATACCCGAGGGCGGCGAAGTCCACGACGCCGTCGCCGCGGGCGCTCGGGAGCCCCGGGTTCGACACGGCGTCGGTCGAGGACGCGGTCGGCGTTCGATGACCGAGGCTGAAGGGCGGCGTCCGCAGGAGGGGTGCGGGGAGCCTCGGCATCACGAGGAAGAGCGCGCTCCCCACGCAGAGCGCAGCGATCCCGGCGACGACCGCCGAACGGACGCTCGCCAGGCGCGGTCTCGGTCTCGGCGCGGTCGTCCGGATCTGGAGCGGCGCCGCGTGCGGATCCGGCCGGGGCGCGGCCGACAGCCAGAGCCACGCGGCGGCGAGCGCCGCCCACGCTCCCAAGATCCAGACGAACGAGGTGGTGAGCGCCAGCGCGCCGGCGGCGGCGATCAGGGTCGTGGACGACGTCATCGAGAACGCGAGGTCACGCCGGCGCGGAACGTCGAACGCATGGAGCACCTGAACCCATAGGAACAGGCCGGAGAGTGGGATACGTGCGGCATCGACCGTGGTGACGGATCGAACGGTCTGGAGGAACGCCATCGTGGCGACGACGAGCCCGAGGGCCAGGAGGATCTTCAGCACGATGCTGGGTCGAGCTCGCCTCACGTAGGAGAAGGCGTAGCCGGCGGGCGCCAGGATGAGCGCCGTCACGGCAACGGCGCCGGTGACCGCGCCCTGCAACGCAAGGGCGACGATGCCGACCTCGACCGCCAGCGCGACGACCACGCGCATCGCGATCGAGTCCTCTGGCGCGACCGGGGATCGTCTCGCCAACGTCACGCCCGGACCCCCCGGGACGACATCGCCTCGGCGAGGTCGTCCGCCGGACCCCATCGGCGAACGTCGGCTCCGGTTGCCGCCACCCCATCGGCCACGGGGCCGGGGGCGGTCGCGGCCGCCTCGACGAGCACGCAGACGACCCGGGGAACGAGGTGCACCAGCCGGCGCACGTCGTCGTACAACCCGTCGCGTTCCCTCCGGTCCCAGACCGGCAGCGCGATCAGGATCGTCTGGATCCCGCGCAGCTCCTCCGGGCCGAGCCCGCCGAGCGCGGCCTCGAGCGGGATCCCGCTCGGCTGCAGGTTCGCGAGCCACCGGAGCATCTCCGATCGATCGGCGCGCGGGAGCACGTCGACCCCGAGGTCGAGGCGCGCGGCGATCAGCCGCGCGCCCTGGCCGTGCGCCGTCGCCGCGTCCAGCACGGACGCGGCGACGGAACAGCACCGGTCGAGCGGCGTCCACTCTTCGCCCTCGTCGCGTTCGGTATCCACCACGACCGCGAGGCGTCGCGTGCGCTCCTCCTCGAACTCCCGGACCATCAACCGACCGTGCCGCGCCGTCAGCGCCCAGTGGACGTGGCGCATCGGATCGCCGGCCCGATACTCACGGATCCCGAGGTAGTCGGGGCCCTGGCCGCGGCGCGGCGCCTCGTGAACCGCCCGGACGTTCGTCGTGATCGGCTCCACGAACGGCAGCGTCCCGAGCGGGAACACGCGCGGCAGGACGAGCGTCCGCGCGTGGAGCTTCGCTCGAACGCGCCGCTCGGCCACGCCGAACGGCGCGTTCGAGCGAAGCTCCGCCTGGACCGTGAGGACCTCGCCCCGCCGCCGAGGGGTCCGGAGGGTGGTCACGTCGATCCGGTCGCGACGCCCGATCGATGGGAGGACCGCGTCGACCGGTTCCAGGTGGGTGTCACTGACGGTCACGTTTCGCCGGACGCCGCGCGAAGGTCCTCCCACGCGGACCTCGACGATCGTCGGCATGCCCTGCTCCGCCTCGTCAGGGGCGACGAGCTCCATCGAGAGCCCGCGGAGGGCGGCGAACGGAAGGACGAGACCGGCGGCGAGCGCCCCCAGGAGCAAGGCGGCAAGCACGTAGAGCCACCCCGCCTGGACGTTGGTCCCGATCAGGAACAGGATCCCCGCGCCGAGCAGCAGACCGAGCGCGCGCTTGCTCGGGCGCATGGGTTCAGGTGCCTCGCGCGGCGTGCAGCGGAACAGGTACCTCCTCGAGCAGGCGCTGGATGACGCTCCGGCAGGTGGGGCCGCTCGCTCGGGCGTCCTTGGCCAGCAGCCGGTGCGCGAGCGCGGGGATCGCGAGCGCCTTCACGTCGTCCGGCAGCACGTAGTCGCGCGCCATCGCGATGGCCCGCGACTGCGCGGTGCGCACGAGCCACACGGAGGCTCGCGGCGACGCGCCGAGGGCAAGCTCGGGGGCGACCCTCGTCGCCGTCACCAGCTCGACCGCGTACCGGAGCACGGCCTCATCGACATGGACCTCGCGGACCGCGTCCTGCGCGGCCCGCACCTGCTCCGGCGTGAGCACCTGTTCCAGATCGTTGAGGGGGTGTCGCTCCAACTGGCGCCGCACGAGCTCGGTCGCGCCGGCCTCGTCCGGATAGCCGACGCCCACCGCGAGCGCGAAGCGATCCAGCTGACCTTCGGGTAACGGGTAGGTCCCGTGCTGCTCGACCGGATTCTCGGTCGCCATCACGAGGTACGGCTTCGGGAGGGCATGCGTGACGCCCTCGACCGTCACCTGACGCTCCTCCATCGGTTCGAGCAAGGCGGATTGCGTCCGGGGCGTGGTTCGGTTGATCTCGTCGACCAGGACCACGTTGGCGAAGACCGGCCCGGGCACGAAGCGGAACACCCCGGTGACCTGGTCGAACACACTGACGCCCGTGAGGTCGGAGGGCAGGAGGTCGGGGGTCGCTTGGATCCGGGTGAACGCCCCACCGATCGATACGGCCAGCGCCCGTGCGAGGGTGGTCTTCCCCACGCCCGGAACCCCCTCCAGCAGCAGGTTGCCATCCGCGAACATGCATATCGCAGCCGTCCGGACGGCATCGTCGTTGCCGGCGATGACCTTGGCGACGTTGTCCGTGAGGCGTTGGAAAGCCGCCGAGGCCTCGCCGAAGGCGCGGTTCGGCTCGATCATCGTTCAGGCTTCGACGCTCGAGACGAAACGCTTGAGCGGGGAGGTCGTTAGGCCCGCTTCACCGCGAGTGCCGTGATCGCCTCCATCACGACCCGGTGCGCCAGGATCGCCGTGATCTCGGACGTGTCGTACGGCGGAGACACCTCGACCACGTCCATCCCGGCGAGCTCGACCGCCCCCACGATCTGGCGAACGGCGCGGAGCAGCTCCCGCGCCAAGAGCCCCCCGGCCTCGGGGGTTCCGGTGCCGGGCGCCATCCCGGGATCGACGACATCGATGTCCACCGAGAGGTAGATCCGGTCGGGGCCGTCGAGGGCCTCCGCGATGGCGTCGGCGACCACCGCCTCGGCGCCTCGATCCTCGATCTCGACCATGGTGTGCCAGCGGAACCCCTGCTCCCGCATCCACTCGAACGTCTCTCGGTCCGGCCAGTAACCGCGAAGCCCCACCTGCACGAAGTTCCGCCCGGCGACCCAGCCTTCTTCGATCAGGCGGCGCATCGGCTGGCCGTGGCCGTAGAGATTCCCCCATTGGTCGGCTCCGGTGTCCGCGTGCGCGTCGAAATGGAGCACCCCGACCGAGCTCGGCCACGCGTGTCCCGACACCGCTGCCGCGCTCGGATAGGTGATCGAGTGGTCTCCGCCGAGGACGATGGGGATCGCCCCATGCGACGCCACTTGACGGACCTTCTGGTGGATCACGCGGAGCGCACGCTCGGGGCGGGTCGGAACGACCGGTGCATCGCCCGCATCGACCACGGAGAGATGCGTGTAGGGCTCGGTGTCGAGCTGGATCGACCACGCCGAATCGCTCGCCCAGGTGGTCGGGGCCATCCGGATCGCGCGGGGACCGAACCGCGCGCCAGGTCGGGAGGACACACCCTCATCGAACGGCGCCCCGACGATCGCGACATCGGCCCGGGCGTCCGCGAGGGATCCGTCATCGGTGGCCCAGGCGAGCTTCTCGAACGAGCCGTGCCAGTCCGAGTAGTAGGGCAGGTCCATCGTCGAGAATTCGCCGAACTCGTCGTCCCCCCGGAGTTCGCTGTGCTCGAGCCGGAAGTCGGGCGGGTCGCTCATGGCGCGTCAGCTTCCCACATGCCCGGTGGGGGGAGGCCGCGGATCTGCTGGCCGGAACCGAACCCATCCCGCCGTGCACGGGTGATCACCGAAACGGAGCCGGCGCCTTCGGCGCGCCACCCGCCGTCGATGAACACGGCGGCGGTCCGTTCGTCGAGGCCGAGCAGGATCGCGTCGTCATGGGGCGCGGCGTCGAGCGACGGACCAACCCAGCGTTGCCCGAACGTGTCGAAGTGAGGTACGACCGCGACGCCCGGAACGAGGCCCAGCGCCGGCCGGTACCGGCGATGTTCGTCCCCGGGCATCCGATCACGGATCAGCGTCCACGCGCCGAAGGCCATCGCGCCCGCCGATGACCCCGCGAGTGCGGCGCCGTTGCGCCACGCCTCCACGATCGCGTCCCACGACGCCGTCCCGGTGAGCACCTTCGGGACGAGGCCCGGGTCCCCGCCGACGAGGTAGAAGAAGCGGCCGGCTCGGGCGCGCCCTGCGAGCTCGGGTGAACGAGCTCGGGCTCGCGTGGTCAGCGGCAGCTCCTCGATCGCCAGACCGAGCCCGCCGAACCATCGTCGAGCGTTCTCGGCCGCCCGCTCGGGATGCTGGCGCGCCGCCGCCGTCGTGACGACGAAGGCGGGCTCGCCGCCCGCGGCCTCGACGAGGAGGCGGTCCTGGGGCTCGTTGCCCGGGTGCAGCTCATCGCCACCGATGAGCGCGAGCGGTCCGATGCTCATCCACCCCTTCCGCCGCCGGCCGCCGCGACTACAGGTCCTTCAGGATCTTCCGCACCGCGTTGGTCCCGGGACCGCCCGTGATGCCTCCGCCCGGATGCGCGCCGGAGCCGGCCAGGTACAGGCCATCGAACAGGAAGCGGTAGCGAGCCTCGCCGAGCATCGGGCGCCATGCGAAGAACTGATCGAGACCGGGCTCGGCATGATGGATGTGTCCGCCTGTCAGCGCATACCGCTCTTCCATGTCGAGCGGCGTCACGACCTCGCACGCCTCGACGAGCTCGCCGAATCCCGGCGCGTACCGCTCGAGGGTCTTGATCGCGATCTCGCTCACGTGCTCGCGCTCGTCGGCCCACTCGCCCTCCCGGAGCCGGAGCGGCGCGGCCTGGAACACCACGCTCATCACGTGTTTGCCCTCCGGAGCGAGCGACGGGTCCGTCAGGGAGGGGATCGTCGCTTCCAGGACCGGCTCCTCGCTGACGCGGCCGTACTTCACCGCATCCATAGCGCGCTCAACGTCGTCGATCGACGGCCCGATCACGATCCGACCGGCCAGGCGTTCGGGGTCGCCGCCGTGGAAGGCCGGGAGGTCGCCCAGCGCGAAGTTCACGCGAGCGGTCGCTCCCGGTTGACGGATGTTCTCGCCGCGCCAGTGGGTCGTGGGTCCGACCTCGACCGGGTCGAGCAAGCGCATCGTCCGTTTGGGATCGGCCGTCGACACCACCAGAGGGACATCCACCGCGCCACCGTCGGCGAGGGTGACCCCCTGCACGCGGTCCGCCCTCGTACGGATCGCGACGACCTCCTGCTCGGTCCGGAGCTGCACGCCGCGTGCCTTCGCCGCCGCCTCGAGCGCGTCCGCGAGCGCGTCGGTGCCGCCGCGAGCGAACACAGCCGTCCCCGCGGCGCCGCCATCGGTGCCGGCGGAGTCGTTCAGCAGCACCTGCGCTGTCCCCGTCGCCCAGGCCCCCATCGCCGTGTACAGGACCCCGCGCGTACAGAGCGGCCCCTTGACGGACTCGAGCTCGAAGACCTCCTGGACGAGGTCCGCCACGGCCATCGGCAGCGCCCGGATCGCCTCCCGGCCGGTCTTCGAACCCAGATCGCGGAACGCCTTGCCCAGCTTCAGGCCCATGATCGCGTCGGCGAGCGACGGCGACTTCGGGTCCGGCGGCAAGGCCACCTGCACGTACGCGAGGAAGCTGGCGATCGCGCGCATCTTCTGATCGAACCCGATGAAGGCATCGGCGTCGCGAACGCTGCGCGGATGGAGCTCCTCGGCGGTCCTCGCGGCCTCGCCCCAGAAGGTGGTCGAGGAGCCGTCGGGGATCGGTGCATGCATCCGCACCGCGGGAGTGACCGTCGAGTATCCGAAACGATCGAGCCGAAGGTCCTTCACGACCGAGGGGCGCAGGCGACCGACCGTGTGGATCAGTCCGGGGGCGCGGAACCCGGGCGCGGGTTGGCTCCCCCGGAGGATGCCTCCGGGACGTTCGGCGCGCTCGAGCACCAGGACCCTCCGACCCGCTTTGGCGAGCGATGTGGCAGCGATCAGCCCGTTGTGGCCCGCGCCGATCACGACGGTGTCGGTCGTCTTCGCGGCCATCAGGCCGCCCTCCGACACGTGGGCTTCACCGTGGTCATCAGGCCGCCCTCCGGCCCTTGCGCCTCTCCTTCAGGTACTCGAGCGCCGAGATCCGCCCGGGCGCGCCCATGATGCCGCCCCCCGGGTGCGTGGCCGACCCGCACATCCACAGGTCCCGCACCGGTGTGCGGTAACGGGACCATCCGGGGACCGGTCGGTTGAAGAAGAGCTGCTCCAACGAGAGCTCCCCTTGGAAGATGTTGCCCTCGGAGAGGCCCGTGATGTCCTCGATGTCTTTCGGCGTGATGAACTGATGCCCCACGATGTGGCGACGGATGTCGGGGAACCGCTCCTCGATCGTGTCGATCACGTTCTGGCCGAACGCCTCCCGCTTGGCGTCGTCCCACAGCTCACCGTCGGCCAGGTGGTAGGGGGCGTATTGGACGAAGCAGCTCATGACGTGCTTCCCCGGCGGCGCCATGGACGGGTCGACCAGGGTGGGGATGATCATGTCGATGTAGGGACGCGCCGAGGGCCGTCCGTACTTCGCGTCGTCGTACGCATGCTCGATGTAGTCGATGCTCGGGGAGAACGAGATCGCCCCGCGGAGCCAGTCCCCCTTGCCGGGCTTGCACGCGAGCTCGGGCAGACCGTCGAGTGCGAGATTCACCTTGCCGGATGAACCGCGGTACTTGTAGCGGAGCACCTCAGCCTTGAAAGCGGGATCGAGGACGGAGTCGTCGAGGAACTTGATGAACGTCCAGCGGGAGTCGAGCGAGGACATCACGACGCCCGCTTGGATCTCCTCACCGGAATCCAGCACGACGCCGGTCGCGCGCCCTCCTTGCGTCCTGATCCGGGCGACCGGCGCCTCCGTACGGATCTCCACGCCCTCGGCCAGCGCGGCGCCGGCGATCGCGTACGCGATCGCGCCGGTCCCGCCACGCGGGATCCCCCAGGCGCGGAAGGCGCCGTCGATCTCGCCCATGTAATGGTGCAACAGGACGTACGCGGTGCCCGGCGAACGCGGCCCCTGGAACGTCCCGATGATCCCGCTCGCACTCATCGTCGCCTTCAACGGTTCGGTCTCGAACCATTGACCGAGGAAGTCGGCCGCCGACATCGTCATCAACTGGATGAACGTGGTCTGTAGCCGCTTGGGAAGGTCACGGAACTGCTTCGCGAGCGGCGTCAGGGGCAACCACTCCCCCGGCGAGAGCTTGCCCGGGTCGGGCGGCGGGACGGACAGGATCGGCTTGATGAATCGGCCCATCTCCGCCATCAGGGGGCCGTACTCCTCGTAGGCCTCGGCGTCGTTGAGCGACCAACGGCGCAGCTCGCGAACGGTCGTCCCGTGGTCGTTCACGCGCCAGAGGTAGTCGTCGTCGAGCGGGGTGATCGTCCCGTCCAGCGGCAGGATCTCCAGGCCGTGTTTCGGAAGCTGGAGCTCGCGGATGATCTCGGGCCGCAGCAACGACACGACGTAGGAGAAGACCGAGAAGCGGAACCCGGGGACGATCTCCTCGGTGAGGGTCGCGCCGCCGAGGATGTGTCGACGCTCGAGCACCAGGACCTTGAGCCCGGCTCGGGCGAGGTAGGCCGCGTTCACCAGCCCGTTGTGACCGCCGCCGATCACGACCGCGTCGTACCGCTTCGCCATTCGGATCCCCCTCCGGTGACCGGAGGCGCACGGCCGCCGGCGCGGGCGCGCTCGCGCTCGAGCGCTCATGCTAGCCGCGGCCCCCATGCTGCACCAACGAGCCCTTGACTGCAGGTCAAGGGACCGGGAACGGCCCCCGCCGTGCTCGCGTAGGCTCTCGCGCGAACGCATCCGAGGAGGGTCGCTGGTGTCGGTCGGGACCGCCTTCTACCCGCGGCAGCGGGAGCTGAACCGTCACGAGGTCTGGGGAGAATGGGCCGGATACGTCGCCGCCCAGGTGTACGCCGACTTCCACGACATCGAGTACAGCGCGATCCGAGAGGCCGCCGCCGTGATCGACACGAGCCCGCTCTACAAGTACCTCGTCGCGGGTCCGGACGCCGCCCGGCTCCTCGACCGGGTCTTCACCCGTGACGTCTCGAAACTCCAGATCGACCAAGTCTTCTACACGCCGTGGTGCGATGAGGACGGGAAGGTCCTCGACGACGGCACCGTCACCCGGCTCGCGGCGGACGAGTACCGCGTGACGTCGGCCGATCCGTGCTACCGCTGGTTCCTGATGAACGCGACCACGCTGGACGTGGACGTCTCGGATGTGTCCGAGGATCTCGCTGCTCTCGCGCTGCAAGGACGATTGAGCCGGGAGGTCCTCGAGACCGCGACCGGCGAGGACTGGACCGCCGTTCGCTACTTCCGGCACCGGCGGACGTCGATCGCCGGCGTCGACGTCAGCGTCACCCGGACGGGCTACACCGGCGACCGCGGATACGAGCTCTGGATCCCGGTCGCGGGGGCGATCGCCGTCTGGGATCGCGTGTTCGAGGCGGGCGAAGCGTACGGCATCTTCCCCGCGGGGATCCGGGCGCTCGACGTCGCTCGGGTGGAAGCCGGACTGATCCTGATCGATGCCGAATACACCAGCTCCCGCCATGCGATCAGCCCTGAGCAGACCTACTCCCCGTTCGAGATCGGTCTGGGTCGCCTCGTCGAGTTCGGGAAAGCCGCAGCGTTCGCGGGGAAGCGGGCGCTCCTGGCCGAGCGGGCCGCCGGGGGCCCGGCGAGGCGCCTCGTCGGGTTGGAGCTGGACTGGGCCGGGATCGAAGGGCTGTTCGCGAAGCACGGGCTCGCGCCGATGATCTCGCCGTTCGTCGACCGATCACCGGTCCCGGTCTATCGGGAGGGTCGGCAGGTCGGACGCGCGACGTCGATCACGTGGGGAACCACGATCAAGAAGATGGTCGGCCTCGGTTCCGTCGACAAGGCGTTCGAGAAGCCGGGCTCACGGGTCTCCGTGGAGTACAGCGTCGAAGGCGAACGGGGCAAGGTGGCCGCGACCGTGGTCCCGTTGCCGTTCCTCGACCTCCAACGCAAGCGCACCTGAGCGGTCGTTACGGGAACCCAACCTCCGCAGCGCTGACCCTGCCGTCGTCTTCTGCCACCATAGCAATCCGTGGCCACGCGCCGGTTCCCTCGTTCGCTCCTCGTCTTCGCCCTGGTGGGCGGAGCCGTCGCCGCCGTCGTGGTCGCGCTCGGAAGCCTCATCACGGGGATCGTCGCAGGGGTCGCCACGTGGATCGTGGGGCTGCTGCTGATCCGGTGGGCGGCTGGGCGCGGGTACCTCGGCGGCGATCACGATCCGTCCCGCCGCCGGTTCCTGGTGTGGACGGGACTCGGTGGGCTCGCGTGGGTGGCGGGTGGCGCCGCGCTCGGCCGTGTCGCGACCAAGCTTGCTCGGCCGGACCCCGGCGCGGTCCAGGAGGCGGCCGCGAGGGATCTGGGCGCCGAGTACATGGAACTCGTCCGTCGTGCGTACCACCCGGGACGGTCAGGCGACCTCCAACTGCTGGTCTCCCCGTTCAACAGTGCGAACTACGCGGCGGAGTCGCTCTCGCTCGTTCCGCAGGATCCTCGGACGAGCCACGCCTCGGTGTGGATGTATCTCGAGCGGGTCCCGCTCGTCGTGTACGGCCCCGGCATCGTGCAGCGGTCCGACTCCGCCGAGCGGGTCTCGCTCGCCGACCTCGCGCCCACGACCGCCGGGCTGATCGGCTTCGACGGCTGGCCCGGCGGACGCGACGGCGCGATGCTCCCGGGCCTCTCGGTGACCGGACGTACCCCGAAGATCGTCGTCACGTACGTCTTCGACGGCGGCGGGTGGAACGTCCTTCGCCACTGGCCCAACGAGTGGCCGCACCTGAAGAGGCTGATGCGCGAGGGCGCCAACTACCGCAACGCCCTGACCGGCTCGTTCCCCGCGATCACGGCGTGTGCGCACGCGACGATCGGCACGGGGGCGTTCCCGAGAACCCACGGGATCACCGGTCACAACATCCGGGCCGACGCAGGGGGCTCAAGGAAGACGTACCGGGAACCGGGCAACGCCGATCCGTCGGACATCCTCGTGCCGACGCTCGCCGACCTGTACTCCGACTCGACCGGGAACCGGGCGTGGGTCGGTGAGGTCGGCTACCAGGTGTGGCACATGGGCATGATCGGCTTCGGCGGCCCCGACCGAGGCGCGGATCAGAAGCCCGTCGGCCTGTACTGGAACGAAGGGGCGGGAACCTGGGCCCCCCACAACCCAGCGCTCTTCAGGCTCCCCGCGACCACTCCCGGACTCGACGTCCTCGAGGCGCATCAGACGGACTTCGCAGCGAAGGAGACGACCCTCACGTCACCTGGATGGGACCGGCAGTTCGATCCGAGGGGAGGTCAGTCACCCTGCTGTAGCCCGCCGGTCGTGCAATACCAGCACGACCTGCTCGTCGCGACGCTCGATTCCGAGCCGATCGGGGTCGGCGGTCCGTCGCTCCTCTACACGACCTACAAGTCCCCCGATTACACCGGCCACGTCTACAACATGTACTCCGACTGGGAAGGACTGATGTTGGGTACGGTCGACGAACAGCTCGGGCGGCTGGTGGAAGAGCTCGATGCGCGGTACCCGGGCGAGTACGTCCTGATCGTCACCGCGGATCACGGCCAGTGTCCCCTGCCCGATGCGGTGAACGGCGTGCGGCTCGATCCGATCCAACTCACGCGCTCGATCGAAGAGGCGTTCGGAGCCGGTCCGACCTCGGTCGTGCAGAACGTGTGGCCGAGCGAGGTGTACATGAACGTCCCGGGGCTCCGTGACGCGGGCGCATCGCCCGATGACGTCGCCGCCCACATCCGGCACCTCACCTATCGGCAGAACCTCGGACCGTACGTCCCGCGGAACGCTATCGAACAGGATCTGCTGGACGATCCGGAATTCTCTGCCGTCTTCGCGTCCACCTGGCTCGATGGCCTCGACGACGTATCCCGCTTCGGGGCGACGATCTACACGGGACAGGATGTCGATCCCGGCATCCCGCCTGCCTCGCTGAACCTCTGACATCGGGTCACGCGCTCGCGTTGACCCCCTCCACGTGGGTCGCGTACCGTGCCGCGCGTCCGCCCCTGGGTCTTCGGCCCTGACGGTCCGATCGCATGAGCGAGATCCGCTACGACGCCATCGTGGTCGGCGGTGGCCACAATGGCCTGACCGCCTCGTTCTACCTGGCTCGAGCCGGCATGAAGACCCTCGTGCTCGAGCGGCGCGATGTCCTCGGTGGCGCCTGCGTCACCGAGGAGATCGCGCCGGGCTGCAGGGCGTCAACCGCGTCGTACATCGCCTCGATGCTGCGACCGGAGGTGATCCGGGACCTCGATCTGGAGCGGCACGGCTTGCGGATGGTCCCGTGCGAGCCGGGGCTCCAGGCGGCGTTCGAGGACGGCTCGGTGCTGCCATGGTGGACGGACCACGAACGGACCGTGGCGGAATGGGCGCTCGTCAACGCGGCCGACGCCCACACGTTCGATCGGATCGACCGCCGGCTCAAGGAGCTCGCCCGATACCTCCAACCGTTCTTCCTCGAGGCGCCTCCCGACGTGCACGCGCGAGGCTGGGCGAAGATCAGGGAGGGACGGCGCGTCTACCGACGGGTGAAGAAGATCCGGGGGGACGAGATCACCGACCTCGTGGAGTTCCTGACCGGCTCGCTCGGTGACTTCCTCGACCGGCATTTCGAATCCGAAACGATCAAACGGATGTTCCTGGCGAACAACGTCTACGGGATGCACGCACCGCCCTACCGTCCCGGCACGGCGATCGGGCTCCTGTTCCACCTGCTCACGGGCGGGGACGACGACGTCCAGGGCTGGTTCGGCCACGTCATCGGGGGAATGGGGTCCATCACCCAGGCGATGGCGGCGGCGGCTCGGGAGGCGGGCGCCGAGCTTCGGGTCGACGCCCCGGTCGCGCGGATCCTCACGGCGGACGGGCGAGCGAGCGGCGTCGTGCTGCAGGACGGGACGGAGCTGTCCTCGCGCCTCGTCGTGTCGAACGCGGACCCCAAGCGCACCTTCCTGACCCTCCTTGAGCCGGCCGATCTGCCCGACGGGTTCCGGGGATCGGTCGAGGCGATCAAGATGGACGGGCCGTGCGCGAAGGTGAACGTGGTCCTCACGGAAGCTCCGCGCTGGACCGGCATGCCCGCCGACGCCGATCTCAACCGGCGGTCGTTCGCGACGCTCGTGCCGACGCTGGAAGGTGCGGAGCGCATGTACGACATCGCGAAATGGGGCGACATCCCCGAGGAGCTCTGGGTGGATTGCGTGGTCGCATCGAACGTCGACCCGACGCTCGCCCCAGCTGGGAAGCACATCATGACGTGCTTCGTGCAGTACGTTCCGTACCGGTTGCGCGCCGGAACGTGGGACGATCACCGGGAGCTCCTCGGGAAGCGCGTGATCGACATCATCGGCCGGTACGCACCGAACGTCCCCGGCTCGATCGAGGCGATGCAGGTGCTGACGCCGCTCGACCTCGAACGCACCTTCGGACTCACGGAGGGGAACATCTTCCACGGTGATCTCAACATCCAGCAGCTCTTCTTCATGCGGCCGGTCCCCGGGTGGTCGGACTACCGCACGCCGATCGACGGCCTCTACCTCTGCGGAGCCGGCGTGCACCCGGGCGGGGGCGTGACCGGAGCCCCCGGCTACAACGCGGCGCACCAACTCCTCCGCCATCGCAAGCGGACGCGGCGATGAGCCTGCTGGTTCCCTGTCCGCGGTGCGGCCCACGGCCCCAGGAGGAATTCACGTTCGGCGGAGAGCTCCGGGCGCTCTCCGAGCCCGACGTCGAGGACTTCGCGCGGGTCTACCTCCGAGACAACGCGCCGGGGCCCCAGCGGGAGCGGTGGTACCACGCGTTCGGATGCCGGCGCTGGGTGACCCTCACGCGCGACACCGTGACGAACCGGATCGATCCGGGCGCGACCCAGTCCGGTGGCTGATGCCGTCCGGTTCGAGGGACGACGGGTCGCCGTCGAGCCGGGCGACACCGTTGCGTCCGCCTTGTACCGCGCGGGGATCCGGACCTTCACCCGGTCGCTGAAGTATCACCGGCGACGCGGGCTCTCGTGCATGACGGGCGATTGCCCGAACTGTCTGGTGAACGTCGACGGCGACCCCGGCGTGCGCGCCTGCACGATGGACGCGCGAGATGGGCAGGTCGTCGTCCGCGAGTCCGGCTGGCCTTCGGCCGACCGCGACCTGCTCCACGTGATGGACGGACTCCACCCCTTGCTGCCTGTGGGCTTCTACTCCAAGACCTTCATCCGGCCGCGGTTCGTCTGGGGGCTCGCCGAGCGGGCGATCCGCCGAGCGACCGGCGTCGGGCGTCTGCCGACAGGCCGGCCGGCGGGCGCGAAGCCGGCGCGTGCCGTCCATGTCGATCTGTTGGTCGTCGGGGGCGGCGTCGCCGGGTTGGCGGCCGCGGCGGAAGCCGCGGCCGCCGGCTCTCGCGTCCTGCTCGTCGAGGAACGTCGGCTCGGGGCCACGGTCTGGAACGCGGGCGTGCTCGAACGGGTCGAGGCGCTCGCGGCGGAGGCGAGGGCCGCCGGGGTGCAGATCCTCGAGCACCACACCGCCGTCGGCCTCTACGACGGACCGTTCGTGCCCGTGGTCGGCCCCGCCGAGGTGCTCCACGTCGAAACCTCCCGGGTGGTGGCGGCGACGGGAGCCGTCGAGGCGCATGCGGTCTTCCCGGGGAACGATCTGCCAGGCGTCTTCCTCGCGCGCGGCGCCGCGCTGCTCAGCGTCCGGCACGGCGTGGCGCTCGGGCGGCGCGCGGTGGTCGTGGCGACCACCGATGAGGGCCGGGCCTCTGCGGAGGCGCTCCGGAACTCGGGGATGGAGGTCCTGATCCACGACGGTGCCGTCGTCGTCGCCGAAGGCAACGGCCGGATACGCGCTGTCGTCCTCGACACACCGGTCGGCCGCGAGCGGATCGCATGCGACACGCTCGTGCTCTCGCTCGGCTGGGCCCCGCGCGACGCGCTCCTTCGCATGGGCACGGATGAGGAGGTGGCCGGCGCCGGCGAGGTCGTCGTGCCCGGCTGCTCGCTCGAGGAGGCCGAGGCGAGCGGCAGGCGGGCGGCGAACGGCCATCACGAGCCGCCCACCGACGCGCCGGCGGTCGCGATCACCGGCGACGGCTACGTCTGTCTGTGCGAGGACGTGAGCCTGCACGACCTCGAACAGGCGTGGAAGGAAGGCTGGCGCTCGTCCGAGATCCTCAAGCGCTACACCACGGCGACGATGGGCCCGTGCCAGGGAGCCGTGTGCGGCCGCCTGCTCGCTGCGTTCGCGGGCGCGCGGGCGGACGCGGTCGCCTCGGCGGGCGCTCGCACCACGTCGCGTCCGCCCGCGCGCCCGCTCCCGCTGGAAGACCTGGCCGCGGGGGTCGACGAGACGATCGAACAGCGGACCTCGCTGCACGACCGCCAGCTGGAGCTGGGCGCGCGCATGGAGCGGAGCGGGTCGTGGTCTCGACCCACCACCTTCGGTGCCATCGACGAGGAGATCCGCGCGGTCCGTCACCGGGCCGGGCTGATGGACGTCGGCACGCTGGGGAAGTTCCTGGTCGCCGGGCGCGACGCCGCGGAGCTCATGGACCGGGTGTTCCCGATCCGTGTCCACGACCTGGCCCCGGGCCACTCGCGCTACCTCGTCGCGCTCGACGAGGCCGGTTATGTGATCGACGACGGTGTCCTCGCCGCCCTCGACCGTGGCGGCTTCTACCTCTGTACGACCTCTGGAAGGGCCCCCGCGATGGAGGCGTGGCTCCGTGACTGGATCGACCGCTGGGGCCTCCATGTCCATCTGCTCGATCAGACCGCGCAACTCGGTGCGATCCTCATCGCCGGGCCGAAGGCCCGCGCGATCCTCGAGCGGATCACCGATGATGACGTGAGCGCCCCGACCCTCCCGCACATGCGGCAGGCCGACATCATCGTCGCGGACGTGCCCTGCCGTGCGCTCCGGGTGGGCCTCGTCGGCGAGGTCGGCTTCGAGCTCCACCACAACCGTTCACGCGGTCCGGAGCTCTACGACGCGTTGCTCGAAGCCGGCCGGGTGGAGGGCGCCCAGCCCTTCGGGCTGGGCGCCCTCGACGTCCTGCGGCTGGAGAAGGGCCACCTCTATCTCGGACAGGACACGCTTCCCGACGACCATCCGGCGAAGCTCGGCCTGGAATGGGCCGTCGCGACGGACAAGCCGGCGTTCATCGGGAAGCCCGCGCTCGAGCGGATGGGGGCGCTGCCGCTCGAGCGCCGCCTGGTGGGGCTCCGGATCGACGGCGAGCCGAGACGCGGGGTCCCGCTCCTGGCAGACGGTCGTGTCGTCGGGCGGGTGACGTCGTCCGCGCGCTCCGAGGCCGCCCGAGGGACGATCGCGCTCGGCTGGGTGCGAGCGGTGGGCGGATCGATCCCGACCGAGCTCGCCGCGGGCGGCGCCCCCGCCGCCGTCGTGCGGACCCCGTTCTACGACCCGGGGGGGACCAGGCTCCGTGCTTGAGATCACGCGCACCCAGGTCGGTGTCGTCACGGCATCGGCAACCGCGGGGGCGCTCGATGTGCTCGTCGTGCCGGGACGCGCTTTCGTGTGCCGGACCGCCGACGACGAGCTCGTGTTGCTGTGCGTCCCGGAGGTCACCGACGAAGTCGCGCGTGAGGTGGCCACGCGTCTCGCCGCGCTCGACCCGGACGCCCTCGTGATCGATGCGACGGACGGCTGGGCAGCGGTCACGGTCGCTGGCGACGGCGCGCGCGCGAGCTTCGGCCTCCTCTCACGATTGCAGCTCCCCGATGCCGGCCTCGCGCAGGGCGAGATCGCGCATGTCCCGGCGAAGGTGGTCGCACACGGCGAGCAGGTGCTCATCCTGGCTCCGTCGATGTGGGAAGCCCATCTGCGCGATCGAGTGACGAAGGCGCTCGGAGCTGCTCGGCCGCTCGCCACACGCCAGTGGACGGTGCCCCGCCGATGACCGGGATCTTCCGCCGGCGGGTGTTCCTGCAGCAGGTCGAGCCGAAGCGTCGCTACGACGTCGTGATCATCGGCGGCGGGGTGAACGGTCTGTCGCTCGCGTACAACCTCGCGGCCCGCCACGGGATCCGCGACGTCGCGGTCTTCGAGGCCGGCTATATCGGCGGCGGCGCGTCCGGACGCAACACACAGGTCGTGCGGGCCAACTACAACACCGCTGAGAACGTCCCGTTGTACAAGGCGAGCCTGGAGATCTGGCGCACGCTCAGTCAGGAGCTCGACTTCAACATCCAGTTCTCGAGGCAAGGTGAGTTGGATCTCTGCCACACGACCGATTCGTTCGAGATCGAGCGGGACAAGTCGCTGCTGAACCAGGCGTACGGCGTGCAGACCGACGTCGTGACGCCGGAAGAGATCGCGCGGATCAACCCCCTCGTCGACCTGAACGGAGATGGATCGTTCCCGGTGCTCGGGGCGTCCTACCACCCGCCGGGATCCACGGCGCGTCACGACTCGGTCGTGTGGGGGTACGCGTCGGCGGCAACGCGCCTCGGCGTCCACGTCCACGAGGGCCTGGGCGTCACGGGGATCCGGGTGGAGGCGAACGGTTGCACGGCGGTCGAGACCGACGCCGGTCCGATCTCGGCGGGCGCGGTCGTTTCCGCCGCCGCCGGGTGGACTTCGATCGTCGCCGGGATGGCCGGCCTGTGCCTCCCCATCAGCACGCATCCGCTCCAGGCCTTCGTGACGGAGCCGTACCGTCACGTCCTCGACGGGCTGGTGTCGTCGATGGATCTGTACGTCTACATCTCGCAGACGGCTCGGGGGGAGCTGCTCGTCGGGGCGGAGATCCTCCCGTACAACACGTATTCGACCCGTTCGACGTTCGATTTCCTCTCGGAGGCCGCCAAGCGCTCGATCCAGATCCTGCCGTTCATGGCGCGGGCACGCGCGATGCGGCAGTGGGCAGGCCTCTGCGACATGACGCCCGATTCGTCGCCGATCCTGGGTGAGACGGAGGTCCCCCGTTTCTTCCTTATGGCCGGGATGGGGACCTGGGGGTTCAAAGGCTCACCGATCTTCGGCCGGACGATGGCTGAGCTCATAGCCACTGGCCGAACGCCCGAGCTGATCGCACCGTTCGCGCCGGATCGGTTCGAGCGGGATCGGATGGTCCCGGACGCTGCGAGCGCCGGAACGCACTAGCTATCGACGCTGACCCTAAGTCGCGCGCGTCCGCTCCCTCCATACCGGGGGGAACGTCGGCCAGGCGATGTCCGTCGCCCTGAGCCAAGCGGCGAGCTCCTCGATCGCCCTCCCGACCGCCGGCCCGTCGCCAGGTTCCGCATGCGGCTCGGCGTACACCGCGTTCACGCACAGCACGCCGGCCTTCCGATCGAACACCGGATCGATCCGCCCGACCAGTCGGTCCCCACGCAGGATCGGAAGGACGAAATATCCGAACTCACGCTTCGCCTTGGGCACGTAGATCTCCAAACGGAACCGGAAGTCGAACAGGCGCTGGGTGCGCTCGCGATCGGAGATCAGATCGTCGAAGGGTGACAAGAGCGTCGTGCGGCCCCGGAACGTCGCGTCCAAAAGATCGCGGTGCGCGACCCACCGACCCGGGAGACCATCGACCTCGATCGGCACGATCAGCCCTTCGCGCAGATGCCGGCGGATCGCGCCATCCCGCATCGGGACCGGCCCGTCGAAGAGCGTGCCGATCCGGTCCAGTCGTTCCACCCCGCGGGCCCGCAGCTGTCGATCGACGAGCTCAGAGGCGATCTCGGACGTGGGCCGGGAAGGAACGCGCGGGAGCGAGCGGGACGTCACATCCCAGATGCGTTGCTGACCGTCGCGGCCGACGATCATGACGCGACCCTGCAGCCACAGGATATCGAGCAGCATCGGCACGTTCTGGCCTTCGTCGTTCCAACCGCCGGTGTGCCAGCCTTCCGCCGCCCGGTTCTCCAGATCCCTCGCCCGGAGCGGGCCACGGCGTCGCAGCTCGCGCATCACGTAGCGCACGAAGGCGTCGTTGGCCTCGAGCCACGCGCGCACGTACTCCCGACGCTTCCAGGATCCATGGGGATATCGCCGCATCGATATCCGGTGGATCGGGAAGTCGTCCGTCGGCACGATGTGCGCCCAGTACTCGAACAACGCCCGGTCGCGCCACAGCAGCCGTTCGAGCTCCGCGACCCGGAAGCGCCGACCGAGACGACTGAACAGGACGAGCTGCTCCGTCCGCGCCACCGACGAGGTGGGGTCGATCTGGACCTCGCCCAAGCGCCACACGACCTCCTCGATCGACCCCGGTCGAGGGGCGTCGAGGAGCTGACCCATCACGGCGAGATGCCGCGCCTGCCGTCGCGAGACGCGGACCGGCTCGAACATCGGGGGCATCTTGGGCATCGAGGCCGGAGGCTACCGCCCCACGGCGACCGGCTCCTGGAGAACCGTTCTGCCACCCCGTCCGTACACCCACGGAGTACCGTGCTGAGAGTGAAGATCGAAGACCCGGGATCCGATGCAGCGCTCATGGTGGCGTTCGCCGCCCGAGAAGAGCGCGCTGCCGGCACGCTCTTCGAGCGCTTCGCGTCGCGGATCTACGGGCTCGGCGTGGTGATGCTGGGCAACCACCAGGCGGCCCAGGATCTGGTGCAGGACACTTTCGTGAAACTATGGCGGACGGCGGAACGATACGACCCACAGCGAGGGCGTCTGGAGACGTGGGTCCTCCTCACTGCCCGGTCGCTCGCGATCGACAGCTTGCGGCGCCGCGTCCTGGAATCCCGTTCGCTGCAGGCGGTCGGGATCCAGCCGGAAGACGACCCGGCGCCGCTGCCCGACGAGCGCGCGGCGGCCGCAGATCTATCCGCCCGCGCGCGCCGCGCGATGGCTTGCTTGTCGCCGGAGCAGCGCTCCGCCCTCGAGCTCGCCTACTTCGGCGGTCGAACGACCGCGGAAGTGGCCGCGCTCGAGGGCATCCCCCAGGGCACCGTGAAGACCCGGATCCGCGCCGCGCTGCTCCGGCTGCGCGACGAGATGGCGAAGGATGCCGACCATGACGTGTGACGAGGTACGGGAACTGCTCCCCGAGCACCTCCTCGGTACCCTCGAGGGGCCGGAGGACCTCGAGGTCCGCCGGCATCTGCGAGGGTGCAGCGCCTGTCGCGAGGAGCGGATGAAGCTCGAGGAGGGGGTCGCGGCGCTCTCCCTTGTGGTCCACGACCAGGAGCCGCCCGCCGATCTTCGGGACCGGGTCCTGCGCACCCTCGATGAGGAGTGGGAGGACGCCGGACGCCCGCCCGCGAGCAAGCAGCGGGGGCGCGACCGCTCGCCGTGGCGAGCGGTCGCGGCCGCCGCGGCGATCGTGCTCATCGCCGGTTCGGTCGCGTTCGGCACGACCCAGGCCCATCGGGCCTCGGTCGCGACGGCCGACGCGGCCAGTTACACCAACCTCCTGAGGGCGCTCGGCGGCAAGGAGTTCAGCGTGGGGCAACTCCACGCGGCCGGCGGGTCCTCCTTCGTCGGACAGGTGCTCGTGTATGAGGGGGATGCCTCGAAGGGTTGGAACTCCTGGGCTACCGTGTTCGTCAAGGCGCCGGGCTACATGGGAGACGCCACCGCGACGCTGATCGGCACCGACGGCGAGGCGCTGGCGTTGCCCTCGTTGCGGGTCAGCGGCGGCGAGGCGCACTCGTGGATCGTCACCGGCGACGATCTGAGTGGGTACGATCGCCTCACGATCACGACGCCGGATGGCAACGTCGTGGCCACGGGGGCCATCCACCCGGCGTGAACCGGGCGCCTTCCGCGCCCGTAGAACCTCGAACCGGCTATCGGAGGGAGCGATCCATGGGAACACGGACCTTCGTTCTGTTCGTCGCCGCCGCGGCGGCGCTCACCACGCTTGCAGCCTGCTCGTCCAGCAGCCCATCGGCGAGCGGCTCCAGCTCCGGCTCGAACAAGATCACGATCGGCTCGGACCAGGCCAACGACCACGGGACGCAGGACGCGACCGGCAAGACCACGTTCGAGATCGAAGCCACCAACGACAGCAGTGGCTACTACTTCAACCCGACGATCCTGCAGGGCTCCGCCGGGCAATCGATCACGTTGGACATCAAGAACAACGGGTCCGTGCCGCACAACTTCTCGATCACCTCGATGAACGTGAACATCACTCTCCAGCCGGGCGCCTCGCAAGAGGTGAAGGTGACGTTCCCGCAGACGGGGACCGTCGAGTACTTCTGCAGCTTCCACCACGCGCTCGGCATGGCCGGGGAGCTTTCGGTGGTCTGATCGTCTCAGACGAGCGACGATCGGCAGCGGCTCCAGAGCGCCGACAGCTGGTCGGCGGACAGATCCGCGTGGAGCCCATCGATCAGCTCGGCGATCTCTGGGCTCATCACGGCGAGGACGTGAGCGCCGTTCCGCGACGCGAAGGTGTGTGGAGAGCCGCGCGGCACGACGACGAACCCGCCAGGAGCGACGCGCTTCCGTGAACCCTCCACGAACACCTCGAGCTCGCCGTCGAGGCAGATGAAGGCTTCCTCGCCTGCATGATGGATGTGGAGCGGCGCCTGATCCCCGTCGTAGGGGTCGAGCCGCCAGTCTCGGATCACGAAATCCGCCATGGTGCATCCACTCATGCGCTGCAACGCTGGTGGAGGTGAGGGGATTCGAACCCCTGTGCTCAGGCGACCATCTGGGGCTTCTCCGGGCGCAGCCGGCGAATAGATCTCACCTCGGGGTCTCCACCGGCGGAAGGCCCCTCGGCCAGCCCGGGTGCGATGTTCCGCGGTGGCCCCCAGGCGGAGCCCTCGCGGTGAGCCTGCTCAGTGACGCCCGTACCCCGATCGCAGGCACACGGGGCGGGCGGCTACCTAGAGACTAGGCAGCGAGCGCGAACTCGTCGTTGGCGCTTGTGTTGGTCCGGCGTTTTGCGTGACATCCGGGATCACGGCCCGCTTCACCCAGACGGTTATCCGTCCGAGTCGAAACCAGTACACCCCCATATGCAGTTGTGCTAGCAAGTATACGGGGCGATCCGTGTCGGTCGGGCGGCGTAGAGTCACGGCATGAGCTTCGAGGGGTTCGGCCAGACCACCACGTTCCTCAGGAACCTCGGCCGCAACAACTCCAAGGAGTGGTTCCACGCGCACTACGACGACTATCAGGAACACCTGCTCGAGCCCGCCATGGCCTTCGTCGAGGCGATCGGACCACTCCTTCGCCGGTTCGCTCCGGATACGCAAGCCGTGCCGAAGATCGGGGCGTCCGTGATGCGGATCAACCGCGATATCCGCTTCGCCAAGGACAAGCGTCCCTACAAGGATCACCTCGACCTGTGGTTCTGGCGGGGCGGAGAGAAGAAAGGGCCCAACGGGTACTGGTTCCGGCTCACCCCGAAGGCGCTCGTCCTGGGCGGGGGGATGCACGTGCTGGACAAGCCCGACCTCCAGCGGTACCGGGCTGCCGTGGACGACGCTGGCCGCGGGGCGGACCTCACCCGCGTCGTAACCAAGCTCCAGCGGGCCGGCTACGACGTGGGCGGCGAACGGTACAAGCGCGTGCCCAGCGGCTACCCGCCGGACCATCCGCGCGCCGCGCTGCTCCGGCGCGACGGCGTCTACGCGGGTCGCGAGATGTCGCTGCCGCCCGAGGCGGCCACCGCGAAGTTCCCCTCGTTCTGCGCCGGGCATTTCCGGAAGGTGACGCCGCTCGTCGACTGGCTGGCCGACGCGGTCGGCTGAGGGCGCTCACCGCCTCCTGCCGGCCGCGCGCTCCATCTCGCGCTGGGCTTCGCGCTTCGCGATCGACTGCCGCTTCTCGTACTTCCGTTTGCCGCGCGCGAGCGCGACCTCGACCTTCGCCATCCCGTGCGTGAAATAGATGCGGAGTGGGATCAAGGACAGGCCCTTCTCGTTCACCTCGCGAGCGATCTGGTCGATCTCGCGCCGGTGCAGGAGCAGCTTGCGCGGCCGGAGCGGCAGGTGGGAGCGCTTGTCCCCCTGCTCGTACGCGGGGATGTGGAGACCCTCCAGCCACACCTCGGTTCCTCGCACGCGACCGAAGCAGTCCACGAGCGAGGCGTGTCCCCCGCGGAGCGACTTCACCTCGTCGCCCGTCAGCTGGATCCCGCACTCGAAGCGCTCGAGCAGCTCGTAGTCGTGGCGCGCACGACGGTTGCTGGCGACGACCTTCTCGCCCTCGTCCTGGCGGCCCATCGCCGGGAGGCTACACGTCGAGGAAGCGGCGGATGCCGATCGTGCCCGCGACGATCGCGACGCCCGCGGCGGCGATCAAGATCCAGGGCGTGATCGCCAGCACGTCGCCGTTGCGGATCAGTGGCAACCACACGATCCTGCCTCGAAGCTGGTCCACGACGAAGACCTTCACCAGGAACAGGGTGATGATCGCGAGGGCGGCGCCCACGAGCGCCTCCACCAACCCTTCGATCAGGAAGGGCACCCGGATCCGCCAGTTCGTCGCGCCGACGAGTCGCATGATCCCGATCTCCTTCCGGCGCGCGAACATCCCCATCCGCAGCGTGTTGGCCACGAGGACGGTCGCGCTGATCAGCATCACCACCGCGATGAACAGCACGCCGTTACGGAGCACGCGCGTGATGGCGGACAGGCGGTCGAGGATGTCGCGGAAGTCGAGGACCTTCAGCACCCCCGGCTCCGAGCACGTGATGTCGTGGGTCGTCGGATCCGGCTCGCACGCCAGCCTCGCGGTGATCTGGCCGTACTGCGAGGTGTCTGCCAGGGTCACCCGGAACGACGCGGGATAGACCTCACACGGGACGTTCTCCGTGATCGCCGGGTTGCTCTCGAAGAGCTTCTTCGCCCGCGCGCAGGCCTCGTCCTTGTTCTCGTACTCGACGGACGCCACCGCGGGGAGCTGCTGCAGCTCGGTCTGGAGCCGGGCCACGGTGTCGGGTCTGACCGGGTCGCTGAGGTAGACGGCGACCTGGACGTTCCCCGTCACAGCCTCGATCACCAGGTTGATCTCGCGAGCGATGATCAAGGCAAGCCCGAACAGGAACAGGGCGATGAACGCCGTCGACATGGCGGCGAACGCCATGATCCCGTTCCGGCGGATCCCGGCCGCGGTCTCGCGGAAATAGAACTCGATCCGTCGCACAGCCTTAGGAGTACACCCCTCGAGACTGATCCCGAACGACCTTGCCGCGATCGAGCTCGATCACGCGTTTCCGCATGGCATCCACGATCGCCTGGTCGTGCGTGGCCATGACCACCGTCGTCCCGATCTTGTTGACCTTGTCCAAGAGCCGCATGATGTCAACGCTGGTGTTCGGGTCGAGGTTGCCGGTGGGCTCGTCCGCCAGGAGCACCAGCGGTCGGTTGACGCAGGCGCGCGCGATCGAGACGCGCTGCTGCTCACCGCCGGAGAGCTCATCGGGATAGTTGTTGAGCTTCTCCCCCAGCCCCACGTAGTCCAGGATCTCGGGCACGCGTGTGTCGATCACGTGCTTGGGCTTCCCGATCACCTCCAAAGCGAACGAGACGTTCTCGAAGACGGTCTTGTCCTGGAGCAGTTTGAAGTCCTGGAAGACGCAACCGATGTTCCGCCGGAGCTTGGGGATCCCGCCGAGCGAGGACAGCCGCACCACGTTCTTCCCGGCGACGAACACCTCTCCAGCGGACGGCTCCTCTTCCCTGAGGAGCAGACGGAGTGTCGTGGACTTGCCCGAGCCCGACGGACCCACGACGAAGACGAACTCGCCCTTCTCGATCTCGATCGAGACCGCTTCGAGGGCAATCACACCGTTCTTGTACGTCTTGGTGACGTTCTGGAGGCTGATCATGTCGTTGCGCAGATGGGGAAGGCTGCGGGATCGACCCACCCTATCAGAGGGTCGTCGCGCTTCTGTGGAGGTTCACCACCTATCCGCCTCATCCGGAGGCACGCCGCCGGAGCTCCGCTTCGATGAAGCGATCGAGGTCCCCTGCCAGCACCCGCTGCGGATCCCCAACCTCGACGTTCGTGCGATGGTCCTTGACCATCTGGTAGGGGGCGAGCACATAGGACCGGATCTGGGAACCGAAGTCGACGGCCTTCCGTTCGCCGCGGATCTGGTTCATGTGGTCCTCACGCTTGCGCCGCTCCAGGTCGGCGAGCCTGGCCTTCAGGATGCTCATCGCGGTCGCCTTGTTCTGGAGCTGCGATCGTTCGTTCTGGCACGCGACGACGATGCCGGTCGGGAGGTGGGTGATCCGGACGGCGGAGTCCGTCGTGTTGACGCCCTGGCCGCCGGGGCCGCTGGACCGATACACGTCGATCCGAAGGTCCTGCTCGTCGATCTCGATCTCTTCGGCCTCCGATTCGTCCAACGCCGGGATCACGTCGAGCGACGCGAACGACGTATGGCGTCGCTTCTGCGCGTCGTAGGGACTGATCCGGACCAGCCGGTGGACCCCGCGCTCCGCCGACAACAGTCCGTACGCGTTGGGCCCGTGCACCGTGAAGGTGGCGGACTTGATACCGGCCTCGTCGCCGTAGTGCACTTCATCGACCTCGACCTTGAAGCTCCCCTGCTCCGCCCACCGCGTATACATCCGAAGGAGCATGTCGGCCCAATCCATGGACTCCGTCCCCCCGGCGCCCGCCTGCACCGTCGCGATCGCGTCGTGGGCGTCGTAGGGACCGGACAGGAGCGCCGCGAGCTCCACCTTCTCGAGGTCGACCTCGAGCGCGGCCATGGTCTGCTCCAGCTCGTGCTGGAGATCCGGGTCGGTCGATCCGGTCAGGAGCTCGTCGATCGCGGTCGCGTCACCGAGCCTGCGCTGCAATGCGTCATAGCGATCGACCTCGGCGGTCAGTCGCGCCAGCTTGGACGTGACCTGCTGGCCGTGCGCAGGATCGTCCCAGAGCGACGGGTCGGAGGCCTGCTGCTGCAGCTCGACCATCTGGGCGCGTTTCCCGTCGACGTCAAAGGAACCCCCTTGCCGCCTCGACGCGCTCGGCGATCGCCCGTAGTCGCTCGGTCTGCTCGCTCATGTCGGAGCGAGTCTACGGGCCGTACGCTTCCCCGCCATGCATGAGGCCGTCCGCGACCTCGAACCGCGGGATGCCGAGGCGTGCGACGCGATCATCGCCGGCTTGCCCGAGTGGTTCGGGAACGAACAGGGCATCCGGGACTGCGCGCTCGCGGTCCGCTCCCAGGCCGGTCTCGTCGCGACCGACGGGACCAACGTCACCGGCTTCCTCACCTGGACACAGGACCGCGAACGCGGCGTCGCGGAGATCACGTGGATGGCGGTCCGTGCGACGTCGCGTCGCCGAGGCATCGGCCGATCGCTCCTCGGCGCGCTCATCGAGCGTCTGCTGGAGCAGCAGGTCCATCGGTTGGACGTGAAGACACTCTCCGAGCGCGCCGCGTACGCGCCCTACGCGGAGACGCGAGGCTTCTACCTGGCAAACGGGTTCGAGTCGGTTGCGGAGCTGGACATCTGGGGCGAAGACAACCCCGCCCTCCTGCTGCGCCGTTCGTTGTGACGGCGGCGGCTACGCCGCGGCACCGTGGCACTTCTTGTACTTCTTGCCGCTGCCGCACGGACACGGCGCGTTCCGTGGGACCTTGTCGCTGAACGCTTGCTGGGGGTTGCCGGCTTGCCCGCCTTCCCGGACGGCCTCTCCTGCGCCGCCAGCGCCGGCGGCGACCTCGTCCCGGTTCTCCTGCACGCGCTGGACCCGGGTCGCCGCCGGCGCCGGCGGCTGATCTTGCCGCACCAGTTCGACCCGATAGATGTACTTCACGAAGTCTTCCTGGATCGACCCTGTGAGCTCGTCGAACATCATGAAGGCCTCGCGCTGGTACTCGGTGAGGGGGTCACGCTGGGCGTAGGCACGCAGGTGGATGCCCTCTTGCAGGTAGTCCATCTCGTAGAGGTGCTCGCGCCACTTCGTGTCCGTGATGTTGAGCAGCACGACCCGCTCGAGCTCGCGCATGACCTCGGGCGTGATGTCCCCCTCCTTGGCCTCGTACGCGTCCTCGGCTTCCTGCACGAAGCGGGCCTGCAGCTCCGCCACGTCGCGGACGTCTTCGATGTCCGCCGCCGTGCTCCGGACGGGGAAGAACTCCCCGAGCGCGACCAGCAGCGCCTCGCGGTCCCAGTCCTCCGGATAGGTGTCGGGCGGGCACCAGGAAGCGACCACGTCGGCGATGACGTCCTCGACGAAGCCCAGCGCTTGTTCCTTCAGGTCGTGGCCTTCGAGGATCTTGCGGCGCTCTCCATAGATCACCTCACGCTGGCCGTTCATCACCTCGTCGTACTTGAGGACGTTCTTGCGGAGCTCGAAGTTGCGTTCCTCGATCTGCTTCTGGGCGCTCTCCACCGCTCGCGTGACCATCTTGGCCTCGATCGGTTCCCCTTCGGGCCATTTGAACCGGTTCATGATCGCCGCGACGCGATCGGAGGCGAACATCCGCATCAGGTCGTCCTCGAGCGACAGGTAGAACAGCGACTCGCCCGGGTCGCCCTGGCGGCCAGACCGGCCGCGCAGCTGGTTGTCGATCCGGCGGGATTCGTGACGCTCGGTCCCCTGCACGTAGAGGCCGCCCAGTCCCACGACCTCGTCGTGCTCTGCGTCCGTCTGAGCCCGGAACTTGGTCAGGATCGGCTCGTATTCGGCCTCGTAGGCGGTCCGCTCCTCCTCGGTCATCTCGAAGAGCAGGTACCGGTCGTTGTCGAACTCGCGGGCCGCCATCTCCTGGCGGGCCAGGTACTCGGGGTTCCCGCCCAGCAGGATGTCGACACCGCGGCCGGCCATATTGGTCGCGACCGTGACCGATCCCTTCCGGCCGGCCTGGGCCACGATCATGGCCTCCTTCTCGTGATTCTTGGCGTTGAGGACGTTGTGCTGGATGCCGCGCCGGTTCAGCACACCCGAGAGCCGCTCGGACTTCTCGATCGACACCGTGCCAACAAGGATGGGCTGGCCACGCTCGTTCCGCTGGATGATGTCGTCGGCGACGGCGTCCCACTTCTCGTCTTCGCTCTTGTAGATCAGGTCCTGCTCGTCGTCCCGGATCATCTGGCGGTTCGTCGGGATCTCGACGACGCCGATCTTGTAGGTCTCCTCGAACTCCGTGAGTTGGGTTTTGGCCGTTCCGGTCATACCGGCGAGCTTGTCGTACATCTTGAAGTAGTTCTGGATCGTGATCGTTGCGAGGGTCTGGTTCTCCTCCTTGATCCGCACGCCTTCCTTCGCCTCGATCGCCTGGTGGAGCCCTTCCGAGTACCGGCGACCCTCCAGGACGCGGCCGGTGAACTCGTCGACGATCTTGACCTCACCGTTCTGGACGACGTAGGCCACATCGCGCTTGTAGAGCTCCTTCGCGCGGAGCGCGTTGTGCAGGTGATGCACCAGCATCGTGTTGGAGCTGTCGTAGAGGTTCTCGATGTTGAGCAGTTCCTCGACCTTCGCGACGCCCTCCTCCGTGACGGCCACCTGGTACTTGGCCTCTTCGACCTCGTAGTCCTCGTCGATCGAGAGCCGGGGCGCGATCCTGGCGAAGGTCTGGTACCACTTGGCGGAGTCGGCGACCATCCCGCTGATGATCAGCGGCGTCCGCGCCTCGTCGATCAGGATCGAGTCGACCTCGTCCACGATCGCGTAGCGGTACCCGCGCTGGACGCACTCCTCCAGCCGCATCGCCATGTTGTCGCGCAGGTAGTCGAATCCGAACTCGTTGTTCGTGCCGTAGGTGATGTCCGCCGCGTAGGCGGGACGGCGCTGCGGTGGGGTCATGGAGGCCTGGATCAACCCGACGTTGAGCCCGAGGAAGCGGTAGATCCCCCCCATCCACTCGGAGTCGCGTTTGGCCAGGTAGTCGTTGACCGTCACGATGTGGACGCCCTTGCCCTCGAGGGCGTTCAGATAGCCGGGGAGGGTCGATACGAGCGTCTTCCCCTCACCGGTCTTCATCTCCGCGATGTTGCCCTGGTGCAGCGCGGCCCCACCCATCAGCTGCACGTCGAAGTGGCGTTGTCCGATCGTCCGGCGCGCGGCTTCCCGGACGGTTGCGAACGCCTCCGGTAGGAGATCGTCGAGCGGCTCGCCGTTCGCGACACGTTCCTTGAACGTGACCGTGTTTGCCCGGAGCTCGTCGTGGCTCAGGTCTTCGACCTCGGGCTCGTAGGTGTTCACGAGCTTCGCGAGGTCGGCGAGGTTCTTCAGTTTGCGACCTTCGCCGAGGTTGGCGATCTTGTCGAGTACCGGCACGCTTGATCCTTCGGTCTTCTGAGGGCGTCTTCCTATGGTACCGGCGGAGCCGCGGAGCAACGTTCAACGTCACATGGGCTCTTCGAGCGCTCCCAGCCGCTCCACGAGCCGCGCGTTCTCCCGGTAGTCCACGGGGCAGGCGATCACGGAGACCACATCGTCATCCAGCGCCTTCCGAAGGGTCGGCAGCAGCTCCCCGGCCGCCCGGATCGAGTAGCCGCGCGCCCCGAAGCTCTCCGCATAGCGCACGAAGTCCGGGTTATCGAACGAGACCGCCGCCCGCCTGCCGAAGTGGATGTCCTGTTTCCATCCGATCAGCCCGTACCCTCCGTCCACCCACACGAGGATCACGATGGGGACCCGCTCGCGCACGGCGGTCTCGATCTCCGCCGCGCTCATCAGGAAGGCCCCGTCACCCATCGCGGCGAGCACCTTCCGGTCGGAGAACGAGAGCTTCGCGGCGAACGCACCCGGGAGCGAGAACGCCATGGTCGCGAGTCCGTTCGAGATCAGGCACGTGTTCGGCGAGTACGTCGGGTAGAGCCGTGCCATCCACATCTTCGCTGCCCCGGTGTCGCAAAGCACGATGTCCTCGCGACCCATCGCCTCGCGGATGTCGGAGACGATCCGGGCCGGCGTGACCGGGAAGGCGTCGTCGGTCGCTCCGTGCTCAAGCTCCTCCCGCACGAGGTTCTTGACCGGCGGCACGCCACCGCCGACCGGGTGGAGGTCGCGCGCGCCCGCGATCTCGTCCAAGGTCTCTCCGATCGACCCCTGGAGCCCCACCGCGAGCGTGTAATGGGCGTCCACCTCCGCGACGGTCCTGTGGACGTGGACGATCTGCTTGTCGCGAGCAGGGTTCCAGCGGGACGGCGCGTACTCCACCAGGTCGTAGCCGACCGCGACCACGACATCGGCCGCGTCGAACCCGAAGTTCGCGTAGTCCTTGACCATGAACCCGATCGTCCCGAGCGCGTTCGGGTGATCGTCCGGGAAGACACCCTTGCCCAGGAACGTCGTGGCGACGGGAACCTGGAGCCGCTCGCTGAATCGAAGCAGCGAACCCATCGCGTGGTCACGCGCCACGCCCGCACCCGCGAGGACGACCGGATGGGTCGCCTGGGCCAAGACGTGAGCAGCCCGATGCACCTGATCCACCGAGGGCGACGGATCGTGCGGAACGTTCACGGGCAGTGGCTCGCCCTCGGCCGGCTGTTCGGCCACGTCCTCGGGGAGGATCACGAACGTCGCGCCCGGCCGCTCGGTCTGAGCCTGTTTGAACGCCTTCCTGATCAGCTCCGGGGCGCTCCCAGGGAGCGTCACTTGGTCACCCCACTTCGTCACGGGCCGGAACAGAGACACCAGGTCCACCACCTGATGTGACTCCTTGTAGAGGCGGTCGAGCCCGGCCTGCGCCGTAAGCGCCACGAGCGGATGCGAGTCGAGCTGGGCGTTGGCGACGCCCAGCAGCAGGTTGATCGCGCCGGGTCCGAGCGTCGCCAAGCACACGCCGGCCTTCCCCGTCAGCGCGCCGTAGGTGTCGGCCATGAAGGCGGCGCCGCGCTCGTCCCGGGTCGTGATGAAGCGGATGGATGACGATGCGATCGCGTCGATCACGTGCAGGTTCTCCTCGCCCGGCAGACCGAAGACGTACTCGACGCCCTCGTTCTCCAGGCAAGAGACGAGGAGCTGCGCGACGTTGCGGTGCCGGTCGGTGCTCACGGCCCCAGCCTACGGATGCGGGCGTGCGGACGACCTGGGGAGGCTCGATGCTAGGGTGCCGCTTCGTGACCGACCGGCCCGAGCACCTGGCCATCTCGTGGGCGCAGCAGTGGGAAGACGTCCGGTTGTGGCGGGTCTTCCGGCATCGGACCCCCGGCTTCTACGTGGACGTCGGTGCGATGGATCCGGTCATCGACTCAGTGACGAAGGTGTTCTACGACCACGGCTGGCACGGGATCGACGTCGAGCCGCACCCGGCGTACGCCGCTGCGCTCCGGGCCGCTCGCGCCCGCGACGTCGTCGAGGAGACCGCCGCAGACGACGCGAAGGGGTCCGTCCCTCTCCATCTCATCGTGACCGGTGATGGCGACGACACCGGTCTGTCGACCACGGTCGAGCGGCACGCTCGACGCCATGCAACCGACGGGATGTCCGTCCAGACGATCGACGTGCGCGCCGCGCCCCTGACGGAGCTCCTGGCAGGAACGGAGGCGGAGGATCCCGCGACGTTCCACTTCCTCAAGATCGACGTCGAGGGCCGCGAGGCCGCGGTACTCCGCGGGATGGACCTCGACCGATTCCGGCCGATGGTGGTCGTGCTCGAGGCGCGCGAGCCGAACCGCCCCACCGACGCGTACGGGGCTGCGGAGGGTCTGTTGCTGCGGTCCGCGTACCGCTTCTCGACCGACGACGGGATCAACCGGTGGTACGTGCGCGAGGACGCGAGCGGCGTACTCGACGTCCTCGCGCTCGAGATCAACCCGGTCACGGACGGCAGCCCTCGTCGATGGGCCGACGTCGTCCGGGAGGACGAGCTGAGGGCCGAGGTGGCTCGGCTCGAAGCTCGGATCGGGGAGCTCGAAGCAGAGGCGTCGGCGTTTCAGGAATCGTCGCGACGAGCCCAGGAGGAGCTCGAGGGTCTGACGGGGGACCTCCGGTCGCTTCAGGGATCCCGATCCTGGCGGTTGACGGCCCCGTTGCGCGCGGTCGTTCGAGGCCTACGCGGGCCGGGCGGGCGAGCCTAGCTTCATGTGATCTCGATCATCTTCTCGCGCACGGCATAGACCACCGCTTCCATGCGCGAATGCAAGTGCAGCTTCTCGAGGATGTTCCGGATGTGGTTCTTGACGGTGTTCTCGGAGATATACAGCTTCTTCGCGATGTCCCGGTTGTTCAGGCCCTGCGCGACGAGCTTGAGGACCTCCATCTCACGCTCGGTCAACCGTGGGGCTGGCATCTGCGGCCGCTCCTCGGTCGCTTTCGAGATCGCCGCGAACTCCGTGAGGAGCTTCGATGCCATGGACGGCGAGATCCGCGACTGCCCGGCCCAGACGCTCCTGATCGCGTCGGAGACCTCCTCGATCGGGATCTCTTTGAGAAGGTAGCCGCTGGCGCCTGCCTTGATCGCGTCGTAGAGATCGGCTTCCTCGTCGCTGATCGTCAGCATCAGGATCTTGACGTGGGGAAGGAGCTCCTTGATCTGGGCGGTCGCCTCGATCCCCGATCGTTTGGGCATCCGGACGTCCATGAGGACGACGTCGGGCATCGTCTCCTGCGCCTTCTCGATCGCTTCTTGGCCATCGGACGCCTCGCCGACGAGCTCCAGGTCGGGCTCATTGCCCAGAACCATCTCGAGACCCCTCCGGAACAATGCGTGGTCGTCGACCACCATCACCCGAAGCCGTTCGTCAGCGCCGTGATCCTTGGACACGCTTACTCCTCCTGCTCAGCCGACGGTTCGGCCTCCGGGTGGGTCAGCGCGGATTCTAGACCACGCTTCCGTCTCCACGGGCGCTTCCTGCCGTGATGGTCACGCAGCTGCCGTTCGAGCTTCTCCTTCACCCGATCGATCGCCGTGGGGACGTCTTCGGCTTCGGCCTCAGCCCGGAAGGTCTTCCGCGGGATCCTCAGCGCTGCCTCGACCCGCTTGAGCCCATCGAGCCGCGGATGGTGCTCGTTGATGAGCTCAACCTCGATCCGTGTCGTGCGCGGCTCGAGGCGCTCGAGCGGCGCCAGCTTCCGCTCGGCCGTCATGCGGATGTCCTCGGTGACCCGTATGCCGCGGCCGGTGAAGCTCAGATCCATCCGCTCGGCACCCCTCGTCCGTCGGGTGGGCTCACGTCCGGCTGACCTGGTCTTTGTCCCCACACTCGCCTGCCGGAGCCTTCGCCCGATCGCCCGGACGTCCGCGGCGATCGAACTCCCGCCCTCTCCCGGTTACCCGGGGCAGGTCTTACATCTAAACCGCGCCATGCTCAGCGACCAACGGTCGCCTTACGTGGGTCGTTTCGCCCGCGGCTGGCATCGACTACCGGGGAAGTTCCCCGGGCAACCACAGACCCGGACGTGCGCCCGTCCGAGGATAGACACGACCGCCGGGAACGCGCAACGTGGGCACGGGATCGTGGAACGAGCGCGCCGCCGTGACCAGGTGGATCCGGCGGGCGCCGGCCGTGGCGAGCGCCTCGGCGCACGCCGCGGCCGTCGCCCCGGTCGTGAGGACGTCATCGACGAGCACGATGCGCTCCGGCACCGCACGGGTCACTTCGAAGCTCCCCCGCATCGCCGCGCGGCGCTCGGCCCCGCTGCGCCGAGCCTGCGGTCCCGTGGATCGCGCCCGGCGAAGCAGTCGAGCCACGGGCAGCCCGGTCCGGCGCCCGAGCCCCACGGCCAACGCGCGCGCCTGGTCGTAGCCTCGCTCGGCCAGTCGCCGACGCGCCAGCGGGACCCAGGTGATGACCTGGACGGGCGGGACGTCGTCGCACGCGACGATCGCGTCCGCGAAGGCGGCCGCGACGTCGCGCCATCCCGAGAACTTCAGCCGGTGCACGGCCCGACGCGCCGGACCGTCGAAGAGGAACGGCGCACGGGCAGAGGTCACGGGGTCCGGAGGACAGTCACGACAGAACGCCACCGGGACACGGGAAGGGCGTCCGCACCGATCGCACCAAGGACGTCCGAGCGCGACGAGCGCCGCGCTGCAGCGGGGGCAGAACGGCCACGTCCCGTCCCCGCATCCCGCGCACCGCCGCGGGAAGACGACGTCGAGCGCGCGCGCCACCACGCGCTGACCGTACCGGGCGCAACCGACATCACTACGGAAGGTCGACCTGGACCGGCTCCGATCCCCGTCCCTCGATCGTGAGGCGCTGCTGCGAGCGGAGCGCCGGATACCCGATCACGCGGCCGTGACCCGACGCGTCATCGAACTCGATCTCGAGCACGGGGTGGGCAGCGCCGTCCATCACCAGCTTGACCACAGGCGTCGTGTCCGCGGCGAACGAGATCCGCACGCTGTCCCCGAGGCATTCGAGCGTCTCCCAGGCGACCCCACCCGCCTTCTTCCCGATCGTGGCGCTTCCGCGCCGAACGGCCGAGCGGGGCCAGGGGATCGCGAACGGCCGACCCGGGTGCAGGACGATCGGGATCCCGTCGACGAGCACCGCACACTCGAGCCGATACCACCCCGCCGCCAGATCCATCGTGGGGACCTCGAACGGCACGAACGTGTCGAGGGTCGGCGCCACCTCGAGCACCATGGCCTCGAGCCCGATCGCTCGGCCGCCCCGCCCGGCGCACTCGGCCGCGCGGGCCGACTCGATCCGCACCTGATGGGGGAGCCCGTCGGCGCCCCGGAGAAGGAACGCACCCTTCACCGAAACCGGGAACCGCTCGTACGCGGCCCGGACGGAGACGGCGTCGCTCTCCACGTTCGCGCTACGTCCCCTGCTGCCACGAGTGCAGGTACTCGTCTTGCTCGGCCGTGAGCTGATCGATCTCGACGTTCATGGCCCGGAGCTTGAGACGCGCGACCTCCCGATCGATCTCCACCGGCACCGGATAGACCCTCTTCTCAAGCGTCGCGTGGTTCTTCACCATCCATTCCACAGCCAGCGCCTGGTTCGCGAACGACATGTCCATGACGGCGGCCGGGTGACCCTCGGCAGCGGCGAGGTTCACGAGCCGGCCCTCACCGAGGAGATTGATCCGTCGCCCGTCCGCGAGCGTGTACTCGTCGACGAACTCGCGGAGACGCCGGACCCCTCCGGTCGCCAGCTCTCGGAGGGCGGCCTTGTCGATCTCGACGTCGAAGTGCCCGCTGTTGGCGAGGATCGCGCCGTCCTTCATCAGCTCGAAGTGCTCGCGCCGGATCACGCCGGTGTCCCCCGTCACGGTGACGAACAGGTCGCCGACCCGCGCAGCATCACGGATCGGCATGACCCGATACCCCTCCATGACGGCCTCGAGCGCCGAGGTGGGATCGACCTCGGTCACGATCACGTGCGCCCCCATGCCCCGAGCACGAGCGGCGACCCCCCGGCCGCACATCCCGTACCCGGCGACCACGAACGTCTTGCCGGCGATGAGCCGGTTCGTCGAGCGCATGATCGCGTCCATCGTCGATTGGCCGGTACCGAACCGATTGTCGAACAGGTGCTTCGTGTCGGCGTCGTTGACCGACACGATCGGATACGCGAGCGCACCGTCCGCAGCCATCGCGCGCAGACGGATCACCCCGGTGGTGGTTTCCTCGGTGCCCCCGAGCACCTCCGTGAGCTGATCCGCGCGTTGGGTGTGCAGGACGCTCACCAGATCCGCACCGTCGTCCATCGTGATCATCGGTCGGAGATCGAGCACGGCGTTGATGTGCTTGTAGTACGTGTCGTTGTCCTCGCCCTTGATCGCGAACGTCTCCACACCGCTCTGCTCGGTCAGGGCCGCCGCGACGTCATCCTGCGTGGACAGCGGGTTGGACGCCGCGAGCAAGACCTCCGCTCCCCCGGCCGCCAGCGTCTCCATCAGGTTGGCCGTCTCGGTCGTCACGTGCAGGCAGGCGGCGATCCTGAAGCCGTCGAGCGGTCGCTCCTTGTCGAAGCGTTCGCGGATCTGCCGCAGGACCGGCATCTCGCCGGCCGCCCAGTCGATCCGATCCCTCCCGCCCGGCGCGAGCGCCGCGTCTCTGATATCTCCCATCGTCACGTTCCTGCTTTCGGTCCGGGGAGGCGGGGCAACAGATCCACGAGGAGCCTCCCGACGGTCAACGCGGTCTCGTTCGAGACGCGAACGACCTCCTCGTGGGTGACGTGTTCGCCGAAGGCGTTCGTCAGACTACAGATGCCGAGCACGCGCATCCCGAGCGCCACGGCGGGGAGGGCCTCGGGCACCATCGACATCCCGACGACCGTCGCCCCCAGGCGCTGCAGCATCCCGATCTCGGTCGGGGTCTCGTAGGCGGGGCCGCTCATGGCGGCGTAGACGCCATGAAGGGCCCGGATCCCCAGGGCGCCCGCCCGCTCGATCGCGAGATCCGCGATCTCGCGGTCGTACACCTCCTGGGTGTTGATGAACGCCGGCATCCCGTCCGGATACCGCCAGGCGCGGAGCGGAGACGTGCCCATCAGGTTCAGGTGGTCGCGCAGGATCACGACGGTTCCCGCGTCGACGCCTGGCTCGAGCCCACCCACGGCGGCCGTCAGGACCATGGTCGATGCGCCCAACTCGTGGGCGAGACGCGGTAGCAACGCCGGCACGTCCATCCCGTGACCCTCGTAGTAGTGCACCCGGCCGCTGAAGGCCGCGACCGCGACGCCGGCGAGGCGGCCGAGACTGAAGGTGCCCGCGTGCCCGGGGACGCCGGGCGGCGCGAACCCTGGCAGCTCGGTGAAGGCGAACGATCCCTCGATCGCCAGATCGTCGCCGAGGGCCGGCCCCAGGCCCGAACCGAGGATCAGTCCGACCGACGGGACCAGATCGGTCTGCGCGCGGACGATCTCGGCGCATCGGGCAGGGAGATCGTCGCCGGGGCTGGGGAGCCCCGGCGTCACGTCGTCCTCGCGAGCGCCGCCTTGAGTCGATCGATCACCGCCACGGGCGTTGGATCGACCCCGCGACGAAGCGCCACGTAGCAGCTCACGAAGTCTCCGACCACGACCAGCCCGAACAGCGTCGCGAGCGTCGAGCGGGTGCCGACCCGCACCTCGTCGTAGGTGGCTCCGGCGTCTCGCGCGATGTCGGCGGACAAAGGGAACCGAGCCGAAAGTTCCTCGGGTTCCGCGTCGTGGCGAAGGCCGATCACCGCGCATCGCTCGCCGTACGGCCGCGTCCAACCGACGACCTCGTTGTGGTCCAGCTCGCTCATCGCCGACGCGAACGCGGGCACCTTGCCGTTCTCGTTCATCTGCGTCTTCCAGCGCATCGCGGCCACCGACGCAACACCCTCGATCCCCCAGATCACCGGGATCCGATCGCCGATCGTGTCCGCCAGGGCCTTCGCTGGGTTCCGCTCGGCGGAAGCCTCGGGCGCCAGGTCCGCGGCGGCGCGTTCCAGCTCCGCGACGACCTCGTCGAGCGCCTCGGCGAGCGTCGGGAGGAGGCCCGCGGTCTCCAGCGCTCCCAGCATCGCGAACGTGAGATGGCCAACGGCGGCGCGCGGCTGAAAACCGCCGGGCACGTGCACGGCGGCCCAGCCGCGCGCAGCGCACTCTTCGCTGAGCGCCCCGCCGCCTGTGATCGCCAGGATCCGGCACCCACGGGCCGCCGCCTCGTGGAACGCGGCGAGCGTCTCCGCGGTGTTCCCCGAGTAGGACGAGACGACGACAAGCGTGCTCGGCCCGGCGAAGGCCGGCAGGACCGGTGAGCGGTTGACGTCGACCGGGATGCCGAGCCGTTCGCGGAACGCTTGCTTCAACACGTCGCCCGCGACCGCTGAGCCTCCCATGCCGCAGCACACGACGGACGTGAGGCCCGCCAGATCGGGCAGGCCGGACGCGGCGCGCCCGTTGGCGTAGGCCTCGGCTACGTGACGAGGCAGGGCCGCGACCGCGCCGAGCATGTCGGCCGGGTCGGCGGCCCGCACCGCTCCCGGGTCGTCGAGGTCGATCACCGTTTCCCCGCTGCCGGCTTCTCGGCCTCGTCGATGAGCATCACCGGGATGTCATCGCGCACCGGGTAGCGGTAGCCGCATGTCCGGCAGACGAGCACCTCTTCGTCCTCGTGGTAGTCGACCTCCCCACGATCGTTCGGACACACGAGGATCCGCAGCAGTTCTGGGTCGAGCGTCACGCGGCTTTCCTCCTTCTCCTTCAGAGCTAGCTCCTGATCAGGTCCAGCATCATCGCGGTCTTCCGAGCGAGCAACTCGGCCGTCGTCGCCTCGACGTTGAGCCGGAGCAGCGGCTCGGTGTTCGAGGGTCGGACGTTGCACCACCAATCCGGGTATTCGACCGTGAGCCCGTCCAGGCGGTCCTGTCGTCCGTCCGCGAGCGCGCCCGCGATCCGTTCGATCCTCGCCTTGGGATCGTCGACCGGCGAGTTCAGCTCCCCGGAGTCGAAGTACTTCCGGAACGGCGCGAGGACGTCCGACAACGGCGCATCCGCGGACGACAGCTCGCCGAAAGCGACCACTGCGGCGATCAGCCCGGAATCAGCCCGGTAGTTCTTGCGGAAGTAGTAGTGGCCGGAGTGTTCGCCTCCGAAGATCGCGCCCGTCTCGGCCATGACCTGTTTGATGAACGAGTGACCGACCCGGGTGCGGATCGGCACGCCACCTTCAGCGCGGATCGACTCGGGGACGATCCAGGAGCAGATCAGGTTGTGAACGATCTTCGCACCCGGTTCCCGGCGAAGCATCGCGCGCGCGTTGAGCGCGGTGAGCAGCGACCCCGAGACGTCCTCGGCCTTCTCGTCGACGAGGAACACGCGATCCGCGTCGCCGTCGAAGGCAAGGCCAACGTCCGCGTGGTGCTCGAGCACCGCCGCTTTGAGATCCTTCTGGTTCTCGGGATCCAGCGGATCCGCGGGATGGTTGGGGAACGTGCCGTCGAGCTCGGCATACAGATGGTGGAGCGTCACCGGCAGCCGCGCCATCACCGCCGGGACGACCAGCCCGCCCATCCCGTTCGCCGTATCCACCGCGACCGTCAGCGGCCGCATGGCAGCGACGTCCACGAACGAAAGCACATGCTCCGTGTACGACTCGAGCAGGTCACGATGGGAAACAGCTCCCTTCGTCGCGGCCGGCGGGAGGTCATCGCGCTCGACGATCGCCCGGATCTCTCGAAGGCCGGTGTCTTCACCGACGGGTCGTGCACCCGGCATGCAGAACTTCAAGCCGTTGTAGTTCTTCGGGTTATGGCTCGCGGTGAGCATCACGGCGGGAAGATCGAGCGAACCGCTCGCGAAGTAGACGAGGTCGGTCGAGGCGAGGCCCAGATCGACGACGTCGACCCCGACGGAGGTGGCTCCATCCGTTATCGCCGCGGCAAGCTCCGGCGAGGAGATCCGGCTGTCACGGCCGAGGAGGATGGCAGGGAGCTTGGTCCATGCGGCGAAAGCGGCTCCGATGCGACGCGTGATGTTGGCATCGAGGTCGTCTGGAACGACCCCGCGCACGTCGTACGCCTTGAAGATGCGGTCAAGATCGCGATCCGTCACGGAGCGGCATCCTACCGAAGCAGGCAGACCGGCCGTGCGGATGCCGTCAGCGTGTCACTTCTTGACCACGAGATCGATCACCGAGGTCAGCGGGACGAGCTCCCCCTCCTGGAACCACCACTTCGCCTCACAGAGGTGGCATGTGGTGAACCTCAGGTCGCGGTCGCCCACGGTCATCGAGATCGCGATGAGATCGCCTTGTCGGCAGGTGGGGCAGGTGCCGTTGTTGTCGGGCATGCATGGAGTTTCGGCGTCGCAGGACGTCGAGGCCATAGCACACTGCCGTCATCTCTCGTCTGGGCCGCCCCGCGACCGGATGGTCCCCGGCTCTGGGCGACGCAGCCCCGGCCGGGGGACGAAACCAGCGCCATCTGCCCGAGGCCGAACGGTGCGGAGGACGAGCACGCCCAGAGAGGGTCGTCGGCTCAGACGGCGACGGGGGTCGTCCGGCGGTCATGGACCACCCAACCCACCGGCGGCGTCATGCGCCCGATGTGCTCCGGGCAGAGATCGAGGAGGTTCGGGTCGCGCTCGTCGAGGAGGTCATCCACGACGACCGTTCGCTCGGTGTAGACCAGGGAGACGGTCGCGACCGGCTCCTGGGAGCACCGCATCTTGGCGCAGACCCGCATCGCCGGCAGCCTAGATCACACAGGTGTGATTTCAAGCACTCGCCACCGGTCGCCGGTCGGTCAGGAGTCCTTGTTGGGTGGCGTGTCCCAGTACCCCGCGCTGGCCGGGCGGTAACCGACCACCAACACGTGGGTTCCGACCGGCACCATCGGATACAACGTGGTGACGTCCGCGTTCTGCATGCGGATGCAGCCGTGGGACGCGTAGCGCCCGATGGAGGCCGGGTCGCTCGTCCCGTGGATCCGGATCAACCCCGGGGCTGTGATGTACAGCGCGCGCGGCCCCATCGGATTGCCGGGGCCGGGGCCAACCACGAGCGGCTCGCCCGCCCCCCAGCCGTCCGGCGCCGGGTTGTGCCAGGTGGGGTCGACCTGCTTGTTGTAGATCGTCCAGTCCCCGACCGGCGTGGTGAAGCCCGGTTTCGCGGTGGCGACGTTCCAGGTACGTATCACGTGGAACCCGTCATAGAGATCGAGCTCGTTCCGATCGACGTGCACGACGATGGTCCGACCGAGGGTGCCATCGGTGACCTTCGGCTGCACGACGCGGGTGCGAAGTACGACGGTGTCGTCCCCGGCGGCAAGGGCCGTGCGGACGGCGGCCGCCGCGGAACGCTGCGCCATCTTCGATCCTGTTTTGGCGTGGGTGAACCTGACATCGGTGAGCGCGCCGTCGAGCCCGATCGACGCATCGCGAGGTGCGACGGACACGTCCCGCGCGATCCGGCGGACCCACGAATCAACGCCAGCCCCCGTCGTGCGGTAGTCGAGCGGAAGATCGACGCCCAGGGCTTCATGCCGGATGCGATGCCACGCGCGATCGAACGTCCCCATGGTGTTCCCCGCTCGCATCGCGCTGCCGACCGCTCGCTTGACCGCCGCCTGTCGACCCAGAGCCGCGAGGGTGGTCGTCCAGTGATCCTGGCCGACGGTGACCGTCAGCTGACCTCGCAGGTCGTTCCGAACGAGCGACCCGACCGCTCGCGTCGCCTCCGCGCGGGTCATCCCCCCGACGTCGACACCGGCGATCGTGACACCCGGCAGGATCCGGTCCGCGTGACCCTTCTCATAGCGGTACGCGGCATAGGCGACCCCGCCGAACGCGAGCAGCACGACCCCGGCCACCGCAACGACGATGGCGATGATCGCGCCCGCGCGGCGCCGATGGGTGTGGCGTCCTCTGGCCATGGGGACTCTGGAGACCTCTGGATCGCGTCCGATGATACCGGTGGGAAGCGTACCGGGCTCAACCGATGCTGAGCGCATCCAACGGCACCGGGACCCCGATGGCCGATCCGTACGAGGCCAGCCCTTTCGTTCCCCCCGACGTGGAGGCGCCGAGCGCCACGATCGGCCCGTCGGCCGTCACGAGCACGGCGGCTCGGTCGGCTTGCCCCAGGAATCCCTTGGGCGCGCCGGCGACCCGGCCAGCCGCCAGCGTGATCGTGACGCGAGGGCCGGTCGGGCCCGATCCCGGCGTGAGGAGTTGCAGCGTGACCCGGACGGCGGTCGATCCCGGGTTCACCACCACGAGTTCGGGCTGCGCGGGCTCTCCGCCAACGGTGGGGGTCACGACCCACGCGGTCGCGGGGGCGACCGCACCTCCGGTCGCGGCATCGTCGTGCTGCTGGCCCCGTGCTCGGAGCGCGGCGACGAACGGCACCCCACCCGTGGACGTCACGTCCACGGACGATGGGCCGACCGAGATGATCGGATAGGCGGCGGTCGATGCCCCCGGCTGCTGTGTGTTCGCCGCCGTACCAGCCGCTTGGGGCGAGACCCCCGACAAGAGCTGGGTCGTCAACTGCACCCCCTCGGTCCCGGGAACGAAGGCGGCGAGCTCAGCCTGTCCGGCGCCCTCGGCGACCGGCAGATACGCCGTCGCCGAGGGCGCCGGAGCGCCGAGGACGGATCGGACCCCTCCGTCGGGACTCACGCTGAGGCTCGCAGCGGCCACCCGGCCTCGACTCACGTCGACCTCGGCGCCGACGATCTCCTGCCCGAGCACCTTGCTTCCGACGCTGAGGGCCATGCTGCGACCCGGTGGGAGCGTCAGGTCGATCCAGTCGGCGCTCCGAACGGGAGGCAGACGCGGGCGGAACAAGGCCACGTCGAACACGGCTTCGACCGAGAACGGATTCATCACGACCAGGTACGAACGATGGCCTTGCTGGGTGTCGGAATCGGCCGTGTACCACGTGCGAGAGGCAGCGGGCGCGCACGGCTCGACGCCGAGACCGTTCGACGGAGGCGCCGCGCGAACGAGCCATCCCGCGGCGACCCATCCGCCGAACACCTCGATGTACGTCGCGTCGGCGGTGGACCGGGCGTCCACCGGTTGCAAGACCTCGTGACCGGCCGGCACCGTGATCGTGAGCGCCGCGGACGGCGCCCCCGTGCTCAGTTCGGTCACGCGAACGTCCACCGGCTCGGCGCCGGGATCGGCAAGCGCGATCGTTCCGGTCCAGCCCTTGCCGCCGCCATGCGGGCAGAGCCACGCGCTCGAGACGGCGGTGCCCCGCGTGGCGGTCGCGGGCGCGGCGGGCCCCGCGCGCTCCGCGGCGATACCGCCCAGGACCACGAGGACGGCGACGAAGAGCGCGAGGAAGCCCTGCCCGACCTTCGTCAACGCACCGATCCGTTCATCGAGCGACCGGCTTCCGCGTGATCCACAACGCGGCGGCCCACACGGCCACGAGGACCCATATCGCGATCGTGCGTGGCAGCTGTGCGCCGTACAGGATGGAGACCGAAGGATCGTTCACCGCGAAGGAGGTCGCCCACCCGAACGCCGGAGTCGGCCGGTCCGTTCGCCCCTGCGCCGTCCACGCATCGTCGAACTCCGTGGAAACCACGGCGAGGTTCCCGCCGCCGGTCGCACCGGACCAGCCGCCCTCGACCTGCGGGAGCTGGACCGACGGGACCGCAGTCAGGCGCTGGGTCGCAGCCGGCTGTCCGGCCGAGACGATCTGTGCGGTCTTCGCGTTCGCCTTCAAGACGGCTGCCGGCGGGAGGAACGTGTCATTCACCCAGATGGCGAGGCCGGCGGCCGGGACCACATCCAGGTCCACCTGAGCATCCAGCATCGTTCGGGCCGCCTCGCTCAGCTGGTCATCGTTGGCGACGAGGTATCGCACACCGAACGGCGCGAGGAGGGCTCCGCCGTGGATCGAGGTGCCGGACAGGATCTCCCCGAGCGCCTCACGCATCGCGTCGCTGCCCGGGCCCACGAACGGTCTCGCCGTGTCGATCGCGAGTACGCCCACGCGGGTGGTGACCCCGTATGCGATCGTCGCGGCCCCGGAATCGATCACGCCCTGGGGATCGCCCCCGGGCGCCGGGAAGGAACGACCGTCGTCGGGGCCGATCCACAGGACGCGGAACGATCCCTTCGATGAAGAGTCCACGACCGCCCAGGCGGCCGGGATCCGATCGGGACCGCCGATCGCCCACTCGGCCGTCATGGCGGCGACCGCTTGCAGCAGGATCCCAACCGCCAGCGTGGCCGTGAGCAGCGCCGTCCCGACCTGACGGAAGCCGAACGCTTCACGACCGAGCCCGCCGATCGCGGACGCGAGCCCGAAGGCGACCAGGAAGGCCTCGGCGGTCGCCGTCATCGCCACGTACACGGGCGGGTTCGCGATCTGGCTGGGGAGGTACCCGGCCGCCGAGAGCCAGGCGAGCGTGAGTCCGATGATCGCGATCAGGCTGGCTCGAAGCGCCGGCCCTCGTCGGTCGCCGCTCGCGAGCGCGAGGCCGAGCAGAGCCGCGACCGGGAGGAACAAGGCTGGCGTCCACGTGGCGGGACCATCCTCGAACGCCAGTCGCACCAGGTGCCATGGATCGCTCGATCCCAACTCCGACCCGAGCGCCGCCCCATGACCGGCGACGAGTGACGGGACGAACGGGAACAGGAGGATCGCCGCCCCCACGGAGGACAACCCGACGATCGCGAGGCCACGCACCCGCCGGGAGCCGGCGACGAGGTGGACGAGCGCGACGACGCCGATCCCCAGCAACAGCCCAGGGACGAACGCGACCCCCACGGCGATCGTGACGGCGAGCCCCGCGATGGATCGCCAGCGTCCGTCGGGTGGCTCGGCCGACGCGAACGCAACCTCGAGTCGTTCGACGAGTGCAGGGAGCACGATCAGCGCCACGAGCAGCGCGACGCGGCCGTCCGAGAAGGCCGACAGCACGACCGCCGAGAGCGCATACGCCGACGCCGCGACCACCGACGGGCCGGGCCGGCCCGTCAACCGGACCGCCGCGCGGTAGCAGAGGATCGCCGCGAGGGCCGGCCCGGCGCCCACCATGAGCTTCTGGGCCAGGCTCGTGTTGGCGAGGAGCAGCTCCGACAGTCCACCCATGAGCCCGAGCGCGGGGCTCGCCGCGAGCGATCCGCCGAGGGGAGTCGTCCGGTACGCGGACACCAGCTCCGCGAAGAATCCCGACGGGGAGGGCGGGAACGCCGGGATCGCGCCACCGTACAGTCGACCGGTTCCGAAGAGGCCCCTAGTGGCAAGGGCGCCAACGACGATCCCGAGGAAGCACGCGACGATCACCGGATGCGTCGAGACGAGCGAGACGGTCCGCTGACGGAGCCGTGCGGCAGCGGGCTCATCCGCGTCCTCGGCCTCGCGCTGTTCCTCCAAGATCCGTTCGGCGGTCATGAACCAGCGCGGGAGCCGAAGTCCCGCCGACTCCGTGAACCTCCGGAGCACGTGGTCCTTGATCCGCCGGTGCTTCTGGACGCGGCGGCGCGCTCGCAGCGTGCCAGGTAGGTGCGCCACGTTCCAACCGATCGCCGCGAGGACGTCGTACGCCTCTTCGAACCGCCGTGACAGTAGGAGGTAGAGGAGCCGAACGACGGTGAGCACCACGCCGAGCGGCACGAGCCACGTCAACGTCAGCAACGCGTCGTTCTTGAGGACGGACGCGAGGGCCGCTCGATCTTCCTCGTACCGGCGGCTCCGCTCGACGCCCGGTCGATCGTCCCGCTCCGCGACCGCCGCGTGGCGCACGCGTGCGAGCGGAGTCATCAGGACGTTCCAGCCGGCGATCCGAGCCCGCCAACACAGATCGAGATCGCCGTCGTCGTCGCCGAGCCGCTCGTCGAACAGCCCGCTCGTCTGCCAGACCTCCCGAGCGACGAGCATCGCGCACGAGTCGACCGATAGGACCTCGAGGACGCGATCGAACTGGCCTTGGTCGATCTCCTCGGCCTGCAACGCCGAGTAGGGGTGACCGAACAGGTCTGCGGACCGCCCGACGTCGCGGAGCCGTCGGGGGTGTCCCCAGTCGACGATCTTGGCGCCCACGATCCCGACCCGCTCGGCGCCCGCGAGCATGGTGGCCTCCACCAGCCGAGTGACGGCCTCGGGATCGAGGACGGCGTCGTCATGCAACAGCAGGATGAAATCCGCTTCAGCGGCGACCGGGTGCGCGACGGCTTCATCGAAGCAGCGAGACAGGCCGAGACGGATGTCGTGCCGCACCACCCGGCCCTCGCCCAGGGCCTGCACGAGCAACTCGTTCGAGCCGTCAGACGAGGCGTCGTCGACCGCGAGGACGCCGACGCGAGGGTACGTCTGTACCGCGAGGGCTTGGAGGCACTCGCGGAGCCACTCGACGGCGTCTCGGACCGCGAGGACGACGAGGACCGAGGGGACGCGCTCGGGCGGAGAGGCAGATGCCGTGGTTGCACTCATGCGCGGTTCACGCGGGCGGCGAGCCTAGCACCGGGCGGCGAGCCGGAACGGAAAAGGGGCCCCGAGGGACCCCTTTCCGCGATCGTGCACCGCCGCTCAGCGCTTCTTCGCGCTGCTCCTCTTACGGGCCGCCGTCTTCTTGGCTGGGCGCCGCTTCGCGGTGCTCTTCTTGGCAGAAGACTTCTTGGCCGTCCGCCGCTTGGCCGGAGACTTCCTCGCCGCAGACTTCTTGGCCGTCCGCCGCTTCGCCGTGCTCTTCTTCGCGGCAGTCTTCTTGCGCGCTGCCGGCTTCCGGCGCGTGGTCTTCTTGGCGGCGGACTTCTTGGCCGTCCGCCGCTTGGCGGTCGACTTCCGAGCCGTCGTCTTCTTGGCCGCGGTCTTCTTCCGAGCCGCGGTCCTCTTCGCCGGGCGCCGCTTCGCAGCGCTCTTCTTCGCCGTGGTCTTCTTGCGCGCCACGGTCCTCTTGGCAGGCCGCCGCTTCGCAGCGCTCTTCTTCGCGCTGCTCCTCTTGGCCATCGCCATGCGTTGCCCCCTTTCGTTCCCTCGCCGTTCGGTCTCTCAGGACGCCATGCGTTTCAGGCGCCGCCGTTCCCGTTCGCTCATACCCCCCCACACCCCATACCGTTCATCGCGGCGGAGGGCGTAGTTCAAACATTCGATGCGGACGGGACACTCGCTACAGATCCGCTTGGCCTCCCTCGATGAGCCTCCCTTCTCGGGGAAGAAGATCTCCGGGTCGTGATCCCGACACCGCGCTCTCTCTTGCCAAGGGATGTAATGGTGCACTCTTTTCTCCCCCCGAAATCACATCCGTGTGATTCTGAGGGAAGAACGCCCCCGATGACAAGAGGGTTACCGAAGGAATTCCTGCCTGTTCCCTCATCGATTTCGAAGCATCGTGTCGCGCTTGAGCCTCGCTGACAAGAACCTCTGGCCGGAAATGTGGTGGTCAAGCTGGTTGACGGAAACCGTCAACCAGCTTGACGGGTTCTCCACATCTGAGGGTTTCAGACGCGAGCGATACGGTCGTAGGTGGTGGTTCGCACCGCCGGAACCCGCCCGATCTCGCGGATCGCGTCGTCGAACCGGTCAGCTGTCATCTCGATGCCCCACTCCGCGCCGGCCATCCGGCTGATGGTCTCCTCCATCAACGTGCCGCCGAAATCGTTCGCGCCGCTCTGCAAGATGCGCTGGCACGCTTCGACACCGAGCTTGACCCACGACACCTGCACGTTGTGGATAACTCCATCCAGGAGGATCCGCGCGACGGCGTGCATCCGAAGATCGTCGTCGAAGCTCGGGCCAGGACGCGCTTTCCCGGCGAGATAGATCGGAGCGTTCCGATGCACGAATGGGAGCGGGACGAACTCCGTGAAGCCTCCGGTGTCCGCTTGGATCGACGCGATCCGCCGGATGTGAGCGACCCAATGCGGCGGGGCGTCCACGTGACCGAACATGATCGTGCTCGAGCTGCGGATGCCCAGACCATGTGCGGTGCGGATGATCTCCTCCCACGTGTCGGCCGGGAGCTTGCCCTTCGTGAGGGTCCATCGGATGTCGTCGTCAAGGATCTCCGCGGCCGTTCCTGGGATCGTGTCCAACCCGTTGGCCTTCGCTTCGGCGAGGAACTCGCGGAAGGAGACGCCGAGCTTGGTCGCGCCGTTGAGGATCTCCATCGGACTGAACGCGTGGAGGTGGATCCCTGGGACACGGTCTTTCACCGCGCGGACGAGGTCGAGGTAGAAGGTCCCCGGAAGATCCGGGTGGATCCCGCCCTGCATGCAGATCTCCGTCGCGCCTCGTTGCCAGGCCTCCTCGGCCTTGTCCGCGACGTCGCTCAGCGTGAGCGTGTAGGACTCCGGGTCGACCTCGCGCTGCGCGAAGGCGCAGAACCGACATCCCACGTAGCAGACGTTCGTGAAGTTGATGTTGCGATTCACGACGTAGGTCACCTCGGGGCCGACGGCCTCAGCGCGGAGCTCGTCGGCGACCCGGCACAGCGCCTCGAGCGCGGGACCGTCCGCCCGGAACAACGCGAGAGCCTCCGCGTCGGTGATGGGCCGATGCTCGGCGGCCTTCGCGAGCGCCGCACGGATATCGGCGTCCAACCGTGCCGGATCGACGCGGGAGGCCGACCAGGCCTTCGTGACGTCGTTATCGACGGTGTCCAGCTCCCCGTACACGACGTCGGCATCGGCGCGGAGCCCGGCGCCCCGGTGCTTCGAGAAGGTGAGCGCGATCGTCCGGGGACGCCACGAGACTTCGGGGTCCTGCCACGGGATCGGAGCGGGACGCTGGCCCTCCACGCCGAGGCCGTCCGGCCCGAGCAGCGCGGACACCGGCGCGCGCATCTTCCCCGCGACCCACGGGTCGGGCCGGGCGGCGTACGACGGGTAGATCGCCAGCCGCTCGCACAACCGTTTGCCCCGGGCGGCTGTGGTCGCGGCGAGCGCCTCGACCCTGGGCCACGGTCGCTCGGGGTTCACGTGGTCGGGCGTGAGCGGCGAGACCCCGCCCCAGTCGTTGATCCCAGCGTCCAGGAGTCGGAGACGCTGCTCCGGATCCGAGAGGTTCGGCGGTGCCTGGATGCTTACGTGGGGCCCGAGCACGAGTCGAGCCGTCGCGATCGCGGCGAGGAACTCCTCTTCTTGTGGTTCGGGTGCGTGGCGCATCGCCGTGCCCGCCTTCGCGCGGAAGTTCTGAACGATGACCTCCTGGACGTGGCGGTACCGACGATGGAGGTCGCGGATCGCGAAGAGGCTCTCGCCTCGTTCACGCGGCGTCTCCCCGATACCCACCAGGATCCCGGTGGTGAACGGGATCGCGAGCCGGCCCGCATCTTCGATCGTGCGCAGACGGACGGACGGGACCTTGTCGGGCGATCCGACGTGTGGCCCACCCTTCTCGGAGAGCCGGTCGGACGATGACTCGAGCATCAGCCCCATCGAGGCACTCACGTGCTTGAGTCTCGCGAGCTCTTCGTACGACATGACGCCCGGATTGAGATGCGGCAACAGCCCGGTCTCCTCGAGCACGCGAACGGCTGCCGCACGGACGTACTCGAGCGTGGTCCGGTAGCCACGTTCCGCCAGCCACACCCGCGCCACCGGGTACCGCTCCTCGGGACGGTCCCCCAGGGTGAACAACGCCTCCTTGCATCCGAGCGCTCGGCCCGCCTCCGCGATCGCCACGACCTCTTCCAGGCTGAGGTACGGATGATCGAGCTTCGCCGGCGGCTTCGCGAAGGTGCAGTAGTGGCAATGGTCGCGACAGAGCATCGTGAGCGGGATGAACACCTTCCGCGAATACGTGACGGTGTCGCCCCATCCCAGATCACGGAGGTGGCGGGCCGACGTCATCGCGCGCTCCAGATCCACGTCCCGAGCCAGCAGCAGCGCCTCGACCTCGTCAAGGGAAAGAGCCTTGCCTTGCTCTGCTCGTGCGAGCGCGCGTCGGCGGGTCTGGGCGAGCCCTGTCCCGACGGCCATAGCGGGCGAGCCTACTACCCTAGGTCTCCCATGCGGACGACGACGAGGGTCTCATGAAGGTCGCGGCGCTCGCCGGCGGCATCGGCGCGGGGAAGTTCCTCCGAGGGCTCACGCGGGTCGTCCCCGGGCGCGACCTGACCGTGATCGTCAACGTTGCCGACGACATCGTTGTTCACGGCTTGCACGTCTCCCCCGATCCGGACTCCGTAACCTACTGGCTCGGTGACGTGTTCGATCGTGACCGCGGGTGGGGACGCAGGGACGAGTCCTTCCGCGCGACGGAGGAGCTCGGGACGATCGATCCCGACGTGGCCTGGTTCGGGCTGGGCGATCTCGACCTGGGGACGCACCTGTTCCGGACCGGACGGTTGGCGGCCGGCGCATCCCTCTCGGAGGTGACGGCGGCGATCGCCCGGCGGTTCGGCGTCGCGGCCCGCGTGCTCCCCGCGACCGACGACCGTGTCGAGACGAGGATCGAGTGTGTCGACCAACTGACCGGCGATCCGCTCGACCTCCATTTCCAGGAGTACTGGGTCCGTCGGGCGGCGCGCGATCACGTGAAGGGGATCCGCTACGACGGAGCCTCTGAGTCCGTCCCTGCGCCCGGCGTCCTCACGTCGATCGCAGAGGCAGACGCCGTCGTGCTCTGCCCATCGAACCCCGTCGTCTCGATCGGTCCGATCCTCTCGATCCCCGGCGTGCGCGATGCCGTGGCGGCGCGGCGAGCGGCCGCGGTCGGGGTCAGCGGGATCGTCGGCGGCGGTCCCGTCTCCGGGATGGCCGACAAGCTGATGCCGGCCGCCGGGATCGAGGTGACGGCGGCCGGCGTCGCCGAGCACTACCGCGAACTGGTTTCCGCGTGGCTGCTCGACGACGTCGATCGAGACCTCGTTCCACGGGTCGAGTCCCTCGGCATCCGGTGCGCCGCGACCGACACGATCATGGTCGACGACGATCGAGCGGAGGCTGTCGCCCGCGCCGCGCTCGCGTTGCTGGCGTAAGGAGCTCACGTGAGCGTGGAGGTGATCCCCGTGGACGGGCTCCCCGAGGTTCGGCCCGGCGATGACCTCGCGTCGATGCTCGAGGAGCCGCTGCGCGCGCTGGGCGCGCGCAGCGGCGACGTCGTCGTCGTGACGCAGAAGATCGTTTCGAAGGCCGAGGGGCGCGTGGTCCCGGATGGCGACCGGGCCGCCTGGGTCGAGCGCGAGACGGAGCGCGTGGTGGCGCGTCGCGGCGATCTGACGATCGCCGCGACGCGCCACGGGTTCGTGTGTGCCAACGCCGGCGTGGACGCGTCCAATGTCGACGGGGGCGGGCTCACGCTGCTCCCCGTCGACCCGGATGGCTCGGCGGAACGGATCCGCTCGGCCCTGACCGGATCGCTCGCGATCGGCGACCTCGGGGTGGTGATCACCGACACCTTCGGGCGAGCGTGGCGTGAGGGCGTGATCAACGTCGCGATCGGGGTCGCCGGGATCCCGGCGCTGATCGATCTGCGGGGCGCGCCCGACCACACGGGACGCGAGCTGGAGGCGACGATCGTTGCGCTCGCGGACGAGCTCGCCGCCGCGAGCGGTCTGGTAATGGGCAAGGCGGCGCGCGTGCCCGCAGCACTGGTGCGTGGGGCCGCGACGGGCGGAGCGCGTCCCGGCCTCGGCGCGGACCTCGTGCGAGGCGCGCAGGACGACCTCTTCCGGGAGTCGCCGCTCCAGGCGCTGCACGCTCGTCGGACGATCCGGTCCTTCGCTCCCGGCCCGGTCCCGCGCGAAGCGCTCGAGGAGGCGATCCGCGCGGCCTGCACGGCGCCGGCGCCGCACCACACCCGTCCCTGGCGCTTCTCCGTCCTGACGGGCGCGCCGGCGAAGCGGGGACTCCTCGCCGCTATCGCCGACGCGTGGCGCGCAGATCTCCGAGGAGACGCGACCCCGGAGGACGTGATCGCGCGGCGGCTCGCGAACAGCGACGCCGTGCTCGGACAGGCGCCGGTCCTGATCGTCCCGTGGGTCTCCTTCTCCCGATCGCACCCATACGACGATCCCGAGCGCTCGCACGCCGAGCAAGAGATGTTCCTCCTGTCTGGCGGCGCGGCGATCCAGAACCTGTTGCTGGCGCTGCACGCGCAGGGGCTCGCCTCGTGCTGGATCAGCTCGACCCTCTTCTGTCAGGAGGAGACGCGCGCCGTGCTCGACATGGACGAAGGGTGGTTCGCGCTCGGCACCGTCGCCTGTGGGCGGATGCCGGAGGGCGGGGCCGCACGGCCCCGCCCTCCGATCGATCTGACCGGCTTCGCCCGCTTCGACTAGCCGACCACGCCGTGGATGAAGTACCAGGCGAAGATCGCCGCCACGAGGTACATCAGCGGGTGAACGTCCCGCCCTCTGCCGCGAAGGACGGCGATCACCGTGTACGACAGGAACCCCGCGCCGACCCCGTTCGTGATCGAGTACGTGAACGGCATCAGTGCGATCGTGAGCAAGACCGGGATCCCGATCCCCGGATCGCCCCAATCGATGTCCTTCACCAGGGTCATCATGTAGTACCCGACGATCACCAGGATCGGCGCCGTCGCCACCGACGGAACGATGCCCGCGATGGGCGAGAAGAACATGCACAGCAAGAACAAGCCCCCGACGACGACCGAGGTCAGACCCGTGCGTCCCCCCTGGGAGACACCGGACGCGCTTTCGATTTAGGTGGTGTTCGACGACGCTGATGCAGCTCCCCCCGCCACCGCGGCCAGCGAGTCGACCAGCAGGACCCGCTTGATCCCGGGCAGTCGCCCGTCGGCGTCCAGCATCTTCGCCTCGCCGCCGATCCCGATCACCGTGCCGATCGTGTCGAAGAAGTCCGAAAGCATCACCGAGATCACGATCGCCGCCGCCGTCCAGAAGCCGAGCGAGCTGAAGAATCCGAAGCTGAACTTCCCGACCAGCGAGAAGTTCGGCGACGCCGTGAGGTGCGCGAAGCCCGGCCACGCCGCGGAGCCGTCGGTGAACACGCCGAGGTGCTTCACCTCGTTCACGATCGTCGCGGCGATCGTCGTCGCGACGATCCCGATCAGCAGCGCGCCCCGGACGCGTCGGGCCACCAGTGCGCTCGTCAGCAGCAGACCGAAGACGAAGAGCGCGAGCGACCAGGAGCGGAAGTCCGCGACGATCGTCACGGGCGGAACCGGCCCCGGCTTCGCCTGCACGACGACACCGGCGTTGACCAGGCCGATGAACGCGATGAACAAGCCGATCCCGATACCGATCGCGCGCTTCAGATCCATCGGGATCGCGTTGAGGATCAACTCGCGCAGACCCGTCAAGACGAAGATCGTGATCAAGATGCCCTCGGCGACGATCACCCCCATCGCCTGAGGCCAGGTGAGCCCGAGCGTCCCGACCAGTGAGAACGCGACGAACGCGTTGAGGCCGAGCCCTGCGGCGAGCGCGAATGGGTATCTGCCGTAGATCCCCATCGCGAGCGTCATCACCCCCGCGACGAGTGCGGTGACCGTGAGGACCTCCGGGAACGTGAGACTCACGCCCTGGCTGTCCTTGACGGCCCCGAGGATCGCCGGGTTGACGAACAGGATGTACGCCATCGTCAGCCACGTGGTGACCCCGGCGGCGATCTCGGTTCGAACCGTCGATCCCCGCTCGGTGATCCCGAAGTAGCCGTCGAGGCCGTTCTTGCCGTGCGCCTCGGGTACCCGTACCATCCGGCCCTGCTCCGTATCCGCCATGCACCACCCCTCTGCTCGGGTCGGCCGCGGGCGCCGACGGATGGGACGGGGAAGGCGCTGCGAGCATAGGAACCCGGCGGGCGGCGCGCAACAACGCGTCGCCGCGGCCCCGGCGCCGTGAGCGCGACGTCCGTTACCCTTGGAACCATCACCCGAGCGAATCCCCGATGAGAGGATCCGAGTGGCGCAACACGACCAGGACCGCCGACAGACGAAGGCGGAACGCAAAGAGCAGGCGCGCCGCGAGCGCGTCGAGCTCGAGCGCAGGATCGCCAGCAGGAAACGTGGCCGGCGTCGGGCCCTCGCCCTAGGCGTCGCGGTGGCCGCGATCGTCGGGGTCATCCTGTTCGCGTTGTCGCAGGGCAACAACACGAACGCGGCGAACGGCAGCACCAGCCCCTCGGTGAGCGTGAAGCTGCCCGACCCGGCCACGTTGCCCGGGATCCTCCGGAGCGCTCCCCCGTGGCCGGACAACATCGCGCAGGCGAACGAACGGCTCGCACAGCTCAGCGCGATCAGCCCGTTGCCGCAGCTCGGCGCCACGCTGCACCACCACGCCAACCTCCTGATCTACGTCGACGGGCAGCAGTTCCCGGTGGCGGCGGGGATCGGGTACAACCCGAACGCCAACGTGTTCTCACCGTTGCACACGCATGACACGAGCGGCGTGATCCACGTCGAGTCCGCGGATCCGACCTTCCAGCCGGTGCTGGGGCAGTTCTTCGACGTCTGGGGTGTCTACCTCACGAAGGACTGCCTCGGCGACAAGTGCGCCGCGGGCGATCAGACCCTGCGCGCGTACGTTAACGGCAAGGAGTGGACGGGCGATCCCACGCAGATCCCGCTCTACGATGAGTTGGTGATCGTCCTCGCATTCGGCTCGGCGAGCCAGGTTCCGAACCCCGTTCCCGCAAGTTTCGTACCCCCGGCGTGATGGCAACGAAGAAGAAGCGGTCGCGGCCGCCCGCGAAGCGGGCGGCCGCGACCGCCTCCCCCACGGCAGGGGGCGCGAACCTCGAACGCCGGGAGCGCAAGGACGAGGCTCGCCGCGCACGCGAGGCCGAGCGCAAGCGTGCCGCCCGTCGCGCGGCGGTCCGCCGGGCGCTGATCTTCGCGACCGTCGCCGTCGTCCTGCTGGTCGTCCTGTCCTTCCTGACTCGTGCCGGCGCCGCGAAACCACTCTCGGCCGGCGCCGTGGCCGCGGCGCAAGCGGCGCACTGCTCGGGGGTGCAGACCCCCGCGGCCTCCGCCCCCGGCGGTCTGCACCTGGCGTCCGGTCAGCCCTACACGTACCCGGATCACCCGGCGACCTCGGGCTATCACGATCCCGTGCCCCTGCCACCGACGCCCCGCGTGTACATCACGCCCGTGCAAGAGACGCAGGCGGTCCATACGTTGGAACACGGCTCCGTGATCATGTACTACCGGCTGTCGGGAGACGGCGGCATCAAACCCGACGTGGTCAACGCGCTCGGGCCGGTCGCCACGGGGAACCACGCGACGTACCTGATCCCCTACTCCGACCTGCCGAACGGGACGGGCTTCGCACTCACGGCCTGGAACAAGCTCGTCACGTGTCCCGCCTCGATCACCGCGCAGCAGGCCGTAACGCTGTCCCAGGGGTTCGTGGACTCCTTCGCGTGCACCAACAACGCGCCCGAAGGCAAGCTCGGCGACGGCTGCTAGCTCGGCACGACCGCGCAGGACTCGCCTGCGGGACAGACGACGCGACCGTGCTCGAACACGGCTCGCTCACCACCGCCGACCCGCGGCAGGACGCGGGTCGTCGGGAAGCCCAGCGAGCCCGCCGCCCCTCCGGCTCCGAGATAGGTCGTGAGGACCGGGCCCCATAGCGCGTGGGCCCCGATGCCCAGCTTCCAGTACACGCGACCGCCCACGAAATCGATCCGCTTGCACGCGCACGACATCGATCCGCTCGAAAGCGTCGATGTTCCCTTTGACGTGGTCCCAAGCACCAGGACGTGGCTCACCGGCACGCCCAGCACACCACCGCCCGAGCCGACCGCGCGATACTCGTCATCCACGACGCCCCGGAGCCAGACGGTCATGTTCAGACGACCGTTGCGGTAGAGCCCTCCCGTCCGGAAATGTTGCTCCGCTCCACCTGGGACGGCGGTCACCGGCGACGTCGGGAGGCCCGGCGCGCACATGAGCGCGTCGTACGCCGTGCGGATCCCGCCCTTGACGATGCGGTCGCTGTTGATCCACACGCGATCGTCCGGCAGCCCGAGCGCTGCCCGGAGCTCGGCCCCCGTGACCGTCTGGGACCCGGTGGTCCCGACCGCAACGGCGGTCATGATCCGCCCTCCGTCCGCGCGCGCGATGTGCGAGAACGTGCTGACCGTCCCGATCGGCCCGGTGTACGGACCGAGACGAGCGGTCAACGTCGCCGTGTCGACGCTCACCGTCCAGGCCTTCCAGGGATTCGCACCCGTCCACTCGCCGGGATCGCACACGCCGGTCAGCCACGGGATCGCGTAGGCGGGGTTCCCTCCGTGCCACACGTCCTGGACGCTGTCCGAGTGGCCGCCGTCCGACGCGGCGTAGAAGGCTTGGATCACGGCCCCGCGGTAGGTCACGATCTGGCCCCGCGACGCCGCGACCGCGGCGACCCACCGATCCCCGTCGGTCGCGGACTCCCGGTCGTATCCGATGTAGGTCTGGTCCCCGGATCCGTCGGTCAGATCGCAGTTGCAATCCGGCCGGATCCCGTAATGCCGGATCGCATAGACCGCGTACGAGCGCGCCGCGACCGCCTGGGCCTCCATCGCCTGCATCGGCCAGGAGGCGGGAACCTCGCCCAGGCCGTCGAGGTAGCGCTCGAGCCCGAGCCGGGCGATCAATCGTTCCGTGCAGCCATCGGTGCCTCCGCACGACGTGAGGTTGAACTCGATCGTCCCGCGCGCGTAGGCGAACCCGTCGTACCAGATCGAGTCGGCCTCGGGGATGAACACCCGCGCACCGGCGTCGGCGTAGGTGAGGAACAGATCCTTCGACGGGGAGCCCCAGGTGTGGCCGCCGACGAGGACGCCCGTCGCATCGCGGACGGCGTACGTCTTCTGCCGGCTCCGCACGACCCACGTGTCACCGGGTCTGATCGATCCGACCAACCTGCCCGAGAAGGGCGCCCCGATCCACAGCCGAACCCGGTGCACCTGGGCAGTGAGATGGACGATGGTCCGCTGCGTGGTGAGCCCGATGCGGACGTTCGACGGGAGAGGCGTTGCCGCATCCACGCGGGTCCCCCGGTAGAAGTGCGTGAGGATCTTCTGATGCCCCCAGCCCATGTTCGCGAGCCCGTAGGCCCCCCATTGCGACATCCCGAGCCCGTGGCCATCTCCCGAGCCGTAGAACGTGATCGACCCGGTCGCGCCGGCGGGCACCGGACCGACGGAAAGCGTGAGCGCGCCGATCAGGGCGGCCGCGAGGAGCATGCAGAGGCGTCGTCGCATCGTCCGGGTATCCCCATCCCTGGATCCGTCCAGCGCCGCGCGCCGGAGTCCTCAACCATCGACGGTTGCCGGGGGCCTATTGAGTCGGGCGGCCGGTGGACCCATCCTCGGCCGGACGAGGGACGGGTGAGGGAACCGTGAGGTTCAGGCCGGAGCGGCTTCGCTGTCCGTCGAGATCCGCTGGCCCGAAAGGGAAAGCGCGTGCGCGATCCGCGCGCCGGCTCCGAGCACGCAGTCCTCGATGGAGGACCCGGCGCCGACGTGGGCGCCCGGACCCACGATCGTTCGAAGCACGCGGGCTCCGGCGCCGACCGCTGCGCCGGGATGCACGACCGAGTCGTCCACCTGCGCGCCGGGTGCGACCCGAGCCTCGGCGCCGATCGCGACCCACCGGCCGATCCGCGCCTCCGGGTCCACGACCGCCGTCGGGGCGATCCACGGGGCCTCGTACGCCACGCCCCGAACCTTCCCCTCGAGCAGATCGAAATGGGCCTGCAGGTACTTCTCGGGGGTCCCGAGGTCCAGCCAATAGGCATCGGCGAGGAACCCGAACACCGGACCACCGCTCGCGATCACGGACGGGAAGATCTCGCGTTCGATCGAGATCTCGCGATCGGCGCTCCACGGCCGGAGGACGGCCGGATCCAGGATGTACGTGCCTGCGTTGACGTCGCCGGGGATCGGATCGAGCGGCTTCTCGAGGAACTCGACGACCCGGCCGCGCTCGTCGGTCGCCACCAAGCCGAACGCGCGAGCGTCGTCGACGTGATGCAGCGAGATCGTGACGACGGCCTCGTGCTCCCGATGCGACGCGAGCATCCCCGTGAGATCGAGGTCGGTCAGGATGTCTCCGTTCAGGGCGAAGAACGGGTCGTTCCCGACCGCGCCGAGCGCGTTGACGATCGCGCCGCCGGTCCCGAGCGGCGCGGCCTCGGTGATCCACATGATCGCCGGGTCCCCCTGCCGGGCCTCGATGAACGGATGGAACGCCGCCTCGAGGTACGGCGACGACAAGATCACCTCGTGCACGCCGTGTCGAGCGAGGTGGTCCAACACGTGGTCCAGGATCGGACGGTCGACGAGCGGGAGCAGCTCCTTCTTCACCGTCTCGGTGAGCGGACGCAACCGGGTCCCGAACCCCCCGACCAGGACGACCGCCTTCATCGTGCCGCGACCGTTCCGCTCACGTGTGCGGCGTCTGGGCGACGAGCACGATCCCGCCGACGATGAGCGCCACCCCGAGCCAGCGGACCGGCTGGACGGTTTCGTGCAGCACCAGCACGGAGAACACGAGGATCAAGACGTAGCTGAGCGCTGCGAACGGATATGCGAACGAGAGCGAAGCGCGTGACAGGGCGAACAGCCAGACGATCGCCGACAGCCCGAACAGGACCAGTCCGCCCCAGACGATGGGAGACGACAGCAGCGACCGAAGGCTGCCCGCACTGAGGTGGAGCTCGCCGCCGGACGTCGCGGTCACATGGTTGACGCCGGTCTTCAGCGTGATCTGCGCGAACCCGGCAAGGACCACCGAGGTCAGGATGAGCCCGATCAACATCGTTCGACCGCCTTTCTCCTGGAGGATCCGGTTCGGCTCGCCGCTCACAGGTCTTCGACCTCCGCGGTGACCGGGACGTACGTCTGGTCCCGCCGACCCTCGGTCTGCCGGACCTCGAAGGAGTAGCGCTGATCCTGGACGTGGTAGACGCGCTGGTTGTCGCGCGAGTGGACCCCGACCGTCACCCAATACTGGCCCCCCGTGAACGGCACCGGGCCGAGCTGGAACCGGACGCGACGTTTGCCGTCCACGCGGCCGAGCGAAACACCGTGTTGCGTGGTGTCGCTCCCGAAGACGAAGTTGTTCGCGCCGTCGTGCAGGGCGAAGGACACGACCGGGTCGTCGACCGGCTCGTTGGCCTTGAGATCGACCTGCAGCGTCACGCATTCGCCGGGCGCGAGGGGGCCGGCCAAGGGATCGGCGCCCCGGTGGAGCGAGCCACCGAGGATCTCGATCTCTCGCGATCCCTCCTCGCGGGCGAACTCGAGGTCATGTTTCGAGATCGTGCGCCGCATCTCGCGGACGACCTGGTCGGGCCCGCCGATCGCATGGACCACCCCATGATCGAGCATGGCCGCGCGGTCGCACAGCTGCCGGGCCATATCCAGCGCGTGGGTGACGAGCACGATCGTGCGACCCTCCTTCTGGAAGGTCCGCACGCGGTCGAGGCACCGCGCCTGGAACGCCTCGTCGCCGACCGCGAGCACCTCATCGATCAAGATCACCTCCGGGTCGACATGGACTGCGCAGGCGAACCCGAGCCGCACCAGCATCCCCGAGGAGTAGAACTTCACCTGCGTATCCATGAACTCGCGGAGCTCGGCGAACTCCACGATGTCGTCGTACACGGCGTCCGTCTTGCGGTGGGAGCGACCCAGGAACGCCGCGTTCAGGTACACGTTCTCCTTGCCCGTCAGCTCTGGATGGAACCCGGCCCCGAGCTCCAGCAGGCCGGCGATGCGGCCCCGTTGCCGCACGACCCCCTCGCTCGGTCGCAGGATCCCGGCGATGACCTTCAGCAGCGTGCTCTTCCCTGACCCGTTCTGCCCGATCAGCGCGAAGAACTCGCCCTCGGCCACATCGAAGGACACGTCCCGGAGCGCCCAGAAATCCTCCGCGCGGACGCGCCCGGACAGGATGCGTTGCTTCAACGAACTCGGCTTCTCCCGATACATGCGGAAGCGCTTCGAGACGTCGGCGACCTCGATCGCGATGCTCATCTCACAGCTCCTCCGCGAAGTCGCCGGACAGACCGAAGAACGTCCGCCACGTCGCGTAGAGCAGAAGCAACAAGATCACGATCACGACGCAGAGTCCGACCCCCAGCTGTCCCGCGGTGAACGGGGCGAGGACCTTGTTCGCGTCGGGTGAGTGATACAACGCGCGCTGGAAGCCGAAGACGATCCACGCCGTGGGGTTGAGCAGGTAGATCCGCCAGAAGAGCGAACCCCATCTGTGCTCGGGGCCCACGATCTGCCCATGCATCTTCCCTGCCGCGTACACGATCGGCGTCAGCCAGAACCACACCAGCAAAGCGAGCCCGATCAGGTGTTGCAGGTCCCGGTAGCGGACGTTCATCGAGGAGACCCAGAACGTCACGGCCACCGTGAGCAGCAAGAGAGCGACGAAGGCCAACGGATAGAGCCAGATCGAGCCGAGGACGAACCCGTACCGGATCACGACGAGGAACGCGAAGTACACGATCGACTGGAGCACGAAGTCCACGAGCGCGACACCGACGGTCGCGAGCGGAAGGATCTCGCGTGGGAAGTACACCTTCTTCACCAGGTTGGCGTTCGCGACGACGGATTGCGCACCCGTGCTCAGCGAGACGGAGAAGAGGTTCCACGCGAGCAACCCGCTGAGCAGGAAAACCGGGTAATCGTCGACGGAGGCCCCGAGCACCTTCGCGACGAAGCTGAAGACCGCGAGGAACACGACCGGATTGAGGAGCGACCAGACCGCTCCCAGCACGGAGCCGATGTACTTGACCTTGAGCTCCTTGCGGACGAGGTTGAGCAGAACCTCGCGGTAGTCCCACAGCTCGCGGAGACGCTGTCGCAGCCGCAGGTGCGGCGGCTCAGACGTTCGTTCCGTGGTTCGGGCTGCGGTCGCGATCGGGTGCTCCTCAGACGGTGAGACGGAAGAACGCGCAGGTCAGCGGGAGTCTAACAAGGGTCCTTCGGACCGCCGTCCGGTCGTCTCCTCCGTTACAGAACTCCTCAGGTTCTCCACGGGCCGTCACGCCCGGTCCCGACTCGTCCGCACGGACCAGAGCGGCCTCGGCTCGCGCAGGTGCTCGAAGAGCTCATCGAACAGTGGGAGCGTCCGCTCGTCGCAGTACGCATCTTCGAACGCGCGCCGCGCGTTCCGCGACAGCTCCGCCGTCAGGTCAGCATCATCGCGGAGCCGACGAACGGCGTCGGCCAGGCCGTCGACGTCACCGTGGCGGAGGGAGAAACCGCACGCGTACCGCTCGATCGCCTCGTCGACGTTGGTTCCGACGGGGCCCACGTAGACGACGGGAAGCGCGCTCGCGAGCGCCCCATGGAGCTTGCACGGGCTCATGATCCCCCGCGATCCGTCGTCGAGCGAGATCAACGCGCACCCTGCCCCGGCGAGGACGCTCGGCGTCACCTCCTTGGGAACGTATCCGCGCAACACCACGTCATCCAGACCGCGACGCCTCGCTTCCTCTGCGAGCTCCGGATACCGAACACCACCGCCGACGAACAGGAAGGTCGCGTCGCCGTCCTTCGCCAGGTCGTCGGCCGCACCCGTGATCGTGCTCGTCGGATGCCCGTAACCGAGGTTGCCGAGGTACAGGACCACGAAGCGTCCCGCCAGCTCCGGCGCTTCGTACCCCTCCCACGGCTCCGGATGCTCTCCCCGCGGGAACAGCGTCATCGGCTCCCAGTTCGGGATCACCGAACCCGCCGGGAGGCCGTCGCGCGCGTAGGCGAGCGTGCGTCGGAGCATGGCGTCGTCGAGGGCGATCACGTGGTCGGTCCTCCTGAGCAGCCAGCGCTGGACCGATCGCAGCACGCGCGACACGGCGCCACCGGCGTGGATCGTCCCGTACTCCTCGGCGGCGTCGGGGTAGACGTCGTGCGACCAGTAGACGACCCGCGTGCGCGGGTGGACCATGCGATGGACGACGGCGGCGACCAGCGAGTACGGGGGACTGGTGAGCGCGACGACGACATCTTGTCGCGGCGACACGACCAGCCGCACCACGGCACCCGCCAGGAACGAGAGGTAGTCGGCGAGTCGATGTGCAGTGCTCGCCTTCCCCAGACCCGGGGTCCATACCCGGATGACGCGGGGACCTCCCGCCGGCGTCCCCGTTTTGGCTACGGACCCGGGAGCGCGCGTCGGGGTCCGCCCCAGGTACGCGCCGCTGCCACAGATCACCGTCACGTCATCGCCCATCGCGGCCCGGTGCTCCGCCACGGACGTGACGAACGTGCCCGACGCGGCGACGTCGGGCGGATAGAAGAGGTTGACGAAGGAGACGCGCACCGGACCTCCTGGTTGACCAGACGTGCGCCGCGGAGGAAGCGGTCCCGGCGGCGCTCGCTAGAGTACCAACCGTGATCCGGCCAAAAGACGCATGCGATCGTGCCCGATAGCACATCCGGGATGCGCATCGGCGTCACGGTCGAACAATCCTGGCACGTCGTGCCCGGCGGGATCGCGGTCGCGACCGTCGAGCTGCTGCGGGCGTTGACCGCCCGCGACGGGTTGGACCTCGTGGGCGTCTCGGCGTGGCACCGCCGGCCGCCCGCCGCCGGGCTCGTTCCCCCCGTGCCGATCCGTCGGTTCCCATTGCCCCGCCGCGTCCTGTACGAATCGTGGCAATGGCTCCGGACGCCGAGCGTCGAGCGCGCGACGGGTCGCGTCGACGTCGTGCACGACGCCGGCTACGTCGTGCCGCCGTCCAGGGCGCCGCTCGTCACGACCGTCCACGACCTCGCGTTCCTGACCTACCCCCACCACTACACGCGGCACTCGCTCCAGGTGTTCCGGAGGGGGTTGGAGCTGACGCGCCGCCACGCGCGCCTCGTGATGTGCCCGTCCTTAGCGACCAAGGCGGCGTGTGAGGACGCCGGTATCGGATCCGAACGGCTCCGGGTGGTGCCCTGGGGCGTCCGCCTCCGGCCGCCACAACCCGAGCTCATCGAGCGGGTCCGCCGCCGATACCGGCTCGAGCGCCCCTTCGTGCTGTTCGTCGGGACGGTGGAGCCGCGCAAGAACCTGCATCGCGTGATCGAAGCGTTCCGCGAGCTCGACGCGGCCGAGACAGAGTTGATCCTGGTCGGCCCGCGGGGGTGGAAGGAAGACGTCGACGTCGCACTCGACGGATCGCGCGGTCACGCCAGAACCCTCGGGTACCTGCCGCGGGATGAGCTCGACGTTCTGTACGCGCACGCGGCGGCGGTCGTGTACCCGAGCCTTGCCGAGGGGTTCGGGTTGCCCGTGCTCGAGGCGATGGCCAACGGCGCTGCCGTCGTGACCTCGGCGGGGACGGCGACCGAGGAGGTCGCCGGCGACGCCGCCCTCCTGGTGGATCCGCTCAACGTCGACGCGATCGCCGAGGCCTTGCAGCGTCTGATCGACGATCGCGCCCTCGCCGCCGCGCTGGGCGCGGCGGCGAGGGCGCGCGCGTCCACCTTCACGTGGGAACGATCGGCCGAGCTCGCCGTCGCGGTCTACGCGGAAGCAGCCGAGGCATCGCGGTGAGTCGCATCCGTGTCGGGATGAACCTCCTCTGGCTGCTGCCGGGCGTGGCCGGAGGCGCGGAGCGGTACGCGGTTCGGCTCCTCCGGGCGCTGGCCGACGAGGCACGCGATGACGTCGACGTCACGATCCTTTGCAACCGCCGGTTCCCGGCCGCCCACGGTGAGCTCACCGCCCGATCCCCGACGGCGGTGGCGCCGATCGATGGAGGCTCCCGCGCGCTTCGGATCGCGATGGAGTCCACGTGGCTCGCTCGCGAGGCGTCGCGCAGAGACCTCCAGCTGGTCCACCACCCCAACGACGTGATCCCGTGGTTCCGGACGCGGCCGAGCGCGCTCACGATCCACGATCTGCGCTCCATGGCGGGCGGTCAGATCCTCAGCCGGTCGCACGCCGCCTACCTCCGCGCCCGGGTGCCGTCGTCGGCCCGCTCGGCCGCCGTCGTGATGACGCCCTCGGATCACGTTCGGCAGCAGGTGCTCGATCGCTTCCGGCTCGATCCGGCCCGCGTCCTCGTCGTGAGCGCGCCGGTGTTCCCGGGTCCCGACCACACGGACGGCTCCGATCCGCCACCCGTGGTGGGCCGGTACTTCGTCTATCCCGCGGTCACCGACCGTCACAAGAATCACGCGGTACTGCTGGAGGCGTTCGCCGGCGTGGCCGGCGGCGATCCGGATGTCCGGCTGGTGCTGACGGCGGTGTCGGGCACCGGCGAGACCGAGGTCGAGGCGTCGATCCGTCGACTCGGCCTCGGCGACCGCGTCCGCCGGTTGGGAAGGATCTCCGATGGGGACCTCGACCGACTGTTGGCCGGCGCCGTCGCGCTCGTGTATCCCTCGCGGTACGAGGGATACGGCCTGCCGCTCGCCGAAGCGATGTCGGTCGGCTGTCCCGTCATCGCATCGTCCGCCACCGCGCTCCCCGAGGTCGTCGGCGACGCCGGGCTCTTGGTCGATCCCGACGACGTCGCAGGGTGGACGGGGGCGATGCTGCGACTCCTCGACGACGGCATGCTCCGCGGGCGCTTGATCGCAGCCGGTCGCGAGCGGACACGAGGTCTGACCCCGAGCGAGACGGCGCGACGGTTGGTGGCCGCATATCGGTTGGCCATCGACGAAGCATGACGTGCGCGCTCGAGCGACCTGTTGTTGCTGCTGCTGCTCGCCGCTAGGGTTCGACCGCGATGCCCGCGGTCCGGAACACTGCGAACCGTCTGCTGTATGAGGGGAAGACCATCCTGGCGCGATCGCCGACGCTCGCGCTTCCCGTCGCACGGCTCCGCGGACACGGCGAGCCGTTCGATCCCGGCGTCGACATCGTCATCGAGGGATTCCCACGCTCGGCGAACAGCTTCGCGGTCCACGCGTTCCGCGTGGCCCAAGACCGGCCCGTCAGGATCGCCCACCACCTCCACGCCCCCGCGCAGGTGATCGCCGCCGTGCGCGCCCGCGTTGCCGCGATCATGCTGATCCGCGAGCCGGAGGATGCCGTGTTGGAGTTCGTGATCGCGAAGGGGTACCTCTCGGTCCGACAGGCGTTGCGGGGATACCTCCGCTTCTACAGCGCGTTGCTGCCCTACCGCGACCGGGTCGTCATCGGTCCGTTCCGCGAAGTGACCTCCGACTTCGGGCAGGTGATCGCGAAGGTGAACGCGATGTTCGGGACACGGTTCCTCGAGTTCGACCACACCGATGACAACGTGCGCTCGGCCTTCGCAGCGATCGAAGCGGACTGGGGCACGCGCCTTCCTCCGGGCGTGGCATTCGAGCGCAAGGTGGGACGACCTTCGAAGATCCGAGAGGGTCTGAAGGAGGAGCTCGGTGAGGAGTACCGCGCCTCAGACCTCAGCGACCTTCGCGAACGAGCGGAGCGCCTCCGGGGCGCGTTCGTCTCTTCCCGGTCGTGAAGGACGTCCAGCGCGCCTCGCCGGCCAGGAAGGAGGGCCCTCCTCTGCCGCTGCTCGTGGCCCGACGAGCCTTGTTCGAGGCGAAGACGGTGGTCGCCAAGTACCCCGGTGTCGCGCTGCCCATCGCGCGTCGTCGCCACGGGATCCCGGTCGGTGACGAAACCGAGCTCGTGATCGAGGCGTTCCCACGGAGCGGCATGACCTTCGCCGTGGTCGCGTTCGAGATGGCCCAGACGAAACAGGTGCGGGTCGCGTGTCACGTCCATGCTCCCGCCCAGGTGATCGAAGCAGTCCATCGCCGCATCCCGGCGCTCGTCCTCGCCCGCGAGCCTGAGCCGACGATCCTCTCCTTCGTCATCCGCCACCCCCACGTATCCATGCGGCAGGCGTTGCGAGGCTACGTTCGGTTCTACGCGCCGCTCCTCCGATACCGCACTGACTTCGTTGCGAGCTCGTTCGAGGACGTGACGACCGACTTCGGCCTCGTGACCCGACGGGTGAACGAACGGTTCGGGTCGACGTTCGACGAGTTCAGACACACGCCCGAGAACGTGGAGCGCTGTTTCGCCCGGATATCCGGCGACTACCAGGAGCGGGCCCGAACGAACGCCGAGTTCGAACGGATCGTCGCGAGGCCCTCGGATGAGCGGGAGCGGATCAAGGAGGCCCTGCGCGAGCGATTCAGGGACCCGCGGCTGGCAGCGGGACGGCGGCGTGCCGAGTCCGTCCATGTGGCGATCGTGGGCCGCGAGGGATGACCGACGTACGTGGGCGGACTCGGTGAGCGTTCCATCCGCTCGCTCACTCGCGAGCCGGGCCGCGTATGAGGTGATGACCGTGACGTCGCGCTTCCCGAGGCTCGCGCTTCCGGCAGCCCGCGCGCGCGGTCACGGCGTGGTGGTCACCCCGACGAGCGACATCGTGATCGAGGGGTACCCGCGTTCGGGAAACTCGCTGGCGTTCGCGTCGCTCCTGGCGGCTCAGTCCGGATCGATCAGGATCGCACACCACACCCACGCACCCGCGAACGTGATCGCCGGCGTCGGAGCGGGGGTACCGGTCCTCGTCCTGATACGAGCGCCCGAGGACGCCGTCGTCGGGTTGGTCGTGATCAAGCCCGACCTGACCGTGGTACAGGCGATGCGCGGCTACCGCCGCTTCTACGAACCGCTCCTCCCCTACCGCGACCGGATCGTCGTGAGCAGATCGGAGGACGTGATCGACGATCCAGAGGGCTTGGTCGAGCGGATCAACCACCGGTTCGGGACGTCGTTCGACGCCCCCGACGTCTCGGTGAACGGCCGCTCGACGCGGGACGAGCTCATCGAGCGGTACTGGCGCGACCGTGCCGGCCCGGGCCTTCCTTTGCTTGGGCGGACGGAGCGACCACCCTCCGAGGAGCTCGGCGGTGACGTCGCGTCTCGCGCCAGGACCGGGTACCTCAGCGCGCCATCCGGCCTCCGCCGGCGCCTCTCGGCCCTTTACCAGAGCTTCACCGAAGGACTGCCGTGACCCGTCCTTCCCGACTACCCCCCGACCGACCCGTACGCCTGCACCAGCACCGTCGACGTCTGGCGGGCGCAGCGCTCCCACGTGAAGGACGCGACCCTCGCCATGCCGGACGCCCGCAGAACGTTCCGCAGGTCATCGTCGCCCAGCAGATCGTCGAGCCCCTTCGCGATCGAGGCTGGATCGTCGGGGTCGATGAGCAGCGCGGCGTTCCCCGCAACCTCCGGCATCGATGAGCGGTTCGAGGTCAGCACCGGGACGTTCGCCGCGAACGCCTCGAGGATGGGGAACCCGAACCCCTCGTACAGGGACGGATACGCCAGCACCTCCGCACCCGAAAGGAGCGCTCGCCGGTCGGCGTCGGGCACGTAGCCCGTCCGAACGATCCGCGAACGGACGTCGGCCGGGAGCGCTGCGATCGCCCGATCGATCGCTTCCGAGTACTTCGACGCCCAGGTGACCGTTCCTCCGGCGAGCACCAACGAGCTCCGCCGGTCGTCGATCATGCCGAATGCTCGTACGAGGGATTCGAGGTTCTTCCGTGGCTCCAGTCCCCCCAGGAAGATGATGTACGGACCCTTGATCGCGAACCGATGGCGGACCTCTTCGACCTGCGGGGGGATCGCGGGGGAGAACGCCTCGGCGTCGGTGCCGTGGTGGATCACGTGCACGCGCCCAGCATCGGTCCCGTAGAAGCGGTCGAGGTCGTTCCTGGCTGCTTGGCTCGGGACGATCACGGCAGCGGCGCGATCGAGCGCCCGCTCCAACGCTCGCCGCCACCGGATGTCGTTGTGCGGGGCGGTCCCCGGCATCACCTCGAACGCCAGGTCGTGCACGACAACGACGACGCACGGCGCGGACGTGGGCGGCGGGATGAAGTTCGTCGCGAGGACCACGTCGGACGAGCCCGCCAGCCACTCGAGTCTCGGGAGACCGGTCCGGGAGCTGAGCGGGCCGTAGAGCCGCGTCGGGAGCCGCGACGCCCGCTCGGACAGGTTCGGGGCCCAGCCGGCGAAGCGGCGGGGACGCGTCCCGATCCGACGGACATCCAGGTACCACGCGACGAACCGTGTGTCCGGATCAGCTGGCGGGAGCGCCCGCAGCACGGCTCGCGTGTACTGCCCGACCCCCGTCCGGCGGGGATCGACGGCGGACCTCGCGTCGACCACGACACGCACGGGCGAAGGCTAGCCCACGCCGAGCGGCGCACGTGCGACGAAAGGGCTATCCGGGAGCCGGACAGCTGCTGGGGGCTGTGGGCGGTGCTGCTCGGTACGTCGCGGTGACCACGACCACGACGGGCGGACCGTGCAGCTTCGGCGACTGGATGAGCGGAAGGCTCGGGAAGTAGCCGCCGACGACGCGCGCGTAGGCGTCCTGGCCCGGAGCGAAGACGATCGCCGACCGCTCGATGCCCGCCGGCGCCGGAGCCCTCACGATCCCGGGCGACACGTCGAACCCCGAGTTCGCGAGGAGGGTTTCCACGTCATCCGCGGAGCCACCGGTACCGCGGTCGATGACCTCCACGGTGGTATTGGCCTCGGAGGGCGGCGTGTTGACCAGTTCGGTCCCCAGCGACCCGAGTTGCTTGCCGTCGCGGATCGCGGCGAAGATCTGTCGCGCGGCAGGGTCCATGAGGACGACCGACTGGGTCCCCTCCATCCCGGCGCCACCGGGCACGGTGCGGAACTCGACGTTGCCGGTCGTCAGACCGCGGAGCTGTCCGACGAGGTACACGAGATCGCCGGGCAGGAACCCTCGATCGCGATGAAGGTTCGCGAGCACCGGTTGGACCAGGGCGGGTGCCTTCGCGAGCTCGGCCGGCCGGAGCATCTGGTTGATCACCGCGCGAAGGAACTGCTGCTGCCGTCCGATCCGCGAGAAATCGGGGATCGCGTCGCACGGGAGGCTCCGCGTCCGGACGTAGGCCAGCGCCTGGTAGCCGCCGAGATGATGGCATCCCGGGACGACGTCCAAGCCGGTGTTCGGGTCGGCGACGTGGCCGACCTCGCCGTAGTAGATCTTCGTCTCGCCGCCTCCGCCCGTGTGCTGCATCAACCAGCCGGGTGTGTTCACCTCGTACTGCGGGATGCACAGCTCGACGCCGCCGAGCGTGTCGACCACGTGCTGGAACCCTGCCAGATCCACGTACAAGTAGTGGTCGACCGTCAGGCCGGTCAGGTTCGCGATGGTGTTCGCCATGAGCTGCGGGCCACCTCCCTGCAGACCACCCTCGAACGCAGCATTGATCTTGTTCCAGCCATGACCGGGGATGTCGACCCACAGGTCGCGAGGGAACGAGAGGACGATCGCCTTCTGGAGCGCCGGATCCGTGTGCACGAGCATGATCGTGTCGGCCCTGATCGTGCCGCCGATGTCCTTGTTGGTGCCGAACTGGTGCTGCTCGTCGATCGGCAGCCCGGCCCGCGAGTCCGAGCCCAGGAGGAGGTAGTTGCACGCGTGCTCCGAGCATCTGCTCGTCGGCGACGCCGGCGAGCCGCTCGGGACCGCTTGGGTGAATGGACCGGGGTCGACGCCGACGTCTCGCAACTGCACCCACCGGACCGCGCTTGCGGCTCCGACGACGCCGAAGACCAGGGAGAGCGACGCGGAAACGGCGATCACGACACGGATCAGCCGCCTGGAGGCGGGAGCGGGATCCACCATGTGCTTCCTAGCGTATCCGGGGCCGAAGGCGCGGCGACCGCCGACGTGTGTCGTTCCCATGGCGAGCCTGTGGCGGTCGCCCCGCCCTCGGCCGGTGCCCGGCCGCGCCGATGTGCGATGATGCGCGGCGCCTTCCGCAACGACCACCGGAGAGGGACGGGGACATGCAGACGGGACCGGTGAGCGTGCTCGTCGTCGGTCTCGGCGACGCCGAGGTCGCGGCGCTTGCCCGAGAGGATGGGTTCGCCGTTCGCGGCGTTCCGGCTATCGAAGTCCCGACCGGCGTCGATGCCGTCGTGATCGCGCTCGACAGCGATGCCCCCTTGGAGACGGTGCGTCGGGTCCGCACGCTGGAGCCCGACGCTGCGGTGGTCGTGGTCACCGAAGCCGACCACCGGGCCGACGGCGCCGTCGCGATGCATGCGGGGGTGGAAGACCACCTCGTGCGGGATGAGTTGCTCGGACCCCTCCTGCCGCGCTCGATCCGGTACGCGGTCGCCACCCGGCGCATGCGACGAGAGCTCGCAGCGAACGACGAGGTGACGGCGCTGCCCACCCTCCGCGGGTTCGCACCGATCGCCGAACACCATCTGCGGATGGCCGACCGGGCGGGCCAGCCAGTCGTCTTCGTCTTCGTTCGGATCGAGGAGCACGATTCGCTCCGAGCGGCGCTCGGCAGAGAGGCGGCCGACGAGCTTGCCCGCGACGCCGCCGGGGTGGTGCTGAACTCCGTCCGCGATTCCGACGTGCCGGGAAGGATCGCACCCGACACGTTCTGCATCCTGCTGACCGGTGAGGCGGAAGGCGCCGAGACCACCGTCCTGTCTCGCTTGGTGGAAGCGATGGCCGTGCACGACGTCCGCCGCGGTCGACCACGAGCCCTCAAGCTGGCGGTCGGCACCGCCCGGTACGAGCCCGGCAGCGGCCTGCACCTGGCCGAACTGCTCGAGGGAGCGATCCGCCGGCTGGGTCGAGCCGGAGGAGCTTGACGGCGAGGTGAGCGGATCGGTGATCCGGTCGGCCCTCGGCGGCGGATACGGTGCGGAGATCACGTGGAGGATCGACGCCCGCGCAGGTGACCGCCGCGATGCGGACCAGGAGCGTCGCGTCGGAGATGGCTGAGGACCTCTCCGCCGCGCGCGACCGCCAGCTCGTTCGGCGCATCGAAGGAGGAGACGAAGAGGCGTTCCGCAGCCTGTTCGCCATCTATGCGCCCTCCGCGATGGCACTCGCCGTTCGTGTGGTTCGACAGACCCAGCTGGCGGAGGAGATCGTGCAGGAAGCGTTCCTGACCCTCTGGCGGAGCCCGAGCGTCTTCGACGAGCGACGCGGCTCGGTGAAGGCCTGGCTGATGACCATGGTCCACCACCGCGCCGTCGACGCGGTCCGCCGCGAGGAATCGCAGCGACGGCGCTCCGACGAGATGGTGGTGGGGATCCGGGAGGAGACCGAGGATCCGACCGACGCCGTGGTGGAGGCGGTCGCGGCGCCGGCCGAGCGGGATGCCGTCCGGAGGGCCCTGCGCTCCCTCCCGGAGGACCAGCGTGAGGTGTTGGAGCTGATGTACTTCGGCGGCCTGTCGCAATCGCAGGTCGCCGAGAGGATCGGAGCCCCGCTCGGCACGGTGAAGTCCCGGGCACTGCTCGGCATGCGAAGGATGCGCTCGATGGTTGTGGAGATGGAGCGATGAGCACGCGCGAACACGGGCTGATCGAAGAGTTGCTCGCCGTGCGCGCGCTCGGCGGGCTGGAACCCGGGGACGATGCCGTTCTCAGCGCCGCGATGACGGCGCACGGCGACTGCGAGGAGTGCAGCCGGCTCGAGACGGGGTTCGAGGAGACGGCGGGTCTCCTGGGGTTCGCCCTCGATCCCATCCCGGTCCGCGACGGGCTCGCGGACCGGGTGCTCGAACGGGCGCGAGGGGCAAGTCAGCCGCGGCGACCGCGACGGCGCGCAGCGCTCGTCGCGGTCGCCGCCGCGCTCGTCGTCGTCGTCGCGGGCGTCGCGACGCTCCGCCCGCGCACGCAACCGATCGTGGGGGCGAGCTCCTCGCAGCAGGTCCGTCGGTTCCAGGGTGGCGCCGGCGCGCTCGCGATGGTGTACGAGCCGGGGCAGCCGGGCGCGCTGCTCTGGGGGGAGGGTCTGCCGTCGCCCGGCGCGGGCAAGACCTACGAGATCTGGATGATCACCGGCAACACACCGGTCTCCGCCGGATGCGCCTCGCCCACGAACGGAGAGCTCTCCGCGTACACCGACGCCGACGTCAGCAAGAGCGACGTGATGGCGGTCACCGTCGAGCCCACGTCGTGCCCGCCGGCCCCGACGACCCAACCCGTGTACACGGCGACGCTCACGTGAGCCCCGCAGGACGACCCCCGCTTCAAGGTCGAAGGATGTCCGCGAGGACCAGGTTGAGGACCCCGCCGGCGCGGAGGTAGTCGAGCTCGGCGGCGCCGTCGACGCGGAGCGTCGCCGCGAACGAGGTGACCCGTCCATCCTCCGCCACCGCTTCGACGGCCACCTCCTGGCCGGGCACGATCCCGCCGGTCAGCCCCCGGACGGCGTACGTCTCGAGCCCGCTCAGCCCGAGCGACGCCGCGGACGTGCCCGCGAGGTACTGCAAAGGCAGCACGCCCATCCCAACCAGGTTCGAGCGATGGATCCGCTCGTAGCTCTCCGCGATCACGAACCGGACGCCGAGGAGGGCGGGCCCCTTGGCCGCCCAGTCGCGGCTCGACCCGCTCCCGTACTCCTTCCCAGCGAGCACGGCCAGGGGGACGCTTTCGTCCCGGTATCGCTCCGCGGCGTCGAAGATCGAGAGCACCTCCCCGCTCGGAAGGTGGGTCGTCCACGAGCCCTCGGTCCCGGGTGCGACCTCGTTGCGGAGCCGGATGTTGGCGAACGTGCCGCGCATCATCACTTCGTGGTTCCCGCGACGGGCACCGTAGGAGTTGAACTCACCCGGAGGGACGCCGTGCTCCTGGAGGTAGCGTCCCGCGGGCGAATCCGCCTTGATCGAGCCCGCCGGGGAGATGTGATCGGTCGTGATCGAATCACCCACGCGCACGAGGACCCTCGCGGCCTCGATATCCTCGATCGGTCGCGCCTCCTCCTCGCGGAAGAACGGCGGTTCCTGCACGTAGGTCGACCCGGGATCCCAGGCGTACACCGGTCCGCTCGGGGTCGGCAGCGACATCCACCGTTCGTCGCCGTCCCAGATGTGGGCGTACTCGCGGACGAACTGCTCCTCGGTGATCGCCGCCGCCATCGAGGAAGCGATCTCGGCGGGCGCCGGCCAGATATCCCGGAGGAAGACGGGTCCGTCGGTCCCCATGCCGAGCGGTTCGCTCGTTAGATCGATCTCGACGGAACCGGCCAGCGCGTAAGCCACGCAGAGCGGTGGCGAAGCCAGGTAGCTCGCGCGCACCTGTGGGTGGATCCGCCCCTCGAAGTTCCGGTTGCCGGAAAGCACGGCGACGACGTTGAGGTCTCCCTCGTCCACCGCCGTCGCGACGCGCTCGGGCAGCGGCCCCGAGTTCCCGATGCACGTGGTGCAGCCGTACCCGACGAGGGCGAACCCGAGCTTCTCGAGATAGGGCGTCAGACCCGCGCTGTCGAGGTAGTCGGTGACGACGCGCGAGCCGGGTGCCAGCGACGTCTTGACCCACGAGCGCGTCTCGAGTCCAGCCTCCACCGCCTTCTTCGCGAGCAGGCCCGCGGCGAGCATCACCGATGGGTTGGACGTGTTCGTGCAGGAGGTGATCGCGGCGATCACCACCGAGCCGTGCTTCACGACGTCGCCGTCGACCGACATCGGTGTCTCCGCGCCCGGCTCGATCATGGCCTCGGTGTCCACCTCGACATCGACGTTCCCGCCCTCCTCCTCGAACCTGCCGACGTCGCTCGGGCGAGGATCGGGCTCCAATTGGTCGCGGAAAGCAGATAGGAACGACCCCCAAACCTCGGCGAGGGGCACACGGTCCTGCGGACGCTTGGGGCCGGCGACCGACGGCTCCAACTCGGCAAGATCCAGCTCCACGACCTCCGAGAAGCGAGGCTCCGGATCCCCATCGGCCCGGAACAACCCCTGTTCCTTCGTGTACCGCTCGACCAGATCGACCAGGTCACCGCGACCCGTGAAGGTCAGGTAGCGAAGGGTCTCGTGGTCGACCGGGAAGTATGCGGAGGTGGCCCCGTATTCGGGACACATGTTCGACAACGTGGCCCGGTCGGCCACCGACAGCGAGGACAATCCGTCGCCGAAGAACTCGACGAACGTTCCGACCACACCGTGTGCGCGAAGCATCTGCGTAAGCGTCAGGACCAGATCGGTGGCCGTGGTACCGGCGGGGAGGGAGCCCACGACGCGGACCCCGAGCACGAGCGGTTGCGGCAGGAAGATCGGCTGACCGAGCATCGCCGCCTCGGCCTCGATGCCACCCACCCCCCACCCGAGCACACCCAGCCCGTTGACCATCGTCGTGTGGGAATCCGTTCCCACGAGCGTGTCGGGGAACGCGAGCCCGTCTCTGGTCGCGACCACGTGTCCGAGATGCTCCAGGTTGACCTGGTGGCAGATCCCGGCGCCCGGCGGGACCACCCGGACGTTGGCGAAGGCCTGTTGCGCCCACCGGAGCAGGGCGTACCGCTCCGCGTTCCGGCGGTACTCCCAGTCGATGTTGGCCTCGTAGGCATCGCGCGACCGGAACAGATCCACCTGGACGGAATGGTCGATGATGAGGTCGACCGGAACGTGCGGGTTCACGCGCGCGGGATCGGCGCCCGCGCGCGCCATCGCGCTCCGCATCGCCGCCAGGTCGACGACCGCGGGCACACCGGTGAAGTCCTGCATGAGGACCCGTCCGGGCATGAACGCGATCGCGAGCGCCGGCGCCGGCCACGCGGCGAGCGCCGCGACGTCGGCGTCGGCGACGTCGCGGCTCCCTGCCCGCCGGAGCAGGTCCTCCAGGAGGATCTTGAGGGTGTGCGGCAGCCCCTGCACAGCGCCGATCCCCTGCTCGGACAGCCAGGCCAGCCGGTAGATGCCCACCTTGCCCGCGGCGAGCGTGAGGGTCGAGCGGGCCGCTTCGAGCTCAGAGGTCGATCGCGTGGTCGGGTCCTTTTCGCGGGTCGTCGGGGCCTCCCGGCGGCAGGCCGCCGTCGTCGTCGGCGGATACCGCCTCCATCCTCCCAAAACGAGACACGCCGATCGTCACCCCGGGAACGTCCCAGGTCTCGCCCGAACGTCTGCGACCATCGCCGCGTGATCGACCGTCGCCGGCCGGTACCCGCCGCCGTCCTGTTGCGCCTGGTGGCGGTATGCCTCGTCGCGTGTCACGGCGGGCCCTCGGCACCCGCTCCGGCCGCGAGCACCCCGCCAACCCTTCCGTCACTCCCCCGCGGGCTGCCCACCGCCTACCCCTCGGACGTCCCCGCCGGGGACGTGCCGGTCGGCGACCTCGTTCCGAAGGGGAACGTGGTCACGGGGACGTGGTACGCGCGCACGTCTTCAGGCGACGCGATCGTGGTCGCCTGGCAACGTCGGGGAGCCGATCCTTTCCGGACCGACCGAGGCATCGCCGTGTGGCAGGACGGAGGCGATCCGGGCTCGCCGTGGCGACCGATCGACGCGGTGGCGTTCCGAGCGAACCGGGATCCGGTGTTGGACCTCACCGCGGTGATCGGCGACGTCACCGGCGACGCCTCGGACGACGCGCTCGTGTTCGCCGAGACCGGCGGTTCGGGCGCGTGTGGGACCTACTTCGCGATCGATCTCGCGGAGGGTGCTCGGGTGTTCGATCGGAGCGTCTGCGACACCCGCATCGTCCCGTCGACGGATCCGGTCGGTCTGATCGTGACGGAGGCGGTCTACGCGCACGGGGACCCGCACTGCTGCCCCAGCGCCATGAGGACGACCGTCCTCACCTACGCCGGTGGCGGCAGGTGGACGACCGCGTCGGAGACGACGACCCCCGCCTGAGCGGAGGCGTCGGTGGCCGTGGGTAGTATCCGGCGCATGGCACGGATCTTCGTCGAAGGCTGGTCGCCTGAGTACGGCGCTCCGTTGGATCCGGACGAGGCGCTGGCGCCGGCGGAGGGGTCGGTCGACACCTCGATCGAGACTGAGGACTGGACCCCGCGCGACGGCATCGACGATGGCGTCCCCCGGATCGCCTTCGTCGACGGCGTCCGGCGTGTCGACGCGCGGCTCACGCTCGACGATCCGTCCGGTCCCGTCGCCGGGATCTGCGGCACGTTCGCGGTCGGTGCGGCTGTCTGGGATCGGGAGGCGGTCCGGTCGTGGGTCGCGCACGAGCGGATCGGCCGATGGGCGGTGCTCGCGGGCGGAAGGTCCGAGACCTTCCCCGTCGTGGCACTCGAGCCGCCCTACGACACGACGACGACGCCCGACACGGATCCCGCGGGACTGATCAGGACGTTGCACACGAAGATGCGGACGGCCGAGGGCCATGTCGCCACCGCCGTCGCGGAAGACAGCTTCGTGATCGCCGACGGACCGTTGAACGAGTTGGCCCCCGTTCCCGCGGTGGGATCGATCAAGAGCCACCGCGTGACGTACCTCCCGCCCGAGCGCAACGCCGTGGTCGCCGCGCTTCGACCGCGGCAACGCACCCCGTTGTTCACCATCTCGGAGTACCGCCGGTACTCGTGGTACGTGCGGCTGGCAGACCTCCATGGCGGCCATGCATGGTCCGGGATCGTCCGGTGCGAAGCCAGCGGACAGCTCCCCGCGGCCGAGGTGATCCGCCTGGCTGACCGGACGGCCGCGGTGCTGCCACTCGTCGCGTCCGAGCCCCATCTGGATCCGCGCGCGCCGCAGAACCTCGTTCCGATCGCGGCGCTCGAGCGGCAGCTGCGCCATCGCATGGGCGAGCCTGGGCTCGTGTACCGCGCGCTCCGCGAAGCTGTGCATGAGCGGATGGCCTCGTGAGCGACGATCGCGTCGGTCGTGTGCTCGGATCCGAGCACACGACGACGGCGGAGTTCCGCGTCGTCCTGGAAGAAGAGGAGTACCTCCAACTCGACGACCTGATCGTCGTCCGCACCGAGGTGCCGAAGGTCGGGGAGGTCCGGACCTACGGGGTCATCACCGAAGCCGAGGCGGTGTACGAGGGTGCGCAGTACGAATCCGACACGCACCGGATCGCGGAGCTGGGCATCATGCCTGCCGCCAAGGTGCGAACGGCTCGGGTCGCCGTCACGCGGGTCGATCCCGAGGTGTGGGTGTCGGCGGACCCCGGCGAAGAGGTCGCGCGCGCGACCGGCGAGGAACGCCGCAAGGCCTTGTACGCCGACGAGATGGAGCGGCCGTTGCCTATCGGGCTCGGCCGCGACGGCGCCCCCGTCCACGTCGACCTGGACTTCTTCGATGGTCGCAAGGGCGGCCACATGTCCATCAGCGGGATCTCGGGGGTGGCCACCAAGACCTCGTTCGCCCTCTTCTTCCTGCGCATGTTGACGTCGGCGCCGGAGGTGGTGGGCTCGGGCGCCGCCAACCTCCGCGTCCTCGTGTTCAACGTCAAGGGTGAGGACCTGCTCTGGCTCGATCGACCCAACCGGTTGTTCGACGCGCACGAAGGCGCCCGGGAAGCATGGTCGGCACTGGGCGTCGGCCCTGCTCCGTTCCCCAGCGTCCGCTTCTGGGCGCCACCGCGACGCCAGAGCGGCGACGTGGTCGTCCCCGATACGGGTGGGCGTTTCGAAGGCGTGGAGGTCTTCTCGTGGACGCCTCGCGCGTTCATCGACCAGGACCTGCTCGAGTTCTGCTTCACCGATGCGAGCGACGCGAAGAACCAGATCCCGTTCATCCGCGAACGTGTCCAGCTCCAGCTCAAACGGTGGGCCGTCGGCGTCGACGGCATGCCGGGCGCCGTTGCCCTCCGCGACCCGGCCCAGGCTCCCGACGGTCACGCCTGGTCGCGGGACGACCGGATCCCGGCCACGCAGGCCGATGTCGTGATCGCTGATCTCCCTTCGTTGGTTCGCGCCCTCGAGATCCACCTCGAGCCGGATGACGGCTCCGAGGCCGACCCCGCATGGACGGCCCGCGTGATGCCCGGCACCGTCGCGGCCTTCCTCCGTCGGCTTCACGCAGCCTCTGCCCGGCTCGGGCATCTGATCCGAGCGGACGCGGATCGCCGGATCGACCGAGGTGCCGCCAACGTCACCGTCGTCGCGATCCAATCCCTGCACGAGCAGGCGCAACGCTTCGTCGTGGGCGCGCTCCTGCGGGAGACCTTCAAGGAGAAGGAGGACACCGGCCAACGGCTCCCGCTGTCGGTCATCGTCCTGGACGAGCTCAACAAGTACGCCCCGCGCGAAGGAACCGGCCCACTCAAGGACATGCTCATCGATATCGCCCAGCGCGGCCGTTCCCTCGGAGTGTTGCTGGTCGGCGCGCAGCAAACGGCCAGCCGGGTCGCTCCGGAGGTCCTCGAGAACGCTGCGATCCGCGTGACCGGCCGGCTCGATTCGGCCGAGGCCGAGCGTGCCGAGTACGGGTGGATGCTCCCGTCCACGCGGGCCCGTGCACGGCTGCTGAAGCCCGGGACGATGGTCGTCAGCCAGCCGGCCATCCCGGTTCCGCTCGTGGTCACGTTCCCCTTCCCGCCGTGGGCGACCAGGAAGGAGGAGGTGGCGGACGCCGGTGAGGATCCGTTCGCCGGGCTGACATGAGGAGGACGCCTCACCTCGGCGCCGTCCTCCCATCGCCGTGGCGTCCCCCCAGCTGATGCGGATCCTGCATACCGCCGACTGGCACGTCGGTCGCCGTCTCGGCCGGCATGATCGTGCCGCCGAGACGGCGGCCGCACTCGAAGAGGTCGCCCGGATCGCGACCGAGCACCAGGTCGATCTGGTGCTGGTTGCCGGCGACGTCTTCGACCGTCCGATCCCCCCGGTCGACGCGCTCGCGCTGGGGCTGGGGGGTCTCCTGCGGCTCGCGGAGGACCGGCCGGTGGTCGCCGTGGCCGGGAATCACGATTCTCCGGAGCTGTTCGACGCGCTCGCGCCCCTGGTGCGTGACCAGGGCCGGGGGGTGCACCTGATCGGGTCGATCCGGCGGCCCGACGAGGGCGGCGTCCTCGGCCCCGAACAGCTCGGCGTCCCCGCCCTCGTCGGCTGCCTCCCGTTCCTGCGTGAGGGTCGCGTCGTGGACTTCATGCGCGACGCAGGCGAGTGGTACGGCCAATACGCCGAGCGCATCGCCGCCTTGACCGGAGCCTTCGACGCCGCGCTCGTGGCGCGAGCGGGAACGGACCTCGTGCCGCTGCTCGTCGCCCATTTCATGGTCGGCGGCGTGAAGGTGGGCGGCTCCGAGCGCGAGCTGCACGTCGGGGGGGCGTACGTCGCATCGGCGCACGCCATCCCGCCCGGACCCCAGTACGTCGCGCTCGGCCACATCCACGCCCCGCAAGCGATCCCCGGGTCGCCTGTCCCGGGGCAGTACGCGGGATCGCTCCTTCCCCTCGACTTCGGCGAGGCCGGCGAGACCAAACGGGTGGTGATCGTCGACGCCGAACCGGGCCGGCTCGCCACGGTGGCATCGATCCCGCTCGCGTCCGGGCGGCCGCTGGTCCGTGCCGAAGGGACCTGGGACCAGATCGATGCCCGCATCCACGAACTGCGCGACGCCTACCTCGACCTCACCGTGCGCGTCGGCGGGATCGACTCTGATCTGGGTCGGCGTGCGGCCGACACCTTCCCTTTCCTGGTCAACGTCCGGCCGTATCGGCCGGCCGGTGAACGCCGGCCCCGCTCCACAGGGCCACGACCGGGCGACGACGAGCAGTACGCCGACTACTACCGGCGGGACACAGGCGAAGAACCGCCCCCAGGGTTGCTCGAGCTCTTCCGCGAGGTGCTCGAGGAAGTGGCCGATGCGTCCTCGTGAGCTGACCGTGCAGGGGTTCCGGTCGTACCGGGCGCGGACGACCTTCGACCTCCGAGGCCGGCGGCTCGTCGGCGTGGTCGGGCCGATCGGCGCCGGGAAGTCGACGATCCTCGACGCCGTCGTCTTCGCCCTCTACGGCAAGACGCCGTCGTTCGAACGCGATACGCGGTCGTTGATCCACCAGCTCGAGGACGGCTGCCACGTCGAGCTTCTGTTCGAGGTGGACGGCCAGATCTGGCGGGCACAACGGGCGCTCCGACGCAAGGGCCAGAGCCAACATCGACTCGAACGCCTCGCGAAGGATGCGGACGACGCCGAGGTGCTCGAGACGGTCCTGCAGGACAAGCCCATGCGCCAGCGCGTCGAGCGGTTGTTGGGGATGACCTTCGACGCGTTCTGCCGGTCGGTCCTGCTCGCGCAGAACCGGTTCGCGGAGTTCCTGAAGGCAACCCCCACCGATCGCAACGCCGTGCTGAAAGGCGTGTTCGGGTACGAACGCTTCGATGCTGCGCTGGCGGCGGCGAAGGACCGGGTCCGCGGCGCCGAGCTCGAGCTCGATGGGCTCGAACGGGAGGGCTCGCGGCTCGCCGAAGCGCGTGCGCGCCTGGACGAAGCACGCGCCGAGGCCACGGCGACGTCGGCCCGACACACCAGCTTGGACGCGGCCCGTGGACGGCTCGACGTCCTCACTCAAGCACGAGATTCGGCGCTTCGCGATGCCACCGAGGCATCGGCGCGCACCGCCCAGCTGCAGGCGACGGCGGCGGCGCTGCCCTCGGCCGGACGGCTGGAGGAGGCGGCCGACGACGCGGCGGCAGCCGCCGACGCCGTGCGCTTCGCTCGGGAAGACGTGACGGCGGCCGACAACGCCAGGAAGGTCGCCGAAGCCGAGCTCGAAGCGATCTCGGAACGCATCGGCGGCCACGCGGCCTTCCAGGCATTCGCGGCGTTGGTCGAGAAGCTGGACCACGAAGCCAGAGCCGTCGAACAAGCGGCTGCAGCGGTGGAGGCAACCGTGCGGGAGGCGGACGCGGCCCGTGCCGCCGCAGAGGACTTCGCGAGCGCGGCCACGACGAAGCGCCAACAGCTCGATGCCGCGGCGGCCGCCCTCGAAGCGGCCGAGACCACTCGCACGGAGGCCGAGGCCGCGCTGCACGTCACCCAACACGCCGAGATGGCACACGAGCTCCGACGGGAACTGACGGCCGGTGAACCCTGCCCCGTGTGCGACCGCGTCGTCGAACGCGTCCCGCGTGCCGGCGCCGCCCCCAAGATCGCAGCGGCGGACCGCGCCCTGGCGAAAGCCCGGACGGTCGAGACCAAGGCGCGGAACGCCAAGGAGCACGCGGCTGCCGGGGCGGCCACCGCCCTCGAGCAGGCGGCCGCCGGCGACGAGCGGGCGGAGACCCTCGCGATCCACCTCGTCGCGCGTGAGGACGCCGCCCGGGACGCCGAGGCCGCGCTCGCCACGACGAAGAGCGAGCTGGTCGACCGGCTCGGCGACGGCGATCCGCGGGCGCTGTTGGACGAGCGCCAGCACGAGCTCGAGCTGGCGGAGACCGCGGTGCGGGCCGCGTCGGCGACAGCCGACGCGGCCCGCACCCAGTTGGAGACCTGCCGAGCTCACGCGGACGAGGCCGGTCGCGCGATCGCGACCCTCGCGAACCAGCTCGCGTCGGCCTGGGGCCTGCTGGGGCGAGCCCGCCCGGTCGGGGCCACGGCGGCCGACGTCCGCAGCTCTTACGTCGAGCTCGGTGAGACGCTCGTGGAGCGGCTCACCGAAGCCGCCGAAGCGGGCGACCGGGCCGCGGCGGAAGCCCATGCGGCCACGGAAGCCGTCGCCGCGGAACTCGCGGCCTTCGACCTTCCACCCGACGCAGACGTCGCCCGCGTGGTCGCCGATGCCGCCTCCGCCGCCGCCGCATCGTCCGAACGCGTTCGAACGCTCGAGGAGACCCTGGCGGCAGGGGCAGACCTCGAGGCTCGCCTGGTCGTCGCGACCGGAGCTCGGGACGTCGCGCGACGGCTCGTCGCCGATCTGCAACCGTCACGGTTCCTGGCGTACCTCCTCGAGGAGGAGCGCGCCGCGCTCGCGGATCTGGGAAGCGTGCACCTCGAGGAGCTGACCGACGGGGCCTATCGGTTCAGCGATGACGATGCCTTCCACGTGCTCGACATGAACGCCGGAGCCGCGGACCGGACGGCGGAATCGCTCTCGGGCGGCGAAACCTTCCTCGCATCGCTCGCCCTCGCGCTCGCGCTCGCCGAGATGGTCGCGCGGGGGGGTGGACGCCTCGATAGCTTCCTGCTCGACGAAGGGTTCGGGAGCTTGGATGCCGAGCACCTGGACCGCGCGATGGACGGGATCGGCCGCCTCGTGGCCGGCGACGTCGATCGCCTGGTCGTCGTCGTCTCCCACGTCGAGCAGATGCGCCAGCTCATGGAGGACCTGATCGTGCTCGACAAGGACGTTCGCACGGGCGAGACCCGCGTGCTCTCCGGCGCCGGGCCGGCGTAGTGCGTTCCTCAGATGTCGGCCGATAGCCCTACACCGATCTGCCGCTGAAGCTCACGTGGAACCCTGCCGATAACCACCTTCGGAGACCAGTTCGAACGAGTGGTGCGACACGACGGGTGGCAGTGAGGGGACGGGGATGATCGCTTCGTTGAAGGGGTACGGGAGGATCGCGCGGACGCTGCTCGCAGCGCTCGGGGCACTCCTCGTGCTCGGCATCATCGGATCGCTGTTGATGGGCGTCCACGCACGTCACGCGGCCCAGGATCAGATCGTCCACCAGGCGCAGACGATCACCGATAGCTCGCTCACGCTCGCCTTCACTCCTGCCGATCTCACCGGCCCGGCTTCGGCGGAGCGCGCCAGCCAGCTCACCGCCCAGATCCAGTCGATCGTGATCGACCCCAGCGACTTCGACTCGGTCACCCTGTACTCCCCCGAAGGCACGATCCTGTATTCGACGGCGACGAGCAGGATCGGCACGCAGCTCCCCGGGGAGAAGGACTCGATCAAGGAGGCGCTCCGCGGGGTCCCGCTGACGAGCGAATTCGACGGCACGCTGTCCATCAAGCTCCCGCTGCGGTTCCGCTCGGGCGTGGGCGGGCCGGCCGTCGTCGAGCTGACGCACCCCGACGCGCCGATCGCGAGCGCGGCCGGTCCCTGGCGGACGAACGCGCTGTTCCTGTCCGCACTGCTGGTGCTGCTCGCCGTCGCGGTTTTCGGCGTTGCTCGGCTCCTCGCGGTGGTCAGCGACACCGCCGATGGTCGCGTGGAGACGCGGCCCGTCGTGATCCCCCAGCCCGTGCGGGCAGCGGCCCCCCACCCTGGGCTCCGGGAGGAAGGCGAGGCGAGACGGCGCGCGGAGGAGCGGGCGCGGGCCGCCGAGGACCGGCTCGGGATGTTGCAGGATCAGTACCGCAAGACGTTGGAAGAGCTCCAATCGTTCCAGCAGCTCGCTCGCGAGACCCGCTCGGCCCCCGCCGCGGACCCACGGATCGAGGAGAGAGCCCTGCGGGCGGAGGGGCAGGTGCACGAGCTCGAGCTCCAGCTGCGCACCGTGACGCAAGAGCGCGAACGGCTCGCGACCCAGCTCCAGGAAACGATCCAGGAAGCACTGCGGGTCGTCGACGACGACGAGCAGGATCTGCGCTTGCGCGAAGCCGAGCTGGAGGCGATCGGCCTGAACGCCGAGCTCGACGTGACGAAGGAGCAGCTCGACGCCACGCGGCGCGAGCTCGCCTCGATGCGGGCATCGACCGGGACCAACTCCCGCACCCAGGAGGAGCTGGACGCGGCGAACGTCGAGATGCTGCAGGCCCGAGACGCCCTGACGAACGCGGAATCGCAACTCGGCAGCGCGCAGCGTGAGTTGGAGGATGCACACACCGAACTCCGTGCCCTTCGCAACGAGGAACAGCGCGCGGCGATGCTCGAAGACGAGCTCCGGGCTGCGAAGGCCGAGCTCGAGAGCGGGCAGGCTTCGCATCGTGCCGACCTCGTGGAGCGCGAGGCCGAGCTGGAGGAGAAGGTCCGGGCGACGCGCGAGGAGTTCCAGCGCCAGCTCGAGGAGATCGAGGCGTCCTACCGCGGCCAGCTGGAACAGCGCGAGGCGGAACTGCACGGCCGGATCACCGACGCCGAGACGGCGGCTCGCACGGCCGCACACGATCTGCAGGCCGTACGCGACGAGGTCACGGCCGCCCGTGCCGAGGCCGCGAGCCGCGAGCAGCAGCTCCTCGAAGCGCACAACGAGATCGCCCGGGTCCGCGGCGAGCTGAAGGGACACACCTCCGAGGTCAAGGAGCGCACCGCTGCGGTCGGCCAGGCGCGCAAGGAGGCCGACGAGATGCGACGCTCCCTCACGACGTTGCAGGAGGACCTGGCCCGAGCGGACGGAACGATCGAACAGATGCGGACCGAGCTCGAAGCCGAGCGGCTCCGCAACGCCGAGACCGAGGACGTCTCGATGAAGGCCGACCGTGATCGTGCGTCCCAGCAGGCGCGGGCAGAGAAGCTGGTTCGTCAACTCGAGGACGCGGCCGCGGAGAACGCGGAGCTCAACCGTCGTCTGCAGGACTTCGAGGCACGGCGCCAGCTCGAGCTAGCCGACGACCAGGGCCGCGCCCAGATCGACCAGTTGCTCCAAGTGACCCAGGAGCGTCTCGCCGGTCAGACCGAGAAGCTGATCGCGGCCGAGGATCGCGTGAAGGAGCTGGAGACGGATCTGATCACGTCCCGCAACCGTCTGGAGGTCATCGAAGGCGATCTCCGGATGCACCAGATGTCCGACGCGCTCCGCGAGACGCGCGAGCAGGAGACGGCCGACGCCGTCGCGCGCGACGAGCAGGATGCCGCCGTCGAGGTACCGGTCGAGGACCGTCGAGGGACCACGCCGTTCATGAAGGAACTCTCGCTCGACGCCAAGAAGTCGGTCGCCAAGATCAACGGGATCACGCAGCTCCTCAAGCACAAGAAGGACCAGAAGGACCAGGCGCAGCTGATCAAGCAGCTCACCGGACACGCTCGGCGGCTGGACAACCTGGTCGCCGACATCGCCGATGCCGAGCGGCTGGCCGCAGGTGCGATCAAGCTCAACATCCGGCGCACCGACATGGAGTCGCTGGTGAACAGGGTCGTCGAAGAAGCGATGGCCGACTCCGACCACGACATCCGCGTCGTCGCGGAGCCGACGAAGGTGCGGATCGACCAGGTCCGCACGGAGCAGATCCTGAACGGCCTGCTCCGCGCTTCGAGCGAGCGGACCCAAAGCGGCAAGACGATCGTCGTTCGGCTCCAGCACGTCGAGGGAGGCGCGATGCTGTCGGTCGAGGATCCGGAGCCGTCCTCGGACGCCTCCATCTCCCCGGTCGTGCGACGCCTCGCCGAGGCCCACGGCGGCACCGTGAAGGCCGAGAGCCGTGACGGTGGCGGATCGGCGTTCCGGGTCTTCCTCCCCGATCCGGAGGTCCAGACGGATGGCGCGACCGCGCCCGAGGTCAAGATCCTCGTCGACGAGGCCGCGGGGCAGCCGCAGGACGAGCCGTGGGAGGCTGAGACGGCGCACCAGCAGCTGGCCGCCGAACTCCGCCGTCTGGCCGAGCTCGAGCGCTGAGCCGGGCGCGCCTGATCACGCCAGGCGGAGGACCAGAGCGTCCCCCTGGCCGCCGCCGCCACAGATGGCGGCGCCGCCCAGGGCGATGCCCCGCCGACGCATCTCGAGCGCGAGCGTGAGCACGATCCGTGCCCCGCTCGCACCGATCGGATGGCCGAGCGCAACCGCTCCCCCGTTGACGTTGACGATCGCCTCGTCGAGCTCGAGCAGACGAGCCGCGTGCGATGCGACCCCGGCGAACGCCTCGTTGATCTCGACGAGCCCCAGGTCCGCGTTGGATCGGCCCGCCTTCTTGAGCGCCTTCTCCATCGCGAGGGCCGGCACCGTGTGCAGGGATGCATACCGGTCGGCGGACATCCCGTAGGAGACGATCTCGGCGAGCGGCTCGATCTGGAGCCGCTCGACCGCCGCATCCGAGGCGATCACGACGGCGCACGCGCCGTCGCTGATCTGAGACGCGTTGCCGGCGGTCACGGTTCCGGCCGGCGAGAACGCCGGCCGCAACCCGGCGAGCGCCTCCGGCGTGGTGTCCGGTCGGATCCCTTCATCGCGCCCGACCTCGACGATCGCGCCCCCTCGCTGGGGAACCGGGACGGCCGCTACTTCTTCCGCCATCCGGCCCTCATCCCAGGCGGCGGCCGCGCGCACGTGCGAGCGGGCGGCCCAGGCGTCCTGCGCTTCCCGCGTGACGCCGTACTCGTCGTTCATCGCGTCGGTCCCCTCGCCCATGTGACGGTCGTCGAAGGCGCACCAGAGACCGTCGTGGATCATGGCGTCGATCAACGGTGCGTCGCCCAGCCGCGCCCCTTCACGGGCGGTCGGCGCGAGGTAGGGGGCGTTCGTCATCGACTCCATGCCGCCCGCGACGGCGATCTCGAGCTCGCCCGCACGGATCATCTGATCGGCGATCGCGATGGCCGACATGCCCGACAGGCACACCTTGTTGACCGTGAGCGCTGGGATCTCCTTCGGGATCCCCGCGGCGATCGAAGCCTGCCGCGCGGTGATCTGCCCCTGCCCCGCCTGCAGGACGTGCCCCATGACGGTGTACTCCACGTGGTCGGGCCCGATACCGGTGCGCTCGAGCGCGGCGCGGATCGCCGCGGCGCCGAGATCCACCGCGCGCAACGGCGCGAGACCGCCTCGGAACTTCCCGATGGGCGTCCGCGCCCCGGCGAGGATGAACGAGCTGGTCACCTCCCGAGTCTACGAGCGCGGCCTCGGAAGGAGGTCAGGGCCGGTTCGCGAGCGCCTTCTCGATGACCTCGAGGATCTCGTCGCGCACGAGCTCGTCGTGCTCCATCAAGGCGTCGCGGAGCGCTCCGTGGATGTCGCGGTTCTCGGCGAGCACCTCCCGGACGCGCTCGCGCTGGCCATCCAGGATGTCCTCCACGCGCTGTTTCGTCTCGGGGTTCCCGAGGACCTTGCCCACGAGGTTCGAGCGGGACAGGGGTCCGTCGGCGACGGCCTCGTAGCTGATGAGGGATCCGGCCATCCCGAAGGAGCCCACCATCTGCGCCGCGAGCGACGTGGCCGCGGCGAGATCGGCACCCGGGCCGGTCCCCGACTCACCGAAGCACATCTCCTCGGCGGCGAGCCCCCCGAGCGCGATCGCGATGCCGGCCTCGAGCTCGGTCTTCGTTCGCGTGAGGCGCTCCTCCTCGTCGCTGTGCGCGAGCAGTCCCAACGAGCCGCGACGCTTGATGATGGAGAGCACCTCGAGCCGCCGCCCGACACCGACCAGGTAGGCGACGGTGGCGTGCCCCGCCTCATGGGTGGCGACGGCGTCTCGATCGGTCTCCGTGTAGTTGGTCACCTGCTTGGTGCCGATCTCCTCCGTGAACTTCGCTTCCATCACGTCTTCGAAGTTCATCCGCTTGCGTCCCTCACGGAGCGACACCAGCAGCGCTTCGTCGAACAGGTGCTCGATCATGACCGGGGTGTAGCCGAAGGTCTCGTGCGCGATCCGCTCGCGATCGGCATCGTCGTCCAGTTGCTCGTGGTGAGACTTGCGAGCCAGGAAGAAATCGATCAGGTCGCGACGCTCCTGCTTCGTCGGGAGGTCGAAGTACAGACGGCGGTCGAACCGCCCCGGACGAAGGAGGGCGGGATCGAGGGAGTCGCCGCGGTTGGTCGCCGCGATCAGCAGGATGTTGTGGTATTCGGGCCGGATCGCGTGGAACTGACGGTTGGGCGGGAGGTATCCGTTCACCCACGCGATCAGCTTGCCCCGCACCCTGTCCCGCCACGGCGGGGTGTCGAAGGACTGGAGCTGGATCAGCAGCTCGTTCACCATGCTTCCCTCGCCGGAGCCGAAGAACGCGGACGTGGCGCGCCCCAGGTCGCTCGGCGCTGCCGTGGCGGAGGAGACTCCGCCGCGCGACATCGCCACCGCATCGATCTCCTCGATGAAGCCGATCGCGCCCCCTTCCTTGCGCGCCGCCTTCCGAAGCTTCTTGAAGAACGCCCGGATCCGCCACGCCGTCATCCCCTGCCACATGGAGACGAACGACGGCGCGGGGATGAACATGAACGGCACCCCTGCCTGCTTGGCCATCGCCTTGGCCAGGAAGGTCTTCCCGGTGCCGGGCGGCCCCTCGAACAGGATGCCTCGGCGTGGCGTGCCGCCGAGCTCGTCCCGGAAGGTCGCGTACCCGAGGAAGACGTCGAGGGTCCTGATCACCTCGTCGACCTGCGTGTCCAGACCCTTGATCTCGGTGAGTCCGATCTCCACCTGCTCCGGGTACACGGTGAGGTGCGGTGAGCGACCGAACATGAACGGCATCAGCGCCATGAAGGCGATCGCGACGAAGATGCCGATCACCGGCAGGAAGTAGATGAACTCGGGCCCGAACGACGGCAGCCCGATCCGGTGCCCCGTGGCGTACCAGTTGTAGAGGAACGCGTCGAGCAGGAACACCACCGTGATGGCGCGGAGCACCTTCTTCAGACGGCTGCGCTCACGATGACGGAACACGTCGGCCGTCCCCTGGCGCATGAGCTGGGAACCCTCGAGGAGAGCGGCGGGGCTTGCTGGCGTCCTGTCGTTCACGAGCGCGTGCTCCTCGTCGTGGGGAGATTCCCGGCCGATCAACCGTACATCGGATGGCCTCACCCGGCTATCGGACCTTCGGCTCGCTTGGGGGACCGGATGTCCAGACCTCTGGGGAACCTCAGCCGCAGCGTCGAGGGAAGACGGATAGGGTCTCGTCCCGATGGGTCGTCGCGGGAGATCGTGATGGGGGAAGCGTGACGATCCATCTCGTGGACATCGATCACGTGGGGATCGCGGTCGAGGATCTGGAGGCATCGGTCGAGCGGTACCGCGCGATGCTGGGGGTCGAGCCCGTCCACCGGGAGCGCGTCGAGGACCAGGGGGTCGACGAAGTGCTCTTCGCGGTCGGGTCCTCGTTCATCCAGCTGCTCGGGGCGATCGGCCCGGACTCGCCGGTGGGGCGGTCGCTCGCGACGCGTGGACCGGGCCTCCACCACGTCGCCTATCGGGTCCGTGACGTCGCCGCCGCCTTGGAGGACCTGAACGCGCAGGGCGCGCGGCTGGTGGACCGCGTGCCCAGGCCTGGCTCGCGGAACACCTTGATCGGGTTCGTCCACCCGAGATCGATGGGCGGCGTCCTGGTCGAGCTCGTCCAGCCGCGCTGAACCGACCCGCCGGCGCTCGAGCCTTCAGCGAAGGGTCGTGAGCCCCGTCTGCGGCGCGTTCACGAGGCAGCTGACGTTCCCCTCCGGGAGCCCGCCCTCCTCCATCAGGTGATGGACGGCGGGGATCTGGTCGTAGGGGTACGCGGCACCGAGCGTCGTCGTGATCGTCCCGTCGCGCACGAGGTCGTTGAACGCGGCCGCCTGCTCGGTGTTCATCAGATGCGAGCCCTGGTAGCGCTTCTGCAGGTACCAGAGGTAGCGAACGTCGATCACGGTGTCGTATCCAGACGTTCCCGCGCAGATCACGATCATCCCACCTCGGTCGCAGACGAAGTTGGACGTGGGGATCGTGTCCTCCCCGGGATGCTCGAAGACGATCCGAGGGTTGGTCTTGTCCCCGGCCGCCTCCCAGATCGCCTTCCCGAACGCCTTCGCACCCTCCAGCCACTCCTTCCATTCGGGCGCGTTCCACCGGGGGGGCACGCCCCAATGGCTGAAGTCCTTCCGGTTGATGGAACCGACCGCGCCGAGCGATCGGCAGTACTCGGCCTTCTCGGGGGAGCCGACCACCGCGACCGCGCGGCCGCCCGCTTTGGCGGCCAGCTGGATCGCCAGGGATCCCAACCCTCCGGCTCCCCCCCAAACGAGGACGAGGTCGCCGGACTGCACCGTGTGGGGCGGCCAACCGAAGAGCATGCGATAGGCGGTGCCACCCGTCAGCGTGGGAGCCGCCGCTTCCTCCCACGTCAGATGGTCTGCCTTCGGCAGGCACTGATGCTCCTGCACCTTCGTGAACTGCGCCATAGATCCCCAGCAGGTGTCGTAGCCCCACACCCGGAAGCTGGCAGCGAGCCCCGGATCCTTGCCCGACGTGACCCAAGGGTCGTCGAGGTTCCATTGCCCGGGGTGCACGACGACCTCATCTCCCACCTCGACATCGCGCACATCCGAGCCGACGGCGTAGACGACCCCGCTCGCGTCCGAGCCGACGATGTGGAAGTCGGTGGGCTCAGCCCATCGCGACTGGCCCTTCGTGACATCGATCGGGACGCCCCGGGCCGCCCAGACGTTGTTGAAGTTGACCCCCGCAGCCATGGTGGCGACGAGAACGTCGTGGGGCCCGACCTCGGGGACGTCGATCACCTCATCCCGGATGGCGTCGGTCGGGTCGCCGAACCGGTCCGGACGGACGAGCATCCCATGCATGCGGGGCGGAACCTCGCCGACCGGCGGAAGCTCACCGATGTCGTAGACGTCCTTGCCCATGCACCACCCCCCGCTACGTCAACGCCCGTGGGTTGCGGAACCCTAGCGAGGGCCGGCTGACCCGACAACGGATGGTTCCGACGACGACGACCGGGCATCGGGGTCCGCCGCGGGGCACACCTGCACCCGCGGACACCAGCCACACCACGGGCCCGGCGTGAGGGCAGGCTCCCGCCCGTTGTGGATCGCGGCGGCGGACCGGGCCGCCTCCACGACCCGATCGGCGGCATGGAACAAGGTGCCTTCATCGACATCCTCGGCCTGCCAGGTCCCGCCCTCGAGGAAGAACGACGCGACCCGGAACGGAGGGACGCCGAAACGCAGGGCGAGGACGAGCGCGTAGAGCCGGTTGTCCTCGGCGTATTGGGGGTAGGCACTCCCCGTCTTCAGGTCGATCGCGATCCGCGTGGCGCGCATGGGCTCCAGCCGGTCCGGCGCCCCGAGGAGCAGATCCAGCTTGCCCGAGACCACGAGCGCCCCGCCGAGGAGCTCGGCACGCACCGAGAGCTCCGTCGCGGGCGAGAGCTCGCGACGGAGCTCTCGGAGCGGTGGGAACGACGCCTCGAACAGGATCGTCCGCCGAACGACCTCCATCTGGATGTCGTCGCGTTCCGGAGCCGGCAGCCCGGCCCAGTACTCCGCGAAGCGCTCTTCCTTCTCCACGGTGCGTTTGACGGAGAGCTCGGCCGCGGTGTGGGGGTCGAGGGGTTCGCGCGCGCCGACCACGACTTCGATCGCTCGATGCTGGAGGACGCCCGTAGCGCTCGCACGTCCATGTTCGAACGGCGGCCCCTCGCCCGCTATCTTGGAGGAGAAGGTGCCTTCGCACCGGCCGAGATCGTTCAACTTCTCCTTCCCCAGCCAGAGGGGGTCCGGGAGATCGAGGCTTCGGGCCGCTCCCTCGATCCGATCCCGGAGGCGTTGCGCGAGGTCCGAAGGGAACACCGGGCGCTCCCCGGTGCCGATCAGCTGCTGGAGCGTCCGACGCTGCGGGTCCGTCAGCTGCATGCGAGCATGCTACGGGGGACGACCGACATGTCCGAGACGCCCGACGAGATCCTGCGCGCGCTCGCCGACCCCGAACGCCTCGCGATGGCCGGCATCCTCGCTCGAGGGCCCGCGAGCGCGCGGATGCTCGCGGACGCGCTCGACCTCCCCGTCAAGCGGGTCCGCACCCACCTCAACCGTCTGGCGTCGGCCGGGGTCGCGCGGCTGAGCCAGGATCGCGCTTCCTACCGGCTCGACAGCGAGACGCTGCGGTGGGCCGCCGAGCAGGTCGGCCCACCGCGCGAGACCGGGATGGCGCTCGGGGCGGTCTCATCGACCGAGGAGGCCGTCCTGCGGACGTTCTTCCGCAACGGTCGCCTGACGGAGATCCCGACGAAGAGGTCCAAGCGGCGGCTGGTGCTTGAACGGATCGCGATCGAGTTCGAACCGGGACGGCGCTACCAGGAGAAGGAGGTGAACGGCATCGTCGGGCTGTTCTTCACCGATCACGCGGCGCTCCGCCGAGCCCTGGTGGACGAGGGCCTGCTCGATCGAGACCACGGCGAATACTGGCGCGCGGGGGGGCCGGTAGACGCCGGTTGAGGGGTGTTCGGCGAGTCAACCGGCGCGCGGGCGTCGAGGATCGCTCGTGCTAGGGTGCGCATCCGTGCAGCGACGCGTGCGCACCGTCCTGCTGGTCGCGGTCCTCCTCGCCTCGACGCCGGTCCTCCTCCCATCCCCGGCGGCGGCGGGACGACATCCGCACCACCCCTGCCAGCTCACCCGTCGGGACGGCGAACGGATCCAGCACTTCTCCGAACGACTGATCCGGTGCGCCGTGGGCGCGTACGGTCCGGTGACGGGCGGGGCGACGCGAGCGATCTGCATCGCCCGGCGCGAGAGCGGACTCATCCCGTCGGCCAGCTCGCCGAAAGGCAAGTACCTGGGCCTCTACCAACACTCGGCGACCTACTGGCCGTGGCGCTTCACCACGTACACGCAGCCGAGCTGGATGCTGTCATCCTCGGCGCTGTCCGGTCGTTCGAACGCGATCGTGACGGTCCGGATGGTGCGTGGGCTCGGTGGCTGGCGGCGCGCCGGCTGGCCCGTGAAGGCCTGCTAGCGGCGCCGTCGCTAGACTCCCCGCCATGGCGAAGACCGAGAAGGCAGCCGCCCCCGCCGACCGGACGATCGAGGATCGGATCGACGAGCTCCACAAGCGTCGCAGGTCCGCGCTCCAGCCCGGGGGACGCGACGCGTCCCAGCGTCAGCACGACAAGGGGAAGCTGACCGCGCGCGAGCGGCTCGACATCTTGATGGACGTCGGGTCCTTCGTGGAGACCGACCCGTTCGCCGTCCATCGCTCGCATGACTTCGGGATGGAGAAACGCCGGCCGGCCGGCGACGGAGCGATCACGGGCTACGGCACGATCGACGGCCGGAAGGTCTTCGTGGCGTCGCAGGACTTCACCGTGTTCGGCGGATCGATGGGCGAGGTGCACGCACAGAAGGTGTGCAAGGTCATGGACCTCGCCCTGCAGACCGGTGCGCCCTTCATCCAGATCAACGACTCCGGCGGGGCGCGGATCCAGGAGGGCGCCGCCAGCCTCGCGGGCTACGGCTACATCTTCGAACGGAACGTCCGTGCGTCGGGCGTGATCCCGCAGATCAGCGTGATCATGGGCCCGTGCGCCGGCGGTGCCGTCTACTCCCCGGCGATCACCGACTTCACCTTCATGGTGAAGGAGACGTCGCACATGTTCATCACCGGCCCGGACGTGATCAAGACCGTGACGGGCGAAGACGTGACGATGGAGGCCCTGGGCGGCGCCATGACGCACGCGACCGAGTCCGGGGTCGCCTCCTTCGTTGGCGAAGACGATGAGGACGTCTTGCAGCGTGTCCGTTACCTGCTGTCGTTCCTTCCCTCGAACAACCTCGAAGATCCGCCCGGGTACGCGAGCACCGATGACCCCGAGCGTCGAGCCGAGGCGCTTACGCACCTGATCCCCGATCGGGCGCAAGAGCCGTACGACATGCACGAGGTGATCCGTTACGTGGTGGACGACGGGGACTTCCTCGAGGTCTTCCCGCTCTGGGCCGACAGCATCGTGATCGGGTTCGCGCGGCTCGACGGACGGAGCATCGGCGTGGTCGCGAACCAGCCGAAGGTTCGAGCCGGGACGCTCGACATCGATGCCAGCGAGAAGGCATCGCGGTTCGTGCGGTTCTGCGACGCGTTCAACATCCCGATCCTGACCTTCGTCGACGTCCCAGGATTCCTGCCGGGGACGCAGCAGGAGTACAACGGCATCATCCGGCACGGAGCCAAATTGCTCTACGCGTTCGCCGAGGCGACCGTGCCGCGGATGACGGTGATCACGCGCAAGGCGTACGGCGGCGCCTACCTCGTCATGAACTCCAAACACCTGCGGGCCGATGTCTCGTTCGCGTGGCCGACGGCCGAGATCGCGGTGATGGGAGCAGAAGGTGCCGTCAACATCGTGTTCAAGAGGGAGATCGAGCGGGCCGCCGACCCCGGACAGAAACGCGCCGAGCTGATCCGCGAGTACCGCGACAAGTTCTCGACCCCGTACGCGGCCGCCGAGCGCGGTTTCGTCGACGACGTGATCGAGCCGGCAGAGACCCGGCCCCGGCTGATCCGGGCGCTCCGGATGCTCTCCACGAAGCGGGAGTCCATCCCCGCCCGCAAGCACGGGAACATCCCGCTCTAGGAGGAGCGCATGTTCGAAACCGAGGGCGGACGGCGCTTCGACCTTCCGGACGGTTTGACCCCCGAGGAGGAACGCGCTGCCCTCATGGCGCTCGAGCGCTACTTCGTCGAGGACGATCCGAAGCCCGCCCCGTGGGTGCTCCAGGGACGGATCGAGGCGACCGGGTACGGGGCGCTCCAGGTGCGGCGGTTCGCACGCGAGCCGTGGCACGGGCAGTGGGTCGAGTTCGCGCGCAAAGGCGTGCCGCCCATGAACGGACGCGCCGACGTCCGTTGACGCCGACCGGATGAACGACGTCGTCCATTGCCCGGACTGCGGTGCCGAGTACCGAGCCGGCTACACGATCTGTACCAACTGCGGCGGCCTGCTCGAGCCAGGCCCGACCCCCGACGACGCCGAGGGTCGAGCGGCCGGCGCCGATCGCGACCGGATGGCGCCGGCGAGCTTCGCGTATCGCGAGAACACCGATGATGCGAGCACGAACGCGCCCCCTTCTGACCTGTTCGAACGGGAGGAACGTCCACCCAAGCGCTTGATCCTCGCCGTCATGGTCGAGGAAGACGCACCGGGCCTGGTCGAGGCCCTGGGAGCGGAGGGGATCGGGACGAGGCTGGGCGAGCGAACGGAGGACGGCGGCGTCGAGATCCTGATCCACGACACGAACCTCGCGGCCGCGCAGGCCGTGCTGGTCGAGTACACGGGCGACCCGAGTTTGGTGGACGCCGTCGTGGAGGCTGAAGGTGCCGATGCGGCGGACGAGGACGACGACCCCTTCGTCGAGGTCGCCTCGGGCGTCCTCGCCGGGATGGCGACGCAGCTCGGGCGGCTCCGCGAAGCGGGGATCGAGGTCCGCGTCGAGACCGCGACCGGCGACGTTGGGGTCGGCGCGACCGGCGCGCTGATGGTCCCGGGCGACGATCTGGAGCGAGCTCGTGCCGTCCTGGGGATCACGCTCTAGATGCGCGCGCGCGTGTCGCCCGGCGCCGCCACGATCGAGGTCGCGACCGCTTCGCTGCGGCGGGAGGGATGCTCAGCGCCACGCGCTTGGAGCAACGGTCCACGCGATCGCTATGGCTGGCATGAGCACGACGATCACAAGGTCCTGTTCTGCCTCGAAGGATCGATCGTCTTCCACACCGACGACGGCGATCTCGCCCTGCACGCGGGCGAACGGTTGGACCTCGCGCCCGGAACGAAGCACGCGGCGACCGTCGGCGCGAAGGGCTGCCGTTGCGTGGAGGCGACGAGGGCGTCGGGGCCGGAGGAACGGTGATCCGAACTCAGCCGTAGTCGTAGAAACCGGCACCCGACTTGCGGCCCAACCGACCGGCCGCGACCATCCGTCGCAGTCGCGGCGGGGGCGCGTAGGCCGGCTCCCGGAACTCGTCGAAGAGCACGTCGGCGATCTGCAGGACGGTGTCGAGCCCGATCAGGTCGGCCAGGCGGAGCGGACCCATCGGATGGTTCAACCCGAGCGCGATCGACGCGTCGATGTCCTCACGGGTGGCGAACCCCTGGTCGAGCAAGCGGATCGCGGCGCATAGATACGGGATCAGGAGCCGGTTCACGATGAACCCTGCCTCGTCCTTCGCGACGACCGTCGTCTTGCCCAGACGCTCGCCGAACCCGCGCGCGAACGAGACGGTGTCCTCGCTCGTCAGGAGCGACGGCGTGACCTCGATCAGATCCATCAGCGGCGGCGGGTTGAAGAAGTGCAGACCCACGACCTTGTCCGGACGGGACGTGGCCGAGGCGAGCGTGGCGATCGGGATCGACGAGGTGTTCGAGGCGAACACCGTGTCGGGATGGACGACGCGCTCGAGCTCGCGGAAGATCGCGAGCTTCGCATCGCGATCTTCCGTCGCCGCCTCGATGACCAGCTCGACGTCTGCGAGCGACGCGATGTCCGTCGTCCCGCGGATACGCCCGACGAGCGCGTCGCGCTCCTCGGGATCGAGCTTGCCCCGCTCGACCGCCCGGCCCGTCGATGCATCGAGCCGCTCGCGTCCGCGGGCCAGCAGATCCTCAGTGGGCTCCAGCACGGTGACGTCGATCCCGACGAGCGCCACGACGTGGGCGATCCCGGAACCCATCAGACCGAAACCCACTACGCCGACCCGCTTCACGTCCTTCGCCCGCACCACTCGCCCCTCCGATGCCGAGAGCACGTAGCATAGGGGCGATGTCGCGGCTGCCCGTTCCACGCAGCATCGTCTGGTCGATCGCGTTCGCCGGCGTGTTCGTTGGCCACGCGCTCACGTACGCGATCCTCGCGCCCGTCGCACAGGCCCGGTCGCAACTCCTGGCGTCCACCGGACACACCTATCTGCCGGTTGCCGTTCACGCCGGGCTCATGTCCGCTGTGATCGGACTCGCAACGGCGTTCCTCGGGCGGCTGGGGCGGGGACGAGATGCGAGCGAGATGGCGTTCGGCGAGCTCGCATCGCGGGTCGTGGCCTTCCAGTTCCTGACCTTCGCCGCGATCGAGGTCGCCGAGCGGATCGTCGCCCGAGCGCCCCTGCACGACCTGACGCATGTCCTGCCCGTCGGCTCGGTTGCGCAGCTGGCCGTCGGCGTGCTGGTCGCGGCCGTGATCAGGCTGGTCCTTCGAGCGGCCGACGCAGCCGCGGAGATCCTCGGGTCCACTTCGCCGACGCGCCCTCGCGGTCCCCTGGAGCTGCTGCCTCTCAGCGCGGTGGTGCCGGCGTTCACCGACCGGCTCGTCCTCGGCGGGCGCGGACCTCCGCGGTAGACCTCCGGCCCCGAGTGGGGCTTCCCGGGCCGTCGATCGAAGGAGCTCGACCATGCACCGTTCCATCCGCGTGTTCGCCATGGCGTGCGCGCTCGCCGCCCTCACGCTGATCGTTGGAGCGCCGGCAGCGTTGGCGCACGCGCAGAGACAAGCCGGGCCGATCCATATCGAGATCGGGTTCGGCACCGAGCCGGCGTACGTCGGGCAACCCAACAGCGTGCAGATCATCCTCACGGAGCGCGGCCGACCGGTCGTCGGACTCGGGGACCAGTTGAAGGTCCAGGTCTCGTTCGGCGGACAGCAGACGGCCCTCCCCCTCGAGCCCAACTTCGAGGTAGGAGGGGACGGCACGCCCGGCGATTACCGGGCCTGGTTCATCCCATCGCAGCCCGGCCCGTACACGTTCCATCTCACCGGAACGCTGCACGGGACGAAGATCGACGAAACGCTCACGTCCGGTCCGACGACCTTCGACGAGGTCCACGATCCCGCCGAGGCGTCGTTCCCGCCGGTGGATACCCCCACGACCCAGGAGCTCGCCGATCGCATCCTGCAGGACGCCCCACGGTTGTCGGCTGCGACCGTCGCCGCGGCGGCGGCGAAGAGCGCCGCCGACTCGGCGAAGACGGTAGCGGTCATCGGCGTGGTCGTCGGTGTGATCGGCCTCGGGGTAGGCTCCACGGCCCTCGTGCGTGCGCGGAGGGCACGACCCGAGTCGTGAGCACGGGATGATCGCGCACGCCGGCGGCACGGATGAGTCCCTCGCGATCGTCATGCTGTTCGCGGCGATCTGGACGGGTTGGATCGGGTGGACGAGGCTCCATGGCAACGGGTTCCCTCGTGTGCCGCTCGCGGGTGCCTACGGACTGCTCGGGATCGCCGTGGTGCTCGTCGTGATGTCGGCGTTCGTCCCCCGCGCGCTCCTCGGGCCGAAGACGTCGACGACCGCGACCCGGCCCGCCTCGACGGCGACGATCGCATTCCTGCAACCACACGAGCACCAGCGAGTGAGCGGTTCGGAGATGAACGTGGTCCTCAACCTCGAAGGGGGAACGATCGTCCAGGCGACGACGACCTCGATCGCCCCGGATACCGGCCACGTGCACCTGCTGCTGGACGGCGCGTTGGTGTCGATGACCTACGGGACGGAACAGGTGGTCGATCTGACCGATGTGCCCGCGGGTCCGCACACCCTGACCGCCGAGTTCGTCGCTGCCGATCACCTGCCGTTCGCGCCGGCGGTCGCGTCATCCGTCGACTTCGTCAAGGTTGGCGGCCCGTGAAGCGGTTCGCTAACGGCCTCGTCATCGTTCTGCTGGCGGTGCTCGCTCTCGCGGTCGGCGGGAGGATCGCCTCGGCCCACGCGAACCTGGCATCGTCCGACCCCCCCAGCGGCACCTCGCTGCCGAAGGCGCCGAGCCGGATCCGGCTCACCTTCACGGAGACTCCCGATCCGGCGCTGTCGACGATCCTCGTACTCGGGACGGGTGGCACGAAGCTCGCGGTCGGTCCTTCGACCCTGCAGCCGCCCCGCACGCTGATGGTGTCGCTGCCGACCCACATGCCCGACGGCGTGTACACCGTGAGCTGGCACGTGGTGTCCAGGCAGGACGGCCACGAGACGGCCGGAGTGTTCGCCTTCGGCGTCGGGCCGGTGCGAGGCGCCATCGCACCGGGGGTCGCCCCGGCCGCCAACACTTCCGCTCCGACGCCCCTCGCCGTCGCGGCGAAGACCGCCCTGTACGCCGGGTTGATGCTGCTCCTCGGAGCCGCGGTGGTCGGGCTCGGCCTCTTCGGCGGTGCGCCTGGCTCGCTCAGGATCCTCGGGCTGGGCGCCGCACTCGTCGCGTTCGCGGGAGCGGTCGGCCTGCTCGTCGCGGAGCAGCGCACGGTGGGCGTTGCGATGAACGACCTGGTGCAGACCGCGACCGGCCGGCCGTACCTCTGGCTGATCGTCGCCACGCTCGCCGCCGCGGGCGGCGCCGTCCTCGCCGCCGCACGCGAGCGGTGGCGCGCCGCCCTATGGGGGTCGGGTGCGGCGGCCGTCGTCGCGATGGCGATCCGGGCATCCAGCGGGCACGCGGCTGCCGCGCCCGACCCGCTCCTGCAGCAGGCGTACCAATGGTTCCATCTCGTGGCTGCCGGTCTTTGGATCGGCGGGCTCGTGCTCTTGTTGGTGCTGCTCCGGGAGCGGCTCGGCACGGGACGACCTCCGACACAAGAGGCTCGGCGGTTCTCCAACCTGGCCGTGTGGTCGGTCGGCGTCGTGGCCGTCACCGGTCTCCTGCGTGCCGTCAGCGAGCTCGGCGGGATGTCCAACCTCCTCGAGGGCCTGCGGGCCAGCTACGGGTTGACCCTGATCGCGAAGGTCGCGGCCGGTCTGGTCCTGATCGGGCTCGGCGCCACGAACCGGCTCCGGAACGTGACGATGCTGGCCGAAGACGAACGACCTCTGCGGCGCTTCGTCGGAGCCGAGACGGTCCTCGCGCTCGGCGTCTTGGTGCTCACGGGTGTGCTCACCGGATTGAACCCTCCGGTCGCCGCGGCGGCCGCCGCGGCGACCGGGCCGCCGCCGGTGGCCGGTTCGACGACCGGCGCCGACTTCGCGACCACCACGCGCGTCTCGCTCTACATGACGCCCGGCTTCGCCGGGCCGAACGCGTTCCGCGCGGAGATAACCGGCTACGACAGCGGCTCACCCGTGAGCGCCGACGCCGTGACCCTGCGGTTCCAGTCCGTGACGCGCCCCGACCTTCCCGTCTCGCAGATCCGGCTTGTCCGATCGATGGACCACCCAGATATGAGCTCCCAGGCGCCGGACATGCAGGGGATGGATGGCGCCTGGGTCGGGCAGGGAAGCGCCGTCTCGGTGATGGGCACCTGGAAGGTCACAGCGCTCATCCGTTCCGCAGCGAGCACCGTGGAGGTGCCGATGATCTTGCTCACGAACTCTGAGGGATCGACGTCGACCGTCGCGATCGCGGGCGCGCCGGTGACGGCGACGACCTCGTTCGCGGACGGGGTTTCCTTGCAGTCCTTCGTCGATCCGGCCACCGCAGGCCCCAACCCCATCCACGCGACCGCCTTCGCGCCCAAGGGCATGGAGTTGCCCCTCAGCGGGGTCGTCGTCGTCGTCACGCCCGACGGGGGCGAACCGCTGCGCCCGCAGGTCCAGCGCCTCAGCGCGGGGCACGTGGCGGCGAACACCACGCTCGATGCCGGCGACTATGTCGTGGACGTCGTGGCGACCGCTCGAGATGGTCGGAGCTACGAATCGAGTTGGCAGCTCACGATCGCACCCGCTCCGGCCGGATGAGCGAACCTAGCCGCAGGCCGCGACGAGCAGCGGGTACGGGTTGATCGCGGTCCCGATCACGCGATAGCCGTAGTAGCTGACCGGCCAGTCGGCGGGGACCGGGAAGAACGGATGGAACTCGAAGTGATCGTGCGGGGTGCCGATCGCGTCGCCGGTGTCGCCGACGTACCCGATCACATCGCCCGTCTTCACCGGGCCGTTGGACTTGTCGGAGTAGTGATCCACGTGGGCGTTGTAGACGTAGCCGTCCTGCCCCGTGACGTACACGGCGTTCCCGCCGAGGGTGTTGTACGAGGTGCGGGCCACGCCGTCGAACGGCGCGTAGATCTCCTGCCCCCTCGCCGTCACGAGGTCCACCCCGGCGTGCAGGTGGTAATGCCCGGTGTATCGAGGTGCCCCGAAGCCGTCGCTGAAGTAGATGGGTTTCTGGACCGGGCAGATCTTGAGGATGTGCCGGTACTGCGCCGGCAGCGGGACCGGATCATGGTGGGCGGTGCTCGCCGCTGCCGCTTGTGCCGCCGCTTGGATCTCCTGGGCTCGCTGCTTCTTCACCGAGCGGTACTTGTGGAAGTACTGCTCCGCGATCTGGGTGGCCTCTGCCTGCAGGTTCTCCTGCTGTTGGAGGTCGCTCGCGATCTGGTCCTGGGTCGCCTTCGCCTGGGCAACCTTAACCCGGCGCTGCGCCTGGAGGTCCTCCAGCCGCGCCTCGTCGAACAGGAGCTGCTGATGCAGGTACTCGACCTGTGCAGCGAGGTCGGCGTCGGACTGGCTGACGGCGTCCACGAACTCCACCCGGTCCGACAGGTCCACCAGGGAGGTCGCGCCCAAGATCCAATCGAGGTTCGAGGCTGGTCCTGACATGAACGCTTGCACGGCGCGGTCGTTGAGCTGCGACAGGATCCCGTCGTAGCGGGCCTGCGCGTCGGCGATCCGTGCGCGGGTCTCCAGCAGGTCGGCGGTGATCTGCTCCAGGAGCTGCTGCTGTTTCTCGACGGCCGCGACCGCCGTCTGGAGCCGTGCCTGGATCGAGGCGACCTGGTCCCTGATGGCACTGACCCGGGCGACAGCTGTCTGGTAAGCCTGCTCCGCCTGATGGACGTCCTGCGCGCTGGTCGGAGGGTTCGCGCTCGCGCTGGGCGCGTACCACGACAGCGCCAGGAGCGCACTGGTGGCTGCGAGCACGCGCAGCCCGACGGGGAAGGTTGCCTGACCTCTCGACATGCGGACCCTTACCGTATCGGCCGGGGAAGGCTGAGACCGAAGCGGTCCCGAGAGCCTGCCCTGCCGCCTTGCAGGTTTCAACCACCCCCGTCGTCGGCCCGGCCCGATACAAGGAGCTCGGGCTCACGCAACGCCTGCTGCCAGCCATTGCGCTCCAAGGTTTCTCGGGCGCGGACGAGGACTCCTTCGCCACCGACCGCCTCGGCACCGAACAGGGAGCCCGTCCACCAGATCACGGCAGCCTGCGGGTTGGGAACGACCGGATCGGACGACAGCCGGTCCAGGGCGGCCAGGGACTTGGCGAGCGCACCTTCCCCGTCATCCTCGGCGAACGCGATCGCCGCCTCCGCCAGGAGCAGCGATGTCCCGGCGCCGGGCTCCAGCTCGGCGATCCGAGAGAACGGATCGTCGAGGACCGCGCGCGCGGCCGCGAGGTCCCCGGCCATCCCGAGCGTTCGCGCGAGCTCCGCCGCGGTCGGCGGGACCAGCGCGCGGTCCTTCAACTCCCGGCACAACACCGATGCTTCCTCAAGATCGGTCACGGCGTCGTCGAGCCGGCCGGCGAGGCGGTCGATGGCACCTCGGTCGGCGAGCGCGCTGGCGAGCTCCCACCTGGCGCCGAGCCCCCGGAAAGCCACGACCGCCGTGTCGGCGTGCCCGGCGGCCTCGTCGAGCTGCATCGATCGCCGCAGCGACGCGGCCACGAGCTGGTGAGCGACGGCGATCGTGAATGGTTGGTCGCCCCGTTCAGCGACCTCGAGCGCCTCCCGCCCGACCACGAGCGCGCCGGCCTCGCTCCCTCGGGCCGAGATGACGGCTGCGATCCCGACCGATGCCTGCACCTCCGCCCACGGGTCGGCGTGGGCGTCGGAGCGCGCGACCTCGAGCGCCTCGCGGAACATCGTGTCTGCCTCGTCCAGCCGGTCCTGCCGGTACGGCACCCAGGCAGCCATCAACAGCGAACGAGCGAGGACGCGCGCGTCCCCGAGGCGACGGGCCGCCCGGATCGATCGTTCGAACAGCGCCCCGGCCAGGTGATCGTCACCACGGATCGTGGTCGTAACTTCGGCCAGGAACCGAGCGCTGTGGGCTGTCACACGGTCGTCGCCGTCGGCCAACGCGAGGGCCTTGCGGAACCGCGCCTCCGCATCGTCGAACTCGCCGAGCCGATAGTGCGTCTCGCCCAGCATCGAAACGATCCACGCCTCCCGCCCTCCCCAGCGATCCTCCGGTCCCGCGAGCGCCAACGCGCGCGTATAGAGATCGGCGGCGGTGCGGGCCTCGATGCGGCGCCGCGCGAGGTCGCCGGCATGCGCGAGGGCGCTCACGGCCCGGTCGGCGATGGACCGCTCGCGAGGGTCGAGGTCGGATGCCGCGCGGGCGGCCTGCTCCAGGTGGAAGGCGATGGCCCGGGGGTATCGGTCGGCGCTCGTCTGATCAGACAATGCATCGGCGACGATGAGATGCAGCCGCAGCCGTTCGCGCTTCGCGAGCGACTCGTAGGCGACGTCGCGCAGGACGTCGCTGCCGAATGCCCACACTCCCTGCTCCGCAGGATCGCGGACGAGCAGCTCCTCCGAGGCCGCTTCCTCCAGCAGCGTGGAGTCGGGGTCGACCACCATCGCCAGCTCCGTCTCGTCGAAACGTCCCCGCGGGAAGACCGATGCGCGCCGGACGAGGTTCCGTCCACCGGATGAAAGCTGGTCGATCCGAGCGGCGATCACCGCTTGGACGGTCGCAGGGAGGAGCCGGGCGCTCGGAGCCGCGCCGCGCGGCGGGAGGTCGCGGTCCTCGCGACGCATCATCCCGGTGATCTCGATGACGAAGAACGGGTTGCCGCCCGTATGTTCGGCCACCCGCTCGGCGACCGCCCGGTCGAAGTCCCCCGCTTCCATCGCCAGGCGGATGGCGTGTTCCTCCGCGAGCGGCTCCACCCACAGCGTCGCCGCGTCGGCGAGCCCGCCGGCCCAGTTCGGTCGCTGCTCGAGGAAGTCCCATCGAGCGACGCACACGACCATGAGCGGGAGACGGCGAGCTTCCTTCATGAGCTGCTCGATCAGATCGAGGAGCAGCGGGTCGGATCGCTCGAGGTCTTCGAAGACCAGCACGACCGGGCCCTCCGAGGCGATCCCCGTGAGGAGCGTCAACAGGCCGGTTCGGACCTCCGCGACGTGGTAGCGGTTCTCCTCGCTTCCTGCCTCGCCGAACCCCAGGGTCAGACCGAGGCCACGGACGGCGCTTTCCGAGATGTCGGTGGGGACCTCCGGACCCAGCAACTCCCGGAGGCGATCCACGATCCGTTCCTCCGGCGCGCCGCGTTCCTCCCCGATCTCGTGGTAGACCATCTGCGCCACGGGCCAGAACGTGACGTCTTCTTCGAACGGGTTCGAGCGGCCCGCGAGAACCCTCGTCCCCTCCCTGAGGCCCGCGACGAACTCCTCGGTGAGCCTGCTCTTGCCGATACCAGGCTCCCCGAGAAGCGTGACGAGGTGCGCACGTTCGCGGCTTGCGGACCGCTCGAAGATGTCGTTCAGCAGTCCTAGTTCGCGCCGGCGATCGATCAGGGGGATCCGAGCACGGTCCGTCTTCGGGCGAGCGCGGAGCCCGAGCACCGGCCGCGCGACCAGGTCGTCCTCGAACCCCTTCGCTCGGATCTCACGCACGTCGCCGAACTCGACGAGCCCGCGGGCGAGCTGGACGGTGGTCTCGCCGGCCAGGATCTCGCCGGGCTCGGCCGCTTGTTGCAGCCGAGCTCCCGTGTTGACCTCTGCCCCGATGACGATGTTGCGATCGGTCGCCGTGCCGACCGCCACCGCACCGGTGTTGACACCGATCCGAACCCGCATCGGGAACGCGAGGTCGAGCTGCGTGCCGAGTCGCTCGGCCCGTTCGCGTACCGACCACGCGGCGCGGATCGCGCGCACCGCGTCGTCGTCGCGCGCTACCGGGATCCCGAAGACACCGAGGACGGCGTCGCCGATGAACCCCTCGGCGACGCCGCCCACCCACGCGATCTCCTCGGCGACCATCCCGTGGTAAGCGGCGATGACCTCGCGGAACCGCTCGGCATCGAGCCGCGCCGCCAGCTGGGTCGAGCCGGCCAGGTCGACGAACACGACCGTGACGATCCGTCGCTCGGCGGCCACCGGGATCGAGACGGGCGTCCCGCAGTTCGGACAGAAGTTCGCCGTCGCCGGGAGCGGCTCCCCGCAGCGCGGACAGGGCTCCAAGCTCACGGCGCCGGCGTGCATCCGATGATCTGGATGGCGTTCCCGTCGCGGTCGCGGAACGTTGCGAACCGGGCGTACCCCGCGACCTCGCCCACGTGCGCGTCGAAGGTAGCCCCCCGCTGCTCGAGCGCCCACAGTGCCGCCTCGAGGTCGTCGATCCGGAACACGACCGTGCCGGAGGCCTGCGTGCCGTCGTGGGCCTCATGCAACGCGAAGCGGATGGAGCCTGCATCGAGCTCGGCCCATCCATCGCCCTCACGACGGACGACGGCTCGACCCACGACGCCCGTGGAGATGGCGACGGCGGCGTCCAGGTCCCGCGTCCAGTAGTAGAAGTGGTCGACCGAACCCGTCATCGACGCGATGCTACCGGGCGGTGCGGACCGGCTATCCCTCTCGCAGGATCTTGGCCTTCTGCGCTTGGAACTCATCCTCGGACAGCACGCCCTCGGCGCGGAGCTTCGCCAACCGTTCGAGCTCGGTCGTCGGGGACGGGGCCGCCGGGGGCGGTGGCGGGACTCCCCGCTCATCCGCCGAACCCTGGTACATCCGCTTCTTGTTCGCCTCGCCCTGCTCGTAGATGACCTTCTGGACCCCCTCCGGGTTGCGGATGTTGTCGAAGCTGTTGCGACCGAACTCCGACGCCGAGGAGATGACGAGGGTCCCAGCGCCCACCATCCTGTCCAAGATCCCCTGCTCGAAGCGGACGTCGTTGATCGCCTCCAACGGGATCTCCATCGATCGCTTCGCGATGAACCCCTGTCGGTGGATCACCCGGTCGCTCGTCACCGCGAAGTTGGAGGTCAGCCATGCGATGAGCTTCGGGACCGGATAGAGCACGAGGACGATGAGGAACAACACCCACCAGAGCCAGTCGGCGACGTCCGTCTTGGCGCTCAGCCACGTCGCGGCCACGAACCCCACGATCGTGACGGCGGCGGGCATGACGAGCGCGATCGGGTGCGGCCGGAGATCGAGGACGAGCTGTTCGTCGGGGATCAGCAAGCGCTTGGGGAACGGCATGGCGCGACGCTACCCTGAGGCCCCCGCCCGGGCAACCGCGGGGCATCAGCCCGTTCCCAGATGCTCGACCTCCCCGAACGTGACTCGAGCCTCACCTGTATCGGTCGACAGGAGCAGGCTGCCGAAGTCGTCGATACCGACGGCTCGACCGGTCACCTCGCGCCCATCGACGGTCTTCGCGCGCACGACCTGTCCGACCGTCGAGGACAGCGAGAGCCAGGCGCTGCGGACCCGCTGCGGGAGCTCGCGGTTCGCGGCCGTGTAGACCGCGGCGAACCGCGTGAAGAACGCGACCAGGAGGTCCCGCTGCCCGACGGCCGTTCCGATGCCTCCCGCACCCGGGACGTCGTGCGGCGCCTCGAGGTTCACCCCCATCCCGACGACCACGTACCGCACCGCCGCGTCAGCGACGCTCGACTCCAGCAGGACGCCGCCGACCTTCGCGTCGTGGAGGATCAGATCGTTCGGCCACTTGCAGGTCACGCGGCGACCCGTGGTGGCCCGGATCGCGTTGACCATCTCGGCGCCGGCCAGCAACGACAACAATCCGGTCCGGGCCGGCGCGAGTTGTGGGCGCAGGACGAAGGAGAAGAGCAGGCTACCGTCGGCGACATCGGACCAGGCACGACCGAGCCGGCCCTTCCCTTCGGTCTGGTGCCCGGCCGCGACCAGGGTCCATTCGGGCTCGCCGGCCTCCGCCAACGCCACCGCGGTAGCGTTCGTCGAGGGAGTAACCTCGTCCGACCGCACGGGGGCCGTGACGGTGATCGCAGCGAGGACCTCCACCAGGTCGTCTCGGGTCAGCACGTCGGGCTCCTCGCGAGAGGGTCGGGGATGAAGCCGCTGAGGGGAACGATACGGTAGTGAGGAAGGCCCCGACGAAACGACCCAAGCTGTTGGTCGCGAACCGCGGCGAGATCGCGGTCCGCATCATGCGCACGTGCCACGAGATGGGGATCCCCACCGTGGCCGTCTATTCCGATGCCGACCGCGACGCGCTGCATGTCGAGATGGCCGACCAGTCCTACCGGCTCGGTCCAGCCCTCGCCAGCGATTCCTACCTATCGATCGGGGCCATCCTGGAGGCCGCCCAGAAGTCGCGCTCGACGCTGATCCACCCTGGCTACGGCTTCCTCGCCGAGCGGGCGCACTTCGCCATAGCCGTCGAGGAGGCCGGGTTCACGTTCGTGGGTCCGCCACCCGCCGCGATCGAGCGGATGGGCGACAAGGCTGCGGCCAGACGGATCGCCGACGCGGCGGGCGTCCCCATCGTTCCGGGTACCCGGGAGCCGGTCGACGTCGCCATGGCGAGGAAGGAGGCGCCTCGCATCGGCTATCCGTTGCTCGTCAAGGCGGCGTTCGGGGGCGGCGGCAAGGGTATGCACGTCGTTCGGGACGCGGATCGACTCGAGGAGTCGCTCAAGCGTGCCGCCCGCGAGGCGAAGTCGTACTTCGGGCGGTCCGAGGTCTTCCTGGAACGCTACGTCGATCACGCCCGGCACGTGGAGGCGCAGATCGTGGCCGACACGAAGGGCAACGTCGTGTTCCTCGGCGAGCGCGACTGTTCCGTCCAACGGCGCCACCAGAAGCTGATCGAGGAGACGCCCTCGCCGGTGTTCGACGGGGAGCTTCGCGATCGGTTCGCCGAGGCGGCGATCTCGCTCGCGAAAGAAGCCGGCTACGTCAACGCCGGGACGGTGGAGTGCATCCTCGACGAGGACGGCTCCTTCTACTTCCTTGAGATGAACACGCGGATCCAGGTCGAGCACCCCGTCACGGAGATGGTGACGGGCTACGACCTGGTCGCCCTGCAGATCCAGGTCGCTCTCGGGGGTTCTCTGGCCGGTCTGAACGTCGGAACGAACGGCCACGCGATCGAATGCCGCATCAATGCGGAGGACCCGGGACGGAACTTCCTTCCGGGACCGGGACGGATCGCTCGATACGAGGAGCCGAGCGGTCCGTTCGTTCGCGTGGACAGCGGGGTCGGCACCGGGCGCAACATCCCGGGCGACTACGACTCCCTGTTCGCGAAGCTCATCGTGAGCGGGATCGACCGCGAGCAGACCCGCCGCCGCATGCTCCGCGCCCTCGACGAGTTCGTCGTCGCGGGGGTGCCGACCACGATCCCACTTCATCGGTGGATCTTGGAGTCGAAGGCATTCAGGACGTCGACCCATACGACCACGTGGCTCGAACGCGCTCTGGTCGACGCCCATCTGCCGGCACAGGCGGACCTGGAGCCTGCCGTCGCGCAGCCCCGCTCGACGCGGGCGCGGGACATCCTCGTGGAGGTCGACGGGCGGCGGGTGCCGATCCGCATCTTCGACGAGCGCCGCATCGCGGCGCCGAAAGCCCCGTCGTCACATGCCACGCATCGCGGGGAGCACGTGCACGGCGAGATCCGCGCGCCGATGCAGGGGACGATCGTCAAGGTCCTCGTCGAGAAGGGCCAACCGATCCAGGCCGGCGACGTCGTTTGCATCCTCGAGGCGATGAAGATGGAGAACCACATCGCCTCGACGCGGGAGGGCGAGATCACCGACCTCCCGATCCGGGTCGGACAGGTCGTCGAGCTCGGCGCCCTGCTCGCCGTGATCGACTAGCGCTCGGTGCGGTCGGCGCTCTCTCCACTGGGATCGCGGGTGCTGCCTGCGAACACCGGCGCGCCGACCTGTTCCATGAGTCCCAGATCGTCGCGGTGGTTCCAGAGCTCGACGACGCGCCCGTCGCGGATCCGGAAGATGTTCACGCCGCTGAAGGTCGCGCGCTCGCCGGTCGGCGCCACGTCGCCCCACGGCCCGCTGAACGTGCCCGTGCTGGTCCAGCGTGCCGCCACGAGGTCGCCGTCGGAAAGGATCAGGTCGACGTCCATCCTGAGGTCCGGGAACGCGGCGCGGAACTCGGTCGCGATCGCGGCCATGCCCGCGCCGCCCGGGGCGGCGCGAGTTGGGCGCAGGTCGTGCCGGACGTAGTCCGGCGCGAAGATCTCTTCGGCGACCTCAACGTTCCCCCTGTTCCAGACCTCCTCGTAGAAGCGGCGGACGAGCGCCTCGTTCCTGGGGAGTGCCATGACGACCATTGTGCTCCGTTCACACCGACTGCGAGACTCAGCCGCGATGGAGGCGATCCTGCTTCCGGGGGCGATCCTCCCCGCCCACATCGCGTACGAGGCCTTGTTGGCAGCGTTCGATCGGGACGTCAGCGCCCGGGCGAAAGAGCTCGAGGTGTATCGCACGAGCGAGGTCCCTCCCGCGTACGGGCTGGAGACCGAGGTCGCCGGGATCGATCGGGTCGCTGACGAGGCCGGGTTCGAACGGTTCCACCTCGTCGGGTACTCGGGCGGTGGGGCATCGTCCCTGGCCTACGCGCTGACGCGACCCGATCGGTTGCGGAGCCTGACCCTGGCGGAGCCGGCGTGGGCGGGGATCGAGGGCCGGACTCCCGAGGAGGCAGCGGCGACGGATCGGGCGATCGACGCGACCGCGCTGCCGCCCGAGCAGATGCTGCCGGCGTTCATCCGCGCGCAGCTCGCCGACGGCGTCGAACCGCCGGAACCTCCACCCGCTCCACTCCCGCCGTGGATGGCGAGTCGTCCTGATGGGACCCGGGCGATCGCGGCGGCGTTCGGACGGTTCGCGTTCCCGCCCGCCGACATGCGGGCGTTCGAACGCCCCGTCCTCTTCGTGTTGGGTGGGCTCAGCAACCCGGCGTACTACCGGCGCATGGCCGAGCGTCTCGCAACGTCGTTCCCGGACTTCCGCCTCGAGGTGTTCGACGGACGGCACCACTTCGATCCGCCGCACCGGGCCGAGCCCGAGCGGTACGCGCGGCTGCTGGAGGACCATTGGCGCCGGGCGGAGAGCCGGTCACCGTGATCGAGCGAGGAACCCACGCAGGACCTCCAGGTACCGCTCTGGCTCCTCGACGAACGTCATGTGGGCGCTCTCCTCGAACACGTGAAGTTCGGCCCGGGGAAGCAGGCCAGCCATCCGTTCCGACGCTTCGGCCGGACAGACACGGTCGTGGCGTCCCGCCAGCACCAGTACCGGTTGGGTGACCTCGGCGAGCCGGTCCTCGAGATCGATCCCTCCATACTCGGCGGTCGCGAAGTGGCGGAGGACCTCGGGGGCGTAGACGGCCCCTCCCGATCGGCGCTCGTACTCCGCGATCCGCGGATCGTTCGGGTCCCGAAAGTGGAACGGCATCTGGTCGAAGAGAAGCCGTTCGACCTCCTCCGACGTCGTGACGCTCGATTCGCGCTCCCAGGACGACGCGACCTGCTCGCGCAGCTCGGCCGGCTCGAACGACTCGAGCGCATCGGCGACGCCCTCCAGATCGCGGACGGATGCCACCCCACCGCTCACGACAATCGCGACGGCCTGGCCCGGATAGTCGACCGCGTTCTGCAACGCCACGAACGCTCCGTAGGAATGGCCGAGCACCGCGTAGCGCCGGAGTTTCAGCGCCAAGGCCAGCATGATCACGTCCTGCGCCATCCGTTCGAGCGTCCAGGTGCCCGGCGGGGTGGGCTCCGATCTTCCCTGAGCCCGCTGGTCGACGAGCACCAGGCGGATCCCGTCGTCGCAGACGTGATCCAGGTAGTCGCCGAACTCGTGATGGTCGAGCCCGGGCCCGCCGTGCAGAGCGATCAACGGGAACCCGTCTTCGGGCCCTCGTTCGACCACCCAGAGCGAACAATCATCGATCCGGACCGAGGTCCCGGGACCGCTCATCTCATCCCCGCGGATCGCCCCAGACGTCCCGGCCGGTGACCCGGAACCCGGAATCGCGCACCTTGTAGCGTGCGTTGATCGAGATCAGCAGCGGGGTGAGGCCCTCGGCGATCCTGGCCATCTGCAGGCCGCCGCAATCCACCCACCGCATGCCGGGGATATCGGCGATCAACGCCCCGACGACCGCTTTGGCGTCCGCATCGTCACCCATCACGAGGGCGTCGGAGTCGACATCCGCGTCCAGATCTCGAAGGGCGTCGGCCGCGATCGTGTGGAAGGCGGCGACCAACCGGGCGCCCTTGGGCAACAGGGACTTCGCGAACTCGGCGGCCGAGCCATGCCACGGCCGGAGGACGTGGCTCGCCCGGCCGCCGACCGCCGCCATCAGCGGGCTCGTGCAATCGCAAACCACCGTTCCCTCGCCAAGGGCACCCTTGATCGCGTCGTAGATCATCGCCTGGCCGGCGAACGGGACCGTGACGAACACGACCGACTTCCCCGCCACCGATCCCGCGTTCAGGTCGCCGTCGACGGACGCGTCCGGGCCGAGCGACTCCTTCGCCTCCTCGACGCTCGCGGCGGCCTTCGCCGCGACCCGCGAGCCGATCGTCACGTGGTGGCCGGCCTTCGCGAGTCGCAGCGCGAGTCCGAACCCCTCCGCACCCGTTCCACCCACGATCGCGACGTCCATGGCGGCACAGCGTAGCGGCTAGCCTTGCCGCGCCGTGGCCACCGTGACGAGCGTGACCGAGCTCCTCGTCGGGCTCGCCTGCCTCGGCCTCGGCGCCCTGGTCTGGCCGAGGAACCGGTTCCTCGCCACGGCGCTCGGCGTCGCCGGGCTCGTCGCGATGACCCACGCGACGGCGGACCTCCTCTGAGCGACGACCCAACGCGTGCGGTGCGCTAGCGCGGGCGGTACTCCCCGAACACATCCCGCAACGCGTCCGAGACCTCGCCGAGGGTGGCGCGAGCGCGGAGCGCTTCCTTCATCGGTGGTAGGAGGTTCTCCGTGCTGCGCGCGGCCCCCGCCACGGCCGCGACCCTCGCACGGACCGCCGCGTCGTCGCGAGACGCTCGGAGCGTTCGTAGCCGCTCGATCTGACTCGCGACCTCGTCTTCCCCGATCCCCTGGAGCTCGGGCGAGGTCGTCTCGTCGACCTGGAACCGGTTGAGTCCGACCACGACGCGCTCCCCTCGCTCGATCGACCGCTGGATGCGGAACGCCGCCTCGTGGATCTCGTCCTGGTAGAAGCCGGCCTCGATCGCCGCCACCGCCCCGCCCATCCGGTCGATCTTCTCGAGGTACGCGCCGGCGGCCCGCTCGAGGTCGTCGGTCAACGATTCGACGAAGTAGGAGCCCCCGAGAGGATCCGTCACCTCCGAGATCCCGGTCTCGTAGCCGATCACCTGCTGGGTCCGGAGGGCGATCGTGGCCGAGCGCTCCGTGGGGAGCGCCAACGCCTCGTCGAAGGCGTTCGTGTGCAGCGATTGGGTGCCGCCGAGCACCGCCGACAAGGCCTCGAGCGCGGTGCGCACGATGTTGTTCTCCGGCTGCTGGGCGGTGAGCGTGGCCCCACCGGTCTGTGTGTGGAACCGGAGCGCCATCGATCGCTCGTCCTTCGCACCGAACCGGTCCCGCATGATCCTGGACCACAGTCGCCGCGCGGCACGGAACTTCGCGACCTCCTCGAAGAAGTTCATGTGGCACGCGAAGAAGAACGAGAGGCGCGGTGCGAAGTCGTCGACGCTCAATCCGGCGTCGAGCGCAGCCCGCACGTAGGCGATCCCGTCCGCGAGCGTGAACGCGATCTCCTGCGCGGCGGTGGCCCCGGCCTCCCGCATGTGATAGCCGCTGATCGAGATCGTGTTCCAGCGAGGGATCCGGTCGTTGCAGTAGGAGAACAGGTCCGTGATCAGCCGCATCGAGGGCTCCGGCGGATAGATGTACGTGCCGCGCGCCGCGTACTCCTTCAGGAGGTCGTTCTGGACGGTCCCGGCGAGGTCCGCGGCGGCGACACCCTGGTCCTCGGCGACGAGCTCGTAGAGCAGCAGCAGGATCGGCGCGGTGGCGTTGATCGTCATCGAGGTCGACACCTGGCCGAGCGGGATCCCGGCGAAGAGCCGCTCCATGTCTTCGATCGAATCGATGGCGACCCCGGTCCTGCCGACCTCACCTTCCGCACGAGGGTGATCCGAGTCGAGACCCATCTGCGTCGGCAGATCGAACGCGACCGACAGGCCCGTCTGTCCGTGCTCCAGCAGGTAGCGGAACCGGCGGTTCGTGTCCTCGGCGGCTCCCAAGCCGGCGTACTGACGCATCGTCCACAGGCGGCCGCGGTACATCGACGCATAGGGACCGCGCGTGAACGGGAACTCCCCGGGGTCGCCGAGGCGGTCGTCGGGGTCCCATCCGTCGAGGTCCCGCGGCTCGTAGAGGGCCCGGAGCTCGATCCCGGAGTCCGTCATGCGGCGTTCGTCACTCACCGCTGGTTCACCCCTCGTGGAGGAACCCGAGCAACTCGAGATCCCCTCGGGCGGATGCGAGGGCGACGTCGTCGGGCGCGCGGACACGGTGCCGGTGGACGCCGTCCGTCAGGGACGACAGCGGCTTCGTGCCGGACGTGTGAAGCACCTCCATGTACCGCTCGACATCGCGGTGCGAGGAGATCATGAGGTCGGCCCGGATCTCACCGTAGAGCGGATGATCGATGACGACGTCGTGGACCGTGACTCCGTGCGCGACGAGCGTCTCGAGTTCCTTCTGCGATCCCTCGCGGTCATGGGCGCAGGTCAGGATCGCGAAGACGCCGCTCGTCGGGTCGCCGTCCCAGTGGTAGCCCTGCGGACTGCCACCGATGGGCTCGCCCGCCGCACGCAGGATCGCCATGTCGTTCACGATCGCCTGGCGGGACACGCCGAGCGACGCGGAGAACTCCGAGCCGGTGATCGGCCGATGACCCTCGCGCAACAGCTCGACGATCCGCGCGCGACGGCCCGAGCCGTTGGTCTCTGACATCCGGCCGGAGCCTATCCCACCCGCTGGGTCGGGTAGCGTGGAGGGCATGGACATCGTGGATCCCCGGATCGAGGCGTACATGGCCGAGCGGCTCGAGCGCTTCGACGAGCCGGTGCTGATGGCGATGGAGGCCGAGGCGGCCCGGCGCGGTTTCCCGATCGTGGGAAGGAACGTCGGGGTGACGCTGGAGGTGTTCGCGCGGTCGATCGGAGCGAACCGGGTGATGGAGCTCGGGTCCGGGTTCGGATACTCCGCCTATTGGTTCGCACGAGCCGTGGGGCCCGGCGGCGAGGTCCAGTGCACCGACGGCGACCCGGCGAACGCCGAGGCCGGCGCGAGCTACCTCGCTCGCGCCGGCCTCGGTGACCGCGTGACGTACCACGTGGGCGACGCCGTCGAGCAGCTGTCGCTGCTCGACGCCCCGTTCGACGTCGTCTTCTGCGACATCGACAAGACCGGCTACCCGAACGCCTGGCGTGCGGCGTCCGAGCGGATCCGGGTCGGCGGGCTCTATCTCTGCGACAACACGCTCGGCTACGGAGCAGGGACCGTCTTCGACGAGGGCGAAGGCCCCGAGGCGATCCGAGAGCACAACCGGCTGATCGCCGAGGACGAGCGATTCATCTCCACGATCGTCCCCACGCGCGAAGGGGTTCTCGCCGCGGTCCGGATCTCCTGAGCTCGGTGTCGCAGGGACGCTGCGGAGTAGACTCCGCCGGGCTCGCTGGACCGCCCGGCCAACGACCGTCGTCGGTGACGCGATAGCCTGGAAGGGAACGTCCCTGGGCCGAACGAGGAGCGACCGCGGCGTGGCGATCCGATCGAGGAAGTCCAAGAGCGACTACGGCTCGATCTACCGGGGCCACGAGGGCCAGTGGTCGTGGATCCTTCACCGCATCACGGGGGTCGCCGTCATCCTGTTCCTGTTCGCGCATGTCGTGGACACGGCTGCCGTGGGATGGGGCCCGGAGGCGTACGACCGGATCACGGCTGCCTACGACAACCCGATCGTCCGTCTGTTGGAGTTGGGTCTGGTCGTCGCGGTGCTCTATCACGGATTGAACGGCCTGAAGATCACGCTGATCGACTTCTTCCCTCGCCTGGTGTCGCGGATCCGGCCGATCTCGATCGCCTTCACGGCCGTCTTCATCCTGACCTTGATCCCCACCGCCTGGATCATGCTCGGCCAGGCCTGGGACCTCGCCCGGAGGTGACGATGGCGACCACCACGTCCCCTCGCCCGGCTGCTCCATCCGACGCACGTGAGGCCGCGCTCGGGCGCGGACGACCGGTCGGCGGCTTCGAGCTTTGGACCTGGGTCTTCATGCGGATCAGCGGGCTCTTGCTGTTGGTCCTCGCCGTCGGACACACGCTGATCATGCATCTACCGGCCGGCGGGGCCGATCGGATCAACTTCGGCTTCGTTGCCGTTCGCTGGCAGAGCCCGTTCTGGCGGACGTGGGACTGGATGTTGCTGATGCTCGCGCTGCTGCACGGGATCAACGGGCTTCGCACCATCACGCTCGATTACGTGCGTCCCCCCGGATGGCGGTTCGCGCTCACGATGGCGTACTACGTGATCGGGTTCACGCTGATGGTGCTCGGGACCGTGATCGTCGTGACGTTCGATCCCACGAGGTGGGGACCCCTCGGATGACCACCACCCATACATACGATGCGCTGGTGGTCGGCGGCGGCGGCGGCGGGCTGCGCGCGGCGATCGAGCTCTCCGAGCGGTGCAGGACCGCCGTGCTCTCCAAGCTGTATCCGACCCGGTCGCACACCGGTGCCGCCCAGGGCGGGGTCTGCGCCGCGCTCGGCAACGTCGAGGAGGACTCGCCGGAATGGCACGCGTTCGACACGGTGAAGGGTGGCGATTACCTCGTCGATCAGCCCGCGGCCCGCCTGATGACCGAGGAGGCCATCGAGGCGATCTACCAGCTCGAGCGCTGGGGTCTCCCCTTCAACCGGACGCCAGACGGGCGGATCGACCAGCGACGGTTCGGGGGACATACCCGGAACCACGGCGAGGCACCGGTCAAGCGAGCTTGCTACGCGGCGGACCGGACCGGGCACATGATCCTGCAGACGCTCTACCAGCAATGCGTCAAGCGCGATGTCCGGTTCTTCAACGAGTTCTACTGCCTCGACCTGCTGCGAGACGACGCCGGGGCCACCGTGGGCATCGTTGCCTTCGAGCTCGCGACGGGCGAGCTCCACACATTCCGCGCCAAGGCGGTGGTGTTCGCCACGGGGGGCTACGGGCGGATGTTCCGCGTCACCTCCAACGCCCACGCGCTCACCGGTGACGGACCCGCCGTGGTGTGGCGACGCGGCATCCCCCTCGAGGACATGGAGATGTTCCAGTTCCATCCGACCGGCCTGGCGCGGCTGGGCGTGCTCCTGTCCGAGGCGGCGCGGGGGGAAGGCGGCATCGTCCTGAACAGCGAGGGCGAGCGCTTCATGGAGCGGTACGCCCCGACGATCAAGGACCTGGCGCCGCGTGACATGGTCTCGCGGGCGATCTACCAGGAGATCAAGGAGGGTCGCGGCGGCGGACCCAACGGTGATTGGGTGTACCTGGACATCTCCCACCTGGACCCCAAGGTGATCGAGGAGAAGCTGCCCGACATCACGGAGTTCGCCAGGATCTACCTGAAGGTGGAACCGCTGGATGAGCCGGTCCCGATCCAACCGACGGCCCATTACGCGATGGGGGGGATCCCCACCGACACGGACGGTCGGGTGGTCGTGGGTGCGGACGAGGACGTCGTGCCGGGCCTCTACGCGGTGGGCGAGTGCGCGTGCGTCTCCGTCCACGGCGCCAACCGGCTGGGCACCAACTCCCTGCTCGATCTGGTGGTGTTCGGCCGTCGGGCCGGAGACGACGCGGCCAGGTTCGTCCGCGAGGCCGATCTTGCCACTCCATCGGAACATCCCGAGCAGCCGACCCTCGAGCTCCTCGACGGCATCTTGGGACGCACGACCGGTGACAACGCCGGCGAGATCCGCACGGAACTCCAGGACAACATGTTCGACCTCGCGTTCGTGGTCCGCTCCGACGAGAGCCTCACGAAGATGCAGCAGATCCTCACGAGTCTCCGCGAGCGGTACGAGCGCGTGGCGATCACCGACAAGGGAGCCCGGTACAACACCGATCTGATGGAGACGGTCGAGCTCGGTTACCTGCTGGACTGCGCGGACGCGCTCGTCGCGGGCGCGCTCGTGCGGACCGAGAGCCGCGGCGCCCACTTCCGCGAGGACCACCCGCTCCGCGATGACGCCAACTGGCTCAAGCACACGCTCGCCTACCGGGAGCGTGACGGGTCGATCCGGATCGAGTACAAGCCCGTGAAGATGGGCCCGTACGTGCCGATGGAGCGCAAGTACTGATGGCGACCGCCGCAGACGTCCTCGACGCCTCGGACCGCGAGCGCCCGACGACGGACACGATCGCGCTCACGGTCCGGGTGCGCCGGTTCAACCCGGAGGTCTCTGAGGACTCGTGGTGGGACGAGTGGACGGTTCGATGCGACCCGCTCGAACGTCTCGTCGAGGTGCTGCATCAGATCAAGTGGCACCACGATGGGACCCTCAGCTTCCGCCGATCGTGCGCCCACGGGATCTGTGGATCCGACGCGATGCTGATCAACGGGCGGAACCAGCTCGCGTGCAAGGTGTTGGCGCAGGACGTCGCCCCAAGGGTCACGATCGAGCCGATCCGTGGCCTGTCCGTCCTGAAGGACCTGATCGTCGATATGGATCCGTTCATGGACGGCTATCGCTCGATCCTGCCGTACCTGATCAACGACTCGGGCGAACCCGAGAAGGAACGCCGGCAATCACCGGAGGATCGCCACCGGTACGACGACACGACCAAATGCATCCTGTGCGCGGCGTGCACCACCTCATGCCCGGTGTTCTGGGGCGACGAGGGGTACGTCGGGCCGGCCGCCATCGTCAACGCGCACCGGTTCATCTTCGATTCCCGTGACGAGGCGGGCCGCGAACGGATGAAGATCCTCTCGGAGAAGACCGGCGTCTTCCGATGCCGCACGACGTTCAACTGCACGGACGCCTGTCCGCGTGGCATCGAGGTCACGAAGGCGATCCAAGAGGTGAAGCGCGCGATCCTGTTCGAGCGCTTCTGACCCGCTCCCCACCCCTCACGAGATCGTGATCATCTTCGCCGGTGACCAGGCGACCCTCAAGGTCGATCCGTTCTTGTGCAGACGCGAACGGAACCTCCAGGTTCCGGCCGATCCGTGGTGGAACGGGACGGTGAGGGACGTGACCCCGGTCTTCCAGATCTTCCAGAGGCCGGTCGGGCCGACCTTCTTCTGGACATCGAACGACCAGCCCGTCTTGGGTGCGGCTGCGAGCGTGATCGTGAACCCGGTGCTGATGGTCCCGCTCGCAGGCGACACCTTGATCGGGACGCGGATCTTCCCCTGCATGAACGGATGGATCTTGCAGTGGTACGCGTAGACGCCCGCTGCTTGGAACGTGATTGGGGTGGACGTGGCGCTGGCGACCAATGGTGGCGTCGACCAGAGCCCGATGTCGCTGGTGGAGGTGTGCTGGCTCGGTCCGTTGTTGTGCCACTGGACGGACCCGCCCTGTCCCACCGAGAGCGGGGTGGGTGAGAACGAGAAGTCCTGGACCGTGACCTGCGATGCCGCTTGGGCAGGCAGGGCGACCAGGATGAGCGATGCCGATGACGCGAGCGCGATGAACCCACGACGCATGGAGCCAGCCCCTTTCTCCGAGAGGAACGACCGTACTACGGGCGGCCGGAGGCGTCGGTTCATCGGGTAGCGTCACGCTCGATGACGCACCAGGTGGTCCTGATCCCCGGGGACGGGATCGGCCCTGAAGTGGCCGCGGCGATGCGGATGGTGCTCGACGCCACCGGGGTCGACCTTGGATGGGAGGAGCGACCGGCGGGCGCTGCGGCGCTCGCGACCCACGGCGCCTTGCTCCCCGAAAGCACGCTGGAGGCGATCCGGCGATGCCGGACGGCGATCAAGGGGCCGATCACGACGCCGGTCGGCGAAGGGTTCCGCAGTGTCAACGTGGCCCTGCGGCAGGGACTCGACCTGTTCGCAGCGGTCCGGCCGGCCCGTTCGCTCCCCGGCGTGCACACGAGGCACCACGACGTCAACCTCGTCGTGATCCGCGAGAACACGGAGGACCTCTACCGCGGGATCGAATTCGCACGAGGAACGCCCGACGCGATGGCGCTCCGCGCGAAGCTTCACGATCTCGGCGGCTTCCAGATCCCCGAGGACGCCGGGATCACGTTGAAACCCATCAGCGTCTCCGGCGCCAGGCGGATCGTGCGTTTCGCGTTCGAATACGTGCGAGCCAGCCGGAGGCGGAATGTGACGGTCGGCCACAAGGCGAACGTGATGCGCTACTCCGACGGCATCTTCCTCGAGACCGCGCGCACGGACGCCGGCGACTATCCGGACGTCGCCTGGGAGGACGTCCACATCGACACGCTCTCGGCACGGCTCGTCCGTTCGCCGCAGGACTTCGACGTGCTGCTCCTCCCCAACCTGTACGGAGACATCCTGAGCGACCTCTGCGCGGGCTTGGTGGGAGGGCTGGGCTTGATCCCGGGCGCGAACATCGGGTGGGAATACGCGGTGTTCGAGCCGGTCCACGGCAGCGCCCCGGACATCGCCGGCGAGGGGATCGCCAACCCTGTCGCGATGGTGCTCTCCGGCTCGATGATGCTCCGGCACCTCGGGGAGCTGAAGGCCGCGGATGCCGTCGACCGAGCCGTCGATCGGACGCTCGGGCGTGGGGAGATCCGGACGGCCGATCTGGGCGGCCGCGCGAGCACGCTCGAGATGGGCGAGGCCCTCGCGAAGGAGGTGCTCCGCGCCGAAGGTACTTAGTGCCGATGGTGATCCTCGGGACCCCGACCGGGATCCGCGGGCAGCTGTCAGCAGCCCGGTTCACCGTGGTTGCCGCAGCACCCTGTCCGCAGCGCCTTCAACCGGTTCGTGGCGGTGAGCCGGAGCTTGGTGCTCACGGGCGCGTCGTAGTTCGACCAGTTCGTGAAGAAGTTCCTCGTATGGAAGCGGGTGAGGTTCACGAACCGCCACATCCACGCGATCGTACGACCTAGAGCGCCGCGAGGTCTGCGCACTTCGCGCGGATGCCTTCAGCAGCCGCGCGGAGCCTCGCGAGCTCGTCCTCGTTGAGGTCGAGCTCGACGATCTCCTCCACGCCGGCGCGGCCGAGCCGCGCCGGCACGCCCACGTAGACATCGGAGATGCCGTACTGCCCCGTGGCCCACGCGCACACGGGGAGCGTCGCCTTCGTGTCGTTGACGATGGCGTCCACCATCGACACGATCGACGCGCTGGGGGCGAAGTACGCGGAGCCGCTCTTGAGGAGCGCCACGACCTCGGCGCCGCCGTCGCGCGTGCGCTGGAACAGACGATCGAGCGTCGGCTCGTCGACCAGCTCGGGCAGCGGCCGCCCCTTCACCGTCGCGTGTCGCGGGAGGGCGACCATCGAGTCTCCGTGCGAGCCGAGCGTGATCGCCTCGACCTCCGCGGGCGAGACGCCGAGCTCTTGCGCGATGAAGAAGCGCAGGCGCGCCGAATCGAGGACGCCCGCCATCCCGAGGACCCGCTCCCGCGGGAACTCGCTCCGCTCGGCTGCCAGGAAGGTCATCTCATCCAAGGGGTTCGAAACCACGATCAGGATCGCGGTCGGTGAGCCGGGCACGACGCTCGAGACCACATCGGTCATGATCGCCGCGTTCTTCCCCAGCAGGTCCATCCGGCTCATGCCGGGCTGACGGGGGAACCCCGCGGTGATCACGACGATGTCGGAGCCGGCCGTGTCCGCGTAGTCGTTGGTCCCCGTGATCAGCGGCGGGTAGCCCACGATGGGGGACGCCTCGTTGAGATCCAGCGCCAGCCCCTGCGGCTTGCCCTCGATGATGTCGATCAGGCAGATCTCGCCGAGGGCCTTCTCGAGCAGTCGCATCGCCGTCGTCTGTCCGACGAAGCCGCTGCCGACGACGGTGATCTTCACGCGCTCTCTCCTCGCCCCATGACGCGCGCCATGGTACCGGCCGTTCGGTCGCGCGCTCGACGAGCTACACGCGGGCGATCACCGCGTCGGTCATCTCCACCATCCCGACGGCCGGACGGTCGTCGTCCGGCGCCCGCAGATCCGGGGTCACGTCGGTCCCGTCACGCAGCACCTCCACGACGGCCGCCTCGAGCGCACCAGCGGCGGCCGTCTCCCCCAGGTGCCTGAGCATCAAGGTGCCGGAGAGGATCGCTCCGACCGGGTTCGCTCGGTTCGCGCCGGCGAGCCTCTGCGCCGTCCCGTGGGTCGCCTCGAACACCGCCAGCTCGCGTCCGTCCGCTCCGCCGTAGTGCGCGCCCGGCGCGACCGCCGGCCCGCCGATCATCCCGGCACAGAGCTCGGCGACCAGGTCCCCGTACATGTTCGGGAGCACCAGCACGTCGAACCGCTCGGGTGCTTGGACCAGCTGCATGCAGAGGGCATCGATGATCCGGTCGTCGAAGTCGATCTCCGGATACTCCTGCGCCACGCGCCGCACCACCTCTAGGAACAGTCCGTCGGAGAACTTCATGATGTTCGCCTTGTGGCTCGCGGTGACCTTGGCGCGCCCGTTCGCACGGGCGTAGTCGAAGGCGAACCGAGCGATCCGCTCGCTCCCGTGCTCCGTGATCTCCTTCACCGAGATGCCGCTGTCCGAAGGAACGACCACCCCGGTCGTCGATGCGATGAATCCGATCAGTTCCTCGACCGCAGGCGTCCCCATCTCGAGCTCGATGCCGGTGTACATCCCTTCGGTGTTCTCTCGAACGACCACCACGTCGACCGCGTCGTAGAGCGACGGCACCCCTGCATAGAGGCGGCAGGGCCGGACGTTCGCGTACAGATCCAGCGTGCGGCGCAGCGCGTGGTTCACGCTTCGCATCCCGGACGGCAGCGGGGTCTCGACGGGCCCCTTGAGCGCGACGCGGTTCGCCCGGATCGAATCGAGCGTGGCGCTCGGCAGGGCGTCGCCGGCGCGGGCGAACGCGCCCGTCCCCATCTCGTGCCGATCCCACTCGATCGGGATGCCGGTGGCGTCGATCGCTCGACGGGCGGCCCCGATGACCTCGGGACCGATCCCGTCCCCCGGCACGAGGGTCGCGCGGATCGCCATGGCCGCTCAGGGTAGCGGCCGACGGCATCCGACCCGACTATCCTGAGTGTTATGAGCGACAAGGGGCTGCGCGAGGTGATCGCCGCGCAGACGAGCATCTCCGATATCGACGGGACCGCCGGCCGTCTCTGGTACGTCGGGTACGAGATCGAGGACCTCGCCCGCAACGCGAGCTTCGAGGAGGTCATCTATCTCCTGCACAACCTCGAGCTCCCGACGAGGGCAGAGCTGGAGAAGCTGAACCGGTTCTTGGTCCGCGAACGCGAGCTCCATCCGTTCCTCGCGAGGATGATGCCGACGCTGGCACAGAACACGTCGCCGATGTCGATGCTGCGGACCTCGGTCTCCGCCTCCTCCGCGTTCGACCCGGACGGCTGGGACGAATCGCCTCCGGCCGAATATCGCAAAGCGATGCGGCTGATCGCCGAGACGCCGACGCTGATCGCGACCTTCGACCGGGTCCGGACGGGACGCGAGGTGATCCCGCCGGATCCCGGCCTCTCGCACGCCGCCAACTTCCTGTGGATGCTCCACGGGCAGGAACCGGATCCCGAGGACGCCGACGCCCTCGATACCACCTTCGTCCTCTACGCCGACCACACGATGAACGCGTCAACGTTCACCGCCAGGATCATCGCCTCGACGTTGTCGGACACGTTCTCCGCGATGACCGGCGCGATCGGGGCCCTGAAGGGACCGCTCCACGGCGGTGCGAACGAAGAGGCACAGAAGATGGCCGAAGAGATCGGCAAGCCGGAGAACGCCGAGGCGTACGTCCGCGACCGCTTGGCACGGAAGGAGAAGATCTTCGGGTTCGGACACGCGGTCTACAAGACGATGGACCCGCGCGCGACCGTGCTGAAGCAGCTGTGCAAGGACCTCGGTGAGCGACGGAACCAACCGAAGTGGTACCAGATCTTCTCCGCGCTCGAGGAGACCACCTTCGAACAGAAGGGTCTCTATCCCAACGTCGACCTGTACGCCGCCGGCGTGTACCACATGCTCGGGATCCCGACCGACCTGATGACGCCGATCTTCGCGCTCGCCAGGATGGTCGGATGGACCGCGCACGTGCGTGAGCAGTACGCGAACAACCGCATCATCCGTCCCGGCTCCGAATACATCGGACCGCGAGATCGCACGTACGTCCCGCTCGATGAGCGATGACCGATCCGCTCGCTCGTTCCTGACGGCCGGAGCCCCAGCGAGCCCTAGACGGCCGGCCGAGGGAACAGTCCCGTCCGCTCGATGAGGTCCCGCGTCACGGCATCGTGGCCCATCGCCATCACGTGGATCCCGGCGATGTCGGGGATCGTCTGGATCGCCTCGACCAGCTCGACCGTCAGATCCATCCCGACGGCGCCCGCGTCCTCGCCGGCCGCTTCGAGCGCGGTGATCGTCGGCGACGGGACGCGAACCCCGGGGAGCTTCTCGTCCATGAATCGCGCCTGCTTGGCGCTCCGCAGCGGTGTGACCCCGATGATCACCTTCGCGCGCTCGAACAGCCCGCGCGGGCGCATCGCGTCCGCCCATCCGACCAGGCGTTCGGCGTCGTACACGATCTGCGTGGTCACGAAGTCCGCGCCCGCGTCGAGCTTCGATTCCAGCCGGGACGGGTCGTACGGTTCCGCGAACGGCACGTCGGCGACACCGATCAGGTAGCGAGGAGGGTCGGCGAGCTCGGTGTTCGCGAGGGTCGTCCCATCGTCACGCATCCGTCGCGCGAGGCCGATGACCTCGCCCACCGTCAGGTCCCCCACCACGGTCGCGTCCGGGTGATCTCCCACGTGGACGGGGTCGCCGGAGAGGCAGAACACGTTCCTCGCGCCGAGCGCCCATGCACCGAGCAGATCCGCCGTGAGCCCCAGGCGGTTCCGATCGCGAACCGTGAGCTGCACCGTCGGCTCGATCCCCGCGTCCGCGACGAAACGGACCCCGGCGAGGGGCGACATGTGGGCGCTCGCGACCGGGTTGTCGGTCAGGTTGACGGCATCGACGTACCCGACGAGTCCTCGCGCGTGTTCGGAAACGGGGTCGCCCGAAGCTCCCTTGGGCGGAACGATCTCGCCCGTGACGGCGAAGCCCCCGCGAGCAAGCAGCGCGGCGAGACGTCCCGGAGGACGGGTCACGGCCGTCCGTAGGCCTGCGCCTCGGCGGCCTGGATCGTGTTGACGAGGAGCATCGCGACGGTCATGGGACCGACCCCGCCAGGGACAGGGCTGATCGCTCCGGCGACCTCGGCGACCTCGTCGAACCGGACGTCACCGACCAGTCCGTGATCCGTACGGTGCACACCGACGTCGACGACCGTCGCACCCGGCTTGACCATGTCGGCGCCGATCAGCTGCGGCACGCCCGCCGCCGCGACCAGGATGTCCGCGCGCAGCGCGTGGGTGCGAAGGTCCCGGGTCCGGATGTGCGTCGACGTCACGGTGGCGTTGCCTCGGACCGAGTTCTGCGTGAGCATCACCGACAGGGGCGCGCCCACCAGCTCGCCGTACCCGACGATGGTCACCTCGGCTCCCTCCAGAGGAACCTCGCACCGGAGCAGCAGCTCGACGATCCCGTACGGCGTGGCGGGGAGGAAGCACGGCCCGCGGCGCACCATCATGCCGATGTTCGATGGGTGGAGGCCGTCCACGTCTTTCTCGGGGAGGATCGCCCGTTGGATGTCGAGCTCGGGCAGATGTTCCGGCAGCGGCAGCTGGACGATGATGCCGTGGATCTCGGGGTCGCGGTTCAGCCGACGGATCGTGGCGAGCAGTTCGTGCTCCGTGACGTAGGCGGGGAGGTCCACCTGCTCCGAGCGGATCCCGACATCGGCAGACGCCTTGTGCTTCTGACCCACGTAGATGCGAGAGGCCGGGTCGTCACCGACGAGGACGGCGGCCAGACCCGGGATGATGCCTTTGTCCGATAACGCCTGGACCCGCTCCGCGACCTCCGAGCGGATCTGCGCTGAGGTCGTCTTGCCGTCGAGGATCCTGGCGGTCACGGCGGAATCCTACCGGCCGCGATGCGGAAGCCCTGTTGGACGCGCTCAGTGTCGGAAGTGGCGCGTCCCCGTGAGGACCACCGCCATCCCGTGCGCCTCCGCCGCCGCGAGGACCTCATCGTCTCCCTTCGATCCTCCGGGATGGATCACGGCCGTGCAGCCTGCCTCGGCGGCGACCTCCAGCGCGTCGGGGAAGGGGAAGAACGCGTCGGAGGCGAGCACGGCGCCCTTCGCGCGGTCCCCGGCTTTCCGCACGGCGATCCAGGATGCATCGACGCGCGACATCTGCCCGGCGCCGATCCCGACCGTCGCACGATCGCGCACGAACACGATCGTGTTCGACTTGACGCGCCACGCGATCGTCCACGCCAGCGATAGGTCCTCCCACTCCTGCGCCGAGGGGTCCCGTGATGACGCCACCTGGAAGTCCGAGGGCGATTCCGCCATGAGGTCGACGTCTTGGACGAGCGCTCCTCCGGGGATCGTCCGGACGTCCAGGCCCGTCGTCCGTTCCAGCGGAGCGCGAACGACCCGCAGGTTGGGCCGGGCCGCGAACGCAGCGAGCGCGTCATCCGAGTAGCCGGGCGCGACGACGACTTCCGTGAACACGTCCCGCATCGCACCCGCGGCCGACACGTCACAGAGCCCATGGAACGCCACGATCCCACCGAAGGCGCTCACGCTGTCGCACTCGTACGCGGCCGCGTACGCCGCCGCGCAGGTCTCGCGCGCCGCGGCGCCGCAGGGGTTGTTGTGCTTCACGATCACGCACGCATGCTCGGGGAGCGCGATCGCGAGGTCGTAGGCCGCCCACGTGTCGAGCCAGTTGTTGAACGACATCTCCTTGCCCTGGAGGACCTCGGCACCGCCCAGCACGCCGGGGCCACCGACCTCCCGGAACAGGGCGCCGCGTTGATGGGGGTTCTCGCCGTAGCGAAGATCGGAGATCTTCGCGAGGGCGAGACCTGCGAACGCGGGCAGTGCGCCGGAGGGTGCTGCTCGTTCCGCGAACCACCGCGCGATCGCGACGTCGTAGGCCGCCGTATGAGCGAAGGCCTCGGCCGCGAGTGCCGAACGGGTCGCTCGCGTGAGGCCGCCTTCCCTCGTGATCTCGGCGAGCACCGACCCGTAGCGGTCGACACTCACCACGACCCCGACCGACTCGAAGTTCTTCGCCGCAGCCCGGATCATCGCCGGGCCGCCGATGTCGATCTTCTCGATCACGTCGTCGGTGGTCGCGCCGCTCGCGACCGTCTCCCGGAAGGGGTAGAGGTTCACCACGACGAGGTCGAAGGGGTCGATCCCGTGCTCGCGCAGCTGTGCCACGTGATCCTCGTTGCGGCGATCGGCGAGCAGACCCGCATGGATCTTCGGATGGAGCGTCTTCACGCGGCCGTCCAGCATCTCCGGGGACCCCGTCACCTCCGCGACCTCGGTGACGTCGAGGCCGGCGGCGCGGAGCGCCGCCGCCGTTCCGCCGCTCGAGACCAACTCGACGTCGAGCTCGCGCAGCCCCTGCGCGAGCTCGACGATCCCGGTCTTGTCGTAGACCGCGAGCAGCGCCCGGCGGATCGGGCGACCCTCGGTCATGCTCACGGTCCCTCCCCGACGATGCGGACGCGCCGGCCTTCCAACCGCAGCCTTCCCTCGATCATCGCGCGGACCGCGCGCGGCAGGAGGCGATGCTCGATCTCGTGGATCCGCGGTTCGAGGGAATCCCAGTCATCGTCCGACCGGACCTCGACCGTTCCCTGGAGCACGATCGGACCGGAGTCCACTCCCTCGTCGACCAGATGCACGGTCACGCCGGTCACGTGGACGCCGTAGGCGAGCGCATCCCGGACACCGTGCATGCCGGGGAACGCCGGAAGGAGCGCCGGATGGACATTGAGCCACCGACCCTCGTAGACGTCGAGCACCCGCTTGCCGAGCACCCGGAGATAGCCCGCGCTCACCAACGCGCCGATGTCTCGGTCGAGGAAGAGATCCAGGATCGCCTGATCGAAGCTCTCCCGGTCGGGGTACGACCCCGGTTCGAGGACCACGGTCGGGATCCCGGCGGCCTCGGCACGACCCAGCGCGCGGATACCCGGCCGGTCCGAAACCACCAGGGCCAGATGCGGCCTGATGCGTGGATCGTCGATGAGCGCCTGCAGGTTGGTGCCGGATCCGGAGACGAGGACCGCGATCCGTTCGCTCATGGAGGCGCATGCTACCGCCCGGCCTGGCCCTCAACCGGAGACGGTAAGCTTGGCCACCAAGGACCGCCCAGAGCTGGAGGATCGCGGTGAAGAAGTGCCCGTACTGCGCGGAAGAGATCCAGGACGAGGCGATCAAGTGCCGCTACTGCTTCAGCGACTTGACCGTCCCGCGCGCAGAAGCCATGGCGCAGAAGCCCGAGTCTTCGAGCCCGACGTCGGCCTCCCCGGCCGCGCCGTCGGCATCGTCCTCCGACGCGTCCACCCCGGGTGGGGCCGGGTTGCCAACGCCGGTCGCGGCGCAGTCGACCCCGTGGGGAGCAGGAGCGGCAGCGCCGACGCCGACACCCACCCCCGAGCCGGCGACGGCGACGGCGTCCGGGGTCCCCTCGGGCGCGGCGCAGAAGTACACGCACTCCGGATACCGGTACGTGCTCGGCTACGGTGAGGGATTCTTCGGCATCTGGGATCGGCAGGACCCGAGCGCTCCGACGGAGCGGTTCCCGCGCACCGACGACGGGTGGCGTCAGGCTTGGCTGCGATTCGTCGCGCAGGAGCCGAACCACGTCGCCGTCCCCGATACGGCCGCGGGAGTGACGAGCGGGCCGCTGGCAACCTCGCCGGACGCGCCGCAGGCCCAGCCCGACCCGGGCGACAGCGCGGTCGTGCAGTACACGCACACCGGCACCCGCTACCTCCTGGGCTACGGCCGCACCTTCTTCGGGATCTGGGACCGACAGAACCCGAACACCCCGGTCGAACGGTTCCCGCGCACCGACGACGGCTGGGGCCAAGCGTGGCGCCGGTACACCCAGATCGAGAACAACTTCAGCGAGGTCGGCACCTAGCGGGCGGCCATCTCGGCTCCCCGGCGCGCCGCATCGCGTCCCACGACCGTCGATCCGATCGCTCCCCCGATCACGCCCCACACCAGGGCGACCAGCGTCGCACGGGCCGGATCGTTCCCGAGCCGGAGCGACCCACCGAGGATCGCCGACCACGGCGGGAGGACGATCGCTGCCGCCCAGGAGGCGACCCCGCAGAGCACCGCGTACACCGCCCCGGCGAGCGCGCCGCGAAGGGCGGCCTCCGGCCGCCCGTTCGCGGCGCGCCCCGCCGTCCGTCCGCCGATCAACGACGCCGCCCCCGGGATCGCGAGGAACGCCAGGAACCAGACGGGGAACGCAGCGTTCGTCGAGGGAGCACCGACGAGCGTGGCCAACCCCGCACCGATGTTCCCCTCCGTGTGGATCCCCGACAGGGTGAGCTGCGCGACCGTCGTCGTCCCGACGTCGAGGGTCGTCGGGACGCCCATCGACGTGGCGAGGATCATCGTGGATTGGTTCGGCACCGACAGCGCGTGTTGCACGACGAGGGCCGCCCCGCTGCCACCCGAGCGTTCGACGAACCGCGCGTACGCGCCGGTCGCCCCCGGTTCGAGAACGGCCAGTACAAGGAACCCGGCGAACGCGAGCGCGAGGCCCCACCAGAAGCCGGTGAACCCGCCGCGCGCCGCCCCGACCGCACGAGAACCCCATCGCCCGCGCGCCTCGATCGCCGCTCGCGCCGCGGAGAGACCGCCGATCGCACCGCACGAAGCGCACACCGCCAGCGGCAGGATGAGCGCCTGCCACAGCACGGGCCGGAGATGATCGATCCCGAACTGCGGGAACCCGAGCGTCACGAACGGCGCGATCACCACCATCGGGGCGGCGAATCCCAGAGACGTTCCGGCGCCGGCGATCGCGGCGGCGAGCGGGCGCTCCTCCAGGCCACGAGCTTGTTCGCGCCCCGCTCGGAAGGCGAGAACGACGACCGCGATCGCGAGCGCGCCGACCGCGACCTCCAGCACGGATCCCGCCTGCGAGGCCCTCCCGATCGTTCCCGGCCCGACGGAGCTCCGCGCCGTGAACGTCACCCGCACGCTCGCGAGCGTCTCCGCGAGCCCGATCTTGAACCACGACCATGGCCGGTACCAACCGCTCACGGCGTACGTGAGCCACGCGATCGCCTGCCCCGCCACGAACACCGGAAGGAAGACGAGGAGCGCCCCACGACGTATCCCCGAGCGCAGCAGCGCGGCCGGGCGCGTGTCGGCGGGGATCTCGGGTGCGGCCGGGAACCCGGCGCTCATCCGGCGAGCCGGTCCGCCACCAACCGGGCGACCTGCGAGGGGGTTCGGGCGACCTGCACCCCGACCGCCTCGAGCGCTTCGGCCTTCGCGGCCGCGGTGCCGCTGGACCCGGTCACGATGGCGCCCGCATGGCCCATCCGTTTCCCGACCGGGGCTTCGAACCCCGCGATGTAGGCGACGACGGGCTTCGCGACCCGTTCGGCGATGTACCCCGCGGCGCGCTCTTCGTCGTCGCCACCGATCTCGCCGGTCATGATCATCAGATCGGTGTCCGGATCTCCTTCGAACAGCGCGAGCGACTCGATGAAGCCGATCCCGTGCACCGGATCCCCGCCCATCCCGATGCACGTGGACTGGCCGATCCCTCTGGACGTGAGCTCGTAGACGATCTGGTAGACGAGCGTGCCCGAGCGGCTCACGAACCCGACACGTCCCGGCGCACACACCTCGCCTGGGATGATGCCGACGTTCGCGAGTCCGGGGCTGATCACCCCGGGACAGTTCGGGCCCACCAGCGTGGTCGCCGTCCCCTTGAGGTACGCGTGCACCTCGGCCATGTCGCGGGCCGCGATGCCCTCCGTGATGCACGCGACGAGGCCGATCCCACCGTCGGCCGCCTCCAGGATGGCCTCGGCGGCGAACCGCGGCCCGACGAAGATCATCGAGGTGTTCGCGCCCGTCGCCTCGACGGCCTCGGCGACCGTGTCGAAGACCGGGATCCCCTCGACGTCCTGCCCGCCTTTGCCCGGCGTCACCCCGGCGACGACGTCGGTCCCGTACGCGCGGTTCCGGAGGGTATGGAACGTGCCTTCCTTACCGGTGATCCCCTGGACCAGCAGCTTGGTGTCGGCGCCGACGAGAACGCTCACGCGGCCTCACGCGACAGCCGCGCAGCCTCGGCGGCAGCTTCGTCCATCGTCGGGACCGAAACGATCATTGGATGCCTCGCCTCGTCGATGATCCTGCGGCCCTCCTCGGCGTTCGTCCCATCCAGCCGGAGCACGAGCGGGACCGTCGCGTCGACACGGGTCAGCGCCTCGAGCACACCGTTCGCGACGACGTCGCACCGCGTGATGCCGCCGAAGATGTTGACGAAGACGCATCGAACAGCTGGATCCGACAGGATCACCTCGAGCGACGTCGCCATCGTGTCGGCGCTCGCCCCGCCACCGATGTCGAGGAAGTTGGCGGCCTTGGCGCCGGCACGTGCTACCACGTCCAGCGTCGACATCACGAGCCCGGCGCCGTTGCCGATGATGCCGACCTCGCCGTCGAGCTTGACGTACTGCAGACCCGCATCCTTCGCGCGCTTCTCGACGGGATCGATCGGGAACTCCTGTGCCAACGCGGCGAGGTCGGGGTGACGCGGCAGCGCGTTGTCGTCGACCGTGACCTTCGCGTCGAGCGCGATCACGCGGCCGTCGTCGAGGAGGACGAGTGGATTCACCTCCACCAGCGTCGCGTCGCGCTCCCACAACAGTTCGAACAACTTCCGAATGACATCAGCTGCGCCTTCGCGCGCCGCCACCGGCAAGGCCCCCGTGAGCTCACGGACGTGGTAGGAGCGGAGGCCGAGGAGCGGGCCGATCTGCACCCGGCGGATCGTCTCCGGCCGCTCGCGGGCCAGGGTCTCGATGTCGACGCCACCCTCGGCGGTCATCATCGCGAGGTATCCGCCCGTGCTCCGATCGAGCACGATCGACGTGTAGAACTCCTGCGCGATCGGGAGGAGCTCCTCTGCGAGCACCCGGTCGACCACGTGGCCCACGAACCCGTCGCGGAGCATCCGCTCGGCTGCAGCCGCGGCAGCCTCCGGCGAACGGCAGAGCTCTACCCCACCGCCCTTGCCGCGGCCACCGACCTGCACCTGGACTTTGACGACCGCCGACCCGGCGAAGGCGCGGGCCGCCTCCGCCGCTTCCTCCGGAGTGCCGCAGACCCGGCCCGCCGGTGTCGGGATGCCCTGGGCGCGGAACAGGTCTTTGCCCATGTGCTCGTAGAGATCCATCCGGTCCCTCGGATCAGCCCGCCGGTGCCCGTTCGAGCCGGCCGCGGAGCCACTCGACGATCTCGGTCGTGGTGGCGCCCGGGGTGAAGATCCGCTCGACGCCTTCGGCCTCGAGCTTCGTGATGTCGGCGTCCGGCACGATCCCGCCGCCGAAGACCAGGATGTCTTCGGCGCCGCGCTCCCGCAGCAATCGGACGACCTTCGGGAACAGTGTCATGTGCGCACCCGAGTGCAGCGACAACCCGACCGCGTCGGCGTCCTCCTGGATCGCGGTCTCCACGATCTGCTCCGGGGTCTGGTGCAACCCGGTGTAGATCACCTCGAAGCCGGCATCCCGGAGCGCCCGGGCGACGATCTTCGCACCGCGGTCGTGCCCGTCCAGGCCGGGCTTCGCGACGACGATGCGGTACTTCTCAGCCATCGCGCCCGAGTGTAACGAAGCGCTCAGGATGCGCCGTCGGGAGTCGACCGTGGCCGACCGCCCCTCATTGTGGCGGCCCCTTACGACCTGATCTCCACGTTGGTCCAGACGTTGGAGTCGCCGGCGGGTTTCGGAGGCGAGTCCCTCCCGTCGGTCCACGCCGGCAGCACCACCTCGGACGAGACCGCGATCTGGTTGTAATCGCCGATGAAGCACCCGCACGTGAAGAACGACTTCCGTGGATCGAACGACGCCGTCGAGATCAGGTGGTTGGTCCACGTGTGCCCGCCGTCGGACGACTCACCCTGGAACGTCGAGATCAGATGGTTCGCCGGGTCCAGACGCGTGTCCTGCCAGATCGCGAACCACATGCCACCCGGGTCGATCCCGAACGCCGGGAAGAACTGATCGCGTGGGGCCGCCGCGCCGTTCGGCTTCACGCTGATCGTCGTCGGGGCGCTCCAGCTGGCGCCGAAGTCGTCGGACGATTGCAACGAGATGTCGGCACCCGAGACCGTTCGGTTCGCGTTGTTCTGATAGATCAGCGCGAGACGACCGCGGGTCGCGTCGTACGCGAAGGACGGCGTGTTCGGGAAGCGCACGTGTCCCTTGCCGGGGAGGTTGTCGTTCGCGTTCGGGTTGTCCGCGAACCACCCGGGTTGATCGATGCGAACGACGCCGTCGAACGACGCGCCACCGGTGGTCGAGCGGGCGAAGAACAACGCGTGGTCGATGCTCGTGTTGCAGTCCTCCTGCACGAACGCGACGTCGAGCGCCCCACGATCATCGACGAGCGGCGTGGAGAACTGGTTCGCGGACGAGCCCGTGCCCTTGGCACCGGGAGCATCGGGCACGATCGCGGTGTGGCCCCACGACGACGCGGCCGGATCCGCCGTCGGGATCGCGTCCGTGTACGCCGCCTGCACGGGGCAGTAGTCGCTCCGTGCGTACGAGCCGCCGGTCATGTGGAACTTCGTGTACGTGACGTAGATGCGTCCGAAGTGCCGGCTGCCGGGCGTGTTGTCGATCGCCATCAGTTCCTTGTCGTAGAAGACGGAGGCATCGATCGACCCGTCGGTCGCGTGATTCGTGACCACCAGCGCCGGCTGCTGCGACGAGCTCCACGTCGTCCCGCCGTCCACCGATTTCCACACCTGGATCTCCGATGCCGGCGTCGTGGAGAAGTAGCAGAGGGTCGAAAGGTAGAAGGCGTGGTCGCGGAGGCTGTAAGCCACCGAGGGATCGGAGGCGAAGCACCGTCCGCCATCGAAACTGAACTTCGGGTCCTTCCATTGGCTCGCCCAGGTCTGCCCGCCGTCGGTGGAGGATCCGATCCAGAACCCGTCACCGGTATAGTCGTTGGACGCGGCCACGGCGTTCATCGGGTCGTCGAGACTCTCGGCGATCGACGGCTCGTCCTGTGGGAGCGGCGGATCGCTATCACCGTTCATCTGCACGTTGTCGAGCGCCGGCGATCCGATCTTCACGGCAGACTGCGAGAGGGTCTGGGGGATCACGAGGCCACCCGACGCCTGCGCGGCACGCTCGCGCACACCGTTGGAGATCCCGCCGTTCCAATGCTGCACGTGCTTGACCCATCGCGGGACCTTGTGGGCCGACGCGCTGTTCCCAACCAGCGCGGTGACCACCAACGAGGCAAGTGCGGCTGCTGTGAACAGGCGCGTCGAACGGTACTTCCGCATCGGTTTCCCCTCCCGGCTCGGACGGGGACCATCACGCCAGCCCAGCGGCCCCGTGTCAATGGGCCGAAGGTCGGTGGAAGCGGGTCAGTTCGAAGACTCGGGCGTCTCGTGTTTCAGCCGACGGCGGAGGCGGTGCCACCACGTCGGACGAGCCTAGTTCGCAAGATGGTCCCGGCGAGCTTGATCGCGGAAGTCCTGCTGGCGTTCGTCCAGGTATTCCGCCTTCTGCTCGGGGTTCTCACGTGACCCGCCTCCACCTGCATGCGCCATACCCCGAAAGCTATGCTCCGTCGCGTCGAGGCGCAACAGGCTCCGCGATGTCCGACGTGGGCAAGGAGTTGACGCCTGCCTCTCCCTCACATCCACCGGGAGGTCGGGTGTCGTGTGCCGGTCGGGAACGCCCTCGTACACTCGGAACGATGGCGCGCAAGAAGATCACGATCCGGCCGCCCGGATTGAAGCCGACCACGAAGGTCGGCACGCTCGGTCCGTACCGAGGCCGGCTCGGGTTCGCCTGGGTGATCGCCCCCATCGTCGTCGGCCTGGTGATCCTGATCGCCGGATACGTCGCCCTCTTCCGCTAGTCACCTTCGGCTAGTCTCCGGCGATGCTCGAGGCGTACTGCTGGCCCCGGTCGGTCGAACCCGGCGAGACCGTCGCGATCCACGCATCCAACGACCTCGACCCGTTCGCCGTCGAGGTCGCGCGCGACGGAGCGAACCGCGAAGAGGTGTGGTCCGGCCGGGGGGCGGCCGGCCAGCACGCCGTGCCGAAGGATGCAAGCGCCATGGGCTGCGGGTGGCCGGCCGCCCTGGAGGTCCCGGTCGGCGAAGATTGGCGCTCCGGGTACTACGCCGTGACCGTGACGTCGGGCGATCAGCGTGCGGACGCGTTCTTCGTGGTCCGATCGCGCCCGCGGCAGGCGGCGCCGATCCTCGTAGTGCTCTCGACAGCCACGTACGACGCGTACAACGACTGGGGAGGGCCGTCCCTTTACACGGGGGGCACGCAGGTTTCCTCGGAACGACCGATGGCGCCCGGGTTCCTCATCAAGCCGGAGCCCCATCGGCGGAAGATGCAGCCGCTCGCGGACCGGGAAGGACTGTGGTACTTCGAGTGGGCGGAGCGGCTCGGAATGTCGGTGTGGAGCGGCGGCGCCGGCTGGTGGAACTGGGAGCGGCCCTTCCTGCACTGGGCCGAGCGGAACGGGTTCGATGTCGATGTCGCGATCTCCAGTGACCTCGACGCGCGCCCCCAGGTGCTGGACGACCGGCGGCTCGTCGTGTCGGTCGGACACGACGAGTACTGGTCGTGGGCGATGCGCGACCGGTTCGACGCGTTCACCGCAAGTGGGGGGAACGCCGCGATCTTCGGCGGGAACACCTGCTGTTGGCAGGTGCGATTCGATGACGAACGGCGCACGATGACCTCCTTCAAGTACCGGGCCGATGAGGATCCGGTGCTCGAGACCGCGAACGAACGATCGTTGACCGGCCTGTGGTCGGACCGCCGCATCGGGCGGCCTGAGACCTCGACGACCGGATTGACCTTCACGCGCGGCGGCTACTCGCGCTACGGCCTCGGCGTCCCTCGTGCCTCGGGCGCCTACACGGTCTGGCGTCCGGACCATTGGATCTTCGAGGGGACCCGGCTCCGCTACGGGGATGCGCTGGGGCTCGCCGATTCGATCGTCGCCTACGAGGTCGACGGGTGCGAGCTCACCACCGGTGCGGAGGGCCTTCCCGTCCCCACCCACGCCGACGGTGCTCCCGAGACCCTCGAGGTGCTCGCGACCGCGCCGGCTCGGTTGTGGAAGCGCGACGAGCAGCCGATGCGGTACGCGAACGAGCCAGGGGAGCTGGAGCACGCGGCCGCGGCCGTGTTCGGCGATGGGTGGGAGGCGAGCGCGTATCGCCTCGAGCACAACCACGCCGTGCTCGGCGCCTTCACGACCCCCGGTGGCGGGACGGTCGTGAACACCGGCGTGACCGATTGGGCCTACGGGCTGAGTGACGGCACGGTCGAACAGATCACGCGGAACGTCCTACGGCGCCTCTCACGTTGAGGCGCTCTCCCGCAGGTGACGGTTCAGGAACTCCAGCACGATCTCGAAGCGCTGCACCCGATGGGTCGGGCTTCCCGACCGCGTGAGCTCGTGACTCTCCGCGGGGAAACGGACGAGCTCCACGTCGCGCCGCATGCTCCGAAGCACGGTGAACAGCTGCTCACCCTGGTTGATGGGACAGCGCAGATCCTCCTCGGAGTGCAGGATCAGAAGGGGGGTCGTCATATCCGCGGCGTAGGAGAGCGGCGAGATCCGCGCGTACGCCTCCGGCTCCTCCCACGCAGCTGCTCCGACGTACCCGCGGAAGAACCCGGCGAGGTCGGAGGTGCCGTCCTCCGAAGCCATGTCGTTCACCGCCCGCTCCGAGATGGCGCAGCGGAACCGATCGGTGTGCCCCACGATCCACGACGTCATGTAGCCGCCGTAGGAGCCTCCCATCACCGCGAGCCGATCGGGGTCGATGAACCGGAACCGCTTGAGGGCCTCGTCGACGACCGCCATCAGGTCGTCGTAGTCGACCGATCCCCATCCGGGACCGCCCTCGACGGGCCCGCGGATCGCTCGTCCCCACTCCTCCGTGTAGCCCGAGGACCCCCGCGGGTTGGCGTAGACGACGACGGATCCTGCGCCGGCCTGAACCTGGAACTCGTCGAAGAACCGCTGTCCGTACTGGGTGAAGGGTCCCCCATGGATGTTGAGGACTGTGGGATACGTCTGCTCCTCGTCGAAGTCCACCGGTCGCACCATCCAGGCGTCGATCTGCGCACCGTCGGGCGCGACCGCGGTGAACGGCTCCGGCTCCGACAGCTCGACTTCCCTCCGGAACGAGAGCGAGACGTCCGTCAGACGGCGCTCGCCGACGAAGAGCTCTGAGGGAACGGTCGGGGTCGTGAGCGCGTGGACGAGGGTCCCGGCAGCCAGGTCGTACCCCGTGACCCAGCCATCCGATCCGAGGACCCGCCAGGGCTGCGACGAACCGTCCGTGGGAACCCGACACAGCGGCACGGTTCCTGCGTCCTCGATCGCGAAGATCAGCTGGTCGTCGTCCCACAGCGGCTCCCGGATCGGCGGATACGGCAGGCAGTTGCGATCCAGGTCCTCGGTGAGCATCGAACGCTCGCCACTGGCGGCATCGACCACGACCACGCGGGCGTGCCGGGGGTCGTCGAACGCTCCCGGTACGAAGAACGCGGCGATGGAGCTTCCCTCCGGGGACCACGAGGGACGGGCGTAGGCGCCGTCGGTCGCGGTCAGCCGCGTCGGCTCGCCCCCCGACGACGGCACGAGGTAGACGTCCGAGGTCGTGGTCAGGTCCCAGTCGTCGTGGCGGGCCGACACGAAGGCGATCCGGGAGCCATCGGGTGCCCAGGTGGGATCGAGATCCTCGAAGTCGCCCGACGTCAGCTGGGTCGGTCGGTCGCCGTCCCTCAGGCCGACCATCCACACGTGATGCGTCCGCCTGGCCGTCCATCCTTCTTTGTCCAACCGATATTGCAGTCGATCGATCCGACGCGGGGGCCGGCGGGAGGGCTCGTTCACGTCATCATCCGGATCGTGGTCGCGAGCCGTGAACGCGATGCGTGACCCGTCGGGCGCCCACACCGGGCCGGCCACGTCCTCCTTCAGATCGGTCAGCCGGCGGGCCTCACCCGGAGCATCGACCGGCGAAACGTACAGCTGCGCAACGTCACCGTCCCGGACGGACGTGAACGCGAGCCAGCGTCCGTCGGGGGACCAGCGCGGGGTCGCGTCACGCTTCGGTCCGAACGTGAGGCGGCGCGATCCGGTCGACCCATCCACCAGCACCGCCCAGATCGCGCTCCGCGGCTCACCGCTCTCCTCGTCCACCCACGCGACGACGTGGGCGACGGTCGAGCCATCCGGGGACACGCGCGGGTCGGCCGCGCTCGTGAGGCGGAAAACATCATGAGGTTGCATACCGGGCATCCGGTCCTCCCAGGGTCAACGCCTGACCAATCGTCTCACGGCGATGGTGGTGGATCCTCGCGTTCAGCGGGGAGCTGCGATCCAGTCGGGGAACAAGGGGTGAGTGGCCCCCGCGACCGGGATCGACGTCTGGCCGGTCCCGTCCGGACGGATCACGAAGAGGTCGCCGGCACCTGCGACGAGGATCACGGATCCATCGGGGGACCACGCGAAGAACTGCCCGAACTCCGACGTGACCCTCCGCTTCCCGGATCCGTCCGCGTTCATGATCCACACGTCCTCCCACGGTCCGATGTCGCCCGTGGTCCGGCAGTCGGGCGCGTCGGACTGCGAGCAATCATCGACCGTCGAGGCGAAGACGATCTGTGAGCCATCCGGAGACCACGCGGGCCAGCCGTCCTCCCCGGGCGTCGTGGTGAGCCGGTGGACGTCCGACCCATCCGCGTCCATCACGAAGATGTTGTAGTCGGGGTTGGTCCCGCTCGCGCCGGCTTCCTGTGCCATGAAGGCGATCTTCGTTCCGTCGGGAGACCAGGTCGGGTACTCGACGAAGTGCTTCGAGAGCCGGTGTACGTCGGAACCATCGGGTCGCATCGTCGTCCCGAAGAAACCGAAGCCGCCGGTCCCGACCGCCGAGTTCCAGAGGATCTTCCGTCCGTCCGACGACCAGTCTGGACCCCAATCGGCGACATCGTTATCCGTCAGCCTCCGCTGCTCGGAGCCGTCGGCGTTCATCACGAAGATCTCCGAGGTATCGCCCCCGTTCGTCTCGTGTCGATAAGCGATGCGGTCACCGTCGGGCGACCAGGTGGGATCGAACTCCTGAGCCCGACCGTGTGTGAGCCGCCGAGGGCGCGAGCCATCAGCCTGGGCGATCCACACATCCTCGGTTTCGTTCGAGAACGCGATGCGCCCCTCGAGGGAGCCCACGTCGATGGGCGTCCCGATCGGCGACTGCCCGCCGATCGACGACCGCCCCAAGGATGCCGTCGTCGGAGACGCCGCTGGTGAACTCGGTGACGTACACGCCATCAGCAGAAAGAGGGCCGCTCCAAGAAGGCGTCTCATGTCCAGACCCGATCTCCTGGCGACCGTGTATGCCTACGTCACGTGCTCGGGTTCGGCGTGGCCGTTCCGTACCGCGGGCGGCCGGCGGGCCGGTAGACCTGGATCGTTACCCCTTTCGAGGTCGACCGCGATTCCGCCAGTTCGAGCGCCATGTCCGGCCCCGTAACGGGGAACAGCCGCGTGCCCTGGCCGACGACCACGGGGCAGGTGAGCAGGACGACCTCATCGATGAGGTCGTTGTCCATCAGCCACCGGATCAGGGCGCCGCTGCCGTGCACCTGCAGCTCGCCGCCCGGCTTGGCTTTGAGTTCGCCGATGGCCGCCGCGAGGTCACCGGAGAGGACGGTCGTATCCGCCCAACGCGGTTGGGTGAGCGTGGTCGATGCGACGTACTTGGGCTTCGTGTTCAACGCCGTCCAGATCGGGCTGTCGCCCGGATCGTCCCACGTTCCCCAGGAGCCGGCGAAGATGTCGTAGGTCCGCCGGCCGAACAGGAACGCGTCGGCGCGCTGGTAGATCTGGTTGAGAAACGTCATGGACTCGTTGTCGGCATACGGCGTGACCCATCCGCCGCGCTCGAATCCGCCGGTGCGGTCCTCGTCCGGCCCGCCGAGTCCCTGCATCACACCGTCGACGGTGACCATCGTGATGGTAGTGAGCTTCATGATCGTGCCCCTCTCGTTGGTTGGTCGCCTTCGCTTCGACCGGACCGCGGCGCGATCTCATCCGTCGCAGCAGAGTCCGTCCGGCCGATCATTCCAAACCCTCCGGACACGGCCCGCACTTCGACGCTGTCAGGTCCAGACGGCTATCCCACCCTCTTCAAGGGGGCGTAGGCGAGCAGGACGCGCTTCTCCCCCACCTCGGCGAAACGGATCGTCGCCTCGGCATCCTCGCCGAAACCGGTCATCTGCACGATCACGCCCTCACCCCATCGCTCGTGCATGACCGTGTCGCCTTCCTTGACCGCCGGGGTCTCGCGCTTGGGGATCGGCGGCACCGACGGCGCCTTCCATCCTCGGTCGACCGCCACCTCGCCGGTCTGCCCGGGCAGCCCGACGACGGTGTACCCACCACCGCTCGTCCCGCCGTTGCGTTCCGGCCGGCCGTACCTCGACCGGGAACGCTGTTGGACGCGCGTCTCGGACTCCTTCGCCTCGACGAGGTGCTCGGGGATCTCACCGAGGAAGCGCGACGGCGGGTTGTAACTGGTCTGTCCGAAGAGCGTCCGGCTCCAGGCGTGCGTGAGGTACAGGCGCTCCTGTGCTCGCGTGATCCCGACGTACGCCAGCCTGCGCTCTTCCTCAAGCTCCGCCTGATCGGTCATCGAACGGAAGTGCGGGAAGATCCCATCCTCCATCCCCACGACGAACACGACCGGGAACTCGAGCCCCTTCGCGATGTGCAGCGTCATGAGCGTGACGGTCGAGTCCTCCTCCTCGTATTCGTCCTGCTCACCCACCAACGACACCTGTTCCAGGAAGCCGGCGAGACCGCTCTCGGGGTCGCGCGCCGCGGTCTCCATCGCCGCGCCCGCGAGCTCCTGGATGTTCTCAATCCGCCCTTGCGCCTCGATCGTGCGCTCCTCTTCGAGCTCGGCGAGGTACCCGGACTCCTGCCCGGCCAGCTCGACCATCTTCGCCGCCGTCGCGCCATCCGCCAGATGTCCCTCGAGCGCGATCATCACCTGGTTGAACCCCGCGACCGCCCCTTTCGCCCGGGCGTTCAAAAGCGAGATCTCATCGACGCGCCGACACGCCTCGACGACGTCGATGTCTTCGTCGCGGGCGAACGCCTCGATCGCCGCCACCGTCTGGTCCCCGATCCCACGCTTCGGCATGTTGACGACGCGACGGAAGCTGATCACGTCCTGTGGGTTGAGCAGCAGACGAAGGTACCCGAGCACGTCCTTGACCTCGCGTCGCTGGAAGAACCGGACCCCGCCGAACACGCGGTAGGGCATGCCGACGCGCATGAAGATGTCCTCGATCACCCGGGACTGCGCGTTGGTCCGGTAGAAGACGGCCACGTCCCGGTAACGATGTCCCTCCTCGTCTCGGAGCCGCTGGATCTCCGAGGCGACGAATAGCGCCTCCTCGTGCTCGTCGTTCGCGCGGAAGCTGACCACCAACTCGCCCGCGGCCGCATCCGTCCACAGGGTCTTGGGCTTGCGCTGCGTGTTGTGCTCGATCAACGCGTTCGCGACCGCGAGGATGTTGCCGGTGGAGCGGTAGTTCTGCTCCATCAGGAAGACCTGGGCGTCCGGATAGTCGCGTTCGAAGTCGAGGATGTTCTGGATCGTGGCGCCTCGCCACGAGTAGACGCCCTGATCGGCATCACCCACGACGCATACGTTCCGGTACAGGCTCGCCAGCTGGTTCACCAGCTCGTACTGCGCCCTGGACGTGTCCTGGTACTCGTCCACGAGGATGTACCGGAACCGCTCCTGATAGTGACGCAGGACGTCGGGGTGGTCCCGGAAGAGCCGGACCGTCTCGCTGATCAGGTCGTCGAAGTCCAAGGCACCCGCGTCGTGCTTGCGCCGCTCGTACGCCAGATAGACCTTCGCGATGATCTCCTCGTAGAAGTTCGACGTCATCTGGGCGAACGCGTCGGGCGCGATCACGCGGTCCTTCGCCTTGGAGATGGCCGCGGCCATCGCTTTCGGGGGGAATCGCTTCGGGTCGACGTCGAGCTCCCTGAGGATGCCGGCGATCAGTCGTTCGGTGTCGCCGTCGTCGTAGATCGTGAACCCCGACGGGACGCCGAGATGCGTGTGCTCGCGGCGGAGGATGCGGGCACACGTCGCGTGGAACGTCAGGATCCACATGCTCCGGGCGACGCCCGAGCCGACGAGCCGCTCGACCCGTTCGGCCATCTCCCGCGCCGCCTTGTTCGTGAAGGTGATGGCGAGGATCTGGTGGGGGCTGACGCCGTGTTCCCTGATCAGATAGGCGATCCGATGGGTGAGCGCCCGAGTCTTGCCGCTGCCCGCGCCGGCGACGATCAGCACCGGGCCCTCGGTATGCAGGACCGCCTCACGCTGGATGTCGTTGAGCGGCTCGAGCAGGGGGGACATCGGCGAGGACATGCGCGCCCAGTGTAGGAGTCCGAACGGACGCGACGTCCGGCCGATGTTGGACCGGATGGCCCACGGTACCGTTCATGCCGTGAGCGCCCTGGTAACCGACGTTCCCGCACGACGCCGTGTGGACTGGCGGACACCGGTCCGGTGGTTCGGGCTGCTCTGCTTGATGGGGGCGGCGTTCTTCGCCGGATACGTTGCCTGGCTCCTCTGGGGAACGGGCCTGCAGACCCAACGGGCGCAGGATGCGCTGCGACCCGCGATCGAAGGCCAGATCGCGAACCCCCGACCACCCTCCGAGGGCCCAAGGCCCGGATCGCCCGTCATCCCGGGAAGCGCCTACGGGGTGATCAGGATCACCCGGATCGGCCTGGATATGGTGGTGGTTCAGGGCACCGACTACACGTCGCTGAAGTCCGGGCCCGGACATTACGTCGACACCGCGGACCCCTGGGACGGGACGGGTCGCGTGGGCATCGCGGGACATCGCACGACCTACCTGCACCCGTTCTTCAACCTGGATCAGGTCCGACCGGGCGACACGATCCAGCTGCTCACCGGGTTCGGCACGTACACGTACACGGTTACGACGAACTTCGTCCTGCCCGAAGCGACGGCGGGCGTCGTCCTGCGACAGACCAAGCGGCCCACGCTCGTCCTCACCACCTGTAATCCGAAGTACGCCAGCTCCCAGCGGCTGATCGTGGAGGCGGATCTCACGCGCACGCCCGCCTGAGATCGGTCGGAGGACTACGCTCAGCGCAGCTCGACCTCGGAGGGGTCGTTGGCCGAGACGGCGAAGTCGTTCCCCGATGGCTCATTCCTCGCCGGACTTGACCAGGTCGATCGATCCGAGCTCGTGCGCGACGGTCGTCCGATGTCGCTCCCCGCGGGCGCCACCTTGCTCTTCGAGGGCGACCTGTCCGATCGCGTGGTAGTGGTCCTGGCGGGGACCCTCCGGGTGTTCTCGACGGCGGCGACCGGACGCGTGATCCTGGTCACCATCGCGGGACCTGGCGAGATCCTCGGCGAGATGTCCGCCCTGGACGGCCAGCCGCATTCGGCCTCCGTGAACACCGTCGACCCCGCGGAGGTCGTCCTCGTGCCCGCCGAGGAGTTCCGCGCCGTGCTGCGGACGAACGCGCGGATCGCCACGGCGGTGGCGCTCCGCCTCACGCGGGAGCTTCGTCGTGTCGTGCGGCAACGCGTCGATCTCGAGGCCTACGACGTCCCCGCCCGCCTGGCGCAGAGCCTGGTCGATCTGGCCGAGCGGCTCGCCGGGTCCAGCGAGGAGATCGAGCTCCCCGTTTCGCAACGCGAGCTCGCCGAATCCTGCGGCGCGTCGCGAGAGGCAGTCACGAAAGCCCTCGCGACGTTCCGCTCCCGTGGTTGGGTCCGCACCGGCCGGCGATCGATCACCGTCGTAGACGTGGACGCGCTCCGCACCCGCAGCGCCTGAGTCGTGACGTGAGCCGGTAAGCGCGGTCGGTGAAAAGTACCCGTGCGGGCGGGTCGTCATCCCTCGTGCGGCCGCGCCCGCCGTCCTACCTTCGAGCCATCGAGGCGGAGGCACCGCCCGGCGGAAGGGAGGAGGAACGGCGATGCAGACACAGGTGGTTCACCAGCGCAAAGCATCGATCCCATGGCTCCCGGCGTTGATCGCCGCGCTCCTCGTGGGAGGGATCGTCCTTACGGCACAGTTGGCGATCGACCGAGTGGGGACGACCGCTCCCGCGGTCACCGTCGTCCCGGGCAACGGGACCACGGTCGACCGCGAAGCCGACGCGCAGAAGGCCGGCATGGCCGAGGCGGGATACACCAACATCTCGGGGGTCAAGGCGTCCATGGTCGGAGCCGCGCAGCCCTCGGGACCGCACCCGCGGACGAAGTTCGGCGGGTCGGCCGGCGGGGGATCGGCCGAGGGCCGTGATGAGGCACTCCAGGCGCTGATCACCCGGATCCAGCTGCAACGGAAGGCGAACGCGCTTCCCTGATGCGAGACGCCGGAGGGGAGGGTGGGGCCGCTCCTTCGGAGCGGCCCCACCCGTCTCAGCCTCGGAGCCAGGATGCCGGCACCCGGACGGCCGTCACGGCCGCCCGGGCGCAGACGTCGTCGGCCGCCACGAGCGTGCAGTCGACGACGGTCTTCCGCTCTCCCTGTTCGACGACCCGAGCCTGCAGCTCGACGGAGGCATCGACCGGGACCGGCGCCAGGTACGTGACGTCGAGCGAGCCGGTCGCGAACCAGATCGTGTCGCCACGACCGATCGCGCGTCCTTCCCGTCGATACGCGTCCGCCACCGAGGTGCACACGCCGTGGCAGTCGAGGATCGTGGCGATGATGCCGCCGTTGAGGACGTGCCGCGGGCCCGCCATGTGCTCGGTCCGGGGACGGAACGTCGCGATCGCGATCTCGGGATCGCCTGCGGACCACCTGCTCTTGAGCCGGAGACCGGCCGGGTTGTCGGCGCCGCAGCCCCAGCAGTGATTGAACGGCATCAGGTCCTGGAAGGCATCGCCGGCGACGTCGGCCGGCCCTACTCCCATTCGATCGTGCCCGGTGGCTTGGAGGTGATGTCGTACGCCACGCGGTTCACGCCCGGAACCTCGCGAACGATGCGTTGCGCGATCCGATCGAGCACGTCGTACGGCAGCCGCGCCCAATCGGCGGTCATCGCGTCCTCGGACGTCACGACGCGAACCACGACGGGATTCTCGTAGGTTCGACCATCGCCCATGACGCCGACCGTGTGGACATCTCCGAGGAGAACGCAGAAGGCTTGCCACGTCTCGCGTTCCAGACCGGCACGACGGATCTCGTCGCGGACGATCGCATCGGCGGCTCGCACCTTCTCCGCTCGTTCGAGCGTCACCTCCCCCACGATCCGCACAGCCAGCCCCGGCCCGGGGAACGGTTGCCGTTGGACGATCTCCTCCGGCATACCCAGCTCCTCTCCGACCTTCCGGACCTCGTCCTTGAACAGGTCGCGGAGGGGTTCGACGATGCCGTCGAAGTCGATCTGGTCGGGCAAGCCACCGACGTTGTGGTGGGTCTTGATCGTCGCTCCCGTCCTCGAACCACTCTCGATCACGTCCGGATAGAGGGTGCCTTGCACCAGGAAACGTGGCTCGGTGTGGGGTCCTGCAGCCTCCTCGAACGCGCGGATGAATCCCGCGCCGATGAGCCGGCGCTTGGTCTCGGGATCCGTCACACCGGCGAGGCCGGCGAAGAAGTCGTCGCCGGCCTTCACGTGGATGAACGGTACGTGCAGATGCCGGGCGAACGTCTCTTCGACCTGCTCGGGCTCGTCGGCACGCAACAGGCCCGTGTCCACGAACACGCACGTGAGCTGATCGCCGACCGCCCGATGCACCAGGAGTGCGGCCACGCTCGAGTCCACCCCGCCGGACAGAGCGCAGTAGGCCTTCGCGTCGCCCACGGTGGCGCGGATCCGCTGGACCGCATCGTCGATGATGTTGGTCGGCGTCCAGTCGGGAAGAAGCCCGCACCCGTCCACCAGGAAGCGCTTCATGACCGCCTGTCCGTTCGGCGTGTGCGATACCTCGGGATGGAATTGAACGGCGAACAGAGCTCGGTCGGGATCTTCCATTCCCGCGATCGAGATCTGGTCGGTTGAGGCGGTGACGCGGAACCCCTCCGGAGCCCGCGTGACCGCGTCGCCGTGGGACATCCAAACCGTGTCGGTGGCGGGAAGGTCACGAAGCAGGAGGCTCGGCTGCGACACGTGCAGGACGGTCGCGCCGTATTCGCGCCGCCCAGTCGCCGCGACCTCGCCGCCCAACGCCCGGGCCATCAACTGGTGCCCGTAGCAGATGCCGAGGACCGGCACGCCCAGGTCGAAGATGTCCGGGTCGAGCTGGGGTGCCCCTGCCTCGTAGACGCTCGCCGGACCGCCGGACAGGATGATGCCGGCAGGACGCTTCGCGGCGAGGCCCTTCGCATCCAGATCGTGGGGCACGATCTCGGAGTAGACGTGCGCCTCCCGGACCCGACGTGCGATCAGTTGCGCGTACTGCGCACCCAGGTCGACGACGAGGACCGGGCGGAGCTGCTCGGGCATCGACTAGCGGCCCATCCCCACCCGTTGCTGGGTCTGGTACGTCTTGCCCTCGGTCTTGATCGCCGGCGCGATCACCAGCTCCGCCTTCTGGAACTCCTTGATCGTCTCGTACCCGGTGGTCGCCATCGAGGTCGCGAGTGCGCCGAAGAGGTTGAAGGTGCCGTCGTTCTCGTGCGCCGGTCCCACCATGATCTCTCGGAGCGACGCCACCTGCTGCGTCTTGACGCGGGCGCCTCGAGGGAGGGTCGGATGGAACGTCGCCATCCCCCAGTGGTATCCGCGACCGGGAGCCTCGAAGGACCGTGTGAGCGGGGAACCGATCATCACGGCATCCGCTCCGCAGGCGATCGCCTTGGCGATGTCGCCGCCGGTGCGCATACCACCGTCCGCGATCACATGGCAGTACCGCCCGGTCTCGTGCTGGTGCTCGCGCCGAGCCGCAGCCGCATCGGCGATCGCCGTCGCCTGCGGCACGCCGACCCCGAGGACTCCCCGGCTCGTGCACGCGTTCCCCGGTCCGACGCCGACGAGGACGCCGACCGCTCCGGTCCGCATCAGGTGCAGCGCGGTCGCGTACGAGGCGCATCCTCCGACGATCACCGGGATGTCGAACGACGGGACGAACTCCTTGAGGTTGAGAGGCTCGTGTTGGCTGGAGACATGCTCGCCCGACACGACCGTCCCTTGGATCACGAGGATGTCGAGCTCGGCCTCGAGCACCAGCTTTGCGTAGCGCTCGACCCGCTGGGGGGTGAGGGAGGCACAGGCCACGACGCCGCCTGCCTTGATCTCCTGGATGCGCCGACCGATCAGGTCCTCGCGGATCGGCTCCGCGTAGAGCTCCTGCATCCGGCGGGTGGCCTTGTCGTCCGGGAGCCCCGCGATCTCGTCGTAGATCGGGTCCGGATCCTCGTAGCGGGTCCACAAGCCCTCGAGGTTCAAACACGCGAGACCGCCGAGCTTGCCGACCTCGACAGCGGTTGTGGGCGATACGGCAGCGTCCATCGCCGCGGCCATCATCGGCAGACCGAAGGTGTACGCGTCGATCTCCCACGCGATGCTGACGTCTTCGGGGTCCCGAGTCCTCCGCGACGGAACGATGGCGACCTCGTCGAACCCGTAGGCCCGTCGCGCCGTCTTGCCGATGCCGATCTCGAACTCCATCCGCTTCCCCCCAGAGAACACGAACGCCCACCCGTTGCCGGGTGGGCGCCAAAGGCCTACATGGCGAGAGGGTAGCAGACCACCCTTGACGCCTTGGGAGGCGGCTACGAGGAGCGGACCGCGTCCAGCGCGCGCTCGGCTTGAGCCAGATGGAACCGATCGTGCCCCGCGATCAACCGGAACGTCAGCTCGTAGCTCTCGGGCCCGCGCTCCGCGTGGATCCCGAGGCGGTCCCTCCGCTCGCGCGGGGTCCGACGCCAGAGCGCGATGTTGGCCGCCCGGAGCGGTTCGAAGACGGCGAGCAGCTCCTCGGCCGGCTCGAGTGGACGATGGAGCTCGTTGACCCACCGATCCTGGTCGTACCCCATCAGCGGCGGACGATCGTGGGCCAGGATCCAGCGGTAGCGCCCACTCACGACCAGCTCGGCGTCGGTCATGTGCGCGACGCATTGCACCACCGACCATTCCGTCGGCTCCGGCGAGACGTCAGCGTCGGTCCCCGCGTTCCGCACCAGGGCTCGGACCGAAGCCGCCGTCGCCGACTGCACCGTCGCGGGATCGTCGTCGCCGAGCAGACCCAGCAGGTGCCGTTGGTACCCCGCGGGATCGGCGATCGGATCGGGCGAGTCTGTTCGCACGATCCGGATGGTACCGACGCTCAGTGTTCCTTGACGACGTGCCCCGTCTCGTGGACGCGGAGATCGGTCATGCCGGAGTGCACGCGATCGCCCTCGATCATCGGCTCGTCGCTTTCGAGGTAGCCGAGCGTCATCAAGGTCGTGAGCACACGCTGGAGGGACTCTTCAGGCGTCTCCACCATCGTGTCGACGGTGAGCTCGGGGTGCTCAGGAGCCTCGTACGGGGCGTCGGGATCGACGCCCGTGAATCCGGCCAACTCTCCGGCCAGCGCCTTCTTGTAGAGGCCCTTCGGATCGCGGTTCGCCGCGATCTCCGCGACGGTCGCGTGGACGTACACCTCGACGAAGGACCCGACCTCCGCGCGGACGGCGTCCCGGGTCTCCCGATACGGACTGATCGGGCAGCAGATCGCGGCGACGCCGTTGCGGGTGAGGAGGTTCGCCACGTACCCGATCCGCATGATGTTGAGATCGCGGTCCTCCTTGGAGAAGCCGAGACCCTTGGACAGCTTCTGCCGCACGACGTCACCATCGAGGATCTCGGTCTTCATCCCCCGGGCCTGGAACTCGTGGTACAGCATCTCGGCGATCGTCGACTTGCCGGCGCCCGACAGGCCGGTGAACCAGACGGTGAACCCGCGGCGCTCGGTCATGCGAGGAAGCTCCTTCCGACGGCCGCGGGCAACGCCCCGGTCGGGTCGATGTCATAGAGGGAAAGGATGGTCGGACCTACGTCGACGAGACGGAGCCCTTCGATCTTCCCGGTGGGCTGGCCGGGAGCTCCGCTCATGATGAGGATGCCGTCCCGGTCATGGTTGGCCCCGTCGGGGCCGGTATCGTTCTCGTAGGTGAAGAGGCTCGGGTTGCCGATCGAGCCCACGGAGCGCCACGACAGGTCGCCGAAGTAGACGAGGAGATCGGGCGCGACGCCGCGAACCTCCGGGTAGACGTCCTGCGGCTTGAGGACCTTCGTCCCGAGTGGCGTGCCGTCCGGTCCGGGAGCGGCCTCGAGCTTCTGGATCAGCTCGTCGCGGGTCGCCTCGTACCGCGAGGGTTCGATCACACCCTGCGGCTCGCGTCCCTTGACGTTGAGGAACAATCGTCCGTAGTAGCCGCCGTCGCCCCACGCCGCGGTCCGGGACCAATCGACCGACACATCCTTGAACGGAACCGGGCCTCCATCGACCGGCTCGTCGAGCGTCAGGTATCCCTCCCGGATCAGCCAGTCGTTGAAGCACAGGCCGCCCATCATGGGGCGAGCGCCGTGGTCCGACATGACGATCGTCACCGCGTCCTCCGGGATCAACTCGATCAGCGATGCAAGCTCTCGATCAAGGAAACGGTAGTAGTCCTGGAAGGTGCCCTCGTACTTGTTGCCCGGCTCGTACAGCGGATGCGTCGGGTCGACGTACTGCCAGAAGACGTGGTGGAGCCGGTCCGGCGCGATGTCACAGAGCATGAAGAAGTCCCAGGGCTTGTTCTGGATCAGCCTTCGCCCGACCCGGAAGCGCCGCTCGGTCATCTTGAACACCTGGTCCAAGGTGACGTCGAAGCCGGCCTTCCGGAAGTTCGGGATATCGAAGATGTACTGATCCTTCCCCCCGAGCTCCTCTTCGATCTCCGCCTGGAGATCCTGTGGGTAGGTGTAGCGGTCAGCCGAGGGTGGTGTGAGGAAGCACCCGACGCGCCACCCGGGGAAATCGGCGGGCGGCGGATACGACGGCGGCACGCCGATCAGGAGCGAGCGCATGCCGTTCGCGCCCAGCGCGTCCCAGACGGCGGGTTCCTTCACGGACCCCGAGTGGACGATCGAGAGTCCGTCGTAGGTGGCGTCCTTGCGGTTACGGAACCCGTAGATGCCGAGCTGCCCCGGCGTCTGACCCGTCATCCCGCACGCCCATGCGGGCACGGTGATCGGGGGGGTGATGCTGGCGAGGTTGCCGTACATCCCGTTGTCCATCAGCTTCGCGATGGTGGGGACCTCGGAACGAAGATCGTCGAACAAGAGTGTGGGGGTGGCGCAGTCGAGTCCGATGACTGCGACCCTGGGGCCGTCCTGCATGTCGCTCGTATCCCTTCGGTCCACGGTCAAACGGGCGGACGGTGGGCGCGCTCGCGCGACAGGAGCCATCCGCGGTTCGCGTATCCTACCAGCGACTTTGGGCCGCTTCGGGCCCGAGCATCGCCGAGGAAGGGCCGGGATGGCGTTCCTGCGACGCGCGCTGCAACTGTTCGCTGCCGTCTGGGGCGCGTGCGGACTGGCCATCGCGGTCACCCCACGGTGGATCCTCGTCACGTGGTTCGACCAGGTTCCCTACCCCGACTACACCTACGTCCGGGTCTGCGGCATCGCCGGCCTGTCCTCGGCGGCCCTGGCGCTGATGATCTCGCGACGGCTGAACGACGTCTGGTGGTGGTCATGGGCGTTCGTGCTCGAGGCCGGCCTGACGGCGCTCGTGACCACGTTGCACGCCATCATCTCGCTGCCGGCTGGGTCCGCCGCATGGTTCTGGTGGATCTTCGCCTTCACCAACATCGTGCTCTCCGCCGTGCTGGTGTCCGGCATCGCTCGAGCCGGCGTCGAGGAACCGATCGTCTGATCCTCGCCGGGTGTGTCCGAACCCTTGACTCGCCGTATCGTGGACGCCCGTGGATACCGTTCCATCCGCCACGACGATGACGGCCGATGGGGCCGACGATGGTGTCGTCATCCGGGCGACCCAACTGACGAAGGTCTACCCCACCGGTGTCAAGGCGGTCGACGCCCTCGACCTGGACGTCCAGGCCGGCGAGATCTTCGGCCTGCTCGGACCGAACGGCGCGGGCAAGACCACCACCGTCGGGATGCTGACGACGCGGGTGATCCCCACGTCCGGTTCGGCCGTCGTCGCCGGCATCGACGTCGTCGCAGACCCGCCGTCGGCCAAGGCGCGGGTCGGCGTGGTCTCCCAGACGAACACGCTCGATCGAAGCCTGACGGTCCGGGAGAACCTCTACTTCCACGGGCGGTACTTCGGCATGGGTGCGCGCGCGGCGGCGCGGACCGCGGACGCCCTCCTCGAGCTCTTCCGGTTGTCCGACCGGGCGGATGCCGACGTCTCGACCCTGTCCGGCGGGATGGCGCAGCGCCTGCTCTTCGCCCGAGCCGTGGCCCACCGGCCCGATGTCCTGTTCCTGGACGAACCGACGTCCGGCCTCGACCCCCAGTCGCGGCTTGCCTTATGGGACATCCTCGGTCAGATCCACGGAGAGGGCCAGACGATCGTCCTGACCACCCACTACATGGAGGAGGCCGACAAGCTGTGCCAACGGGTCGCGATCATGGACCACGGTCGGATCCTGGCGCTCGACACGCCAGAAGGCCTCAAGCGGACGGTCGGCGGCGACACGATCGTTCGGGTCCAGGCGGGTGATCAGCCCGAGCGGCTCGGGGAACACCTCCGCGACCTGGAGGGGGTCACCGGGACGGCCGTTCTGGGTGGCACGGTCCAGCTGACGGTGCGCGGCTCCGCCGGCATCCTGCCGCGCGTGATCCAGGCCTCCGAATCCGGCGGGTTCCAGGTGCGCGACGTGTCCATCGACGAGCCCACCCTCGAGACCGTGTTCATCAACCTCACGGGGAAGGATCTGCGCGAATGAGCGGAACGGCGACGACCACCACGATCGAGGGCCTTCCGGCAACGGGAACCTTCCGCAGCACGCCGACGGTGGCGTTCGGCGCCTTGCTGCTGCGCGATGTCTCCGTGCTTCGCAAGGAATCGGTGCAGTTCATGGCGCGCACCGTGATGCAGCCGCTGCTGTTCGTCTTCGTGTTCGCCTACGTGTTCCCCAAGATCGGTCAGGGCGTCGGAGGAGCCGCGGGAGCCGCCGCGTTCTCCAGCATCCTGGTTCCCGGCGTGGTCGCGATCGCCTGCATCTTCCAGGGCATCCAGGCCGTCGCGTTGCCGCTCGTTCAAGACTTCGGCTACAGCAGGGAGATCGAAGACCGGGTGATGGCCCCGCTCCCGGTCTGGGGCGTCGCGGTGGAGAAGGTGGTGGCCGGAGCGCTCCAGGGGCTGATCGCCGCTGCGATCGTGTTCCCGCTCGCGATGTTCGTCCCCGCGACGCCCGTGCATCTCGACGTCCGCCCGCTGCTGCTGTTCACACTCCTTCCGCTCGCCGCGGTCACGGCCGCCTCGTTGGGGATGGTGCTGGGCACCCGCGTGCAACCGCGACAGGTGCCGCTGCTGTTCGGGATCGTCGTCATCCCCATCGTGTTCCTCGGAGCGACGTACTACCCGTGGGCGAACCTGACCCCGATCCCGTGGCTCAAAGCTCTGGTCCTGCTGAATCCGCTCGTGTACATGAGCGAGGGGATGCGCGTCTCGCTGACGCCCCAGGTCCCGCACATGTCCTACTGGGCGATCTACGGCGGGATGATCGGGTTCACCGCGCTGTTCCTGGCGCTCGGGATCGACGGGTTCCGCAAGCGCGTCCTCTCGTAGCCGGAGCGGGGCCGCCGACCGGCTCGGCCGGTCAACCGGACGCGCCGGCGGCGAGCCGCGCGAGGGCCAGCCGGTCGGCGGCCTCCGCGGTGGTGATCCCGTCGGCGTCCGCCGTTCCGAAGATCCCGGAGAGGGTCTCGCCGATCCCCGCCAGGCGAGCCTGCATCATGGCCTCGTCCCATCCGAGCGTCTCGTAGCCCGCCAGGTGGATCACGCCACCGGCATTGATCACGTAGTCGGGGGCGTAGAGGATGCCGCGCTGCGCGAGCAGCGCGGCATCCTCACCACTGCCGAGCTGGTTGTTCGCCGCTCCGGCCACGACGCGACACGCCAGCCGCGGGATCGTCTCCGGCGTGAGCACCGCGCCGGACGCGCACGGAGCGAAGACGTCGCAGGCCGTCCCGATGACCGAGTCCGGCTGTACGACCGCGCCGCCGACCCGCTCGGCCGTCTTCTCGGCACGCCTTCCATCGACATCGGCGACCAGCACGTGGGCGCCCGCCTCGCCGAGATGATCGGCGAGTCGGTCTCCGACCGAGCCGGCACCCTGGACGAGGACGACGACGCCAGCGAGCTCGGGAGAACCGCTCACATGGCGCCACGCCGATCGGATCCCGTGGAACACCCCCAAGGCTGTGCCCGGTGCGGGATCGCCCGAACCCCCGTGTTCCCTCGATCGTCCGAGCACGTGGTTCGTCCGCTCGCCGATCACGTCCATATCGGGGGCGCCGGTGTTCATATCCGCCGCGGTCACGTAGGTCCCGTGGAGCGAGTCGACGAGCGCCGCGTACCGGAGCAGGATCTCTCGTCGAGCCGACGACCCAGGAGGAGGCACGCTCGGGACGGCCAGAACGGCCTTGCCGCCTCCGTACGGAAGGTGCGCGGCCGCCTGCTTGAAGGTCATCGCCTGGGAGAGGCGCAGGACGTCGCTCAGACCGTCTCCCGGAGCCGCGTAGCCCTTCATCCTGGTCCCCCCCATCGCGGGTCCCAGCACCGTCGAATGGACGCCGACGAACATCCAGGTCTCGGTCGGGTGGTCGTACCGGGTGACGATCTCCTCGCCGTCCCACCCCGCGAGCAGGTCCTCGAACACGGCACGAGTGTATGCATGAGCTGCCGCGGAAGGGCTGACGTACGACGAGGGCGGGGCTCGCGCCCCGCCCCCTTGTCGCCGTTCCTCGCCCGGTCGGCGTCAGTGCATGTGGCCGCCGCCTGCGGGCGCCGGCTCTTCCTCCTCGGGCTTCTCGACCACCGCGGACTCCGCGGTGAGCACGATGGCCGCGATGGAGGCGGCGTTCTGCAGGGCGGAGCGGGTGACCTTCGCCGGATCGATGATCCCGGCCTTGACCATGTCGACCCACTCGCCGGTCGCCGCGTCGAAGCCTCGGCCGTCGCCCTCGGTACGGATCTGCTCGACGATGACCGCGCCCTCGTACCCGGCGTTCTGAGCGATCCGCCGCGCCGGCTCGGCGAGCGCGTTGCGGACGATGCTCGCCCCCGTCGCCTCGTCGTCCGTGAGGTCGAGCTTGTCCAGGACCGCCTCGGCGCGGATCAGTGTGACGCCGCCGCCCGGGACGATGCCCTCCTCGACCGCAGCGCGGGTCGCCGAGACGGCGTCCTCGATGCGGTGCTTCTTCTCCTTGAGCTCCACCTCAGTGGCGGCGCCTACCTTGATCACCGCGACGCCTCCGCTGAGCTTGGCGAGGCGCTCCTGGAGCTTCTCGCGATCCCAATCGGAGTCGGTCTTGTCGATCTCGGCCTTGATCTGGTTGATGCGACCCTGAACGTCCTCCGCGGAGCCGCCGCCTTCCACGATCGTCGTGTCGTCCTTCGTGACGACGACCTTGCGCGCCTTGCCGAGGAGATCGAGGTTCACGTTCTCGAGCTTCAGGCCGACCTCTTCCGAGACCACCTGGCCCCCGGTGAGGGTCGCGATGTCTTGGAGCATCGCCTTGCGACGGTCGCCGAACCCGGGAGCCTTGATGCCGACCGCGTTGAACGTTCCGCGGATCTTGTTGACGACGAGCGTCGCGAGCGCCTCGCCGTCGACGTCCTCCGCGATCACCGCGAGGGGCTTTCCGGTGTTCAACACCTTCTCGAGCAGCGGGAGCAGCTCCTGTGCGCTGGAGATCTTCTTGTTCACGATGAGCACGTACGGCTCCTCGAGAACGGCCTCCTGGCGTTCCGGATCCGACACGAAGTAGGGCGAGATGTAGCCCTTGTCGAACTGCATCCCTTCGGTGAACTCCAGTTCGATGCCGAAGGTGTTCGATTCCTCGACGGTGATCACGCCGTCCTTGCCGACCTTGTCGAGCGCCTCTGCGATCGTGGTGCCGATCTCGGTGTCGGCGGCCGAGATCGCAGCGATCTGCGCGATCTCGTCCTTCGACTCGATCTCCTTGGACTCGTTCTTGATCGCCTCGACGGCGGCCTCAACGGCCTTCTCGATACCCCGCTTGAGGGCCATCGGGTTGGCGCCGGCCGCGACGTTCTTCATACCGCCCTTGACCATGGCCCGGGCGAGCACCGTTGCCGTCGTGGTGCCGTCACCGGCTACGTCGTTCGTCTTGGTCGCGACCTCCTTGGTGAGCTGGGCGCCCATGTTCTCCCAGGGGTCCTCGAGCTCGATCTCCTTGGCGATCGTGACGCCGTCGTTCGTGATCGTGGGTGCGCCCCACTTCTTGTCGAGCACCACGTTCTGGCCCTTGGGGCCGAGCGTGATGGCGACCGCGTCGGCGAGCTTGTCGACGCCGGCCTCCAGGCCGCGCCGTGCGTCTTCGCCGAACTTCAGCAGCTTCGAAGCCACGTGGGCCCCCTTTACTTGCCTGCGACGGCGAGCACGTCGCGGGCCGACAGGATGAGGTATTCATCGCCGTCGACCTTGACCTCGGTGCCGCCGTACTTCGAATAGATGACCGTGTCGCCGACCTTCACGTCGAGCGCGACGCGGCCGGTGCCGTCGTCGTTCCACCTACCGGGGCCCGCCGCCACGACCTTGCCCTCCTGGGGCTTCTCCTTGGCCGTGTCCGGGATCACGAGGCCCGAGCTCGTCGTCTCCTCGCCCTCGCTGGGCTTGACGACGATCCGGTCCTCGAGCGGCTGGAGCTTGAAGTCCGCCATCCTCGACTACCTCCTCCTTCGGTCTTCCTACCGTCCGGGCTCTGGAGCCGTTAGCACTCCCAGGCCTTGAGTGCTAACAGGATAGCCAGGCGAGTGCCAACCGGCAACGCGGCAAAGGGATAGGAGAGATCGTATGGCCGGATCGCGATGCCCCGAGCGACCGAGGAGTCGAACGTCGTGGTGCTTCTCGTACCCCCCTCTGCTTCGGGTTCCTCAGGGCCGTTTCATCAGGCACGGACTTCGATGCCGATCGCGATCGCCTGACCTGTGCTCGTTGCCCAGCTACCGCCCATCGTCCCGGTCGTCCAGTTCGGAAGATCGTTGGTCTCGATCCCGGGGATGAAGGACGCGTTCGTATCAGTGATCTCGGTGGCGCTGTCGAGAGGCGTGACATCTTGGGCGACGTTGTGATTGAGACCAACGTAGAAGGCGTCGCTGGCGGAGGCGAGCGAGTTCGGGGCGACTCCGACGCTCATCGCGGCGCCCGTGGGAGCGGCCGTCTTCACGTTCGCGGAGTCGAAGGGGGTCGAGGGGTCGATCCCCCCTTTGAACTCTTCGACGACGTAACGGACGGTGCTCTGCGCCGCTGCGGAGAGGCCGATCGAGATCGTGCCCGAGCCTGAGCACCCGATCCCGTACCACAGGGACAGGCGGCGGTGCCCGTTGCTCGAAACGACGGTCTGGATGTTCGCCCAGGTGCACGAGACGCCCGAGACGGCGTCGACGGTCGCCGGTGTCCCTCCGCTCAGGCTGTCGAACACCCATAGGAACACGACGCCGGTGGTGGGCGAGAGGAAGTTCGTCGTCAACGACGATGCGGTTCCTCCCTTCCCCGTGTCGAGGGTCGAAGCAGCCAGAGCCGGATGGTTGATGGTGAAGTCGGATGAACTCACGGCCGTACCTCCCGGGGTAGTGACCGATAGAGGTCCGGTCGTCGCGCCCGACGGAACAGCCGTGGTGATCGAGGTGTCGTCCGGTACCGCGAACGACGCAACGACCCCGTTGAACCTCACCGAGGTCGTCCCCGTGAAGTTCATGCCCGCGATCGTGACCGAGGCACCCGCGTCACCGTTCGACGGATCGAAGCCGGTGATCGTGGGCGGCGGCGGTGGTGGGACGGACGGGATAATCAACGGTGATGAGCCGATCGCCCCCG
>Ga0207684_10000057_pt1 | contig 211445 bp, 161 predicted proteins | sample KBSK5501metaG_FD_184342 | JGI IMG/M metagenome (GOLD analysis project Ga0207684, IMG submission 184342) | Corn, switchgrass and miscanthus rhizosphere microbial communities from Kellogg Biological Station, Michigan, USA - KBS K5-50-1 metaG... | ecosystem: Host-associated > Plants > Roots >... | reverse complement strand
CACTACAGCGCTGAGCACCTGGACGAGGTAGCAAGGCAGTTGAATGGAAGGCCTCGACAGACGCTTGGCTGGATGAAACCATGCGAAGTCTTGAACGAGCTGTTGCGTTGAACGCTTGAGCCGAACACGTTCATTTGCTGGCAGAAACGGGCCCTCTAGCCGAGGTCCTCGGGTCCACGAGTCGAGAGACCCTAACCGTCTGAGCCGTTTCGTTCCACCGCCGCGCGCGACGCGCTCGGCGTGCGTTCAGCCACGCCTCGGCCATTGGACCTGGCGTCCCGCGAGCGAAGCGGCGAGCACCAGCACCACCAACATCCCCCACGCCGGCAGGACGATCCGCGCGCCCGAGGGATACAGCAGGCTCGAGTAGCTGGTTCCCAGATATCGACCGAGGGACATCGGCTCCATCCGTGCAATTCCGAAGAAGCTGACCGTGGACTCGGCGAGCACCGCCGCGGGCACGCGAGACAGAAAAATGGCACCGGTGTATTCGCGAAGGCCGGGCCACAGGTGACGGCGGATCAGGTGCAGACGCCCGGCTCCCAGCGCCTTCGCCGCGCGCACGAAGTCCTCCTGTTCCAGCGTTTCGAGCCGATTTCGCAGCATGCGAGCGGGTCCCGACCAGCCGACGATCGCCAGCGAGAGCACCATCAACAGCGGCGGTGAGACGCGGAAGCGGGGATCCAGATCGCTCAGCGTCTGGCCGGCGAACTGCACGACCATCAGCACCAGCACATCCGGCAGCGAGAAGAAGGCGTCGGCCAGGCGCATCGACCAGCGATCGACAGCGCGGCCGGCCGAGCGCGCTGCCACCGCGAGCAGCAGTCCCAGGATCGTCGAGAGCGCGCCCGCGGCCACGCCCAGGCTCAGGGAGACCCACAGTCCGCCGAATGCCAGCTCGCAGACAGTTTGGTCCGGACGCAGCAGGTCGCGCCCGAGGGGACAGTGGCGCTCGAGCGGGGCGAGCCAATGGCTCAGAGCGAAGCTGGAAATCCACAGCGCCGCCAGCAGCGCCGCACCGATCAGCGAGGCACGGGCGCGTGGGAACGTTCTCATTCGCTGCACCGGGCTCATAGGCCTCGTGGGCGCGATGCTCGCTGGCGGCTTCGCCCGCCCCTCATGATGGCGCCGACGCGCGCGAGCGAGGATCGATCAGCCATCGCAACAGCTCGACCGCGATGGCGACCGCGACGAGGATCGCTGCGAAAGCAGTGGTGGCCACCACGACCACGGCCACCTGTTTTTGCAGGACGGCCATCACATAGAGCTGCCCGAAGTACGGAAGCCCGAGGACCCGCTCCGCGGCGAACGAGCCGGCCAGCAGTGCCGTGGCGACCGGTCCGATCGAGTCGAGGACGGCGGGAACGACGTTTGGAATGACGTGCCTTCGCAACGTGGCGGACCGCGGCAGCCCTTTGCCGATCGCCGTGCGAACGTAGTCGCGGGTGAGCTCGGAGGTCAGCGCGGCCGTGATCAGCGAGCCGAGCAGAACGCCGGGCCACCAGGAAATCACCAGCGCGGCGGCCAGCTCGGGAATCAGATGTCCCCGCTCCGCGGCATACGGCGCGAGCAGAAGGGCCGGGATGAAGACCGGCGTCCCGAAGGCCAGCGCTGGCAAAAGGTCGCTCAATGGCGAGAGGCGAGACAATCGGGTACGCAGTCGCAGCAGCGCGTAGGCGAAAGCCCAGACGAGCGCCAGCGCCAGGGCGACCAGACCCACGGCGACGCTCCCAGAGATCTTCGTCAGCAGCTCATCGCCGGTGATTCCCTGGGCGGACGTGCCGAGCCGTTGGCCGGCGAAGAGCTTCTTCCACGGTCGCAAGAATCCCAGCGGCTCACCCATCCCCAAATCGCGCCGATAGGAGGCGACGAGCTCGGGCGGCAGCTGCCGCTTCGATTCGTCCTCGGTGCTCAGAGGAAGCGCCGCCATCAGGAAGTAGGACGCGAGCGCGACGATGGGCACCACCGCCAGATGTCGAAACACGCGCTGCAGTGGGCCTGGGAGCAAGGACGCGCGACCTCGCCCGCATTCTTCAGCCTTCAGCGCAGCGCCGACAAGAAATTAGGAGACGTGAAATCGATGCCCCGAATCCCGGCTGCACGCGGAAGGCTGTTCCCAGTCAGCGGTTCTGAGCCGAACGCTGCTCGAGCTTCCCTTTGATGAAGTCCGCGACCAGCTGCCGCTTAGCCGGCGGCAGATTCACGCCCTTCGCGCGCCCGTTCACTTTCTGGAGCTGATCGTTCGACATCGATGCCGTCCAATCATCCTCTTTCAAATCGAACACTTTCAGCGCGGCCGGTTTGGCGGTCTCGCGAGTACTGTTGTGACAGGAGCCGCAGTGCTCCTCGATCAGTCCACGGACAACTGCCTCGGGCTGATTGGATTTCGCGTTGGCCGTGGCCGCATCCGCAGTCTTCAGTGGAGACATCCAGAGCACGAGGAACGCGGCCGGCGCCATCACGGCAGTCTGGAAAAAGAGCTCTTTGTACAATTTCATCGTCGTCTCCTTGAATGAAGACGTCAGCGTTCAAGCTTGGCGTTGCCGATCAGCTCGCGACGGTGCGGACTTGTATGGCAGACAAAACATGCGGCTCGACCCAGGTTGGGCAAATCGGAAGCGAGCACATACGACTGATCGTCTCTGGTCCAACTGAGCAGGCTAGTGTTGGAGGCGGAATCGAATCGGTAGAAAATCTTCTTTTGAAAAATTCCTTTGCTGGGAACTTCGCCCTTGGCCACAGTGCGAACGTTGGCGGCGATGAGCGTTACTGGAATCTGATCGACGGTGAAGAAGACCGAAACGATTTGTCCTCTGGAGGTGGGCCAAATTCTGGCGCCGTCTACTTGGTATTGTGGGTCACCTCCAGCCGGCTGATCAGCCAGATCAAGCTTCAAGCCAGTCTGCTGCGCCGCCCAAACGCGCAGCGCTTGGGGATCCTCGGTGGAAAAATCGAGCTGCTGAAGACCTCTCCTCTGCTGCATGTGCAGGTCGAGCGCAAGCACCTCGAGCTTGGTAGCGCTCCGCCCCGTGGACGCGATGCTGATCGGGTTGTCTCGCATTCTTTGGTACCACAGCACGCTGCCGAGCACCGCCCCGAGCATCGCCACTGCCGCCGGGATTGCCAACCATCGTGCCTGAGGGAAGCTGAGAGGTCGGGAAACCCGCGGCGTCGGACTTCCGGATTGGAAGAGGTTCTGCATCGCATTCGACAAGCCGGACGGTGCCGGGAGCTTGGGCAGATGTCTTGCCAGGGAAATGCCCCACTCAATTTCGTCGAGCTCCTTCCGACACCGATCGCAACCGAGCAGGTGCTGAGCGATGCTCGATGCCTGATCGCTCGATAGCTCGCCATGGCTATAAGCCGAGAGATATTTGCCGACGTGGCGACGAAGCATCACTCATCTCCTTCGAGCGACGCGCGCAGGTAAGCCAACTTGCGTGCAAGCAGTTTGTGTCCTCGATTCAGCCGGGAGGCGACGGTTCCCATCGAGCATCCGAGCACCTGCGAAATTTCCTGATACGAAAGATCGTCGAGGTATTTCAAGACGACTGGGGCGCGCAGCTTGGGTTTGAGACTTTCGATCGCGCGTTTGACGGCCAGCGCGATTTCGCCGCGAGCAAAGCGGTTCTCCTGCGGTGATTTCTCGGACATGGCTTCTTTGCCGCCTGCTGCCGCCAGGGGCATCGATCTCCTTTGGCGGCGGCGCTCATCGGAGCACAAATTGACGACCAATCGGTAGAGCCAGGTGCTCAGTTTGGCGTCGCCGCGGAACTCTTTCCCTTTGGCAAGCAGGGTGAGGAATGCTTGCTGCGTCATGTCGCTGGCAACGGCTTCGTCGCGGGTGAGGTAAAGAGCCAATGAGTAGACGCGGTCCTTGTGCGAATCGAACAGGCTGCGAAATGCCTGCTCGTCGCCCTCCTGGCAGGCCGCGAGAAGCGCTGCCTCATTGGGCGCTTCACTCACCCCACGTGTCACTCCAGCCGAAGCCAGCTTCCGAGTGAGCTCAAATGCCATCCTCGCGACCTTGGCCTGCCCAGTCTGTCACCCAGTTAGTCGGTCCGGCGCATTGTTTTCTTCCACTTTTCTGTTGGCGATATCGAGGTCCTGGCCTTTGCACAACGCCTCGCGGACGTGCTTGGGGTGTGCTGCGGAATCCAAAATAGACGGAAGAAAGCGAAGGCCTGATGCTCTAACTCGCAACGGGTTCGATGGAAGCTCTGGCGAAACCGGATCGGTTCAGAGGGTTGGGGACCACGAGCGTACTGTCGCTGATCGTGGCCGGTTATCTGGCGCTGACGGCCTCTGCATTCTGGGTGTTCACCAAGACTTCTGGGCAGGCGGAGGATCCAGTCGAGGACGGGGCGAATCCGGGATCGGGACCGCTGATCTGCCACTGCTACCCCGAGGGAGAGCGGGAATCCGCCGCTGACTGACTCAACGGCGATCCAGCGCGCCTCTTAGCCTGAGCTCACGAAGCGACAAGAAGTTGAAGGGATCGACCTGTAACCCGACCAGCGATGGGTGGACACGGTAGTAGCGATCCGGATGATAGATGGGGGCGATCACCGCCGCTTCCTCGAGGAGAATCCGCTCCGCTTGCGAATAGAGTGCGGCAGCAGCAGAAGGCTCGGGCTGGGCGTCGGCTTGCTTGAGGATTGTTTCAAAGCGGCGGACGATCTCGCCCCCCGCCAGCTTTTCCCAACCCGTGTAGTGATTGCCTCCTCGCTCGAAGAAGGTGGAGAACGTCTTCGGGTGCGCGTAGTCCGCTCCGATTCGCCGCAGATACAGATCCGGAGCGGGGAAACCATCGGAGGCGATGCGAGCGATTTCCGCCGAGAAGTCGTATCGCGCCTCGAGCTCGACCGGGACGCCGACCCGGGCGAGCTGCGATTTGATCCGCTCGGCGATGGCGACCTCGGGGATGAACGACTCACCCGCGCGATAGACCAGTCGAAGTGGCCGGCGCAGTTCAGACGCGAATTGAAGCAGCTCGAGCGTTTTCGTTTTGGGGTCTGAGCCCGCGGCACCGCAACCGTGCTCGGCGAGCTCGTGCGCGCCGAGCAGACCAGGCGGGAGCAGCCCACAGGCGAGGCGAGCCTGCGGCAACAATCCTTCGAGCAGCACGCCGCGATCGAGCGCCATTCCGATTGCGCGCCTGACCTCGACTCGATCGAGCGGCGCACGAAGCGTGTTGAAGGCCAGGAAGTACGTCGAGAGCAGCTCCCGGCGCCGAAGATCGGCCGGTCGCTCCTCCTTCAGCGCCACCGCGCTGTCGATGAACACGAAATCCACGCGCCCGCGATCGTAGAGCGCCGGCCCGACCTCCGATTTCATCAGCGTGACAACGGGTGCCGGCGCCTCGCCCGCGCCGATGGCCGGAGCCAACGCGGAGCTCGGATCCTGAACCAACCTGACGCGCTCTCCCGCACGATCCCAGCTCTGTACGCGATAGGGCCCGAGCGAGAGCGGACGATCGCCGCGCGGGCGATCGAAATAATCCCGAATCTCCTCTTCGCTTCGGCCAGCGAGATCGCGAGACGGTGCTGGAAAGAAAAGATAGACGTTTGCCAAGCGAGACAGAAAATAGTTTCGCGGGTTGCCCAGCGTGACACGGAGTGTCAGCGGATCGATTGCTTCGACGCCGAGGCTCTCGACCGCTCGATGGACCTGTGCGCTCGGCGCACCCGAGTCCAGCAACCGAAGCACCTCCTCGGCACCGAGCACATCAAGCATCTCGCCCCGCTCGCGCCCGCGCACTGCCCGCCGCCAACCAAAAACGAAGTCCCCCGCCGTGAGGGGAGTCACGCCGTCCGACCACTTCACGTCCGTCCTGAGGTGGAACGTGTAGACTTCGCGGCCGTCCGGCCGAAGCTCGCGCTCCCAGCGCTGGGCCAACCCCGGTTGCACCGCGTTGTCATCGCCGAGCGACGTCAGCCCTCGCAGGGTCGCCAGCATCACTGGGTAATTCGCCCAGCTATTCGGGTCGGAGGTGCTCCAGTCCAGCGTCGTAGGCATCGCCGGCACGACAATCTTGATCCCCGGGTCCGGCTGAAATCCGCAGCGCCCGCATCCAGTAACAACAAACAGCAACCACCCGATCACGAATCGGACTCGACGTTCGTTCCCCGACCGTTGTGCGTGGACGACCATGCCTCCGTTGTTGTCGAACGATTGCCCGAGAAGGCCCCTCCTGCCAAGATCGCTGCGTACTCCGTTCAGAGGTCGCGGCTGCCAGGGATTCTCCCGCCGGTGGAAAGACACTAAGCTCTGCTACATGGACGAGAAGAAGCTTCTAGAGCGGATTACGGTAAACCCACAGATTTTCGGGGGTAAGCCGATCATTCGTGGACGGAGTCTGGCCGGCGAGCACGTGCTTGCGATGCTCGCCGCGGACGATAGCCCCGAGACCATTCTTAAAGGTTACCTGTGGCTGGAGCCTGATGACATCCTGCGTGCTTAATCTGCCCATGATAGCTCGTGGCCCACGAAACATTAGAGCCGACGATCGTCGGCAGCCGCTCATGAAGCTAGCGCCTGACACGTGTGCCTGGGGGGGTGCTCGGAACGCAATTGGCTGAGTCGACCGCTGGTTCTCTGTCGAGGAGGCGACGATCCTGCTGCAGGGGGAGCTGATGCCGGAGTTGAAGAGACGTGCATTCTTCGTGATGTCATTTGGTAAGAGTGATTTGGAGCAAGTTTGGAGCCAAGTATATTCGCCCGTCTCAAGCACGCTCGGCTTTGAAGCGGTCAGAATTGATGAGCGGGATGATGGCACGGTCAAAATCGATCAGATCATCAACCATCTCTCGACAGCGGACCTGATCATCGGTGACCTCACTTACGAGCGTCCGAACTGCTATTTCGAGCTGGGTTATGCGCGGGCGGTAAGAAAGGATTACCTGATAATTCACTGCGCTCGGCGAGATCATATCGATCATTCAGGGTATCGCCCCAAGAGATTTCAATTCAAACGCCCTCTAACCATGAGCTTTTCTTTATCGCCCCCGTATGCACCACCAAGAGTCCACTTTGACCTCGCAGCATTCGACGTTCTCGTCTGGGATCCGCAGGATCTGAAGACGTTCAAAGGAAAGTTTGAGAAACGAGTTAGAGAGCGTATGGAGTTGATTGAAGAGCACACCGCAGTCCCTGCAGCGTTAACGGCTCTGCCGAAGCCGACGCCTGTGGTGCCCGTAGATCTCGATAAGATCGCGAGCGAGCTTCGGCGCAAGCTTGAGGAGCTATGAAAATAGACTTCAGCTTCATGGAGGTTGTTGCGAAACCATCCGTAACTACGTTTGCAGGTAAAGCTCTGCTCGATCTCACGCAGGCGATGGATAGAAGCGCCATACATACGTTTGGTTGGCCGATTGCGCCGGTAATTTACAGCGGAGATTTGCAGCCCAAGCCTGTAACCGATGGGATCGAAGCACGCGTCGATGAGCCAGGACACCGGGATTATTGGACTCTAAAACGAAGTGGAGAGTTCTACTTCATCGGCGAACTGTTCGAGAACAATCGCATGCCTGATTACGTATTTTTGGATACGCGAACCAATCGGATCGCTGAATCATTCTTGCGGGTTGGCAAAATGTACTCTCTTCTTGGTGTCCCAGACGATGAAACTGTTTATTTCATGGTCAAACACGGAAATATTAAGGGGAAAATTCTTGGAGCGGGGAGCCCAGCTAGGATCTTTCCAATCCAGCGGAAATCGAACGTTGACGAGGTGAAGACCGAATTCTCAATACCTTTGAAAGGCATGGTCGACATCGAAAGCTTGAAGAATAACGTTTACATCGCGGTGAGGGATCTGGCAGAAATGTTTGATATGTTTAACCCGGACAAGAGCAGCTTCAGCGATCCAATTGTCGAGGCGTTTGTAGCAGGCCGGATCATTTGACTGTGCCCGCGGGTCCAATCTGGCTGTGACCAACCTCCATCTCGACACAGTCTCCGTGCTTATCAACAATTCACAGAGATAGTCGCTCAGTCTAATTGCGTAGTCCGCTGATGCCGGTCAGAGATTCCGGCCTAAACCGATCATTCGTTCCGGGCGATGCCGAGGCCGGCTGGCAACTTCGCGGCTCTAGGAAACGGAGCCAGCCCATTCAGGCGAGCGGGACCGGCCAATGCTCAACAGATGATTCGCGTTCTTGAAAAACTCGCGTGCGTTGAACGGATGGAACGTAGAACGCACAGAAGACATGAGCAGTCGCGATGCGCGGTCTTTGATGGTTTCGCCAGCGGGGTCGACGAATACGACGTCACGCAAAGAGATGCTCTGGCGCAAGCCGGCGGCCAGCAGATACTTGAAGTGGATGTCGCCAGGAGGGATCGAAAACCCGATGACTATGATTCGCGTTGCTGACCGGAGGGCTTCGACTGCGGCGTCCCATACACTCGACATTGGGCCCTCGAAGACCTTGCGCCACGTGGGAGGGAGCAGTGCAGGCAGGAGATCGGGCATGATGGTCTGTGCTCTCCGCAGGTCGTCATAGCTTGAGAACCTGGTCATGGGGCCGGGCGACAGGGTCGTGCCCCAGTTAACGGAGCCGTGCAGCTTCAGCACCCGAACAAGCTCTGCTTCGGAATCGACTTCCTGAAGACTCTGCCGAACCGCTTCGTCTACTCGGACCTCTCGTGGCAAACAGTAGTCGAATGGAATGCCGACAGTCGTAAGCGCTTCTTCGAGAACCGTGTCGTAGTTGAAGGAAATGAATGTGTTCTTGGATGATGGGCCGCGAGTTGCAACCGGCCCGCACAGAGCGGCCACATAAAAGGAATGCGGGTTGGCAACCAGAATCTGATTGTTCTGGGTTGAGAATTCGCTGTTAATCGACGTCCATGCCGGAGCCGGTTTCTGCCCGGGCCGCGCGATCTGCACTTGCAACGTGATGGCGCCCGTTCGTGCGAAGGCCAGCGTCGCAGCGATTGCGACCCGCATGTCCGACTCCAGTGCTTTCGCGTCCGCGCCCGAGGCGGCGGCCAGGCTGAATAAGTCCTCGATGTTGTCGGGCTCGAACTGTACTCGTAGAGCAGCGGAAGCCGCCTTCAGTCGAAACTCGAGAACACGACTAATAGCATCCGCTTCCGGGCGCCTTCCGTTTTGCGTGAGCCAGTCATAGGCGTCCCGCATCCGGTGCATGAAGCTCGACATCAGCGGAAGCCCTGCCTCAGCCGAGAAACCAGCACCGAGGATGTACACATTATGATCGTTCTCAATGTGGAGCGCGCCCATGGGACGCCCAGCATGCATCATCAAATGCGCTCACGTCATCTGCGACCGACCACTGCCCGGGCGCGTAGTAGCTGATCCTCGCAGGTCTCCTAGCGGGGGTTGGCCCTGCCGGACTTGGTGCCGTACACGCACCGAACGTTGGCTTGTCGAGCCGTATTCGTGCGTGCGACCTTTACCACTGGCATTACCCTTGCTCCAGAGGTCAATCGTTCTCGCTCGGGAGAGTTTCTCCAGCACAGCAATCGCGGATTTGAAAAAAAGAGATGGTCGATGAGCCGTTTTGCCCGCGGATCTCGCTCTTCCTATTGAGGGGGTCAATTTGCCCATCTCAAGCCGTCCAAACCTCAAACCAGGAGAGCTGTCATGTCCCCCAAGGCCGTCAAGCACAGTGCGAAAGAAGAAGCCGTGATGCAGCAGCTGATTCACCAGCTCGGCCCCAAGACGAGACTGGCGAAACTCACAATGGCCAACTGGAAAGCCGAGAAAGCTGCTCGACTCATCAAGCCGAGTGCCGGGAGCGACTCGGGGATCGTGAACATCCCGCTGGAGCAACTGGAGGACAGCCCGTTCCAGCTTCGCCACGAGATGGACTCGGACGAGCTGGCGGAATTGGTGCGCAGCATCCGGGACCATGGGCTTTTGAATCCCATCCTGGTCCGCCGCGCGGGGAAGACATACCAGGTCATCTCCGGGCACCGCCGGCTGGCGGCCTACCGCCGCTTGCAGTTCGCGGGCAAGACGGACGCGGAGAAGGCAAAGTACGCGGCCATCCCGGCGCGCGAGCTCACCTCGGTGAGCGACGAGCAGATGCTGTTGCTCGGGCTGACGGAAAACATGCTGCGCGCGGACATTTCACCGATGGATGCGGCGATGGGCTTGGTGAGGTTGCGCAAGCTCAAACCGGCATTCAACTCCGCGGTGAAAATCGCCGAGGCCACCGGCCTTCAGCTCCGAAAGGTGGAGCGACTTCTGCAGCTGGCCGCGTCACCGGAGGTAGTGCAGAAAGGAGTTCAAGGAGGCCTGCAGGCGTTGGAAGGCGACGACCAGAAGAAGAAGAACGGGCGTCCCGCCGCTAACGGCGCCGAGGAGCCGCACACGCTCGACTTGATCTCCGCGCTCGAGTTCACCCGGCTCCATGAAGCCCTGTCCAAGAAGGTCCCGATGAGCAAAGGCGGGAAGTCCCCGGCGGATACACAGACCGGCGCGGCGATCGCCCGCGCGCTGAAAGAGGACTGGGGCGTGCGCGACGTGAAGCTGTACGTGAACAAAGCCATCTCCGAGCTCAAGGCGCCCGTCGCAAAGAAGGGCCGAGGTCGCCCGGTGATGCCGTTCAAGAAGACGGAGCAGCAGCTGGTCGTCTACTACGGTCGGCTCGATGCGCTCACAGCCTTTCAGCGGCAGGCGTTGCGCAAGGCGCTAGAGGATCTCCTTCGAAAATTGGCCGAGAGGCCCAAAACGACAACGTTGTCGCATCGGGGCCCTGACCGTAAAAGCGCTTAAACTACGGGCACTTGCAGCATTTTTGGGGCTCGGAATTATCGCAGAAAAATACCCCCTCCGGGCCACCTCCCTGAGCAAATCCCGCTCAGCTTTGCGACGAATATCGGCGCGCTCCGTCAAAACGGGGCGCGCTCAGCTCCGGGTGCACTTGGGTTCGTCCCTGCCCCGAAAAGATGCCCCGGTTTCGGCGAACTGGAGCGCGGCAAGCGCGCCGCCTGCGAGGAGACTCAGAGGAAGCGCGCGAGGCCCAGAAAATGAAGCCGGAAGCCCGAGAAGTGCTCGAACTCATTCTCGAGCTGTATGGGGTAGACAAGCACGCTGCCGAATCCAGCAACTCGGGACTTTGAAGTGTCTCGAGCTTCGGCGCGCACGAGTGCGGCAGTCTTCACGCCCACGTTACGGGCGGGTGGGAACCTACAACGAGTCATCGACGCGGGTCGAACGATCGGAATCGATCGGGCTACCGGGTTGGACACGTCGATATACACAATAATTACCGATACGGCAGGGAATCAATTACAGCGTTTCCGGGAATACCGTGAGGGCAAGACCATGGGACTGAGCGCCGTGCTGGAAAAGGAAGATGGGAGCCCGATTGATCGGGTGGACGATCCGACGAACGTGCTCCACACCTTGCTCCCAGGACCGAATGATCGGGAGTACCCCCTTATCGGACTCATCGACTGGTACGGGGACACGATCTTTAACTACCTCCAGGCGAAGCCGTTCTTGGACGAATGGCGGCGCATGGGTCAAAAGGCCACCAATTCCGAGGGACGGGCCATTGTTGAAGGGATCCAACGACTCGCCGAGAGGCTTCTGGAGGAACGCCACGTATATTTGAAATTCTATGGTGACTAAAAGCAGCTCCGAGACGCCAACCCGCTTCAATTTTTTCATCACGAGCCAGGACATCAAAAATGTATTCCTGATCTCTATTGGATGACTGTATTCGGAGAACCATATTTGCAAATGTTTGGAAGAGACAAACTATTAGCCGCTCCAGTACTCAGCGCAGAACCATTAAATGAGAAGTTGGTGTCGCTTCAACTGACCGAGAATTTGGAGGATCTCCGATCTAGCCCCGAAGCATTTGCGAAGGATGTAGGTATCCCGAATTCATTTGGAAGTGATTGCAGTTCGCAACGAAGCTCCACTTCGGATCGTATGCACTGTGATACAGGCAAGCGTCCGCGAACAGACGAGAAGAACACTGCCTCGCTGGGAAGTAGCTCAATCTCGCGGTCGCCTTTGGCTCGCGGCCGCGAAACGAGTGAACGTTCCATGGGCGCAGAGGTACAGCGACGCGATTGCGTCCGGGACGATTGCGGGCGAATCCTTCGTGGGCGTTCTGATCGCTGTCTTGCTTTCGCTCGGAGTGCTCAAGCCCTTCTAACGAAAGATGGAACATCTCCAGGGCCGGGTACAACGAGCGCAGTTGAGCTTCTTGTACATCCGACTTGATCATCGTGTTCGAGGCACTCAATTTCCCGATCCGCGAAACTTGGGGTCGAGCCAGACCTCTATCTGCTCTCCCGCGGCTCTGAATCGATACCCGGGCGGAAGAGCGAGAAACTCGACAGCTTCCGGGCAGCAATCAGCCAAATGGATGGTCTGAAGAGCTATGAAACATTGCGGCGAAGTAGGAAACTCTTCACCGCACCAGATGTACCATCCGCTGCTGTCACGCTGGGGAGGATGTCTCAGACCGTTGATAGGCGTCTGCCCGATAGTCTCCAGCGCGAAATGGACGTTCGAATGAGGCTGGGCCGGAACAAACCTGACGTGATGCTTGCGACAACGCTCTAAGTGTTTGAGTTTCGGATTTCGCGCACTACCCATACAGGACGCGAAGAGCACAGGATATGCCAAGACCGTGCTTTCCCAAGATGCCGGAACCCAAAGCCAAACAGTGGTCTCCGCTCCATATGCTGAACAGTTTGATCAGGTGTCGGTGCAAAGTGCTCAAGCCTTGGACTCCGATGCCGCGCCCGCCGATTTGTCAACCTGGTGGGCACCACACAGCCGCCTAACCAGCCGCAACATCCTCGGTCGTATCATCGGACATTGACCGAGCTTCCGCCGCCCGCCGGATCGCCTCGTTGTCTCAACTGCACCGCGAGCTCGTGATTGCCTCAAAGCATGGTGGCGATCGCGGCACACAGCAGCGGGTCTTGGCGTTGAGTCCCATTTTTGCAGTGCGCACGATATCAGTGGTAATTGAAGGAGGCATTCATGGCTCGAGCGGTGACAAGGCGATTTGTGCTGATGATGTACATCCTCCTCGGGTTATTCCTGGTCAGCCTCGCGGTACCGCTGATCAGGCGCCAGGTGGCGCCAAATTCTTGGTACGGTTTCCGGGTTCCTGAGACATTGCGGGATCCCAAGGTCTGGTACTCGGCGAATGCCTACGCGGGGTGGTTTTTGTTGACGGCCGGTGTGGCAGTGAGCCTCGCTGCAGTTGGGCTGTATCCCGCCAGGCGTCGGTTAAGAGACGCCGCCTATGCGGTCACTTGCAGCTTCGTGTTGCTCGGGGCTCTTCTCGCCACCTTCGTGATGACCTGGCTGTATCTGCGGTCACTGGTTCCCGGTGCTCCGAGCGCAGCAATGCATGCCGAGCAGTCTGTCACGCGGTTCATGGTGATCGTCTACCTCCTCATCGGCCTCATGCTGGTCGGTTTGGCTGTTCCGCTTGTTCGGGGACGCGTCCGACCTAACCGCTGGTACGGATTTCGCGTGCAGGAGACGCTCGAAGATCCTGACGTGTGGTATGCCGTGAATAGCTACTCTGGTCGGCTTTTGCTCGGGCTCGGGGTGATCGTTGCCGCGACCGCTATCGGCCTCGCGCTCGTTCCATCCGTCGACGTCCTCCTGTACATGCTGGGCTGTACGATGGTCCTGGTGGGAGGCCTCCTACTCGGCCTGGTTCTGAGTTTTCGTTACCTGCACACGCTCAAACCGACCGGGCCTCGCCGGGTGGGGTAATCCAGGCGAAAATCCACCGGTGGTGCGCTGGTGACCAAGGCACGCGCGAGGCGACCGCGCCGATTGGAGTAGGTCGCCGCTAAAGCGCCTCGGCGAAGAACCGCACGAGACGGGCTGGAAGGCCGGGAGCGAGCGATGCAGAATTATCGGCGTTGCCCAACAAATGGTCCATCCCCGGCAGCGTTTCGATCTGCTTGCGGCGCGACTCACCCAGCTGGCGACGCCAGATCTGCAGGTCCTCATCCGCCACCTGAGCATCGGCGCTCCCACGCAGCACTAGCATCGGCAAGTCGAGCCGCGCGGCACGAGCGAGCTCCCTGCGCTCCTCGAGATCTACCCAATAGAAGACCGGTGCTCCGAAGAACGATGCATTGGGGTGAAGCGCGCCTGCGAGCAGAAGGCGTGCCTGCCGTTCGACTTCGTCGGCGTCGGGCGACCCTAGAGCACGAAGCTGGCTCGCGACGAGCAGTGGCAGTGGCCGTCCGGGCGGCGCGATGAGAACCAGCCCTGCCACTCCGCCGGCGCGTTCAGCGATTTCGGGTGCCACCACCGCGCCGAGGCTATGACCGACGATGAAGAGGCGGCTGCCCTGCGCTGATGGGTGGACGTGAAGAGCCTGTACCGCTGACACGGCGTCGTCGATCACTTCCTTGTCGACAGTAAGGTGCGCCAGATCCACTTGTCCGGGGTGGGCGTGCGTACGTTTATCGAAGCGGAGGACAACCGTACCGGCGGAAGAGAGCGCCTCTGCGAGCGCCTGGAAAGGCTTGCGGCTGCCGATCGTCTCATCACGATCTTGCGGACCCGACCCCGCAACAAGAACGGCGCTCGCGCGTGCGTCTCCGCAGGGGGCGGTCAACGTCGCGCCCAATTCGCGGCCGGATGGACCGATGCTCAGTTCCTCGCTACGAAAGGCGCCGTCGCTGCACGTGCGTTGCTCCCTCCGCGGCTCGGGCGCTGTTGCACGCAGCGGTGCGAAGTGCAGACCAGCAACGAGCAGAGAGCCAGGGTCGACCGCGATGATCCCCTTCAGTTGGCCGCGCTCGAACTGGAGCAAATAGACGCGAACCTCCTTACCTTCGTGCTGGAGCTGCTCTGCCAACGTCCACAACTGGAGGGAGCCCAACTGAGCTGTTAGCTGGCCCCAGGTCGCCTCCAGCTTGTTTGGCGGAAGCCCCGAGCTCATTGTAGCGTCGAAATGCGCTGTCGCACGCGCGAAGTCCTTCGCCTGCAAACTCTTGAGCACGTCCTCGGCGCGCTGACCGATCGAATTGTCAGCCCGAACTGGTGTGCTGGCGAGCTCGACTGGTCGGCGCGACTGGGACGAGGACGTCGCGCAGGAAAGGGACGCGACGGCCACTAATGACCAACCTCGGTTCATCATAGCCTCCTAGCAACGACGCCATACGAGCCAGGGCGAGCGCGCGTACCTCCAATTCCGTTGGCGCGCGCGGCGAGATCCCCCGACCGCGCGCAATGCCAGTTTCGTGTTCTATCTCGGGAACCGATGGTTCGGCGTGATCACGGCCTCAGTGTCCGGGTCGCAGGCCGCCCGCTACGGTTTCACAAGCTCGCTGCCACTCGCGGTTCTCAAGCTGGCCGCGCCGGCCCTCAACGATACGATCCGCAGCCGAGCCGAAGACGGATTGACGGTGCTTACCGTCACGAGACGACGGCCAAATCGACCGCGAGTACTTCGAGCATGGAGAAGAAAGGAACCGGCAACCTGGGTGTTGTGAGTACAGCGAGCGGGGCGCGGTGATGGAAGCTTGCAGGTGCAGCGAATCTTTGGAAGCGGAGACGGTCCCACTTCGATTGCAGCGTGGGACTTCAACGGCGATCGGTTGGTGGATCTCGCGCCAAGCCTAAGTTGACCGAGGACTCGCGTTGTGCGCAGACCACTGCAACCAGCATCACAAATAAGTCGGCTGCTCTCCCGGAGCTATCCTCCCGGGGTCGCGGGCTTGGACGCCGGTGGCGCGGTCGTCGGTGTTGTCGGGTCAGCGGCCGGTGTCGTGGTCGGAAGGGTCGTCGTCGCGTCTTTCATGCTTGCAGGAGGAAGCTCACTCGAATTCAACACCCATGTACAACTTGAAGTATTGGCCCAAGTCCTTTGGCAATCCTCGACGTACACGCTGCGCGCGCCACAACCAGAGACGCCCTTGGTGCGGCTATCAAGATCGACGATGTGCAAGTCGTTTTCGTTGCATTTCAAATCGAATGCCGCGCGACTTCTCAAGCTGGACATGGAAGCACTACAGGCGAATTGAAATGCGACGAAGGCAACCAGGACTGCAAGTTTAGCTGTCTTAGACATCGTCCCCTCCAATCACCCCCAGAAATTGCCTTGCTCCTACTCCACGCAGGGCAACGCGTCAAGGCAGTGATATTTGACTCGAGCCTCAACAAATTGAGTCGACTGATACCACGCGCTTTTCGAGTTGCGGAGCATCAACTGTCTCCGAATTGTGCTCAACAAGTCCGTCACCCGACGGTTACGAACCAAAAGCCAAACGGTGGTCTCCGCTCGATGTGCTGAACAATTTGATCAGGTATCGGTGCAAAGTGCTCAAGCCTTGGAGCTGGCGCCGCCCTACCCCGTCCGGAAGGTCTTGGCCTCCAGCTCAAAGTGCTTCAGCCAGCGCCGTATCTGCACGCGGTCCTTTCCCAGGGCGCGTGCCACGGCGCTGACATTTCCTCGATGCACTTCGAGCAACGCCACCAGCTTCTCACGCCGGACCTGTTTGTCTCCTCGCGAGTCCGTTCTCATTCCCGCGGCCGCGCGGATAGGCTCCGGCAGGTGCTGCACGTCAATGGGCTCCCCGCGCGCCAGCACCACGGCCGACTCGAGAGACTTCTCTAGCTCGCGCACATTTAGTGGCCAAGAATAGCGCAGCAGGGCCACCGCGGCCTTCCTCTTGAAGCTCACCCCTTCCGCTTGGCGCCCAGCGACGCGCGCGAGCAGCGAGGCGATCAGCAGGCCCAGGTCCTCGCGGCGCTCGCGCAGCGGCGGTAGCCGCACGGTGATTCCGGAGATGCGCGCCAAGAGGTCCTCCCGAAACTGCTTTGCGGTGCGAAGGGCCTCCAGCTCGCGGTGCGTCGCGGCACAGAAGCGGATGTCCAGCTGCACCGGACGGGTTCCTCCGAGCGGAACCACCTGGCGCTCCTGGAGAACGCGAAGAAATTTTGCCTGCGAGGCGAGCGGCAGATCGCCAATCTCGTCCAAGAACAGCGTGCCGCGATCGGCGCTCCGGGCCAGGCCGATCCGGTCCTGGGTGGCGCCAGAGAAAGCGCCTTTGCGATAGCCGAACAGCTCTGACTCGACGAGAGCCTCGGGAATCGCCCCGCAATTGATCGGCACGAACCCTCCGGGCCGTCCGGAGAGAGCATGGATGGTCCGCGCGATCACCTCCTTGCCGGTTCCGGTCTCGCCCTGCAACAGCACCGAAACCTGCGAGCGCGCCACATGCCTCAGCGTCTCGAACTGCTCCGACAGCACGGGAGACAGCGTGGCGAGGCCCGGCGCTACGCCGTCGAGCTCCGCTGCATCACGGTCTGCCGGCTCGCCAGGGACCTCCGGAACCGCGTGCCGGTAGACGAAGAAGGTGTGCCCAGCCTCGATGATGTCCCCGTCCTTGAGCACAGCCTGGGCTGCCGACGAGCCATTGACGAAGGTCCCGTTCCGCGACTTTGCGTCCTCCACCACCCAGCGCCCGAGCGCGCGAGAGAGGCGCAAATGCACCGAAGACATCCACGAATCGACCAACTCCAGGCGCAGGGCGCGCTCCTGCCGCGCGGCCTGAGGCTCATCGACGGGCCCATTCCGATACGAGATTCGGCGGGCGCCTCGACCAAGGATGACCGAATCGAGATCCGCCAGCGAATAGCGTGCCGACGGAAGAAGCGGACGATCGCATTGGAACGCAAGAAACAGACACGGAGAGCGTGGCAAGGCGCTCTTCGACCGAGGGCCTGGGCCCTCCGTTCCGGGAGCTGTGCTTCTGACGGGTCTGTCCACAGGCGAGGTCGACTGTATCACTGGGCGGCAGGCGAGGTCCCTGCATGCGCAGCGCAATTGACGTTCACCGCCGAGCGAATATCACAGCGTCGAGCCTGACGGCTTTCGGCGAGCGAATCGCCCGCTACGCCTAACCGGCGCCACTTCGCGCCAGTTTCGAATGCCGTCTATTCCACGGACGCCACGTGCTTCGAGCTGGGCAATTCGCGCTATTCGCGACAGCGTCGACCGTTCACGCCCAGGATACCGGCCGGATGGTGACGAACTCGATCGGGTCCGGAGGGGCGCGGCGAACGTGCTCACCGGCGGCGCTACTGAGCGGCTTGGACCTGCTGCACCGGCTCGGTGAGGATCTTCTCCTCGACGGGCGCGGCGGGCTTCTTGAAAAACTCGTCCGGTTTGTCCAGCACCAGCGCCTCGCGCAGCACGTCGTCCACGAACTCCACCTGGACGATCTGCATCTGCTCGCGGATCTTCTTCGGGATCTCGCGCAAATCCTTCCGGTTCTCCTTGGGGATCAGAATCGTTTTGATCCCTGCGCGATGCGCGGCCAGCGCCTTTTCCTTGAGCCCGCCGATCGGAAGAACCCGTCCCCGCAGGGTGATCTCGCCGGTCATCGCCACGTCGCGGCGGACCGGAATCTTCGCCAGCGCGGAAACCAGCGCGGTGGCCATCGTCACTCCCGCCGACGGGCCGTCCTTGGGAATGGCGCCCTCGGGCAGGTGCACGTGGATATCGCAGACCTCGGCGAACTTCTTGTCGATGCCGAAGCGCTCGGCTCGCGCGCGCACGTAGGACATGGCGGCCTGCGCGGACTCCTGCATCACCTCGCCCAGCTTGCCGGTGATGAAGAGCTTCCCCTTGCCCGGCATCACCGTGGCCTCGGTGGTCAACAGCTCGCCGCCCATCTCCGTCCAGGCGAGCCCGGTGACGATACCCACCTGGTTCTCCCGCTCGGGCATTCCGAACCGGTAGCGGGGAATGCCCAGGTACTTCATGCACAGCTTGCGGTCGATGCGAACGTCGCGCCTGCCGTTCTTCAAAATCTCGCGCGCCACTTTCCGGAAGATGCTGGCGATCTCGCGCTCCAGCGATCGAACGCCGGACTCGCGCGTGTATCGATGGATGATCGCGCGCACCGCGGCGTCGGTGAATTCCACCGCCACGTCGGACAGTCCGTTCGCCTCCTTCTGCTTGGGGATCAGATATCGCCGGGCGATGGACATCTTCTCCATCTCCGTGTAGCCGGCGATCCGGATGATCTCCATCCGGTCCTGCAGCGGCGCGGGGATGTTGTGCATGGTGTTCGCCGTGCAGATGAACATCACCTTGGAGAGGTCGTAGTCGAGATCCAGGTAGTGATCGTTGAAGGTGTGGTTCTGCTCGGGATCCAGGACCTCCAGCAGCGCCGACGACGGATCGCCGCGGAAGTCGGTGGACATCTTGTCCACCTCGTCCAGCAGGAAGACCGGGTTGTTCGCCGCGGCCTTCTTCAACGACTGGATCAACTTGCCGGGCATCGCGCCGATGTACGTTCGGCGGTGGCCGCGAATCTCCGCCTCGTCCCTCACCCCGCCCAGCGAGAGTCGGACGAACCGCCGCCCCGTGGCGCGCGCGATCGACTTGGCCAGCGACGTCTTGCCAACGCCGGGCGGTCCGACGAAGCAGAGGATCGGGCCCTTGAGCTTTTGCACCAGCGCCTGAACCGCCAGGTACTCGAGGATGCGCTCCTTGGCTTTCTTCAGCCCGTAGTGATCCTCGTTGAGGACCTTCTCGGCCTCGTTCACGTCCAGCCGATCCTTGGTCTCCTCGTACCAGGGGAGCGAGAGGATCCAGTCGATGTAGTTGCGGACCACGGTGGCTTCGGCGCTCATCGGGCTCATCATCCGCAGCTTCTTGAGCTCCTTCTTGACCTTTAAGGTGGCCTCCTTGCTCATCCGCTTGGTCTTGAGCTTCTCCTCGATCTCCTGGATCTCGTTCTTGAACTCGTCGCGCTCGCCCAGCTCCTTCTGAATGGCCTGCATCTGCTCATTCAGGTAGTACTCCTTCTGGGTCTTCTCCATCTGCTTCTTGACGCGGGTGCGGATCTTCTTCTCCACCTGGAGGATTTCAATCTCGCCCTGCATCAGCTCGTAGAGCTTCTCCAGGCGCTTCACCGGGGATTCGGTCTCCAGCAGCGACTGCTTGTCGTTCAGCTTGAGCGACAGGTGCGCCACGATGGTATCCGCCAGGCGCGCTGGCTCCTCGATGGTGGAGACCTGCATCAGCATCTCCGGCGGGATCCGCTTGTTCAGCTTGACGAAGGCCTCGAACACCGAGTGGACCGACCGGACCAGCGCCTCCAGCTCCACCGTCTTCTCGGCGATCTCCTGGACGTCCTCCACCTCCACCATGAAGAACGGATCGTTGGGGAGGAAGCGGCGGACCTTCGCGCGGCGGATGCCCTCCACCAGCACCTTCACCGTCCCGTCGGGGAGCGGCAGCAGCTGAATCACGTTGCCCAGCGTGCCGAAGTGGAAGATGTCGTCGGATGTTGGATCGTTGGTCTTGGCCTTCTTCTGCGCGGCCAGCAGGATGATCGCCTTCTCATCGCTGCCCTTGTGGGCCATCGCGTAGTTGAGCGCGGAGATCGACTTCTCGCGCCCCACGAACAGCGGAACCACCATGTGCGGGAACACGATGATGTCTCGAAGCGGCAAGAGCGGAATCGGATCGACGCGCTTCGGAAGGTCTTTCTTTTCGTCTCGACCAAAGAACATGCAGTTGGCACCCGTCGGTTCCCGGCAACCAGCCGCGGAACGTCATGAGATTTTTTGGTCTACGCGATTCTTCGCTGTCGGATGCCGTTATAACACGCCGGCCCCTTCCCGGGTTCCTTCGCAGTCGAAAGATGGGGACTGCCGCCGATGATGCAATACGGCTGTATCACGGCCAAAGCCTACACTGTGGGCGGCCACGGCGCCCGCAAGGAACCTGGCAGGGCAAGGGCCGCATGCCGGGCGCTGCACCTCCAGGAACGCGAACGGCCCTCTTCACCTCGCCATCGCCGAGGGCCCCGGAGCGGACGCGCCCTTGACGCCAAGCACCTGGAACAAGAACGCGTATTGATCGGCACTTGAGTCGACCAGCTTCTTCACCAGGTCTCCCCCGGAGTGGCCGGCGTTGGTCTCGATCCGGAGCAAAGCCGAAGCGGAGCCCGCGCTTTGCATGGCGGCGATGAACTTGCGGGCGTGCATGGTGTCCACCCGGTCATCGTGGGCCGGAGACATCATCAGCAAGGCCGGATACCTCACGCCGGCTTTGACGTGGTGATACGGGGAGTAGGCGTGCAGGACCTTGAGGTCGTCTGGTTTGTCGGGATTTCCGTATTCCGGAATCCAGGTCTTCCCCCCGCCGTAGAGGTGGTAACGGACCATGTCCAGCAGCGGCGCCGAGCAGACCACCGCGCCGAAGAGCTCCGGCCGCTGAGTCATCGCGGCCCCCACCAGCAGGCCACCATTGCTGCCGCCCAAGATCGCCAGCTTCGCCGGCTGCGTGTATTTCTCCTTCACCAGGTATTCGCCCGCAGCGATGAAGTCATCGAAGACGTTCTGCTTGTGGTGCAGGCGCCCCGCGTCGTGCCAGGCCTCGCCGTACTCGCCGCCTCCGCGAAGGTTCGCCAGTGCGAAGACGCCGCCGGCTTCCAGCCAGGGATAGATCGTCGAACGGAACGAGGGCACGCTCGGGATATTGAAGCCGCCGTACCCGTTGAGCAGTGCAGGATGGCTTCCATCCTTCTGCATGTCCTTTCGTCGCACGATGAACATCGACACGCGCGTGCCGTCCCGCGACGGATACCAGACCTGCTCGGTGAGGTAGGGCGACGGATCGATCGGCAGATCCACCTTGGCCCATAGCGTCACCCCGCCGCCCTTCATCGAGGTCTTGTAGACCTGGCGCGGGACGATGAACGAGCTGAATTCGAAATACGCGTCGTCCTGATCCTCGAGCCCTTTGACAGCGCCCACCGAACCGATGTCCGGAAGCGGTATCAGGCGGAGAGGTTTTCCCTCGAGCGTGGTCACCTTGAGCTCGGTGGCGGCGTTCTTGAGATATTGCAGCACCAACCTGCCGCCCACGATGCTCGCGCTCTGAAGCGTGGCCGACTTCTCCTCGGCAACGATTTCCTTCCAGTTCTTCCGGTCGGGATTCGCCGCGGGGAGCTTGAACACGCGCTTGTTCGGCGCCCCCTCGTCGGTGGCGATGTAGATCTGCCCGTTCCAATAGTCGAACGAGTATTTCGCACCCTTGCTCTCGGCAATCAGCTTGAAATCGCGGTCCACCTTGGGCCGCTTCATCCAGATCTCGTTCTCCGCGGCGAGCTTCGCCCGGACCAGAAAGAGGTACTTGCCGTCGCGGCTGATCGCGCTTCCCTGGAACACGGTTGGATCGCCCGTCTTCGGACTGATCACCGCGTCGCGCTTCGGATCAACCCCGAGGCGATGCAAGCGCACTTCCTGGTAACCGGGACGGTCTGCGGGGGAGAGCGCCGGATCGGTGGGAAGCCAGGTGTAATAGAAGGCTCGATTGTCGGTCGTCCAGCTCGCGGCTCCGTACTTCGTGCCCTCGATCACATCCTTCTTGGACCACTCGCCCGAGCCGACATCGACCACGTGCATCACGGACTCGTCGTTCGCGTGCGGCCGCTGGTTGAACGCGACCTTCTTGCCATCCCATGACGGCACCCAGCTGCCCAGCGAGACCTCGCCGCTTTCGCTCCAGCTGTTCGGGTCGAGCAGAACCTTCTCCGCGCCCTTTTCTCCCTCGCGCCAGTAGAGGATCGCCTTGTCCTTGTCGGCATGCGTCCTCATGTAGAAGAAGCGGTTTCCCCGCCGGATGGGAGCGGAGATGGAGTCGATGTACAGCAGCTCCTTGAAGCGCTTGGCCAGCGCGTCGCGGCCGGAGATCTTCGAGAGGTAATCGCGGGTCAGCTGATCCTCCGCCTTCATCCAGTCCTGCACCTCGGGCGACTTCTCGTCCTCGAGCCAGCGGAAGGGGTCGGCTATTTTCTCTCCATGCAGATCCTGCTCGATGTTTTCGCTGCGCGACGGTGGATAGGACCACTTCGAGCCGGCGCTCGGCGGTGGGGCAGTGGAGCCGGCGCCGGCGCCGTTCGAGCCAGCCTCAGTGGTTTGCAACCCCGGGCCGGCCGAGGTGGCGATGGAGTCATTTCCCTTGCCGCTCTCCTTCGAGGCGGTGCAGGCCACGGCGGCGAAGAGGGCAACGCGGATCAAATTTTTCATGGGGCGGCAATATAGACGCCTGCGCGCCTCATTTGTCCAAGGAAGTGAGTTGCCACCCTCCCCCGCCGAGGCAGAATCCGAGCGTCCAAAGCTGCCCAGAGGAAGGCAGCCGCCGCCGATCGCCCTGAGCCCTTCGGCAAGCTCAGGGCAGGCGAAGTCGAAGGGCCGCCGCGGAAGGAAAAAACGCGAAAAGCGTAGGGCAAAGCCCGGAGTCGAAGGGGCGCGAGCGGAAGGAGAACGCGAAAAACCTACGCCGATTCCTTCTTCGGCTCGATCTCTTTGTCGTTCGCGTAGAGGACGACCGGCTCGGACTTCTTGAGAATCACTTCCTCCGAAATGACGACCTCGCGGGCCGTCTTCCGGGAAGGAATCTCGTACATCACGTCGAGCATCGCGCCCTCGAGGATCGACCTCAGCCCACGCGCGCCGGCTTTGCGGCGGATCGCCTCGGAAGCAATCGCCTTCAAGGCTCCCTCGGTGAACTTGAGCACCACGCCATCCAAATCGAACAGCTTGCGGTATTGCTTGACCAGCGCGTTCTTCGGCTGGCTCAAGATGTCCACCAGCGCCGACTCATCCAGCTCCTCGAGCGCGCTGACGATCGGCAACCGGCCGATGAACTCAGGAATCATTCCAAACTTGAGCAAATCCTCCGGCTCGACGTGCCGCAGCAGCTCGGACAGGCTGCGCTGCTTCTTCGTTTGCACGTCGGCGCCGAAGCCGATGTTTTTCCCGCCCAGTCGCCGATCGATGATCTGGTCCAGGCCGCCGAAGGCGCCGCCGCAAATGAACAGGATGTTGGTCGTGTCCACCTGGAGAAATTCTTGCTGCGGGTGCTTCCGGCCGCCCTTGGGAGGGACGTTGGCGATGGTGCCTTCGATGATCTTCAAGAGCGCCTGCTGCACGCCCTCGCCGGAGACGTCGCGAGTGATGGAGGGGTTCTCGCTCTTGCGCGCGATCTTGTCGATCTCGTCGATGTACACGATGCCGCGCTGGGCGCGCTCGATGTCGTGATCGGCCGCCTGGAGCAAGTTGACGATGATGTTCTCCACGTCCTCGCCCACGTACCCCGCCTCGGTCAGGCAGGTCGCGTCCGCGATGGTGAAGGGCACGTTCAAGATCCGCGCGAGCGTCTGGGCCAGCAGCGTCTTGCCGCTTCCGGTGGGGCCGAGCAGCAGGATGTTCGACTTCTGCAGCTCCACGTCGTCCATCGCCACCTTGGACTCGATCCGCTTGTAGTGGTTGTGCACCGCCACCGCGAGAACCTTCTTGGCGCGCTCCTGTCCAATCACGTACTCGTCGAGGATGGTCTTGATCTCCGACGGGCGGGGGATCCGCAGCTTGGTGTCCTTGGTCTCCTCGCGGTCGATCTCCTCGGCGATGATGTCGTTGCACAGGCCGATGCACTCGTCGCAGATGTAGACCGTGGGGCCGGCGATCAGCTTCTTCACCTCTTTCTGCGATTTGCCGCAGAAGGAGCAGCAGAGGGTCTGGTTGTCGCGCTTCTCCACGTTCTTGCCCGGCATGATGCCCTCGCTACGACTATCCGAACCGGCCGCTGTCGTTCATCATTGCTCCCAATCTACTCAGCGACCCAGCGCGACGTCCATTCTAGCTCTTCCCGACGGGTCTTTTTCTTAACGGGTCTTTCCCAACACCGCAGGAAGAAGCCCAGGCCCTGCGCGTGCGAGCCCCACCCGGACGACGCGAGGGAATGCGCCCCGCGCGCCCCAGGGAGCTAACGCGTTGCGCTATTCGCGCCTGCGATCATCTCGGATGACCGCCTTCTTCTGCACCACCACCTCGTCGATGATCCCGTACTGCTTCGCCTCCAGCGCTCCCATGAAGTAATCGCGATCCGTGTCCTTTTCGATCCGATCCAGCGACTGGCCGGTGTGCTTGACGATCAGCTCGTTCAGCTTCGCCTTCATCCTCAGAATCTCGCGAGCTTGAATGTCGATGTCGGTCGCCTGCCCCTTCGCTCCGCCCATTGGCTGGTGGATCATGATCCGCGCATTGGGCAGCGCATATCGCTTCCCCTTCGCGCCCGCGAGCAGCAGCATGGCGCCCATCGACGCCGCCTGCCCGACGCAGATGGTGGAGACCGCCGGCTTGACGTACTGCATGGTGTCGTAGATCGCCAGGCCCGCCGTGACCGAGCCACCGGGCGAATTGATATAGACGTTGATGTCCTTGTCGGGGTCCTCGGACTCAAGAAACAGCATCTGGGCGACGATCACGTTGGCGACGTCGTCGTCGATCTCCGTCCCCAGCATGATGATGCGGTCTTTGAGCAGGCGGCTGTAGATGTCGTAAGAGCGCTCACCGCGGTGCGTTTGCTCCACGACGTAGGGCACGGGCATGTAGGGCATACGGCCTCTCTCGGCTGGCGAACATTGGTCTAGGAATACTTCGCCGCAGCCTTCAAGAATTCAACCGTCTTTTCTTCGCGCAGCTTCTGCGCCAGCCCGCGCTGCTCTTCCGGCTGCTTGAAGTGCTTTCGAATCTTGGCCAGGGGCTGCGCGCTGTCCTTGGCGATTTCGGCAAGCTTGGCGTCGATCTCCTCGTCGGAGACGGCGAGGCCCTCCTGGTCGGCGATGGCCTCGAACAACAGCGCGCCCTTCACTTCCACCAGCGCCCGCGGGCGCATCTCTTCCAGGAGCTTGCCGATGTCCAGATTCAAGCGACGCGGGTCGATCCCGCCGCGCGCCATCGCCCGCAGCGCACCATCGAGCATCGCCTCCGCCGCCCGCTCGACCATCGCGTTGGGGACGTCGAATGGGTTTCGCTCGATCAGCGCCTTCACCAGCTGGTCGCGTTCCTCGGCGGCCGCCTTGGCCTGGGCCGCTTTCTCCAGGTCGGAGCGGATTTTGGATCGCACCTCGTCCACCGTTTTGCCCGCCTGGACCTCCTGCGCGAAGTCGTCGTTCATCTCCGGGACGACCTTGGTCTTCAGCGCCTTGAGCTGCACCTTGAAACGCGCGCGCTTCCCCTTCACCTGCTCGATCGGCGAGTCCGCCGGGAAGACGTAGTCCATCTCGACGGTCGATCCGATGCGCGCGCCATCCAGCTGCTCCATCTTCGACTCGGTCAGCCCCCCTGGAGCGATCTCCACCGTGGCGTTCTCCGCATGGCTGCCCGGAAATTCTTTGCCCTCGGCGGTGGCCTGGTAGTCGACGATGGCGAAGTCGCCCATTCTCGCGAGGTCGCGGTCCTCCACGGGCTCGAGCCGACTTGCGCTCTGCCGCAGCTTCTCGAGTTGCTCTGCCACCTTCGCTTCGTCCACCGAGACGTCTGCCTTCTTCAGCGGCACCTCGCGGTAGTCCTTCACCGTCAGCTTGGGTTTGACCTGCACCCGAGCGTGGAAAGTGAACGGCGCGTCCGGCCGCAGCCGCTCGTTGCTCACTTGCGGGTGCGAGACCGGCTCGACGTTGTGGTCTCGCACCGCGTCCAGGTACGCGCGCTCTACCACCCGGCGGATCACGTCGTCCTCGACCTGCTCGCGAAATCGCTGTTCCAGTATCCGGCGCGGAACCTTGCCCGGTCGAAACCCGGCGATCTTGACCTGCCGGCTGAGCAGGGCGTAGGCGCGGTCCAGCTCCATCGCCACGCGGGGCTGCTCCACCTCGATCGAAAGCTTTCGTTCGATCGGTGAAACTTCTTCGACGTGGACCTTCATCGCTTCCTCATGGGCGAGGAGGGACTCGAACCCTCACACCTTTTGGGTACCAGATCCTAAGTCTGGCGCGTCTACCAGTTCCGCCACCCGCCCGGTGCGAGGAATGACGTTAATCCCTTTCGACTGCAAATGAGAGCGGAGGGAATCGAACCCACAACCTATGGATTAAGAGTCCATTGCTCTGCCAATTGAGCTACGCTCCCAACACTCTCCGAGGCGGCGCGCGCTTGTACCGGACCGGTGCAGCCGGTGTCAACGCTCCAAGCCCAAAGTCCGAAACCGATGAGATAAGGCGCGCGGCGTGCCCTGTCGAACGAATTTTGGCGCTGCCAGCGATTGTGCGCGGCCGATGGGAGCTCGTCAGCTCGAGAAGGCTCCGGGCCCGCGGGCGCCATGCCAATTCGAGCGGCCCCGGCACCCGGACCGCATCACGGCGCGCGCACGCGGCCCAGCGCGTCTCGCTCGATGCTGCCCAGGTAGAGCATTCCGGCGTGCTCGCGCACACTGGTAATGGGCGCGAACGACTGCGGCGAGGCATCCTGCAGGTTGTGGATCACCTTTCCGTTGGGATCGACGCCCAGGGCAAACGCATGCCGCGCGGTATCGGGCTGGAGAGCGGTCGGAAGGCGAGCGATCACCTTTCTCAGCCAGGGATGAGGCATCAGCTGATCCGCCAGCGCATCGCGCGGCCCGTAGAGCGCGATCCAGAAGACTTCGCGCTGCCGCGAATAGGTGATGTTGTCCGGAAATCCCGGCAGGTTGTCGATGAACACCTCTGCCGTGCCGGCGTGCGGACCCGAGCGCCAGTAGCGTGAAACGCGGTAGCTGGCCGTCTCGCAGACCAGCACGAAGCTGCCGTCGCCGCTCACCGCCACCCCGTTGGCGAAGTACAGCTTGCCGAGCGCCAGGCTCACCGCCCTGGACGCCGGATCGTACGCCAGCAGTCGCCCATTCGGCTGGTGCTCGATGATGTCCTTTCGGTGCTCCGCCAGCGAGTACTTGAACGAGGCATCTGTGAAATAGACGGTACCATCCGGCGCCACATCGACATCGTCCGGGAAAGCGAATGGGACCCCGCCCTGCTCGGTGGCGAGCACGGCGACGACGCCTCCCGGCGAGATGGAAAGAAGCCCCTTGATGGCGTCCGCGACCAGAAGATTGCCGTTTGAATCGAAGGCCATCCCCAGGGGCCGACCGCGAGTATCGGCGAACGTTTCCACGCCGGTTCCGTCGGCCGAGAAGCGAATCACTCGACCGTCGCGGTTGCCGGCGTAGATTCGCCCATCGCGATCGATCGCCGTGGCCTCCGGACCGAGCGCCTCGCCTTTGCCCAACCACTCCGTGGCCGCGAGAAAGTGATTCGTCGCGTAGGGCCCCGCCAGCTTCGGGGCGACCGGCGGCACCCATTGCGCAGGGTCGACGCGCGTCGGCCAAAACAAAAGGTAGCCGAGGACGAGCGCCGAAAGGGAAAAGTATCCACCGGCCAATCCTCACCCGGCGCATGTTGTCAAATATGTTTCGAAGAGCAAAACATCCTTCGAAAAAAAGCGGCCGCCGGAGGCGACCTTGCTAGTGAAAACAGCAAGGAGCCGCCGTGGAACTGAAAACAATTGCCCAATCCATATTCGATGACCCTTCCCGATCCTTCGGGGTCGAGCTGTGGGACGGGTCATTCCTGCCGCCAGCTTCGAGGGATTCGCCGAGCGGAAGAGTCATCCTGCGAAACCCCTCCGCGCTGCACGCCCTGCTTCCGCCGACCAACGATCGCCGCCTCGCCGAAGCGTTCATCGAGGACAAGTTCGACTTGCAAGGCGACACCATCGGGCTGCTGGAGGCGGCCGCCCGATGGAAGGGCCCGCATCTCCGGGCCGCTCTTCCAGCGCTCGTCTCCAGCTGGCTCCACCGAGCGCTCGCCAGCAGCCCCGCGTCGCTCGCAGCCCGCGTATCGGGCAGGATTCATTCCGAGGCGCGCGATCGCAAGGCGGTCCAGCACCACTACGACGTCTCGAACGAGTTCTATCAGCTTTTCCTCGACTCCTCGATGGTCTACTCGTGCGGCTATTTCCCCTCGGGGTCCGAGTCGCTGGAAGCGGCGCAACAGAACAAGCTCGAGCTGATTTGCCGCAAGCTGGATCTCCGCGGTGGCGAGCGGCTGCTGGACATCGGTTGCGGATGGGGAGCGTTGCTGCTGCATGCCAATAGACGGCTCGGCGCACGCGCGCTCGGGGTGACGCTGGCCAAGAACCAGCTTGCGGAGGCTCGGCGCCGGCTGGGGGCGCTTTCCTCGGAGCGGGTCGAAATTCGCGCGACGGACTACCGCGAGCTGTCCCCGGAAGAACCCTTCGACAAAATCGCCAGCATCGGAATGATGGAGCACGTCGGCCGCGCCAGGCTGGACGAGTACTTCGGCTCGGTCTATCGACTGCTGCGCCCGGGAGGTCTGTTTCTCAACCAGGCGATCGCCGACGTCGCGCCGCAGACGCCGACTCTCCCGTGGCTTCGCCGCAGCCGTTCGAGCGCGTTCGTCCAGAGGTACATCTTTCCCGACGGCGAGGCGGTCCCCATCGGTCTGGTGCTACAGGCCGCCGAGCGCGCGGGCTTCGAGGTCCGCGACGCAGAATCGCTGCGCGAGCACTATGCGCAGACGCTCGCGCACTGGGTGTCGCGCCTGGAGCGCCGATTCGATCAGGCGGTCGCGTTGGTGGGGCGCGCTCGGGCCCGCACCTGGCGCCTTTACCTCGCCTCCTTCGCCGCCAGCTTCCGGCTGGGTCGGCTCAGCGTCTTTCAGCTGCTGCTCGCCAAGCGGCTGGCCAACGGAAGGGCGGTGGGACTGCCGAGAGACCGCGCGCGATGGTACGACGATCTGCGCCCGCTCCCCGACGAGGAGCGCCCCGATGTGCGCGAGCCGACCGAGGACTCGGACCGTTCACCTGAGGTGGACCGAACTCAGCTTCACGCGCCGCCGCCGTAGGCTACACTTCGGCCGGAGGCAAACATGCCTTTCTTCCAGGAAAGCCCGCAGCTCAACAACCAGTTCGACGACGACGCGCTTCTTCGCGAGTACCTCGAGCGCGCTCTCCCCGAGGAAGTTTTCCGGGACGTGCTCCCCGAGATGCAGGCGATGGGAGAGTTGGCCTGCGGCGCGCTTTTCGACCTCGCCCAGCGAGCGCGCAGCGAAGAGCCCAAGCTCGTCCACTACGACCCCTGGGGGCGCCGCATCGATGAGATCCGCGTGCCCGACGCGTGGAAGAAGTTCGCGCGCGTGGCCGCCGAGCACGGCCTGGTAGCCATCCCCTACGAGCGCAAGCACGGCGCCTTCTCCCGCATCCACCAGTTTGCCCTGGCCTACCTCTTTGCGCCGTCCTCCTGCATCTACAGCTGTCCGCTGGCGATGAGCGACGGCGCGGTGAAGACGCTCCAGACGCACCGCCATGCCGCGCTGATCGACCGGGCCGTTCATCGGCTGGTGAGCCGCGACCCGGCGCGCGCCTGGACCAGCGGGCAGTGGATGACCGAGCAGACCGGAGGTTCCGACGTCGGGCTCAGCCAGACGGTCGCCCGCCGCGAAGCCGATCGCTGGCGACTGTACGGGAAGAAGTGGTTCACCTCCGCGACCACGTCCGAGATGACGCTCACGCTCGCGCGCCCGGACGGCAATGGCCCCGGAGGCAAGGGCCTGGCGCTTTTCTACCTCGAGCTGCGCGGCGAAGACGGCGCGCTGAACGGTCTGCAAATCAATCGGCTCAAAGAGAAGCTCGGCACCCGGATGTTGCCCACCGCGGAGGTCGAGCTCAACGGCGCGCGCGCCGAGCCGGTGGCGGGCCTCTCGGACGGAATCAAGGCGATTGCGCCGATGCTGCAGATCACCCGAACCTGGAATGCGATCTGCTCGATCGCCTCGATGCGGCGCGGCGTCGCCCTGGCGCGCGACTATGCGCAACGCCGGGTCGCCTTCGGGGCGCCGCTGGCGCGAAAACCGCTGCACGTGGAAACGCTGGCCCAGCTCCAGGCACAGCTCGAGAGCGCGTTCCTGCTCACCTTCCGCGCCATCGAGCTGCTGGGACGCGAGGAGGCCGGCCAGTGCAGCGATGCCGAGCGGCTGCTGCTGCGGCTGTTGCAGCCGATCGCCAAGCTCCTCACCGCCAAGCAAGCGGTGGCCGACGCGAGCGAGGTGCTGGAGGCGTTCGGCGGCGCAGGCTACGTGGAGGATACCGGGTTGCCGGCGCTGCTCAGGGACGCGCAGGTGCTGCCGATCTGGGAAGGCACCACCAACGTGCTCTCGCTCGACGCGCTCCGCGCGATCGGCGATGGCGGTGCGCTCGAAGCCCTGGTGGCGGATCTCGTCGCGCGCGCCGCGCAAGGCCGGGACGAGGCGCTCGAGCACCCGCGATCCACGGCGGTCGATGCGGCGCAGAAAGCGGTCCAGTGGTTTCGCACCGCGGACCCCGAGCAGCTCGAGGCGGGCGCACGCGCGTTCGCAATGACGCTGGGCCGGGCGTACTCGGTGGCGCTGGCAATCGAGCATGCACAGTGGCTGCTCGAGCACCGGGGCAATCGGCGCGGCGTGGCGGTGGCTCGCAGGCTGGCGCCTTCCGCGCGCGAAGGCCTGGGCGAGCTCGCCAGCCTCGAGGAGGCGCGCGCCGTCGCGTTTCCTTAAGGGTTGCCGCGAGAGGTCGCCCCAGCGCGCTGCCGTCCGTCTGCTCCCGCAACCTCGGTTTGCATTGGGGGACAGGGGCTGGTCTCGCTCGGCGGTACCGCACGTACCGGCTCCGTGATCAGCCGCGCCCCGCGTTCGTTGGCGACGTAAGCCCAAGCCCACTCGAGGAGCACCAGCAACCGGTTGCGAAACCCGATCAGGAAATAGATGTGCACCACCAGCCAGGCCAGCCACGCGATCAGACCTTTGAGGTGGATGCCCCGGAGATCGGCGACCGCCGCCGCCCGGCCGATGGTCGCCAGCGTGCCCTTGTCGCGATAGCGGAACGGCAGGCGCGGCTGACCGCGAACGGCGCGGACGATGTTCGCCGCTGCGTGGCGGCCTTCTTGAATCGCCGCTGGAGCGATTCCCGGAACCATGCGGCCATCCTGTTGAAGCGCGGCGAGGTCGCCGATCACCTGGATCTCCTCGTGGCCCGGGACGGTCAAATCCGGCTGCACCATCACCCGCCCCGCGCGGTCGAGAGGCACACCCAGCGTTCGCGCCAGGGGGGATGCCGCCACGCCCGCCGCCCAGATCACCGTTCGCGCCGGGATTCGCTCGGCACCGACCGAGACGCCGCGCTCGTCCATGTCCGTCACCTGCGCCCCCAGGCGAACTTCCACGCCCAAAGCCTCCAGCTGCCTGCGTGCCGCCTCCGACAGGTCCGGCGGGTAGGTCGGCAGCACGCGCGAGGCGCCCTCGACCAGCACCACGCGGGCGCGCCGCGGGTCGATGCGCCGGAAATCGCGCGCCAGCGTTTGCCGCGAGATTTCCACCAGCGATCCGGCCAGCTCCACGCCGGTGGGCCCGGCGCCGACGATCACGAAGGTCAGCCAATCCCGCTGCGCTTCTGGTGTGGGCTCGCGCTCGGCCGTCTCGTAGGCCAATAGCACGTGGCGCCGAATGGTGAGGGCGTCCTCGATCGTCTTGAGCCCCGGGGCCACCCGCTCCCATTCCGACTTTCCGAAATACGAGTGCGTCGCACCGGTGGCGACGATCAAGTAGTCGTACGCCAGCTCTCCATCCCGCAGCAGCACGCGCTTGCCAACCGGATCCACCGCGACGACCTCGCCGAGGAGCACCTCGGCATTGCGCTGCCGGCGCAGGATCCGCCGGATCGGCGCGGCGATGTCGCTGGGGTTCAGCGCCGCCCCGGCAACCTGGTAGAGCAGCGGCTGAAACAGATGGTGGTTGCGGCGATCGAGCACCGTCACGTTCACCGGAGCGCGGCGCAGTCCCTTGGCGGCGTAGAGACCGCCGAATCCACCGCCGACGATTACCACGTTCGGACGATCGCCGTCCGCTGCCGATGCGGTCATCGCCAGCACTCTAGGTCCAATGGGTTCAGCAGGTCACCTCTTCGGGAATGGGGCTGGTGATCGGCGAACCCTGATCCACCGCACCGCTTCTGCCCAGTGTGAGGCTGAGCGCTCCGCCGCCGGATCGAATGTGCGCGAGCAGGCCGCCGGAAAGGAGCACCTCGCGCTCGCGCTGTGAAAAATTGGCGGAGACCTCCAGCTCTCCTCCCTTGTCGCGATTGAGCACCCGGAGCTTCTGCTCCCCGCGCTCGAGCGCGGCGCGAACTCCGGGGATCTCCCAAAGCTCGCCCTGCCTGGCGAAGCCGCCATCCTCCTCGGGCCGGGTGAGCGGCAGGATGCCCTGCGCGATCAAATTGCGCCGGTGAATGCGGGCGAAGGACTTGGCGAGCACGCCCTTCACCCCGAGGTACTTGGGGGCCAGAGCAGCGTGCTCGCGGCTCGAGCCCTGCCCGTAGTTGTGGCCAGCGACGATGAATCCGCCGTGGCTCTGCTGCGCGCGGGCGGCGAACTCGGGATCGATCCGCCGGAAGACGAAGCGCGCCATCGCCGGCACGTTGGACCGGAACGCCATCACCTCGGCGCCGTCGGGAGAGAGGTCGCCCGTGGAGATGTCGTCCCCCACCACGATCAGGACTCGCCCCGTGAGATCTGCGGGCAGAGGCTCCTGGCGGGGCGGAGGTCGAATGTTCGGGCCAAACGGTATCTCGACGCGCGAGGCCTCGGCGGCCGGCAGCGGCGCGATGATCTGACGGTCGTCCGCTTCCGTGTTCGCCGCCGGCGGGCGCAGCTCCGGCTCCGAGTAGCCCAGCTCGCGCGGATCGGTGATTGCCCCGCGCAGCGCCGTGGCAGCCGCCGTGGCGGGGCTGCAGAGGTAGACCTGATCGTTGGGCGTCCCCGAGCGACCGGGGAAATTCCGGTTGAAGGTCCGGACCGAGACCATTCCCGTCCCCGGCGCCTGACCCATTCCCACGCATGGCCCGCACGAGGGCTCCAGCATCCGGGCACCGGCCAGAATCAGATCCCGGTACACGCCGCTGCGCGCCAGCGTCTCGAGAATTTGCCGCGAGCCCGGCGTCACCGTGAGGACCAGGCCGGGAGGCAATGCCCGATCGCGCAGCACCGCCGCGACGATCGCCAGGTCGCCGTAGCCGGAGTTCACCGAGCTGCCCACGCAGACTTGACCCACCTTGGTCCCGGCGACTTCGCGAACGGGCACCACGTTGGCGGGGCTGGAGGGCTTGGCGATCAGCGGCTCCAGCTTGGCCAGCTCGATCACCTCCACCTCGTCGTAGGTCGCCCCCGCGTCGGCCGAGAGCTGCTGCCAATCTTGCTCGCGCCGCTGCCCCTGGAGCCACTCGCGCGTCCGCTCGTCCGACGGGAAGAGGGTCGTGGTCGCTCCCAGCTCCGCGCCCATGTTGCAGATGGTCGACCGCTGCGCGACGTCGAGCGTCGCGACGCCCTCCCCATGGAACTCGAAGATGCGTCCCAGGCCTCCTCGAACGCCGCGCCGCCGCAGCAGCTCCAGGATCACGTCCTTGGCCTGAACCCAGGGCTGCAGCCGGCCGCGCAGCTCCACACCGACGACCTTGGGCGCCTCCATCTGGAACGGCTGGCCAGCCAGCGCCACGGCCACCTCGAGCCCGCCCGCGCCGATGGCGATCATCCCCACCGCGCCCGAGCTGGTAGTGTGGCTGTCGGCGCCGATCAGCGTCTGCCCCGGCCGGGCGAAGCGCTCGACGTGAAGGTAGTGACAAATTCCGTTTCCCGGTCTGGAGAAATACAGCCCGTGGCGCGCGCAGAAGGCCTGCAGGAACCGGTGGTCATCCGGATTCTTGAAGTCGAGCTGGATGGTGTTGTGGTCCACGTACTGGACCGCCAGCGAAACCTTGATCGGTCCATCGCCCAGCTCGAGGTACTGCAGTGCCGCCATCGTTCCTGTCGCGTCTTGCAGCAGCGCCTGGTCCACGCGCAGCGCGATCTCCTGGCCCGGCCCCCAGTTGCCGCCCACCAGGTGCTCGCGCAGGATCTTGGTCGTCAGATTGGTCGCCATGACTCGTGTTGGGCTCGTCGAGCGGCCGGCGCAAGCGTCTTTGCGACCGTGTGTTCAAAAATGACGCGGCGAATTCTCTGGAGGCGCCCTGCTCTTGGCTATGTCGATCGCACCCCACCCTCCAGGCGACTGGCCTGGTTTTTCGGGCACGTATCTTTCTAAAAAGGGCAGTTCGTGATTCTCGATCAGGCAATGAGGAGGCTTGTTGCGATCGCTTTTTGGCGTAGTGTGTGTGAATTGGGTTCCCCTGGGGTACCTAAGTCTTCCCACCTCGCCAGGCGCCACCCGGATATCGATCCGTCGTTTCGAACGCCGTTGATAGGATGAACCGCGAGATGAGCTCGCGTATTTGGTATCAACCATGAGCTGGACGTCCATTCGAAGGTGGGCTCGCGAGCCGGCGCTGCAGTTCCTGGTGATCGGCGCGGCGCTGTTCGGCCTCCACTCGCTGATCCGACCCGCTCGCAGCTGGACGGATTCGCCGCGGATGATCCGCGTCACCCGGGAGGATGTCCAAAAGCTGCGCGAGGGCCACTTCGCGCTGATGGGCCGAATGCCTTCACCAGACGAGGAACGACAGATCGTCGAGCGATTCGTCAACGACGAGGTGCTTTATCGCGAGGCGCTGGCGCTCGGGCTTGACCGCGGCGACTCGGTCGTCCGTGGGCGGCTCGCTCAGAAGATGCAGTTCCTGACTGAGGATCTGAATCCGATTGCCGAGCCCAGCGAGGCGGAGCTTCAAGAATTCCTCATCCGTTCCGGCAAATACGTTCGGCCCGCGAAGGTGACGCTGCGACACGTCTTCTTCAGCCGCGATCGGCGCGGAGAGTCGGCGCGCCCCGATGCGGAAAAACTTCTCGCCAGACTGAAGGCTGGCGACGAGCGCGCGGCATCGCTCGGCGACCCGTTCATGCTCGGGCACAGCTTTGCCGACCGGAGCGAATCGGATTTGTCCGGCCTGTTCGGCGCCACTTTCGCCAAGGAAGTGTTTGCGCTCTCTCCCGGGGCGTGGTCCGGACCGATCGCGTCCAGCTACGGCGCGCATCTGGTCCGGGTGGAGCAGATCACGGCGAGCGCGATCGCGCCGCTGGAGCAGGTCCGTGCTCGCCTGCGTCAGGATTGGATCGAGCAGCGCCGCCAGGAATCGAATCGCGCCGCGGTGAGCAAACTGCGCGAGCGATACAAGATCGAGGTCGATACGGGTGCATCGCCGGCGACGGCCAAGGCGCGGTGAGATGCGTTGCCCTCCCACCTACTTTGTTCAGCGTGCGGCGCTCGCTGCGTGTCTGATCCTCGCCGGCTCGGCGTCGGGTCACGGCTTCAATCCATCGCTGCTTCAGTTGACGGAGTTTCCGGGCGGCAAGGTGGCAGTCCTGTGGAAGAGCGCGGGCAGCGTCGATGCGAAAGGGCTGATCCCGAAATTGCCTGCGCAATGCAGGGAGATCAGCCCGCGAGCTTCGATCGCTTCCGGGGCGGATCAGGTCGAGCGCTGGATGCTGGATTGCGGCCCGCAGGGCCTTCTTGGCGCGCAAGTCGCGATGGACGGCTTCGAGCTGATTGGCGAGGATGCGCTGGTTCGCGTCACCCTCATCGATGGCCGAACCCTTTCGACGGTGCTGCGAGCCGACTCGCCCTCGTGGACCGTTCCCGAGCCAGGGTCGCGCGTGGCCACGCTCGCCAGCTACCTCGCCCTGGGCATCAAACACATCCTGCTCGGATACGATCACCTCCTCTTCGTGCTCGGACTGATCCTGCTGGTCGGTTTGCGGCGGCGTTTGCTGGTGACGATCACCGCGTTCACCGTGGCGCACAGCATCACGCTCTCGTTGGCGACTTTGAACCTGGTCCACCTTCCGGCGCGCGCGGCGGAAGCGGTGATCGCGTTGAGCATCGTCTTCCTCGCCGTGGAGCTGGCGCGCCAGCGAGAGCAGGTGACCTGGGCCTGGCGACATCCCTGGGCCGTCGCGTTCGCGTTCGGCCTGCTGCACGGATTTGGCTTCGCCGGAGCTCTCGCTGAAATTGGCCTGCCGCAAGGCGAGATTCCGCTGGCGTTGCTCGGATTCAACGTGGGCGTGGAAATTGGTCAGCTGCTTTTCGTAGCGGCAGCCATCGGGACGCTGGCGTTCGCCCGGCGTCTCAGACCGCAGTGGCCCAACTGGATCCGCGTTGCCGTCGTCTACTCAATCGGCTCGCTGGCTTCCTGGTGGTGCTTCGAGCGCGTCGCCGCCTTCTGGACCTAAGTCACCGCTCGCCCCGAGCGTAGCGACGTCAGTCGCGGAGTCGAGGGGTCGCCAATCACCGCCCTCGACTACGCGCCTGCGGCGCTACGCTCGGGCTGAACGGAGGGGTCGCTAATCACGGCTCTTGACTCCGCACGAACGGCTTCCCAGCATCAAGCGGATAAATCTCGATAATGGTTCCACGGCGTAACATTCGCCGATTGAGCTTCGGAAAATCGGCGATCTCCACGTCGCGCGTTTCGCCGCCCATCAGGTACACCAGCTCTGCATCAAATGGGTTGCGCAGGTGGTGTGCCACGGACGGCGTGCTGAACCCCATGAAGTCGCCGGGCCCGATTTCGTGCTCCTTGCCGTCTATCTCCGCGATGCCGCGGCCCGACAGGATATAAACCCATTCCTCCTCGCAGTGATGCGAGTGATACACGAAGGACTCCTTGCCGGGCGCAATTCGCACCAGGCTGACGCCCACGCGACTCAGGTTGGTCAACTGGCTCAGGCGCGTCCCGCGGACCTCGGACTTCGGATTCCACGGATGAGAAAACTGCTGCTCTTCCTTCGCGATCTCGCTCGCCCGCACCAGCGAGCGTCTGGAATTTTCGGAGCTCATGCTGCGGTCTGTAGATCAAACGGCGATGCAATTTCAATCGCCATTGACTTGATCCGGCGTCTCTGAACTAAAAGGTTTCCCAGGGGAGGTCCCATCCATGCGCGCCATCTGCAAACAACCGTTTCGCTTCAAGCCAACGCGTTACGCGCATCTCACGCTGCTCGTGCTCACTCCCGCGCTCGGGGCGGAATACTTTGCGTCGCCTTCGGGAACCGCGGATGGCGATGGAAGCGCCGAGTCCCCGTGGAGCCTGGCGATCGCGCTATCGCAGCCACCTGCGGTGCATTCGGGAGACACCATCTGGCTGCTCGGCGGAACATATCGGGGCACATTCACCAGCTGGCTCACAGGCGCCGCAGACGCGCCGATCGTAGTCCGCGCATTTCCAGGCGAACGAGCGATCATCGACGGCGGCGCCTCCCAGAGCAGCCCACTCACCGTGAACGGCGCCTGGGCGTGGTACTGGGGCTTCGAGGTGATCAACTCGGATCCGAACCGCGCCGTTCCCACTCCGGGCTCCTCGCCGCCGGAGCTGACCCGCGGAACCGGAATCACTGTTTTTGGACCACATACCAAGCTCATCAACCTGATCATCCACGATACGGCGCAGGGATTCGGCTTCTGGAGCCAGGCAGAAGACTCGGAGCTCGCCGGAAACATCATCTTCTACAACGGATGGGATGCTCCCGACCGCGGCCACGGCCACGCCATCTACACCCAAAATCAAACTGGCACGAAGCGCATTGTCGACAACATCATGTTTGGACAGTTCGGCTACGGAATTCACGCCTACGGCTCGTCGGCCGCATATCTCAATAACTTCGACATCGAGGGAAACATCTCGTTCAACAATGGCGCGCTCTCCCGAACCTCCGGATTCTCGACCAACATCCTGGTTGGTGGAGGTCGCGTGGCCGAGAACGCATTCCTGCTCTCCAATTACACCTATTTCACGCCGCCGGTAAACCGCGGGAGCAACAACTTTGGATACAGCGCCGGCTGCACCGGACTGACGGCCACGGACAACTACTTTGCCGGAGGTCAGGCTTTGGGGCTCGTTCGATGTGACGACGCTCAAATGACGGGAAATACATTTATCGGACGCATCGCCGGTTTCTCGGCCGCTCAGTACCCGGACAATACGTATTACTCGAGCACGCCCGGCGGCACCTACGTCGTCGTGCGGCCCAATCCCTATGAGATCGGTCGCGGCCACATCGTTGTGTACAATTGGGATCTCAACGACTCGGTCGAAGTGGATATCTCGAGCTTGGGGCTTGCGGTCGGCGATCGATACGAGGTGCGCAACGCGCAGAATTACGATCAGGTGATGCTCTCGGGTATCTTCGATGGAGGGCCCTTGGTGCTTTCGATGACCGATCAGACTGTCGCGGTTCCCATCGGCTGGGATCCACCTGCAACAACGTTGCCTGAATTCGGCGCTTTCGTGCTCGCGCGGATTGGCAGCGGAGCCAATCGTTAGCCGCATTCCCATCTTTTTCCGCATCGTCCCTCGGGCGTCCAACCCAGAGCAGAACGAGTTGCGTCCATCGCGGACCAGCCCTATCAAGTGACCTCAAGCAGGTCCGTTCGGATTTAACCCGCACGGGCCGCGCGGGTAGAAGGGGGTGCAGCGGCCATGGTAGGTGCGAAGTTCCTTTCACTTCAAAACAAGGGGAAATCCATGTTTCGCTTCATCCGGAGCTGGAAACGAGTCGCGCCGATGATCGGGCTTCTCGGGCTGGCGTTCGCCTGGCCCGCCGCCGCTTTGGAAGATGGCCTGGCGCTCACGCCCCCGATGGGATGGAACAGTTGGAACAGGTTTCATTGCAACGTGAGCGAGCAGCTGATCAAACAGACTGCCGACGCGATGGTCAGCAGCGGCATGAGAGATGCCGGCTATGAGTACGTGGTGATCGACGATTGCTGGCAAGTCAGCCGCGACGAGCTCGGGACCATCGTCGCGGATCCGGCGCGCTTCCCCAACGGGATGCAGGCGCTTGCGGACTACGTCCATGGGCTGGGGCTGAAGTTCGGCCTGTACACGGACGCGGGAACGGAGACCTGCCAGCACCGCCCGGGCAGCTACAACTTTGAAGAGCAGGACATGGCCACTTACGCGGCCTGGGGCGTTGATTACACCAAGGTCGACTGGTGTAACACGACAGGTTTGGACCCGCGCATGGCGTACGCGAAATTTCGGGATGGGATCATCGCAGCCGGACGCCCGATAGTGCTCAGCATGTCCGTCTGGGGGCGCGAAGGCCCCTGGGTCTGGGGGCCGCTCACCGGTCATCTGTGGCGGACGACCGGCGATATCAGCGACAACTGGGCGCGGATGATCGGTCTCGCGGATTCCAATGCCAACCACGCGGGCGCTGCACTGTCTGGCTCGTGGAACGATCCGGACATGCTCGAGGTCGGCAACGGCCACATGACGGCAGACGAGTATCGCGTGCACATGAGCCTGTGGGCGATCATGGCCGCGCCACTGATTGCCGGAAACGATTTGCGCAGCATGAGCGCGGAAACAATTTCCATTCTCACCAATCCGGATGTGATTGCGGCGGATCAGGATCCTCTCGGAATCCAGGGCATCAAGGCCCGAGACGACGGCGCGGGGTTGCAAGTCTGGTACAAGCCGACGCAAGGCAGCGGGACGCGGGCCGTGGCCCTGATCAACCGCAGCGACGGGCCGGCCCCCATCGCCGTCGACTGGAGCGAAATCGGCCTCTCCGGCGGAGACGCTTCCGTTCGCGACCTATGGGCCCAGGTGGATCTGGGCTCGTTCACCGACGGCTTCAGCGCCGTCGTGCCGTCTCACGGCGTGGTGATGATCAACGTCGCCGGTTCGGACGTGCCAATGCCAGACGGGACCGGTTACTTGAGCGACTTGACTTGGAGTTATCAAGCGAACGGGTTCGGAATACTGCGGCGCGACCGGAGTAACGGCAACAACACCATCACCCTGAACGGAGCTACCTACGCCAAGGGCCTCGGTGCGCACGCACCCTCCACCATCGAGTTCAGGTTGAATGGAGCATGCTCCACCTTGGAGAGCGACGTGGGCGTCGACGACGAGGTGGGCAGCCGCGGATCGGTCATCTTCCAGGTGTGGGCCGACGGGATGAAGCTCTACGACAGCGGTCTGATGCTCGGCAGAGGCCCATCGCAACAGCTCGCCGTTGATGTCTCCGGCCGGAACGAGCTGCGGCTGTCGGTGTTGGCTGGCCCCGACGACATGAACTACGACCACTCGGATTGGGCCGACGCTCGAATCACTTGCGGCTCCGCCGCGAACGCCAGAGTCCTCAAGCGGAATTGAGCGGCAATCTTAGCGTGCGACCAGCACCGAAACCTTGCAGATGTGCACCAGCCTGTCCGAGACGCTCCCCAGGAAGACCCGCGCCACCGCCCCCTGGCCGCGGCTGCCGACCACCACCAGGTCTGCCTGCTCCTCCGCGGCGAGGTCCGCGATGCTCTCTGCGATGGGCCCGCTGATCGAGCGCGTCTCCGCGCGAACGCCGTACGCCTCGGCTCGCTTCTGGGCCTCACCGAGGATCGGCTGCTCTTCCCTCTGTTGCTCCGCTTCGATCTGGGCGACAAACTCGGCGTAGCGCTCGCGCGGAAGCCGAATTGGCTCTGCCACGTGGACCAGCAGCAATCTCGCCCCTGTCGGGCCGGCGATCTTGCTGGCCAGATCGACTGCCCTTTCCGAAGGTGGAGATCCATCGACCGCCACGATGATCGTCTTTATCGGCTGCATGATCGTCCCCCCGCCACCTATCGAAGGTAGGCTCTCTCAAATGTCTTAGACAAGCTACACCCGTGCGGTAAACAGAGGCTACTTTGAACCAAAGGGGGAAACAATCGTGCGTATACATGCTGCTGTGATCATCGCCCTGGTTTCCGCCGTGACTACAGCGTCGGCGCAGAACGAAGTTTTCAAAGTCGGTGCGATCTCCGCCACTCGGGGCGAGGCGCGTTCCGGTTTTCTCGAGATATCGGCGAGCGTCGATGCGGCGACGCAGGTGCCGGTGACCGTGATCCACGGCGCCAAATCTGGACCGGTCCTGGCGCTGGTGGCAGGCACGCACGGGTACGAATACTCGCCCGTGCTCGCACTCAACCGGATGAAGCCCAAGATCGATCCCAAGAAATTGAGCGGCACCGTAATCCTGGTGCACGTCGCCAACGTACCTTCGTTTCTCAAACGGACCATCTACTACAATCCGTGGGACTGGAAGAACCTCAACCGCGTTTATCCAGGCAAGCCCGACGGCACCAACACCGAGCGCATCGCCCACGCCATCACCCAAGAGGTGATCGAGCGCAGCGATTATCTCGTCGATCTCCACTGCGGGGACGGCAACGAAGCGCTGCTGCCCTACGCGTACTGGATGCCGCTGGATGACGAAAAGCTGAACGAGAAGGCCAAGCAATTGGTGCTGGCCTTCGGCCTCTCCACCATTGTCATCGACAAGGAGCGGCCGCGCGATCCCAAGGCGTCGAGCTACACTTCCAACACCGCCATGACGCGCAATAAGCCGGCGATCACCATCGAATCAGGACAGCTCGGCAGCATGAGCGAGCAGTGGATCACGCCGATCGAGTCCGGCGTGATGAACGTGCTCAAGCACCTGAAGATGGTCGAAGGCCAGGCCAGCTACGTGGCGAGGCCGCGCTGGATCGACCGTCACGAGGTGCTGCGCAGCCCTGCCGCGGGCGTGCTCTGGCCGAAGGCCAAGCTGGGGACAGCCGTAAAGAAAGGCGAGCTGCTGGCGGTGGTGAATGATTTCTTTGGCGCCCAATTGGCTGAGGTGCGCGCACCCTTCGACGGGGTTCTGCTCTACATTCTCGGCACCCCGCCGATCAACGCCGACGAGCCGGTGGCCTTCGTCGGTCAAGTGCGCAAGGGGGGTTAGAACACGCAAAAGCTTCGCGCGCGGAAATCCAGCACCGCCCCGAGATCGCTCGGCTGAGGACAAGTACGCGCCCTTTGACGGCATCGAAAACACGCGGAGTTGTCGGAACATTGCAAAGATCTTCCGACATTCTCGCGCACGGCCGGAACCCCTTCCGCCCGCAAGCCGCCTTGGAAGGCAGGCCCTTGTTGTCAGCCTCGCAACGTTCTCAATCTATACGGTGGCGTTTCCTGACGAGCGCGAGCGATCCTGTCGCACAATGGTCAAACATCTCCTTGCCGGAGTCGATGGTTCCGAGGGTTCGCGAAAAGCGGCCGGCTTTGCGCTCGAGCTGGCGGATCAGACCTCGTCGCGCGTCACGTTGTTGTTCGTGCTCGAGTTGCCCCGGATCATTCCTCTCGGGGCGCTCGATTCGTTCATCGAGATACGGGGAACGGACGAAGAGCACCTCCAGGCAGGCTATCGGATGCTGGAAGATATCGGCCAGCGGTTCCCCGCCGACCGAATACAGAGAGTGGTCGAGCTGGGCCGGGCCGCCGACACCCTCTGTTCTCAGGCCGAGAAACTGGGCGCCGATATGATCGTGCTCGGCGCGCACGGCCATGGCCGCGTCGGGCATCTGAGGCTGGGCTCGGTCAGCGATCGCGTGGTGCACCAGGCCACTCGACCCGTCGCCGTGGTCCGCTGAGCGGCCGCCGTGAGATCGGGCTCTCCATGTCGAAGAAGGGCCGGCCTGCGGTACCAACGATCTACTTTTTCCGCTGGGTCAGGCCGAACCAATTTCCTGAATCGTCCTTGACGACCGCCTCGATTCCGTAATGTCGCTCCGTGGGCGGGCTCTTGAACTCGACAGCGAAAGTCGCCCATCTTCGAGTCGCTTCGAACCTGCAAGCCCAGCTTCTGCGTGTAGAACGAAACCGCGCGGTCCTCCCTCGCAGCACGAAGGCGCCAATCGAGCTTGGAGAGCGCAGGCGACTGATCCACCAGACAGGCCTACCACAACTGTCATCTAGACCGCACCCATTCCATCGCTCGATTGACTCGGCAGCTCTCCGGTGGGAGCCCTCGCGCGAAGCGCCAAATGCCAGGAGGGAGCCATGCCTATTTTCAAAGGACTGCGAATGATTCGTGTCGCCGCGATCGTGGCCTTCTCGATGATCGCAGCGCGTGCCGCAGCGCAAGATGATGACCGCCCCAATCATCGGCTTCGGGTCTCGATACTCTCGAGCAAGCCGTACCTCGTGAGCGGCGGAGATGCGCTCGTCCGGGTCGACATACCTCGCCACGTTCCGCCGCAGAGGGTTCGTGTGCTCGTCAACAGACGGGACGTCACCGCGGTGTTCCAGGCCGACGAAGCGGAGCGGACGCTGACCGGGCTGGTCACCGGATTGAGCCTCGGCAGAAACCATATCGAAGCGGTTGCCGGCGGCCACGGCCATCCGTCGGCGCGGTTGGAGGTTACCAATTACCCGATCACCGGCTCTCTTTTTTCCGGCCCGCAGATTCAGCCGTACGTTTGCATGACCGACCAGTTTGTGCTGCCGGATGGTACTTACCTCGGCCCTTGGCGCGATCAGTATTGCTCGGCCGATACGAAGGTGCAGTATGTCTACAAGTCCGTGACAGGCGACTTCCTGCCGATGCCTGACACAACAACGTTGCCAGCTGACGTTGCGACGATCACCATTCAGAGCGGCGTGATGGTGCCCTATGTGGTGCGCTATGAAGCAGGCACGATCGACCGGGGCGTATACAACATCGCTATCCTGCATGATCCGACTACAGAGCCACCACCGTCGCCAACCACGCCGCCGAACGGCTGGAACAAGAAACTGCTCTGGGTGCATGGTTTCGGATGCGTGGGGGGATGGTACTACCAGGGCACCAATACGGGCACGCTCGATGGAATTGATATATCGCGGTATCTCACCGAGGGAATCCTCGAAATCGTGCCCAGAACCGGCGGTATCGCAGCCGACTTCAACGTGATCAATGATGCGTGGCTTTCAAAGGGTTATGCGGTGGCCACCAATACCCTGAATCACCCATCGATTAGTTGCAACCCGCACCTTGCCGGCGAAGCGACCGCGATGACCAAAGAACATTTCATCAAGGAATTCGGCGTTCCGTTGTTTACCGCGAGCACCGGTGGCTCGGGCGGTGCTTACTCCAGCCTGCAGATCGCCGACGCGTTTCCGGGGTTGTTCGATGGCGTTTTGATCAGCGCGGTGTTCCCCGATGCGCTATCGATTGGCCTTTCCGGTCTGGATGGGCATCTGTTGACACATTACTTTGCCGTCACCGATCCGGCTGGTTTCAGCGACGAGGAAAAGACGGCCGTCTCGGGGTATCAAGGCGTTCCGGCCCTGGTGGATGCCGCTAATCAAGCTGGACGAACCGACCCGGTGCCCGGGCGCGTGGACATCCATGCGTACGTGTCAGGAGTCTGGAGCGTTCTGGGCGCCTACCCCCTCTTGCAGCCGGTCCCATCCCCTCTTCGCTATCATCCGGTGAAGAACCCGACAGGTGCGCGCCCGACCATTTTCGATGTCTCGGTTGCCGTCTATGGCAAAGATCTCGGCACGGGATTCGCGCTGCGCCCTTACGACAACAGCGGGGTGCAATACGGGCTGGGTGCCCTCAACCGCGGTGCCATTACCCGGGCGCAGTTTCTGAATCTAAACGAGAACATTGGTGGCTATGATTCGGATGACAATTACATTCCATCGCGAACAGTTGGCGATGCCGATGCGATCCGCCGCACCTATCAGAGCGGCATAAGCCTTGGAGGCGGCGGAGGCCTCGCCTCGATCCCCGTTTTCGACTTCGGTGGCTACAACGAGATGGGCAGCTATCATTATCAGTGGTTCCACTTCGCTGTTCGTCAACGCTTGATCGATGCAAACGGCGATGCGGACAACCAGGTGATCTGGCGCGGGAACATGGTGCCGTCGTCTCAGGCGATCGCGGTTTTCGATCAGTGGATGAGCTCGATTGCATCCGACCACTCTGATGACTCCGCGCGCGCAAAAACAATCCGAAACAAACCGGCTCAAGCCGTGGATGGATGCTGGGCAAATCCCACGGAGTTCATCGCCGAGCCACAGACGTGGAGCAGTCAACCTGACTCGAAGTGCAACGCGCTTTTCCCCTCATACGCTTTCCCGCGTTACGTGGCGGGGGGCTCGCTCGCCGGCAACGTCTTGAGGTGCCAGCTGAAGCCAATTGAGATGAGCGATTATGCGGTGTCATTCACGCCGCAGGAGCTTACCCGATTGCAGAGGATATTCCCCGACGGGGTTTGTGATTGGTCTCGACCCGGTCTGAACCAGACTGGCGTTGTTCCATGGGCGTCTTTCGGCCCCTCGCCGGTCAATCTCGTGTTCGACGTGACCAGCCAGTAGTTGACTCTGAGTGTTGGATTGGAGAGGCTGCCGCCGGTCCGCACTCACACTGGACCGGGGGTGCCCGCGTGGAATCCGCGATTCCGTCGCTGATTGCCGCAGCCGAGGGAGGCGACCGTTCCGCTTCAGAGGCGCTGTTCAAGGCCTTGTATACGGAGCTGCACCGGCTCGCCCAACGCGAGCTCGGACGCCGCGGCGGCGCCGCGAGCCTGGGCGCCACCACGCTGCTTCACGAGGCCTATCTGGACATCGCCGGGAAGAGCGGCACGGCGTTTCCCGATCAGGCCCGATTCATGGGCTATGCCGCCCGCGTGATGCGCGGATTGATTATCGACCATGCTCGAAGCGGCCACGCCCAAAAACGCGGCGGGCAGTTCGAGATCACCTCGCTGGACAGCAAGGTGGCGGAGAACGTCGTTGATGAAAAGGAGCTGACTCAGATCAGCGAGGCCCTGGACGAGCTGGCCAAGATCGATGCGTCGCTCGCAGAGGTGGTGGACCTCAAATTCTTTTGCGGTTTCTCCTCCGCCGAAATCGCAGCCATGCGCGGCGTGTCGGAACGCACGGTGCAGCGCAGCTGGGAGAAAGCGCGCATCTACCTCCACCGCAGCATTCGCACCCAGTCGGCGATTTGAAGCCCGTCCGTTGCTTTTATCGAAGCGGGATCTCCAGGTCCGCGAGCTGGCGGGCGGCTCGCGTCTCCGCATGATCGGGACCGAGCGCGCTCTGCAGGTGTTCGACCGCCGAGCGAAACGCCGAGCGGGATTCCTCAAGTTTGCCTTGCGCCTGCAGAGCACCTCCAAGCGCCAGGTAGCTCCGGCCAACGCCGGTCGAAAACGTTCCAGACTGCGCGACGTCAAGTAACGACTTCAGCGCGCGCCTGGCGTCCTCTGCCGCCGATTCCAGGTGACCCATCTTGAGCTGAATATCGGACCGGCTCACCAGATACGTTTCAAGGTAGCCAGCGCCTATTCGGCCCTCTTTGATCGACCCTTCCGCAATCGCCACTGCTTGATTCGCCGAATCGAGAGCCGTCTGCATGTCACCCCCTGCCTGGGCGTTGAGCGACCGCTGCAAAGCGAACGACGCAAATGCGATGTGGCCGGCCGGAAGCCTGCTTTGCAAAATTGGCTCGACCTCCGACAGCATTTGCGTCGCGCGCTCGAGGTCACCCTGGCTGCGATAAATGGCCGTTCGCACCAGCAACGACTGGTTGACGACCGTCTGGTCGCCCGCGGCCTGCGCCTTCGCGTACGCGCGTTCAGCGTAGTCCGCCGCTTCCCCCAGCCTTCCCAGCTCCTTCAGCGTTCGAGCGTAGTTGACGAGCACCATCGGGGAAACGGTCGCTTCAGTCTGGCCGTCCTGGCCAACCGTGATGGCGCGTCGAAGCAAGCGCTCGGCATCGAGCGGCCGCCCCCACATCCACAGCGCGATCCCCCAATTGTTGAACAGCGTTCCGGCGCGCTGCGTATTGTCGCGGCCGAGTGCGCTCAAGCGCGGAGACACCTGCTCGAACGCTGTGCTGGCCTCACGCACCAGCCCGGCGTCTTGATACGCGCCGGCGAGGATGATCAGGTTGTCCAGCTCGAGCACCTCGGAGCGAAACGGCGATTGGCTCAATGCGCGTTGCGCGTCCTGGGCACGGCTCACAGCAGTATGTGAATCGCCAAGGTTACCGGCGACCTCACTGCCGCGCTGCAGGCAAAAGACGCGATCGAGCGCGAAGCGGGGATCGTCCGGCAGCTCGTTGAGGCCTTCCTGAATGAGCCTCTCTGCTCCTGCCATGTCGGCCTCCCGAGTGAGCGATTGAGCCAGCGCGCACGACGCGCGCGCGCGGGTGGATCGCTGCGGCAGGGCTCGGGCGAGCGTATGCGCTTGCTCCAATAATCGGCGAGCTTTCGCGTATTCATCCTGAACCGTGTACTGCCGGCCGATGGATATCAGCAGCTCCACCCGGTTCGCCTCGTCCGCGCCTCGCTGGCGTGACACGAGCTGTTCGGCGCGTGCGAGGAGGTCGTTCACCGTGAATGGCTTGCCCGAGGGTGCCGCGTCGGAGAGCACGAAGGAGTTCAGGTCGTTGATCGCCTCCGCGCGCGACAATTGGCGCAGGGCGAAGTCGCGCTCGATCTGTGCTGTGCGCGCCTGGATCAGTGTCCCCACGGTGCCGGCAACGGTCGCGATAAAGCCGGCTGCGGCCAGGGCAACTGCGGTGCGATTACGGCGCACGAATTTCCTCGCGCGATAAGCGAGCGTATCTGGTCGAGCGCTGATCGGCTCGTGCTTGAGATACCGCCGAAGATCCTCGGCCAACGCGGTGACCGACATGTAGCGCTCCGCGGGATTCTTCTTCAGCGCTTTGGCGGCAATGGTGTCGAGGTCTCCTCGGAGCGCCCGCGTCAGACTTTTGGTCCGCACGACGACATCGGAGGGCCGTGCCGGTTCCGTGTCGACAATTGCCTTGATCAAATCCGCTTGAGAACGAAGTGCGGATTCGGCTGGATGCTTCCCAGCCAGCAGCAAGTACATCAGAACGCCCAGCGCATAAACATCGGTTCCGGTGGTGACAGGACCGCCGGTGACTTGCTCTGGCGCTGCATAGGCGAGGGTGAGCGCCCTTTCACCCTGGCGCGTGAGTACGGTTGCGGCCGCCGCTGACGTTTGATCCTCGAGCAGTTTGGCAATCCCGAAGTCGAGCAGTTTCACCTGACCATCCTCGGCTACCAGCACATTCGATGGCTTGATATCGCGGTGGACAATCAGGTTGGCATGCGCGTGCGCAACGGCTGCAAGGACATCGAGAAACAGGCGGATGCGCTCCTCCGCGTCGAGTGCGCGCTTGTTACAATACTCATCGATTTGATTCCCCTCGACGTATTCGAGAATGAGGTATGGCTGACCGGTGGCCGAAACGCCGGCATCGATCAGATGCGCGATGTTGGGATGGGCGAGCCGCGCGAGAAAGCTGCCTTCGCGTTTGAATCGCTCCTCGCCGGCGCCACCGAGAAACGCGACGTTGAGAAATTTAACCGCCGCACGCCCCTCGAACCGACCGTCGCTGCGCCGCGCCATCCAGACCGTGCCCATTCCTCCTTGACCGATTGGCGACTCCAGCGTGTACGCGCCAAGCACCTGCCCACTCAGCGGCGCCGGGCCGGGGAGCGTCGACGCGCCAGCTTCCAGGAAGCCCTCGTCACCGAGCGCGTGGTGTTCCCTGATTAGAGTCTGCAAATCGGTGGCAAGCGACGGGTTCTGCTCTCGGATTGATTCCAACCAAGCCGTGCGCTCCTCGGGAGAGATATTGAGAGCCTGGTCCAAGTAGGGGCTCAGAGCGCGCCACTGGTCCGGGCTAATTGCAGGCATGCGGAACCTTCCAAATGCCGCTCTACCACGTCTTCGGATGCGAGCGCATCTGCTGGACCTCACCTCACCTCGGCCTTGGCTCGCACCTCCAAGTGTTGCGGAAAAGGTCGTTGTCGCCTTTGGGCCTCCGTTTCCGATCTTCCTTTTGGGGCCGAATCCCGGTCCCAAATTGCAAAGGAGACACGATGAAAGCGCTCAGCAGTTCGATTGTTTCGCTCGCACTGTGTTCGCTGTTCGCCAGTCCGCTCGCCCGCGCTGACGATTGCCGCGACGCACTGGTTGCCGAGTCATGCAGCTGTCAGTCGGCCGTGCAGAGCGAGCGAGAGAAGCCGCGCAGCTCGAATAAAGGCTCGCTGTCCAACCGCCAATCCAAGTCTTCGAAAGGGGCCGGCATGCACGTTGCACAGCGTGCGAAAAGGGCCCTGGCGCCTTAGCCCCCAACGGAGGAGGAATGCAATGTCGAGGAGAAGTGCAGTTTTCGCAACGTGGTGTTTCCAAGGTGTGGCAATTTTGTCTCTCGCCGGTGCTGCTGCCGCGCAGACGGTCATCGTCGTCACCGATCAGACGCAGGCGGGAATCCAGGCCGCGCTCAACGCCTTGCGCGGGCCAGGTACGGTGATGCTCCCGCCTGGGCGATACCAGATCGACGGAACGCTGATGATCCGAAACGACGGGGTGACCTTGCAGGGCTCCGGTATGGACCAGACCGCTCTAATTCGGCTCGTCGACGGCACCAACACCGCGATGGTTCGATCCACGGGGCACGCGCAGGTCCGGGTCACCGGCATTCGGTTCGAGGGAGCTTCCATACGAGATCCCGACGGCACCGAGCTGTCCAATGGCCGCGAGGTGGGCGTGCTGCTTGAAAACGCCGCCGATTTTCGCGTAGACAATTCGTTCTTCACGCACACCGGTTTTGCCGGCGTCAGAACCAATGGCGCAAGCTCGGGAGTGGTGAACCACTGCACGTTCGAAGATCAATACAAGCCGGCGGTCGGCACGGACGGATACGGCGTGGTGGTTTATGGAATCGATGCCCTCGAAGGTGAGCCATTTGGCTCCGGCCGCGCCACATTCGTCGAGGACTCATCCTTCAGCCTCTGCCGCCATGCCGTCGCGTCCAACAAGGGCGCGCGCTACGTCTTCAGATACAACCACGTGGTGCAGAACGAAATCGCTCATGCCGTCGACGCTCATGGACAGGAGTACGGCTCGACGGTCGGCACAGAATGGATCGACGTGCACGACAACCTGATCGAGGATCCGATCTACCTCGGGTACGCGGTCCGGATCCGCGGCGGGACAGGCGTGATTTGGAACAACACTTTCCTGGGGTACAACCAGGGTGTCGAGCTGACCCAGGACACCCCCCAACAGACCGGGCCGGTTTACATCTGGGACAACTACATCGCTCCTGACACGAGCCCGATGGTGAGAGCTCGGGGAGGCGCAACGTTTGTCCTCTCGCCGCCAGACGGTTACCTGCCCTTTCCGTACCCGCACCCGCTCACCGCAGGCGCTCCTCGCTGACCCTCGTCGCATCCCAGTCCAAAGGCCGGGATGTTCACCAAGGATCGTTTCCGAATTCTGTCGAACTTTCTCTTGGCTCTCGGCGCAGCAGGGACTACGTTCCTGCGTCCGGCGTGAGCACATCAAAAGACAATCGGGTGCTGAACACCGGTCTGATTTTCCTGTCGGGGTTGGTATTCGGTGTCACGTGGCTCTGTAGCAGCCGCAACTTTCTTGCAGTGATGGTCGGGCTTCCGTGTGGGTTGGGTGGGCTGCTCGCCGTGGTGATCGGTTCAAATCGCAGCGGCTGGTTCAGCGGCTTTGGTGGCCGACTCGGCAAAGGATTGCTGGCCGGCCGATGGCGCTTGGGCTTGCCAGTGGACTGTTCTTCATCCTCATTCGGTGGGCAGTCGGCCTCACGCGATTGAGAATACGTGTCTTCGAGGATGTCGAGGCGCGCCAACGAGTAGCGCCCTAGCGAGCCATGGTTACGGAATGGATGGCCGCGTCGCACGCTTTCTGCGCTGGTGCTCCTCCCGTACACGTCAACGTCAGGATGCTCGGGCCTCTCTGGACAGCGACTGTTCTCATTCGCACCAGCTCGCCGTGGCTGGGAAACGAAAGTTTGATCCAACGAGCATCGAGCAACCCCACGGCCATCACGCCCCGGGTAATGTTTTCCACGCTGCCCAGGCGGACTCGTTTGTCTTCAATGATCCTGTCAATCATTGCGTCCAGGTCCGGAGCTGGAGGATCGCCGAGAGTGACGGCCCCGGCCAGGATTGCGCCCGTGTCAGAGTGCGTAGCGACGAACTCTGTTCCTGTTTGGCCCGGCGCCAACTCCCATGATGACGGAAGCGTCACCTGCAATCCGAACTGCGAGAGGGAGACGGTGTGAGTGACGACGATGGGAGCGGGCCGAGATACTCGGGCAGATGCGTGGATCGCCAAAACGACCCCGGCTACCGCGATCAGCAATCCGACTGTTTTCAGCAGGGCGCCGACCCGATCCCGAGCGGCCCAGCGCTCGACACCCAGGACAGCCGTCAGCCCGTTCACCACGCGTCCCACGCGGAGGGGCCTCGCTATCGCACCGGTGAAAATCAGTCTGAGATTCGTCATGAGTTCACTCCTGCTCGAGGGAGGCCGGGCCTCTACCCGGGAGATCGGAAAAGGACAGAAAAAGACGACAACCGTCGTAGATGGGTGAGGGCGCCGAGAGTCTTTTGCGTCTGGGCAAGCGCGGCCTCGGGTGGTAGCTTCCGAGCCACTGGAGGCGGAGCAGGCGTTGCGCCGAGTTTGAGACGCGCTTCCATCTACCCTGCGGTCCGGCGAGCCGGCTCGCTCGGGTGAGGGGTACACATGCCCGAATTTGGCCCGGAACAGTGGCGCGCCCTGAGCCCCTATTTGGACAGGGCTCTCGATATCTCCCCGGAGGAGCGCGCGGCTTGGCTGGAATCAATCCGCGAGGAAAATCCGGCGCTCGCCACGGATTTGCAGACGCTGCTCAAAGAACACCACGCGCTCGGTGAGGAGGGATTCCTGAAGACTGGGGCGGCGGCGAGCCCCGGTCCCGCGCCGCTGATTGGACAGACGGTGGGTGCCTACACGCTGGAGTCCCCCATCGGCCACGGAGGAATGGGCACGGTGTGGCTGGCCCGACGAAGCGATGGTCGCTTCGAGAGTCGCGCCGCGGTGAAATTCTTGAACGTCGCCTTTCTCGGAGGCGCAGGTGAGGAGCGATTCAAACGCGAAGGCAGCTTTCTCGCGCGTCTTTCACATCCCAACATCGCGCATCTGATTGACGCAGGCGTCTCGGAAAGCGGCCAGCCCTATTTGATCCTCGAATACGTCGAGGGAAAAAACATCGACGCGTATTCCAACGAGCACGCGCTCGACATTGACGCGCGCATCCACTTGTTTCTCGACGTCCTGGCGGCGCTTGCACATGCGCACGCCAACCTGATCGTTCACCGAGACATCAAGCCCTCGAACGTGCTCGTCACGAACGACCGGCATGTGAAGCTGCTCGACTTCGGGATTGCCAAGCTGCTCGAGGACGAAGCGGGAATGTCTACCACGACGGTGCTCACACGCGAAGGCGAAAGGGCGCTCACCCTCGCCTACGCTGCGCCAGAGCAAGTCAGCGGAAATGCTGTCACCACCGGAACCGATATCTACTCGTTGGGCGTTCTGCTCTACCTGCTGCTGGCCCAGAAACATCCGGCCCAATCCGCTCTTCAATCTCCGGCGGATTTAATCAAAGCCATCGTGGACACGCAGCCGCCGCGGCCATCCGATGTCCTTACCTCGGCCAACAAGCTGAGTCGCGTGCTCCGGGGAGATCTCGACACCATCGTGGCCAAGGCGATGAAGAAGAATCCCGCGGAACGCTACCCGTCGGTAACTGCCTTCGCGGACGATCTTCGCCGCTACCTTGGGCACCAGACCATCAGCGCCAGGCCAGATACGCTGGCTTACCGAGCGAGGAAATTCGTACGCCGTCACCGCGTGCCCGTGGCCGCGGCGGCGCTCCTGATCGCCGGTCTCTCCGCCGGCCTGTACCTGGCCAATCGCGAGCGCGCCATTGCGCAGCGGCGTTTCATGGAGGTGCGCCAGCTGGCCAACAAACTGCTTGATATTGACGTGGAGGTCCGCCAGTTACCGGGTAGCACTAAAGCCAGACAGTTAATTGTAGACACATCTTTGGAATACCTGCGGCGGCTGACTGCGGAGGTCCGCGGGGACCGCCAGCTTGCCCTCGAGGTCGGCAACGCGTACATGCGCGTGGCGCGCGTGCAAGGCGTGCCGATCTCCGCCAACCTCGGGCAGATGGATCAGGCCGAGCAGAACCTTCGGATCGCGGAGGGATTCATTCATTCCGTGCTCCAATCGCAACCAGCGAATCGCACGGCAATGCTCCGCTCGGCGCAGATCGCTCACGATCGAATGGTCCTGGCCCGGCTCAACCACCACTGGGACGAAGCGTTGGCGCTGGCGCGAAAATCGGCGGAGTGGCTGGAGAAATTTCACGCCGAAAAGAGTGATAAGTCCGAATCGACGGCGGTGCTCACCACGTATTTGAACGTGGCTGACCAATTCATGCTCGAACAACAGTTGGATGACGCTCTCCGCCTTTCCAGGATCGGTATTGACGTCGCCCGGTCTTTTGATTCCAAGACCTACGTCGGTGACTTCCTGTGGGTCTCGGCGCAGGCCTTTCAACGCCGAGGCGATCTCGACCAGGCCCTTAAAGACATTCGTGAATCGGTGAGGGTGCTGGATCCCGGCCCCGAGAAAGCCGATCTAGGGCAAACAATGAATTTTGTCATGGCGCTCGTCTATCAAGGCAGGATTCTCGGCCGGGATAACGGCATCAGTCTTGGCCGGTCCGAAGAAGCAGTGGCCTCGCTGGAGCAGGCCTTCGGAATTGCCGACCGCTTCGTCCATCAGGATCCAAACGATTCCTTCACCAGAGGTAGGCTGGGGATGGCAGGCATTGATCTGGGTGACATCCTACGTTACTCGGACGCGCGCCGCGCGCTGGATGTCTATGACCATACCCGTCGCGACGCGGCCGAAATCAAAAACAATGCGAGCCTTCAACGATTTGAAGTGGACGCGCTTGCCGGCTCCAGCTATCCGTTGCGGCGCGTTGGCCGTGCTGCCGAGGCACGGGAGCGGCTAGATGAGGCCCTCGAACGGTTGAAGCAACTGAAAATGTATCCGGTGAAGAAAATCGATCTGGGCTCAGTAGCGGACAGGACGCTGTGTGCATTCGCAGACCACGAGGCCGATACCGGCAACATCGCGCGCGCGATCGAGGTCTACCAGGAATTGCTCGATCGGGTCGCGGCCACCAGCCCGGAACCGGACACCATCCTGTCAGACGCGGTACATCTGTCGCGCATCCAGGCGGCGAAGGCTGCATTGCATCGGCGAGCTGGGCAGGCTGACCTGGCGTCAGCGCTCGAGGCGCGCAGGGTTGAGCTTTGGCGCCACTGGGAGAACGCGCTCCCACAGAATCCGTTTGTGCTCCGCCAACTCAAGGCCGCCCGAGACGCGAGTACCTCTCCCTAGGCCGAATCGTTCGAACAGTGGGCCCGCCCGGCCATCCCGCCCTTACATTCCCCAGTACGTGCCATCCGGGGGCGGCCACGTCGGACCATGGTCCGCCTCTTCGGTGCCGGACCTGCGCGACCCCGAGGCGCTTTGCGAGCGCGACGCCTCTTCCCGCGAGGCTGGCGGAGCCATTCCGCGCCTGCGAAGCGCCACAAGCGCACCGGTCAGCACGGACGACAAAGCGGTGAATCTGGAAACGAATCTGTGACTGGTCATGCTCAGTTCCTTTGGCCTTTCTACGGGACGTCGTGCCCCTGTCCTGAAGATCGGAAACGGATGGAAAAAGACGACAGGGGCGTCAGATGGGTCTCGGGCGAAGCCGCAAGAGCTCAACCGCCGCAAGGTTCTGGCCGGCGTGAGGTTCGGCAGTGCCTGGGAAGCCAGGGATTAGGGGTGCCCGCGTCGCCAGTCTCAGCTGTCAGATCCGCAGGCTGCGATAGTCATTCGCCCGATTTTTGGTCGGAGGGTCTCCACAGTGATGAACGCTTTCGACTAAACAAATATTTTTCTACGTTACCGAAACAACTCATGAAACATAAAAATGTGTTTACTCGAGACTGTTCACGCCTGTATGCGAATACCGAACCGTTCCGGGCGGGACAGGAATCACTCAACACAATCCTCCATTCTAAGGCTCGGTTTGCCAGATGGATGAATAGGAGCCCATGGGGCCCGTGGTGTTGGCCTCGACTGCGCGCGGCGACGCTCACTTCGCGGAGCTGGCCGCCTTCTTCCCCGCAGCGAGCGGACCCATGGAGCGCGCCGGCCCGATACGGCGCGCCTCGATTCGCTGGTAATTTTTAGCCCACGTTTTTCCGCCATCTGTCGAGCGATCGGCAACCCAGGAAAAGCGATCCGGCTGGATGTGATGGTAGCGGATCCGCGACACCGACGGCGTTCCGCGCGCTACACCAAACGTCTGCTCGATGTGCATCTCGTCGCCTTCCCAATGCCCGGTGCCCACGTCCTGCAAACCGGTCCCGGCATCCGCGCCGACGAGCTCCCAGCGATCGAGCGCGCCGTTGAAGTTGCGCAGCGTCGTGGTCACGTAATAGGTCTCGTCGTTGTCCCCGACGACGCGATACTCGTCGAGGATTTGTCCCTCGTTGAGGCGCACCGCGCTCCAGAGGCCGCGGAATTTTCCATACTGCGGATTCTCCGCCGTGAATTCCCAATCACCCAGCAGGTAGTCGAACTCGCCCTTGTGGGCATCGAAGGACGCCTTGATCTGCTCTGGGGTTCGCTTGGGGACAGTCTGCGCGGCGAGGCATAGCGCCCCCACCGCCAGGGACACGACCAGGGTTGCAGCAGAAAGCCGACGCATTGATCACCTCGCTGTGCGCTCTCCGTTCAGCCTCTCCTTCAGGCCTCTCCGTTCAGCCTCTCCGTTCAGCCCGAGCGTAGTGCCGCAGGCACGGAGTCGAGGGCGATACTTGGCGACCCCTCGACTCCGCTTCGCTACGCCTGTCCCGAGCGTAGTCGAGGGGCTCGGGGTGACGGGGAGTTGAATGAGACACCGACATTTCCCGGCACCCTACAGAGGATTTCATCGCCAGACAACAGCCGCGCTCGATCAGGAGAGCCCGCCTTTGCACTCCATGCCCGCGCCTGCCAACAACACTCCCGAACCGGAGGTAACGGTCACGTTGCTGGGCAATCCCAATACAGTGAGACCATCGTGCCCGAGACTTGTACCAGGAGCTCTTACTGCCATTGAAAGTGACCCCTCGTAAGCTCGAATCAGTCGAAAGGGGCGCGCGTGATGCGCAAGTAGCGCGCGCGGCGAGGGAGGCGTTGAGGACACTTCACCGCGTGGGGGTGATCCTCGGCCGAGAGCGTCACGTCGACTGTCTCCGCTGAGGAGCAGCGCTCGGCCATCGCGTCCCACGCCCGCGCCGCGTCCTTCGGCAGCGAGTGGCCACTAATGGCGGCGATCGCCGCTCTGGGAGGCAGCGTGCGGCACCGCGCCGCCTCGACGAGGACGACATTTTTCGACCGTGTTTCTGCGTAGGCGCCGTCGCAGCCGTCCTCTTCGGCCACGATTTCGGTTGCGCGAATGGCAATGAGCTCCGCGTATTTCGGAGTTGCGGTGGATTCATCCGCGACGACTCCGACGCCGTTGTCAGTCAACGCGGCAATGAGCATTTCCTCAGGATCGGCTACGGAATCTTCAGCGAACCTCGAATCTTCGCCGCCGCTTCAGGCGCGCGCGCGGCGAGCACGCGATAGTAGAGCGCATCGTCGTAGCGACGTCCGGGAGCTGCGTCGAAGAGGCGTTTCCAAAAACCGAATAAATCCTCTTTCGGTTCGATCTGCGACGTGGCGGCCTCCGTCCAGAGCGCGATCGCGGAGCCGCACCAGTACCAATTCTTGGTACGCCCGCGTCGCGACGAAGTCGTGAGCGGCGCTCCGCGCAAACCGAGCACGCACAGCGAGAGCGCTTCCGAGAGCTGCGCGTGGTATTTCTCCCGCGAGTAGACGCCCAGATCGCGCAGAGCGCGATCCGCGAATGCATCCGCACCACCTTCATGCAGCCAGCTTCCACCGCGCTCCTCCGAGTCGTTCGCGAACATTCGCCTGTTCCACCAGTGGGCGGCTTCGTGCGCGACGTTATGCGCGATGTCATCGGCAAGCGCGGGATCATTTTGCGTGCGGAAGCTCGCGCCGAGCCGAACGTCGAACTGGATGATGCCGGGAAGCGTGCCGCCGCCGATGGAGCGGCTGCCGGGGCGCGGCTCGTCGGAGTAGCTGACGAACACCAGAGGTCGAGTGTTGAGCGCGTATCCGGTGCGTTTTGCGTAGTAAGCGAAGACTTTCGGCAACAGGTCGTCGATGCTCGTCCTGAGCCATTTCGGAAACCCGCGATCCACGACGGCCGTGACGAACTGCGTTTCGATTGGGACGAGAGCACCGAAGTAGACGTACGTGCCTTGGTCCGGTCCCGCCCACCGCGCGGGAACGCTCGCATCGCCGCCGCTGATCACCACCCGCTCTCCAGCGCGGGGCACAAACGCAAAACGAGTTTGCACGTCGCTCGTGCGCGCGCACCCGGTCCCATCGACGCATGGCAGCACGTTGAGCTGCCCAGTGAAAAACAGGATGCCTCTGTCGGCGTAACGAATCGACGGCGTATATGCCTTCTCGGGTATCTCCGTGTCCGGGGTGATCTCGACAACGACTCGCGCAAAGGATGCGCCGTCGCTGCGGATGAGCCGCTCTCCTTTCCCGTCGTTGGGCAGCGCCGCTTCCAGGAGCTCGATCCCGTCGGGCTCCGAGAATTTCCAATGCGAGAGGCGCGAGACCCGCTCTGGGACAAGAAAGCGGAGCCCCCGCACCTGCTCGGGCAACGAGTACGTGACCCGCCATGCGTCGACGTCGGCCATGTGCTCGACGGAGACTTCGACCGTTGGGCCGGACGTGGAAGTTCTCGCCGCATCCATTGCCGTCGCGGAGGTTGCGTGAGCTGCGGGAATCCTGGAGGGGGCCGTCGCTCGGGTGCACGTCGCGATCAAGGCGAAGAAAAGCGAAAGCGCGCGCGGAATCAGGGCTGTTGCGAAGCGTTTTTGAACAAGCCTCATTCTCAAACCGAACTGTTAGCATCAACCCCGACCCGACGTACCAAGGCAAGCTTCGGGTTAGCGCTTGGGGCCGTCGGGCGCTCCGATTTTCACCCGTCCCACGTGCAATGGGCTGGCGCGTTTCAGCGTACAGTCCCTAAAGGGAGAGGGCCGTGGCTTCTCTGGTGCAGCCCCTTGCGGCGCTGATCGACCCCATCGATGGCGTTCGCCTTGCCGTCGAGGCCAGGCGCTGGCTTTGGCCGGGCGAGCTGAACTACGCAGGGAAGCAGGCGTTGGTGTACACGTTCATCCGCGTGCACGGGGCCGGATTTCAAATCGGCTTCATGTTTCTCGGACTGGGGTCGACCGTGTTCAGTTATCTCATTGCCTGACCAGTTGCTCGCCGAGGTTCTTTATGAAAGCACATTCACAACCTTTGATCGCCGCATTTTGCATGGCTACCCTTTTGTTTACAGGCGTAGCGCTCGCCGAGGAACCGAGTCCGAGCGTTGCCCCGCGGATGAAAGCCATTGTTTATCACGAGTATGGTCCACCCGATGTCCTTCGGCTCGAAGAAATCGAAAAGCCTGTTCCCAATGACAATCAAGTCTTGATCGGAGTTCGCGCCGCTTCCGTCAATCCACTTGACTGGCATCACACGAGAGGCACGCCATACCTTGCTCGATTAGCGTTCGGGCTACTCAAACCAAAGGAGACACGACTGGGCGTTGACTACGCGGGGATGGTTGAGGCGGTTGGCAAGAACGTAAAACGGTTCAAACCGGGCGACGAGGTGTTCGGCGGGAGAACCGGCGCCTTCGCCGAGTACGTGAGTGTTCTCGAGGATCGAGCAGTGGTGCTGAAACCGGCCAACCTGACGTTTGAGCAGGCGGCGTCTATACCTATAGCGGCAATCACCGCATTGCAGGCTCTCCGCGACGAGGGAAAGATTCAACCGGGGCAGAAGGTCTTGATTAACGGCGCGTCGGGAGGTGTCGGTACCTTCGCAGTGCAGCTCGCCAAGTCGTTCGGCGCAGATGTGACCGGCGTGTGCAGTACCAGGAATGTGAATATGGTCCGATCACTCGGCGCAAACCAGGTCATTGATTACACCAAAGAGGATTTCACCGAAGGCACCCAACGTTACGACCTGATCCTCGACAACGTTGGGAACCGCCCGTTGCTCGCATGCAGGCGCGTCTTAAACCCCAAGGGGAAATACGTTTTGATTGGAGGCGGAGGACCAAACGACAATCAATGGATCGCGATTTTGGCTCGGCCGATTAGAGCGTATGTGTTGTCACGGTTCGTGAGCCAGGACATGGGTGTTTTTCTCGCGAACCTGAATAAAGAGGACCTGACCATCCTGGGCGATCTCATGCAGGCCGGAAAGGTGAAATCGGTTATCGACAGGCGTTACAGGTTGAGTGAGGTCCCCGAGGCTGTCCGGTATCTGGAACAAGGCCACGCTCGGGGAAAAGTCGTAATCACCGTGGACCATAACAACGAAACCGTCCCGGTCAGTGCCAATCTCGCCGCGATCCCTGCGAGCACGATCGGACCCGTTCTCATTGTTCTTGCGTTCATCGCCATCATTATCGGCGTGCCAATAGTGCCACTTGTCCTCGCACTCGCTCTCAATCGGCGCTTCCAGCGACGCAATCCAGGGAAGAGACCTTACAGGTGGGGCTACTATTTCAGCAGTCTGTCATTCATCGCCGGCATTGGTCTCGGCATCCTGCTTGAATCCGGCATCGCCGTGATCCTCTGTGGCGTCATTTACGCAGCCCTTGCATGGTTCTTCGCACAGCGCCACCACTGGGCTTGGATCACGCTCACGATTCTCAGCTTCAACCCTGTCGCATGGATCATCAATTTTTTCTACCTTCGGAGGCGCTGGGCGGAGGACTGGATAGCCACGCCAGCCATGTAATAGGCGCCAAGGGCCACGCCCGCTTAAAGCGTGCCGATGAGCGGACGAACGTCTACGCCTCGCGGAAGCACTTGGCCACGCTGCTCGGGAGCGTCTTAGTCGACCTGGGACGAGCGAATTACTGTTTCTCTCCGAGGTAGGCCCGAATTACCGCGGGGTCGCCGCGCACATCCACCGGCCGGCCCTCCGAGATCTTTGCACCATGATCCAGCACCATCACGTGGCTCGAGATGTCCATCACCACGCCCATGTCGTGCTCGATCAGGATGATCGTGGTTCCCCACTCGTCGTTGATGTCTAGAATGAAGCGGGCCATGTCCTCTTTCTCCTCGACGTTCATGCCCGCCATTGGCTCGTCGAGCAGCAAGAGCTTGGGCTCGGCGGCCAGGGCCCGCGCCAGCTCCACCCGCTTTTGCTGACCATAGGGTAGGCGGCTCGTCGGCATCTTGCGGATAGACTCGATCTCCAAAAAGTCGATGATTCTTTCAACGAACGCTCGGTGCTCGACATCCTCTCTCACTGCCGGGCCCCAATACAACGCCTCAAGGAGAAAGTTGGTTTTCATCTTGAGTTGCCGGCCGGTCATGATGTTGTCGAGCACGTTCATGCCCTTGAACAAAGCGACGTTCTGGAACGTGCGCGCGATGCCGAGCTCGGCGACTTCATAGGACTTGAGCTCCGTGCGATCCATTCCCTGGAAGAGGATCCGTCCCCGATCTGGGGGACAGAATCCGCTGATCGCGTTGACCACCGATGTCTTGCCGGCGCCGTTCGGGCCAATGATCGAGAAGATTTCTCCGTTGTTTACATCGAAGCTGACCCCGTTGACGGCTTGAACTCCGCCGAAGCTGATGTGCAGGTCCTGGACCACCAGCAGCGCCTCGGTCGGCGCCGCGCCCGTGATCTCGCGGCGCTTCCGAAGCTCTCCGAGAGCAACCAGCGCTTCCTCGCGCGTGTCGAAGATGTTGGCTCGAAACTGCGCGAGCATGGCTCGACTGCGTATCGTCTCCCGGACCGCTGGGCTCGTGCCGTAGCGCACCGTGCCGAGGCCATGCATGTTGTTCGCCTTCCTCCCTCGGAGGGCGAAGTAATCCCAGACATCAGAGGCGATCGTACAGCCAGTGTAGTTGATGATGAAATACCAGCGGCGGCCGGTCGCCTCGAGCGCGCGGTCCACCGAATCGTAAAACTCATCCACGTGCGCGTTGGTAGTGAAGGTGGCATTGGATAGATCAACATCGACCAGCTCGAGCGATTCGATGAACTTAAACCTATCGGCGAGTTTTTCCGCGCTCACGGCTTTCATGACAGCCAGCGTTTGCGACGCCGGTAGTGCTTGACGTCGCGGTAGCTCTTGCGCCGGCCCACCGCCGTCAGCCCCAGGTAGAATTCCTTCACATCCTCGTTGGCGCTGATCGCCGCCGCGTCGCCGTCGAGCACGACCCGCCCATTCTCCATTACATAGGCATAGCGCGCGAGCCGAAGGGCCATTGCAGCATTCTGCTCGGCGAGAAGCACCGATACCTTCTCTTCGCGGTTGAGCCGGTCGATGATTTCAAAAATTTCGGCGACCAGCAGCGGGGCCAGTCCCATCGAGGGCTCGTCGAGCAGCATCAGTCGAGGGCGAACCATCAGCGCGCGGCCGATCGCCAGCATCTGCTGCTCCCCGCCTGAGATGTAGCCTGCTCCGACGTCGCGGCGAGCCGCCAAGGGGGGGAAATAGCTGTAGACCAAATCCAAATCGCGCCGGACTTCGCGACTCGTCCCGCGCGTATGCGCTCCGGTGAGAAGATTCTCCTCGACGGTGAGGTGCTCAAAGACGTGCCTGCCCTCGATGACCTGGACGATTCCCTGCCGAACGATTTGAGCCGCGTCCTTGTGATGAATCGGCTCGCCGAGCCAATCGATCGAGCCCTTTGTCACATCTCCCCGCTCGGTCCTCAAAAGACCAGCGATGGCCTTGAGGGTCGTGCTCTTTCCGGCGCCGTTGGCCCCGAGGAGGGCGACGATGCCCCCCTCGCCAACCTCCAACGATACGCCTTTGAGTACCTGAATCACTCGATCGTAGATGACCTCGATGTTGTTCACCGAGAGGAGGATTTGCGTGCTGGCCACCGCCGAAACTCCTACGCGGACTTGTCGCAGGCGCTCCTGGTGTAGCCGAGCTTTTTACCCTCCTCCTCCGCCGCCTTCTCCAGATTGGGACGGACCACCTCGCGCATCGGCTCGATCCAGTCGGAGGCGACCTTCCACCGTTTGCCGTCCCACTCCTGGATGAGCAGCTGCCCGTTACCCTCGTGGTTTTCGCAGCTCACCGCGATCGGTCTGGTGAACTTCTTCATCCCCAGCTCCTCGAGTCGTTTCTCAGTGAGGTTGAAATGCTCGAACCCCCAGCGGATCTCGTCGCCTGTCAGCGGGCGGTTGCCAAACTTTGCCATCGCGGTGCGGATCGCTTCGACGTTGAACATCGCGTTGACCATCCCCCGGTTGTACAGCACCTCGCCGATCCGCTCGCGTTCGCCGGCCCCTTTGCCCTTGGCGTAGACATATTTAATGATGTCCTTGTGCACCGGGAAATCCGCGCCCGGCATGGTGAAGGTCGTGGAGCGGTATCCCTTGGCCGCCTCGCCAGCGGGAAGGACGTCGGCCTCGCTCCCCGTCCACCAGTTGCCGATAAGATGGTTCATCGGATAGCCGACGGCCGCTGCCTCCTTAATCGCGACCTGATTCATCACACCCCAACCCGAGACATAGACCCATGCCGGGTTGGCCCTTCGGATCTGAAGCCAGGTCGCCTTCTGCTCCTGGCCAGGGTTATCCACCGCGAGCAGAATCAGCTCGAAGCCATATTGCTTGGCGAGCGTCTCGAGCGTGGGGTTTGCTTCCTTGCCGTAAGGGCTGTTGTGAAACACGTGGGCGATCTTTTTTCCCTTTAGCTTGTCGAGCCCGCCTTCCTGCTGGCCGATGAATTTCACCACCCCGGAGGCCTGGCTCCAGTAGGTCATTGGGAAGTTGAAGACCCACGGGAACCAACGACCGTCGGCAGCCGCGGTCATCCCGTAGCCCATCGAATGAATGACGACCTTGTCCACCGAAGCCTTGGGGATGAGCTGGTAGGTGATCCCGGTGCTATAGGGATTGACTATCGTCCGGCCCTTCATTTTCAGCTTCTCGTAGCACTCCACGCCGAGGTCTGTTTTGTATTGTGTCTCGCATTCCTCATAAACGATCTTCACCCCGTTGATGCCGCCGTCTCGCTCGTTCACCAGGTTGAAATAGTCGACCAGACCGTTGGCGATGGGAATTCCGCTCGGCGCATACGGGCCGGTCCGGTAAGCAAAGGACGGGATGAAGATGGTCTTCTCATTGCCCGCCGCAAAAACGCTCGGCGAGGCGACCAGCATTGCAACCCCGGCGAGGATAGTTAATGACGATTTCAGTTTCATCTGCGTTCCTCCTTCTTTTAGCGAGCGTTTCCGCTCAGTATGGAAACGGCCACAAACGCAATTTTTGTTTGGTAATTTGCCAGAGGCGGGCAAGCCCGTGTGGCTCGACGATGAGGAATAAAATGATCAAGCCGCCGAAAACCATCAGCTCGATATGTTTCTGCAGATCGACTCGAAGCTGAAGGCCAATGAATTGCGGCACGTTGGTGAGAAGGATTGGAGTTATCACAATGAAGGCGGCGCCCAAGAAGGAGCCCAGAATGCTGCCGAGGCCGCCGATGATCACCATGAACAACACCAAGAAAGAGAGGCTGATGTCGAAAGCCAGCGTTTCGGCGCTGCCCAGGTAGAGGAAGACCAGCTCGGCTCCAGCGACGCCGCAATAAAAGGAGCTGATCCCGAACGCGAGCAACTTGGTCTTCAGCGGGCGAATGCCAATGATCTCGGCGGCGATGTCCCTGTCCCGGATCGCCATCCACGAGCGGCCGACGTGCCCACGCACCAGATTTTTGGCGGCGAGGGCGAAAGCAACGACCAGGGCCAATGCCACCAAGTATCGAGCTTGAGCCGTTGCCCCTGGTCCAGTGACCATCGCGCCGAAGAACGTGCGTGGAGGCGCGGTGATGGTACCGGACGACGCGTAGTTCACGAACCAGGGGACCTTGTTGAAAAGCCAGGTCAAGAAGAACTGTGCTGCCAGCGTCGCCACCGCCAAGTAGAACCCTTTGATGCGCAGGCTTGGAAGTCCGAACAGGAGCCCAACGCCAGCCGCCACGAGCCCAGACAGCATGAAGACAATGATGATATTCAGCTGCGGAGCCGCCGTGGTCATTTTGAACGCGGAGTAGGCTCCCACGGCCATGAAAGCTCCTGTCCCCAGGGACAGCTGGCCGGCGTACCCGGTGAGGATGTTAAGCCCAATGGCGGCGAGCGAATAAATGAGGAATGGAATGAGGATCGCCTGAAGCCAATATTCGTTCGCCACCAGCGGCACGCCCACGAACGCCGCCACCAGTCCGAGGAGCGCGAACCAACGATCCTGGGCGATGGGGAAGATCGCCTGATCGCTCGCGTACGTTGTCTTGAACTGCCCAGCTACGCGGTAGAGCATCGGCTACACCCTCTCGATGATCTTCTCGCCGAACAGACCCTGGGGCCGGAACAGCACGAATGGCAGCGCCAATGCATAGGCGAACCAGTTTTCTATCGCGCCCCCGACGAGGGGACCCCAGTAAACCTCGGCAACTTTTTCGCCGACCCCGATGATCAGACCTCCGACGATCGCGCCCGGCACCGAGGTGAAACCGCCAAGAATGAGAACAGGTAGAGCCTTCAGCGCGATCAGGGAGAGGCTGAATTGCACGCCGCTCTTCGAGCCCCACATCACGCCGGCCACGATGGCGACGATGCCGGCGACCGTCCAAACGACGATCCAGATGCTCCTCAGCGAGATGCCGAGCGAAAGCGCGGCCTGGTGATCATCCGCCACCGCGCGCAGCGCCCGGCCGATCCGCGTTCTTTGGAAGAGAACGGCCAGGACGCCAACGAGCGCTCCCGCGACGATCGCCGCGGTAAGCTCCAGCTCATTGACCAGCACGCCGGCAACCTGAAAAGAGGAGTCCGGGATGCCGATATCCAGTCGCTTGACGTCGGCGCCCCATAACATTTCGCCGAAACCGTCGAGAAAATAACTCAGGCCGATCGTCGCCATGAAGAGGATGATCTGCTCCTGATTGACCAGCGGTCGAAGCACAATCCGCTCGATTGCGAACGCAAGGATGGCCATCACCGCCACCGTCAACGCGAACGCAACCAGCCCCGGAACCTTCCTCTCCATGAAACCGACGAGCGTCAGGGCCGCGAACAACACCATCGCGCCCTGGGCAAAGTTGAACACGCCCGAAGCCTTGAAGATCAGCACAAAGCCCAGTGCGACGAGCGAATACATCACTCCGGCGAAAATGCCGCCGAGCACCACCTCGACGAAGAATCGAGGGTTGGTGGCCATATCCACGAAAGGCGCGACGAAGACCTGCCAGAAGGTCACGGTCCTACTCCCGGCGCTTGTTTGGTTTGCACTTCGCGGATCGCGAGATCGGCACGGATGGTTCCGGTTCGCCCGTCCTCATAGGTCACCTGTGCCTGCACCACGGCGTGGTCCATACCAGAGTAGAGCGCCTGAATCAGCGGTGCGTACTTTTCCGCGATGAACCGGCGTCGAACTTTGCGGGTACGCGTCACCTCCTGGTCGTCGGCATCCAGCTCTTTGTGCAGCACGAGATATTTGCGCAGTTGCGCTCCGCGCAGCCGCTCCTCCTCCTCGAGGCTTCGGTTGACGCGAACGATTTCCGGGTAAATGAGGTCGTATACCTCCGGCCGCTGAGCAAGGTCGGCGTAGCTGGTGTAAGGGATGTGCCGTCGCTCCGCCCAATTCCCCACTGCCGCCAGGTCGATGTTGATCAGGGCGCTGACGTACGGCTGGCCCTGGCCGATGCACACCGCTTCCTTGATATACGGGGAGAATTTGAGCTTGTTCTCAATATACTTCGGGGCGAACATCGTCCCGTCCGCCAGGCGGCTGACGTCCTTCGCCCGGTCGATGATTCTCAGATGGCCGTCGTGATCGATGAATCCGGCATCGCCGGTGCGGAACCATCCATCTTCCATCGACTGGCGAGTCGCTTCCGGGTTCTTGAAGTATTCCTGAAAGATGCCGGGGCTGCGAAGGAGGATCTCTCCTTCTGATGAGACGCGAAGCTCCACGCCGGGAATCGGCGTTCCTACGGTGTCGAGCTTGACGTCCCGATCCTTTTGGATCGCGATGAACACGCTCGACTCCGTCATTCCGTAGAGGTGTTTTACGTTCACCCCCAGCCCGCGGAAGAACAGAAACACCTCGGGGCCGATCGCTTCGCCCCCGGTGTACGCAAGGCGGGTGTGTCGCATGCCCAGGTTGTCCTTGAGCGGCTCGTAGACGATCAAACGCCCGAGCGCATAGAGCAGCCCAAGCCATGGCGGCACAGGGCGACCGGTGAGCCGGCGCCGCTCGATTCTCTGGGCGAGCTGAAGGAAAAAATGAACGACCCGCCGCTTCACCAGTGCGGCGCTATCAATGCGGATCATCAGATTGGTGAGGATGTTTTCCCAAATGCGCGGCGGGGCAAAAAAGTAACTCGGAGCGATCTCCTGCAGGTCAGCGAGCACCGTGGCGGTGCTTTCCGGGCAATTCACGGCGAAACCCACCAAGATGGATTGCGCATACGAGAAAACGTGATCCCCGAGCCAAGCCATTGGCAGGTAAGCCATCGCTTCGTCGCTCTGCCGCAGGCCCTCTGACTTCGCCGCGCTCGAGGCGGTGAGGATCAGGCTCGCGTGGGAAAGCATCACGCCCTTCGGGTTGCCGGTGGTGCCCGATGTGTAGCAGATGATGGCGGTATCATCGCCTCGCCCCTTGGCGACCTCGTCTTCGAAATAACTCGGATGTTCGGCGCCGAACTGCTTCCCCATCGCCTGCAAACGCTCGAGGCTGAGAAGGAAGGGCTCGTTGTAGTGGCGCAAGCCGCGAGGGTCATCGTAGATGACGAATTCGAGGCGAGGACAGTGTTGTTTCAAATGAAGGAGCTTGTCGACTTGCTCCTGATCTTCGGCGATCGCAAACCTCGCCTCGGCGTGGTCGACGATGAACTGCATCTCATTTTCAATCGAGTCCTGGTAGAGCGTTATCGGAATTCCACCGAGTGCCTGCGTGGCCAGCATCGACCAATAAAGCTGCGGGCGGTTGTCCCCGATGATGGCGGTTTTGTCGCCCCGCTGGAAACCGAGGGACGCGAGGCCCAGGGTAATGAGCTTCGATTGGGCGAGGTAATCACGCCAGGTGAAGGTCTGCCAGATTCCGTAGTCCTTCTCGCGGATGGCCACTTTTTTCGGCATGCGTTCAGCGTTGGCCTGGACCAGCTTGGGAAACGTGTCCCTGCCGGCGGTCAGCTCGGGAGCAGCCATTGGCCTACCCTCCGCGGCGGCGACAGAAATTTGCCGGCCCACGCGAATCGGAGATAGGAGCGAATGGCGGACTTTCCGTCAAGTGAAACCCGCTCGCACAGACGAAGTCGCCCCAGGCGCGCCAGCTCGACGTCGCTTTTGCCGGCCGTAAGGTAGGCGGCTGGCCGTTGCAAGCGGTCCCGCCTCTGGCATACCGACGCTTCGTTCGTTGATCCCCCCGGACGCTACTCGATGCTCTCGGCGCGAATCGTCCCGACGTCTCCTGTTGAAACGGAGTTCGCCGATATGCGCGCCGCCTACGACGCGCTGGCGGACGAGATGAAGGCGCAGCTCGAGGGCCTCGATTGGCCAATTCCCGAAGGGCGGCTCCTCTTGCGCGATTTGATCGAGCATGCCACTCAATCGCAATTCGTGTATCGCCATGCGTGGCGCGTCGGCGATTTCTTGATCTGGGACAACCGCGCGACGATGCACCGCGCGCGGCCCTTCGAAGACACGAAGCATCGTCGAGAGCTTCGCCGCGTGACCACCCTCGACGTTACAGAGCCCGAGGCCGTCGCGCGCAGCTCTTAGCCAGACATATCCCGACCCGGGAGTTGTCATGCGGCGCGTTCAGGTCAGCCGCGGCGCTCACGCACCCATTCACCGACCCGCCGCTCGAGCACTGGGAGCGGCACGTTGCCCGCCTCGAGCACGCGATCGTGGAAGGCGCGGAGGTCGAATCGAGGCCCCAGCGTCCTCTCGGCGCCCTCGCGCAGCTTGCGGATCACCAGGTAGCCGGTCATGTACGCGGTGGCCTGGCCCGGCCAGGAGATGTACCGGTCGACCTCCTGCGCGGCCTGTGATGCGGGCATCGCGGTATGCGCGAGGAGGAAGGCGATCGCCCTCTCGCGATCCCACCCCAACGCGTGGATCCCGCTGTCGACGACGAGCCGGCAGGCGCGCCACGCGGCGCTGCTCAGCATGCCGAAGCGCTGCGCGTCGTCGGTGTAGAGGCCGAGCTCATCGGCGAGCCGCTCGGCGTAGAGGGCCCAGCCCTCGGCAAAGCCGCTGTTGAAGAGGAAGCGCGCGACGCGGGGGAGGTCCTTCCGCGTGTTGGCGATGTTGAGCTGAAGGTGATGGCCGGGGAGCGTCTCGTGGAAAGCGATCGACTCGCCGAGGACCACGCTCTGCTTCTCCGCCTCGTAGAGCCGGATCCGGTAGGTGGCCGGACGCGAGCCGTCGAGCGCCGCGAACTGGTAATGGGGCGCGGTCGTTCGTTCCTGAAACTTGGCGATCGGCTCCACCCCTACGTCCGCCGTGGGCAGCAGGCCGAACGCGCGCGGCAGCGCGGCCTTCGCGCGCGCGATGGCGGCGATCGCCTGCGCGGTCACCGCCGCCGCATCCTTTTGCAGGTAGGCCGGCTCGGTGGTGAAGCGTTGGAAGACGGCCTTGAGGCTCGCGCCGCCGAAACTTTTGGCCGACAGCGCGGCCATTTCCCCCTCGATGCGCGCGAGCTCGGCGAGACCGAGCGCGTGGACCTCGTTCGGCTCGAGCGCTTTGGTCGTGGCCAGGCGCAAGGCGGCGCGATAGCACGAAGCGCCGTCGGGATTTCCCGCGACCGCGGGATTCTTGCGCGCGCCGGGCAGGTACTCGGCGGCGAGGAAGTCGCGGTAGCGCGACAGCGCCGGCATCACCTGCTTTTGCAGCAACGCGGCGAGCGCCTTGCCGAACGCCGGATCCGGATCGCGCCGCGCCATGGCGAAGAAGGTCGATTGCTCGGGCTTGCCCTCGCCGAGCCGATCGAGCTGTTCGATCACCTGCGCCGCGTTCACGTCGGCCTGCGCGTAGCCGAGGCGCAGGCCCTCGCGCAAGTTGTCGATCTGCGCATCGATGCGAGCGGGCACGCGTCCGAAGCGGGCGAGCGCCTGGGCACGCAGCTCCGGGGTACCGACGGGCTGCACCTCGGCGAGGTTGCCGAGCTGCACCTGCAGCGCCTGGTGGTTGCCGATGAGGAACATCGGCGCCACGGACCACAGCTCGACGCGGCACGGGCGCGCCTGCCTGCGCGCATCGAGCGTCTCGGCGGCGATGTCGTAGGCGAGGCCCGCCGGTGACTCGCCGAGCGCCGAGCGATTGATCGCGCCGAGCTCATTGCGCCAGCCATCCTCCCGGGCCTCGCGGGCGGCGACCGCAGCAAGCGACGCGTCGTCGAGCGTGTCGTAGCGCGCGGCCGGCGGACGGAGGAGCGCGACGAATTCCGGCGACTGGGCGAGCTCGTCGTCGAGGAGCGCATCGCTCACCGCAAGCGCGCGCTCGGGGTCGGGCGCGCCCGGATTGAGCGCCGGGCGAGACTGTGCGCAACCGAGCGCGGCAAGGTAGAACGCGGCGAATCGGACAAAAGAGAATGGACGGCTCATCGACTCCCTCGCATCGGGTCAGGCTCCGTGGATGCAGGCGATGCTTACCAGATCGCGTTGGCCAGGACCTCATCGCGCGTGCGACCAAGCCAACGCCAAGCTGGGTTTACTTGCATTTCTGTCCAGGGGGCTGGTCGGGATCCGGTGAAACATAGACATACGTCTACCCCGCACCGTTGTTGAACAGACATCCGATTGTTACACGAAAATCGCCCATGAGACCCGACCGGTCGGGTCTCATGGTGGGTTTTCGAGAAATACGACCGCTGCGAACCCGGTAGCGGGGACGCGATCACGATCTCCGCCGCAGCTTTGTTACCAATGCGCGGCGCCGGCGCGCGAACGCGGCAACCGCCAGGACTGCAACGGCCCAGATCGGAGCCGTTTCCCCATCTGAGGAGCAGCCGCAGCCGGTCTTGCCGCCGCCAGTAGCCCGTGTGTCGGGCGACTCGAAGGGGTCACCGATCGCGTTCGAAACCTGGTTCGTGACGATCGCAGGGTTTGAGTCGAACACGATCGACGCCTGGTTCGTGACCAAAGTACCCACTGGATCTGAGGAAAGCGGGTTCACCGCGTACTCGAGATAGCCTCCCCTGCACGCGCTCCTGGGAGGTAGGATCCCAGCGCCGGGATCCGCAGGGAAGGTAGCGGTCGTCGTGTCGATCACCTTCATGTCCAACGCAATGAGCCCGGTCTGGGAGTTGAACTCCAGCGAGATGTTCACCCCAAGCGATCCAGTGCCTAAGATCACGCAACCGTCGTTCGGTGGAATATCGATTGTACTGAAGGAGCTGACGCCGCTGGGAATGACGATCTTGCGCCCTCCATAATTGATGTCTTTAAAATGAATCGTCGACCAGTCGAGTTTGCTACTCAGGAAGTCAGTCACGTTAACCTCCTGCACCGTAGCATTGGCAGTCGGCATGTTTTCGAAAGCGATTTGATATGGCATTGCCTGGCCGGCTGGAACCTGATTCGTCGAGCCCACCCCCGTCGGACCCACCTTTTCATTCGGGTCGATCGGAGCGAGCACTGGGCCGCCTACTCGGGGATTCCCTGGGAGAGGCTTCGGACCGGTTGGCGCGCAGAGCCCGCAGGGCTTCTTGCCGCACGATGTGCAGGTGTTCGGGGGCGTCCCGGGCGCACAGGGGCCAGCCTGGGGATCGGAGTACGCGTCGCTTAGCCCTCCCTGGTAGTCGTGAAAATTGCCGGCACGGTAGAATTGCACATTGGCGCCGGCATCGATGTAGTCTTGGACTGTATGCAGGTTTCCTGGCTGCGTCCAAACGATGTCATCTATATTAGCCATCACGGTGGTGTTGCTGGCATCCTGTATCGGGCTGTTAGCAGATATCGCGGGATTAACCAGCCACTTCTGGATCCCAAAAGCTGGGGACCCTGGTTGGCTGAGATAATTGACGTCTGCGGCTCCCTGGCTGAAAGCGGAGATATGCTGTGTTCCCCCGTTGTTTGCGTTTGCGCTGATGGCGTTGCTCAGATTGTCGAGGGTGGTCTGATTACCAACCAACCCTTGATCCCCGACGCCCCAAAAAGGGTTGTCGTTCAATACGTAAGTACCATTACAGTCACAAAGTCTTCGCTCCAGTTGTGCTGACGCACGACTGTAGGGTTCGCTGGCATCGGTTCTTTGGGAGCCGCCAACAGTAATTACGTTATCGCCCTGATTTGGCAGGGTGCAGGCATGGGAGTCGTTTGGCCATGCCGCCATCAATGCGATGGCGATCGTCAGACTCACGATTGCTCTTCGCATCACTCACCCCCCGAAACTACCGAGTCCGCCGAAATCCCCGCGGTCTCCAGCAGCAACTCGTTGAGGTCGATCGGTCCAGTCAACAGCAGCATGCCAGCTGCTCTCATTGCAGGGAGTACCTGCCCGTAAGTGGAGCCCATGGTTTGTCGTACGATGGGCAAAAGCGACGGCTGGGTGATCTCGAACGAGGGCCAGTTCGACGATACCTGCGCCCAGTCGAACGGTGTGGTGTCCTCGGGGAGCTCACCGGCCGTTAGGCTATAGGTGCTGTTGAACGACGCCTGGAACCTGATGGTTCCACTGGCGCCCGCAGGGACTACTCCGCTCGGCCATCCGTCAGCACCTGCGAGCCAACTCGGCGAGCCCGGATGGGGCGTCCCGTCGTTGTAGAGGAAGGCGCCTGCTTCGGCGGAGGTCACGACCACGAACGGCGCCGCTGCGTCTGCGTCGCCAGTGTTCACGTAACTCAGCACGAAATCGTAGATGCGGCCCTTCCGCACTCCGGCTGGACCTTGCATCGAGAAGATCAGCGCCGGGCCGCCGCCGCTGGTGACGTTGATGGCACCGGCGACGGTTCTCGTGGCGGAATCCGAAGCGCGTACAATTTTCAAAGTATAGGCGCCCGGCTGCGCCCCGGTGAGGTCAAAGGTCGCAAAGTTCTTCGTATCATTATTCCGTGTAACCGACTGCGGACTCAGGGTGACGGATGAAGGCGAGATAAGGGAGATCAACGTACCGGCCTTGAGACCCGTTCCTCGGATCCGGATGGTCGCCTGCCCGGCGTTCCCCACCCTTCCGCTCTCTACGGAGGAGACGAAGAAGTCGTTGTAGTTGGCACTGATCGTGGCCGCGATCGAGCCGCCCGTGAGGAAGGGTGCTGTCACCAGCACCCGATACGTGCCCCCTGTCGAGGCCGATGCGAGGACGTTGGCAGTGAGGCTCGATGCGAGAAGGTCTGCGGCATCGTCATGCGACAACGGCGATGGCGCCCCACCTTGGCTCATGAACATCCGCGCGGCGACGGGGTCAGGGCCCGCGGCGCTCGAGTAAGTCGCGCCGTTAGACGTGCCGAGCAGATTGATCACAAGTCCCGGCTGCGCGCGGTCGACAGTGAACTCGAACAGGTAGGTGCCGTGAGGCCTGATGGTGAATGCGTAGTTGGTCGAGACTGTCACCGGCACTGCCGTAACGACGGGAATCGCCGGGAGACCCGTCGTCCACAGCTGGATGCCTTCGATAGGTTCTTGGAGGCGATCTCGACCTGAGTAAGTGGTGGCTAGAATCGTCCGGTCTGGAGAGATCGCTACTCCGCTGAAGACGGGCGGGTGTCCAGCCCCTGTCAGATTGGACTGGAAGACCGCCGCCAGCACGCCGCCTCGCTGGAACAAGTATGCCGAGCTATCATTGGCGTCGTCGCATGACACAATGTATTGGCCATCCGCCGAGTAGCGAGCGTCAACAACGTGCTCGCCTTGGACCAGCGTGGCCCTCGCTGTCCCTCTCGCAGCGTCCCAGATTCGGATGCTTCCGTCGTTACTGCCCGTCAGAAACTCGGTCCCGTCCGGCGAGAATGCCGCCGCTCTCACGTCGTCGCTGTGCGCGGTCAAAGCGGCGATCGGCGCAAAGGTCGCCACGTTCCACAGAGTAGCGCTGCCGCCAGCGGATCCGGTGACTGCCTTGGTGCCGTCAGGTGACAAGGCCACCGCCTTGACGGTTGTTCCCACCGCCGGAGTGAACGTCCCAAGCAGCGCTCCGCCTTGGGCATCCCAAAGCTTCGCAACATTGTTACTGGCAGCGAGCACGCGTTTGCCGTCTGCTGAGAAAACGGCCGGGTTGTTGACGTATTCAGGCTGTGTAAAGGCCCGGATTTGAGTCATGGAGGTTGAATCCCAAATCTTCACCATGCCATCCACCGACGCCGAAACTGCCACCTCGCCGAGTGGCGACGAGAAGCTCACCGAGTTCACAGGGCCATTGTGGCTGGTGAACGTCCCCAGCGTTGCCAACGTGTCGAGGCGCCACACGTCGACGCGATTGCCATCGGCCACCGCGAAGCGGAAGCCGTCCGGAGAGAATACGGGACTTCGAGTCGTGCTGGAGGCCCCGCCGGGAATGGTGAGCGCAACCCCGGGTCTGATTGCGGCTGGCGCACTGGCCGTGGAGACGGCGACCGCGGCCACGTTGTTGGTCTTGTCGCTCTCGTCGATCAGGTTCGTCCCGTCCGTAAACAGGAGGACGTGGTGGCTCCCCGCGCTCAAATTCTTCGGGAGCTTGACGCTCTTCGTCGCAGTGTAGCTGGCTCCTGGAGCAAGGGGCCCGGCATGTTGAAGGGTGTCCAGGTAAGTGGCGCTCGCGTCGAAACTCGGTCTGCTCGACACGTAGAGTTGGTCTTGCCAGCGTTGCCAAACGGTACCGACCCCTTGATTGGTGACCGTCCATGACAGGGCAATGTACTGGCCGGCCGCCGGGGCCCCACTCGAAGAAACTTCCACCTTTGTCGCCACCAGGTCCGGAACCGTCAGCGTGATCGGGATGGACCGCTGGTTGTTCGTCATGTCTGACTCGTAGAGAGCGGACGAACTGTTCGCAAAGAGCACCAAGTTGAAGTTTCCACCTGCGGATCTGGGCACCGTCACGTTTTGTGTCACGGTGTAGCTGGTCCCGCTGCTGAGAGTCCCGCTGTGCCCGAATCCCTGAACTGGAGTTGCGCCAGCGCAGCAGCTGGGGGTCGCCGAAAGGTAGAGTGTATCAGTCCACATCGCGAAGGCGTCGGCCGCGCCCTGATTCTTGATTGTAAATGAAACAGGAATCGACTGACCGGGGCTACCCGTCGATGGCCCAGTCAGCCCCGTCGCCACGAGGTCGGGCGCCGCGGTTATCGTAATAGGGATCGCCTGATTGTTATTGGCGTAGTTGGATTCGGTGAGCAACCGACTGTAATTGACCCTCAAGATCAGATAGTAGCTCCCAGGCCCTGCGGCCGGCAGCGCGACGGTCTTGCTCACCGTGTAACTTGCGCCCGCCGCGACCGTGCTTTGAGGAGTATCGGAGCTCACCAGCTCGGTGCCGCTACCCGTAGGAGTCGTCGACAAGATGACATCGTCGTTCCAGATCGGGAAGGCCTCGACGGTGCCTTGGTTTTGCACTGTCCAGGACACCGCGATCGGTTGCTGCGTGCTCGCCGCCGCAGGCGCGGTGAACGTCGTCGGCACCAGATCGGGCGCCGCACTGAGCGTGATGGGGATGGCCCGATCATTGTTGCCATAGTTGGATTCGGTGAGCCACCGATTGTGATTGGCCCTGAAGATGAGGTAGTAGCTTCCGGGCGCAGCCGCCGGCAGCGTCACGCTCTTGCTCACCGTGTAGCTTCCGCCGACCGCGAGCGCTGTGCTCTGCGGAGTATTGGAGCTCACCAACTCGATGCCGCTCCCCGTGGGAGTCGTCGACAAGATGACGTCGTCGTTCCAGGTCGGAAGTGCATCCCCGGTGCCTTGATTTTTCACCGTCCAGGACACCGCGATCGGTTGCTGCGTGCTCGCCGTCGCAGGTGCGGTAAACGCCGTCGGCACCAGGTCGGGCGCGGTTACGTTGATGGCAATTGCTCGATTATTGTTGTCGTAATTGGATTCGGTGAGCAACCGAGTGTGATTGACCCTGAAGATGAGAAAGTAGCTTCCGGGGGCGGCCGCCGGCAGCGTCACGCTCTTGCTCACCGTGTAGCTTCCGCCGACCGCGAGCGCTGTGCTCTGCGGAGTATTGGAGCTCGCCAACTCGGTGCCGCTCCCTGTGGGAGTTGTCGACAAGATGACGTCGTCGTACCAGCTGGGAAACGCAGGGACGGCGCCCTGGTTTTGCACCGTCCAAGACACCGAGATGGATTGCCGCGCGATCCCCGTTCCCGGTGCCATGAACGACAACGGCACGAGGTCCGGCAGCGCGGGGGCGGCCGGTTGGGTCCAGGTGCCGGCCGCGCCGTCCCACTCCCATGTATCGTCGAAATACCTGTTGTTATCGTAACCGCCGAAAAGGACCGTCCTAGCGCGCGCGCTGTCGTAGGCAATTCCCGCAAGAACCCAACGCGCCGACGGCCCCGTGCTGGCGCGCTGAGTCCAGGTGCCCGCCGCGCCGTCCCACTCCCAGGTGTCCCCCAAAAAGCCGCTGGAGGCGGAGCCGGAACCGCCGAACAGGATGCTCTTGCGCCGCGCGCTGTCGTAGACCTGCCCGTGGGCATACCGCCCTGACGGCCCGGTGGTGGCGCGCTGGGTCCAGGTGCCCGCCGCGCCATCCCACTCCCACGTGTCCCCCAAATAGCTGGCGCCGTCGAAACCGCCGAAAAGGACCGTCCTGGCGCGCGCGCTGTCGTAGTCCAACGCAAGCGAATAGCGCGGAGAGGGGCCGCTGGCAGGTGAGCGCTGGGTCCAGGTGCCCGCCGTGCCGTCCCACTCCCAGGTCTCGCCAACAAGCCCGCCTGAGATTTGGCCGCCAAAGAGGACAATTTTTCCACGCGCGCTGTCGTAAGCGAGCCCTGGGGTCGACCGCGCCGACGGCCCAGTGGTGGCGCGCTGGGTCCAGGTGCCCGCGTCGCCGTCCCACTCCCAGGTGTCGCGCAAATAGCCGTTGGAATTGGAGCCGCCAAACACAACGGTCTTGCGGCGCGCGCTGTCGTAGACAATCGCGTGGCCGTACCGTGCCGGCGGGCCGGTGATCGCGCGCAGCGTCCAGGTGCTCTGGAAGGCGTTCCACTCCCAGGTGTCGCCAAAAAAACCGCCAGGGCCTCGGCCGCCAAAGAGGACCATCTTTCCCCGGGCGCTGTCGTAGGCAAGCCCATGGGCCCAGCGCGCCGACGGGGCGCCACTGGTGCGGCTTGTCCAGGTGCCCGCGGCGCTGTCCCAGTCCCAAGTGTCATCGAAGGTGTTGTTGCCATCGCTCCCGCCGAAGAGGACCGTCTTGCGGCGCGCGCTGTCGTAGGCAATTCCCGCAATGACGTAACGTGCCCATGGACTGGTGATCGGTGCACGCTGAGTCCAATTGCCCGCGGCGCCGTCCCACTCCCAGGTGTCGCCAAAAAAGCCGTTGGAATTGGAGCCGCCAAACAGAACGGACTTGCGGCGCGCGCTGTCATAGACCTGCCCGTGGCCATACCGCGCTGGCGGCCCAGTGGTCGCGCGCTGGGTCCAGGTGCCCGCCGCGCCATCCCACTCCCAGGTGTCCCCGAAATAGTCGTTGAGGTTGTAGCCGCCGAAGAGGACCGTCTTCCCGCGCGCGCTGTCATAGTCCAACGCGTGGGAATAGCGCGCGGAGGGGTTGGTTGGTGGGCGAGCGCTGGGTCCAAGTGCCAGCCACCCCGTCCCACTCCCAAGTGTCGTCTAACGCGGTATAGGTGATCACGTTCCTGGTCACGCCACCAAACAAAACGGTCGTGCGGCGCGCGCTGTCGTAGATGAGTTGGGCGTACCTAGGTGACGGCCCAGTGTTCGCGCGCTGAGTCCAGGTGCCCGCGTCCCCGTCCCACTCCCAGGTGTCGCCCAAAAAGCAGCATCCGAAAACGCCGAGGTTGAAGCCCCCAAACAGAACGATCTTCCGCCGCGCGCTGTCGTAGACCATTGCGTGGCCGTATCGTCCCGCCGGGCCGGTGGTCGCGCGCAGAGTCCAGGTGCCCCGGCTGCCGTCCCACTCCCAGGTGTCGCCGACAAAGGCGCCGCTTGCGTCTTGCCCGCCAAAGAGGACCATCCTTTCACGCGCGCTGTCGTAGGCGAACCCGTGGCCCCATCGCGCCGACGGAACTGGAACCGAGAGCGACTGCCCGCTCGCTTGGACCGTATCGTGATGCGCGTCGCGGCGGCAGCCCAGGCAGAGAAGAAGCGAGACCAGCGTTGTAACAAAAGGGGCTGCCCTCATTTCCTATCTCCTTTTGGTGGCTGCCCCCCCTCCAGACCCCTAGCATGAGAACGGCGTTGTTACAACCCGAGCGTTCTGACACCCGAGCGTTGCACCCGAGCGTTGCGTGGCCGACCTAAAACAAACGCACAATTTCGCGCGAAAAACTCGAGGTCGCCAGGGTTGGGAAGGATAGGTCGTCGTCGGTCACGACCTCGAGGTGTATTGATTGCAGAACGGCCAAGACGAGCCGCACAACCACCCCAAAGAGGCCAGGGCGACTCGCGGGTGACACGAGGGGTCAGGAGGAGGTTTGACGATTGCTCTCATCTCGTCATTTGGCTGCGGCTGAGGCGGTGGGAGCGGAGGGCCCAGCACGATCACTGTTGCGACGGCTGGAAACCAAACCCCGTTGTTTCAGGGATTGTCGCTCGTGATCACGGCAACCGTGATGCATGTCCCCATCAGTTACGTGGAGCCTCGCGGGGACAAACTGTCCCAACAATTGCGGCAGGTGTTCTGAAGCGCTGACGGCCCGCCTCGCCGGCAAAGCCTTCCTGGTGAGGCCAGGCTCTCCCTTTCAGAAGTTACCCGCCACGACCTTAATTCTTTCGTGACCGGCCCGCGTCCGGGAGCGAGTAATCACAGACGCCAGTGGGGAATATGGCTTCCAACCGTCGTTGCTCTTCGGCCGAGGGGATCCATGATCCATACGTACCGTCGGCAACAGCTTCCGCTACCGATTTGAGCTGGCACTTATAAATGCTGCCGGTCAATGGTCCTCCGGCCACTACGCGAGAAGTCGAGTGGATAGGAAATACCGCAGTGCAGGCGCCCGTCGGTTTTTCGTTCAGAATTCCATCCCACACGTCATCCCCAGAGGCGATCGGAACGCCGGACGTCGTAAAGCACCGGTCGATCGCCAAGGGTGGTTTATTTTCGGCTACGCTCAGATCGGGATGCTCCCGGATGTTACGCATCCATTCATCCATAACCTGCAGCGCTTCAGGCGTTTGATCGTAGGCCGCGATCGGGCGCGCGTCGGTAAACCAAATCACTTGATTATCGGCGTTGCCGTTCCCATCAATCATCCTTTGACGGCTGACAAATGATTGGCGGCTGTTGTGCATGTTGAGCCCCTCCTCAAGGTAGTGGCGCCAATCGATGATCGGAATGTCGATGTGGCCGCTGAACACCATGCCCGATCTATACGCGGCGTTCATCGCCACGACGTTCCCTCCGGTGCGCGGCGCCGGCGTGACCCCTTCGTCCGGGCTGAGGTTCATGTTTCTCGAGCTCCACGGGTCCCATTCGCCTACTGGAAGAAACGGCCTGCCTTCTTGGACCATGTCACGAGCGGGCTTCCACCCCCCGACGGTCGCGTTAAGCCGGAGAAACTCAGCAGACGTGATGTGGCCATCCCACAGCGCCTTTAAGCCGTATTGAACGCCGATGTTGTCCCAGGTCGAGCGCGCGTAGCCGTCTTCTTCAACAACTCCGTAGATGTTGCGCAGGTCTTCCCAGTGTGTCCAGTGCACGCTGTCCATGACGCCCGGCGGACTCATGAGCTCCTGGCCCGGTCCGGCGGTGCCGTAGAGTGGGTTCATCACCAATGGCGTCAGGCCTCGCCAGCCGTTGACGCATTCGGTGCTCCCGAGTTGTCCGGTATAGGGGTTTGGGAAGATGTCGCTCGCGTTGAGTCCAATCAGCCATCGCCGATTCGTCCAGGTGCCCCACTTCGGATTGGCCGCGTCCGTCACGTCCATGAAGTACTCGAGCAGCTCGCAGTCACCGACGTGAATGGTCTGCGTGACCATGTCCGGATACGAGTACTGTGGAATGGCCGCATCCAGGAGCCCTGGGTGGTTCTGCCCGTAAATGTATTGCTGAATGCCGCCGCCCGAGCCCCCGACGCCGACTGTGTAAAGGGGGACGCCGTGGCGCTTGATGAAAGCCTCCTTCACCATCAGCGCGGTTTCGCCTCCGACCTGGAGGTTGTAATGGACGCCTGTCCGATTGCCGGTGGAGTAAATCACGGCGTAGCCCAAGCTCAGTCCTTGGTCGAATAGAGCCGCCGACATCGATATCTCGCCCTGTTGACGCCCGATGCCGACCCCACCTTGGAAGCTGTATAGCAATCGGCCGTTCCACAGCGAGTGGTCAGCGTGCTGAGGATCCTCACCCAATGGTGCCAGCATGGCCAAACTATAGATGAAGCGATTGATCGTCCCCTGTTCCCACCGCACGATGTAATCGACCGTGCGGCCATCGATCAGCGTCGTCGTGGACAGATCCGCCGGGCGCGAGCCATCTATCGGCATGGAGCGGAACATCCCGTCCGTTGCGCGGTACATGTAGCGTACACGATCGCGTGCGCTGCAGTCGCGGCTCCAGCCAATCACTTTGCCGTCCGGATCGAAGACGGGAAATCCGATGCCTTCGTGATTGTCCACGAGAGGTTGACCCAAGTCGTTATTCGGGCGTGTGGTCTTGCAGACGAAGGGGTATTGGTGTGGCCCGGAAAAAATGGGGCCGGTAATCGGATGGTTGACAATGATCAGTCGGGCGAGGCGCTGCGATCTACTGCACCGGACGGTGAGTAGATTCGCACCAAGCTCGAACCCATTGACCAAACCCTGCAGGGCGTGCTCGGCGGGTATCGGCGTGAACGCAGCCGTCACGTCGTGGTGATCGCGAAACACCCGCACGCAAGTGAGCGGAGTCGTGCGCGGCACATCGACGCGCACGAGCGCGTCGCCGCCGCTGACCATATCGGGACGGCTGGACAAGACCGAAATCAGGAAACGGTGTCGGGATGACACAGAACCAGCGTCGGCACTTGCCGCCTGACCCATCGCACCATGGACCATCGAGGTCGTCAGCATCAGCCTGAAGAAGAGTGCGGACCACCATCTCGCGTGTCTACGGAGTTCGGAAGGTTGGGCGAGCTTGCGAGCCCTCTTGAATACGATCATGGCTTCCCCCAGAGTCATCGCGTCCCAAATGAGATCGCAAGATAGGAGGGGACCACACTCAGGCTCGAGATACAACCACCCTTAATGGACCGTTGAGCGAACGCCTCGCAACCGCTCGCCGTGAGAATCACGCGCGGTGGAGATCAGCGCGCGCTATTGTCGTCCCACGGAAATTCAACGGCACGAGGAGGTAGCGGTCATCATCCTTCGCGAGGGACGAGCCAACGCGATGGATGAAGGCCTTTTCAACGGACTGCTCCGACTGTTGGATGAGGTTGAGTCGAGCGATGCGCGGGCGACGGTGCTCACGGGCTACGACAGCTACTTCAGCGCCGGGCTTGCGTTGCCTTCGTTGCTCAAGCTGCCGCGCCAGAAGCTCAGCGCATTCATAGCTGTTCGAGAAGACCATGCGCCGGGTGTTTGCGGTACTCCCCCCTTCCGAGCTGCTCGGCCAATCCATCGCACGAGCACGTTCGCTGGCGCGCGGAGCTCGCGAGGCAGTCGCACAGATCAAACATGCGCTGCGGCGGCCCTTTATTGAACGGAGCGAACGCGAAGCTGTTGAACAGCTGGAGACCTGGCTGGATACATGGTTCAGCCTGGCCGGCCAGGAGCGGCTCGCCGAGGCCGTCGCGCGGATCTCGGCGAGGCGATAACGATCACCGATCGGCGCCAGGCTTCACGAGGACTATCGCGTCTGCACGACGCGTGGCGGCCGGTGCGACACTAAGTTCGGCCCAGCGGACGCCACCTCGTCAGGCGAGGAATCCACCTGGGAACTTTAGCGCAGTGTTGCACGTACGCTGTTCCAAACTTCCTGCGGCGTGTGGATCTTAGTTTGCGATCCCGTTTGTCCGAGCATTCAGACCATTGAACCTGATGTCTGCGTTAAGAGCATTCAGCGCGATCTCGATCACGCCGGTCTCTCAATAGAACCCTGCGCCGCCCACGACGAGGCACGCGTGGGTGAGCAGCGAGGTGGCTTCGCTCGCGCCCAAGCTGGCGTTGGGCTATTTTCTTGTCAAGACCGCCTCGATCTAGCGAAACTATCTTCTCCTGATGTCGGACACGATCGCGGCCGATTTGCTCTCGGCGAACTATGAATTGCTCGAGGTCCTCAACCCCGGAGCGACGTTCCTCGTCCGTCAACAAAAGTCTGGCCGCCTAGTGGTTCTCAAGCGGAAAGGCTCCGGCAGACCGGCCGATCGGATCCAGCGACGGCGCCAGCTATTCCGCGAGGTCAGTCACCCGCTCGTCTCAACCGCTCACGACAACATCGAGATCGGCCACACTGTTTATGCAGCGAGGGAATACATCGAAGGCAAGCCCGTCTCGCAAGAGCTATTTCGTCATGGCACAAAGCTCGAGAGCGGCGCCATCTTCGAATTCGCCATCCGCGTCGCACGTGGGCTGGAAGTTTTGCATCGAGTGGGGCTGGTCCATGGCAATCTGCACCCCGGAAACCTGGTAATCGACTCGCGCGGAAAGCCGCGGATTGTCGACCCGGCGGATGCGTTGACTCTCTTCCTCCCGTCTGACGGATTTCCCTCTTCGAACGCAACGCACCATCTCTACCTCTCGCCAGAGCAGCTCAAGGGCAAACCAGCTTCTCGACGAAGCGACCTGTTCTGCCTTGGTGTCATCGTCTACGAGCTTGTCACCGGCCGGCACCCATTTTTCGGCAGCAATTGGGTGGATGCGCTCGAAAAGACGCTCTACGAAAATCCCCCGCCGGCAACTCAACTTCGCCCCGAGCTCTCGCCAATGGTAGACGGCGTCTTGAATCGCCTCCTGGCCAAGCGTCCGCTGCAACGGTATGCCAGCGCGAAAAAGGTTGCCGAGGCGTTCGTTTCGATTTCAGACCCGAAAGACCAGTTGAGCCTGCTTCCGTTCGAGGAGCCCGATCCTCCCGCGAGCGCCGCTTTGACCGCCAAGCAGACATGGAGGCGTTTGCGTCCAGCGGTGTCCCAAACCGCCAGCTCTGCCGTGACCTTGCTCGAACCGTCCCTTTCGCGCTGGCGCGGCCTGAAGTTTTCGAGAAAAGCGATCGCGCTCGCGTCGGTTGCGGTTCTCCTTCTTGCCGCGTTTGCCTTGGTCGGTCGCATTCGCGAGCGCACCCTGGCGTCCGAAATCGAATCCGATATCTCGAGTGGAAGAACGGCTCAAGCCCGCACCCGGCTCCTCACCGAGCTCAAAAAGCGGAAGAAGGATGCCCTGATCACCAAGCTTCTCGGAGACGTCAGTTGCGCACGCAAAGAGTATCCCGATTGCTTGAAGAGATATCGCGAATCGACAGAGGTGTCCGGGCGGTTCGCCTCCGACGAGATCCTGCAGCGCAACACCCTGGCGTTGCTCGGCAGCCCTCCCGGCCCGGACCTGATCAAAGTGCTGGCCCAGCTCGACAGCTCCATCGAGCCTCGCCTCGTCGAAGAGACGAAAAGCGAGCAGTACTGGAGGAGATGGAATTCAGTCCGGGCGCTCGAGACACGTGGCGCCTCCAAAAAGATTGATTACGCCGTTGTCTACTCGATGGATCTGCTCCACGGAAACCAGTGCGAGACGCGGCGCGGGGCGGCGGCAAAGCTGGCCCAGTTGAAGGACAAGAACGCCCTACCCTACCTGCAGCGCGCACAAGCCGCAGCGGCGAAGAACTACAGCGAGCGGCGCTGTCTGGGGGATTCGATTGAGCGAGCCTTGAAAGCGATCGACGACGTCGGTTGAAGTCCTGAGCTCTTAGAAGACATATGCCAACGAGCTCTCGAAATCGAAGCGGCTATACAAGTTGGATATTTGAGCGAAGCCGGCTCCGTTAATCCAGCGAAGATGCTCCTTCAGCTCCAACACATACGAAACGCGAACATCTCCACCCCAAAGCCAAGCGGTTTGTTCCGTGTGCGATTTTTGAAACTGGAGCGCGGGACCGCCGCTCAATTCGAGATCGTGACTCCTCTCGACCACGTGTCCTAACCGGATGCGCGGTCCCTGATTCAGATACAAGGCCGGACTGAAGTAACCCCCAGGAAACGGCTCCACCGTGCTCTGAGCGAATCCCGAATGATCCGAGGCGTAGTGGGTCGCCTGGGCGCGATAGCCCAGACTCCACTTCCAGGGTCCTTCGTCCAGAATCCTGATCTCCAGGAGCCCATCCAGGCCGAGCTGGGCATTCGCGAGGCCAGAGGCGTCCGACACCCAGCCCGCGTACGGCGTAAACAAAATCTTGGGGCGGCCGAGGACTGCTTCCACGTCCAGCGAGAGAAGGTTGGCAGTGGCGGCGCCGAGAGGTGCCGCCGTCGGCGACTGCGAGCCGACGAACGACAGAAAGGAGTCGTACTTGGGGCGCCGCTCGATCCGAGGACGAAGTGAAACGTTGTCGATGACCTTCTCGTACTGGACGAGGAACGTCAGCGCGGAAACGCCCGGACGCATCGTGTGATAGCCCACGCGGAGGTCAGCCCGATCGGCGCTGGTGAACCGGGCCTGCGTCCCGAGCGAGAAATAACCACCCAGCATATAGTCGGCCTGCTTCCAGTACTGTTCACCCCCCGCACCACCCTCGACCGTGATGTACGGAGTGATGTCCGCCTTCGCCTGAGCTCCAACGGAAATCCCCTCGAAACCGAAGCTGTCTCCTGGCTGATAGAAGAAGGAGAGACGCCCGCCCACTGACGGCTCGCGCCCGCTCATCAGCTGCCTGTTGAGATCCGCGACCTCCGACCTTCCCCCGCTGGTGCGCATGGCAAGCCTGTTGTGGTACAGGGCCGCGTCATTGTCGCCATTCCAGGCGTACGCTTTGGCCAGCCCCGCGTGGGCTTCTCCATTGCTCGGGTCCTGAGCCAGCACTTGCTTGTATTGCGAAATGGCTTGCTTGCTGGATTCTTTTTTCTGCCCGAGAAGCCGCGCGTATTTCAAACGTGTTTCTTTGTCCTTCGGATTTTCCGCCACCAGCTTCCGGTACCGGTCGAGGGCCTCGCCGCGAGTGGATCCATCCGCCGCGAGAAGGTCTGCATAGGTCGTGCGCGTCTCGAGCTCCGCGTCGCCCTGAGCCAACGTCCGGAACTCCTCCCTTGCCTCGGACAGGTTTGCTTTGTCCTTGGCCAGGACTCGGGCGTATTCCTTTCTGAGCTTTTGGTCGTTCGGCCTTTTCTCGACGAGCTTCCGGTATCTTTCGATCGCCTCCTCCGTTCGCGCGTCATCCTGGGCCAGCAACCTGGCCAGCTCGAGCGCGGCGTTGTCATCGCCGGGATTTCTTTCCACGACTTCTGACCATTCCCGAATGGCCTCTGACAAGGTGCGCTTGTCCCACGACAGGAGCTTCCGGTACTCGGCTCGAATTTGAGCATTGCCCGGCTCACTTTTCAAAAGCCGCCGGTACTCCTCCAACGCATCATCGAGAGTGGACTTGTCTCGCGCGAGCAGCTTCGCAAGCTGATGCCGCCGACGCGGGTCCTCGCGCGTTTTGAGCCCCATCCGGTAGTAGCGAATCGCATCTTCTCGTCGGTAGTTATATCGGGACCAGCCGAGGTAATCGGCCTGCTTGAACGCAATCTGCGGGTCGTCTTGAAACCGCTCGAGGTACCGGTCAAATTGGCTGATCGCCTCGTTCGTTTGCCCGTTGAGCTCGAAGGCGAGTCCCAGCGAGCGCATCGCCTCTCGATTGTTCGGGTTCATCTCCGCGGCTTTGGTAAACGCTTCGATCGCCGCCTTGTAATTCCCGATCTCCATGTTTGCCCGCCCTCGAAGCATGTACCAGGACTCGGAGGGCGATGCCGCGGAGAGAGACTGCGAAAAAAGAAGGCAGGGCAACAGAATGGCGAGCCGCCAGGAAAAGCATGCTGCTAGGGATCGAATGAAATACATGACGAGGAAATGACAAGCCATTCGCGGTCTGGGTTGCTCACGCAGCAAGATAGGCCCGCGGAGAATCGGTTAGCTCCCCGGGGACGATTTCCATTCCGGTGCGATAGACGCCGGGTAGGATTTTGTTTTGATAAACGATGCGCACCCACTGAGGGCGGTCGTGGACGCCCAGGATGAGCAAGCGGTCCCCCACTGGAGGGCGCGTCCCCACCGAGAGGACGCGGAAGCCCCCCGCTGAAATATTCTCCAGCAGCACCGTGCACGCTCCGCCTTGGTGGACAAGCCGAAGGCTCTGAAACGTCCGGCGGCGCGGGCGCAATCTCGTGCGCGTGCGCAAGGGCCGAAAACACCTCGCGAGCCCGGCGATAAGTGAAAACGCAATCACGAAGTTGCTTCGACTGCGGTTCTGGTGTGACGTCTTCCAGGTTTCGGAGTCGGCAAAGAGCTTTCGGATCAGCACTCGCCGCGACTCCGCCGGCACATCGACAAAGTGGAGCCCACAGCGGAAGCGGGAACGCGAGAGCTTGTCGTTGTAGATGACGCGAGCGCGCAGGCGCATGCCATCGAGAGAGGCAATCACCACCTGAAGGTCGCGCGGGATCTCATGATGGCGGTCGGTGACGAAGGAAAGCCCGGAAAGGCTCATCTCTGTCGTCTGGACGTCCAGGCGCAATCCTTCGGCCTCGAGGCGAATCGGAAGCACCTTCGCCACGCGCTCTTCGGCTCTTCGCTGCGGCCGCTCCCAGGCAATCAGCAAGGCAATGGCGAGAAATCCCAAATTGTAGATAGCCCAGCCGAGATTGATGAAATAGGCGTCTTTCTCGATTCCGAAGTAATTGAACTCGAACACACCTTTCACGATTGCAAAGATCGTCACCCCAGCGGCAAACCAGGTGAGCTTGGTAGAGCTGAAATCAAACGTCCGCTTCGTCGCGATGATCCCTTTCGGCGTCACCTTGAAACCGAGGCGTTTGGGGAGCATCAGATCGAACATCGCACGGAAGAGTGGAAGGCTTACCGCCATCTCGTAAACAACGCCCCACAGCATCCGAGGCCAACCGGGCAACAAGACGGTCGCCACCATCGGAAGCACCACCATGTACGGCAGCAGATAGGCGAGGAGAACCGAAACATCCGCGAACAATGGGTGCAGGTGGAACAGGAGGAAGTACAGGGGCGTGATCCAGAACACAGCCCGACCCAGCGGGAAAAAGAAATAGTACAACGAAGCGAAGTAGCCAACCCGATGTCTCAGGCCCATTCCACGCGAGAAGAGTGGATTGTCTTTGAAAAAAATCTGGAGGCAGCCCAGCATCCACCTCCTTCTCTGCACGATGTATGAGACGAGGTTTTCGGCGGTGAGGCCTACCGCCAGATCCTTGTCCACGAATACCGATCGCCATCCGGCGGCATGCAATTTCTGACTGGTGTGAATGTCCTCGGTAATACTGAGCAGATTGAATCCGCCTACTTGTTCGATGGCCCGCCGCCGAAACACCGCCCCGCTGCCAACGAAAAAGGCACCTCCCCAGGAGTCTCGCCCGCTTTGAATGGCATGGTTGAACATGTCCTGTTCGTTCGGGACTGCAGCGCCGACCTGGAAAGCGCGCTGAAAGATGTCTTGATTGTAGAAATGATGAGGCGTTTGAACGAAGCCGACCAGTTCGTCCGAGAAATACGGCACCGTTTCTTCCAGAAAGCTCTCGGTCGGGATGTGATCGGTGTCGAAGACCACGATCAGCTCGCCCGAGCTCTTGGTCAGCGCGTGATTGAGGTTCCCAGCCTTGGCGTGCTTCTTCGGTCCCTGAATGTACGTAGCGCCGTGCTCCTTGGCCAATTGCTGGACCGATTCCCGGTGGCTGTCGTCGAGAACGTAGACACGCTTCGACTCGTAGCGAATGGCCTGGGCCGCAGTGAGAGTCTTTTCCAGAATTTCCAGCGACTCCGAATAGATTGGGACGAAGATGTCTACGGTCAGCTTCGGCATCGTGCTTGCTACCGAAGTCCTCTTTCTCGGGCGGATTCCTACCTGCAGAAGCAACAGCGCCACTGTCGAGAAGCTGTAGAGCTCGGCCAGCCAGAGAGCGATGCTGATAAACGGACCCAGCGTTTCCTTGAAGTTCAACGTCTGAAACAATCGCCAGCCGAGATAGCGAAAACACAGGCCAAAGGCGCAAATCAGGAAGCCCGCCTTGAAGAGCCAGTGCACTCGCGAAAGCGGGAAAAGAATGAGCGCAATTGCAAAGAGAACCCAGGGGAGGTTCGCGGAAAAACCGGCGAAATCAAATGGACGCAGAAACCCCAAGAATTCGTCGAAGTGGCGAGGGATTTGCAGCTCGAACGCTCGGTCGAACCAGAGCCAATTGTGAAGATAATAGGGCGTGTCTTCGCCGACGAGAGCCTTTGCCCAAAGCCCATCCAATTTCTCGCTGCGAATTGCATCGGCCACGTCCGAGCCTTCGATCAACGCCAGCGAGTGAATGGTCGCCAGATGAGGCAGCCCTTCCAGCGCGGAAATGGATTCCCCTTCCAGCGTGTATCGGTCGAAGATCTTCCGCTTTGCCTTCCACTCGGTTTCAAAAAACTGCAACATCCTCTGCCGGAGCTTGGACTCCGATCTCCCAAACCACCGCGCGTCCAAGGATATGCGCCAGAACAGGGGCACGGAGTCGTACCCAAACTCGCTTCGCGGCGCGGGCTCCGAAGCTTTCAGCAGCAGCTCTCCGGTGCGCTGGTCGAGGTAGATGATCTCCGGGGGAACGCTCACCTTCTTTGTGAAGTAGAGCCAGTGCAGCACGTCATAGGAGCTGCGGACCAGCGCCGCCCAGGGGTGTCGCTGGTCAATGCCGCTGAAAACCTCGTAGGCGTAGGGTGCGAAGTAAGCAGGATGAATCGTGGGGTACTTTTCCGCGGGCGCCCAGTTGCCCGCAGTCAAGAAGCACTGGTCCTTCACTCGCACGACTTCCTTTGCCCAAATGTCGTCCAGAATGGCCTGCGCATCTTCCAAGTAGCGCGAATTGGAAAATCGCCTCGAGGCCAGAATCAGCGCCAGTGCCACGTCCGTGTCGGCGTCCGTGGCAGAGTTTGAATCCAGCACTTTGTCCTTCCACTTCCAGGCAAAAAGATTGTCCTCCCGCTTTTGCAAATGCTGTCTCGTCCAGCTCCACACGCTTTCAAACGCGGGTCGGTCATTGGACCAGACGGCCCGAAGCATGGCGTAGCTCTGGCCCTCGGACGTGGTAATGCCCTTCTCGTCCAAGCTGATGACCCGGCCGTCCTTGATGTATGCGAACTTGTAAAAGCTCCAGAGCGCCGAGAGCTCATCGAGCTGACTGTGCTTTTGCTCATTCGCGCCCATCCTCGAGTTCTCGGCGCACGACGTGGTGAACAACGCCAGACTCAGGAATGCGAGGAGATGTCGCCCCATCGCTGCGCAGTTACTTCTTCTCCAGCTTTCTCAAAGCCGCCCGGGCTGCTGGTGCCTCGCAGGCGTCGAAGATAAAGCTCTTTCGTCGGGCAACCTCGCGAAGAGGCTCCACCGCTCGCGCGTCGCCGATTTCGCCCAGGTTCTTCGCTGCCTTGGATACCACGTCGCAATCCCTAGCTTTGAGGTCCATCAGATAAACCGCGACGATGTCCACGCGGTCCTCACGCTCCATGCGACGCAACGCCTCGATCGCGGCCCCGCGGCGCTGATAGCTTTGCGCATCGCCAGCAGCGTCGACGAGGAAGTCGACCGCCGGTTCTCCGGCCTGGACGAGCATATCGGCCGCCTCTTGGGAATGAGGTCCGCCCAAGCTCTGGGAAAGATCGCGCAGCATTTCCTTGCGCGCCAGAATTGCGGCTTCACTCGCGCTGGCTTGCTTGTAATGCGCGATGCCTTCGTCGCCACGCTTCAGGGAATACAGTGCGCGCCCCTTGAGGAATGCCGCCTCCGGGCTGTCGTCCACGGTTTCCAGCTCGCGTAGAGCGGCCTCGGACCTTCCGGCCTCGATTGCACGCGCAGCTCGGTAGAGCGGACCCGAATGATGGCCCACCCACGCAACGATGCAGGCCACAACCACCAAGGAAACCGCCAAAATCGCGGCCGCGCGTTTGGGATGGGTTATCATCAGCGTTCGCAACTGCTGAGAAGTCTGTCGCCAATCACCCAAGCGCTCGCGAATGACAGCTATCGAATGCAGCACTTCAGAAAACGGTTTTTGGTCATCCACCCTGGGGAGAAGCTCGCCTCCAAAGGGCAAAGGACCCTCGACTCGCGGGACTCGATACAGTTGTATCGGATCGGGAATTCCTTTCAGCGTCCGCGTGCCCACCTCTTCCGATGGCACCTCGCTCTTGTTCATCGACAAGTACGCGGCCTCGGTGAGCCAGACCTCGCCCGGCGGCGTCTCGCGTTGGACGCGGGAGACGATGTTTACGGGGTCGCCGAACACGTCGCCATGCTCGACCCGAACTTCACCGATATTGATCGCTACTCGGACGACAATGCGCTGTTCGTCTGAAACACTCCCGTTGCGCCGCGCCAGTTGGTCCTGAATTGCCATACCGCACAAGATGCTGTCGGTCGGAGATTTGAAAGTCACCAGGAGTGCGTCGCCAATGGATTTTATCTTTCGACCGCGAAAGGCTCTGATCACCGGAAGCAGAAGCCGATCATGCTCGGCCAGCATCCGGGCATTCTCCTCGCGAGTCTGCCGAGATGTCTTCTCGGTAAACCCGACGATGTCCGTCAGCATGATGGCAAGATTCTCAGTCGGCGGCTTGAAGCTCGACCCGCTCGACCGGGGAGGAGTGCCAGGCTTCGGCTCCGCTAACTTGCTCAACGGAACCAGGGCGGGCGATGCCGCAGCACCGTCTAGCAACGCAAGCAACTCCTCCGCGCTCTGCGCCCGCGAACCCGGCTCTTTCACCGTGGCACGTCGAACGAATTCGACGATCTGCGGATAGGCGCCGAGCTCCGGAGCAAAATCAGCCACCGATGGCACTGGGGCGCTCGCGTGCGCTTGGACCAGAGCACGGGCGTCGTCTGTCTTGAAGGGGTGCTGGCCGGTCAGGAGGACGAAAGCAATAATGCCCAAACTGTAGAGGTCGGCTCGATGGTCGATGGCGCGGCCATAAGCCTGCTCCGGCGCGAGGTACTCGGGAGTGCCGATGACGAGACCGAGCTGGGTCTTCATCGCTTCCCGCGGCAGCTTGGCAACCTTAGCGATGCCGAAGTCCAGAATCTTCAGCCGTTCGAGCCCCTCTTCTGCGACCAGCCACAAGTTCTCAGGCTTGAGGTCCCGATGCGTGATGCCCGCAGCGTGCGCCGCTTGGAGACCTTGCAGCACTTGGCGCAACAGACCGATTGCGCGCACAGGTGGCAGCCGCCCTTCGCGCTCGAGCAATGTTTGCAACGATTGGCCGGTGAGGAGCTCCATGACCAGGAAAAACCGCTCATCCGGTGTGCGCCCAAAGTCGAGTACGTCCACCACGTGAGGACTTTTAAGGCGGACGGCAATCTGCGCCTCCCTCTGGAACCGCTCGACAACCTCCTGGTCGGCCGCGAACGCGGCGTGCAGGATTTTCAGCGCGACCGCTCGACCGATGAAGACGTGCTCGGCGCGATAAACCGCGCCCATTCCACCCACCGCTAGAAGGGCGTCGAGGCGATAGCGCCCGTCAATGACGGTTCCGACGAGCCGTTCCAGCGACGCCGCGGCCCCGTTACTTTGCAAGGCTTTCGATCCAGCCGACGCTTGAGCTGGTTTTTCCGGTGGCCTCTCCGGCGCGGATGAAACCAGGAGCTGTTTCTTACCCATCCTGGCTGGGCTCCGTTTGGGCCTCGAAGACCGTGCCTCGAACCTTGCGGAACAATAAGCGGCAGTCAGAGGGCACTCGGCGCCTGATACCGGGACGGGTCATTGCGCGGACTCTGACGTGAAGTGGGGAAGTGTGATCCGCCTCTTCACGTCGCCAAGAGCCTATCCTGAAAATGCAGGGCTGATCTACCGGCCCTGGTCCTTGATCGCACCGAGTCTTTCTCGAGTGGGTCTTGCACTACCTCTTTTTCAGACGAGGCAATCGATGCTCCGAGGGCGGCCCCCACGGCGCCGCTACATTCCAGGTCGCGTCGGCGCCGTAGGACACTTGGCTGTCAAAGGCGTCCGGTCCGCCGTCGCTCGCAATCCAGACTTCGGAATTGAAATGACGAATGTAGTGCTCGGGGTAGTTGAACGATTGGAAAGACACGCCTGAGCCGGAAAGTCCGGGCTGCGCGCAGAACGTCGCGTCCTGGTTGAACAGTGCCGAGCCATCGGGCTGGTCCTTTCGCAGGCGATGGCTCGAGTGCCGCAGGTACTGGCCTGGGAAATTACGGGATTCGAACGAGTAGCACGAGTCATCGGCAAAGCCCGGGACGATCCTGAATGTCGCGTCCTGCCTCAAAGTTTTGTCGCTCGTGGAGTCAACAACCTCGGTGTAGCACAGACCGTTGAAGTGCCGAATGTAGCGATCGGTGAGCTCTTTCGTCGACACTTCGAACGAGTGATACGCATCCACCGGAACCTCGGCCCCACTTCGCCACCACGGCGTGGCCAAACTCCATGTCGCGTCCTCACGATAACGGACGGCATCCTCGAAGGGGTCGAGCCACAACTCGTCGCTTCGATGGCGAACGTAATAGCCGGGGATGTTCTTTGACTCGAGGGAGAAATTGCTGGAACCGTCGAGCGCCCTGCGACTGCAGAAGGTGGCCTCTTGGTCGAAGCTCACCGAACCATCGCGCGGATCACTTCGCAGGCGGAGTTTGAAGTGTCGCAGATAGTGGCCCGGGAAACTGCGCGATTCGAAGGAATAGCATGACGCGTCGGCGAGGCCGGCCACCACTCGGAAGGTGGCGTCCTGCTTTAGACTGCCGCTGCTGGTCGCGTCTACCAGCTCGGTTAAGCCGAGACTGTCAAGGGGCCGGATGAAGCGATCGGTGAGTCCTGGCGTCGTGACCTGGAGCGATTGAAGTTTGTTGATGGCGAAGGCTCCAGTCATTTGCTTCCCCGGGTCGGTCAGATATTGATTGACAGCGTTGATCGCCTTCGCATCTGGCTTCATCACCAGCCGGTCGTATGTCAGCATCCCGTTCACCTCGTTTTCGACGTCGGTGATCTGGGTATAGATCGCGGCGCTCAGACCAGGGTCCCGCATCAGCAACTGGGTCTGTTGAATGAGGCCCCAATATTGGTTCGTGAGCGCGGTGCCATCGGGGAGCATTCGATAAGCGAAGGGCATTTCAGGGTTCCAGAGATGATCGGCGATCCTCACCCCCAAGCCGCCGAACTCGCCCAGCACTGCCGCGCGCCAGCGGGACGAATACGGCGATCGAGGGCCAATATAGACGTGCCAGTCGACGACGTCGCCGTTGTCCCCGTCGACGGACCCACAGCAATTGACGCCGCTCATGTTGTCCACCAGCCGGCTCGGATCCCAGCTCTTCACGAGGTCGGCGAGCCGCGCCTGATCGTACTGACCCCAACCTTCATTGAATACTACCCACTGGATGATGGACGTGAAGCTGCGGTGCTCGTCGATGATCTCCTGCATCTCCGCCTCGAATTGTTGGCGAGCGGCGGGCGAGGGAATGCGGCCGGTGGTCATTGACGGAATGTCTTGCCAGACCAGTAGGCCCAGCTTGTCGGCCCAGTAGTACCAGCGTGCAGGTTCGACCTTGACGTGCTTGCGGACGGTGTTGAAGCCCAGTACCTTGTGCTGCTCAAGGTCGAAGCGCAGGGCTGCGTCAGTGGGTGCAGTGTAGACTCCGTCAGGCCAGAAGCCTTGGTCGAGAGTCCCGATCTGAAAAACGAACTGGCCGTTGAGCACTGGCCGCAGCGCGCCGCCAACCGTGGCAAGGCCAATCGAGCGCATCCCGAAATAGCTCTTGACTACGTCGACGGTGGCTGGGCCTCTCTTCAGCGAGACTTGCAAGTTGTAGAGGAATGGATCGTCGGGCGACCACAGGTGCGCCTTCGGCACAGGCACCCGGATCTCCGTGCCAGTCTTGCCGGTCGCTACACCCACCCGGCCTCCGCCGCTCCAGGCGACCGCTTCGACCGTCTCACCGGTGACGCCAACAGCTTGCACCGTCAGTCGCAACGCGGCACCAAGCACATCCGGCGTCATGTCGAGCCGCGTGATGGAGGCGGTCGGCACGGGCTCGAGCCACACGGTTTGCCAGATTCCCGATGTCGAGGTGTACCAGATTCTCCGCGGGTCGCGGCGCTGCTTGCCCACTGGCTGATTGCCGGCGTCCGTCGGATCGAAGACGCCGACAATGAGCTCGTTTGTTCCGCCGTTCAACTGCGAAGTGATATCAAAGCTGAAGCTGCTGTAACCACCGCGATGCGTACCCACGTTCACCTGATTGACGTAAACCGTGGCTTCCCAATCGACCGCCCCGAAGTTGAGCAACACGCGCTGGCCGGCCCAGTCGGATGGGACGATGAACGTCCGCCTGTACCACATGCGGACCGGACCATCGCGCATGATCCCAGAGAGCGCCGACTCCACCGGAAACGGAACGAGAATGACTTCGGCGAGCGTCTGACCAAAAGGCGGAGCTTGATCGGCTATCGCGTTAGCGAACTGCCACACGCCGTTTAGATTCAGCCAACGTCCGCGCACCATCTGCGGGCGCGGATACTCGGGGTGCGCGTTCTTCGGAGAGACATCTTTGGCCCACGGGGTCATGAGCGGCGCGGTCTTGGGGCTCCAGGAAGGGCCCGTCGGCTTTGGACTAATGGTCGAGGACCTCGAGGCCGAAGCGCTCGCGCACGCCACCAGAGCAAGAGCCAGCGCCGTTCGAGAGCGTACCGTAAGCACCCCCTCACGAAAGGGACGACGGCGCTGGAGACATAGTTTCGAAAATAAGTAATGTCCAGATAACCTTGGACGGTGAGCTGAAATGCAGCAACGATTCAAAGCTACCATTGTGGTTCTTGCCGTTTTGCCGATCGTGGCGACGGCCACCGGTTCCAGACCGATAGCGCTGGTGAAGGATGCCGCGAAGGGACCAAGCGTGACTCTGGGATCCTTCGGCCGCTTACCAGACGGCCGCGCCGTAGAGTTGTTTACGCTGAGGAACGGCCGGGGCGTGGAAGTGCGCGCGATCAACTACGGCGGCATCATCGTGTCGCTCAAGGTCCCCGACCGAAAAGGGCATCTGGACGACATCGTCCTCGGGCATGACGATCTCGAGGGGTACCTCAGGAAGCCGGCTTACTTCGGAGCGATCATCGGCCGCTACGCCAACCGCATCGCAAAGGGGAGATTCGAAATTGATCGGAAAGTCTTCCAGCTCGCCACCAACGACGGTCCGAACCACTTGCACGGGGGTGAGCGAGGCTTCGACAAAACGATCTGGAACGCCGAGGAACTCAAAACCAAGGACGGCGTTGGAGTCATGTTCACACGCACCAGCCCGGATGGCGAAGAGGGCTACCCTGGCAGGCTCGACGTTCGGGTGACTTACACGCTCAATGACCGCAACGAATTGGTGTTCGAATATTTCGCGACGACGGATCAGCCGACGCCGGTGAATCTAACGCAACACTCGTACTTCAACCTGGCCGGCGATGGCCGGCGCGACGTTCTCGGCCACGAGCTGGTCATCGAGGCTGACCAGTTCACTCCGGTGGACAGCGACCTCATCCCAACCGGCGAGCTTACGCCGGTGGCCGGCACGCCGATGGACTTCCGCAAATCCACCGCTATCGGCGCTCGCATCGCACAGGACGACGTGCAGCTCCGTCGCGGCCGCGGCTATGATCACAATTTTGTATTGAGGCGCAATGGGGGCGGTTTGTCGCGCGCGGTGCGCGTGCTAGAGCCGACGACGGGCCGCACCCTGGAGATTCTCACGACAGAGCCCGGCCTGCAGTTCTACTCGGGAAACTTCCTGGACGGCACCATCACCGGGAAACGCGGCCACGTGTACCGCCACCGCTTCGGCTTCTGCCTCGAGACGCAGCATTTTCCGGATGCTCCCAATCAGCCCTCGTTCCCGAATACCATCTTGCGCCCTGGTCAGGAATACCGCTCGAAGACAGTCCTGCGTTTCGAAGTGCAACGGTGATCCTTTTTTCGCTCCATGCCCGCACCTCGCGCGAGCAGGATGGCAGGTGCTATGACGCGGACATGATCTCGACCGTTATGCGTGCTTTGGTCGCCACCATCTGTCTCGCCAGCGCAGCAACGGCCGCTGCACCGAGGGACGCCCAGACAGCCGAGGCGCATCCGCTCAAGATCGGCATCATCGGCGCCGGCAGGATCGGCGGCACCCTCGCCACGCTCTGGGCCAAGGCGGGTCACGAGGTGCTCGTCTCGTCGCGCCACCCAGACCAGCTCCAGGACCTGGCGCGCTCCCTCGGCCCGAAGGCGCGCGCCGGCACGCCGCGGGAGGCGGCCGTCTTTGGAGATGTGGTCCTCATCTCGGTGCCGTACGGGGCCCTGCCGCAGATCGGCAAGGATTTGCAGAACGAGCTCAAGGGCAAGGTGGTGCTGGATACCGGCAATCCCTATCCCGAGCGCGACGGCGAGATGGCCGTCGAGGCCCGCCGCAAGGGCACCGGCGTCGCCTCGGCGGAGTTCCTCCCGGGCGTCCGCCTCGCGCGCGCCTTCAATGCCATCAGCTATCGCGACCTGCGCAGCGAGGCGCACCGGAAGGGGGAGCTCGTGGGAATTCCAATCGCCGCGGACGACCGCCAGGCGTTGGACGTCGCCGCGCGTCTCGTGCGAGACGCCGGGTTCGAACCGGTCGCGGTCGGGCCGCTCGCTAAAGCGAAGATGTTCGACGTTGGATCGCCGGTGTACACGCAGCTGCTCACGGCGCGCGAGCTGAGGGACCGTCTGGGGAAGTGAACGGGATCGAGCTGTTCGTCGACGGCGGCATGACTTGAACCCCCGACCCTTCGGATTCGGAGTCGCCCTACCCAATCAGCGGAGAATGCCGGTTGCTTGGCCGACCTCGATCAGGTGCCCGTCGGGATCGCGGATAAATGCGCGGATCTCGCGGCCGTGGTCCTTGGGCTCCGTGAGGAATTTGACGCCCTTGGCCGACCAGTCTTTGTAAACTTGACGGATATCCGCGACGCGAACGTTGAGGAACGCGCTCGTGCGATTGGGGTCGGATGGCGTCGTCAAGGTCACCTCGGGCTTGTCGTCAGTAGGGCCACCACCCACGTTCAAGATCAACCACGTGTTGGCGACCTTCATGATGACTGGGTCGCGCTCGAGGAGGACCTCGCCGTTGAATAGCGACTGATAGAAGTCACGGGACCGATCCTGATCCGAGACCACCAGAAAGTGTGTCAGCAGAAAACCGTGCTTGGGGGCCGGAAAGTCGTCTGGATTCATTGCACACCTCCCTGCGTCGGTTGTGAGTGTTCGATACTCGGGGTTCTTAGCCGCGCGGGAAAACCCAAGCTCGGACTCATACCCGACTCGCTCGGCGACTTCTGGAATGGTCGCGCTGGTGCCGCGCAGCATCGCAACCGCGCGGTCCATTCGACAGGTGTTACGTAGCCCAGCGGTGGTTCTCCCACCAGCTGGGCAAAGCGGGTAGCGAAGGCCGTTCTCGACATGCCCACTCGTTTGGCCAATGGCCCTACGCTCCAGTCCGCTTCCGGGGCTTTGTAAATAGAAGCCAGTGCTGCACCGACGCGAGGCTCTTGCAGCGCGACGGAAAGGCCGAGCTTTTCGGCTTCCGGAGATGAGAAGTAGGAACGGATCGCCTCGATGAAGAGCACGTCGGCGAGGCGCGTAATGACGGTATCGGCACCGGGACGCTTCGCGCGCGATTCGCGCTCCAGGAAGTCGAACGTTGCAGGGTTCGGCCAATCGTCGTCGCCATCGGCGGTCGCGCTCGCGGACGGCTCCCTCATTGCCTCGAGCGTGCATCTGGAGGCTTGGGTTTGATTGAGACGCGATATCGATGATCAAAGGGCGTGCGGTAAGACAGCTTCATGCGATGATACACCGCCTGAGGAATACCGATATCCGCCAGATATAATTCGCCGGCGCGCTCCGGCAGCAGTCCTGTTTTCGGCAGTGCCAACGTCATTGTCCATCGGGGCGCTATCACCGCGCCAGGCGCGTTCCCTGTGGTGGCGTCCAACCCGGAGGGAAGATCAAGCGCGAGAATGGGTGCCTTTGTCACATTGGCCCACTCAATAAGCTCTGCTGCTCGTCCTCGTGGCGCACCATTAAGGCTATAACCGAGCAGCGCGTCGATAATGAGATCGGGTTGTGAGTCGACGAGCTGTTTCGAATCCACTTCCGTCCCAGGGGTCGAGGCGAACACTTTGCGCTGATACGACGGCACGGAACCCAAATGCTCTGCATCAGCCAGACAAAGCAATACCTTCGCTCCGTGGTTCGCCAGGTGTCTTGCGGCGCAAATGCCGCCGCCTCCGTTACCGCCCGTGCCCGCGAGCACTAGAATGCGAGATCGATTGCTGTTCTCACCAAGAATCTCGAGCGCGAGTGTGGCCAGATTGCGGCCCGCATTCTCCATCATCTGGTAGAGGTTAGGACCCGTCTCTTCAACCGCGACGCGATCAACCTCGCGCATTTGTTCGGCGGTTACCGCGGGAACGAAAATGCCTCGATCGGTCTCGAACGCTGCGTTCATGGGCGAATTCCTTCAACCTTCAGTCGCATCCGGTAGATACTGGTGAGTGCTGTCATGTACAACGTCTTCCCGTCATCATCGCCCCATGCGAGGTTGTGGGGTTGTTCCGGTCCTTTTATCGTGCCGAGATGCTTGCCGTCGGCCGAAAGGATCCACGCTCCGCCAGGGCCGGTGACAAATAGATTACCCGCGCGGTCAACCTTCATCCCGTCGATTGCGTCTTCTCCCGGTGCGGTCGTCATATCGAAAAACACTTCGCCCTTCTCCAAGGTGCCATCCGGTCAGACTGGATAGCGCATCACGCTCTTCTTGCTCATGTCCCAGTTCCCGACATAGAGGAATTTCTCGTCTGGCGAAAATGCGAGACTATTCGGTCCGTTGAGATCCTTTGATACGAGCGCGACTCGGCCGTCCTTCACCATAAAGACTCCGCTGAACGCCAACTCCTTGCGCGAATCATCGAATACTTTTGGCAAGCCGAAAGGCGGATCGGTGAAATATAGCGTCCCGTCCGAACGGTAAACCAGATCGTTGGGGCTGTTGAATCGTTTGCCCTCATACGAGTCGGCCAAGACCGTGAGGTTGCCCCTCTTCTCGAGCCTGGTAATCCGGCGGTTGCCGTGCTCGCAGATCGTCAGCCTTCCCTCCCGGTCGAACGTGAGTCCATTGGAGCCGGCCTGATGGTATTCGCCGATGTTTGTTCCGGTGTAACCGCTCTTCGGCCGATAGATGTCCACTTGGCCATCCGGGGTCCAGCGAAATATGGTGTTCAAATCGGGTGAGCTGAACAGGAGGTATCCTTCCCGTGCCCAAACGGGGCCCTCGGTGAAGGGAAATCCACTCGCAACCCTCTCCAGTTGAGCATCCAATGGGACGATCGAATCTACGGCGCGTTGCAGCCGAACCACTTCCGAGGAAACACGGCGCGCAACCCTCGACCTTTCCGACTTGTAAAAATCGAGCGTCGCCGAGCGCACCCAAATGAAGTTATCGGGTGATGTGGAAATTGGCCCGTTGATGGCGAAGACGGCGATTCGAATGCGCTGACCTGGCTTGGCATCCCGGGCGACGATGATGCGATTCGGCGCGTTGAAGCCATAAGGAACCGAACCACCGCGCTGTCCGAGTACAAAGGGCAGCTTGCCGTCTACCCAGACCTCGGCGTAATCGTCAACTACGATTTCAAAGATCACGGTCGAGCCGCTAACAGCAAAGTTGCCGACATTTTGGGGCAGGATGAGAGGACTTCGACACCCTTGCTGCCGCGCTTCCGGAGTTTCGTCAGGCTTTCGAACGCGTCCGCGCGGAGCGCCTGCAACGGGCGAGCTAAGCAGCAGGCGCGCACCGCCGTCCGCGCCAGGCTCGAAGCTCATCTCAGATTCGCAAGCAGATGAAAAGATGCTCGAGAGAAATGCGGCGCGTAAACTTGACCATGTCGCGAGCTGACTATTGTCTCTCGCTGGAGCACGAACCGGCGCACTCACTATCGGAGACAGGCCGTTTGGAGGACACATGAAGCGGATAGTTTTACGGATCTCGTTAGTGATAAGCGGCCTGTTGATGTTGTTCCGATTCGGTGGACCAGCTTTGATTTTCGGAGCTACAGGACCGGGCCCCTTCGGCAACCGCTGGCTAGCGGAGGGAACAACCGCTACGTTGCTTCTGGATGCCGACCTCCGGTTTTTCGGCGCAATGATGCTCGGAATCGGCGTGATCTTCTTCTGGGCGATTCTGAGAGTAGAAGCGCTCGGATCGGTGATTTATATTCTGGCCTGCGCTGTAGCACTTGGGGCAGCTGCAAGGATCTATGCACGCATCAGGTACGGCAATCCCGGAACTGCTGGGACGATACCGGTCGTAATTGAGACTGTGATCCCGTTCTTACTTGTTCTGTCGCGATATTATGTCGGCAAGGACGCCAAAAAAGGATCAGCCGCTCTAGCAGCTCCAGCATAAAGGAACGCAACCCCGATCAATCCATTGGAACAGGGGCGGGTACTGGTGCACCAGGGCGATCGCCATGCTGCCCTCTCCGACGGCGGCGGCCACGCGCTTGACCGGGCCCAGGCGCACGTCTCCGCAGGCGAAGACGCCGGGGAGGCTCGACTCGAGCAGATAGGGATCGCGACCCTGGGACCAGCGCCCGGCTCGCACCACCTCGTCGCCGGTCAAGATGCATCCGTTGGGATCCCGCGCGATCTCGATGTGAAGCCAGTCGGTCTGAGGGGACGGCGCTCAGCTCGGCCGAGCCCGCACCGGGATCGACATCCTGAGCTGCTCACGCACTGCCGCAGCCAGGTTGGGGTCGGTTACCAAGGCTACGAGCTCCTTCCGCCCGTCGCACTTCTCACAGCGCAGCACGTCGACATGCCGGGTGCGCTTGCCCCAGGATGCTATAGCTCGAGGCTACGTTCCAGGAGGCGCGCCGACGCTGAAGGTGTCGCTATCCGCTTTGCACAAACTGCTGATTCAAGACTTCGGCGTGGCGATCAATCACTTGTCTCGCCAGATAGTTCATCGTCGTCCTGATATCTCTCCTGGCCGGGCGTATAATCGAGCCATACCCCCTCGATCGGTTGCTGTCCCACGCCTCTTCCTGACCAATCGCAGACACCATTAGGGAAGATCGCGTTCAGTCGTGCCCTCTCTTGCTGAGTGAAGATCACCGCATAGTCCCGGTAATCGATCGGCTTGAGCTGGCACTTGAGGATGTCACCGGCGACCGGTGCGCCGGCTCTGATCCGGACCGTCGAATTAATCGGGAACAGTGCATTGCAGACGCTTGGACCGTCGAGTGAAAACTGTTCAACGTGCGCCCCGCCGGTCGCATCCCAGCACGTGTCCCTTAGCCAGGCCGGCTTGTTGCGGATCACCTTCAGGGCATATCCGCGATGCGATCTGTCGGCGAGGATGTTCTCCAGCCACTCGTTATTCCCAAGCAGTGCCATCTTCGAGAGGCTCGGCAGATCTGTTCCAACGCGCGCGACGAGCCAATTCACCTCATTTTCACTTGTCCTGTTTTCACTCCTCAGCCGGTTGAGCTTCGCGAAGGTCCGTATCCGAGTATGGATGTCGATAATGTCGTCAGTATAGGTTCGCGTGTCGAGCATCGGGAGCGTCAGGTTCTCTCCCGAATCCACCACTCCGGCACGATACGCGATTTCGATCCCCTGAAGATTTCCTTCGCTGCGCGCAGGAATGTAGTTTCCATCGACGTCGAGACCTCCAATCATCTCGTTCAGATCCAAAAACTCAGTCTTGCTGATGTCGCCATTGTTCAGGGCTTCGAGTCCGTACTGGACACCGACGTTGTCGTAGACACTCGGCGCAAATCCGGTAGTCGGATCGATGCCGAAGACGTTGACCATGCCGTCCGTAAAAGTAGCGCGGGCTCCCCCCGGATTGGTGACGGGATCGTACCGGGTATCAAGAGGCACGACAGGATCAAATCCATTAAAGGGGCTTACCCAAGTATGGGCAAATCCATCCCAGCTGCGGCAAGTGGTATTCATGCCATCGGCGCTCACCGGGTATCCATCGACCTTCGACCGCCGCGCAGCAGGCCAATCCAACGGGTTGGCAACTGTGTCGAAGTAATGATTGAGCAACCCGCAGTCGGTGACATCCGGCAAGATCGAGACGAGATCTGAATACGATACGCCCGGAGTGATCGCGTCGAGGAGACCTGGATAATTCTGCGCAATGAAGTGCTGCTGCATCGAGCCGCCTGAGCCGCCCGAGCCAATCGTGAACCTGGGAATGCCATATTGCTCGATGAAATGCTCCTTGATCATCATCATCGTCTCGCCCGAGACGACAAAGTCGCAGCCGGTCCCCAGGGTATTGCGAGTACCGAAGGCAACCGCGAAGCCCAAGCTCAATGGATCATCGGAAAGTGCAGACGTCACCTCGTTGCGTCCGGATCGGTATCCGGGCCCGCAGCCGCCGCCGAAAGGAAAGCTGAGCTTGCCATTCCACCCGGGCCCAGGCCTCTTTCCATCGCGGGACCAAGGGTCGTGGATGGGATTCATGGGGTCGTCGATGATCGAGATCCGATAGATCGACTGATCAATCGTCCCGGACTCCACTCGCACGATGTAGTTCACCGTGTCGCCGTCGATCGTCGTCGTCTGCACCAAGTCCTTCGGGAACGGCGGGGTCAAGCTGGGGAGCGGCTTAAAGGTTCCGTCGGTGCTCCGATAGAACCACTGGTAGATGGTCGGGACGGTGCAGTGCTCATCGAGCGAAGGGCCGAGACCTGATGTCTCCGTCTCGCAGATCCACGGCACCTGATGCGGGCCCGCGAAAATCGGCCCGTAGATTGGAAAGTTCCGGACCGCCAGTCGGGTGCGCTGCGACGGCCTGGCCAGGGTTGCGGCGGTGATCAGATTTCTGCCGTCCCTCAGTCCGCTCACCAGGCCGATCAGCGCGTGGCTCGTGTCATCCGGCAGGAACGCGCCAGTCACGTCGGCGCCATTGAGCGCGACCGGTACGTCCGAGAGCGAGACTGTTCGAGGAACATTGACTCTGACGAGAACATCGCCGCCGCTGACCCGCTGGGGCGCTGTGGAAAGGGTGTTGATCTGCAGGCGGTTTCGCGAATGCGAGTCGGCATGCGTTGGCGCGCTTGCGGTGAGCAGACCGATCAACCAGACGGTGACCATGAGTGAGTGACCTTGGAACTGCGAGCGTGGGCAAGTCATCTTCTGTTCTCCTTATTCTCTGACGAGAAGCGCTTGAGCGAACCGCGCTGGCCGCTGACGCTTGCAGATCTCGATGGTGTGGCCAGCACGCGTGGAAAGCGGGAAGCACCGCTCGCGGCGACACGCTCCATCATTGTCATCTTTGGTCAGTGCCCCCAAACTCGTTTACCAAGATCGGAATTGGCGTGAATAGACCCAATCGGGAGTCTGTGTTTAGGAAAGAACGGTGTCAGCAGGCCTTCGCGCCGCTCTAAACGCAATTCCGCTTCAGGCCACGGCTCGATTCACTGCACGCGCGAGAACGCACCGACTGTCAGGCAAGTTCACGACAGGCGCTGCGGTGGTTTATTTGAATGGGCCGGTGACAGCCCAGACACTCTAGGACGACTATTCCGATGCTGCGAGCGCGCGCATCAAGACCAGGCACCGGCCCTGCTTCAGGCCACCGCTCCGGAATTGACCTCCAGAGCTTGTTCGCGATGTAGTCCGCAATCGTCAGGCTTTTGAATGACGAATTCCCGAATCGTAGCTTGACGCGCGGCCACCAAAGACTGCGTTTCCTCGTGACGTTGATTTGCTCCCAGGGGACAAAGAAGCTGCGATTAAATGGGCCAAAGAGCCTGTTCATGCTTACCCGAAGGCCTGAATTGCAGGCGCTGAGGATGAGAATTCCACGCATCCCGACCAGCCCCATCGAACCGGACTGTCCGGTTACTCTCAGCAAGGCCTGCTCTTCCGAGCGATCGGGAAACCGACGCATGAGCGAGTACCAGCCGGACAAGACGGCAAGAAGCGTGGTGATCGAAAGCCACAAGACGGGAAGAAGAAATAGCAGCCAAATAGGCAAAGGTATCCCTGGGCGGTGCCCCTGGTCTGCTGTTGGCTAGCCGCCGACGAACTGCTGCCCGCCGTCGACGTCATAGGTCGCGCCCGTGAGGGCCGTGTTGGTCATGATGTGTACGGCGAGCGCGGCGACGTCGGCCGGTCCGACGACGCGCCGGATGGGAAGCGTGGCACGAAGCTGATTGCGGCGGTTTTCGAGCTCATCGCCGAGGAGCGATGCCGACAACGGTGTGTCGACGAAGCCGGCGGCGATGAGGTTGACTCGGACGGGCGCGAGCTCGAGCGCCAGGGTGGCTGTGAGGGCGGGAAGTGCGGCGGTGACCGTCGCCACAATCCCGAGGCCGGCGCGTGGGTGGCGGCCGCCGGTGCCGCCCATGAACAGCAGCGTGCCTCCCGGTCTCACCTTGCCGGCGGCGGCGCGGGCGACCTGGAGCACCATCAAGAGGTGCTCGTCCAGAGCGCGGCGCGCCTGCGCGAAGTCCATGTCGACGAGGCGCCCGTAGTGCGGCCGGCCAGCTGTGACCATCACGTGGTCGATCTTGGCCGGGAGGTCCCGGAAGAACCGCTCGAGGGGAGCAGGATCTGTGGCGTCGAAGGCTGCGGTGCTCAGGGCGTCGAGCTCGGTCGCGGCGCGCTGTAGGCGCTCGGGATTCCGCCCGGTGAGGATCAGCTTGGCCCCCTCCGTGCGTGCTCGTCGGGCCGTTTCGAACCCGATGCCGGAGCTACCGCCGATCACGACTACGGTTTGTCCGAGCAGTTCCGGTTCGCGCCGCGTGGGAGAGGCGGTGGTTGCGGTGCTCATGATTCCTCCAATGGTCGGTATCGGTGACAAATCACGGTGTCGCCGCCGGCGCCCCGAGCAACTGGCCGCGCGCGGCCGTGATCTCGCTGTGGAGCGCAAGGAGAAGCAAACCCCGTTCGTGCCAGGTGTTCGATGGAGGACGAGCTACCCGTTACTGCCGCGTGGATGGCGCCCTCAATCTTTTCTCTTCCATCCATTCGCGAATGTATGGAGTGCAATTCTCGATGGGCTCCTCGTCACGATGACCACGCGTGTCCCGAGCGCGAGGCCGGACGCGACGGCCGAGACATCCGCACCCTCGAGGCGGCGCGCCCGCGCGAACTGAGATGTCGCTTCCGCGTCGAAGAGCGTAGAAGCGATGCGTTGAGCCCGTGCCGTGGGCTATAACGACGCCCCGGCTCTCCGAACCAAGGGACAAGGAGGGATCCTATGGACGGCCACGCAACGGAGATGATCGGGGTGTCCCGCGCGCAGCAGCAGGCGCTGGCGGTGTTGCGTGTGGCGCTCGGCACGCTGTTCGTCTGGGTTTTTTTCGAGAACCTGGGCAAAGGCGCGTACACGCCGTCGGGGTACAAGGGTGTGATCGACTATTACGTGAAGAACGGACACTCGCCCGCCGTCTGGAAGGAAATCATTTCCGTGATGGCAGCCAACGCGCGCATCGTCGCGCCGCTGCAGGCCATGACCGAGCTCGGATTCGGCGTGTTCCTGGTGGCGGGCGCCGCGACGCGCGTCGTCGCCGCGGCCGCCGGAGCGTTCCTCTTCAGCCTGTGGGTGTCGGAGCTCGGCACGTCCTGGATCTGGGAGCTGGGCATGCCCGTGATCGTCGCATTCAGCCTCGCCTGGGCGCGGGCCGGACGCGCGTGGGGCGTGGACGCCCTGCTCGCGCGCCGCTATCCAGGTTGGCGCCTCGGATAGGTCCATTGGGATGCGCGTCAGCGTCGTCATCCCCACGTACGACGAGGCGGGCTCGATCGCGCGCGTCCTCGACGAAATTCCTGCGCCCCTGGTCACCGAAGTGCTGGTTGTCGACGCGGGCTCGACCGACGGGACGCGCGAGATCGCCGCGGCACACGGCGCGCGCGTCATCTTCGAGCCGCGCCGCGGATACGGTCGCGCATGCCTGACCGGCCTCGCAGCCGCGAACGACCCCGACACGGTCGTGTTCCTCGACGGCGATTACAGCGACCGGCCTCGCGAGCTGGGGCGCTTGATCGACCCGATCCGCGAGGGCCGCGCGGACGTCGTCCTCGGATCGCGGCTTGCCGGCGGCCTTCTGCCCGGCGCGATGCCGTGGCACGCCGTGTTCGGCAACCGCCTCGCGGCGACCTTGATCCGATGGCTGTACGGCATCTCGCTGACCGATCTCGGGCCGTTCCGGGCCGCGCGCTGCGACGTGCTGCGGGCGGTCGATCTGCGCGAGATGACCTATGGGTGGGCCGTCGAGCTGGTGACGCGCGGTGCGATGCACGGATATCGCGTGATGGAGGTACCCGTCAGTTACCACCCCCGCATCGGCGTCTCGAAGATCAGCGGAACGCTGAGAGGCTCGATCGGCGCCGCCTGGTGCATCCTCTCGGGCATCGTGAAGAACCGGCTGCGCCCGGTGACGAGTCCAGCCGAACCGGGACCGGCCGCATGAGCCGGCCCGCGATCGATTGCGGAACGGAAGGGATCCGCGGCGCCGTCGTGGTCATGGCGAAGGCTCCCCGGGAAGGTTTCGTGAAGACGAGACTGACCGGCGCGTACGCACCGCGCGACGTCGTCCAGCTCTCCGACTGCATGCTGCGCGATACGTTGGCGCTCGTCCAGGCGCTCTCTCGCGTCCACGTAGCGGTGATGTGCCCCTCCAAAGACGTGGCCGAGATCGAGGCCTGTTTGCCAGCGGGCGTCCACGTCGTCGGGCAGCGGGGCAACGGGCTCGCCGCCGCGCTCGCTTCGGTCTTCGAACATTTCGTCCCGGACTTCCGCCGCGTCGTCGCTGTCGACAGCGACAGTCCGCATCTGCCGATTGCGATCCTCCAGTCGGCCTTCGAGCTTCTCGAGACGAACGAGGTGGTGGTGGGACCCACCGAGGATGGCGGCTACTATCTCGTCGGGGCGTCGGTGGTTCAGCGGCGCCTCTTCGACCCGGCGTCGATCGGCACCGGCAGCGCTCGCGATGCGCTGCTCGGGAACGCGCGCGTGCTCGGATTGTCCGTGGCTTTCACCGAAACCTGGTACGACGTCGACGTGCCAGAGGACCTGCGCCGGCTCGCCGCCGAGCTTCGCATCGAACCTGCGCGAGCGCCTCGCACCGCTGCGCTGCTCGCGTCGTGGCGACCGGGCTCGGACGCTCACGACGACGAGCGCGTCGGATGACGCTACGAAACCGATCCGCGCCAGCTATCGAATGTGGGGCGGCGCCATCATCGGCGTGGCGCTCCTCACCTTCGGTTTGGTTCGGCCGGACGACGGCTCGGTCCCATTCTTCGTCCTGCTCGCGCTCGCCGCGGTCGGGTACCTGGCAACGCTGCACCAGGTCGCGAACGGCCTGCGGCCTTCCGGGCGCGCGCTGATCGCCTGCGCCGCGCTGGCTCTGGCCTGGCGCGTCCCGATGCTGCTCGCGCCTCCCGAGCCATCCGCTGACCTGCGCCGCTACGTCTGGGACGCCCGCGTCATCCGCGCAGGCCTCAGCCCCTATGCAGTGGTTCCGGCCGACCCTGCGTTCGCGCATCTGCGGACCGGCGAGAGCTGGCCGTTGAACAACCCCGACGTGCCAAGCCCCTACCCTCCGGGCGCGCAGCTCTTCTTTCTCGCCGCGACGACGCTGAGTGAATCGGCGCGAGCCATCAAGGTGGCCGCCCTCGTGTGCGACGCACTCCTGGCGCTCGCCGTCTGGCGATCGCTCGTTGCCGCCGGCGCGAATCCGGGCTGGGTGCTCGCGTATCTCTGGAGCCCGCTCGTTTCGCTCGAGGTCGCCCGTCACGGGCACCTCGATGTGGCCGGCGCGCTCTTCGTTGCCTTCGCTGCTTTCGCGCTCGCGCGCGGCCGGGCGCTGGTCGGCAGCATCGCATTTGCGCTGTCGGTCGCGGTGAAGCCCCTCCCGATCGTTCTCTTGCCGCTCCTGTGGCGTCGCGTCTCGCGCCTGCACATCGTCGGCGGATTCACCGCGCTGCTGGTGCTCTATGTGCCTTTCTGGGATCGCCGCCGCCTCCCAATCGGGTCCGTGCCGGAAGTGATCGACCGCTTCCGCTTCAACGGGCCGATCTTCTCGGAAGTCGCATCGCTCGCAGGCCCGGTGGCGGCGACGGGGTTCGCGGTTGCCACCGGTCTGGCGGTCGCTGCCTGGGCGCGCCGCCGGCTCTCGCTGGCGTCGCCGCAGGCCTGGGCTTGGCCGATGGCGGCAGCGCTCCTTTGCGCGCCGCTGGTCTATCCCTGGTACCTCGTCTGGCTCGCGCCGTTTCTCGTCGCGCCGCAGACGATGCCGCTGACGATCTGGACGGTATCCATCCTGAGCACCTACGTCGTGTGGCGGCTCGTCGGCGTGCCCTGGGCGATGCCTGTCTGGGCGCTTCTGGTCGAGTACGGAGCGCTGCTCGGTGCTGCCTTGTGGCTGTGGCGAAGAAAGCGCCTGCGATCGAGGGCTGAGCTCAATTCGTCGCCGGCTCCGCCGTCGACGAGCGCGCCATGACGACCGTGGTGCAGGCGCTGCCGGCCTTGGGCAGATCGCGGCCCGGCGCGAGGCGCATCGGCAGCCGTCGCCGTTCGCCGCGCACGATGGGACAATACCGATCGGGTCGATCGAGCGCGCGGTCGAGCTGCCGGCGTCCCGCGCAGCCGCCCCCGCATGCTTCGCGCAGCTCGCACGGCTCGCATGCCGGAGGCACCGAGCGAGCGGCGCTAAACGCCGGCGTCGCGACCACGTTCGCGCCCAACTCGAGGAGCAGCGACAGCGGGTCGCCGGGTCCAGGCCAGTACACGCAGGGCTGCACCGTCGCGCGCGGCGTGACCCGCACCGTCCCCGCGCCGCATCCGCCTTCTCCGCGCGGCAGCCCGAGCATGGCCCGCACGAGCGGCTCGCCGACCGTGAGCACGTCGGTCTCGGAGAAGAGCAGCTCGAACGCTTCCCAGTACTGCTCGTACGTGAGCGCGAAGGCGTCCGTGCGCACCGACTGGCAGACGTTCACGCGTAGGGGCGCCCCGTACCGCCCGGCGATGCTCGCAATCTCGGCGAGCCGCCGGAAATTGGTCCGCATCATCACCGCGATGATCGTGACGGGTACTCCGAGCCGGCGGCAACGCTCCGCTTGCGTGTGGACCAGATCCCAGTTGCCTGGGCCGCGCTGCGCGTCCTGCTCCTCACGCGTCGGATAGTCGAGCGAGAATTCCAGATCGTGGAACACGCGAAGCTCGTCGTCTCCCAGAACCGCGACGCTCAGGCCGTTCGACGTCATCGTCAGCTTGACGTTCCGGCTGCGCAGTAGCACGAGCATCTCGCGAAACCGCGGGTGCATGCCATTCTCGCCCGTGCCGAGATTCACCGACTTTACCGGCAACCGGTCGAGCACCGCTCGAACCTGCTCGAGGTCGAGACGATCGACGCGCGAAGGATCGCGATAGCAGAACGCGCACGATAGATTGCACTCGTTCGTCAGACCGATCCCAAGCGCGAAACGCGGCGCCGCGCCGACGTCGCCGGATGTATCGGGCACAGTCTCGGCCATCGCTACCCGGCGGGCAGCTTACTGGCTTCCATCCAGGTGCTTGACCCCACCAGCCTGACGGCCACATTCGAGAAGAAAACGCGTGCCGGCTGGCCGTCGGCCTTTCCGGGGTGATCCAGTGAGAGGAGCAGCGGTCCAACCTTCTGGTAGTCAGTAAAGGTCGCAGTGAAGACACTCGGCTTCGCGGGTCCCCCGTGGTGAAAATCGAGCTCCCGGATTCGGCCATCGGACCCGACGAAAAGGTTCCAGGTGTCACCCGGCGTATAGCCGCCCTCGGAAGGGTACTTCAACACGACCTTCTGGGCGGAGCCTTTCCCCAGCGGCAGTTTCTGCATGCCGGCATCTTCCACCGTCGCGCTGGTATCCCAGACGAGATGGAACGGGAGCAAGAGGTTGTACTGATCGTTGAAGAATGCGGGCTCGATTTCGTCCTTCACGACCGCGCTCTGGGTTGCAAGCTGAGCGCGCGAATACGTGACCTTGACGGGGTTGCCGGCCTTGTCCTTCCCCTCGTACGAGATCTGGCCCGTCTTCGGCTCCCAGACCCACGAGCGGGAGAGCTTCAGCGGGCCCGCATCGATGTTGAACGTGTAGCGGATTGCGTCGATCTGACCAAACGAGTCGAGACCATGGGTCTTCGCAATCTGGTCGACGATGGCCGGGCGCTGCTGCGCCGACACACTTGCGGGAGGACAAAGCACTCCGATTAACAGCACACCGATTACGGGGACGCTCGCTTTCGTCATGGGTGCCCTCCTGGGCGGCTTGGAACCCGTATATGCCTTCGATCACATCCGTGAGCAATCGGAAGTAACAGGAGATCGCCTGCTTGCGGACATGTACGCTGCCAGATCTTCGAGGGCTACCGGGAGACTACGTGCTGATGTTCGAGACCAGAGAGACCCGGACTCCACCGGCTTGGAGAGCTGAGATCGCATGCATCTCCTTATCGGAGTAATCCGCCGTCGCGTCCTTGACCAGTGTGACCTCGTAGCCGAGCTCAACGGCAAAGCGAACGGTCGCTTCGACGCAGGTATGTGCGATGAGTCCGATGACGATGAGCTGATGGATGCCGAGGCGATCGACCTAGTAACTCTTCCAGCGAAGACTCGCACGCTCCAGCGCCTCCTGCTCCGCCGACGCGAGGCTGATTCTCAAAGCCCCGGCATTCTCCTCCGCCTGCGCCGCGTTCTTGGCTCCGGGTATTGGGAGCGCGCCGCGGTCGATCAGCCAGCGAAGCGCGATTTGTGAGCAGGTGGCCGCCTTGGCCTCGGCGAGCGACTTGAGCAGCTCGAGGAGAGGAGCCGCATGCTTCAGATTGTCGCCCCGGAAGGGCCGCATCCAGCGGCGCGGACCCGCCGGCAATTGCTCCGCGGAGTACTTGCCCGACAGCGCTCCCATCGCGAGAGGGCTGTACGCGATGAGCGTGACGCCCAGCTCGCGGCACGCATCCGCCACCCCATTCACCTCGGGCCTTCGGCGAAACAGAGAATATTCCACCTGGTTCGACGCAAGCGCCACATCGTGTTCTGCGAGCGCCGCGTGTGCTTTCTTCATCTGGTTCGCGGAGTAGTTGCTCACGCCCACTGCGCGGACCTTCCCGCTGCGTACCGCGTCCGCGAAGGCGCTCATCAGGCGCCGGGTCGAAAGCCACGGTGAGGGCCAATGCACTTGATACAAGTCCACGCTCGTTCTTTGCAAGCGCGCCAGGCTCGCGCCGAGGGCGCGGCCCACCGCTGCCGAGCTGCGCCATGGCCAGGGAAAAAACTTGGTGGCGATGGCCACCTCCTGGCCCTTGGAGATCCTTCCAAGAATCCGCTCGGAAAGGCCCTGGCCGTAGACCTCTGCCGTATCGAAGAGGGTGACGCCTCGTGCAACACTGGTCGAAAAGGCTTGAGAGATTTCCGGTTCGCCAAATTCTCTCCCGTACTGCCACAGGCGGCGATCGCCCCAGGCCCACGTGCCAACGCCCAGGGGAGAGACCTCGACGGAGGACCGTCCCAGTCGAACCCTCGTCATCAGACGCGTCCTATCGGACTTCACGCGATGAATAAAGTGAAAGGAAGCGGATCAGGCCTCCCCGGCATCCAAGAGCAGGGCCATCCGCATTGACTTCAAACAACACAAATTTGTTTTCATCCGCATTCCTTCAAGGAGATTGCTGCCTCCACTCGGCCCCGGGCTCGAGCAGAGCAAAACTGCCATGAAAAATGTGCAACATGGTCGCCGCAAAAAGGGGGTACCAGACCAACGGGAGGTCGCCGATCGCCGTTCCCACGGCCAGCCAGAGGCCTCCTCGGAACTCAAGCCATGCTGCAACCTCCCGCTGTCCCGAGTAGGCCGCAGCAATGAGGGGTGTAGAACCGCTGAAATTGCGAGAACTCGGATTCGCTCCTGCTGCGAGAAGGCGGGCGACGATTGAGAGGCGATTATGGCCGTCCAGTGCAGCAGCCAAGTAAAGGGCCGTGTCGCCATGCTTGTTTTTCGAATCCGCTGACACTCCTTGACTTAGAAGACAGCGGACGATGGTCTCGCGGCCGAGATGGACCGCCGCGATCAATGCCAACTCGGCGTCGCGGCCCGCCAGTCCAGACACGAATAGGCGTTGCACCTCAGCAGTGTTGCCTCGGATTGCGGCCCAAAACAACGTCGACTTTGGATCGTCGCTGTCAATACACTCGCCGACGTATCGGCAGCTCTCGTCGTCTCCTTTTCGGCACTCGGAGTAATCTTGCTCGGTAAGCGCGCAGAAACATCCGCGAAGCTTTCCAGTTTTGAAGCGAGGAGCGCACCCCCCGGGCTCTGACCTGACGTCGGCTGCTATAGAAAGAACGGCGATCGCAACCACGAAGATGCAATTCCTCAAGTCCACAGGAGCCATGGGATTACGGCATTGTAAACCGCGAAGGGCCACGCGATTCATCGAACGCCATCGCGGGGACCACGGTGACTGGGGACTGGAGCCCTGTGCATACAGGCTAAGAAGAGCAGTCGCGGTTTCGGTTACAACAACTTAAGCTCCCGGATGGCACGACCGGCGGCGCGAAGGTTTGCGAGCTTCATCTCGGAGTACTTTCGTGACAGTAACACTCCGTGGGCACCACCCTGAAACGCCGCTTTCACCGCTTGATACACATCGTCCGGCTGGGTCTTCTTCTCGTTCGCCCCGGTGGGGATATCGATGTCAATGCCGGGCCAGATCTTCACGTGGGGGCCGACACCCGCGACGGCTCGGCGCGTTTCCCGTAACACGAAGTTGGCAGAAAGGCCTTCCTGCGAGATGCGATCGAGCGGCTGTTCGCGGTACTGCTGGATTCCGTACGTGAGTTCGAGAATCTGCTCCGGCGTCAAATCCGCGAAAAGCGTGGCATGGACATTTTGGACATACTGCGCGAGCCGCGGACCGCCGCAATTGTTATACATCACGACCTTCAAGAAATCCGAGTATTGGCTAAACTCGGCATAGTCTTGCTCCGCGCGGTAAAATGGCGAGAACGAGTTGTTGTGCCAGATGTGCCAGCCAATGCTTTTCGCCGGGGCGATACGATGGGCGAGCCGATGCATGGCGCGATACGTGTCCTTGAGCCCGTCATTCCACAAGCGCTCCCACGCGAGCAGCTCCGGATATTGAAGGAGCAGGCGCCAGAAGATGACAAACGCCCCATCGGTGGGTCGCTGGCCACTTCGCATGGCGCTGGTCCAGCGCTCAAGCGCGAGGTAGCCTTCCCGAGCGCGGTCGGGGTTGATTCCCTCTTTGCGGCCCGCCCCGAGACAGTGCGGGCAAAAACATCCGATCCTGCTGCCTTCGTTTGCTCTGCCATGCTTGGCCCCGAGCGCGTTACCAAGCGGCCCCTGCCGTTCGCTCCCCCACATCAGGCCGTCCACATCGTACGATCGCAGATAGTCCTCCACCAGACCGAGCCAGAAGTTCCGAGTATTCGGATTTCGCGGGCAAGCGAGCCCCGTTGGTCGTCCGTGAACATCGATCTCAACCGCTCGGTCGAGGCCAGGCACATCGCGGCGGAACACGTCCTCGAACCAGCAGACCACCTTCATACTTCGGCTGCGAGCCGCCGGTAGCACGTCAGCAATAATGTCGTACCCGGGATGATCAGGCGCCTTCTCGCACGCGACGGTCGTGTTGCGATAGTACTGCGGGTGCGGCGTTGCGAAATTTCCGCCGCGGAAATCATCGTCGTACTCCTGTTTCCCGTGGTCGGGGAGTGGATTGCCTCTAGGCTGCCGGCCGCCGATGCCGCGCCCGTACGTAAAAGTGGCAAGGAACAGAGTGTTGATCGCCGCCATCTCCTGCAACCGGTCGAGCACCTTGTCGGTGCCTTCATCAACCAAGGACACCGCGCCCATTTGAATCCCGATCATCGGCGCATCACCTGCAGGAACTCTTCCGATCACAGCCTCCCCCGCGAGCATCGCTGACGATTTCAAGAACATCCGGCGATCCATTGGGCAACCTCCACAGATCGGAGCGTCCCTTCTACGCGCTCGCGAATACAAGTGAAGAGAAGAAGCTTCAACCTCTTTTGCCAATAGTTGAGGAGACCCACTACGGAGTAAGCATCTCGACGGCCCGCCTTCGGAAAGAGCAAGCGCAAAGTGCTCTCGTGGTGACGAGTGACCATGCTCTGCTCAACGCCGCTTCGTGAACACGATCTTCTTTTCTGATATTGGCGCCGGTGACGCCAACGCTTCACAGACGCTTGCAGCCGAAACCAAAAATTTTGCTGCATTAGTGCTGCATGACTCCGAGCGACGCGCGGTGTCCGGAGGCAACGCCCTACTGACCGTCCGGGAAGTGGCAGCCATCCTTCGCGTATGCCGAGACACTGTGTATCGGCTGTGCGCAAAGGGCCAGCTGCCTCATGTCCGCATTCTCAATGCTATCCGAATTGCGCCGTCCGACTTAGACGGCTTCCTCAGGGTCCATCGGGATTGTGCCAAGAGCATTCTGTGAAAACGCGGCCGAGGCACCCCTCGGTCCCGCCGCGCCTTGATAAGCGGGGCTGAAATGTTACTGAGGTAGGAAGAAGTTCTCGACAATCTGCCTCGCGACCTGCCGGCCGAGCCCGGAGCCGTACTCGGTTGAGCTCCGGTAATGCATCCCTCCGTAGATCCTGGCGTTGAGAATATCTTCGAGCGCTTGGTTGAAGCTGTTGTATTGGCGAACGGGTTGAATCAACTCCGGCGCCACGCTGCTCATCGTGAAACTGAGTTCGTCAGTTCCGAAGTAGGCCTGCAATGTTGCAACAACGGCGCCGCTGAGGCAGCCGTGCGCGGCTGGATATTCCGGGTGGTTCGGCGTAATGACCAGCCCGATCCAGTCCGGATCCGCCTCCAGGCTCGGATTGCCGCCTCCGGCGCGAATGGCCGTTACAGGCCGCCAGAAGGCGTAGGTAAACTTCGAGTCCCAGCATGCGATGTATGCATCGGACAACGCAGTGAAGAGCATCGCGAACAATCGCGCGGCGTCCAGAGTAGAAAGACCCTGGTCGCTGGCAATGCCGCGCGAGGCGTCGTTCCATTGCATCACCCCACTCACGCCGACGGCCCCGATGAACCGTGCAAGGTCGGTCTGTTCCGCCGTCCTGAAATAGCTCACTTCGCCGCCGTAATCCTTTGTTTCCTGGTAGTCCCGCACCCATACATCGCTGTTCAGATCAGGAGGCGGGGGAACGCGGAACTGCGACGGACTGGCCATGGTCCATGGCGTGACGTCGCGAATCCAGGGCGTTGCCGGCGCCAGGTACCCCGGCGGGGTCCGCTCCCAAACACCGGGTCCCGGCTCCGGTGGATCCCAGGGCGGTCCGGCGTAGCGGCCGTCATTGGCTCTCAGGTCCAGAATGCCGGCCGCCGCCTGCCGGCCGGCGGCGACGCCGTTGAGCTTCGCCCGATGGTGCCCTGGGATCGCCTCGAGGAACTTGGCATATTTCCGATCGAGCTCCTCCTGCTGACCCGGGTAGAGCGCCACCAGCACGTCGTGTGCCGCAGCCGCGACGGCCGCCTCCGGCAGAGCGGGACGCCGCACCTCGGGCGTCACAGCGTACGGAGTGAATCGATAGCCGCAGACGGCGTTCACCGCGTCATAGACGGCGGTATGCACAATCGCGATTTCCACCGATGCCAATGCATTCCCCCTCCCGCCGAGCTCCGCGATGCTGTGGTATGCCACTTCGTTCCAGAACACGACCGCATTCCCCGCCGCTCGGCGATCGCCATTTGACTCGCTTTCGCATCGACGCATTTCGTTCTGCTGCGCGAAAGCGACCGTCGCCGCAAGCGCAGCGACAAAACATACACGTCCAATCATTGTCTTCGTCATTGCGTTCCTCCCGTTTAAAAATCAGAAGTGCTGTTTGACTCCGCCATGTGAGTCCCTCCGCTATTGAGACAGAGACCGGTCGCGAAGAATTTGACATTTGCCTCTGTCAAGACCGCGAGGCACGGTCTCTACCTTCGTGGCGCGCCATGAGGGGTTTGCCAACGCCTTTCCAGAAGCCGCTACTGCGCCCGGTCAATCACCACGACGTCCGAGTGGTCCTGTACCCGTTCGAAGACGACCACGAACCCGTCGGGGGAGACGTCGAAGTCGTTGATAACGATGTCGCGACCGAAATTGGTTAACTGGCGCCAGCTCCCTGTCGTGAGTTCCCTTGCCCACAGGTCCTTGTGCTGGATGTCTCCCCGCAAAACGACCAATGCCGCTTGTCCCGGAAGGAATCGCAGCCGTCTGGCGCCGACTTGAATGACCCCCAGTGCCGCCCCCCGGCGCAGCATCAGCTCCGGAATCTTGTACGGCTGGCCGAATTCCGTGATCGCCTTTACCGGGAACGTCGTTCCGATGTCCATGCCTGAGTAGACCAGGAATTCTCCTCGCGGCGCCCAGGCAGGATCAAGCGCGTAGTCATCCAACATCCGAACGGCCTCTCGCGTATTCAACAAGATTCGGAAGAGCCGCGGGCTCCCTCGTTGGTTCGCCGCAGTGACGATCGACTGGCCATCCGGCGACCATACCGGGGCGCCGCGCAATTCCATCGAGTCGGCGACGATTCGGACGCTCGTCCCGTCTGAATTCATGACGACGAGGCGCGTCTTACCTCGGTCTTCGATCGAGAAGGCGATCCGATCGCCTTCCGGCGCAATCGTCGGCCCGCCGATGATTCGCGCTCCCGGAGCGGTCCAGAGCTCGGTCGCTTCTCTGCCCACGAGCTTCCAAATGCGCTCGGTCGTACCGTCCGACGAAACATACAGAAGATAATCTGCCGCGAGCATTGGCGAACGACCTGCTGCGGTGGGCAGCGGAATTCTCTGGGCATCCGACATCCCCGCTGGCCGCGCGGAAAGCGGCACGCGCCACAGTGATGGTCTGATTTGCGTAGCGGTCGCAACCAGACGGCGACCGTCGCCGCTGGCGTCGAGCGACGTCCACCGCTCGACGCCCGAGCTGAGCCGGTGCGGCACCTGCCGCTCGACATCGAGCCCGTAGATCCACGGTCCCGACCCGTCGGCGGCGGTGGCGAGGTACAGAAGCGTCGAACGGTCCAGGAACGTCGGAAAGCTCACGCGCGAATTGTGGAAGGTGATCCGTTCCGGGGTTCCACCCGTCGGACGGATCCTCCAGATATCCATCTCATTGGGCGGATAGCCTTGCACGAAGTAGATGAACGACTCGTCTGGCGACCAGGTCGGGAAATGGGCATGCTCTGGAACCGGAGCGACGTAGAGCGGCTGGGCTTCGGCACCCTCGGCCTTCACGAACATCGGGTCGCCGCCCGCCGCCGTGTGATAGACGAGGCGCCGTCCATCGGGCGACCAACCGGTTTCGGGAACGCCTTCGAGGGCGACACGTGGTTCGCCGCCCAGCGTTGGCACGACCCAGGTGCTGATCGCGCGATTGCTCACGGTGTCCGATGCTCCCACCCAGAAAAAGAGGCGGGCGCCGTCAGGCGAGAACTCAATCGTTCGAGCCTCTCGGTGGACGAGCTCTTCCGGAACGTGGCCCCAAGTCAAATTGCGGAATGTGCCGGTTCCTATCTGAGTGACGAAGACGCCGACCGGTCCATCTCGCGACGAAAGGAACGCCACAGACTTACCGTCGCCGGAGATCGCAGCCGAGTGTTCGGTCCCTTCGAAATCGGTGAGGCGCTGGTACCGTGCGTTGGCCAGGGGGTTACGCCAGAAGTAATCGGCCTTCTGGAGCCGCGCGACAGCGACGGCTGCTAACCCGAGCACCCCAATCGCCAACGTCAACGCGACGAGTACCACCGAGGCCACGCGTCGCTTCGTCCGCGGCGTGCGAGCTTCCGCGAGCGCTGCCACCAGCGCGGCCGCATCGGGGTAGCGCGATTCGGGATCGCGGCAGAGGGTGCGGGCTAGGACCTTCTGAGCACGGGCCGAGGTCCCGGCCGGGAGGGACACCCGCTCCGCATCAGGCGCCAGCCTCTCCGGGAGGCGTCCGAAGAGCATCTGATGAAGGATCACCCCGACCGCCCAGATGTCCGCGCGCGCGTCGGTGGTCGCGACCTCGGCCTGCTCGGGAGCCATGGTCGCCGGAGTGCCTCCCGCGACCCGAGTCAGCCGGCCCGGCACCTCCTCATCCCAGTCGAGGCCGGCCAGACCGAAATCCAGGACCTTCACCCGCCCATCCCTGAGCACGAAGACGTTCTGCGACTTGAGATCGAGGTGCAGTACGCCCAACGAGTGCGCGTAGGCCAGCGCCTGCGCGACCTCGGTGGCAATTTGCCAGGCGCGGTCTTCGCCCAGCGGCCCGGGTGCAAGGTGCATGTGCAGCGATTCCCCGTCGAGGAGCTCGAGGACGAGAAATGGAGCGCCGTCCCAGACCCCCCAGTCGTAAGCAGTCACGATGTGGGGATGGTTCAGGCGGGCGGTGGCCCGCGCCTCGCGATAGAACAGCTCCAGCTCGGAGTCGTTCAGGCGCCGGCGTCGCCTGAGAAGCTTGATCGCCACCGAGCGCGAGAGCACGCGATCGCACGCCTCGAATACCCGAGCGAAACCGCCCTGACCGATCTCACGCACTACCTCGAAGCGATCGGCGACGATCGCGCCAGGTCGGAGCTCCTCCGTCGGCGAGAGGTCCTCTATGGGAGTACGGGCGACCTGGCGAAGGAGCGACTCGAAGGCCGAGGCCTGCGGCTGGTCCGCGAGGGCGATCTCGCCCAGGGGATCCACCTGCTCGTCGCTACCAACCTCACTCATGGGAGCACGCCTCGCTTCTAGGTGCGACCCGAGCGCACTATCCCACGATCTGATCGCCGCATCGTTGATGGGCTTGCTGTCGCATCATATTTGGGTCGCATGGTAGGGTGGCTCAGTGGAAGCCGTCGAGGCAGAGATTGCACATCTGCTCGAGTCGAACGACCTTCCATCGGCTGCCGCGGCGATCGTCCGCGAGTACGGACCGGCCATCCTCGCCTATCTGGCGGCGCTCGCTCGGGAAGAGGATCGGGCAGATGACGCGTTCTCGCAATTCTGCGAGGACCTGTGGCGTGGTTTGGGCGGCTTTCGCCGCGACGCCTCGGTACGCACGTGGGTCTACAAGCTAGCGTGGCACGCGTGGCTGCGGAACGAGCGCGAACCCTACCGTCGCCGCGCGCGCCCGCTCGCCACTGAAGAGATATCCCGCCTCGCCGCGGAGGTTCGATCGACGACCGCGCTGCACCTGAGGTCCGAGGCGAAGGACGCGGTCGCTCGCCTGCGCGAGCAGCTGACGCCCACCGAGCAGTCCCTCCTCGTTTTGCGGATCGATCGCGGCCTGTCATGGTCGGACGTGGCATCGGTAATGTCCACTCCGGAAGAGGATCTCGATGCCCAGACGGTCGCGAAACGGTTTGAACGCGTGAAGGCCAGGCTCCGGAAGCTCGCCGAGGATGCAGGGCTTCTGGAAAGGCCCTAGCGAACCACTCTTCGAACCTCGAGTTCCACTTGTAACTTACTTGGAACTTAAGATAGTATACCTCAGACTGGACGGAGGACATCGACCGAGATGCCGAAAACACCCGCGAGAGATGACTACTTTGCGCAGTCATTCCGTTTCACACCGGAGCAGGCCGCGACGATCAAAGAGGAGGCAAAGAGGTTGGGGAGCACCACGGCGTTCGTTCGGGAGTTAATCGACGACCACCGAACCATGTTCGGCCTGCCGCGACTCCAGGTGGAGGCGCTGCAAGCGGACATGAAGAGCCTTAGGATTTCTTCCCCTCGGGAATACATTCGGCATCTTCTCGCCTTGCGGTACGAAAGCCTCTTGCGGGATCGCGCTCGCAGCACCAAGCCGGGCAAGAGCTGAGGTACCCGCTGAGGGAGAACATTTCCAATCATTTTAATCAATTACACCTGCGCGCCCGGAGGGAGTTGAACCCCCGACCTTCGGATTCGAAGTGCAGCCAGGAGCCGTCAAGAGCGGTTGTCAATGTTTCACAATCGCTCACAACCGTTCACGATGATTCGGGAATTCGGGCGGATACTCAGTCCACCGATTCCAGCCGTTTGCAGACAATCACAGCCGAGACGAGAAATTTCGCTGCATTAGAGCTGCACAAACCGATTAGGCAGCGCGCCGTCTCCATGGAGCACCCGCTGCTGACCGTCCGAGACGTTGCGGCCGTCCTGCACGTCTGCCGAGACACTGTGCATAGGCTCTGTGCAAACGGCGAGCTGCCACACATTCGGGTCCTCAACACATCCCCTAGCACGCAAACTCGCGCCGTTTCCTATCATCACCTCCTCGACCTAAAGTGCCTCCATTTTGTGGTCCACTTTCACGGGGCCAGTCTGAGAATGACCGCATCGCTCGGCCCGCCACCGTACTGGGGCTGAATGGCGTCGCCCGTAACCGGAAAGTCGTTCGACGCCGTCTCGCCGATGACGTATACCTTTTGCTCAGACGAACCCGCTGCGGACCGGAGCTGGATTTCCCATAGGCCGTCGTTTTGGCTGCCTCCGATGTATGTGGAAAAAAACAGAGGGCCCCCAGTGTCCGTAATGGTCATCTTCGCCAGAAACCCGTCATAGGTGCCGCCGCCGAAAGGCTGCATGGAATAGAGGGTGGGGAAGTCGCTGCTCGAACTCGTCGAGCCTGCAATGTAGATATTGCCAGCAACATCGACCGCTATGGCGCGTGCCGTGTCGAAGTTGCTTCCCCCGAAGTATGACGAATAGGCCAGCTCTCCCCGAGAATTGAATTTCGTAACGAATGCGTCGCGGTCACCACGCAGCCTCCTCTGAAGAGCGTTCTTCAGCGGGAAGTCGGGCGAGTTGGTGTCCCCGGTAAGGTAAATGTTGTTGTCGAGGTCAACCGCAATTCTGTGTGCGTGATTGGCTGCGGATGTGGCGATGGTATTAGGGGCGAAGTCATCATCCCCGCTGCCACCCAAATAGGTTGAGTAGAGAAGGCGAGAGCCGTGTGCGTCGATTTTAGATACAAACACATCCCAGAGTCCGCCGCCGTATGTGGGTTGAAACGCATCTGCCGTCACGGGGAAATCAGTGGAACTGGTAACGCCGGTGACATATGCATTACCAATCGCATCCAACGCAATGCTCTGGCCGTTCTGAAGCAAACTCCCACCTAAGTAGGTTGAGTAGACCAGCCGGGAGCCGTCCGGGGAGAATTTGGCGACAAAGGCATCGCGCTCACCGTGGAGAACCGGCTGAAGCGCATTTTCTATCGGGAAATCGCTCGACGAAGTGTTTCCAGTCAAGTAGGCATGCCCTGCCGAATCGACGGCGAGACCACGAGCCTGTTCTACATCGCTGCCCCCCAGGTAGGTCGAAAACAAGATATTGCTTCCATCGGATGAAAACTTCGTCAAGAAAACATCGAAAGCGCCACCGGCATAGGTAGACTGAAAGGGTTTCACAACGGGGTAATCCGTCGAAGCCGTATGCCCGAGTACGTATACGTTGTTGCTTTCGTCAAGCTTGATGTTGAGAGGATTTTCGTCTAGGACGCCGCCAAAATAGGTCGAAAAGAGAACTGTAGACCCATCGGAACTTAGTTTAGTGAGATATGCGTCGCGTCCCCCGGCTCGCTGAGGCTGCAAGGCGTTCACGACCGGGAAGTCATCCGATGTCGTTCGCCCCGTCATGTAGATGTTGCCTTCGGAGTCGAGCGCGATGCTGTTCCCGACATCATCTCCGGTACCGCCCAGATAGCTCGCGTACTCGAGCACGGGATCGATGATGATCGGCAGCGCCCGATCATAGGTGGCTACCTGAAAACCAACCAGATCCTTTTCCTTCAAGACATACTGCGCATCGATCGGCTTCTTCTTGCCATTTACTTCCTGGTACACAGTCGGTTTGGCCTGACGTATCGTGCTGACCGCTGTCCGAATTATGAGACTGTCATCAATAAGTGAAACCTGTTCGGCTCCTTTAATTGCCAAGCGCACGGACCCAAGGTCTGCACCTGGAGAAATAAGCAAATCATACTCCAATTGATTGCGCCAGCCGTAATAAATGACGTCAATACCAGGATACACATTCGCGTAGCGCACTTTGGAATAATTCGGGACGTTTGTGCGCCATGCGTCTGGATTACGTCCAATGAAATAATGGCTTTGAGTTGCGGAAGTGCCGACGCCCTCGACGTCAGATGGCGACGCGCCGATAAATTCCATTCGGACTGCGGAAGAGCCGGCGCGGGCCTGATCGATGCTATTGAGAGTTGAGTAGAGAGCCCCGGGCACCACGACGGCCTCCTTCGCGGTGAGGTACAAATGGTATCCGGGACCTCGCGCCAAGAACTTCACGGAGGAATCGGTTTGGCCTCGATTTTCCTCGAAGCTTAAGGTTGGTCGCCCGACCGGCTCAAGGATTGAACCCGAGGCTCTTTTGAGGACATTGGCCGTAGCGACCTTCGTGGGAGCAGTACGTGACCGGCACGAAGCAGCGGCGGCGGCGATCACCACCGAAACGAGAACGGTCTGCAGGTATCGATGAATCATGCGCTTCATAGCCAGACTCCTTTCGAGCGGGGTTTAGAAGGCGAAGGGCGTTTGGATTTCGCGCGCAACGACTTCCACATCCCCTAGCACGCAAAATCGCGCCGTTTCCTATCATCCGCCGGGGTCGGCTTGCATGGCGCGCCCCTCTGAAGGATGCTCCCCGAGTGAAGGAGGGGAGCCTGGGAGTTCAGCCCACAGAGCTCGACGGCTTGATGCCCGTCATCTATGACGAGCTGAAGCGGCTCGCCGCGCGACACCTGCGTCGGCAAGCCCCCGGGCACACCCTCCAGACAACCGCGCTCGTCCACGAAGCCTACTTGAAGTTGGCGAAGGCCAATCCCACCGAATGCAGTGACCGGCCGCGATTCTTCGCCCTGGCCTCACGCGCAATGCGAAGCGTGCTCGTCGACCACGCGCGACGCCGCCTCGCTGTCAGGCGCGGGTTCAAGGCGGGGGGCTCTCTGCCGGACGAGGGAGGGGGCGTGGTCGACGTCCAGGGAACGGAAGTCTTGGAGGTGGACCGCGCGTTGGCCCGATTGGCCGAAATCGATTCGCGAAAGGCGCGCATCGTCGAGCTGAGATACTTCGGCGGGCTGACTGCCGACGAGGCAGCGGAAGTCCTGGGCATCTCTCCGGTGACCATCCATCGTCAGTGGCTGCTCGCAAGGACGTGGCTGCATCGTCAGCTGGGGAGGACCACTGCCGAATGACGCCCGAGCGTTTTCGCGAAGTCGATCGGCTCGTGAACTTGGTGCTCGACCATCCCGAGCTCGACCGCGCGGCATTGCTGGATGGCGCGTGCGCCGGCGATGTGGAGCTGCGCGCGGCGGTGGACTCTTTCCTGGATAGCAAGGAGAAGCTGGGAGATTTTCTAGCCCAGCCTCCGTCGGAGCTTGCGGGGGATTTGCTCGCCAGCGGACCGCTCGCTTCGGGCGTGCGGCTGGGTCGCTACGTCATCCGCGAGCGGATTGGCGGCGGCGGAATGGGGGTCGTCTACGCCGCCTATGATCCGGAGCTCGACCGCAGGGTCGCCCTTAAGCTGGTGAGTCCGGCAGTAGCCGGGACCGGCGACGAAAACCAAGGAGCGCGACTCTTGCGCGAGGCGCAAGCGATGGCCCGCCTGTCGCATCCGAATGTGATGCCCGTCTACGACATGGGCACCTTTGGCGACCAGGTTTTCATCGCCATGGAATACGTCGAGGGCAATACGCTGACGGAGTGGCTCGCGGAGCCGAAGCGGCACTGGCGCGACATCGTGAGCATGTTCGTGCAGGCTGGGCGCGGCCTTGCCGCCGCGCACGCCGCGGGACTTTTTCACCGCGATTTCAAACCAAACAACGTGTTGGTGGGCATGGATGGCCGCGCGCGGGTGCTCGACTTCGGTCTGGCGCGCTCGGCACAGCCTGACAAGAGCGCTGAGCTCGACGTCGCAGATGGACGAGCGCCGGCAGACACGAAGAGCACGCCTCGACTGGCCATGCTGGGCGTCACCGTAACGCAGCAGGGGAAGTTCGTCGGCACCCCGGCGTACATGGCGCCCGAGCAGCTGATGGGGGAAAGGGCGGACGAGAGGACCGACCAGTACAGCTTTTGCGTCGCGCTGTATCAAGGGCTCTACGACGAGCTTCCATTCAACGCGGAGAACTTCACCTCACTTCCTGAGCTCGTAGGACAGCGCAGGGTCAAAGAAGCGCCAAACGCGACCTCCGTTCCGTTGTGGCTACGTCAAATTCTTCTGCGGGGCCTGAATCCCAATCCTGCCGACCGATATTCTTCGATGGAGGTTCTTCTTGATGAGCTGGTGCGGCATCGAGCATTGCCGCGACGTCGCTCCGTCATCCTTTGGGGCGTGGCAGTGGCAGGTCTGCTCGTACTGGCCGCGCTCGGCTTTCGCTTCCTCACAAATTTCTCGAGGGGCGTCACGCCAGTTAAATCCGTTGCCGTTCTGCCATTTGCGAACGTGGGCAGCGAGCCAGATAACGAGTATCTCATCTCACACAATCACAACATTTATTATCGCTTTGATTTCGATATCAACGGCTCCGCGAACAACGCGGTGGACAAGATTACGCTTCAACCATCCCTCGACCCCTCGCCGGACACGACCTGCGCTACGCCTGGCCAATGTTTCACCGACGTGCAAACGCAGCTCCTGAACGAGACGGTGGATTACCTCGATCCCACGGTCTACACGAGCTGGCGCATCTACAATAAAGCGACGTTCAATGCCAATGGGCGCACCATCGGCTACGAGCTCGTTCCCGACCTCCAGGGGCTGTGGAGCGGAATGGTCACCACCAACGAGCCGTGGTCTTCCGGCGAGCTGTGGGTCACGCGTTACAACGGTTGCCACCTGCTTGCGTTCGATAACCACCCTCCGCACATTCCGGGCGTTTGCGCCGGTACAGAGGACAATGTTACGGAGATGGTCGCGGGAGCAGGGTCGATCGACGGCGAGGACGTGGTGGTCTGGTACGCGAATCGATTCCGTCATTTCCCGCGCGACGAGGATCAGGACAAGATGCCGATCGAGTACATGAGCTTCACGATTCAGCCGCGAAGCTTCTTCCACCACAATCCAGTCGAGCCCTGATCGGTTGAATCAGGGAAGCGCGGAGCACTCCGGCGATGGTCCGGCCTGCTCTGTTGTTCAGGAGGCATCTACTCGTTTCCGGCTTGGCGACGGAGCCCGGAATCGATATATGTTGATGCCTCGATATGCAGACGCTGTCCCAATCGTTTCGCGCCCTGGGCGACCCCACGCGGCTGCGCATATTGCGGCTGATCGCCGAGGCGCCGCTCAACGTCTCCGAGCTGGTCTCTCTGGTCGGCGTGGCGCAGCCTTCCATCTCCCACCACCTGAGCACGCTGCGGCGCCTGGGGCTGGTGCGGGAGGAGCGCCAGGCCGGATTCACTTATTACTCGCTGGCGATGGATGCGGGCGATGAGCGCTGGCCGCTGATCCGACTGGCGCAGCAGGGCAACGACGACGCCGGCGATCGCGCGCGCCTGATCGACTTGCTTCGGCAGCGCGAGGACCGGCAGGCGCTCAATGAGAAGCTGCTGGAGCCGGGGCAATCCTGGCTGCTCTGGTCGACGGCGCTCTCCTCGCTGCTGCCGCCGCTTCAAGTGGCGGACTTCGGCTGCGGGACGGGCGTCCTCTCGGTGGCGATCGCCCGCTGGGCGAAGCACGTGGTGGCGATCGACCAGAACCGCGGGGTGCTGGACAAGGCCAAGCAGAGAGCCGCCCGCGAGGGGCTGAAGAACATCAGCTTCGTCAAGCAGGATCTGCATCGGCTTTCGCTGGACGACGGGTGCAAGGATCTGGTGGTTATCTCGCAGAGCCTGCACCACGTGCGCGAGCCAGCCAACGTGCTTCGCGAAGCGCATCGCATTCTCAAGCCGGGTGGGAAGGTCATCGTCCTGGAGCTGATGCCGCACGAGGAGCGCTGGGTGCTGGAGCGCCTCGGGCATCGTCACCTCGGTTTCGAGCCGGAGGAGCTCGACGGTGCGCTCGCCCAGGCGGGCTTCGCGACCATGGCGCGAGAGACACACGGCCGGACCGGCTCCTCGCCCTTCCGTGTCTTCATGCTCACCGCGGAGAAGAAGCGATGATCATTCAGCCCGAGGATACCGTTCAGCCCGAGCCCACCGTTCAGCCCGAGCGCACCGTTCAGCCCGAGCCCACCGTTCAGCCCGAGCGCACCGTTCAGCCCGAGCGTAGTGCCGTAGGCCATTCCGTTCAGCCCGAGCGTAGTGCCGTAGGCACGGAGTCGAGGGCGGCAAGTGGCGACCCCTCGACTCCGCTTCGCTACGCTCGGGGCGAGCGGGTTGCTTTCCTCATCGCCGCGCTCGAGCAACGCGTCCTGGTGCTCGACGGCGCGATGGGCACGCTGCTGCAATCCAAGGATCTGAAAGCCGCGGACTTCGGCGGCGCGGAATACGAAGGCTGCAACGAGCACCTGGTGCTCACCCGTCCCGATCTGATCGAGCAGATCCACGTGGACTACTTCACCGCGGGCGCGGACATCACCGAGACCAACACCTTCGGCGGCACGCCGCTGGTGCTGGGCGAGTACGGGCTCGCCGAGAAGGCGCACCAGATCAATCTGCGGGCAGCGCAGCTGGCGCGAAAGGCCGCCGATCGCTTCACCACTCCGGGGAGAATACGCTGGGTGGCCGGCTCGATCGGCCCCACCACCAAAGCCATCTCGGTCACCGGCGGGATCGGCTTCGAGGAATTGTCCACCCACTTCGAGGCGCAGGCGTTGGGGTTGGTCGAGGGCGGCGTGGACTACCTGCTGGTCGAGACCTCGCAAGACACGCGCAACGTCAAAGCGGCGTTGCTCGGAATCCAGCGCGCCTTCGAGCGGGCCGGCGAGAGCGTCCCGATCGCCGTCTCCGGAACGATCGAGCCGATGGGAACCATGTTGGCCGGTCAATCGGTCGAGGCGCTCACCGCTTCGCTGGAGCACGTGGACCTTCTCTACCTGGGCCTCAACTGCGCCACCGGCCCCGAGTTCATGACCGATCACATCCGCTCGCTGGCCGCGATGTCTCCCTTCCGCGTGGCGTGCGTTCCCAACGCAGGCTTGCCCGATGAGAACGGCCGGTACCTCGAGACGCCGGAGATGCTCGCCCGGTCGCTGCGGCGATTTTGCGAGCAAGGCTGGTTGAACCTGGTGGGCGGCTGCTGCGGAACGAACGACGCCCACGTCAAGGCGGTCTCCGAAGCGGTGGCCGGGCTCGCGCCCCGCAAGTCGTGCGCCGCGCCTCGCTCGACTCTCTCCGGCGTGGACTACCTGGAAGTGGGCGACGACGTTCGGCCGGTGATCGTGGGCGAGCGCACCAACGTGATCGGCTCGCGCAAGTTCAAGGAGCTGATCGTCGCCGAGAAATGGGAGGACGCCTCGGAGATCGCGCGCGCGCAGGTCAAGCGCGCCGCCCAGGTGATCGACGTCTGCCTGGCCAATCCAGATCGCGACGAGCTGGCCGACATGCGGTGCTTCCTCGAAGTGGTGGTGAAGAAGGTCCGCGTGCCGCTGATGATCGACTCCACCGACGACAAGGTGATCGCCATGGCGCTCACCTACAGCCAGGGCAAGGCGATCATCAACTCGGTGAATCTGGAGGATGGGGAAGAGCGGTTTCAGAAGGTGGTCCCGCTCGCCCGCAAGTTCGGGGCGGCGCTGGTGGTGGGCTGCATCGAGGAGAAGGGGATGGCCGTTCCGCGGGAAAAGAAGCTGGAAGTCGCGGAGCGGTCCTACGAGCTGCTCACCCGCAAGTACGGCGTCAGACCGCAGGACATCTACTTCGATGCGCTGGTGTTTCCCTGCGCGTCGGGCGACCAGCAATACGTGGGCAGCGCGGTAGAGACGATCGAGGGAGTGCGGCTGATCAAACAGCGGTTGCCCGAGTGCAAGACGGTCCTCGGGATCTCCAACGTCTCCTTTGGCCTGCCGACGACGGGACGCGAGGTCCTCAATTCCGTGTTCCTCTACCACTGCACGCAGGCAGGGTTGGACATGGCGCTGGTCAACTCGGAGAAGCTGGAGCGGTATCCCTCGCTGCCTGCCGAGGAGCGCAAGCTGTCGGAGGACCTGCTCTTCAACCGCGGCGACGATCCGATCACGCCCTTCGCGGCGCATTTCCGGGAGCGCAAGCCGGCGGCGGCAGCCAAGAGCACACTTCCGCTCGAGGAGCGCCTCGCCCGCTACATCATCGAGGGAACGCGCGATGGATTGGTGGCCGACCTCGACCTCGCTCTCGAAAAGTACAAGCCGCTGGAGATCATCAATGGGCCGCTGATGAAGGGGATGGACGAGGTCGGACGCCTGTTCGCCAGCAATGAGCTGATCGTCGCCGAAGTGCTGCAGAGCGCGGAGTCGATGAAGGCGGCGGTGAACTACCTCGAGCCGAAGATGGACAAGGCGAAGAGCGCCAGCCGCGGCAAAGTGGTGCTGGCCACCGTTAAAGGCGACGTCCACGACATCGGCAAGAATCTGGTGGAGATCATCCTCGCCAACAACGGTTTCCAGGTGGTGAACCTGGGGATCAAGGTGCCGCCGGAGCGGCTGGTGGCCGCGGTGCGCGAGCACCGCCCGGACATCCTCGGCCTCTCGGGCCTGTTGGTGAAGAGCGCGCACCAAATGGTGGCCACCGCGGAAGACCTGTCGCGGGCGGGCGTGGACATTCCCATCCTGGTGGGCGGCGCGGCGCTGTCGCGAAACTTCGTGGACCGGCAAATCGCACCCGCTTACCAGGCGGGGACCGTGGCGTATGCGCAGGATGCGATGAGCGGGCTGGACCTGGCCAAGCAGATCGTGGATCCGATCCAGTTCGAGCAACTCAAGGGCGGGCTGCGCGAGCGCCGAGCCAAGCTGGCGGAGGAGACGCAGAATCGTCCCAAGCCCTCTTCAGCTCCCCGCGCGAGGCCGCCGTCGATCCCGGTGCTGGACAAAATTCCCCCGCCGCCGGATTTCGAGCGGCACATCCTCACCAACACGCCGGTGGATCATATCTGGCGATTCATCAATCCGGTGATGCTCTACGGCCGGCACCTCGGCGTAAAGGGCTCGGCGGCGCGCGCCCTGGGGACCAGTGCCGAAGCAGCGATCAAGGAGAGCGAGGACGGGCGGAAGGCGCTGGAGCTCAAGCAGGTGATGGACGGGCTCAAGGACTCGCTGCGCTCCGGCAAAATGAGACCGCGCGCCGTCTTCCAGTTCTTCAAGGCGGGAAGCGAAGTCAATTCGATCCTGCTCTTCGACGGCAAGACGTCCGAGCCGATCGTCAGCTTCGAGTTCGGTCGGCAAGATCGCGAGGGAGGCGTGTGCCTCTCGGACTTCGTGGCGCCGATGGAGGGGAGCAAGGCGCGCGACAACCTGTGCATGTTCGTCGTCACCGCCGGCGAAGGAATCCGCGAGCTGTCCGAGCAGTACAAGGCGGCGGGCGACTTCCTGAAGATGCACGCCGTTCAGGCGCTGGCGCTGGAGACCGCCGAGGGTTACGCGGAGATGCTGCACGCGCAGCTTCGAAGCATGTGGGGATTCCCCGATCGCCCGGAGATGACCATGCTGGAGCGCTTCCGCGCGGAGTACCAGGGCAAGCGGTACTCGTTCGGCTATCCGGCCTGTCCGAAGCTGGAGGACCAATCGGTGTTGTTCAAGGCGCTGCGCCCCGAGGAAATCGGGGTCCAGCTCACCGACGGCTGCATGATGGAGCCCGAGGCATCGGTGTCGGCGCTGGTCTTTCATCATCCCAGCGCGTTCTATTATTCGGTGGCGTAAGATCCGAAACCGCCATGAACGTTCCAACCGCTCGCCGCGCGCTGAGGTTACTTCCCCCCTGCGCCACCACCGGCATCGGCAGCCTTCCGCACAGCCAGCTCGAGCTCGGTCTGCAGATGGCGCTCCAGGTGGACGTGCCGTACGTGCCGCAGCTCCCCTCGGGGAATCCGTCGGAGTTCATGATCCCGGCCGCACTGGACGGATTGCCCGGCCTGTCCTTCGACGCCGAGGGAGTCTGCGCGGTGGATGTCTCCGAGTGGGAAGCGGCGAACGATCGCTTCGCGCCCTCGCTGGAAGCAGCGCTGAAATCCAGCGAGCTGCAGCCGTTCGAGCCGTCGCCCCAAGCGGTCCGCGCCTGGAAACCGTTTTTGTGGGAAGTGGCCAATCGCAAGCTCGCCTTTGCCAAGACGCAGATCGCCGGTCCCTGCACGGTGCGATGGGTGACCCACACCTCGCTGGGCCAACCTGCCGCGGAGCTCCCCGCGCTGGATCAGCAGATCTTCAAGCTGCTGCTGGCCAAATGCCTGGCGATGGTGAAGGCGCTTCGCCAGACGCTCACCACGCCGATCATCTACCTCGATGAGCCCGGGCTGTATGCGCTGGATCGCACCAACGCGCGGCATCTGGTCGCCTTGCAAGAGCTGAAGATGCTGGCGGTCGCGCTGCAGCGCGAAGGGGCGCTGGTGGGCGTGCACTGCTGCGGCAACACCGAGTGGGGACTGCTGCTCGAGCTGGGCGTGGACCTCCTGTCGTTGGACGTTCGACTCTCGCTCGACGCGGTCCTCGAAGAGCGCCAGCCGCTGCTGGCGTTCCTCGCGGCGGGCGGCGCATTGAGCCTGGGGATCGTCCCCACCAATCTGGACGCCTCGTTTTCCCTGCCGGAGCTGGTGGACTCGGTAGAGACGTCGCTGATGGCGACCCTGGGCCGCCGGCGTGCGTTGGAAGTGATGCTGCAAACCGTGCTCACTCCGGCTTGCGGATTGGCGATGCGAACTGCGCTCGACGCGGAACGGACCTTCGAGCAGGTGCGGGACGCTCAGAGGATGCTTCTCACCCGCGCGGAGCTGGACCGCGAGCCTTCGTCCGTTCCCGCTGGAGGCGCGAACTGACGCCCAGGCGAGTTATTGGCGGCCGAGCTTCAGCTCGCGTTCGGCTTGGTACCAATCCTCCGCGTCGCGTCCGTGCTCGCCGCCGCGAGCGAGGTAGATTTCGTAGGCGCGAGTTGCGATCTGTTCCTGCGTGACGCTGGACGGCTCGAGCTCGTTCCTGGCGTCCGCGGCGGAAATTGGCTGGCTTCTCCGGGCACTGAAATTCTGGGGCTTCTGGCGCGACATGACTCTCCTGAAAATCGAAAAGAGTTGCAGCGCACGGATAACTCGCCAATCACAGACATTCAAGAATCCATCGCCCGCACGGTTGCCTACCGATCGGGCTGCGCGTGAGTGTTTGCGGCGTCCCGGAGCCCTCGCGCTGCGAGATCGAGGGCCCGCTGCATGGCGGTGCTCATGCCCAACCGGTCAGCGTCGCCCGGGGACACCCATCGGAACTCCTGATACCGCGTCCCGGGCCGCGGCGTTGATCGGGCCGTGACGCGATAGAGATCCAGCTCCAGCTCGCGGTGGGTGAGCGTTCGCCGAACGGACCCCAGCGCGCCGCCCAGCCGGATGCTGGTGCCGAGCGCTCCGCGAAGAGCGGCGAGGACTTGGGCAGGCCCGGCGCGCGCGGAAAGCTCGGCGGATGGCAGCTCCCAGAGGCCGCCGAAGAGGCCTTTCTCCTCGCGCATCCCGAGCAGCACATCGCCATTTTGCTGGCAGACGGCGACTGCGAATTTGAGGTGCTTGCGGCTGGGGCGCGCGCGCGGCGGAGGCAGCTCGTGTTCCCTTCCGGCCCGCAGCGCGGCGCAATGGCTTCGGACGGGGCAGAGCAGGCACGATGGATCGTCCGAGCGGCAGATCACCGCTCCCAGCTCCATCAACGCCTGATTGAAGTCTCCCGGTCGCTCGCCGCGGACCAGCTTTCCCGCGATGCTCCACAGCCTGCGCTCGCGCCGGCGATCTCCGGGAGCGCCCTCCACCTCGAACAGGCGCGAGAGCACGCGAGCCACGTTGCCATCCACCAGAGGGAGCTCGCGATCGAAGGCGATGGACGCCACCGCGCCCGTGGTGTAGCGGCCAAAGCCGGGCAGGGTGGAGAGTTGCTCCGGGTCTTCCGGCAGCTTTCCGCCAAAATTCGCCGCCAGCGTTTTCGCGGCTCGATGCAGGTTGCGCGCTCGCGCGTAATAGCCAAGCCCTCTCCAGAGGGACAGCACCTCGGCGAGCGGAGCGGCAGCCAGCGACTCGATGGTGGGAAACCGGTCCATGAAGCGCCGCCAATAGGGGATGACCGTGGCGACCTGCGTCTGCTGGAGCATCACCTCGCTGACCCAGATGGCATACGGGTCGCGGGTCCGCCGCCAGGGGAGATCCCGCTTCTGCCCGTCGAACCAGGCCAGCAGCGTTGCCCGCACATCGGTCGTTCGGGACATGGCGCGGCGAACTGTACCGTAGGAGAATGGCCGGCATGGAGCGGATTTTGACCAACGATTTTTCGTGGTCCAAAAGCCGGCACGAGAAGTTCCACGAGTGCCTGCGCGCCTACTATCTCCACTATTACCGCTCCTGGGGAGGCTGGGAGCCCGACGCGCCCGACGATGCACGGCGCCTCTACGTGCTGAAGAAGCTCAGCAACCGCTACTCCTGGGCCGGGCGCGTGGTCCACGAGGCGATCAGGGACTCGTTGATTGGAATCCGGTTCGGCCGCACCATCGATCCGGCGCGGATGATCGAGAGGGCCCACCGGGTGATGCAGCGCGATTACCTCTATTCGCTGCGCAAGAGGTACTGGACGGAGCCCTACCGGCGCCACTTCCGCGGCCTGGTCGAGCACGAGTACGGGGAACCCATCTCCCGCGACGACTGGAAGCTGAACTGGGAGAACGCCAGGGCGGCCCTGAGCTGGTTCTTTCAGTCCCGCTGGATGTCCGTGGCGGGCGCGCTCAAGCCGGAGCAATGGTTGGAGGTGGACTCGGCCAGCTTCGAGGATTCGAGCTTCGTGCTGGACGGAGTGAAGGTCTTCGCCATTCCCGATTTTGCCTATCTGGATTCGGACGGCGCGGTGATGGTGGTGGATTGGAAAACTGGCAAGGCACGCGCCGGGCACGACGACCAGGTCCTGGGATACGCGCTGTACGTCGCCAGCCGGTATCAGGTGCCCGCGCAGACCGTTCGCACCTCACTGGTCTACCTCAACGACGGCGTCGAGGAGCTGGTTCGCATCGACGGCCAGGTGCTGGCGGATTTTCAGGACCGATTTCAGCGCAGCGTGGCGAGGATGCGATCGCTGCTGCTCGATCCGGTCGGCAATGCTCCGCGCTCGGAGAGCGCATTTCCGATGACCGAGGACCTTGCGCTGTGCGCGCGATGCGCGTTCCGGCGCGCCTGCGGCCGGGAGGGCGCGATGATCAGCGCCGCAGCCTAGGAGCGCCTACGTCAGAACGATTCGCTTGCCGATCGCCCTGCTCATATCCGCTGAGGAGATGAGCGCAGCCACCGACTTTGCTTCGTTTCCTACCGTGTCGAACGCAGCCGCGATCAGATCGCCCAGGGTGATGTTCACCTTCATCGCCGCGGCCCTTGCCCGCGAGCCGTGTTGCCGCAGTCTGCCTAGGACGGCGGTCTTCTTCTTTAGCGCCATATCGCTCCTTGGCTGTCCCGCCACTCGCTCCACCCTTGGCCACCCACCATGGGTGAAGCCTCCACTGCTCCCTAGCACCAGTCGTGCCGTTGAAGATGCGCGGCGGAAGCAAACGATTCAGTTGTTTGCACTGAACACCGACGCGCATTCATTTCGTCACTTTCCTTTTTTCCGCATTGGGTGTACCGGCAGCAGGCGAGCCCGCTGCGCCGCGGCGGCGGGCGCCCTCCGATCGATGGGAGAGGCACCAGCAACCTAAATGTTGTGTTCCATGCCGCGGAGCCGTGTTCTGGTCCTACTGCTCGTCCCCGCCGCCGCGCTGGGCTATGAGGGGGAAGTCCGGCGTCAGGTATTGGACGGTGGCATCCGCGAGCCGGTGCTGACCAAGAGCCCCGAGCTGCTCTACTCAGCGCCGGCGAAGTATCCGGATCAGGCGTTGCAGCAGGGCTTGTCCGCCGACGTCTCGCTGATCATCACCATCGCCGCGGATGGCTCGGTGTCCGATGCGAAGGTGCGCCAACCCGCTGGTCACGGGTTCGATGAGGCCGCGCTGGAGGCGCTGCGAAATTTCCGGTTCTTGCCGGGGGAGGTGGACGGAGCGCCTGCCCCGGTCCAGATGGAGTACGTCTACCATTTCACTCTCGCGGCGCGGGTAGCTTCGGAGCACACCGCGCGACGCGAGGCGGTGCTCAAGGGCCAGCTGCTGGCAACCGGGAGTCGGGCCCGCGTCGAAGCCGCCTCGGTTCAATGCGTCAACCTGGAGGATGTACCCGAGGCGATCTCCGATGCCGACGGCCGATTCGAGCTGCGGTTTCCACCGGGCCAATGCCAGCTGAAGATCTCGGCGAACGGATTCGAGGTGTTCCAGACGGTCGAAACGCTGGCGGCGGGGCAAATCGCCGAATCGACTTATCGCCTGGTTCCCAAGAACGCGGGATTCGAGACGGTGGTGCACGGCGAGCGAGAGAAGAAAGAGGTAGCGCGCCGCACGCTCGATCGACAGGAGCTGCAAAAGATTCCCGGCTCCTTTGGCGATCCCATTCGGGTGCTGCAGAGCCTTCCCGGCGTGGCCCGCACGCCCTTCGTGTCGGGACAACTGATCGTGCGCGGCGCGAACCCGAGCCAGACCGATACGCTGCTGGACGGCATCTCCATCCCGCTCCTCTACCACCTGGGCGGCGGTCCCTCGGTGCTGAACGCCGAGTTCCTCGACCGGGTCGACTTCTATCCGGGTGGATTTGGCGCGCGCTACGGCCGCGCCATCGGCGGGATCGTCGACGTGGCGACGCGCAAGGGCGCGACCGACACGCTTCACGGCGTTGGCAAGGTAGATCCTCTCGACGCGAGCATCTTCCTGGAGGCGCCGGTGGCGAACGGCGTCTCGATCGCCGCGGCCGCTCGCCGCTCGTATATCGACGTGCTGCTGCCGCTGTTTCTGCCCAAAGACTCCGAAGGTGGAACTTTGCAGATCGTTCCGAGGTACTGGGACTACCAGGTGCGGCTGGACGTCGGCTCGAAACGGGAGCCCGACGCGCGATCGGGAGCCAACACTTTCTATGTGATGGCGTTTGGGTCGGATGACATCCTCAAGGTGGTGGCCACCGGTGGCGGCCGCAATCGCGACGTCACCGTCGACGCCCACACCCTCTTTCATCGGGTGAAAGGCGACTGGACCTACCGCAAAGGAAAGCTGACGTCGGTCTTCGCGCCCTACGTTGGATACGACGCGGGCAGTGGGCAATTCGGAACGGCGTTCGCATTCAAGGCGGACGGGACCAGCGCTGGCGCGCGCGAGGATCTCGCGCTCGAGCTGTCCAGCTCGGTGAGGCTCCGCACCGGCGCTGATCTGCTCTTCAGTCACCTCGCCGGCTCGGCCCAGGTGCCCATACTGGGAGACATCCAGTACGTCCCGTTCCCTGGCGCCGAGCCGCGGGCGGAGGCGCAGCAGCTGGACCGCAGCGTCAATTCATTCGATGGAGGTCTGTACTCGGAGCTGGACTTGATCGCCGGTCCTCTGACGCTGACGCCCGGCGTCCGGTTCACCTGGGCGCGCATCCGGGGGCGCGACCTGAAGGCGTCCGATCCGCGGCTCTGGTTGCGATACCGGCTTTCTCAGGCGAGCGCGCTCAAGGCTTCGGTGGGGCTGTACAGCCAGGCGCCCAACGCGACCAACTTCGACGATCCGCCTTTCGGAAACCCCAACCTCACCTTCCAGAGAGCATTCCAGGCCAGCGCGGGGATCGAACAAAAACTGGGCGACGTCTGGAATTTCGATCTGGTCGGCTATTTCAATCGCCGCTTCGACAACGTGGTCACGCCGGGCCGCACGATCGGCAATGCCGATGGAACCGTCACCCAGGAGCGGTTCTCCAACGATGGCCTCGGCCGGGCGTACGGTATGGAGCTGCTGCTGCGGCACGAGGTGACCCGCAACTTCTTCGGCTGGCTGGCGTACACGTTCAGTCGATCCGAGGGACGCAAGGTGGGAGACGGCGAGAGCTACGCGCCGACGATCTTCGACGAAACGCACATCCTGGCGGTGGTGGCCAGCTGGCGCCTGCCGCGGAACTTCGAGCTGGGAGGGCGCTTTCGCTACGTCACCGGAAGACCGATCACGCCGGTGCTTCACCCTTACGATCTCTACTCGGCGGACGGAAACCGCTTCTACGCGACGCTGGGGGAAACGCGCTCTGCGCGTCTGGCGCCGTTCCAGCAGCTGGATGTCCGACTGGACAAGCACTTCCTGTTCCGGAGCTGGACGCTGACCCTCTACCTGGACGTGCAGAACATCTACAACGCTCACAACGTGGAGGCGACCATCTACGACTACCGGTTCCGAGACCGTTTCACCGTGCCCGGGATTCCCATTCTTCCGCTGCTGGGGGTGAAAGCGAGCTTCTGATGTCTCCGGCGAGAATATTTCCATCGCTGTTGATCCCGGCTTTGGCCGCGCAGCTGTCGGGGTGCGTCGGGTCGGACGACGATCCCTCGCAGGTGCACGACCTGAGGGTGTTGGGAATGTCCTTCGAGAGCCCGGAGCTGATGGCAGCGGATTGCAACGGAGGCGCTTCAGCGCTGGAATTCGCTGCGCCGGTCACCTTCACCGCGCTGATCGCCGATCCCCGAGGCAATGGGCGCCCACTTTCCTTCGAGCTGTTGGCTTGCGGTTCGCCCGTCGACGACCGGACCTGTTCGATCGACGCAGACCGGGTTCGCCTCGCCGAGGGAAACACCGCAGCGGGTGAGCTGACGCTCGCGCTGCGGCCGGGGTTGGCCCTCGTCCGCGACGGGTCCCTCTTGCTGCAACGGGTGGTGGATCTGGACGCCTATCACGGGCTGGGAGGCATCCGCATACCGCTGGTGCTGCACTTGCGAGGAGATGCCGAAAACGTGTACGCGCAAAAGCTGATGGTCTTCAATTGCAAGCGCTTCGCCAGCATGAAGCCCAACATCACGCCCCGCCTTCCCGGTCTACAGCTGGATGGCCAAGCGTGGGGCGAGAGCGAGGTGCGCGTGCTGCAGGGCGACCGCAACCACAAGCTGCAGCCCGACGACTTCAGCGCGCTCGAAGAAGACTACGTGGTCCCCGGCTATGATCTTCGCGAGGTACATCTCAAGGAGAGCTGGAAGATTTCCTGGCATGTGGACCTGGGAAAAATTTCCCCCACCGAGACCGGAGGCGTGGACCTCGGTGGGCAGGAAAGCCGACACTTGGTCGAGTGGAGCCCCGGCGTGTCCGAACGGCGCGACGTTCAGTTCTGGGTCGTGGTACGAGATGGGCGCGGAGGGGAATCCTGGCTCAAGCGGCGCGTTTCGTACCTACCGTAGGGAACGGGTGACGTTCGAATGCGAATGAAGGTTCTTTACCACGACAGCTGCTTCGACGGCGCGGCCAGCGCAGCGGTGTTCTCGCGCTTCTACCTGGAGCGGGTGCGGCCCGGCTCGGAGTTGTCGTTCGAAGGATTGGCGCACCAGAGCGGCGGACGGCCCATCGACGAGGCCGTCTTCACCGGGGAGGAGAACGCGATCGTCGATTTCCGCTACTCGCAGAGCGAGAAGCTCACCTGGTGGTTCGATCACCACCGCTCCGCGTTTCAGCAGCCCGGCGACGAGGAGCACTTCCGCCGGGACCGCAGTGGTCGCAAGTTCCACGATGCGACGCGGAAGAGCTGTACCAAGTACCTGGCGGATATCGCCGCCCAGCGCTTCGGGTTCGATCCCAAACCGCTGTCCGAGCTGATCGAGTGGGCGGAGATCATCGACGGCGCGCAGTTTCCCAACCCGACGGTCGCAGTCGAGCTGGCGGAGCCAGCGCTTCAAGTGATGACCGTGCTGGAAGCCAACCGCGACCCGACGCTCGTCCCTCGAGTCATTGCAGACATGCAGCGGCTCTCGCTTGCCGAGCTGGGAGCGCAGCCGTACATCGCCGGGCCGTTCCGGCGGCTGTGGGAAAAGCACCATCAGGCGATTGAAGTGATCCGGAAAAAGGCCACGCTCGACCGCGGGGTGGTCTTCTTCGACGTGGCCGACGACGCGCTGGACAGCATCAACAAGTTCATCGCCTATTACTTGTTTCCCGACGCGCGCTACACCGTGTGGGTTGGCCGTGGTCCGCAGCGCACCAAGGTTTCGATTGGCTCCAACCCTTGGAAGCCGCAGGAGCGCCGCCATGATCTGTCGCAGATTGCCGAGCGCTACGGGGGCGGAGGCCATCCAGTGGTGGCGGCGATCAGCTTTCCGGCGGGCGAGGTAGAGCGCGCGCGCAAAGCCGCGGCCGAGATCGCCAACGAGCTGCGCAGCTCAGGCGGCGCCTAGCCTGGCCGCGGCGGTCTGGCAGCCCGCCCCGCGTCCGCGCCTGATGCGATAAAAAACAATTTCAGGTATCGTCCATGTCTCACGATCAGCCCTGACTTGGTCCGCGTCGCACAAGGTGTGCCCATGTGCCGAGGATAAGCAAAAATTGCGTTCTCAGCTGGGGCGCCATTTACCTCGGTGCTCAATTAGCCCTCCCCGCCGATTGCCTTTTCCGGTCTCATTCCAGGCGTTTTCAAAACGGCGCGCAGATTGCTCCCATTGTCTCACGATTCAGCCGCTCCACCGCCCAAGGACATCGAGGCAAGGCACAATGGCTCATAGGTACCGACAATCCGCGAAAGCTTTCGTAGCCGCCGCAGCACTGCTGCTGGGTTCCGGGCTTTTCGTCTCCGAGAATTCCGCGTGGGCGGACGACATCGCCTTCTCCGGCGGCTCGCTGATCATCCCGATGCAGGCCAATTTTCAGAATGCCTGCGGGGTGACCTCCGCCTACGGTTTGATCTGGCAAATCCTGCGAGCCAATCAGCCCGGCCACTACTTTGCCAATGCCAACCACATGGTGACGGTGTACCTGATCACCAACGGCAACAAGATTTCGCCCAATCGGTGCGTACCCTCCAATCTGACAACTGCTCCGTCGCCCTGGAACATGACCGGCGCCAGCGGCGATCCCACCAACTGGGACGATCCCGAATGGAATGATGGCTGCGATTTCGCGGTGAACAGCGCCACGCAACAGCCCGTGGTGCCGGTGGATTACACCGTCAATCCCGCCTGGCCAGACTCGGGGCAGTTCCCCTACGGAGACATTCCGTTCACCGACACGTCCAATCTGAAGATCAGCGGCACCGGATGGGATAACAATTGGGACTTCGCCTCCCCGGGCATGCCTGCCACGACGTTGAACAGCACCGTCAGCCCGGCGTTTTCAACGGTGCAATACATGGGTGCGCCGTTTGTGATCGACGCGGCGGACGCGCCGTATGTGATTCAGTTCCTTCGGGACGGAGACGCCTTCACCACGCCCGATTACCTGCAGCGTTTCACCGCCACCACCGATCCGGTGTCCGGGCTGGCAAGCTGCCCCAATAACGGCACTACGCCCAGCGCCGATTACCACCACGTGAACATCCACCAGGCGACCGAGCGATTCACTGCGCCGGTGCTGCGGCGGCTCAACCGGGTTCCGCCCAAGGTCGCACTGCTCGACGAGGGCGCCGGCGTCAAGTGGTGGGGCTTTGAGCAAGGCGGCATCCGGGTACTTGATACATATTTGAAAAATGCCAACCTCTTCTTTCCCGGCGCCGCGGGCTGTCCGCCGGATACGTTCTCCGGCTGCACCCTGAATGGTGGTAACCCGGGGCAGATCTACGACCAGTTCTTCGCCTATGCGGACCTGATCAGCACTGCAGCTCATCCCTACGGCGTGCTCAACTCGGTCGACTCATTCGGACGACCGCTGTACACCATCTTCTGGGCGCCGCATTGGGAGACCAACAATCCATTTCCCTGGGCGGCTGACGGATCGGGCTGGGACTTCACCCAGGACCTCACGCCGAATTATCCGCAGTATCAGCCCAACGGCGACGGGGCAGCGGACCAAAAGCAGAACGCGCTCAACAACATCGCCTACTTTGGCAACCAGCGATATCACGGCTTGATGGCTGAGTGCGCCAGCCTCGGAGGTTATGAGGGCACGGCTGCCTATCCGTTGACGACAAGCCAAACGCAATTCCTCTTCACCAACAGCATCGATATCAACGAGCTGCCGATGGGAAACGGGTACGACGGCCGAAACTGCAGCGACCCGAGCTACCTCAGCGGGCCCGGCGGCGACTGCGTCCTTTTCGATCAGGCGGCAACCAATCCCTTTGCTCAGCTGGGGGACTACCACCTGGTGGCGCTCACCGGGGCAATTCAAAACTTTGGTCCGGACCTCATCGGGGCCCCGCCCTCCAAGTATCGCGCCGGAGTGAGCCGGATGGCGGTCTCCTGGTCGAATTACGGTGGCGTGCCGCCCGACTTCGTCAACGACCCGGCGAGCGGCAAGAACGGATGGGACTTCTTCGACTTCGCGTTCAAGGACGGCGATAACAGAAAAGCCGCCATTGTCTACATTGCCGGTCACGAATATTCGAACTCTACCGCCGGCAATCGCATCGTGCTCAACACCCTGCTCAACCTTGGCTTCAATCCGACGGGCAACGAACGCGCGCTGTCGCATCCGGTCGCGTACAACGATCCGAATGGCGCGAGCGACGCTGAAAAGGCGCTGGTCTTCGCCTCTACCTACGTCGCAATCAACAGCCTGCCCCCCGGCTCCAACCCGTTCGATTACACCTACGCCTCGAAATGGAGGGCGCCGGTCATCCGCGGTCACCTACGCGCGCATTCGCTGTTGGGAGCGAACCAGCTGGCGGCCGGCGAGAACGATTTCGGTGCCGCCACCCTCTGGGATGCAGCGGACATGATGCCGCTGCCCGCGGTGCGCAACCTGTTCACCTACTTTGGTGGATACGTGAAAACAAACCCGAGCACCTTCGATCTGGGCGGCGCCAATCGCGCGGCTCCGAACAACGTGCTTCAGCTCGGCTGGATCCCTGCCAACGTGGCGGGAACCGCCTTCCCAAACAACTGCGTTGACGTGATGCAGCTGGGAGAGACGCCAGACGGCACCTGCGGCATGATCCCCGGGAGCGACGGCATCTGCGACCTGCAGGAAGCATTGCAGTACACGCAGCTGAATTTGGGTACCGATTGCGGGCAATCCGAGATCCCTGACAATCAAGCCCTGCTCTCGGACCCCGACACTCTCAATGCCACGCAGCAGATGGTGCAGATCTTCCGCGGCTTCTGCGCCGCGACGGACACCCGCGTGGACGGGCTGGGCACCAATCCAATCCTCGAGCCGTCGGATGGTCAGTGCAACGATATGGAGGGCATCCAGCTCAATCGCGCCCAGCTCGGAGGGTTGGTGCACTCCAGCCCCGCGATCATCCCCGCCAGCCCGAACGTGAGCGACGGCGGTCCCAAGCGCCGTCCCACCGTGGCCTATGTGGCCGGTCTGGACGGGCAGGTTCACGCCTTCTACGTGTCCGGTGGCGCGGGATACGATCCGCCGTTGGGATTGCTCAGCTACGTCAATCCGCCCGCCAATGCCGCCTTCCCCAAAGACTGGTTGGGAGTTCCCGGTGGTTTCAGTCCGCCGCTGCCAGGCACGGAGCTGTGGAGCTTCATTCCCTCCAGCCAGCTGCCGTGGCTGCGCAGCGGCACCGCCCAGGTCGACTCGTCGCCCGTAGTGCAAGACGTCTTCATCGACATCGTCGGCAGCGGGATCCGCGAATGGCACACGGTGTTGCTGGCCTCGGTGGGAGGACTCAACCGAGAGATTATCGCCATTGACGTTTCGAATCCGCTCCGCCCCGTCCTGCTCTGGGACGTGGTGGGCAGCCTACGCCAGACCGGAAGTTACCCGTATTATTCGCCTACCGCATTGGTCAGCGACGCCGTTCCCTCCGGCTCAGGCACGTCTCCCAAGTGGAGGGAGCGCGACGCGCTGTTCAAGCTTCCCTGCAACCCGGCCGAGGGATGCGACAATACCGGTGTGTATGATTACCTCGGGCTGGGTGGGTCCCTCGGCCTGTCGATCGGCGAGTTCCGCCGCGGGCTGGAGCCGGTGCACGCCGTATTCGTGGCCTCCAACTCCTCGGGTGCGAACGGTATCACCCAGGGGCTGGAGGTTTTTGCGATTGAAATCGCTACCGGGCAAAAGCTCTGGCAATGGGAGTATCCGTATCAGGCAACCAAGCTTGTCGACAATTCGGTGCCCGCGCCGGTGTCTGTCCTGCGCAATCCCAACGGAGCGGTCCGGGTGTTCGTGCCGGACATGGAAGGCAACGTCTGGGAACTGGACGCCGCCACCGGGATGAACGCCAACATCTACACCGGCTCGAGCGTCTGCACTGGTGGTTGCAAGTTCACCGCCTTCACCACCAATTCCAGCGCCAGCACCCAGAAGCCGGTCACCACCAACCTCGCGCTGGCGCGATTGCCGAACATCGCGCCGACTTCGCCGACGGTGTTTGCGCCGTTCGCCAACTCGAACATCCTGGTGTTTGGCACCGGCGGCGAAGCCTGGGTCCCCTTCGACGATCCGGGCGAGCTTCACGTCCTCTTTCTCGATGATCGATTCCGCAAGCCCTACAAAGTACCGGGCGGCGCGACCGACCTGGTCAACGGTGCCAGCCTGTCGCAGGACGAATGGGTGAACTCGGCCGCCACCAACGGTGTTCTCCTGGAAAAGGCGCCCCCGTTCCCGCTTCAGTTCCCCAGCTCGCACCTCTACGGAGCGATCACCGTATCCGGTCAGACCGTCTTTTTTGAAACCACCAAAGACCGCGTGCCGGACGATATCAACTGGCTCCAAGGGTCGATCCAGGGAGGAACCTTCAGCATCGACCTGGGCAACGTCACCAGCGACGTCACCGGCCCCAGCATGCTTCCCTCGTTCGGAACCCTGGCGAGCTATGGAGGCGTTACGGTGTATCACGATACATCGACCGCAACGCCCACCGATTACGTGCTCACTGCGGAGGTCAGTAAGCTCACCCGAACCTCGATGGGGACGAGCACGGCCGCCACCCGCACTCCCACTCTCGATCCCAACTCGGGGGGCACCGGCGTGTTCTATACCTTCAAGGGCTTGATCCAGCGGTTCCTCCCGTGAGCAAACCGATGCGATTGGCCAACCGCGGCTTCACTTTGATCGAGGCGATGATCGCCATGACCGTGTTGGCGATCGGCCTGCTGGGCACCTTCATGGGCCTGGTGCATGCAGCCACCGTCGCCCGCGAGGGGCAGCTGAGGCAGTTCAAGACGGCGCTGATCGACGCGAAGATTCAGCGGCTGATGCTGGCGGACAAAAGCCAGCTGCCGAACATGGTGGGAGGCGTGCAGACCGTCCCCGATGGCGTGTTGCCGCCGTCGCTGGGCATCGCTGTGGCTCCATGGGTAATCGATCCTTCGCCCGGAGATTTCTCGGTCAGCTTGCCGGGCGACTTGGGGGTGGGGGCGGTTTTTCGCGTCCTCCCCGACGGTGAGATCCGCCCGGTCGCCGGAGCATTTGCCTCCTGTACCGACAGCACCATTCCCGACGGCGCCTACTGCCGCGAGCTCCTGCTTCAAGGAAGCCTGCCGCTTCCCACCACGGTGAATGCTCAAGTGCAGAACAGCATCAATGCGACCGGTGCCCGTTCCTTCACGCTCTGGGTGCGGACCTTCCGCAAGGGCGAAAGCCTCAGTCTGGCCGTGGTGGAGCGGAAGGTCATTATCCTCTGATTGAATCGGCGAGGAATGAAGACATGAAGAACGCGCGCGGCTTCACGCTTCTCGAGCTGGCCATCTCGATGGGAATCATGCTCGTGGCGATCGTGGCGACCTGCGTGATGCTGATGGAGGGACAGCGCTTCGCCCGCAATGCCGAAGAGGTGTCGCAGAGCAACGACAGCTCGCGCATGGCGGGTGAGTTCATCCTCAGCGCGTTGCGCATCGCGGGCATGGGTGGCGCGATGGGCGTGTGGATCAACAACGCCGGCACGCCGCACCTGATCAGCCCGATCTTCGGAAGCGACAACATCGGTGCCGCCGGCAATACCGACGACATCTGGATGATTCTTCCGGACCGCCGCGCTTTCCAGGACAGCTTGTGTCAGCCGGGATCAGGCGGTGCCGCTTCGCTGGTGAGCGGCGGAACGGGGCCGCTGAACGTCACCTGCACCGACAGTTTGTTCGCCGGCGGTCAACCCGCGCCGACCCTCTTGTTGGTGACGAACTTTGCCGGCCCGGCCGCGCTGTTGACCCGACCCCGTGTTGGCACTCCCGCGCCTGCCGGTTCAGTCACTCCGGGGACCATCAACTACGACGAGGCGGGTCTGCCGTCCTTTCCGCCGAGGGGATTCTTGGTCGGCGATATCGTCTTCGGCGCGACCGTGGCCCGCTTTTTCATCGACGTCGATGCGAGCGGACGCAAGGGTCTCTATCGGGAGCAGGGAACCTTGAGCGGCAATACGCCGCCGTCATTTCTCAACGGCACTACCAGTCGGATGCTGCTGCAAAACGACATCGAAGATTTGCAGGTCAGCTACGCAACCGATCCCACCAACTCCGGGCTTCCTGGAAACTACATTTTCAGCAACGGTTTTCCGGACGCGATGGGAGCCGCGCCGCTGCGAGGCGTCCGGGTGAACGTGGTATCGACGCACAAGCGACGGATGACCAAGGGCGACACCTCGGGGATCACCTTTTATCAGCCGCTCTCGATCGAAAACCATCCATCGACCGGCGTGATCGACGCTTTCCGCCGCAGCTTGTCCGCGCGCCGTCTCGAGTTGCAGAACCTGAATCCGGGGAATCTATGAGAGCGAATCGGAGCAATCAGCGCGGCAGCGCCCTGCTGACCGCTGCGGCGCTGACCATCGTCCTGCTGGTGGTGGTGGCCGGCGTGATCTACTACGCGACCCAGTCGCGCTTGCGCGCGATTACCGTCTCCCGCGGTGTGGCTCGGATCTCCTGCACCGAGTCCGGGCTGCAGGTGTCCAGAGCGTACTTTGGCCGCAATTATTCGCTCTGGAATTCGAAGTTCCTGCCGAACCCGGGTGTATACAATGCCCTCGCTACAGCTCGCGATCCCTTGTTGCGACCTCCGTTGATGGCGTCCAATCCAGAGCTGTTCGCAGACCTCGACGGCGATGGAAAGCCGGACGTCTACATCTATGTTCGGGACAACGCGGATGAGCTGCAGCCGGTCGCCAACAATCCCTCTCGCGACAACGACCTCAATGTGATCGTCGGTGCGATGTGCATCTCGGAGACGCTGACCCCCAGGCACGACAACGGCCAAATCTCGAAGCAGCCGATGCTGGCGGAAGCGCTGTTGAGCTACAATCCGAACGGCAATTATGGCTCTCAGGGTTACCACGGCGCGTCCGGGAGCGGAAACCTCAACTCCGAGTTCTGAGCGCTTTGCGCGGCCCGTCGAGCAGAGTCTCCCGTTCACCCCGAGCGTAGCGAAGCGGAGTCGAGGGGTCGCCGGTAATCGCCCTCGACTTCGCGTCTTCGACGCTACGCTCGGGCAGAACGGCGGCTTTGCGCGGTCGAGCGCATCCACGCGTTCGGGGTCGAGAGCCGCCGTTTGTCTTCTGCTCGCCTCGGTTGCGCTTGGCCAGGCTTCCTGTCGGTGCTCCAGGAGCACGGGCCGCAAGGTCGACGTGCACGCGCGCTTCCCGGCCGAAGCCGCTCCCCGCGTCGTGGAGCTGATGGATCGCTACGGGATCGGCGCGGTGATCAACCTCAGCGGCGGCGTTCCAGGCCGCGGGCTCGAGGAGCAGCTCAAAGCGGCGGCGCGGTTCCCCGGTCGAATCGTGGTCTACGCAGGGCTGGATTGGTTCGAGCCGACCCGGGGACGGGGCTACGGAGCGCGGATGGCCGCTTCCCTGGCGCGAGCGCACCAGCTGGGAGCGCGCGGCCTGGAAATTCCGCGCGGCCTGGGCATCGGCTTTCGCAATGGGCAGGGAGATCTGCTGCGCGTGGACGAGCCCGAGCTTGACCCGGTGTTCGAAAAGGCCGCTGAGCTCGGCATGCCGGTGATGATCGAGACCGGCGCGCCGATGGCGTTCTGGTTGGCGCCGCTCGCCAGCAACGAGCGGTACGAGGAGCTGAAGGCCCACCCGGAGCTGTCGCTCTTTGGCCAGGCCCCGCCCTGGGAATCGCTCTTTCTTGCCCTCGAGCGGCGCATCGCGCGTCATCCGAAGTGCACCTTCGTCTCCGCCCATTTCGGCAATGCCTCGGAGCATCCCGCGCGCGTCGCAGCGATGCTCGACAAGTATCCCAACCTGTACATCGACATCGCGGGACGGATCCCCGAGATGGGACGGCACCCGGCCGCGGAGATGAAGAAGTTGATCAGCGATCGCGCGGATCGGATTTTCTTCGGCAGCGACCTCGCCTTCGGCCGGAACGCCAAAGACATCGCGCTCAGCTCGGCCGGGCTCGTCCCGCCGAGCGACGATGAGATCAAACACTTCTTCTCCTCGACCTGGCGCTACCTGGAGACGAGCGACAAGGGCTTCGGCCACCCCACCCCCATCCAGGGTAAGTGGAAGGTCAACGGCATCGGACTATCGTCAAGCGTGCTCGCCAAGATCTACGGAGAGAACGCAGCGCGCGTGCTCAAAGTTTCCGCGCCCTGAAGTACACCCCCGCGTTGAAGAGCAGATGAAAGCGCGCGCGTCTGTCATTGGACACTGGACGCAGAAACCGTTGCCACTGAAATGACGCTGCGTAATTTGTTACATCGATGTTGCTCGACGACCCACGCATCCCGCCATCCGTGCGCAGCGAGAGCGCGGGGGAGGGTCTGGCCCGAGATGGAGCGCGCGCCGAGCACCTCCCTTGGGAGCTGACGATCGACCCGTACCAGGGCTGCGAGTTCGCCTGCGCGTTCTGTCCGCTCCGTCTGAACGAGACCGATTTTGTTCGCTGGCGCCGTTTCGAGCGGCGCGTGGGCATCAACGCCAGCGCCACCAAGCAATTCATCGCAGACGTCTCGGCGCGCGAGTCGCGCGGTCTTTCGGTGGTGCTCGGCGTGCGAGCCGAGCCGTGGCAGCAAGCGGAGGAACGCTTTCGCCAAACGCGCTCGGTGCTGGAAGCGCTGGCGAAGGCAGACAGGGTGCATCTGCGCGCCATCACCCGCTCGTCGCTGATCGCGCGGGACGTGGACGTGCTGCGCCGGATCGCCGCGCGCGGCAGCGTGAGCATCACCTTGGCCATCGCTTGCCTCGATGATCGGGTGAACCGGATGATGGAACCGCACGCGCCGTCGGCGCTCCGCCGGCTCGCCGCGATGGAGGCGTTGGCCGGGAGCGGGCTGCAGGTAGGCCTCCTGGTCTCGCCGATTTTTGCAGGGCTCGATCGGGACGAGCTCGGCCTGGAGCCGCTGCTCACCCGAGCTGCCAATGCGGGCACGCGGTTCGCGGGGATGGGCTTCCTGGAGCTCAAGCCAGAGCAGCGCCAGATTCTGGTGCGGCACTTCACCGCAGCCTACCCAAGGTCCGCTGCGCGCTTCCGGCGCATTCTGGGGCGGCGGCCTAGCTCTGACGAGGCACGCGCGCGCGTGGCCAAGGAGTTCGATGGGCACTGCCGCCGCTTGGGCCTGCTTCCCCTGGAGCGGATGGATGAGCCAACCCACATCTCCTTTTCAGGCCCGTCTCAGCTCTCGCTTTTCGCCCCTTCTCAGACCCATTGAGAGGCGAATTGAGGGTTGTGGGCTTACCTCGCACGTCGCAGTTGCCGTAACATGGCCCGCGAATGCGCCTGCGGTTGGTTCTCGCCATTGCTTGTGCCTCGCCCTTTGCGTGCCAACGTTCGCAGGAGGCGCCGGGCGCCGGGGCCAAGGCGGACGTAGCAGCAAGAGCGGATTCATCCGCATCCGGCGCTCCGGGCTCCTCCGACGCGTCGCGTCGCGGCTCGCGGCTGGAGAAGCTGATGCCGCTTCCGCTTTGCCGCGCGAAGAGCAATCCGCTCGCGGCGGCGCGCGCCTTCTATGACAAGGCGCAGTACGAGGAGGCCTTGGCCTGCTCTGCGCAAGCAGCTGCGCTGATGCCCGACGAGGCGCAGGCTCATTCCGAGAAGGGCGCCGCGCTGGCGGCGCTCGGACTTTTGGAGGAGGCCCAGATCGCCTATGCGAGGGCACTGGCTCTCAATCCCAGGGACGTGGACTCGTTGCTGGGGGCGGCGCACCTGTACGCGGTCAGCTTGCCCGCCAATCGGGAGCGCGACGAGCTGGCGGCGGTCTACGCCGAGCGCGGGCTGGAGCTGCTCGAGGTCCGCAGCAATCGCAAGCTGAGGGCCCAGTTCGCCCTCCTCTCGGCAATGGCGTTCAACGATCTCGGCCAGGCCAAGGACGCGCTCGACCGTGCGGAGCAGGTGCTCCAGATCGAGCGCGAGAACGCCGAGGCGCGTTACGAGCGCGCCGTGGCGCTGTTCGAGCTGTGTCGCTTCAACGACGCCAAGGCTGCCTTCGCCCTTTTGCTGGGTGACTCCGAGCGCAGCGCGCACGCGCATCATCACCTGGGCCTGTTGCTCGAGCGCGAGCGAAAATGGAAGCAAGCCGAAGAGCACTTGGCCATGGCCAGGAAGCTCGCCCCGGATGAGTTTTCCGAGCCGCAGCTGATTTCCAAAGAGGCGTTCGAAGTGGAAGTGGCGAAAGCGGTCGCGGAGCTTCCGCTGGACATGCGCCACGACTTGCAGGGAATTCCGGTGGCCGCCGAGGAGCTGCCCAGCTCGAGCGACCTGATCAGCGGCGATCCGCCGCTCTCCCCCGCGATTCTGGGGCTGTTCCGCGGGCCGCCGCTGGGCGAGCTCTGCACGCCGGCCGCTCACCCGCCCTGTCGCTCGGTCGCGCTGTACCGCCGCAATCTGGCACGGGTGGCCAAGACGCGCGAGGAGCTGCTGCACCAGATCCGCGTCACGCTGTTCCACGAGATCGGCCATCTGCGCGGCGAGGACGATTTGGAGCTGGCCGCCCGCGGGTTGGAGTGAACGCTTCCTAGCGCGCGCAGCGGAAGCCGAGATTGCTGAATCGGGCGGTCGGCTTCCAGGCGTTCCGGTTGGCCGTTCGGTTTTGCAAGGGCAGGGCGTTCCAGGCGCCCCCGCGCGCCACCTTGAGCCCGGTGCGCTCCGGACCGGGCGGATCTCGCTGCGGCGCTCGAGCGTAGTACAGCGGGTCGTACCAGTCGGCGCACCATTCCCAGACCCCTCCCGCCATGTCCAGGGCGCCGTACGGCGAGGCGCCGCCTGGAAAGGTCCCCACCGGCGGCGCAGCGCGAACCGGTCCTCCGCGAAAGCTGCCGCGACCTTCTTCCCAGTCGTTGCCCCAGGGATAGATCCGTCCGTCGGCGCCGCGCGCCGCCTTTTCCCACTGCGCCTCGGTCGGCAGGTGCTTGTGGACGTAGCGAGCGTACGCCTCCGCCTCGAAGAAGGAGATGCCGCACGCCGGCTGCTCCGGCCCGGTGACGTGTGCCCATTCCGGCTCGCCATAGAAGCGCGGCCGCTCCCATCCTTCGCGCGTTCGCATTTCCCAACCCTCGTCGCTCCAAAGCTCGCGCCGCGCGTACCCGCCGTCGCTGATGAAAGCCGAGAAGTCAGCGAAGGTGACCGGGACGAGATCGATCCGAAAGCCGGACAGGTACAGCTCGCGCTGCGGGCGCTCGTCGGGAAGCCCCACCTCGTCGGTGGAGCCGCGCAGGAACAAGCCGGCGGGAACTTCCACCTCACCCGATGCCAAGCTCTCTCCGCAGGCGACCGACGACCTTGAAGTACTCCGTTCGCGAAAGCCCGGTGTTGAGGATGTGGAAGTCCTTCTTGGAGAGCCCGACGCAACCGAAGCAGTAGTTGCAGTCGGACAGATTTTGCGACAGCACCACGTACGCGCTGCTGGTGCAGTTCTCGGATTGCACGCAGTAGGCGCAGCCGTGGCAGCTCTTGCAGTCCAGGCAGTGCGTGCAATTGTTGCAGAGCTGGCAGCCGGTGCAGTGCGTGCAGTGATAGCAACCCTCGCAGTTGCGGCAGAAGATGCAGTGCGCGCAGCGGGAACAGCCCGTGCACTGGTACGAGCCGGGATTGCCCGACTCGACCTCGAATGTCTTTGCCAATCGCTTCAGCTCGTCGAGGAACTCGCGCTTGCCCATCCTGGCAACTGCCGCGGAATCCGGATCGGCGGCGGAACCAGCGCCTTGCTCGGCGGCCGCGCCGGGTGGATGGTCATCGACCACGCGCTTACTCCTTCGAGGTGGGCGTGCGAAGCCTGGAGAGGCCGGCCAGGTCCAAAGACGTGGCTACGCGGCGCACTTCGGAGCTGCCCTGCAACCCGCGGCTGGTCACCGAAACGATGAACCGATTCCCGACCAGGAGGTTGGCCTCCGCCTTGCCCTCCGAGGGCTCGTAGCGGACGTACCCCACGGCGTCGTCCAGCCGCAGCAGCGAGGTCAGCTCGGAGGCGCTGGTCGCCGGCTGCTCGGCGAGCGACTGAATGGCCTGCGCGAGCTTCCCTTTCAGCGTGGTATCCACGATCCGCACCGACAGCTCGCGGTCCTCCTGTGCGAACACCCGTTCCGCTTCGCTCACGGAAACATCCCCGTATTTCCCGGTGGATGCGTCCTCGCGAACGGTTCGAAAGCCGGCCAACGAGCTGGGCAGAAACCGCTCCAGCTCCGAGAAGTGCACACATGGGAATCGGGCGCGCACCTCCTCGGCCCACCCAGCGTCCACCGGAAACGCCTCCTTGCTCTCAGGCCCTCGCCGGCAGGCCAAGCCCGGCAGCAAAAAGGCAAAAAAGAGGGCGAAGGCGACAGGCCCGGCAGCTCTACTTGACTTACCCAGGGTCTCCCCCTAAATGACGGCGCTTTACCTTGCTAAGCTCATCCACTCTCAGATAGCCAATCGACCGATGCCGCTCCGTACATACAGCGCCAAACCGGCGGACATAAAACGCCAATGGCACGTCATCGACGTGACCGACAAGGTCCTGGGCCGGGCCGCTACGCAGATCGCTTCGCTCCTCAAAGGCAAGCACAAGAGCATTTATACCCCGTCCATGGACACGGGCGATCACGTGATCGTGATCAACGCGGCGAAGGTGCGGGTCACCGGGAGCAAGGAAGTCGCCAAGAAGTACTACCGCCAGCCGCGCGCGGGATTTCCCGGAGCCCTGAAGACGACCAATCTGGAGACGCTGCGGGCGCGGCACCCGGAGCAGGTGATCATCAACGCCGTTCGCCGGATGCTCCCGCGCAACGCGCTCGGCCGGCAGATCATGACCAAGCTCAAGGTCTATCCGGACGACAAACATCCGCACGCCGCGCAAAAGCCGACCGTTCGAGAGGTGAAGGCGTGAGCGCGGAAGCGCGGCGGAATTTTGGAGAGCTAGAAGATGGCGATTGCGAAAGACAGCGGGTTCTACGCTACCGGGCGGCGCAAGGAGTCGGTGGCGCGCGTTTGGCTGAAGCCGGGGACCGGCGTGATGACGATCAACGGCCGATCGATGGACGACTACTTCGGCCGCGAGACCTCGAAGATGGTGATCAACCAGCCGCTCGAAGTTTTGGAGCAGCTCGGAAAAGTTGACATGACGGTGAATGTGCGCGGCGGGGGTCTGTCGGGTCAGGCCGGCGCCATTCGTCACGGGCTCGCGCGCGCCCTCTGTGTGTGGAATCCGGAGTTCCGCCCGGCGATGAAGAAGGCCGGGTTCCTCACCCGCGATGCCCGCGTCGTCGAGCGGAAAAAATACGGTCAGCCCGGCGCGCGCAGGCGCTTCCAGTTCTCCAAGCGCTAGTCTCCTCCGCAGCGCGCAGTCGCCCTCGGCCACTCGGGATGCTACGATCCCGGGCAACCATGGAACTCAACGAAATCCTGCAGATCGCTCTGCGCGGGGCTGCCTCGGACATCCATTTGAAAGCCGGCCTCCCCCCGATGTTCCGGGTCAATGGCTCGCTGGTTCCGCTCAAGGACGGCAAGCGACTTCCCCCCGAGGAGGTTGCGCGCATGGCCTTCGGGATCATGAACGAGTTCCAGAAGGACAAGTTCAAGACCACCAACGAGGTGGACCTGGCATATGGCGTGCCCGGCCTGGGCCGCTTTCGCGTCAACGTCTTTCAGCAGCGCGGTACCATCGGCGCCGTGCTTCGGGTGATCCCGTTCAAGATCATGACCATCCGGGATCTGCTGCTCCCTCCCGTGCTGGAAAAGATCGCCCTCGACCAGCGCGGGCTGATCCTGGTCACCGGCACCACGGGTTCCGGCAAGTCCACCACCTTGGCGGCGATGATCGATCACATCAACACCAACGAGACCAATCACATCATGACCATCGAAGACCCGATCGAGTTTCTCATTCGGGACAAGCGCTCCTTGGTCAATCAGCGCGAGGTCGGCGTGGACACCATGTCCTTCAGCCAGGCTCTGAAGAGCGCTCTGCGGCAGGACCCGGACGTGATCCTGGTGGGCGAGATGCGGGATCTCGAAACGATCGAGACCGCGCTGACCGCCGCGGAGACCGGTCACCTGGTGATGTCCACCTTGCACACGCTGGACGCGACCGAGACCATCAACCGAATCATCTCCGCCTTCCCTCCGTATCAGCAGAAGCAGGTGCGGCTGCAGCTCGCCTCCGTGCTCAAGGCGGTGATCTCGCAGCGGTTGGTTCCCAAGGATGACGGCAAGGGTCGCGTTGCGGCGGTGGAGATCCTCAAGACCACCGCTCGGGTTCGCGAGCTGATCGAGGACAAGGATCGCACCAAGGAAATCCCCGACGCCATCGCGCAGGGCCACCAGACCTACGGAACGCAGACGTTCGATCAGTCGCTGATGTCCTTGGTGAGAAACGGCCTGATCGGATACGAGGAAGCGCGCCGCCAGGCCACCAACCCGGACGACTTCGCGCTGCGCTTTTCAGGCATCAGCGGCACCTCGGATTCGAAGTGGGACGATTTCGAGCACAAGCCGGGCGAGCAACCCGTCCCGGGAACGGCTGCCTTCGGGCAGCAGAGCGCGCAGCCTCCCCCCGCTCCCGTTCCCACGCCGATCACGCGTCCGGCGGTGCCGAGAGCCGCCACTCCGGCGCCCAAACCCGCTGCGGAGACGCCCGGGGGAGGCGACGACGACTTCCAGATCGAGCGGTTCTAGTCGATCGTGGCCGGGCTTCCGCCATCCGCCCTGGACGTGGCGCTGAAGCTGCTCTCCGTTCGATCGCACAGCCGGCACGAGTTGCGGCTCGCCCTGTCTCGCAAAGGGTTCGCTGAGGCGCAGCAGGATGCGGCCATCGAGAAGCTCGCCTCGCTGGGGTACGTGGACGATGCGCGGTTCGCGCGCGATCGCGCCAGCGCTCTGCTGCGCAATGGCAGGCTCGGGCCCCGAGCGGTGATGCAGCGCCTGTGCGCGCATGGCCTGAGCGAGGCAGAAGCCAAAGCTGCGCTGGCAGACGCGGAGGTGTCGCTGGGGATGGACGCCGCCCAGACCGCGCGCTCGCTCTTGGCCAGCAAGGGATACGCGGGACACCCTCTCTCGCTCAAAGAAAAGGGAAAGGCCGCTCGGCTGCTGCACGCGAGGGGCTTTTCAGAGGGCACCATCGAGCAGCTGCTGGGCGACCCCGCTCTGGACCCTGAGCCTCAGGACGGCTAATTTGGCCGCCGTGATTCGACGCGTTTTTGGATGTGCATTCGCTGCTCTGTTGGGGCTCGCCGCGTGCAAAACCGCCGACAGCGGAACCATTTCCGACGAAGGCGGCCGCCGCGACGCTCGGGCCGAAGGCGAGCGCGAGGACAAAGACCGCCAATCGGGCGCTGCCCAGGGAGTTCGAACCCAACAGGGTGGAAAGGGTCCGACGGCGGCGCGGCTTCGACCTGACGGCAAGCCGGCGACCAGCACGTCCGGGGACGCGCAGACCAATCTGGGCAAGGGCAACGAGGCGCTGCAAGGCAAAAACTATGCGGATGCCGAGCGGTACTTTGAGTACGTCCGCGACAAGTACCCGTTCCTCGACGCGGCCAAGGAGGCCGAGCTTCGTCTGGCAGATCTGGAATACGATCGCGACCGCATGACCGAGGCCAGGGATCGATACAACAACTTCGTGAAGCTACACCCCACCCATCCCAAGGTGGACTACGCCGCCTTTCGGTCGGCGATGACGCACTACAAGGAGATGCCCTCGGACTTCTTCGTCCTTCCACCCTCGCGCGAGAAGGACCAGGTCGAAGTGCGGGCGGCGAACAAGTCGATGACGGACTTCGTCCGCTCCTACCCCGATTCGCCCTATCTGCCGGAAGCGAAGAAGATCGTGGATCAAACGCGCCGGCGGCTGGCCGAGCACGAGCTGTACGTGGCGGACTTCTACGAGAAGCGCGGAAAGTGGAACGCGGTCGCCGGGCGGCTGGAAACGCTGGTCGCGCAGTACTCCGGGCTGGGCTACGACGAGAAAGCCCTGTTCCGGCTGCACGACGTGTACACCAAGCTGAACGACTCCACGCGCGCGCAAGATGCGCTGCGCCGGATCATCTCCAAGTTTCCGAACACGCCGGCGGCGGCACGGGCGCAACAGATGTTGGGCTCGTAGTGCGCCCAGCTTCAAAGCCCCTTCTCTTCGCGGCGTCGTTGGCGGTCCTCGGGGTGACTGCAGCGCTCTTCGGTCCGCGCCTGCTGGATCTTGCGGGCGGGCCGGATGCGGCTTTGGGGGCGGCGCTCACCCAGAGCGAGCGCGACGGGCTGACCTTGGCGGTTTCAGGTGCCGACGGCCTGCTGGTCGCGCGCCGGCACCATTTCGATCGGATCAGCATCCATCTCGAGCCCGACGGCCAGACCGGCTACGCCGTCTCCACGTTGGACTTCACCGGCGCGCTGGGTGCCACGGAGGTCAGCTCGCTGGGGTTGGAGAGGACGACCTTCCAGCGCGTGCAGGGTAGCTGGCGTCCGGTGGACGGCCTTGCTCCGCGCTTGGCCGCCATCGTCGCTGCGTTGGAAGAGCGGAGGCAGATTCTTCAAAGCGGCGACGGCGCCCGGCTGATGCGCCTGGTCGCTACCCCTCAGCACGCCGATGAGCCGTCGAGCGATCCTTTTTTCAAGCGGGTGGCCGCGCTGCAATCCCGGCGATATCAGGTCCTGGCGTGGTACATTCGCTCCGAGCGGGATCGCGCGGAGGTCACCGAGGACTACCGCCTGGCGGGAACGCTCCCGGGCGGGCCTGTGGACGAGAAGGGTGTTCGGCGACTCGCGCTCCAGTGGGGGGGTTCTCAGTTCTTCTTTGCAGAGCGCGTCCTGTAGACTAGAGGCGCACTCAAATGGACGAGGCGCTCAAGCACCTGCTGGCCGTGGGAAGAGGCCACTTTGAAAAGCGACAATACGCGGAGGCACAGCGCTGCCTGAGCCAGGTGGTGGACCAGAACCAGTCCTTCCCAGACGTCTACAACATGCTCGGGATCATCTACCACGACGAGGGCCGCTTCGATCATGCGGAGAAGGCATTCGAGACCGCGCTTCGCCTCAACCCGGCGTATACCGAAGCCGCGCTCAACCTGGCAGTCGTCTACAACGACCTGGGCAAGTACGCCGAGGGGAAGAAGGTCTACCAGGAGGCACTGTCGCGCCAGCGCGGCGCGCCCGGCCGGCTGGATCCGTTCGTGAAGGGGAAGATCGCCAACATGTATGCCGACATCGGGGACGTGTTCGCGTCGAGTGGGCTGTGGGCGCAGGCGAGTGCGGAGTACCGGCGGGCGCTGGAGCTCTGCCCGCAGTTCGCGGACATTCGCCTGCGGCTCGCGAGCGCTTACCGCGACGCCGGCCAGCTCGAGCGAGCGATGGCCGAGCTCGAGGAGATCGTTCGGCGAAACCCCGGCTACTTTCCGGGGCGCATCCACTATGGAATTTCGCTCTACTCGGCGGGCCGGCGAGACGACGCGGTCAAGGTCTGGGAGGAAGTGCTGGCGCAGGACCCCGGCAACAAAAGCGCGGAAATGTATTTGCACCTGGTTCGAGACGGGGGGAAAAGCGAGCGGGTTGCACCATGAAGGGAAACTTTTCCAAGGCCTTCGCCCTCAAGTTCATCTCCGGCAAGTACCAAGGCGGGGAATTTCCGCTCAAATCGGATCGCCAGGTGGTGATCGGTCGCTCCAGCGATCTGGACATGGTGCTGGTGGAGGACATGGTGTCGCGCAAGCACGCCAAGATCACCCTCACCGGCGGAAAGATCACCATCGAGGATCTCGGCTCCACCAACGGCACCTTCGTGAATGGCGAGAAGGTGAAGCAGGCCCGGCTCAAGGAGGGCGACCGCATTCTGATCGGCACCTCGATCCTCAAGCTGGTGCACCAGGGAGAAAATGCGGCGGACCTCGACGAGAACCAGGTCCGGCAGAAGCTCGAGGAGGCGGCCGCGGTGCACGCCGCCAAGGCCGCCAAGACCTCCTCGATGGCCGGAAAAATCGAGGAGGTTCCGCTTCCCGACTTGCTCCAGCTTCTCAACACCTCGAAGAAGAATGGCGTCCTGGTGGTGAAGAACGTGGAGGAAGGGCGGATCTACTTGCGCCAGGGCCGCGTCTATTACGCGGTGATCGACGACAACCATGCCCTCGGACCGCAGAAGAGCTTCAACCGGATCATCACCTGGGAGGCAGGAGACTTCGAGCTGCGTGCCTCGGAGCCGCAGGGTTTCATGGTGGAGCTGGAGGCCTCAACCGAGCAGCTGTTGATGGAAGGAATGCGCCTGCTGGATGAGTTCAAGCGCATCCAGAACGAGCTTCCGCCTTTGAACTCGGTGCTGATGCTCTCGATGCCGATGGCCGCGCCGCTCAAGGACCTCTCGCCGGAGCAACTGGAGGTGCTTCAGCTCGTGCACAACTACGGCAGCCTCAAGGGCGTGCTCGATCACACCGAAAAGAACGACGTCCAGGCCGCCGAGATCGTCCTGGGGCTGATCCAGAAGGACTACGTTCGCCCCGGCTAGCCGCTCGCCCCGAGCGTAGCGACGTCAGTCGCGGAGTCGAGGGGTCGCCCCTCGACTACGGGCTCGCTGTGCTCGCCCTACGCTCGGGGTGAACGGTGAAAATTGGTCGCTATTCCGCCGCGCGGTGGATATTTCACCCGGCTATGAGCACCGAGCTACCCAGGCTGACCGAGCTCAGCCACTGCGCAGGTTGAGCCGGGAAGATCCGCGCTGCGGACTTGGCGCAGGTCCTGCGCCACCTGGCTCCGAAGAAGAACGCCCGAGCGCTGGTTGGTTTTGGAACCAGCGATGACGCGGCGGTGTATCAGCTCACGCCGACTCTGGCGGTCGTGGAGACCGCCGATTTTTTTCCGCCGGTGGTCGATGACCCGCGCCAATTCGGCGAGATCGCCGCTGCCAATGCGCTCTCGGACATCTGGGCCATGGGCGCCAAGCCGCTCTTCGCGCTCAACCTGGTCGGCTTTCCGCAGTCCCTGCCACTCAGCATCCTCTCCGAGATCCTCGCGGGGGGACAGAGCAAGGCCGCCGAGGCAGGGATCCCGATTCTCGGCGGGCACTCGGTGCAAGATCCCGAGCCCAAGTACGGCATGGCTGTGACGGGCATCGTGCATCCAAAGCGGATCCTGCGGAACTGGGGCGCAAAGAGCGGCGACGTGCTCATCCTTACCAAGCCGCTCGGCTCCGGAATCGCGACCACTGCGATCAAGCGAGCGCGCGCCGCGCCGCATCTCGTGGATCGGGTGGTGGCGGTAATGTCGCAGTTGAACCAGAAAGCCGGTCAGGTGTTCGCCTCGGGCAAGCTCAAGGTTCACGCGCTCACCGATGTGACCGGCTTTGGACTGCTCGGGCACCTGCTGGAGATGATGAACGGCTCCAAAACGCGCGCCAGGCTTTTCGCCGGCCGCGTGCCAGTGTTGGAGGGAATCATCGAGCTCGCGGAGCAGGGGATCATTCCCGGTGGCACCAAGTCGAACCTGGAGTTCGTCCAGGGGAGCGTCCATTTTGCGGAAGAGGTTCCCGAGCCCAAGCGATGGGTGCTCGCGGATGCCCAGACCAATGGTGGGCTCCTGGCCGCCGTGGCGGCTGACCATGCGTCGAAGGCGATCAGCTCGCTCAAGCGCGCCCGCGTCGACGCGGCGATCATCGGCGAAGTGATCAAGGGACCCGCTGGCATCGACGTCGCCGCCTGAGCGGATGCCCAGACGCGTGGCTGCCGGACCGCTGGAGCAACTGGAGGTCGTGCAGGTCGTGGACCTTTCACCGATCTCGATGGCAGAGGGAGCCGACGACCTCCGCTTTCGCATCGAGATCCTGAGGCGCAGCGGCCGCCGGATCGAGGCGCGCTTTCGCCGCTGATCTTGCCGCCGTGGCCACCGCGCGGTGGCTTCGCTACAAACCATAGACAACGGCGACAAACCCCAAGTTCGCCGAGTGTCGAAAACGATTGTTTCCAAAGTCCAGCGCATTGTCGGTGGTGTATTCGGAAATGAAGTGGCTGAACCCGGCTCGCAGCGCCCAGTCATCGCTCAACCAATAGGCGGCGTAGAACTCGGAGTCGAGCTGCCCCCGATCCGGCTTTCCACCCAGGAGAACATTGAACGATGAAGCGTGCGCCGGCTGCAGACCAGCCAGGCTCGCATTCGACGAGCTGTAATCGCCGAACCTCGAGTTGCCGAAACCAAAGCCGATCAAATCGATATCGAACCCCAGCTCGAATCGCGGCAAAATCTCGCCCTTGAGGTGAAAGGACAGATTCACCGAGTTGGTCTGTGCTCCGGAGATGCTGAGGGTGTTGGTTCTGTTGGATCGAATCAGGTCGGCGTCCGCGGTCGAAAACGAAACGTTGTCCCGGCCGAAGTAGGAAGCGACGCGGATGCCCAGCCCCGGGCTGAGCGTTCTGGAGAGGAGCGCGATCCCATAGAAATTGTTGAGTGAAACGGCTGCGGTGGTGCCGTCACCGATTCCGAACGCAGCATCCACGGTGTGGTTCAGCCCACGCCGCGCCGAATACGGGTCCGATGAATTCGTGGCAATCGGCTGAGCGAAGGCAACGCTTGCACCGCTGTCGATTCCAATCGCCAGAAAGCAGATAGCCCCCAAGACGCTGTGCCCAAGTTTGCGAACCATGGCCTCTCCGCAATGAGAATTAAAGCACTACGCCGGGGGCCGCCTCCGGTTACTTGTTCAGCTTGAAAACGCCGCCGCCCAGGCGACGCGTGCAAAAAAAAAGGGGGTAGCGGACAGTGCCGCTACCCCTTCATGCCTTAGCTCAGAATTGATCGCTTTGACTCAGAATCAATCAGACGGAGATTCTGAGTCCGGGTGTCGCGCACCCGTGTGCGGGCCGGTGCCCTCGTCGCTCTGACTGACGTCGTCACCGCCTTCACCCATCACGAACAGGTGTCCGTTGTTTTGGGCATAGAGCCTGCCCTGCTGGTCGATCGAAAAGGGAGTGTAGGCCGCCCCGACCGCGAGGTTGGTAAAGAACTTGAACTTGGGAGTGGTGAAGACTCCGCTGTGGCCTTGGTCGAGCACGTAGACGTTGCCGTCTTCGCTCTCGACGTAAACGTTGCCCTCGCCGTCGATGGCGGGCGCGTTGATGCACCACTCGAAGCCATTCGGGTGCTGGCCGTCATCGACGCAGGTGACCGAGCCATCGGGATTGCGATGGCAGTCGCGGGTCTCAGTGGACTTGAACTTCCACTCCGGCACGAGGTTGGGGTTGACCTGAGTAATGTAGAACGGACCGGCCGGTATTCCAGTGGAGTCGCACACGATCGCGCTATTCGGCGTACCCGTGGGATTGCAGTAGAAGCCCGCCTCCTCGTCGTAGTGGTTGTCCTTCATCACGATCGAGAAGGTATCGTCGTGACGCCACACGGCCAGGGTGTCGTCCCAACCAAAGTCGAAGGATGCTTGGAACTGGCCGCTGGAGCTGAACTTGAAGAGGTGACCACGCGCAATGTTGTAGCGGGTATAGGCGCCGAAGACGATGCTTCCGTCCGGAAGTACGGTCGGAGAGGAGGTTCCAGAGTCAATGATTCGGCCTGCCGGCATTTGGTTGGTGTCCGGGTCCACGCCGGTGGGAGCATCGAAGCTGCACTTGCCCTTCTGGACCGGGTTGGCTTGCGTTGCCTTGGGTATAAGCACGCCGCAGCCGTCGTTGATCCCTCGGTCGCGGAGCGAGGCCGCCCACTTAAGCGTCAGATTCGGATTCACCGCTACCAAGTAAGAGTAGCGGCTGTTCAGGTTTGCCCGGCTGCCCGTATAGATGGTGCCATCGGGCCCGATCGCGGGCGCGATGTTGAGTCCGACGCGCTGCGGCCCGCAGGGCCCGGATGAGGGCGTTGCGCCAGGGCTTGGCGGCCAGGGCAGGTCTACACCATCGGCGGAGAAGGCTCTGACGCAGGTGGTGGGCGGGTTTGCGGGAGCCATGAGATCCGCGTAGCGGACCTTGGTCACCGTTCCTCCGCTGCTCACTTTGACCAGCCAGCTGTCCACGAACGCCGCGCGGGGGCCAGGGCTGGGAGCGACCGCCATGTCGTACTTCACAACGTTGTAGTAGATGTTGCCGCTTGCGTCCGCGCTGACCGGTCCCGCCACGAAGGTGTTGGGGTCGATCGTGGGAAAGGGGTTTATCCTTCCCAGGCTCGCGCCGGTGCTCTTGTCGAGCTTGTGGATGGTGCCGCCCAACCCGGGATCGTAGACGAAGTTGCCACTCAAGGCGGCGTGGTAGACCGGTTCCCAGAGCGTCTCGGTGGCGAGCCGACGCGGCGGCGGCTTCCAGTCGGTCTCGAAGTTCCACTGTACGACCAGACTGGTTCCCACCCAGCTGAGCTTTCTCTGGTTCCAAATCTGGGTATTCCAACTGTTGTTTGTCGTAAAGGTGCCGGTCTTGAACTCCATGTACACATCGTTTCCCTCGAGCAGCGGTACCTGATAGTGCACCAACAGCTCGCCGTCCGTGGCGTCTTCTTCCTGTTTTGTGAATGGGTCGTACACGATGTCGGCCAAGATTGACGTCAAATCCTGACCCTCCGTCCCTACGAAGCCCCGGTGCTGTTGGTTCTGACCCCACTGCGCCCAACCACGCGGGCCGTCGTCCTCATCCGCGATCGCTTCTTTCCAGAGAATGCCACTTGCCAGGGCTACACCCAGCAACCCAACGATGATTCGTTTCATGAGACCCCCTTCTAGGTTCCAGCTTGACTACGGCGACCGCCGCACTTTCCGCGACGACTCCAACGCCGATCAGTTTGGAGACGCGCCTTTTGCAGCGTTGGTGAAAATAAGTCAACGGTTAATCAAACAGGCGCTCGCCGGCCGACATTGGAATACGGCTTTGGTAGGTGGTTGGTCGAAACATTGTCGACTGCCTGACATTGTCTCTCCGTGTTGGGATGCAACGGACAATGGCCAGATTTGAGTCGAGTCACTCCCGCTGCGATGTATTGCCTAAAACTCGTAGCGGGCTCCGAGGCGGAGGTTGAAGGCGCCGTACCGATTGCTCACCGAACCAAAATTGTTCTGCGCATTGTCGGCCGAGCTGAGCGCCTCGGCGCTTCGGTCGTTGAACACGTTGAAGATATCGCCGATCAGCGCGATGTGCTGGCGCAAGAGCTGGTAGAAATCGTATTCCAGGTGCAGATCCAACTGGGCGCGCGCCGGCGTCCGGTAGTCTACGATTTTGCTGATGTCGTTGCCGCATACCGTCGTCTGCGGGACGAAATCGGGGCTGCCGCATGTACCCGGCTCGGTCCCTCTGGGCGTGTGATACACGGGCGGGGAAGTAGATTCGTTGCTTCTGAAGCTTTTCCACTGCGCTCTGCCGCTGATGTATTCCAGAATCGCGCCGACGGTGAGTCCGTGAAAAGTGTAGCTGGCGGCGATGTGTATCTGGTGACGGTTATCCTGAGGTAGCCATCCGTTGTAGAACCGGCGCGCCTGAGGAATGTAGAAATCGGAGGTGTTTTGCGCATCGGATGTCCCGTAGAGCCAGGACAGAGTATAGAAAGCCAGAAAATACCAATTCGGCGTCGGTCGCCCCTCGACCGAGAAGGTGATGCCCTGGTAGTTGCGCACGGCTCGTGGCTCGGTGGTGTATTGGAAGATGGTGTGATTTTGTCCATCGACGTAACCGATCACCCGTTGGCCAGCGGCGTCCCAAATCCGATTGATCTCCGGCTTGTCCCAGGTGGTGGAAATTCTTTTCCAGCTGTGCTCGAGCCCGATGACGGTGTTGCGGTAGATCTCTCGCCTGAGGCTGGTGGTAATCGCGTCCGCGTGTGGGACTTTGGCGTTGTGGTCGATGATGCCGCCGACCCTCCCGCCACTGGTTCCATTGTCCACCCACTGCCTGGCAACCTTGTCATATCGCTGGTTGGTAGTGGCTCCTAAATTGGCGTCGTAGTCGGAGGCATTCCCGATCTCGGAGACCTCGTTGCTCCGGCCATACGCGCTGGAAAGAATGGTCTTCTGGTCTCGGGTGAGATCCGCAACCAGTCCCATCCGCGGTCCGACCGCGAACATCGAATGGAACAGCGTGCCGTCGGCGGTGTGCGACTCGCCGTAGTCGAAGCGGACGCCCGGGCTGAGGGTCAGCCAAGTCAGCACCCGCCACTTGTCCTGCAGGAAAAGAGCCGGACTGTAACCGGTGTCCTTGAAGTCTCGGTCTTCCTGATGGCTTCGGGTGTTACAGCCATCGATCTTGTTGTTGTCGGGGTCGCAGATGCCAGCCTCGAGGGGACCGCCGCCCGAGTCGTTGTATCTCCAATCGCCCGGGTCGTGGATTTTGTGGCTTCGGGAGAGAAACTTCACCTGCACGCCGATCTTCGTGGCGTGATCGCCGAGCCATCGACTGCGCAAGACGATCTTGGGATCAATCTGAATAGTCGTCCGAGAGTCCCGGTCGTACTCGGCCCGGGCGTTGTACCAGATGGTGTTGTCGGTTGTATTGGTATGGGGCGAGGCTTCCCTGTCATAGGTGCAATTGACAGGAGAAAACTGATCGCAGGCGGTGGTATCGACCGTGCCGAACCAGCCTTGAGGGCCAGCGTTGATGTACTGGGTCTTGATCCCCGCGTCGACGAGAAACTCGAAGTTTGGGTTGGGAAAGATACTCCAATTCAGGATCGCGTTGTATCCACCCTGATTGGTATGTCTCAAGTACGTGCTGATCGTATCGTCGGGCGCTCCTGGTGCGGTGTTGTTCTGGAATCGGGGATCAGCCGCCAGCGACAGGGTCAAGCGTTGCGTCGAGCTCGGCGCCCAGGTGAGCTTCAACCTGGGCAGATAGGTGGTGTCAGTTTGGGGTGCCTTGGGTACGAAGAGCGGCGGGCCGATCAACCTGCCGGTGTGCGAGTATCGGTACTCGAAGGTTGCATTGAACCAGAGCTGGTGCTGGAGGATCGGTCCGCCGAGCGACAGGGTGGTGTTGTAACTATACGAGGGTGAAACCGGGCTGTCGTCAAACAGTTTTTCACCCTCGTACTCCTGGCTGCCCTGTGGCCGTCGGTTATTCAGACTCGCATTTGTAACATAGACAGAGACGCCGCCATGCCATTGGTCCGAGCCCTCGCGCGTGATGGTGTTGATGATGCCCCCGAAGACATTGTACTCGGCGTCAAAACCGCCGGTGATCACCTGAACCGCTTCGATGCTGTCGAAGGCGAGCTCTTGTTGTGCGGTTCGGCGGACCGGGTCGGTGACGTCCAGCCCATCGATCAGATAACGGTTGTGGGCCGTGCGCCCGCCCTTGATGTAGTGGTCAACGCCCGTGGGGTTGGTGGTGACGCCCGGGACCTGCCGGACCACGTCGGTGTATCTGCGCCCGGTGGGAAGATACTTCTCCTGTTCGTTGGAGAGCACCGCCCCAGTCTGGGTGGACTCGGGATTGGTCATCGGTCGCTCTTCCACGACGCTGGTGGTTCCGGTCTCGGCCAGCTCCGCTGACCACTTGATGTCCAGCGGCGAGGTGGTACCGGGCTGGACAAGGATCTCGTGCGTCACGGGCTTGACGCCGGGATAGCCCACCGTGACGGTGTAGACGCCGATCGGAAGGTTGGGCACCAGATACGCTCCGTCCTCGTCGGTAGTGACACTGCGCGGCACGCCGATCCTGGGAGAGGTTGCGGTCACGGTGGCACCGGGCACCGGTGTATCGGTGGCCGCCTCGGTGATCCGGCCGCGAATCTGGCCTTCCAGCTCAGCGGCTGCGAGCGCGGCGTGTTCGCGCGCCACGCACAGAAAAAGAACTGCCAAGCCAACTGTGGTCCTCGATGTACGGCTCATGATCGAATTCACCTAGTTGACTTGAGGGCAGTAAATGAGGCGGTTGACCCCAGTCGTCACCTGCGAGGGACTGGGATTGGGCAGCGCGTTGATGCCTGTCTCGCCGGTGGGCAGCTCGCTGACGGCGAGCGGTCTCGGCGACCCGCCCGGGGTGTTGGCGGTATACGTCCAGGCCTCGCAAACCGGGGAATAGTTGGCGTCGCCGCGCCTGGCCTGGAGGATGTCATAGCCGGCGCCCTGCGCTCCGGGCGCATTGCAGATTCCGTTCAACGGGCCGCTGGTCGGGCAGGTGAATCCGGTCGGACACGGGCGGGCGGCGTTGCAGCTCTGGCAGGTGTTGTTCGCGCAGACCTGGCCCGGCGTGCAGTTCGAGCTTCCGCAGCGGACCGCGGGGCTGCTGATGGTACTCGGGAAATACAGCCGCTGCGTCCGCATTCGCAGCACTTGTCTGTTGTTGACAATGGCGGTCTGCGTGGAAATGTATCCACCGTCGATATACGCGAGATAATAATGGCCAAACCAACCGTATTTCTGCACGCCCACGCCTGGAGCGAAAGCTGGATTTTGACCGCCGTCGCTCAAGCTATAGGTCGGCGATTGACCGACGCGATAAACTCCGGCCGCTGGATCGATGATCGCCCAAAGCAGATAGTTGCCGCTGGGCGATGGGTTGCCCAATGTTTTGTTCAGCAATTTTTCGCTTTTCAGGCTCTGGCAAGCCATGCCCGCAGCTGTCACAGGAATCTCCGAGACCACGGGGATGTACTCGAACGTGCTGGCCACGCCTGGCCTTGCGGTCGCCAGCGGCAGCAGCGTGAAGATGTTGCTCTGCTCGTCGAGCCGCATGTCATCGGTTTGAGGGTTGTAGTTGTAGCCAGGCGGCGCGTCGCACTTTGCAGATGAGGGAAATGGATTGGGTGGTGCCGGATCGAAGACGTAGGCATTGGGTACCGGGATGGCTGGGGCCGACGACAGCGGCTTGTAGGGCTGATCTCCGTCGAGCAGCCGCAGTGAATCGACGCCCGGCGCCAGCTGCGTGGCCGTGAAGGGAAAGCTGTAGTAGCCCACGGGCCTGTCATTGGCGAAAGCGGCCACCTCGATGAATCTTCCCCTGCCGCCCCTGAAGGCCGGGCCCGGAGGATCCGCTCCGGTGCCCAGGTAGGGCGCGGGAAAGTTTGCAGGGTCAACCGGGCCGGCGTTGAATTCCCCCTGTTGCTCCGAATAGGGATTGCAGGCAGCGAAAAGAAGGATCAAGGCCGGAAGACAACCAGCGGGCTCTTTCATGTCAGCGCTCCAGCTTGTGCATTTCGCTTCAACTCGTTTTGTTTGGGCAGATCCTTCGCCGGTAGTTCTTAAGTGGAACCATTCACCGCGAGACTGTTGGCGATGCCCTCCGTCTGCCGAATGCGCTCATAGACCACGGTGGCCAGAGCTGTAAACGAAAATGACGCTGGCACCACCTGCGGACATACTGCCCGGCGTCGGAGGTTACGACTCCGAAGCTGACCATCCGTGAGCCGCGACAACATCGATAGTAAGACTTCGTGAAAGAAATTATTGACGTTTGCTTAAAGCAAAAAATTGTTTAGTAGGAAAGCATTCATCCCTATGAGGTGGCCCCGCCCCTCATTCGGCGGCCGATCTTCTAGCGGAGAAGTTCGCTCGACGTCGATAAGCGAATGCTCGAAGTCGTCAACGGTTTCAGTTGATCGCAGTAAGCCGGCGGCGGCCAGCCCTTATCCAGCGCGGCGCGCGGCACTCGTTTCACTGTCAGTGACTTCCAACCGGTTAGAAGTGACGAGCCGGTGAGAGCCAAGCCGAGCGGTTGCGCTGCTCGCGTTCAGCCCTCCGGGATGTCGGTCGGAGAAATCTGCCGCACGCCGTCTTTGTCGATGGTCAAAGGCTCTACGCCATGCCCTCTAAAACAACTAGGCCCATTGCATGCCACCGTACTGGGATCGTCATTCGCTCGGATCCTATGAATTGGGCTGCGAGGTGTTTTCTCGGAACGGGCCGAAGTGGAGCAGCGCCCCGCAGGGCAGCCTCGATTTCACTTGGAGTGACTCCTAACCAGTTAGAAGTGACGAGCCCGGTGGGAGCCAGGCCGTGCGGTTGCGCTTCTCGCGACAGGCCAGTCAGCCCTCCGGTATGTCGCTCGTAGAAATTTCCCGCGCCGTGCTTCTCGATGGTCAAGAGCTCTACCAACAACGTTCGCGACAGCTATTGCGTGCTACCCTACCTGAGATACCCTTCGCTCATGTCTCATGAACTGGCTGAAGGTGTCCTCTCGGAACAGGCAGGGGTGGAGTAGCGCTCTGCTATACCCCCTGCGGGACAGGCGTTGCATCCGGGAGTCATCGGGACGGACCTGCGGAGAGAGTCCATCGACACGGACGGGGGTAACGGAGCGCTACTCTACGCACCCCCCTTCTGGAGTAGGGCGTCAGATAACGTGTTTTCAGACATTGTCGTCAAACACGTCGCAGACTCGTTCGACCGCCTTGAGTCGGCAAATGAATGGACCAATCGTAGGCCAAACTGCGTTGGCTGTGCACGCGGCCGGCTGTGGGATGTTTCAAATTGCTGCGCTACTCCGTTCAGCCTATGAGCTTTAGTTTCCCAGCGCGCCCTGCCAGAACACGCGACCAGCGGAGCTAAGCGAATCATGGCGCCTCCCCAAGTTGGTATCGCTGCTGTGCAACCGATGCGCCAACGCCGGAAAGCTGATTTTCAGTCAGGTATCCCGCCCGCCACATGAACGGCGACCGCGTCCACTTGCACCGGACCAGTGAATGGTCCTGCGTAAAGTGCAATCTTTCGCACACCAGATTCATGTCAGCCAGTTCGCTCCCGGCCCGATTGACTCTTGTTACAGTCGACGCGGCTCGGCAACTGCAATGCGCCCCACGGTCGAGGCCACTATCAATCTCCCAGTTTACTTAAGGCGTGATGACTGAACGAGCCAAAGACAGCCGTGCGCCAGGCACAAACGTTCGAAGGTTCGCGTTCAGCGCGACAGCGGCGTCAGGTTCCGCCGGAATGTTGAACGAGCTCGATGTCTGGCTATTCGACGCTGGCGATCTGGAATCGCTGGGATTCGCTCTTGCCGCACAGCTGCTGCTCGAGATGGTCCCCATTCCTGGCCTGGCACATCAGGGAGTACCCCTCGGGGCCGAGAGTGCGGCCGGCCAGATTGCCGCGGAGCCGCCATCCCGCCTCGTCTGGCAGGAGCTCGAAAAATTGATGGGCATCCTCCTCACCCGAACAAGTGATTTGATGCAATCGGGTGCCGGCCACTCGCGTCTTGCGCGTGTCCAGGCATTTGTTTGAGCCAGTTTTGACGTGATACAGTAATGGCCGGATCGCCTCCAGCTGGAAGCGCTGGTTGAGATTGCCGGCATCGCACGGCTGCATCTCCAGAACGTCTCCCGAACCCACGGAAGTGAGGCATTCACCTGCGTTGGCGATGGTGATCACCGCATCCGGTGCAATCGGATCCACTCCGCCCAGCTGCCGCAGCGGGATCTGCTGCCCCGCTACCACCAGCACCGTCTCACGGGTGCTGCCCGGATTGTCCTGGACCGTCACGTCGATCATTGCGGGACCGGTCGCCTGGCCATAGGTTTCGATGGACGCCCAATCGGCGCCAGTTTCTGCATTCCAGGGGCAACTGGAAACGATGCTGACGTCGAGTCTCACCGTGCCGCCCGAGCTTCCCAGGGTCACCTGCCTTGGCAATACGGTGACCGGCTGCTCGCAGGCGCCCAGTCCGTTCAGCTCCATCGACCAAAGCCCCTGGTCGCTGCTGGCGTACAGAGTACGTCCAACCAGGCTCTCGTCGACTACGATTCCTGCAGGCATCTCGCGGCCGAGCTGCGCCCAGGATGCACCGCTGTCCTCGGTGAGCAGGACGCCCCGGCCCGTTGCTACAAACAGTCGCGCCGTATTCTGCGGATCGATCACAATCTTGTTCACCGGCACGTTGGGGAAAGCGGTCAACTTTTCGAATTTGAGCCCGCCGTCGTTCGAACGGAACAGGCCGTGACGATCATCGGTACCCATGTCGGTGCCCACGTAGAGCGCGTTCGCATCATCCGGCATCACCGCCAACGTCCGCGGACTGCTGAATGTTTGGACCGCCGTCCATGAATCGCCGCCGCCCGCGTGCGTAGCCCAGAGGTTGCCGTTCTGATTCGTGAACGCATAGAGGGTCTGCGGATCGGACGGCGCCACCTGGAAGACGTTGATGTGTCGGCCGGCTTGAAACACCTCTTCGATGCCGATGCTCTTCCAACTGGCGCCGTTGTCGGTTGATTTCCAGACGTGTCCCAGGCCAGCATAGATGGTGTTGGCATCGACCGGATCAAACGCCATCGGAATGTGGCCGGCGCGGCTTTCGGCGGAAGCAGGATCAATCGCCACGCAGTCGCGGTTTGCGTTTCCGATCAGGGTGAGCGGCGTGGTCCCGCCGCCTCCGTAGTAAGCGAGCTCGGGATCGTTTGGATTCACGTAATTCGAACGGTACTCGCTGCCGCAATCCGAATTGTGCCAGCCGTGCTCCTGCGGGTCTTGCGGGTCATAGGCAATCGCACCGTAGTCGGCGGCGGATAGATTGATGATCCGGGTGTTGGGGTAGACCGCGAAGCTGGAGATGTGGTTTGTCCTCACGCCGCGATCGGCGCGCCTCCAGGTGAGGCCTCCATCGGTGCTCTTCCACAAGCCGCCGTCGTTGGCATTGTAGACAATGTTTGGATTGGACGGTGCAAAGGCAGTCGTCAGCTGGTCCGCGTGAAGCGGGCGCTGCGGGGATCGGGTGGTACGCAACCCGTCCGTGGAATAGACCATCGAGGAGTTTCCGATGATCACGTGGTCCTCGTCACTCGGGTCGACCGCGATCCCCATGTCGTAGCGGTTCTGGTGGCGAGCGTTGATCACCGCAGTGGGCGACCAGGTCCGCCCTGCATCGGACGATTGGTACGTAAACATCTGATCATGATGGCCACCAGAGTCGAGGTGCGGCGAGATCCGCTCTGCGTAAACCACGTCCGGGTTGGAGCGCGCCCAGCTGAGCACGGTGATCGTGTCGCGCTGATCCATCCCGGCATCCACCCTGATCCAGCTCTTTCCGCCATCGATGGTGCGCTGGATGCCCAGGGTCCGGACAGCCAGTAGCAGCGTGCCGGATTCCGTCGGATGCAGCGCCAAGGTGGGTGAGTCGGGCCAAAAGCCTGTGCCCGAATAGTCGAGCACCTTCGTCCAATCCTGGCCGGCGGTGGTCGTCTTGAATAGACCTTTGTGTGTTGCAGCATAAATCGTGTTCGGGTCGGCCATATCGAATTTCACCGCGAATACATGAAGGGAGGGATCCCCTGCCGAAGGCGGTCCAATCGATTCCCAGGTATCTCCTCCGTCGCGGGACAGCCGCACATCGCCCGGGTGGCGGTTGAGGGCCCATCCGCGCAACCCGGCGACGACGAAATTCGGTTGCTGCGAATGCACGTCCACGGAAAGGACGCAGGGATCTTCATCGGCGCCGATCACCGCCTCCCAGAACTTGCCCCCGTTCCGGGTGCGCCACAAACCAGCCCCCGTTCCGTTGGTGGAGTGTGAATCCGAGTAGCATCCATAAGCGGCGTACACGGTGTTCTCGTCGGTTGGATGGACCACCACGTCATGCGCTTTGCCGCCGTAATTCTTGGGCCCCAGGTTGACCCACTCTCCCAGATGCGTCGCCACCGGCAGCCCGATGCTCCGCGGGGCAGCAGCCGTGGCTACCGGCTCGGAGCTCGGATCCTGAGCGAGCAGCTCTTCATTCTGCACACTGGGTTGGTTGGCTGTTTGATCGGATCGCGCACCGAGGAGAATGCATGCAAACAATGCGGCTCGTGGCCAGCGCACCATCGCGTGAGGGGTCGTCTGCTTTTGATGTGTCATTGCGATTGGAAGAACAACATCCGGATGTCCTGAGTCGCCCAGAATCCTCCCGTTCCACCGCTGAAGCCCAGATAGGCGAAATTGCCCCCGATGAATCTGGGCAGATCCACCGTATACGTTCGACCATCGATGGCCATCGTCATCGTATCGGTGATTGTCACTGCCAGCTCGGCGCCGTCATAGCTCATGTCGACGTTGAAGACGTGCATACTGCGCAGGTCGATCTGCGTTGGCCTCAAGTCAATCGAGACATCCGGAATGTCTTCCGCGAGCCCAGCGGCACGGACGGAGGGGTGACGCCCATCGGTGAATATCCCGGTCGCATTGGGGCCCGAACCCTCGCTGTCGAAGATGTGGAACTTGATCGCCACGCTGTTGCGAACCTGTTCATAGCCCAGACCGTCGGCGCGAAGCCCTATCGCCGTCGGATCATCGCCCTGGAGGGTGAACGTCATCCCGTCGGCGAGCGTACCCGTGCCCTGAATCTGGAAGGCAAACGTCGTGCTGAAATTCGTGATCGGCACCCGGTTGTTCAAGAAGAAGCTGCCGGAAGCGCCGCGGCTCCCGTTCGTCGTCAGCTCGGCGAAGGTACCGACGTAGTGGGCGTTTCCATTGGCGGTGACGTCCCCGTGATCGGCAAAACCGGCGGAGTGGTCGACGACGGTGGGATTGTCGCCGCCGCCGATCAAGACGCTGTCGGCAGCGGAAGGCGCAGAGGCCGCCTTTCCGTTGAAGGAGCGGGCGCGGTAGTAGTACGACCCTCCGGCGAGTGCCTGATCGGTAAAGCTGGTGGCCGGCAGGTTGACGCGGTCGACTTCAGTGAACTCGATTCCATCGCTTGAACGCTCGATCGAGAAGCCGGTGATTGCAGCGTAGGCGTTGCAGAGCCAACCAACCGTGATGTTGGAGTGATCCGCATCGTAGCGGCCGACGTTGGTGATCCGCAGGTTGGCGGGCCGCCGAGGTGGAAGATCGTCCGCCTTTTGCTCTTCGTAGTCCCAGGTCAGAACGTCCTGGATGGACCACGTGCTGCCCGTCGCACCGGTGAAGCCCACGAAAGCGGTGTCCCCGCCGACGAAGCTCGGGATGTCGACATCGTATGAAACGCTGAAAATCAGCGTCGTGTCTTCCAGGTCGGTAATCGTCTCGGTGAGAACGCTGCCGTCATACGTCAGGTCCACCCTCTTGACGCTTTGACTTTGCAGGTCGATGCCGGTTCCCCTCAAGTCGACCGAGCGGTCTGGGATTTCCGGGGGAAGCCCAGGCGTACGGACAGTGGGGGAGCGGCCGTCGGTGAAGATGCCCGTCGAGTTGGGACCCTCTCCGGAATTGCTAAACAGATCGAGCTTGACCGCCACGCTGTTGCGAATCCCCTTCTCGGTCGCGCCAGGACCCGGCGTCTCCGGAATTCTGTCCGGACCATATCCAAGGCCGCCTCCGTTGGGACCCAGCGCCGTCGGACCGAGATTCTGAACGGTGAAGGTCAACCCGTCGGACCTTGGATCGGTCCCCTCGTGAAGCCGAATGGTGAAGCTGGTGCGGAAGCGCCTGATCCCGACGCGCTGCGTGGTGAAGAAGCTCCCTCTTTGCCCCGGTGCGTTGTTCAGGCTGGCAACGCCTTCGGTGGTGAAGCGAGCGCTGCCGTTCTCCTGGAGCTCGTTATGGCTGTCAAATCCCTTGGAGTGATCCAGGCGAACAGCTCCGAGCGCAATCGGGACGGTATTGGACAGGCTCGAATCGCCCGCGGATGCAAACGCCTCCACTCGATAAAAATACGTGCCGAGCTCCAGCGGGCCGTCTTGGAAGCTGATGGATCCGGCCGGCAGGCTGCGAATGGTCTCGAATTTGATCCCGTCCGCCGATCGCTGGATGTCGTAGTGGCCATCCGCGGTCGCATTCCAGGCGAGGTTGATCGAACCAACACAGGTGTCCGCCGACAACACGGGTGGTTGAACGCGCGTTCTCACGCTGGCCGCATTCGAATAATCCGAATCGCCGACCTGATTGGTCGCGCGCACCCTGTACAGATACACGCTGCTGCCTCTCAGACCGCTGTCGGTGTAAGTGGTGGCGTCGCGAGGGACCGTGTTGACCTGGACGAAGGTCTTCCCGTCTGAAGAACGCTCGATTTTGATCCCTGTTGCATTGGTTGCGAGGTTGGTCCAGGACAAAGCCGCCTGGAAATAAACAGGGCTGACGCCGCTCAAGTCGGAAGGCGGAGCACTGGGAGGTACGTCGTTCGGTGGAAACAATCCAAACACATTGAGACGATTTGCCGTGCCGACGTAGACCCGGCCATTGGCGACCGTGGGGATGGTGAATTTGGTTGCCTTGCCGGCCTGGTCTCGAAGCCCTGTCGCGGCACTGCTGTACAGCTCGTTCGGCAAGTTCACCGCCTCGTAGGCGTGAAGGACGGTGGGGCCGCCGCTTCCATAGACATCCGTTTGCAGCGACCAGGCAATGCCATTGCTGGTGCCCAGAGCCGAGATGCTCGGGGTCGAACCTGGAAACCCGAACCGGGTGTTCGATTGATTCGGAGGAGTCTGGAACATTCCGTCGACCACCCGGAACGCCTTCAACACATCGCCAGATCCCTGGTAATACACTCGATTGTCAAAAAATGCGGGAGTGCTGTGGACGCCGGTGATGCCGTTGTTCACGATCTGCACCACGTCGTCGCACGCCGGACCGCAGCGGCGGTATTGTCCCATGTCGTCGCGATCGATCAGATAGATTCTTCCCTGCTTGCCCGTCTCCACCATCAAGTGCGGATGCGCCCCGGGCTGGTCAGGCAACAGCATCGTCCCGCCCGAGCCAAGGTCCTGATCGACTGCTTCCAGGGCGGCCTGATTGTTGGGTGTAAAGTAGTCGGCGACCGTCACATCCGGGGAGAGCTTGACCACGCTGTCGCCGTAGGCTGGATCGCAGGGGGACAAGACGAATTGGCAGGGATCGCTGGGAGTCCTTGAGAACGTGCCGTTGCCGGTCGAGAAATACAGGTTGGCATCGGGGTCGACAGCCAGGCCTGCGCCGCTCTGCCAGATGCCGCCCCACCTGCCGTTCGGCGAGGTGTTGAAGGTCTTTTCCAGGGCCAGGGTGCTTTTATTAAAGGCGGTGATCCAACCGTGGTACGGACGGTTGTCGCCGTGCGACGCCCAGGCAACGTAGATAAGATCACCCGACAGCGTCAGCGCGGAGCGGTTGAGCTGTCGCAGCGCATTGAACTTCACCACCCTGCCGCCTTCACAGTCTGCGCTGGCTTCGCTTCCGTCCCCTCTGCCGCAGACAAAGACGGGAGTGACGTTGGTGTAGACGGAGGCAACGAACGTGGTGTCTCCGATATCTACGGGTGGAAGGACATCGAGTCCGCTCGCAACGTCGAGGGCATGCAATCGCTGAATGTAGTGGGCGACGCTGGCGATCGTTTCCTTGGTCTTGACCACCACGTAGAGCACGCCGGTGCTGCCGTCGATCACCGGAGTGCCGGTGATGCCGACCTCCGGGACGATGTCGCGGGAGATCACATCGCCGGTGGGAACGGTGGTAACGCCTGCGTCCGGATTGAGGAAGCTGCGCTGCCAGAGAATGCCGGGCGCCAGGCCATCTGCATCGAACGCATAGACGCTGTCGTGCTGCGTGGCGACAAAGACGACGTTGCGCGGCCCTTGCCCGCTAATATCGAGAGCTGACATGTAGAGGGGCTGAGCGTACGCATAGCCGTCGAGCTCGTAAGAGAACAACTGGCCGAAATCGGTCGCATTCACATTGGCCGGATTGAGGATGAATTCACTCGGGTTCAATCCGGTGAGAGCGTTGTCGTTGTGCCAGGTGAGGACGTTGATTTGTTTTCCCGCGCCCAGAGCTCCGATATTTTTCCCTGGCAGCGGCTCTGAGCATGCTGCCACCGCGAGCAGCAAAACAAAGGCCAATCGACAAACAGCTTGAGTCAGGCGATCAAGCACACACGCATTACGGATGGACGAGCGTCGCATCGGAGTCCCCCCTGCACAGAGAGCCCGGTGCTATAGGTGGTCAGAATATCTGTCAAGGGAATCCCCGTGTTTCGAGAGATGAAATGTCTACCGGTTTGCAGCCGGATCTTCGTACGGTGTTGACCCAGTGCGGCATTCATCGCTGAATGCTTTACGCGAGTCGCAAACAACCCGTTAACTTCGCCAGCGACGTGTGCTAGACGGCTATTCCCCTCGCACGGGAGCCAAACATGCCACGCTCTTCAGCCTCCATTCATCTACTGCTGTCCGTTTCGCTTTGCTGTTCTCTGGGGTGCAGCAAGTCTCAACCTGCCGCCAGCCTGTTGACTCACAAGTGGGGCGAGGCGAACGCCGGGCCGATCCAATTCAGAAAGACTGTGATCGAGTCGGTATTTCGCTCGGAAGGGGTCACCGCCTTCGACGTGACCGGGACCGGGAGCATCAACATCGCGACGCGCCAGTTCTGGTACGAATATCCGTTCGACCCGTCTTTGCGGCACCAGATCTCCACGCCGCAGACGTGGACCACTGGCCAGTACAGCAACAGCTACGCCAACTGGAACGCGGACATCGATGGCGACGGCTTGATCGACTTGCTCGTCCTCCCCCGGCAGCAGCAGGACAATCCCACCCTCGACCCGATTTATTGGTTTCGCAATCCGGGCGGCGAGGAGCGGGATTGGGATAAGTTTTTCATCGCGCGTAGCACGCTCGGCGAAAGGCCGATCTACGAGGATCTCTTCGGGGACGGGAAAAGGGAGCTGGTCTTTACGGCGTGCGAGACAGCCTTGTCCATGTGCCCAAACAACAACACGCTGGTCTGGGCAGTGCCGGGCGACGATCCGACGCAGCCGTGGGTAACCACCGCGATAAGCGAGCCTGGTTCGCGAGATGTGGGACTGGATCACCACGGCATGGGCCTGGGCGACATCAACGGCGACGGCCGCCTGGATATCATCGTGGCCACGGGTTGGTTCGAGGGCCCGGCAGATCCGTCGCAGAGCCCCTGGGTTTTCCACCGTGAAAATTGGCTGCCCGCCTTCTGCAGCGAGAATCCGCCGAGGGATCCCGAGAGCTGCTGCTCGGACATGTACGCTTACGACGTGAACGCCGACGGGCGAGTGGACATCCTCTGCGCTCGGCCGCACAACCGCGGTCGCTGGTGGATCGAGCAGCTCGCCGACGGCGGTTGGTTGGAGCACCCGATGGACAGCGAGCCGTTTACCTCGACGACGCCTTTCTCCGAGAGTCACGCCGCGCGCTTCGAGGACCTCGACGGCGATGGGATCCCCGAGTTCATCACCGGCAAGCGGAAATTCGCGCACGGGACCGGCGGGGAGGGCTACGCGGAGCCCGGCGTGCTCGTCTACTACAAGCTCCGCCGCGACGAGACCGGCGTCAACTGGGATCGCTACGACATCGATCTCGACCAGGCGTCAGGCGTGGGGACGCAGTTTGAGGTGAAGGATGTCAACGGCGACGGTTTGCTGGACATCGTCATCTCAAACAAGACGGGATTGTATTACTTCGAGCAGATCCCGCCGCTATAGCCCGTGCCGGCTCGCCCTGAGCGTCCCCACCCCGCTCGCCCTGAGCGTAAGGTGAGCGTAAGCGAACCTGAAGTCGAAGGGTCGCCCCAATTCATTCGCCCTGAGCGTAGGGCGAGTTCAGACGAGCCCGTAGTCGAAGGGTCGCCCTCGACTCCGCTTCGCTACGCTCGGGCTGAACGGATAACTCCGCTTCGCTACGCTCGGGCTGAACGGATAACTCCGCTTCGCTACGCTCAGGCTGAACGGAGGCGTCCGCTTCTCTACACCTGCGCCGCGCTGATGCTGTTCTTCTGCTCGTGCTCCCCGGTACGGAAGGACACCATTCCGAAGGATTCGTCCGCCGGCGCAGCGGCGCCGCAATCCAACGTGGACCGGGTGGCCCAATCGCTCGAGAATCTGGTCACCGTCTCTCAAGAGGCCTGGAAGCTCAGCCCCGCATTCCAGCGCATAACGCCCGATGGTGGCGCTCCCTATTGGGCAGCATTCACCGGCGACCCGACCCAGCGGAACTTCGACGACTCGAGCTGGAAGAGCTTCAAGGCTGGAGAACCGATCGACCTCGAAGCTTGCTGGCTGCGGAAGCAGATCGTGCTGCCGCAACGCATCCTCGGTCAGCCGGTGAGCGGCCCCGTCAAGCTGCACCTGACGTTCAGCGGCACCGGCGAGCTGTGGGTCGATGGTGCGAGCAAGGGTCGCCCGGGCGCTCACGACGTCGATCTCACCCAAGAGGCCAAGCCGGGTCAGTCATTCCTGATTGCGATTAGAGCTTCTCAATCACCAGGGCAAGGCAACGTGCACAAGCCAGGCCCCATTCGCTTATCCAAGGCGGAGCTGGTTCTGGTCCAGGCCGAGCCGACGCGGAAGCAGATCGAGGAACTCGCGCTGTCGTTGCGGGTGGGCCAAAAATTGCTGAGCTTCGATACTTATCAAACGAATGCACGTACCAAGACTGACCCAGGCGTCGACAAGTCGCAGATCGACAAAGCGGAACGGACGCGGCTGAATGATTTGTTACAAAAACTCGGCGCGCAGATCGACGTGGCGGCGCTGGCCGACGGATCGCTGGACAAGTTCAATGCATCGGTAGGCGCGGTGCGAGCCCAACTGGGGCCGATCCGCGACTTCGTACAGCGCTTCACGCTCTACTTCGATGCCAATGCCCACATCGACGCGGCGTGGCTGTGGCGGGACAAAGAAACGGTCGAGGTGGTGAAGAACACCTTTTCGTCCGTCTTGAACATGATGAACGCGCGGCCGGACTTTACCTATACGCAGAGCACGGCCGCCTACTACGACTGGATGGAGCGGCTCCACCCCGATCTCTTCAAGGGAATCCAGCAACGGGTGAAGGACGGGCGCTGGGAAGTTCTCGGCGGGATGTGGGTCGAGCCCGATTGCAATCTGCCGAGCGGTGAATCGTGGGCGCGCCATCTGCTCTATTCGAAGCGCTATTTCCAGAAGAAGCTCGGCGCCGACGTAAAGATCGGCTTCAACCCGGACTCGTTCGGTTACACCCGGAACATCCCGATGTTTTTCACCAACGCCGGCATCGATTCATTCGTCACACAAAAAATATCGTGGAATGACACCAACGTATTTCCGCACCGGGTGTTCTGGTGGGAAGCAGAGGATGGTTCTCGGGTCCTCACATTCTTTCCCTTCAGCTACGTGAATCGGGTCGACAATCCCTTCCGCCTGGTGGACTGGCTGCGACAATTCGAGTCGAACACCGGGTTTCGCAAGCTGATGATCCTGTTTGGAGTGGGGGATCACGGCGGTGGCCCTTCGCTGGAAATGATCGACCGGATCGAGCACTTGAAGACGATCGACCTGTTCCCTCGAATCGAGTACGGCACTACCGGCACCTACCTGAGTTGGCTGAAGCAGCAGGACTTGACGACCATCCCCAAGGTGAATGACGAGCTCTACCTCGAGTACCACCAGGGCACCTTCACCACCCAGGCGAAGATGAAGGAATACAACCGGGCGAGCGAGGTGCTGCTGACCAATGCCGAGGCGTTCTCTTCGCTGGCGTCCCTCTCCGGCCGAAAATACGACTCGCCGGCGCTGGAAGAAGCGTGGCGCAGCGTCTTGTTCAATCAGTTCCACGACATTCTGCCGGGCTCCGGAATTCACGAAAACTATATCGATGCGACGGAGAAGTACGTTCAAGCCACGGAGCTGGGGAAGCGCGAGCTTGCTCAATCCCTCGCGCGAATCGCGAAGGACATCAATACGTCGTTCGTGCGAAAGGGCAGGCCCCTGATCGTATTCAACGCGCTCTCCTGGACGCGCACGGACCTGGCCTCCGTCCCACTGCCGCAAGGCGAGACGAGCAACTACAGAATCTTCGACCGGAAGAGTCGAGAAGTGCCTTCCCAGCTCGAGCACCGCGAGGGTGGCCGGCTGTCGATTATCTTCGTGGCCAGGGACGTTCCATCCGTTGGTTACAGCGTCTTCGAATTGCGCAAGGAAGCGACGCTCCCGGTGCAAAACAAACCGGCGGCTTCGCCTCCGATGATCGAGAACCGCTTGTTTCGCATCAGCGTGGATCAGGATTCAGGTTGGTTGAAAAGCATTGTCGACAAACGCGCGGGCAAGGAGATCCTCAGCGGGCCTGGCAACGAGCTGCAGCTGCTCGAGGACACCCCGTCGCAGTGGGATGCCTGGAACGTGGGTTTGACCGGGCTGAAGTACCCATCGAAGCTGCGCAAGGTCGAGGTGGTGGAGCAGGGCCCGGTGCGGACTACGATTCGCGCGACCCGCGACTACCTCAAGCCCGGGGTCAAGAAGAGCTTTCCCACCGAGGATTTTCCCAGCACGTTTCTCGTTCAGGAGGTGAGCCTGTACGCGGACCTGGATCGCATCGACTTCAAGACGGACGTCGACTGGTGGGAGGAGCACACCATGCTCAAGGTGGCTTTCCCCGTGGCGGTCAAGGATCAGGCGGCCACCTATGAAGTCCCCTATGGCTCGATCAAACGCTCGACGCTGTTGAACGACAGCTGGGAAAAGGCAAAGGTCGAGGTTCCGGGGGAGCGGTGGGTTGACCTCTCGGAGGACACCTACGGCGTGAGCCTTTTGAACAAGACCAAATATGGGTTCGACATCAAGGGCAACGTGATCAGGATGTCATTGCTGCGCTCGCCGAAATGGCCAGACCCGCTTGCCGATCGGGGACAGCATTCGATCGAGTACTCCTTGTTTCCCCATCGCGCTCGGGTCGAGGAGACCAATGTGGTGCAACGCGGATACGAGTACAACAATCCGCTGATTGCGATCGTCGCGGAGATGAAGAAAGGTCCCCGGCCGCCGTCCTATTCCTTCGTCCAACTCGCTCCCAAGAATCTGATCTTGACCACGATCAAGAAGGCCGAAGACGGGGATGCTTGGATAATTCAGTGGTACGACGCCAAGGGGGTTGACTCACAGGCGACCCTCACCCTGCCGGCCACGCCGGTCAAGGTGCTACGCTCGGATTTTCTCGAAGCGGACGGCGCTGCCGAGAATTTCAAGGGCCGCGAGGTACACGCCCAGACGAAAAAACACTCGACCACCACGCTGAAGGTTTATTTCGGGAAGCCTCAAAGATGAGCACGAATATTCTGGGACTCGGGTTGCTGCTTCTCGCCGGGGGAATGAACGGAAGCTTCACCCTTCCCATGAAATTCACCCGCCGCTGGGCATGGGAGAACACCTGGCTCGTCTATACCGTATTCGCGCTGGGGCTTTTTCCGCCCATGCTCACCTTCGCGACGGTCTCAGCGGTGCGAGTGGTCTATGCGCAGGCGGGCGTCGGGCCAGTGGTGATGGTGGCGCTGTTCGGCGCGGGCTGGGGCATTTCGCAGATCTTCTTCGGGTTGGCTGTCGAGGCAGTGGGGATCGCGCTCGCCTTCTCGGTGATACTCGGGTTGGCCGCGGCGGTCGGAAGCTTGATTCCGCTGATCCGATTGCACGCCGAGAAGGTATTCACCCCTGGCGGCATGGCCGTGCTGCTTGGAATCGCCTTGATGCTGACTGGAATCGGCATCTGCGCCGTGGCGGGTCGGCGGCGCGAGGCGGTCCTCGGCCAGGGGCCCGCGATCAAACGTTCGCTTGGCAAGGGCTTGCTGTTTTGTCTCATTTCGGGTCTGGGATCGGCGCTGGTGAATTTCGGGCTCGCTTTCGGGACGCCGCTGATCGACGCCGCACGCGGCACCGACACTTCCGCGCTCTGGGCGCCCAATGCCGTGTGGCTTCCGTTGATGTGGGCGGGCGGTATTCCCAATCTTTTGTATTGCGTGTATTTGATGAAGAAGAACAAGACCGGCGACCGCTTTGCCGTCGCCGGCACGGGTTCGCACTGGGCCCTGGCGGCGGCGATGGCGTTATTCTGGTTCGGGAGCACCGTGATGTATGGAGCAGCCGCGGTCGAGCTGGGCGATCTGGGCGCCGTCCTGGGGTGGCCACTGTTCATGTCGTTGATCGTGATCACCGCCACGGTCTGGGGGATCGTCACCGGTGAGTGGAAAAACACCGGAAGGCAGCCATTGCGCATCATGAGCGCCGGCGTCGCCGTGCTGGTGCTGGCGATCTTCGTGCTCTCTGCTGCCAGCCGTTGGGTCTGATCAGGAATAGGCTTGCCATGTCGGAATCGATCGTCCTGGGCGTTGACATTGGAGGGTCGAAGGTCGCGGCGGGATTGGTCGGCTCGGACGGCGAGGTGCTGTTTAAGACGCGAGTGCCGATGGTGACAACCGGCAACGCGACGGCCGGATTTGGCGCGGTGAAGAGCGCAATCGATGCGGTGCTGGAAGCCAATCCGAGCGTGCGGAGAGGGCTGGCCGGGATTGGAATCTGCTCGCCGGGTCCGCTCGATCCGCGCACGGGAGTGGTGATCAATCCTCCCAATGTGCCTTGCTGGCGCAACTTCCCCCTGGCCGCCGAGGTCGAGCGGGCATTCGGGGTCGCCGCCCGCGTGGACAACGATGCCAATGCCGCGGGATTGGCGGAAGCAATCTGGGGCGCGGGTCGGGGATATCAAAACATTTTCTACGCGACCATCGGGACGGGGATTGGGACGGGGATTGTTTTCGAGCGGCGAATTTATCACGGGCGAACGGGGAGCGCCGCGGAAGGTGGGCATGTCTCGATTGACTATCGCGGGCCCCGATGCGCCTGTGGCAAACGAGGTTGTATCGAGGTTTTGTGCTCCGGTCCCGCCATTGCACAGCGGGCGCGGGCAAGGCTCGAAGCGAACAGCTCAGTTTCGATGCTGAGGCAATTGTCCGGAGGAAACCTGGCAGAGCTCACCGCCGAGCACGTGGGAGAGGCGTTTCGCGCCAGGGACGCGCTTGCGACCGAGGTGTTGCAGGAAACAGCCGATCTGATCACCGTGTGGCTGGGGAACGTGGTCGATCTCCTCGAGCCTGATGTGATCGTGATCGGCGGCGGGGCAGGGGAGCTGATCGGCGCTTTTTTCAGCCGGATCCGCGAGCAACTGCCTCAATGGTCGATCAATCAGCGCTGCGGAGAGATTCCGCTGGTCACCGCCCGATACGGAGCGGACGCGGGGATCGCGGGCGCCGCTGCCTTGTGCGGCGCGCGGTGAACACGGCCATCCGCACGGATGTCTGCGACCGAATTGAACAATTCCAGGAAGAGATCCGTCCTCATCTTCCACGAGCCCTTGTGAGACGCTCGACAGGAGGATCAGCACATGCGGCGGTTGATTGCACTCTTTGCGCTCGGGAGCGTGTTCGGCTGCGAAACCACGAGATATTCGGTGGCTAAGGCACCACAAACGAGCGCCTACGCTGTTGTCATCATTGGAGACAGTGCCGGCTACCTCATCGACCCACGGACGGAAACCTGCTTCTTGTGGAGTGTGCTGTCGGTAAGCTCAATGCCCATCGGCGCCGGCGGCTCGGTGGATTGCGCCAAACTCAAAGCCTCCGTCCCTGAAGCGGCCAAATACATCACCTGGGGTACTCTAGTGTCCCAGCCTTGAGTCACTCAGCAACGAAACAGGGCGCCCAAAGGCCGCCGCCGTAGCTAGATTGGAACGGATTCGACGTCGGAAAGTCGGACGACTCCGTCGTGCCGGCTCTGAAGAAGAGGGCTTCTGAGATTTGGACTTCGCCATGGCGTGGAAGAATTGGCAACGGCCAGGTCGAGGAGAATCCGTCATAGCCGGTCGCTCGGCAGCGGCAGCTACGTGGCGCGAGCACTAATCGGATCTGTCGGAGGAAAAATCGCACAGGACAGTCCCGTATCTGGATGTTCGCGTCGAAGTGGGCAGCAGTAGCGCGGCGGTGGGAGAGACGTGCTAATGGGATCTGTCGGGCGAAAAATCGCGCAGGACAGTCCCGTATCTGGATGTTCGCGTCGAAGTGGGCAGTAGTAGCGCGGCGGTGGGAGAGACGTGCTGCGAGCACTAATCGGATCTGTCGGACGAGAATCGCGCAGCACAATTCCGGAGAGTGGACCTCAGCGCATCGACGTGTTGCGAGCAGAACCCCGATGAAGTGGCGGAGCATCGCTCGGTCTTCCAGACGCGGGCGTGCGCCAGCGACGACGCCCCTTTCTTCCGACAGATCCGATTAGTGCTCCGAGAATCCCTCACTGTCTATCGTCGGCGTAAGCATGCAAAGTCGGCGCGGGGACTCGAAGCGCCGGGCAGGGGTTCAGGGCGCCATTTTGTCGGAAGAAATTGGATGCATCAGAACGTGGCACGCTTCCCGCGACCTGTGCGTGGTTTGCGTGCCGCCAAGGTACACAAGTATTCACAGTTCCCATGCGTCGTGTGACGTGCCACGTAGATATCACGCTGAATAGCGCCTGACGGATGCATCTGGCTTCACTTTCAGCGCGCGTTGCAGCGCGTGAGACTATTCGGGAATCAGGATCCGTTGTTTAACGGAACAGGTCCGGGCGCAGCATCTGCCGACCGACCGAGATAAATAGGGTTTTCCAAAGGTCCAGTCAGCGTAAACGACACGTGTAGCAGAACGCGCTCTGCCCACCCCCTCTGGGCAGAGCGGCGCCTGCTCTGCTGCAATGGCAAAAGCTCAACGTCTCGCACGTCTCCCGAGCCGCATCGGGAGACGTGGGTCTAGCGATGTCGATTTGCCGTGGTCTCGCGCGATTTTACCCCGACAGATCCGATTAATGGTGGCGGCTCGGGCAGGTGCGTACTCACTGGCGTCAGTGCTGAGTAGGCGCGTCCGGCCGGACCTGCGTCCTTTCAGGGCCTGACGTGCTTCTTTTGCGCTCAACCGATCCCGACCGGGGATTTCGACTGGAGGAGCTGAGGCGAGAGCGGCCGGTCCGAGCGGCGGGCGTCCGCTGCGGCTCGGGCAGATCCGATGCGTAGAGCGTCCCCGCAGGAGTTAGCCGATGCGGTCCTTGCACGGCCGTGATTGCAAAAATCCGGATGCGCTGGTCGCTCGGCAGCCGTAGCTCGCGTGCACCGGCAGGGAGATCCACCCGGTAAGCGAAAACGTAGCTGGGAATGTAGAGCTGGTTGCCATTGGGCGCATGACGGTGGGTCCCGACCCAAGCGATCTCGTCGCGCTTGACGAATCCGCGCCGGATGGCATCGATCCCACTCACTGCCCCCGTTGCTCGGTCGAACTGAACGGCCATGCCCGCCTGGATTGCGTCGAGCGTCCAGGATTGCCGTGGCGTCAGCTCGGGTACGACGACTTCGCGAAGCAGACGCGGTTCCTTCAACCGGCTATCCCACTGACCGACTGGCCCTTGCCACTCGCGGACAGTGATCGAGACCCGGCGAGGATGCGTCCCTGCAATTCCCAAGCTCGTGTTGACATCGCCTCCGACGGCGGCGGCCAAAATGTAAAGGCGGTCGTGCGGACCTTTGGGGATGGTCAGCGATTGCCCTTTGGGCACGAGCACGTTCTTGCTGCCGGGAGCGCTCGATCCAAGCTTGAACGGAACGCCGTCGAGCAACAGCTCCGACGGGAGCAGTTCGCCGGCGATGGATTGTCCTTTGCCATCGAAGTCGCCGTCCGCCCGGTTTGCGTCCATGGACACACCGTCGAGGTTGAACGGCAGATCGAGCGGTGCCGCAGTGCTCGTAATTGCTGCGCCAGGCCTGGGCTGAAGGGAAAGCGCGAACGTCCGCGGTTGGTAGGGTTTCAGGTCGACGACGAGCTCGGCGCCTGTTGCCGCGAAGGTGCCGACGGGCTCTTCGGCGGCGTTGATTTCCCGCGCGGACTGCACGGGCGCGGCAACCCGAATCCGGCTTTTGCCTGGCCGCCCATACAGCTCTTGAAGGCGCACCACAATCTCGTCTTTGTCCTCTGCTTTTTTCAATGCTCGCACAGCGACCTGGCCGTCGGCATCGTCGAGCGATAACAGCGAGAAACTCGTCCCCAGCGCACCGTCGTGGCTGGCAGTCTGGAAGGCAACCAGTGGCTGATTGAGCGCTGCGGCGCGTGCGGGAATGCGCCCGGCCCGCCAGTCTGCGCGATGACCCGCAATCGCATACACAAAGCGGTGATGGCCCAGGTCATTGCTTCCCTGGTATGGGTACGCTCGAGGCTTGGCCGTGTGAATCAATGTCAAACGCAACACGTTATCGGCAGGCTTGTCCCAGCCGTATTTGCTGTCGTTCAAAATTGCCGCGCCGTAGGCGCCAGTGGCATCGGTCAGGTCCGCCCATTTTTGCGCCGGTACCTCGTAGTGATCCGGGGTGTTGTTGCCGCGCTCGATCGTGCCGAGGTCCAGATCGTACGTCGCCTTCGAATTGGACGCGGCGAAAGGGAAGGCTGCTTTGAGCAAGGTGTTGGGCGATTTCCAATCGATGAGGTTCTCGACCTCTAGGCGATCGCCGCCCTCTGTCAACCTGACGCGCTGTATGAAAGTCGAGCCGGCTGCCTTCCGGGCGATTTCGAGCGCGATTCGCGCGGGCCCTCGTTCGACGATACGGACCTGTGGCGCGGTTGCGTACTCGCGCGGAGGGGCGCTCACGGTATCGAAGAGAATGCGCCACGCCGGTTTGTCCGGCGAGGGATCGTCTCTCAGCTCGAGGCGGATGGGTGCCTTCAGCAGCTCCCGCTCCGCCTCCTTGTCGAAGATCGACGCCAGATCCCCGTTCGAATCGATCTTGACGGCGTAGCGCGCGTTCTCCAGCGAGGATGGCGTCACCTTGAGCGACGAGGTTTCCCGCTGTGCGGACGTGCCAGGCCTTACCTCGAAGACTTTGAACCCGATGGACGGCACGTCCGCGAGAAATACAATTCGCGCCTGGTCGCCATGCCTCTCCAGAATCTGAGCCGGGACATCCCGCCCATTGCCGCGATCGATGACCCGAATGGCGGCCGGTGCGGGACGGCCGAATTGGACGGTCGCCTCGACCGGATCGCGTCGCGCTGCCGAAATAGCGTTGTATACAATGAGCGGAATGCCCGAGCCGCGGGTGTCGAGCACGTTGCCCACCGCCTCGGTGGCGCTGGTGAGCACGCCGGCAAACTGATTCAGGGAGACCAGCTCGTCGTTCCAAGAGAGCTCGTAGGCTTGCGGGATGGAGGTACCGGTCAGATCGTCGTGAAACTGATGCCACAAGAAGCGTATCCACGCGCTGCGCAGTCGCTCCGTCGGATAGGGAAGCCCGGCCAACCACTGTGCCGCGACGCTCGCGCGTTCGGCTGAGTCGGCGAGCAATTCGTTCTCCCGGTTGAAGCGCTTCATCGCCGCTTGCGAGGTGTAACATCCGACGCCGTGTGTCTTCATCGTCAGCTCGCCCTGGTACACCGGGAGCGCGGCTTTCTCCGTGGGAGTCAAATCGCGCGACAACTGGTCGGCAGCCGTGTTGCGGATCTCCACCTTTCCATCTTTGTTGGCGAGCGACTTTTCAAGCCACTCCACCGATTGAGCATCGGGCGCGCCGCCGATATCGCCCACGCCGAAGTAACGGAACCCCACCTGGCGGCCATTTCCGATGGATGTGAGATCGTTCGACCACTGAGGGTCGACCGAGATGTCGCTCTTGATTTTGGTGACGTAATCACCCGGATTGAGCGCCGCCACCACCTCGCTGCCGTCGACGCCCTTCCACCGGCCCACCGGGAAGGGGATTCCATAGGAAGAACCCCACGTCAGCTTCTGCGTCGAAAAGGCATTCAGCCCCGAGTGATTGGCGATGGAGGGAAGCGCGAACCCGAATCCAAAACAATCGGGAAGGTAGACGTCCTGACCCACCTTGCCGAATTCTTCGCGGAAGAAGCGCTTCCCATGGAGCGCCTGCCGCATCAGCGATTCGGGCGAGGGGACATTTGTATCGACCGCGTCGATCCACGAGCCGGAAAGGCGCCATCGTCCCTCGGCCACGTACTTCTGCACGGTCGGCCACGCCTCGGGGAAATACTCCTTGAACCACATGTAGTGGATCACCCCTTCGTAGTTGAAGGTGTAGTGGGGAAATTGCTCGAACCGCTTGAAGTTCTCGAAAAATGTCGATGGGACGAACTGTCGAATGCTGTCCTGCACCGTCCAGTTCCACTGCGAGTCGAGATGGGAAGTCGCGATGAGGTACAGGACCGGCTTGGGCGCCGTTTCGGCACCTGGCGCGGGCGCAGCACCCAGACTACAGATCGCCAGCGCGGCGGTGATGCATCGACCTGTTCGCATTGCCCCTCCCGATCAAATACCGCCGCCTTCTATCACGAGCCCCACCGGCGCCAAGCAGCTCGCAAGAAATTGCTTGCGGCACCCGCCGCGCAAGTAGATAGATCGACCCCTCGACTCCGCTTCGCTACGCTCGGGGTGAGGGGTTTGCTTCGCTACGCTCGAGGTGAGGGGTTTGCTTCGCTACGCTCGGGGTGAGGGGTTTGCTTCGCTACGCTCGGGGTGAACGGTTTGCTTCGCTACGCTCGAGGTGAACGTTTTGTGAGACGCCGGTGATCAAACCCGTGCGCGGATTGCGCTGGTGGATCGCCACCCTGCTGTTTCTCGTGACGCTGATCAACCTGGTGGACCGGCTCACGATCTCCGTGCTCGCGCCGGTGATCATCAGCCAGCTCGGACTGACCAACACGCAGTTCGCCGGCATGAGCAGTTGGTTTCTGGTTGCCTACGCGGCCAGCCAGGGGCTCTCGGGAAAGCTCTTCGATCGCGTCGGGACGCGCCGCGGTTTCACCCTTTCGGTCCTGGTCTGGTCCGTGGCTGCCATGGCCCACGCGGCGGCGCGCGGGCTCACCAGCTTGAGCAGCCTTCGCTTTCTGCTCGGCCTGGGCGAGGGGGGGAATTGGCCGGGCGCGGCAAAGGTGATCGCCGAATGGTTCCCTGTGCGCGACCGCGCTTTCGCCATGTCCATCGTCAACGCGGCGTCATCGATCGGCTCGATTGCAGCGCCGCCGCTGATCGTCTGGCTCCAGTTGCGCTTTGGATGGCAGACGACGTTTCTGGCGACGGGCGCAATGGGACTTGGATGGCTCGTGCTGTGGCTCTTGTTCTTCAAGACGCCGGAGCAGCACGCCTCGATCACGCCCGAAGAGTACGCGCTGATCCGCCAAGACCGGCGCGACTCCACCATCTCCCGCAACGTCGGCTGGCGGGAGCTTTTGAAGCATCGCCAGGTATGGGCGATCGTGCTGGCGCGGTTCCTCACCGATCCGGTCTGGTGGCTTTACCTGACCTGGCTGCCGCTCTACCTGTACAACGTGCGCGGCTTCAGCCTCAAACAGATCGGGCTGTTCGCCTGGGTGCCGTACATGGCCGCGGACGCCGGAAGCCTGATCGGCGGTTGGATGTCTGGCTTTCTGATCGCTCGCGGATGGACGGTGAACAAGGCTCGCAAGGTGGTCCTCCTTCCCGGTACGCTGTTGATGTCGGCGGGAATTCTGGCCGCGACCGCCGAGCACCCCATCGCGGCGCTGGCCTTCATCGGCGTGGTGCTCTTCGGGTTTCAGAGCTGGATCGGCAACGTGCAGACGATGCCCAGCGACTTTTTCCCGGAGCGCGTCGTCGGATCGGTTGCCGGGTTGGGAGGGCTGGGCGCGGGAGTCGGAGCCATCCTGTTCACGCTGACGACGGGTTTCGTGGTGGACCGGTTTCATTCCTATACGCCGATCCTGGTGACCGCGGCGATCCTCCCTGTCCTGGCGACGGCCGTGCTGTTCCTGCTGGGTGGACCGATCCGCCGTCTATCGTTGTAAAAGACCGGCAAAAGGCGTTTGAGAGCTGATATGGAGAGGACCCGGGGTCGAGCCATGGTGGATCTGACAAACAAGTTGGCGGTCGTCTCGGGCGGCGCGCGAGACATCGGACGGGCGATCTGCCTTCAATTGGCGAAGTCCGGAGCCTCGGTGGCATTTTCCTATCGCGAGAGCGCACGACAGGCAGAGGAGACGCTGGTGTCACTGCGGCAGCTGGGCGCCAAGGCGCTCGCCGTCGCTTCCGATGCGACAAAGGCCGCGGACGTGGAAGCATTTTTCACCCGCGTCCAGAATACGTTTCAACGCCCCGTCGATATTCTGGTGAACAACGCAGGCGGGATTCTTGGCCGCAAGAAGATGGATGAGATGGACGAGCCATTCTGGGATCAGGTGATCAACCTGAACCTCAAGAGCGCATTCTTGATGACCAAGGCTGCACTGCCCCGGATGAGCGACGGCGGCGCGATCGTCAACGTATCCAGTCAGGCCGCGCGCGACGGGGGTGGTCCAGGTGCGGTCGCTTATGCGACTGCAAAGGGCGGGATGTTGACCTTCACGCGCGGGTTGGCAAAGGAGCTCGGGCCTCGCAGGATCCGCGTGAACGCGGTGTGCCCCGGAATGACCAACACCACCTTCCACGATTTGTTCACCAAGCCAGAGGTGCGGCAGCGGGTTGCCGCCATGACGCCGCTCGGCAGGGAAGGCGATGCAGCAGAAGTGGGCGCATTGGTGGTGTACCTGGCTTCGAGCGATGCGTCCTTCGTCAACGGCGCCGGCGTCGATATCAACGGCGGGATTTTCTCTTCTTGAAAACAATCAAAGCCAAGAGCGGATGCCGCTGGGACCTGGTCAGCCTCGGGGAGGTGATGCTGCGCTTCGATCCGGGGGACCAGCGAATCTGGACGACGCGGAGCTTCGAGGTCTACGAGGGCGGCGGCGAATACAACGTGGCGCGCGGGCTCAAGCGTTGCTTCGGGCTGGACGCCGCGATTGTCACCGCGATCGCCGACAACCCCATCGGTCGCCTGTTGCAGGATCTGATTTATCAGGGCGGGGTGGACCAATCGCTGATCCGGTGGGTGGAATACGACGGCGTCGGCAGGACCGCTCGCAACGGGCTGAACTTCGTCGAGCGCGGCTACGGGGTTCGAGCCGCTCTGGGTTGCTCGGACCGCGGCCACACGGCGGCGTCGCAACTCAAACCTGGAGACATCAACTGGGACGAGATTTTCGGGACGCTCGGGTCTCGGTGGTTCCATACCGGAGGCATTTTTTGCGGTCTTTCCGACACCGCGCCGGAGGTTGCCTGGGAGGCGATGCAAGCGGCGAAGCGACATGGGACCGTCGTCTCGTACGACCTGAATTACCGCGATTCGCTGTGGAGGGCAGCTGGCGGAAAGAAAAGGGCCCAGGAGGTGAATCGCCGGCTTGCTCCGCTGGTGGACGTCCTCTTCGGCGATCTGTCGGCTCTGGGTTTTGAAATGCCCGGGCGAGGCGAGCAGTCATTGGACGTTCAAGTGACGAAACTCAAGGAGGTCATTCCTGCGGTGGTGAAAGCATTTCCGATCCAGGTGGTTGCCACCACGCTGCGCAAAGCGAAGACGGCGACGCTGAATGATTTCGGTGCACTGTGCTACGCCGATGGCAAGTTTTACGAGGCCACCTGGCGCAACAACCTGGAAGTCTTCGATTGCGTGGGCGGCGGAGATTCCTTCGCTTCGGGACTGATTTACGGATTGCTCAGCGGGAGCGAGCCACAGCGGTCGGTCGAGCTCGGTGCAGCGCACGGTGCATTGGCGATGACCACGCCCGGTGATACATCGATGGTCACTTTGCGGGAAGTCCTGCAGGTGATGGAGGGGATTGACGCACGCATCGCGCGGTGATGCGGATTTGCGAGCGGGGAAGGGATGGACAAGGCCGAAGTATTCCAGCGAATTGTCGAAGTGGGCATCGTCCCGGTCGTTCGCGCCGCGTCCAGCGAGGACGCTCTCCGAGCGGCGGAGGCGGTTTCCCTCGGCGGAATCCCGATCGTGGAGATCACCATGACCGTGCCCGGGGCGGTCGAGGTGATTCGCTCTCTGGTCAAGCAGCGAGGCGGCGAGCTGTTGATCGGAGCAGGAACCGTGCTCGACCCCCAGATGGCGCGCCGGTGTATCGAAGCCGGAGCGCAATTTCTCGCCAGTCCCGGGCTCGATCTCGAAACGGTGGCGTTTGCGCGCGCGCAAGGCAAGGTGATGTTCGCCGGTGCGCTCACGCCCACCGAAGTCCTCGCCGCCTTCAAGGCAGGGTCGGACTTCGTGAAGGTATTCCCGTGCAACGCCCTGGGCGGACCCAAATACATTGCGTCGCTCAGAGGGCCTTTGCCGCAAGTGCAGCTGGTTCCCTCAGGCGGCGTTTCTCTTCAGACGGCTCAAGAGTTCATTCTAGCCGGCGCGGCGGCGCTGGCGGCGGGTGGGGAATTGGTGGACGCTGCGGCCTTGAGGTCGGGCAAGCTCGAGACGATTGCGCAGAATGCGCGCAGCTTCGTGGAAGTGGTACGGAAAACGCGCGGGCGGGCGAAGGCGGCCGCGCCTGCTGGTGTTGCTCGGTCATGAAAATTGTCGACGCCAAGGTCATCGTCTGCAGTCCGGGGAGAAACTTCGTCACCCTCAAGCTGATCACCGACAAAGGTATCTACGGGCTGGGCGACGCAACGTTGAATGGCCGCGAATTGGCTGTGGCGAGCTATTTGACGGATCACCTGCTGCCCACGCTGATTGGAAAAGACGCGAGCCGGATCGAGGATATCTGGCAGTACTCATACAAAGGCGCGTACTGGCGGCGCGGTCCGGTCACCATGACTGCCATTGCGGCGGTGGATACCGCGCTCTGGGATATCAAGGCCAAGAGCCTGGGAGCGCCGCTGTATCAATTGATCGGCGGCGCGTCGCGCGACGCAGTGCTGGTCTACGGCCATGCCAGTGGCGATGACCTGGAAGCGACGGTGCGGGCGGTCGCCGATTATTTGAAGCTTGGATACAAGGCGGTCCGGGTGCAGAGCGGAATTCCAGGGTTGTCGAGCACGTATGGCGTCGGCCGCGGGAAGATGTACTACGAGCCGGCGGAGAAGAACGCGCCGTTGGAGAACGTTTGGAGCAGCGAGCGGTATCTGAACTTCGCGCCCAAACTTTTCGAGCGTGTTCGCAAAGAGTTCGGGGCGGATGTGCATCTGCTTCACGATGTTCACCACCGGCTGACGCCGATCGAAGCCGCGCGGCTGGGAAAGAGCCTGGAGCCGTATCATTTGTTCTGGCTCGAAGACCCGGTTCCCGCCGAGCTGCAGGAAAGCTTCCGCTGGATCCGCCGCCACACCACCACGCCGCTGGCGGTGGGAGAGGTGTTCAACACCATTTTTGATTGTCAGCAACTGATCGAGGAGCAGTTGATCGACTACATCCGGACCACGGTGGTGCACGCCGGAGGCATTACGCATTTGAAGAAAATCGCCAGCCTTGCCGAGTTATATCAGGTGCGCACCGGATGCCACGGCGCTACCGACTTGAGCCCGGTGTGCATGGCGGCCGCGCTGCACTTCGACCTGAGCGTGCACAACTTTGGAATACAAGAATACATGCGACACAGCGAGGAGACCGACCGCGTCTTTCCACATCACTACAGATTCGAGAACGGGATGATGCACCCGGGTGACGCACCGGGGCTGGGTGTGGACATCGACGAATCACTGGCCGCGAAACATCCGTACCAGCGAGCCTACCTACCCATCAATCGCAAGCTGGATGGGACGATGCACAGTTGGTAGGGTCGGACGCTATCGGCCGTGCCACGATGCGGCCCGCTTCTCCAGGAACGCATCCATTCCCTCGGCAGCATCCTCCAGCAGCAGGTTGCGGGCCATCGCGCCGCTGGCCGCCTCGTAAGCCAGCGCGATGGGCGCGTCGAGCTGGCCGTAGAAGGTTCGTTTCCCCAGACGGATGGTGGCCGGGCTGCGCGCCAGGATGACGTCGGTGAACCGGCGGATCTCCGCGTCGAGCTTGTCCAACGCCACGACGCGGTTGACCAGCCCCCAGTCGAGCGCGGTGCGGGCGTCGGTCATCTCGCCGGTGAGCAGCATCTCCATGGCGCGCTTTCGCCCCACGTTGCGAGCGACTCCAACCGCCGGCGTCGAGCAGAAGACGCCGATATTGACGCCCGGCATGGCGAACTTGGCTTCTTCCGAGGCGACCGCCAGATCGCACATTGAAACGAGCTGGCAACCGGCTGCGGTGGCGACACCGTGGACCCGCGCGATCACCGGCTGCGGCATTCGAGTCAGCGTAAGCATCATCCGACTGCATTCGTCGAAGAGCTTGCGTTGCCAGGTTTCGTCGCCGGCGTGGGCTCGCATCTCTTTGAGATCGTGGCCGGCGCAGAACCCGCGTCCCTCGGCCGCGATGATCACCACCCGTGCCGCAGGGTCGGCGGCGATCTGATCCAGCTCCGCCTGAAGCGCGGCGATCATCGCCATGGAGAGGGGGTTGAAACGCTCGCCGCGGTTGAGTCGGAGGGTGGCGATGCCGTCCTTCTGTGTGGAGCGGACCATCGGCGCCTCAACCGTGTTTGGGCTGACCGTGTTTGGGTTGATATCCATGGCTCGATCTCCTCGCGGCGGTGGTTCTACTCGAGTGCGGACGCCGCCCCGGTCCGTTTGGCCTAAATGTGTCGGCCTTTAAAGAACGAAGCACATCAGGTGTGGCCCTCTATAACACGGGCCGCCGGGGAGGACGATGGAGGCGCGGGCGCACGGTCATCCCGGTGACTCTCTTCCGGACGACACGCCCGGCGCGCTCGGAGCAGTGCAACAAGCGGAGGGCGTGCCGGAACGCGCGGCGGGCAAGGCATGTTCGGGATGGCGCGCCCGCGCTCGCTGCGCGATGCTGCTTGAGGCACGCCGCTGGCGTGAGCGGGACAAACTTAGCAACAGGACAGCGTGCCGAGCATGGTCGCGAGGCAAGGCTACTGCGGGACAGTGTGCCGGGGGCGGCGGCGACGCAAGACTACTGCGGGGCAGCGCGCCGACTGCGGTTGCGAACGCTACTCCCGCACCGCAGGGAGAACGTCGTCCACGATCAGGCTCAGGACAGCTTGCGCTTCATCATCCGGATGAATCGGCGCGTTCAGTGCAGAGGTAGCGATTACGACGAGGCGAAGATCTGGGACGAGAAAAATGTATTGACCCCGGTAACCCCAGGCGAACACCACGGCGTGACCTCTGACGGTCGATAGCCACCAGAGATATCCATATCGGAGCTGGTTGACCGGTCCGTAGCCGCCACCGGGTCGCTGATGCGTGGCGAGCGACTGTCGAATCCAGTCCGCGGGCACAACCTGTTGCGAAGCCGACGCTCCCTCTTGGAGCACCAGCTGCCCGATCTTCGCCAAGTCCCGCGCGCGAAGGCTCAGTCCGGCGCCGCCGTTGTTGTAGCCGCGGTTGTCCACTTCCCAGGCGCGCTCGTGGATGGCCAGCGGCGCGAAAAGGTAGTGATCGGCGAACGCCTGGGTGCTGTCGCCGCTCGACAGGCTGAGCCCCACCGAGAGCAGATGCACGGCCGCCGAGTTGTAGGTGAAGCGAGTGCCGGGCGCATCGGCGAGCGGGCGCGCCAGCAGGAATTCAATCTGATCCGGGGCCAGGGCCCACTCGTTGTATCCAGCGGCAGTTGATTCATCCCATGCGAATCCGCTGGTCATCGTCAGCAGGTTCTCCGCCGAGATCTGCGCTTTCGGTCCATCGATCTGTGCCACGGGGGGATGTATCAGCGAGTCGAGACGCTCGGATGTTCCGGTGATCGTGCCGCTGGCAATGGCGATGCCGACGAGGAGCGAGATGACGCTTTTGGTTACCGAGCGGACGTCGTGGAGAGTGTCAGCGTCGGAGCCGCCAAAGTACTGCTCGCCTACCAGCAAACCGTTTCGCACAACCAGAAGACTGCGCAAGCCAACCGTCGATTGGGCGCGTCCGTAGGCGACAGCCAACGATCCCGAATCGATGTGTTGAGACGCCGGGGAGGCAGCCACCCAAGATTGGGAGAGGTCGATCGATGTGAACGGAGCCGATGCCGGCCCGGAGCACGCCACGAGGAACACGGCGATAACAAAAATTGCGCGGTCTTGAAGCCCGCAGGAAATGCGGTGCTCACGGCGACCGACAAGCCGGCGGAGTGCTATCCAGGAACACCCGGGTGAAATGCGATTCACAAGGCGGACCAAATCGAACACCTGGAAAGAACGCCCTGCACTGCCCGGCGCAGTGCCGCCCGCGCAAGCAAGCGTGTGGAATCGAGCGTCGGCAGGGGAGAATTCGAATCGTTCATGATTAACGGGGTCTCGGTGCAGCCGAGCACGACCGCATCGCAGCCCTCATCTTTCATCTGTCCGATAACCCGCTGGTGGTAAGCCACCGCCTCGGGCTTGAAGGCGCCGTAAACCAGCTCGTCCATGATGATGCGATTGATTTCTTCGCGTTCGGCGGCGTTCGGGCGCAGGTACTCCAGTCCGCGCGCCGTGAGCTTTTCTGGATAGATCTCGCTCTCGACGAGCCAGCGAGTTCCGATCAGGCCGAGGCGGCGGAACCCGCGCTCGACGGCCTGTTCGGCGACGACCTCGGCGATGTGCAGCCAGCGCAGCGGTGATCGCGGTTCAACGTACGAGAGCGCCCGGTGGATGGTGTTGTCGGGGCAAATCAGGAAATCCGCACCGATTTTAGCGAGCTTGTTTGCAGAGGAAAGCATCAGCTCACCCACGCCCTGCCAGTCCCCGCGGTGCATGCACTTCACGTACTCGGCGAGCGAGTGCGTGTGCATCGAGACCTCGGGATGAGCGTGCGCGCCGAGAAGCTGCGCGCCTTCCACGCAGATGGTCCGATAACAGAGAGCTGCTCCTTCCGCGGAGCAGGCGACAATACCGATGTGCTGAGGCATGACGGTCGCCTCCATGAAGTGGTCTAGGAGAACCGTTGCGGGGTTCTCGGTGAGCCAGCGTTGCAGGCTAGCACGGCGGGGACCCAACAGTGTCCGCCTTCTTGAGTCGCGTTCACGCTCGGAATCGGTCGTGATTCCGAGACAATCCTGTCGTCAAGCGCAACGCTGCGGCAACTGGAGCGATCGCGAAGTCTAATCTCGGCTCTGCATCTTCCTCCCCGCGCGATCTTCGAAGCTGCCGACAAGGTCGCTGCATTTCGATGTTTCAAAAAGGTGTTGTTTACTGCGCTAGTCCAGAACGGGGTGGGGTAGAGTAGCGTTCTGTTACAAGTGTCCTGCAAATGAGATTGTGCGAGTGTGCGAGGGTTGTCATTCGCGTCGGTCCGACTGAGGGACCCATCGACGAAGAAGATCGCGCACTTCCGAACCCGACTACACGCCTCCAGCGATGGACGACAAGTCCGAGCGCCTGGATGGTAACAGAGCGCTGCTCCATCCCGACCCTGCCTGCGGGAGGCGCGGACAACACGCTGGTGCGCCGGAGCTCGTTCGTCGCGATGAGCGACGATTCGTGAAGCGCGCCCGAGCCTCGCTGACGCGGATTGATCTGTTGCGGGCACAAGCGGGGCGAGCCATGCACCGCTGGTAACAGAGTGCTGCTCCACCCCGACCCCCTGCGGGCAAGGTCCAAGCAAAGTGCTCGCACCGAACTGCATCTGGTAAGCGTCGATTGGTCGAATTCCCCGAGCCTCCCTGAGGTGCGACAGCATGGTGCCAGCTGCTGCCCGATGCTGTCGCGGGCGGGCTCGCGTCGATCGAGTGTGCCCGCGCGTTGAATCGTCTCTTCCCCGAAGCCACGTTTCTCGAGGGCGACGGAACCTTCCTTGAGGCGGTGCCGCGCTGCGACCCCGCGAGAGCGGAGCTCCCCGATCACACGAGCAGCCTCCCCGATCGCACGAGGAGCAATGGTACCCAGATTGCTGCTCGACGCGTCGCCCGAGCCTCTGGCCTCTCGAAGAGAATCATCGAGTTGTATCAGCTGCCCTGCAGCGGCGACCACGTTTCATCCGAAGGAGCGCAGATGCAGGTGTTGGTTGCCTATTCGCCGCTGAACGGGCCTTGCTACCATCTCGCGCGATGCGCCCGGGCTTCCCCGGAAGATTGCTCCTCCACGGTTCCTTGCTGGCGTGCGCAATTTCTCTGCGCGCCGTTGCGGGAGGGGGCCCGCACGTGGTGATCGACCCCGGTCACGGAGGCTTCCAGGAGGGCGCGGTGGGAGCGCGGGGCGTACCGGAAAAGACCCTCTCGCTGCAGATTGCTCGGCAATTGAAGGACGTGCTGCAGAAGTCGCTCTCAGCCAAGGTCTCGCTCACGCGTGATCACGATGTGCTGCTGCCGCTTTCCGAGCGGGTGGAGTTCGCCAACCGGCAGAAGCCAGACTTGTTCATCTCCATTCACGCCAACTCGATGCCCAACAAGCGCCAGCGCCAGCGCACCGAGGGAATCGAAACCTTCTTCCTCTCGGCCGACGCGTCCGACGAAGAGGCCAGGCGGATCGCCGAGCGCGAAAACTCGGAGGCGTCCCACTCACCGACGGCAAAGCCGAACGACGCGCTCTCGTTCATCCTGGTCGATCTGGCGCGGTCCGAAGCGCACAGCGACTCGTCCCGTCTGGCGTACGCGGTGCATCAAAAGTTGATCGCCACCACCGGTGCAACCAACCGGGGAGTTCAGCAAGCGCCTCTCTACGTGCTGATGGGTGTGCAAGCGCCGGCCATCCTGGTCGAGGTCGGCTTCATCTCGCATCCCGACGAGGGAAAGCGACTCGAGGATCCGCAGTACCAGCTCGCCGTGGCGGAGGCGATTGCCGAGGGCGTGAAGGCCTTCCTCGAGCAGATGCTCAAGGTGACCGGCCGAGCCGCGACCTTCGCCGCCCCGCTGCAGTAAGGGCGCGCGCCTCCCTTCTCTGATACAAGGGGCGCCTTTCTCCAAGAGAGGAGCCCTGATGCGGTCGTTTCAGCGAGGTCCGCTCGATCTTCGCCCGGTCAAAATCATCCCCGGTGTATCGCTGCACGCGGAAGGCTCGGCGCAGGTCGAGTTCGGCAACACGCGGGTGTTCGTGACCTGCTCGGTGGAGGAGAAGGTTCCGCAGCACATCGTCGGCACCGGCGGAGGTTGGATCACCGCGGAGTACGGGATGCTGCCGCGGTCGACCAATACGCGCTCGGCGCGGGAGGCGGCGCGGGGAAGGCAAGGCGGCCGGACGATGGAAATCCAGCGGCTGATCGGCCGCTCGATGAGAGCCGCGGTCGATTGCGCCGCGCTGGGTTCGCGCACTTTCACGCTCGACTGCGACGTGCTGCAGGCCGACGGGGGGACGCGGACGGCGGCGATCACCGGGAGCTTCGTCGCGCTGGCGCTGGCGATCCGGAAGCTGAGCGCGCAGGGGCTGATGGTCGCGCCTCCGCTGCTGCCGGTGGCGGCGGTCTCGGTCGGAATCGTGAAGCGGGAGATCCTGGTGGACCTCGACTACGCGGAGGACTCGAGCGCGGAGGTGGACATGAATCTGGTGGCGACCGCTCAGGGCAAGCTGGTGGAGGTGCAGGGCACGGCGGAGCAGGCGGTGTTCGACCGGCGCCAGCTCGACGGGATGCTCGAGGCCGGGCTCACCGCCGTCAATCGGCTGGTGGAGATTCAGGCGCAGGCGCTCAAAAATAAGTGAAGCTGCTCCTGGCCACGAAAAATCCAGGAAAGTTGCGCGAGCTGCGCGCGCTCGTCGGAGATCTGTTTCAAATCGCCTCGCTCGACGATCATCCTGGCCCCGAAGTGGACGAGACCGGCGAGACGTTCGAAGAGAACGCCAGGCTGAAGGCGCTCGCGCATTCGGCGCGAACCGGGCTGCCGACGCTGGCGGACGATTCGGGGCTCTGCGTCGATGCACTGGGTGGAGCTCCCGGCGTGCGCTCGGCGCGGTATGCAGCGGGAACTGATGCCGACCGGATCGAGAAGCTGCTGAGCGAGCTCCGCGCCGTGCCCGACGAGCGGCGGGGAGCCGAGTTCCGCTGCGCGCTTTGCCTCGCGCTCCCATCCGGCGAAACCATCGTCGAAGTCGGCGAATGCCGCGGGCGAATCATCGCGGAGCCGCGAGGACGTAACGGATTCGGCTACGATCCCATCTTCTTCATTCCAGAGCTGGGAAGGACCATGGCCGAGCTGGCCCCGGAAGAGAAGGGGCGCATCTCCCATCGCGCTCGAGCGCTCGCGAAGGTGATGCCGCACCTGCGTCGCCTCGCCGAGCAGCATCGCTCGCCGAGATGACTTCATTTCGCCCTCTGCTGAGATTCACTATCAGTGAATGCTAACCGTTAGCACTGAAGAGCCTCGTGAGGAAGCCACGCCGCTCGGTCGCGGTGTGCGCTGCAATGAAGATCATTCCGACTTGTTCTCGAGGCGCAACGGAAGTACAGGCGCCTTGCGCTCCGGCGCCGGCTATGGTTCAACCATGCAGAATTCTCGGGGCGTAGCGCAGCCTGGTAGCGCACCTGCTTTGGGAGCAGGGTGTCGGAGGTTCGAATCCTCTCGCCCCGACTTTGATCAGCGGTTGAATGGAACCTCGTTGATCCAGTGGAATCCCCGGTTGACCAGCAGGAATTTGGACGCGTCTATTCTGCGCAGCCGAACCCTGATCGAATCTCCCTTGAGGGCGCCCTCGATGATCAGGTGATCCGGGTCCGGCGGGTCAACCGTGAGAGTGTATTTGTCCTCGCCCGTGGAGAGCATCAGCATCTTCTTTGTCGCGTCATATTCCATTTTGTACCGCTCGAATGAGTTGTCCATTAGCCGGATCGAGAACATTTCGCTATTGCTCACTCCCACCCTCCGCCAAGCTTTGGAATTGGCAGTTACCATCGCAACCGGTTCGCGATTTTTGACCAACTCCTCCACTTCCCAGTATCCGTAAACAGGGCCCTTCGGGGTGAGCTCGCCAGCATATTTCCGGCGCCGCTCCAAGCTTCGATTCACGGTGCTGAACAAAACAAATCCGATGAACAAGATTTTCACGCCGATGCGTGAATATTCCATCCAGCGCGAGGGAAGCGGCGAGCGCAACGTCACTGCTTTGGCGGGACGATTGAGCACGAGGACGTTGGCGAGCCGGCGCAGGTCTGGCGCGATGATGAAGATGGACATCAGCAGCAGGTTCGAGGAGTAAAGCTTGACCGGGACGTCGTAGCAGAAGTTGAGCATCACGATGTTGCCGAGGACCGCGATCAGCACCAGCGCTCCCAGCGGCGCGGTTCGCCTGACAAACAAAAACAACCCGCCAATCGTTTCGGCCAATCCCGAGAAAATCGTGTACGGCGCGGAATAACCCATGAAAGTCCACAGCAGCCCCATCGGCGAGGAGTCGCCGTAGGATTGTAGCAGCCGGGTTGGCAGCGGCTCGCCGAACTGCAACCTGAATACCTTGATGATGCCGTAGCTGAGCATCGTGCAGGCAAGAGCGTATCGAACGTATACGCGCAGCAGCGCGAACAGCTTCTCGTATCTCATTCGGTGCCGATCGACGATCGACCACACCAGCGCCGCGACGAGCGAGAATGCAAAACAACAGAGGAGCTGCACGTAATTGTACGCCCGGTCGCCACTGCCGTTGGGTGTCGCCACCATCTCTTGACTGAGGTGAAGGACCCGCTTGGCCACCCACGGGATGATGATTGGCCCGAGCTTGCGATAGGGCTCAAACAGCCGATCGGTCCCCGGGATCAACGAGAGAGGATAGGGGAAGCTGTAGACAATGAAGTAGACGAAGGCGAAGCGAAACGCGATTCGTTGAGCAAGCGTCCATTCGCCGGGCTGATTGCTTTGGGCTTCGGGAACCGTCGCGGTGTTGCTGGCGATCGGCGCAGAATCCTGCGCGGGGTTGACCGCATCGGCTACCAGCGTCAGCTGCTCACCTCGTCGTTTGCCCTGCGCCCAGCGGCGAGCTGGCGCAGTCAGAAGTTCCATCGCTCTCATTGCGCCTCCCGAGGGTGTCCGATCTTGCATTCCTCGGGCCGAGCTTCACCGAATCAGAACTGGCGAACATTCTTGGCTCCCCCGGCGATTACCGAGCGCGGTTGAGCTTGAAGTTCACGCTTGAAGTACAAAGGGCTGCACAGTGACCTGAGCATTGCTTTGCCCAGCGTGCAGATCGAGGAGGGCGAGACTGCCGATCAAAGACGCAAAGCCCGCAGGAAAGAACATCCTGGTTGCTTTAAGCTCTTCGCCGCCCTGCCGGGCGAGATCGTCGGACCAGTATCGCCATCCAGCGGATGCACCGGTCCGAAACTTCGGTTGCGCAAGCTCCTTCCGGAGCGGCTCGCGATGAGGTAAATGCAAGAAGCGACTTCTTGCGCCAGTAGCTCAGCTGGATAGAGCATCGGCCTTCTAAGCCGAGGGTCGTGGGTTCGAGTCCCGCCTGGCGCGCTTGTGAAGCGGTTGAAACCGTTTGGATTTTTTCGCTTGTTATCTGGCTTGCCGGCGTCTCGATCGAATTCGGGGACAACCGGGGGACAAACGGAGTCCGATTTTCGACTTGAGTTTGCGCTTTAGGTGCTTCGAGTAGCGCTCTCGGCTGTTCGAACGCGAGTCGATCCACTTCAGCGCGCAGGTACTCTGGCGCAAGATGCCCATAGACCTCGCTGGTCAGCTTTGGGTCGCTGTGCCGCATGATGCGCTGCACGGCCGCTGGATTGGCTCCTGACATCATCAGAAGACTTGCTGTCGAATGCCGAGTGTCGTGGAAGCGAATGGGGCGAACGACGGGCTTGGGCCACAGCTTGCAACCATCTTTCGGACAGTGCCTTAAAGCCGTGTCGGGCGCTTTCTCGACGTGACCGCATCCCTTGCGTCGACACACGTGGCGCCAACCAGTAACGACCAGCTCCGCCGCGATCGGGATTCGATCTGCATGCCCGCCCTTGGTTGTGTCGCGGTCGTAAGAGCGTGCCACTGTGAGCAACCGAGCGTTCAGGTCAATGTCTGCCTTGCGGAGCCCGGCCAGCTCCCCCTTGCGTAGTCCAGCGTAAATCGCGGTCGCAAACAATGGCCGCCAGCGCGGATCGAGAGCTTTGAGCAGGGCTGGAACTTCCTCTGCCTTTAAGAAGTCTGGGGGCCGACGTGGAACCTTACGCCTTCCAACCAGGTTTACAGGGTTTTCCCCGACGTACCTTCCCGTCTTTCGCGCCGCACTAAATGCGCGGCTCAGGTAGCCGCGAAGGTGATTGAGTGTCTGCGGCGCAAGCGCTTCACGGCCTTTCTTGAGCAGAAACATCTCGATCCGTTCCGGCGTTACCGCAATCAACGGCAACGGCCAGCTCTGACCGAAATAAATGTTTGTTCAAAGTAGACTCATTGCCCCGATGGTAAGTTGAGCCGTTTGAGAACGTGTCGAGCCACCACTGCAGCAACTCTGCGAGCGTGCCTCCGCCATCAACAGGCGGGAGCGGATCCAGACCGAGCCGCTGTCGCTCGCAACCGCGCTCATAGTCTTGAGCGAGCCGCCGCGCCTGGGCCTTCGTCTGTGCAGAAGACGAAATCTTCCGCCAGATCCCGTGCATCACGAGAACTTGCCCGTCCGCTGGAATCCCATCTGTTGCCCAGGCTCGAATCGCCCTTGGGTCGAACCGTAGCAGGCCGCCTATTCGAAGATATGGGAGAAGTCCGGCTTCGGCCTTTTGGTAGACCCAGCTGCGGCTAGCCTTGAGGTAATGTGCGACGTCATTCGCGTCCCAGAGCGCATCGGTATCCCCGCCGCTATCGAAGTCATCAGGTTGCATTAGCGGCGCTTTGACGACGTTACCGGAGTCGACCCGCGCCGTATCGGTTCTCTGGCGAGCTCCTGGTACCTCAGGGCAAGCAATTCCTTGATGTAATCGATCAGGTTCAACCCGCGTTCTTTCCGGTCGCGTTCCAGTCGATCGAGCATGAACGCGGGGAGGCCAAAACGAGTGCGCAGGTTTTTGATGATGTCACGTAGCGCCTCGGCATTCGCGTTGGCCTCCAACTCCTTGCGCCTCTCTTCCAGAAACTTCATGTCGTCCGGCGGTAGGCGCAGGGTGAAGGAGAGATCAATCCGTTCAGCAGGTGTTCTTGGCATAGCTTGCGTTTCCTTGGCCGTGGTATATGTACGAAAAAGATAGTAAGGTCAACTCTTATATGAAGCAAAAACCAACCTTGAAGTACCCGCCTTCCGGATCTTCTCTTGGGGGAGACCACCTTGTTTTTGCTTTGCCTGCGGCGCCGGCACCCTCGATATAAGAGACTCATCCACCGCGAGCTCGTTTTGCCTCGGAGAACGAATATCCATGCCGGAACTCCTGCCATCAAGGATGCCAACAAAGATGCCACCGGTTTGGCAGACTTTTCGGCATTTCTGCCGGCACTTTCTTTGGCACTTTGGCTCTGCAAGTGGTTGACCTCAGAGGCTCCGCACCGCAAAAGGGACTTTTTGCGACTCGCGCCACGGCGCCCGGCAGCGGTTGAATTTCTTTCAAGAAGCCATGGGTGCGATGCGTCGTTCCATAGGCAGTCGAGAGCTCGGTGACTGCACTCCAGATACGGCAGAGTGCGTGCTCGATTCATCGGAGACAAGTGGCCGAAAGCGGGGTGATTGGAGACCGGTGTTGGAAAAGTCGACATCCGTACATGGCTCACACCTGTGTTTCACGTCGGCGGATGCCTGGAAAACAACGTATCCCATGGATGAGTGCCAGGTCCGAACAAGGTAGGCCGGGACACTCAAGAAGAAACGTGAGCGTCAGCTGAAGTCCGATGCTGACGCAGCTCCAATTGCCGCGGCCATCGAAGCGCTATCGCGAACCGAAGCACCAACCGAGGATGTCAACGTTGAACCTCGATAATCGCCGGAGGCCTTTTCCGGCGGTGCCGAGCTTCAAAACAAGCTAGGTTAAGAAAAGCAAATGGCCACGAGTGCGAAGCGGCCAGCGCGTGGACGTTGGCGCCCGTTGCGGGCGCGCGCCGAAGCGGCGCTGCGGTCGGGAGCGTCGATCGAAGCGCCGGAGCTAATTCAGCTCATCCACGAGGTCAATCCCTCGGGGCACGAGCTGGAGGCCGAGGCTGAGCACTGGCGTTACCAGCTCAAGAGTCGACTGCAGAGTCTGCTCATTACCAACTTCAAGGAGCAGCTGGAGGTGGCGCCCCTTCCAGCCTCCCCGGACGTCGTCAGCCTTCTCTATCGGCCCCAAAATCGAGACGCCTGCCACGCTGTGGTGGCAGATCTAGAGGAGGGGGCTCGTTCTTGGGTGCGACTGACCCTCGACCTTCAGGTGAATGCTTCACCTCCCGCGATTGCCTCTTGCCGCAGTCGCCGCAAGACTTCGCCTGCGCCAAACGCTGACCATCCGTCCACGCCCGAGGCTTACCTGAGAGCCGGTCGCGAGGCGATCGCGCTGTACGATCTGGAGTCGGCGCGCGAGAATTTCGCGCGCGCCCTCGAGTTGTCGGACGGGGCCACGCAACCGGCTCACGCTCTGCTTGGTTTGTTGGTGGACCAACTGGCGATGTATGCGGAGGCGGTGGAACTGGAAGCGCAACTTTCTTCCGGGGCGGTCGCTGATTCGGAGATCCGCAGCCTGCTCGGCTTGGCGTTTGCGCACTTGGGCGAAGCGGCCGAAACCACGAGGATGCTCAAGGACATGGCGACGGACCGAGCGGCCGAGGCTCTCGTCATCCTCGCTCGGCGAGCTTTGCGTGAGGGCGCGACTTCGGAAGCCGAACAGTGGGCATCACGTGCGCAGCAAGCTGCCCCCACGCACCAAGAAGTGGTCACCGTCCGCGAGGAGCTCAAGGCCGCGAAGGCCAGCGCTTGTCGCCCTTTCGAGGAGGAGCTTGAGCGATTGATCGCGGCCGGGAACGAAGCGGCCATCGAGCAATGCGCGCGTGGGCTGCTTCGCACCTTCCCCGAGAGCGCGGTGGCCCGAAAGGTGGTCCGAGGAATTGAAGACCGGCGGCGAGCGGAGGCGGCGCAACTGCATCGCGCTCGCGGTGAAGAAGCGTTCGGTCGGGGCGATTACGAGGAGGCCTCAACCCTTTTGCGACAGGCGCAGCAGCTGGGCATGACCGGACTTGAGGGGCAAATCGCCTGTGCGGATCGCCTTGGCGCAGAGCGCTCCGAGCAGGCCCGAATTGAGCAGACAATCCGCGCGTTCGTTCAGCCGCCTGGGCAGAGTTTCCTCCTCCTGTACCTCGCGCAGGATCCGCGCGTCCGCGAGGCGGTGAGAGCCCGCCTGCGCCTCGACGAGCTGGTCTGGCTCGAAGAGCTCCGTCCGCGTGACGAAAAGCAAGCGCGTGCCGCGGCGGCCGCCGCGTTGGCCTTTCGCTTCGCGCGCAGCCTGCCTGTGGAAAAGGAAAGCGAGGGGCTCCAACAACTCATCGAGCACGAGGCGTTGCTGCAACACCTGCAGCCGGCCCGGCAGTGGATCGCCCAAGCGCGGCGGCGATGGCTGGAGCGAAAGAGCGCGGAGGCCTACGCGCTTCTGGCCCGCGCGACCGAAGCGCTGGGGCGCCACAAAGCCGGCGAAGTGCTGCGGCTCCTTTCCCCGGCCACCTTGCGCGAGCTTCCTGAGCGATACCGCGGTCAAGCAAATCACCTCTTGGAACAGGCGACGCGCGCCGAGCAACAGCATCAGCAGCGCGAGCATCTGGAGCAGCTTGTGCGCTCCAACCAGATGATTGAAGCGCTGACATTCTGTCGCACCCTGGTCCGCGATGAGCCAGAGGAACGCCACTGGCGCGATCGGATGCGCCAGATTCAGGCCGCTCTTCGCGAGCACTTTTGCGTGCGTGTTGCGAGCGGCTCGTTTCGGCTGGGATCGGAGTTTCTGTCGGAATGGCGGTCTTTCGACAGGTTGGCCCACTGGCTGGAACCAAGTCGAGAGAAACTCTACTTGCTCTCCGCTCACGGCGCTCAATTGTTCATCCGGGTCGTGCAGATCCCGGCATTCACGGTGGATCAGCTGATCAGCCTGCGCACCCCTGAGCCGATGGATTTTTTCGATGCGCACGTCGAGCCCCAGCTTCTACGCATCTGCGGAGGCGGGGGCGCGGTCCTCGAACTGGCGCTGGACACCTGGGATATAGAGCGCTGGATCCCGGCCGTGGGGAGAGTTTCGGCGGAAGAGATTTTTGAGAGCGCCCTGGCCGTTCCGCAAACCGACTTACTTTGGATGGTCACCTCCTCGCGCGCATCCCGCCGCCCGTGCGTGCGCGTCCTCGATCTCTCGCGTGACCGACCCCCCCGCGAGGTAACTGACGCTTTGAGTGCTCAATTGCTTCCTGGACCCGCCGGCGCTCGGGTTTTCGTGACGAACACGCGGCAATGCTCGGTCCACGAGCCCAATGGCTCGCAGGTCGTTCGGTTTCCAACAGGGAGCGGAGCGGCTGCGCCCGCTCCGCACGGCCCTGGGTGGGTCGCAACACTGGTTGGCGACGATGAGTTGCGAGATGAGATCGGTTTGGCGCTGGTTGGAGCGGATGGGAGCTGTCGGTCCAAGATTGTCATTTCGGATAGCAGCAACGAGCTTAAACACATTCTCGCGACCTCGCTTTCGGCCCAGAGGACGTTTCTCGTCTTTCTCGACAACGACTTGCGTGAGTGGCTTTTGGCAATCGTGCGCAAGGATGAAGCCCTAGCAATTGATTACCGCGCTCGACTTCCGCGAGACAGCCTACTCTTTGGGGACCTGTCTTCCGAACGGACGATTCTTGTGTCGGATGGCCGCTCCGCCCCCCACCTCCAGTTCCTGGGCAGCGCACGTCCTGCGATCGAAGTAACCGAGGAAGTTGCTTCCGTTCGGATCCCGGACGACAGGATCTTCTCGCATTGCGGCGAGACAGCACATAAAGCGGAAGCACAGCTCGAAGACTTGGCAAGCGACTTCAGCACGGCCTCAGACGCCACACGTTCGTCAATGCTCGAGATGTACACGAAAAACCATGCGGATGATGAGTCTTTGCTCATTCATTTCGTGGAAAAGCTGCAGCGACTGGGGCTGACCAGCTGGGCCGAAAATCTGGCATCCTTTGTTTGGTCGCGCCACCGAGGCAAACCGTTGACGTCGTTGCATCGCGCCAGCACTCACGCTCGACGCGGTGAATGGACGAAGGTCATCAATATCCTTTCCACCCTCGATGCCGCATCCCTGCCCAGCGCTCGTCGGCAGCACCTTCATCACCTGGAAGGCATGCTGCGGATGATAATGAGTAGTCCGGCTGAGGCGTTGGTTGAGTTTTCAGCCGGAGAAGTGCTGGAGGGCGACTGCGAGCTTACCGATTGGCGCGAGCTTGCCGCGGCCTTGTCCGATCCAATGCCTCCAACGCTCCAGCCTCAATCACATGGAATTCGCGAGCTGGTCGAACGCTTACGGATTGCCGATCGGCATTTGGCGAGAGAAGAAGGCGCCGCGGCCTGGGCTGTCTTGGATGCGGGCGTGGTGTGGGCTGCGGATGATCTGCAGCTTCTCGCGAGGCTCGCCTCCGCTGCCCTGTTGGTCAAACCAACAGAAGGAGAGGCGCTCTTCCGCATGCGACTGGCCGCCGCTTGGTATGTGGAGCGCTTTCGAAACCAGATGGACCGGGTGGCCTGCCTGGCTCAGCTGCGGTGGACCAAGGAGCGGCTCGAAGACATTTCAAGCAAGGCCGAGAACTGGCTTCATGGCTCACTAGATTGAGCTGTTGTGGCACGAATCACGCCTCACGTTTCGAAATGACAAAGGCGAGATCGAAGGTATCAACTACAATCAAATGAATGCCGTGCTCATCAACGCCATTCAGCAACAGCAGCAACAGGTCGAGGCGCTGCGGGCAGAGCTTGAGACAATCCGGACGACAAACCACGTCCTGAATGCGCGTTTAGAAGCAGTGGAGAAACTGAAGGCGACCACGACCTGCGCCGAGCCGCCAGACCCTTGATCTACTGATCGAACGAAAGCGATTGCGATAGTCAGGGTCCGAATAGTTCTGCCGCTCATCTCGCGAATCATTATTCTAATGCACCGGAGGACCCGACTCGGATGGTCCGGATACTTCCATCGCTGCTCCTGCTGCCGGTGATGTTTGCCTGTTCCGGGCCGAAGGGCGCGACTCAGCCCCACGTGCCGTCATCCCAAGAGACGTACGAGTACGGCACCTGTCCGAAGGGTCGCGACGACTGCCCTCGTGAGAGGACGCTCGCTTGTGCGCTGAAGACAATTGCCTCCGGATACAACGCATGCAGCAAGCGCGAAGACTGCGTCGCCGCCAACGTCGAAGCCAAATGCTCGGACGCGGGCAGCTGCCCTCCGCTCTACGTCAACCGTGAGATGAAGGCCGCGTTCGAAGCCGAGGCTCAAAGAGAAATCGACAGGTATTGCGAAAACCCGACCTGCAAAAGCGGCGGGCTATGCGGGATCACCAAGTTCGAGGCCCAATGCGCGGACTCACGCTGCACTTGGAGGCGGGCGTTGAGGGGCGACCCGTTCGAGAACGGGCCAGGCTCAGGAATCGGCGTCGATAGAGCCCCTCAAACGGTGGAGCACCTGATTCGAGGCTTGCGCAACGCAGCGCTCGATGTTCCCGGCGACTCGGCAGCACGGCCCGCCAAGCCGGTGGCTAGGTAGTGAGCGCGACCTAGAGGCGCCGGGCCCCGCTGCTTGACGTGAGGATCACGACGGCAGAGCCCCGCCGGGCGAGAATTTTCTTCGATAATTCCAGCCCGCAAAATCGCGCAAGCTAGGGTAACTGCAGGGGTTTTCGGACGGTGCCCCCAATTACCACCGGTGGTAATTGGGGCTTTTTAGAGCTGGCGCAGGATGTTCTTGAGCACCTTGCGAAGCGATTGGCGCTGAGCGGCGGTGAGCGCTTTGAGCCGACCAAAGTAGACGACCAGCTGCCGGTCCGTCTTCTTGAATGGCTCGGGCGGGCGACCTCGCGTCTTCCTGGCGTCGTGCGCGCCGAGACCAGAGATCGCTTTGTCCACATACTGCCTTACCTCGCGCAGGCCCCAGCCTTCCTTCAGCGAATGCTGGATTCCCTGTCGAGTCCGCTCGTCTGCGGACGACGCGCCAGTTTTGCCTTCGCCTCCTTTCTTTGACAGAGCGTTGTGCAGCCGGGTGAACTCGAGGGCCGCTACAAGATCGAGCGTGTGCTTTTGCTCGTCCACGCCGTCGTCGGACGCGGCGATGTTGAGTTACGTGTCGCAGAAGAGGCCGGCCGAGCCGCGCGCGGAGCTGGCGAAGGCCGCGTCGTGGCCGCGCGTGGGCATCGTGGCTTATTCGGGCGCCATCGACGCCCTTGAGGGGCGGAGCGAGGACGCGCTCGGGGCGGCTCACGAGATCGAGGAGCTGTCCAGGAACGGGTACGTGCCCCCTTCGGCGCTGGCCGTAATCCAGGTCGCGCTCGGCGACAAGGACAAGGCTTTCCCGCTCCTTTTCAAAGGATGCGCCGCGCGCGACGGCTACCTTCAGTACCTGAGAGACGACCCATTCTACGATGGCCTCCGCTCCGACCCGCGCTGGCCCGACTTTCTGCGCTGCATGAACCTCGAATGACGGCGCTGGATCCCGGCTACTTCGAAATCCGCCCAACCCTCTCTGTGAGAAGATCCCGGTCGAGCGTGATGATCTGAGAGACGTTGGCGACGCGGCTCCGGTTGAATCCGGCAATTCGCGGCGCAATCCTGTTTGGAGGGTACGCCTTCGTCTCAAGCCAGTCGTCCGGGTCCCAGATTCAACTGCCAGACGTACCTCTTCGACGACGAGACTCGCGGCTTCGGCACCACCGGTGGTTCCTCCGGCACCATCCGCAACAACGCCGACGGCCATGACGTCCCTAATGAATATTCGAGCCCGGTCCTGACACCTAGGACCCAGACCCTCGACAATTAAAGCGGTTGCTAACCGGTTCATAGGGTGCGTCTATACGCCACGGAAAGCCGTGATCGCGCCGAGCAAACTACTTCGATAATTGGTATCCGCCAGAACTTCACAGTAGTCGGGTCATGACGACCCGCCTTCCACCCGCTCGGTGTTAAGACGACAAACTGCCCGGCGCGGTGATTAGTGGAAAGCTTCTTAGGAAACGCGCTTGAGCAAGTTACTCAAGTTGGCAGATTTTGGATCGATCAGCTCTTGATGGACATACCGATGAAGAATACTGCCGACAAATGTCTGGTAGGGGATTCCTAACCTCCGAGCCTCGGTACGCAGCTGAGCGAGAACCGCGCCATCGAGTCGAATGCTCACCGGAACCTTGGCAGCACCCGGATCTGTTTTCGCCTTACCTCGTCGTTTCCTCAGTTTCCTGAGATCATATTCCTTCTTCATGAGCTTTCGTCTCCTTGAGTGTCGCCTTCCGAGCAGAAATGATTCGGACTACTTTGCCCCCGAGTCGTTCACAAAAGATGACGAGCAGGACCCGCTCCTTACGAGAATGCCCAACGCGGATGAAGCGATCCTCGTCGGTGCTATGCTCTGGATCGTAGAATTCGGTCGCATGCGGGTCTGCCCAGACGGTCTGGGCCTCTTCGAACCAAATGCCATGCTTTTCAAAGTTTGAGGCGTTCTTGGCCTCATCCCATTCAAATCTCACTTTGTGATCAGTGTATGCCAGCGTATATACGAGGGCAAGGGGACCAAGACCACTCGAGGACGACGAATGGGCGCGGCTCCGAACCCAGGTCTATGGCCTGATGCAGTGAGCCTTCACGTCAAGACACCAAGATTGATTGTGAGCCGAAATCTCCGGGCGAGGAGAGGGGCACTGCTTCTGCTCTCATCGGTAACAACTGCTCAGCAAGGTAAGTATGCCAACGGATCTTCCAGAGGTCGCATTAACGAATGCCATTGCACGGGAGTGGGCAAAGTTCCGCAGCAGGATGCAAAACTCTCGCGACATTCCAGACGGCGTGGAGTCCTGGGACGGTCCCGTTCCGCTTCTGGCTGGAGAATCCTCAACCCCAACGCGTGCTCTACTTCACGAAGGACGCGCCATTTCGGACGTACACAGAAGAGCTTCGCCGCCAACTGCCTCCCATTGCCGCCATTGCTCATTCTGGCTTGCCCAGTCCGCGGTCCCTCGGGAGCATTGTCCGGATCGAAGGGCTCTTGAAGTGTCCACTCTTCTTCGTCGGAGACCTTGATCCAGCCGACCTGAGCATCTATGCGGCTCTCCGATGCGGTACTCCAGACCTGGTTCGGTCGAAGAAACCGGGCCTGCTAATTCGTTATCTGGGAATTGGAGGAAGCCGGTTCCGGCGGCTCCTCGATAGAGTACCGAATAATTTCTGGATCTCGATGGACAAAGCCGAGCGCAGCCATTTCGACCTGATCCAGTATGTCTATCCTCATCTCGCCAAAATGATCGGTTCAAGAGAAGTGAAGGAACTAAGAGAGGGAAGAAAGCTGGAGGTCGAAGGGTTTGTAAACGCGCCGAAGAATGGCGTGGCAAAATTTCTCCGGCTGCTCGATCTTTAAGCAAGTTGTAACTTGCCGCGTCGCGAGACGGATAGGGTCCACGTGACCCTGTAAGAGAGGGGTGAGCTCGACGTGCAGCACCTCTGACCCCGAAAAACTCCGGCGCCGGGTTTCGCGCTTGTCGTGGGCACGGTGACGCGGGCGTGCAAGGGTTCTTTGGGCGTGCGAGTCGCGGTATGGTCGCTGCGATGATCGAGTGGCTCACTCGTGACGGATGGAAGTGGTTAGCCTCGATTGGTGCGACCATCGCAGCCATCTTTAGCTTCACAAACACATGCATTTCGCTCGCGACGCACGTGAAGAAGGCGCGCCACAAGCGCGACACGGCGAAGCGCGCAAACCGACTCCGCGCAGCGCTGGAGGCCCTGACGGAAGAGAATCAATCGGTAATTGTGCAGCGGGAAGACTTCGAGGCGGCTCGATTACTGCTTGAGACGAAGGAAGCACGGCTGATCTCGGAGAGCGCCCAAGACATGGAGATCGGCCGCCGCGGCCGAGGCTATTATGAGTTGCGCGTTGGCCAAGAACTGCGTCCCTGAAAGGGGGCAGATCCGGCGGCCTTCACCTGCGACTTTGGCACTTGGATTCTGCGTCGCCATTTCGCCGCCGCGCGATATACATCGCCAGGTCCAGTGGCGCGACTCGAATCGCGTTGGATACTCTGACGTGCGGCAGCTCACCACGGTCGCAGAGCGCGTAAACCGTACGGTGCAGACGCCCAACCTCTTGGCTACATCTCGGACCTTGAGCAGGCACTCAACGGCTCCGGAAACGGCAAAAAAATTCGGGGGACAACAGGGGGACAAAATTCTTGTGAAACATGCTGCTTCGTTGCAAGCCGTTGGACTCGGGGCCGGGATCTACCCTGAAGGAAAACGAAGACTTGGAATCGGATGAGAAGGTCTGGACGATTTCGGCGTGGCCTTCTAAGCCGAGGGTCGTGGGTTCGAGTCCCGCCTGGCGCGCTTGGAAAGCCGCGCGGGTGCTCTCACTCGCGCGCTCGCGCGCACTCGGCGCTCGACAAAGGGTGGACAGGGCAGTTAGATGCCCTGGGGGCAGAGGGGCGGTAATGCGCGGAAGCAGCATCGGTCGCTACGTGATCCTCTCGGGCCTGGGCGAGGGCGGGATGGGGGTTGTTTATGCGGCGTACGATCCAGAGCTGGACCGGAAGGTGGCGGTCAAAGTTTTGCGTGAGCGGCTCGGGGACGCGGCCGAGCTTCG